>Ga0182737_1000003_pt1 | contig 746863 bp, 620 predicted proteins | sample eDN5th30CBELigOP_FD_128878 | JGI IMG/M metagenome (GOLD analysis project Ga0182737, IMG submission 128878) | Enriched Organic Plus compost microbial communities from Emeryville, California, USA - eDNA 5th pass 30_C BE-Lig OP (version 2) (version 2) ... | reverse complement strand
CTCCTGCGTCGTGTCATGCAATTGCTGGGTCGTATCGTGCAGTTGCTGCGTTTGGTCATGAAACTCCTGCGTCGTGTCATGCAATTGCTGGGTCGTATCGTGCAGTTGCTGCGTTTGATCATGAAAGGCATGTGTCTCATCCATCATATGCTGGACTTGTTGTCCATGCTGTTGGACTTCGGAAAATAATGCTTCCGTTTGATGAGCCAGCTGCTCTACATGCCCGTGTTGCTCAGTAATTTGATCGCTTATACCTTGTGCATTGGAAGCTTTTTCTATTAATTCGTCCAAAGAAGAACTGGCACTAGCCAATGCTCCCTCTAATTCAGTCATCGAATCCATAATTTATCGTTTTTAAGAGAATTTAAACAGAGGTGATTAAACTATTTAATACTTGCAACTTATGTTGCAGTGTAAGCTGTAGTGTTGGATCGGGAGCTAACCCTAAAAGGCTGTACATCTCATCTTCAACCGTTTGGTGGCTATCAATATACTCCTGTAACGCTTCATCCTCCGTAGTAGCTGTGATGCCATCAGCTACTTGCTCATGATCGGCTATTATTTCAGGCTGCTCTGATGCCGGCGCAGCTGCTCCGGCCGATGGTTGAGCTACTGTATCTGCTATTTCGGCAGCAGAACTACCGCCTAGGGCATGGTAAGCCGCTAGGGATATCCCCGCCACACCCAATCCGATAGCCGCTCCTATCCACGTCTTTCCTGTTTTAGGGTGGCGCTGTAATAATTCCTTAGATTGCTGTAATTGTTCGTAATGTGGTTGAATGGACGCCTCGGATACCGTTTTTTGCATCTCCTGATAACGATCGTTCACGGTATCCCAGTCGCTATTGGGAGGCAGGCCCATCCCTTTCAATGCTTCTGTGGTATGGTGCATTTTCGCATTGCCTTCCGAAATACACTTTATAGCATGTGCAAAGGCCTGTTGAAGTAGGTGTAGTTCTTCTGATAGTTTATTTTTTTCTGCCCCAGCTACCTTTACAAGTTCATCTTTCAACACTTTTTCGCGCGTTTCAAAACTTTTCTTGACCTGTGGCCATTTAGCCGATAAAGGTAAATTCAATAATCTATACAAATTATCTGCTGGTAGCTGTTGTGTTAAAGGTATTCCGTCCATGGTGTATGTTTTTAGTGACGAAGTTGGTGCTCAACTTTATTAGGATACACCAAATGTATTCAGCGTCTTCTAAAGAAAAAATACCCTCTAGAGGGTATTTTTTCTTTAGAAGACGCTTTTTTTCATAACTAGAAATACCCTGTAATAGGTATATAAACATACGGATTCACTGTATATTTTTGATTACTCCTTAACGTAAAACGAAACCTATGCAGAGATTTTTTGGATGGCAGCAAATATATAACATCGATGCAGTTACCATCATCACCACCCTCATATTATTGGTCGTTCTTGAGCATCAGTGGACACGAAAACGACTGAAGCAAAAGCTCCGACTGGCTCACCAAACACAACTAGACCTACACCAAAAATTAACACATCTCCAAGCTATTATGGCCCTACATGCGCGGGTCACCTCAACATCATATCCAATAAAGCTAGGTAACATGACTCTAAAGGCTGCAGTTTTAGAATTATTGACAGCTAAGGTAGTGGCCAATCAGTTGATGGTAACCCCCATTGTCATTGGCTTAGATCATACTAGAAATTGGGATCAAACCTATGCGATAACACTTCTTAACATCGTCAATGAATTGGTAAACAATGTCATTAAACATGCGAAGGCATCACAACTATTGGTACAATTGATTGAATTAGAAGATGAATTGACATTACTGGTAGAAGATGATGGTATGGGCATTGCAACCAACATACAAGGTAAAGGCTTCGGTTTAGAATTGATTGATAACGAAGTAGCCTATTATGGAGGTAAATTAGAAATTACCAGCAATCACGGACGCGGCACTTCAGCGTTAATCACAGTTCCCATAGCACGTATCCATTGAATCTTCCAAAGCAACTCATAGGTCACTTTCAGGTAAATCTGGTAAAATCTGATGTTCCAATAGCTTTTGTATATAGTTTTGTCCCAGTTTACCTTTAAGCTTTTGATTGATATTTTTACGATGTGTGGTAATAGTAAAAACGCTCCGATGGAGCATATCGGCAATTTCTTGATTGGACCTTCCCTGTTTAATCAATTCCACAATTTCAATTTCACGAGCAGTTAGCTGGAAATTCTCAGTCAATATTTGTACAGTTGTTGGATTTAGTTCCGTATTGGCTAAGTAATACTGTTCACCATTATAGACTCCATCAATCACTTCAATTAGCTTAGTCGATTCAATTTCCTTAGAAATATAACCTTCCACGCCAATTGTACGTAATTTCTTAGCAATTGAATCATCATAAAGCATGGAAAGCATGATGACACGAATACCTCGATAACGCTTTTTTATGCTGTCGGCAATAGAAATTCCAGATATACCCGGAAGGCTGATATCCAATAACACAATATCGGGTTGGTCTTTCTCAATGATGGATGCAATATCCATTCCATTATCGTAAACATTGACCATGATCATGTGTGGCGCCTGTTTAATAATGGCACGAAGACCATCGCCAAACAGTCGGTGGTCATCTATTGAAATAATCCTAATCATATGTTGTTATTTTTTTTAACAAAGGTAAGTGAATAATGGCAACTAGGCCATTGGCAGAACTGTCTAAATGAAATTCGCCGCCATAAAAATCAACCCGTGAGCGAATATTTCCCATACCCATCCCCCCGTCTGATTTCGCTTGTCCATCAAAGCCCGTTCCGTTGTCTTCTACCATCAAGCGCAGCTGGTCACTGTCTACAGACAAAGAGACAAAAATAGTAGTAGCTGTCTTTGCATGTTTCACGGCATTATTCAATAATTCCTGATAAATACGAAAAACATTCATCTTCATATCGGCGGGTATACGAGATTCATCTCCCAGAAACTCACACGTAATCTCCAATGCGGTGCATGCATATCTTTGCACATCGTACTCCATGCAGCCAAACAAACCGCTATCCTCCAGCTTTTTAGGAGACACCTGATGAATCAATCGGCGGAACTCGTGATTAATATCACCTAATATTTCGTTAATTGTATTCCGTTCTTTTAGTCCCTCGTTTTCCAGTAATAAACGTAAGCTATTGAGTGTACCTCCAATGCCATCATGTACATCCTGACCAATTCGCTGCCGTTCATTTTCCTGTACCATAATCAATTCGGCGGTCAATCGCGCTCGCTTTTTCTCACCCTGGGCAATTTCACTCGTAAAATGATCAAAATCGCGTTTATATTTTACGGTGAAGGCAATCATCAGATAAACAATTTCAAAACTAAATGCAAAAATGGTATTCCCAGGGGCTATCAGCACCGGTATATCGCCTAGATTTAAGGCGTTAACGGTATATAAAATGAGTGAAACAATGAACAGGCTATTACCTAAAAGATAATGTAAAATATACTTCGTTCGCTTCCAAACAGCAAGAGCAATATTGATGACCAAAAGAAACGTTTGCGCTAGCAAAACACTTACAAAAGCCACTTGTACCGAATGTAAATATCTAGGGTGATTCGGTGCCAGATTATGTAAGATGAGAAATATCAGCGTCGCTATAAGCAAAACCCGGTTCAAAATGCCGAGATAACGATTGGCTATAGGTAAAAATTGTCGATGCAAGGTAAAGTGCTGGAATACCTTAACATTAAAATATAAAATAAAACCCAAAAATACCAGTTTGGGAATCATAGACCAAAAAACATAGACCTCCGGAGGAAGAAAGTAGACATCATGGAGGTATTCCATCAAATTGAAAGCCAGCAAACTGGCAATATATCCAACCATGACGCCATAAAATCGCTTTTTCAGAATTAGATAAAGAAAAAGATTAAATAAGGTAGCAAAGATGAAAAAACCATAATACCGCCCGAGAAGAAAAGAGAACTGGATTTCGCTCATTAACATATTGCTCTCTACTCCAATCCGAGTTGGAAAATATAGATTTTGTCGCCCCCGGAGTTCTGTTTTCAATAAAAATGTCTTTGTTTCATGAGGCTCTAAAGGTATCTGAAAGGAAAGGGTCCGTAGTGGAATCAACCGTTGCGCCAAACTATTTCTATGGGCAACCGTTTGGTGTTTAACAACCCGTTCTGTCGACGCATCCAGTTCATATAGGGTAAACTGAATACCATCGTTATAAAAGCTCCAAAGATAGTCGTGGTATAAAGCAGTCACATTCTCAACAGTCAGGACAAACCAATAGTTACATGGTGTAACTCCTCGATTAATGACCCGGCTGGAAGGAGTTTGAGCAAAATTATGCTGTTTATAAATGGGTAAGATCTCATTTATAGATAGGCTTCTGCTACAATCTGCAAACTCGCTCAAGTATTCAATAATATCTTGATCGCCACTACCGTTCAGTTTTAAAGTATCGATACCGAAAGCAACATGGCTTTTGAGTATCAGCAAAACAAACCAAAATAACCGATAGCATTTCATGAGGAACCTTAAAATCTGACAGAAGCTTGTAATCCAACAAGGCTACGCGTCCCGGCAACGAAAGTTGGATAACCAATATTATCCCCACTATTACCTGCATCAATCATATATTTCGTGTCAAAAATATTCTTTCCATAGCACCCAATTTCGTAGCGGGTAGATCCGAGCTGGAACTGATAGCCTGCTGCAAAATTAGCCAAGCCATAACCCGATTGATATAGGTCAGGACGATTATTGTCCTCAAAGTATACGCCCGATTTATAGGCATACGTAGGTCGCAGATAAATACTTCCCGATGTCTTAAGCGGTATATCAGTATCCAGTCCCAAGGCGAAACTATGTTTTGGCGTTAATCGTAAACGGTGATCTGCATATTCTTGCTGATTGCCATTCTGATCGGTTCCTGCATATTTTGCATCGATGAAGGCATAATTCCCAAAAACATTCATCCAATCTGTTACTTGATAGCCCAAACTGGTTTCAGCACCTATACTATGCGCTTTGCCGCCATCATCGGCTACCCATTGCGGATTAATGGTGCCAGGGACTTGCTGCAAAGAGATTGTCTGGAAATTTGTCCAATCGTAATAATAAACACTTACGTCGTAATGAAGACGCTCACGAAAAGCAGTGCGCTTGATACCCGCTTCATAACTCATCACGATCTCAGGTTTCAAGAAGGTGGTATCTTGTGGAACGATCCGTATAACCCCTGGTCTGCGGCCTCTCGACACCGAAAGATAGAGATTCGTTTCTTCAGTGAGATACTGAAATACCGCCCTGCCTACGTATGACCAATAGGTCTTGGATGCATATATCTTTTCGTCGGACACCGGATTGAGCAACGTGGGCGAACCATTATTAGCAATACCACCAAATACACTCGGTTGTTGAGGTGAAGGCGAATAATAACCACCACGTTGGTGTTCATAGCTTCCCCTCAGCCCTGCAGTAAACCGTAGCTTTTCAGTGAGGTTATACGTCCCATCTCCGAAAAGTTCAACGGCTTGATTACGCCCATAATTGGTATATTCCTCATAATGACTGGGTGATATTGGCCTGCCATTTAAAAAGCTAACCAAACCGACCATCTGATCGGGTAAAACACCTTTAGGAAGCATGCCCGACTGTAAGAGCTGATCCCAAGTGAGGTTTGGAGGTAATGCTCCCCCCATTAAGGCATTGATCAAGTTCAATGCAATGGGTTGTAAATTGGGTAAATTTTCAACAGGTTGCCCCACCCCATTTTGTACCGGTGGCGGTGGTGTAAATAATTGTGAAACCTGTGCTGTCAGGGCATTTACCTGCTCTTCGGGAAGCCCTAAACCTGAGGCAAGCGCCGGAAGTGCACCAACCACCTGTTGCTTGAGTATGGGAGCTATATAAGCGGGATAGAGGTATTGCTCGTTGATATACATCGGAACCCGCTGCAAAGAGTTTTCATAAAAATAACTAGCGCCCATAAAGCCCGAAAAACGTTCATTTCCCGTATAATTGAGCCTAAATTCTTGACTATATTGATTGCCTTGAGCAACTTCGCCAACAAAGAGAATAGGTGCAGGTGTACCATCGGCATCAAAATTTTCATCGGATTTAAAAGCCCTAAAACCAGAGATGGCAGCTATCTTCCATTGATCATTTAATGTATGGTCTATAAGCAAAGTAGCGCCCCCTACGTGCCGGTGGATATACAGATTTTCGCCTTGTTCTAAATCAGCAAAAGTGTTTGGATCGGTATCTCCACCAGCTGGTGCGAAACGATTGCTCTTAAAGCTCGTCCCCGGATAATCGTCGTACTGGTAATTCAAGATCAAGTCGGCCGTCGTACTTCTCCCAAAATTTAATCGTGTGCTATTTCTGACAGCAATCACGCCCTTACCATTTAATCTTCCACCTGAACGATTACGATTGAAACCATCACGTGCCTCATAATAAAAGGCTGTCCGGTTAAAAAGTTGATCAGCTTGAATCGGTACATTCACATGCCCCGTGGCAAAGCGTTGGTGATAATCGCCATACCCCAGTCCCAAAAAACTACTGAACTGCTCTTGTGCCTTATTTTGAATGAGATGTACCGCTCCGATTTCCGCACCACGGCCAAATAACGTACCTTGCGGGCCCTTCGCAACTTCTACACGCTCCAAATCAAACAATTCAACAGCAGATGCTCTCGAACGGGAAATGGAAACACCATCTTGAAAAACCGATACACGCGGTTGTGCACGCGAATCCCCATTATCGGAGGTGATCCCACGTATGACATACCCCGGATTATTCGGGCTTTGCAATTGCATTTGTAAACCCGGAACCAAATCAGATAACTCATCAAATTGGCGAATATTCAACTTTTCCAATTGACGCCCAGATAAAGCGCTTAAAGCAATGGGTACCTCCAAGCTCCGTTGATCGCGCTTTTGTGTGGTCACTACCACCTCATTCAGTTCAACTAAAGCACTGTTCAATACAATATTTAAGGTATTGGTGTAAGGTGGTTCGATTTTCTTTGAGACCGGCTGAAACCCTTGATGGCTTATATATAAGGTTAAACCACCGATATCTACCGCAGTAAGTATAAAATAGCCCGCTGCATCGGTATTGGTTTTCACTGTATTGCGCGCAGTATAGATACTTGCTCCCGATATAGGCTTTCCCGTTTGATCGGTTACTCGACCTCTAAGGGTGATCTGCTGTTGAGCAAACAACGGTGAAACAAAAACACATAGAAGTATGCAAAGTTGAAATGCTCTAACAAGTCTAGTACAAAATAGTTGCATAGGCCGATTTTTGGTGGTTGAAAGATAATTTTTAAGTCTAAAAAATGGTGATTTTGTAAATCAAATTTAATCGCGACTCAAAAATAGCAAATTAATGGGATTTAGAAATGTATTTTTTTATCCCATGGCCTTTTGCCATCTATACCTTGGGTGCCACCATCGGTCAATGCATCAGCAGTTGTCTAAAAACAATTACCCGATCGTCAACAAATCTTTCGGGTCATAAATGGGACAAGCCCCGCTTTGAGAGGCCACAAAAGACGATAATACGCTAGCCTGCTGCAATGCAGTCTGTATAGGTGTACCTTTCATTTTATATGCCAAAAAGGCGGCGAGAAAGGCATCGCCACTTCCTACGGTATCTTGAACCCGGACTGGATGCGCTTTCACCTTTAACCGTTCGGTATCTGAAAAATAGATAGCCCCCTGGCTGCCTCTGGTCAAGATAATTTCCTGGATGTTCGGAAAACAACGCTGCATATGTTCCATCTGCTCATGCAATGTCTCTGGTGGAAATGCCAGCCAATCGGAAATGATAACCATTTCTTCTTCATTTAATTTCAATAAATTGGCCATCTCCAGAAGGGAGCAAATCAGTTCTTTCGTGTAAAATGGACTGCGCAGGTTCACATCAAAAACCCGGAACTTGCTTTTCTTGATCAACTGAAACAATGTTTCACGGGAAATTGCGCTTCGGGTAACTAAAGAGCCAAATACCAATGCATCAGCATTGGCTACCAAGTGCTCAACGTGGGGTGTGCATACGATATCGTCCCAAGCCACATCTTCCACGATATCATACCGGATATCTCCTTGCTCATCAACCACTACTTCCACCGTGGAGGTTGGTTTCGTACCATTAACCGTGCAGAAACGGCTGTCGATTCCGAGTGTTTTTAATTCTTTCAGGATATCCATGCCGTTTGGGTCGGATCCAACCTGAGTCACAATCGTACTGTTAACACCCAACTTATTCAAATGGTAACAAACATTTAGTGGCGCTCCTCCTAAACGTCTACCCTCCTTTAGGTTATCCCAAAGAATTTCGCCAAAACAAATTATGTTCAAATCGCTCATTATTTTGTCAGATTAGCTCCATAATTTATCAATTTATTGCGCAGCGCAGCAATATCTACATCCGCAACATCCGTACCTGACTGAACACACAAAGCTGCTGCAGCCCCGGCCGCCTGCCCCAGCCCCATTACCGAGGCCTGTACACGAACCGACGCAGACGATATCCCATCAGCAGAAAACGCCCGCCCGCCGACCAATAAATTGGGAAAATCCGGGGCAATGAGGCACCTGTAAGGAACAAACGCAGCATCCTTCAAAAACTCACATCGCTGATTATTGGACGAAGACGAATGGATATCAACCGGATGACATCCCCTCGAGATGGCGTCGGGGAAGTCCCGTGCCTCTAAATATTCCTCCCCTGTTAGGGTATGCACTCCCTGTATCCTGCGGGTTTCGCGCGTACCTGCCTGTGGAGCGGTCATGATCAAAAAGGCATCCTTAAAAGCAGGAACATGTTTCTTAAGCAAATCGACAAAAGTAAACACATCTTCCCGTAATAAGCACTCCGTGTTTGTAGCCTGCCTATTGTCCGCCATATTGGCATAAGTCCGCGTCATATTCACCAATGCAAGACCATGGTCAAGCACCCCACAATACCAAGGACCACCAAATTGGGGAAGTTTATTCTTCTTGTCCATTTCTTCAAGAACCTGACGCATCGCTAAATCATGATAGTTGACCCCCTGCTGGCTATGCCGAATCATCGGAAGCGCATCCGTATCCACACCTCCCAACATAAAAATCAAGGTAGCCGGTTGAAGCTCAGACCGCATCGGTTGCATGGGCACACCAGCCTGATAGGATAAATCAGCATCACCTGTACAATCAATGAAATACTTAGCAGCGATGGCTTCTGCACCATTCTTGTTATCTATAATCACATGCGTAAGCCGATTTCCCGACTTTTTACAGCCCGTAAGATAGGAGTGAAAATATAACGAAACGCCCGCTTCGAGCACCATGCGTTGGGCAATAAGCTTATATTTTTCGGGCGAAAAAGTGATATTGCCTATTGGCTTTTCTTCTCTTGCTCCACCCACTTCAATCAGTCGTTCGATAAATTCCCATGGTAACCCATCTATTATTCTCCGTTCATTGTAATTAAAAACACTGATAGGCGCTACAAGGCTAGCAGTAGCCATTCCTCCCAGAAACCCATGTCGTTCAATCAGTGCCACTTTAGCACCACCTCTAGCCGCAGCTATAGCGGCCATAAACCCTGAAGGGCCGCCCCCGCAAACCACTACATCATATGTTGCAATTACCGGGATTTCCCGTTCTTGCATTATTTTTTCTTCCAATTTATCCGTTGCTTTTCTTCTATGCACTTGCATAACATTCATTCTATCACTAAATAATAAATCCCAATCAATTCATAATGATTTTCGGCTTCTCGGGTTTAACCACTATCCACAGTATCAAAAGCGCTAATGGATGCAGAAAAGCCATGACGAGAAATATTTTTTCTGAACCAAAGGTTCCCATTAATTGTCCCACAAAATAATTAAAAAGAACAGCCCCTAAGGCCCCGAAGCCGCCTGCTATCCCCTGTACACTGGCTACATTTTTTACAGGAAATACTTCAGCAATGACCACACACATGGTAAATAGCCAACTCACACAGACTAAGGCAACGACACTAAAAATGGCTATGGTTAATGCTGCATCGCTAAAATATGGGGTAACAACACATAGCGACGAAAAAAAGGTAATCATCAACAGCATTCTTTTCCGGGCTTGCAAAGGGGCAAGGCCTCGTTTAACGATTCTATCAGACAGCATGGAGGTTCCTATAGCCCCTACATCGGCAATTAAAAAAGGAATCCAGCCAAACAGCCCTATTTGTGCAAGCGACAGGCCAGACGCTTCCTGCAAATATCCAGGGAGCCAGAACAGACAAAAATACCACACAGGATCGCTAACAAATCGCACCAGGATGATTCCCCACAAACTTTTTCGCTTCCACAACTCTTTCCATGAAAAACCGGCATTGTCATCGGAAACCGTTGTCTGCAGTGCTTCTTCCTGAATATGAGCGGGTGGGTCTTTGTAAATTAATTTCCAGGCAAAAGCAATGACGACGCCTACGATTCCCATAACTATAAACGCAGCATGCCAATTGTAGGTAAGTGCTAGCCAAGCAACAAGAGAGGGTGCAATGATGGCTCCAATCGATCCACCGGCTTGACATAAACCATTTGCCGTAGCTCTCAATTTGCCCGGAAACCAAACCGTAACAGCCTTTAATTGAGCTGGAAAAACGGTCGGTTCAGAAATGCCTAGCATACCCCTAAAAAAGCCAAACTGTCCAACCGTTTTAGAAATACCTCCACCAATACATGCCAGAGACCACGCCAATACCCCCCAAAACATCACTTTTTTTGATCCGAATTGATCGACCAACCAGCCTGTAACAGGGTACATCATGGCATAACATACGGTGAAAATATTGATGATAACCGCGTAACCAGCATCATCCAGACTGAATTCATTTTTAATGAGCGGCTTCAAAACAGATACCAACTGCCTGTCCGTGTAATTGAACACAATAGCCAGAAACATGACAGCAACAATCAACCATCTTCTGTTCTCGGGTTTACCTGCCTGCATTAAAAAAGCATTTAAACCAAATATGACACGCCCTTTTTTCATATCTTTCTTCCCTTCATGTAGATGCTGCACCTACCGGATAAACACTTTCCAACCTTACTTGCTTTGATATGGTCCGAAAACCCCGGTTACTTTATAATCTTCATTGTTGTCGTCCAAGACATACACGTAATATTCGTCTCCTCCCGGACTTACCCGCACCACGATATGCCCATGTAAGCTTTTCATTCTATTCAGGTTAATACCTAGGCGCGATTTATTCGCGTCCGTCATATTGGTCGAAAAAATCTGACAAGTACTATTGGCAGCATAAAAACGGGAGATTGTCTCCGGATTAGGCTGCACATCCCTCCAAGGATGGATGAGTACGGTCTGAGGCTTCAGGCTATTGATAATAGCCGCACTATTGGTGTTAGCCGTCCCATGATGGCTTGCTTTCATAACATCTACTTCAGGTACTACCTTCGCAATGGGCGCCTCTATATCTTTCCAAGGATGGGCCGTTCTTCCATTGTATTGGATATCACCTGCGGTAAAATAATTAAATTTCCCGTAAGACAGCACCAAACCAATGCTTAAAATATTTTCAGGTCCGCCGGACGAAACTACTTCGTCCGAACCCTCTGGAAGTGTATTTGTTGATTCTGTTCCGGTTCCTGTCCACACCACACCATTTGAACAAATATTTCGGACCTCAAAATTGGCATATTTGGACGGATTTTGCGTCAATACAATCTGATCATTCTTCCCTACAACAAGTTGCTCCGCCTGAGCACCATAGGCCGTTTTGGCCCAGTTGATAAATTGTATATAATTTTTTATTAAAAGATCACCAGTCAGATCAACAGGGAATTTATAATCCGGATACCCGCGATCGATAATTTTATCAAAAGCAATTTTTGCGCCGACTTCCGTGATTCCACCCATCCGGAAGGTTCCGCTAGGATCCAACGGCGATACCTTATCGTAACTTCCCATATGATCGGGATCGCTATAGCTCCCCATATGATCAGGGTGAAAATGGCTCACCATCATGTAGTTCAGCTTATTACTGGCCGTTTTAACAAAGTGCTTCGTGTAGTTGGCTATCACCGTACCGGGCGACACATTGCTATTTGGCTTTTGTTCAGGAGGTGGAATGGCATCGTTCGGCGAAATTAAAGAGCCTGCCGCATCAATTAACATGGTGGTACCATCAGGAAAAATCAATAAAGTACTTTCTCCACGCCCCGTATTAATCGCGTGGATATCTAGATAACCCTCTTGCCAATTGGGTAAGACCTTACCTATTAACTCGCTCTCTTGGCCGCCCCCTTTGTCGTTATCTCCGTTATTGTTGCCATTAGTATCTCCGCTTCCATTTTTGCTGCACGACAGCAAGAACACCATCAGACACAACCCCATCCATTTTGTCTTTTGCATCATCATATTCATTTAACTTTAATTACTTGTTAATATCCTGGATTCTGTTTTATATTTTTATTGATGATCACTTCTTTTGAAGGAATAGGAAAAAGATATTGCCTTTTATCGAAGCTTCTGGGCACAACAGCCCTTATTTTTCCTGTTTCGTATAGGGTAGAAAAATCCACCAAACCATTGTCGTCAATTTCAGGTAAAGCGTCTTTCGGAAAGAAATAATCACCCGAGGCAATATTGGCCGCCAGACCTGCTTTTGTCGGCAAAGCATATACCGGCCGTATCAGCGCTACTTCAGCCAGTTTCCAACGGATAAGATCAAACCACCTTCTATTTTCCCACGCCAATTCAACACGGCGCTCATTACGGAGAATGGTACGAAGCTTAGCTTGATCAATCTCTGTGACCGTCGGGTATAAAGTGGTCTCACCGACGTTGACTTTATAAGCGCGTGCACGTACCTGATTAATCGCATCCAATGTAGAAACGTCAATTTCGTTTAGCTCTATTTTTGCCTCAGCATACATGAGCAGCACATCGGCGTACCGCATAATTTTGACATCCATATCAGTTTGCTTATATGTTACCCAGTCCTGATCGACGAATTTACGCAAACACATACCGTTATATGCAGCGTATTGGTCTTTCAGCAGGGCGTCCTTATTCTCCACTTGTGTTCCTGTAGACAAGTTCAATACCGTTGTTGCACCAGGATCGTAAATATATCCCAGATGCGGGGTCCCAAACTCCACAAACATAGCCGCACAGCGAGGATCTCTGTTCTTAAAAGGATTTACACGATCAAATAGCGGCGATTCATCAATAGGCAACCCATCTGTACAGGTATACGAGCAGAATAATTCCCAAGACGGCTGGGCAGTAGCTGTTCCGCCCGCATTCCGGGTAATCATACTCGATACCGAAAGACCCGATCCGGTCAGTTCCCGCGAACGCGGAATCGAAAAAATCAACTCAGGCGAGGTAGTGGTGCTGGGTTGAAATAATGCACTATAGTCGGCATGCAAAGAATAGGTACCCAAATCCATGCAGGCTTTAGCGGCATCCCGTGCCGTTGGATAATCCAACATCCACGTTGCCGTACGGGCTTTAAAGGCATAGGCTGCACCCTTTGTGACCCTTTGTAAACCTGTGTAGCTGGTAGGTAGATATTCAATAGCCGTATCAAAATCTTTGTAAATCTGTTCGAGGATAACTGCTTTATCTGTCCGCCCGGTTGCAAGAGCATCGTCAATGCTGATATAGCTTGTAACCAAAGGTACATCTCCATAAAGAAAGATCAAGTAAGAGTAGAAACACGCCCGAAAAAAACTGGCTTCTCCTTTATATTGATTTAACTGTTCTTCCGAAACATTTTCCACTGCATGGTCCAGGCTATTTAATATGGTATTGGCCCGTGCAATCCCTTTGTAGGTATTTGCCCAAGTATTTTCCGCATCAGACCATTCGCCGGTAATCGACCCTGCTACCCAATCGTACAGGTATTCTCTTTGATTCCAGTCATCCGTCCAGCGGTCAGTATTGAAAAGTCTGTTTGCCTCCGCATACCAAATGCTGCTTCGGTACAGGTCATTGAGTGCCAATGTAATTTCATCTTCATTGTTATACCAGTTTTCACTGGATCCTTCTGATAACGGGTTTAAATCCAGGCGCTGGCATCCCGTTAGTATAAAAAGCAGCGATAGGGTTAATAATATTAGCTTCTTCATGTTGTTGTTTTTAGAATCGAATTTGAGCCCCAAAATTCCACGTTCTCGCCATATAGGCCGTCAGACCAGCCTCCGGATCCCATCCTTTAGGATAATGATCAAGCGAAAAAAGATCGTTAACAGACGCGTAAATCCGAATATTAGACATTTTTAAATAATTGCTCCATTTACCTGGGAGCGTATACCCCAACGTCACATTTTTAAGGCGGAAATAAGAACCGTCAAACAGCCAATAATCTGACATTTTATAATTGTTACCATCATAGGCCAGCTGGGATAGACGTGGATATCTTGCCTGAGCGTTTTGTTCAACGGTGTTGTATGCACTGTAATAATTACCATCTACAAAATCGGGAAAGTTATACCATCCAGCCGTTTGATACACCATATCCTCTTCTAGGCGACTGCTTTGCTTACCTACCCCCTGGAACATCAGGAATGCGTCGAATCCCTTATAACTTAAGTTAATGTTTCCACCATACAGGTACCGTGGCTGCGATCCGGCCAAAGGTACGCGGTCGTATTCCGGACTAATGATTCCGTCGGGTACGCCATCTGGTCCGCTGATATCCTTGTACTTGACGTCGCCCGCTCTGACCACAGAGCTTAATAAAGGCGACTGATCAACATCTTCCTGCGATTGGAATAGGCCATCCGAACGATAGCCATACCACGAATTGTACTCCACCCCTTCGGTAATGATCTGATTGCCGAGAAATACCGTACCCGAAAGATTCCCCATAACCGAGCGATAATCCGATACATTCGCCGACACGGAATACTTCAGGTCTCCGATCCAATCACTCCAACCGATCTGTGCCTCCCAACCCTTGGTTGACATGATACCGGCATTTTGATCTGGGTCATTGTATCCCATAAAGAGCGGGATTTGCAGTGTTAACAACATATCATGGGTTGTCTTTTTATAATAATCTGCCGTAAACGATAATCTATTCGACAATAAGGTGGCATCAACACCGATATTCCACGATTCGGTGGTTTCCCAGGTGATATCTCTGATATTAAAGGATTGTTGTGCGGCTGTGGTTTGAGACACAATATTGCCATCGCCATCCACAAAAAGACCATTGCTGAAATTCATGATAGCCTGATAAGGATAATCCCCGATACGTTCATTACCCAAAGTACCCCAGGAAGCCCTTATCTTGAAAAAATCCAAGCTCTGGAGGTTTAGGTTTTTCACAAAACTTTCCTCACTGGCTACCCAGCCTACAGAAACAGACGGAAAACTGGCCCAACGATAATCCTGGTGAAATCTCGATGATCCATCGTAACGGATATTGGCCTGTATTAGGTACCTACCGGCATAGTCGTAAGCTACTCTTCCAAAATAAGAATTATAGGCATTTTCAACAGCATTTCCACTATTCAAGGCATAGTCCGAGAGCCCTCTATCTAAATAAGGATAATCCGAAACCAGAAAATTATCGGAAGATGCACCCAATGATTCATGGAACATATAATAATCTTCATATCCGGCCATCAACGATAGGTTGTGATCTGCACCAATCTTCGGTGTATAGTTTGCCGTTAATTGCTTCGTCATGGTACGGACCTCACCCCTAGATTCGGCTAAACTGGTGGTAAGGTTTCCACCCACATAACCGCTGGTTCTAGTTGCATCCGGGGCATTATAATAAGGAATCTGTTTAACAAAAGTTTTTCCCTTGGATACCCGAACAGATGGTGCTATGACTCCAGAAATGGTTAGGCTCTCTATTGGCTTAAATTTCAAGCCTACCCGTCCGGTTACTTCATCACCCCAGGTATTATCAAATCCTCCATAATTTACCCTCGCCCAGCTGTTGGTGCCGTTTCTACCATCCGATATCCGGCCGTCTGACCAATACGGCCTCCACAACGGCCCATACTTATAAGCAGACGACAGCGGATTGACAACCGTGTTTTCGCCCAAAGAGTGAAAAAAGCTTCCAGCTACCTCGCCAGACAAGAATTTGGTAATTTTAAATTCATTGTTCAACCTCCCGTTCACTTTTTCATAAGACCTGTTATTGTACAAGGCGTCTGTTTTTTCATAATTTAAAGAAGCCTTTGTTTTCACAAAATCATTGCCATGGGTCATGGAGAGACCATGAGATACCGTAGGCGCATAATCGTTTATCAGCTCTTTAACCCAATTCGTTATCGGGTATCTTTCGGGATCCATGCGGTTATTTTCGGCATAATCTGCTATAAAATCCTTATCATAGATGCTGTATTCTGCTCCCGATTGGTTTCCGCCGTCATTCCAAGCCACCTCGTTAATCATTTCCATATAACGCTTATAATCTACCGTGCCCGGAAACTGTGTCGGTGTGACCACGCCATACGTACCTTGGTATTCCAGGTTTAATTGATTGGATTTGGCGTTCTTGGTGGTAATCAGAATAACCCCTGCGGATGCACGGGAGCCATAAATAGAAGCTGAGGCTGCATCTTTTAATATCGATATATTTTCTACGTCGTTCGGGTTTACCCGATCCATATTTTCTACCGGTATACCGTCTACCAAAACCAAGGGGCTACTATCTCCGATGGTGGTAATACCTCTTATCCGAATAGTTCCACTAGCCCCCGGCAATCCACTGCTCCGGGTTACCGTCACACCCGGTGCAAATCCCTGTAAGGCCTGCGACAGTTGCGTATTATTTCGCTTGGCCAGGTCCTCGCCATCAATCAGCGCCACCGAACCAGTTAAATCTTTCTTTCGGGCGGTTCCGTAACCAATCGCTACTACTTCCTCTAAACTCGTTATCTCGGCTTCCATGGTTACGTTCAACACGTCTTTCGAACGTACCGTGACTTCCTGCGTCTTCATACCCATATAGGTAAAAACCAGCACCTGCGGTGTAATATCGGGTATGCGGATGGTATAGCTCCCCGAATCATTGGCCATCGTAGCCACATCCGTCTGTTTTAAACGGACACTTACACCCACTACCGGACGCCCTTCCTCATCTGTCACTTTTCCGCTAATCTGTCTGTAACCGGTTTGTGCAAACAGTGCTCCGTAGATTAGTAACATGGAAAGGATGCCAAGCAATTTGCTTACTTGCTTCTTCATATTATTTTAGTGTTTATAGTTGAATAAATACCTTTAAATCTCTGCTTATTATTTCATGAGATAGGAACTACTGGCCCCATCCATAGTTTTTTTATAATTTACTATTGGTGATAAACCGCTATGTCATCAACCAGCAGTCTAGCTCTGGAATCATTTTTACCGATTCTGAAACGTACCGGCTCCTTGATATCCAGCCAGTACTCCTGAAAATATTGCTTCTCTATGGTCGTTACCTCTAGATCATCTCCTAAGGATAGCCAAGTGTTCCCACCATCAATGGAGTACTCTACTTTTACAACGATGGGTAAGCCTTCCACATCATTGGCATTCGTTTGTGTTACTGTGCCATAATAAAAAGAAAGCAATGAAGCACCTTTTGGCAGGTCGAAGTTCATTTCCAGGTAAGTAGCCACATTGTTCTTCATCATCAGTCCCCATTCCCCGTTTTTGTGTACGATCGTACCAGCCGAATTAAGGTACATGTTTGGCATAAGCCATTCGCCGGATGGAAATATATCCGAAATCCCATCGTATGATTTTTTACGGGTGCCCTCGTGGTTTTCCCATCCTTCCGGGAAATTGGGATACAATTCGGGCTCTTGGAAATCTTCGGTCACAAAACCATATTTAGGCATGATTCTCGCCCTTTTCTGCTCATCTGTAACATATACCCAGTCCGAGGCAGCCGTATGGAAGTTTGCCCGCACGCGGACATAATAACCGCGGGCTTCGTCCAGACCAGTAAATTGATACTGATCTTTCGAAACGGTGGTGTAACTTGGAATCGGAGAATCGTTTTCCTTTGTTGTTAGCAACTGTACCGTATAAGAGGTTGCACCTTCAATATAATCCCAGGCAACGGTAATACTGGAATTTGAATAATCGGATAACCGAACATTTTCGGGAACCTTATCTTTGAAATCGCCGGGAACGTCAGCAGCCTCTTCTTTGCAAGAAAATACCCCTAACAACAATGCGATTGCCCCTACATGGTAAAAAAAATGTCTCGTAAGTTTTTTCATTGTTTAATGGTTTATTTGATTCATGTTTATTGGTAATTATTGATTCATCTGGTTTTGTCCTAACACTGTTTTGATGTGCGAGCTCGCCCCACGACGATTAAATGCCTCGACATCTAACCGAAATCCCTCGGTGAAGACGGATTCTTCTCTTAAATCTCCGAACACCTCCAACAGATCCAGAAAAAGAAGCGGATCCTGCTCAGTCTCGGCCTGCTCCACACGCTTCAGCAAAACATCCGCCAACTCGTCCTGTACCTTGTGTGGGTACGGGAGGTTCTTTTTTAAATATTGATACCAAGCAGCAACAACGAGCGTTGCGATGTGTATCGATCCGTTTTTCTTCAGTCTATCCAGCACCACTGGAAGAATGAACTTCGGGAACTTAGCGGAACTGCCTGATATAATCCGGGCTACTTCGTCTTTGATAAATGGATTCTGAAACCGTTCTATCAAGGTTGCCTTATAAGCGCCCAGATCAATTCCGGACACCTCATCCAGCGTGGGTGTCACTTCCTCATCCATGTATTTGCCCAGTAAGTTTGTTATCAACGGATCTGCAACACTTTCGTGAATGTATTGATAGCCCAACAAATCACCCATCAAACCCACGAGTGAGTGTCCACCATTGAGCAGGCGGATTTTCATTTTTTCATAAGGTGTTACGTCCGAGACCAATTGTGCTCCCACTTCTTCCCAAGCGGGTCTACCTGCAGCATATGTGTCTTGAATGATCCATTGATAAAAAGGTTCACACATCACCGGCCATTCATCGCATAGCCCGAAATCATTTACAAGACTCTCTTTCAGATCTTCCGTAGTTGCCGGCGTAATCCGGTCTACCATGCTATTCGGAAATGCCACTTGCTCATCTAACCAAGTCGTCATCTCTGGTTGAACCTTTTCTATAAAGGCATGTAACATTCGGCGAAGGATATCACCGTTATGCTCCATATTATCACATGATTGGATCGTTAATCCACTTAAGCCCTGTTCCCATCTACGCTTTAATCCTGCATAGAGATATCCGAATACCGTTCTGGGCTGATCGGGATGTTGGAGATCCCACTGTACCCCCTCATTCTCCCAGTTAAAACCGCCATCACTATTAAAATTATATCCACCCTCTGTGATGGTCAATGTTATCAAACGGATCGATTCATCCGCTATCTTGCCAATAGTTGCGGCAGGATTTGCCGGAGCGTATAGCCATTCGATAATCGAACCGATTACTTGTGCCGAAAAATGCCCCTCGGTATCCGGTATCATTAAGGTATATAGACCATCTTGTTTTGCCAGTACATCATAAATCTTCCGATCGGATTCCAACAATGCGATACCACAGATCCCCCAGTTGGTTGCCTGACCTCGCTCCAATAAACGATCAATAAAATATGCCTGATGTGCCCGATGAAAACCACCAATACCAATGTGTACGATTCCTGTGCGGACTTCACTGCGCCTATACAATGGGATTTTTACGTTAGCTGGCAGCACAGATAGGTTTTCAGTGTTTAATTTTATTGGTTTGGTTATATTCATCTTTCAGGTGCTTTATAAGCGGCGTCTTCTCCTCAAGTTTTTTAATTTGGCCCTATTAAAATGATTAGCTATCACGAACAACTAAAAGCTATTACTTATTCATTGTTCAGTTTATAGGGATCAAACCTAGGTCTTTATTTTATATTAACAAATTTTAATATTAAAATTTTATATTATAAAATAATAATTCCCTATTTTTGAATGAAACATTACCATATACTATGATTCAGGTATTAAACCGGGCATTAGACATTCTAGAATTTTTATCTAGGAATATAGACGATGAGCGTTCATTGAGCGAGATTGCCGACTCCTTGCATCTCAACCATGGGACTTGCGCCAATATCATCAAAACGATGGTCAACCGTGGCTATATTGAGAAAAAGAAAGGTTACATGTTGGGTAGGCAGTCTTACTATCTGACAAACAATTTCTCTAACGACGCCGAGCTCGTCAAGTGTGCGATAGCGCCCATGAAAAACTTAAGTGTTCTTTTGAATGAAAGTTGTGTCTTATCAGTCTTGAAAAACAATTCACGACGAACGCTCCATAAGGAAACTGTTGTACGCGAGCTACAAGTAAATCCAAAAGACGAAATAAATGCTTACAAAACTGCCACCGGAAAGCTGTTACTTGCGTATTTGGAACCTGCCGACCGGAACGCTTACATTAAAACCTATGGTCTTCCGGGTACTATGTGGGAAGAAATAGACAGTGAGCGGGCGTTGATTGATGAGCTTCAGCGGATCAACAAGGCGGGGTATGTTATACATTACGACGAAATCAACATCGCCGGTGTGGCTATGCCCATATTCAACAAAAAACAGGTTATTGCCAGCTTGGGAGTCTATCTGCCCGGAAATCGTTTCACTAAAACCATGAAAGAACAAATCATTGAACATCTTGCAAAAACAGCGAAGACCATCAGCGATAAAATAGTCTTTTAAATAGGTGAAGTGTTTTTCACCTACATTAATAAAAGTTCATTTGCTAATTCCAGTTCTTCCCTGGAAATACTATGCGCCTTTCCCTTGTATACTTGCGAGCGGACATTGGCGCCTAGCTTCTCCAAAACACTCACGCTTTCCTCTACACGCGGGAGAGGCACATGCGGATCGGGATCGCTTGTGGTGACCAATACAGGCGTTGCAGCAAAATCTCCTTGGTATCGGTCAATAAGCAGCTCTTCCCCAATCAGTCCACCGGTAAAAGCAATAACTCCACCATATTTATGTGCATTTCGTGCCACATATTCCAAGGTCAGGCAGGCGCCCTGTGAGAATCCCAGAAAATAAATATGTTCCAATTCGATTCCCTGAATCAGCAAAGCTTGGATCGTATCGTCTACCATTTGAATAGCCGAATCCAGTGCCGGTTGGTTCTGTTCTTCAGGAGCCATAAAACTGTATGGGTACCAACTGTTATTCGTGGCCTGAGGAGCAACCAGCGCAAAATCTTCTACATTTAAAAACCGTTGTAACGAAAGAATATCTGCCGCTGTGCCGCCACGTCCATGCATCATAACCATCGCTTTTTGCGCAGTTGATAATGGAACTCCAGCTGTAATTAATTGTCTTTGATGTGTGTACATGTTGGTTGTTCGTTGTTTGTTCGGAGTACCTTCTAGCATCAATAACTCGTAATCGGTTAACAGTTTAATCACCAATTACGAGTTACGAATCACCTGTTTACTAAGCAAGTGACGGCAATACTTTTTCCAATTGTTCCCGATAAGGTTCGTATTGCTGTGGCAATTTTAACCCCAAACCCAATTGATCGACGCTTTCATCTACCGTAAATCCTGGATTATCAGTCGCAATTTCAAATAAAACACCTCCAGGCTCTCTAAAATACAAAGAATAGAAATAATTACGATCGATTTTTTCCGTAATCTGTAAGCCGGCTTCCAAGGCTTTTTCACGGTAATGCATCAATACCTCTTCATTTTCAACCCGGAAAGCCACATGATGTACCGAGCCACCGGCTACATGACCTACATGCTCACCTGGCACTTCAACTACATCAACCAAATTTGCCTCCGTTACAGTGTCTGTAATAAAACGGTAACGATTTACTTCTTGTTGCAACAAACGATACCCCAACAGCTCGGTCAGAACCTTTACGGTAGCTTCCATCTTATTGGTGGTAATGGTGATATGATGAAATCCCCGGGTGGCTACCGATTGGCCAACTTCAGCAGTTGTCCAGGGCACACGCTGGTCAGCAACCTGAGGTACCGTCAACTCGATCTTCAATCCATCTGGATCTAAAAAGGTTAAGTATTGTTCACCAAATTTTTCAGCGGGTTTATTATAGGTAACATTTTGTTCTTCGAAGCGTTTGAGCCAAAAATCTAAACTGCCATCGGGTACCGCATAACCAATCTCAGTGACCTGACGCGTGCCTCGCCTACCAATGGCGATTCCACTCCAAGGGAAAAAAGTTAAAATGGTACCCGGTGTACCCACTTCATTACCATAATAGAAGTGATAGGTTTCAGGGTCGTCAAAATTGACCGTCTTCTTCACCAAACGCAATCCTAGAATACGGGTATAGAAATCGTAATTCTTCTTAGCATCACCGGCAATGGCTGTTATGTGATGTAAACCCTTTATTTTATTTTCCATGTTATCAACCTTTCTTGTTTATGTTACAAAGATCGATAGTACATTGTTCGAAAAAATTGATGTAGGGTAAGAAATCTAATAGCTAATAATCAATTTTCCTTTGCATTTAAATCTTTCCTGTCTTTCTTAAAGTATACCGGTTCGGGTATTTCATTGGGTTGGAAAGGATTGTAGAAATAAATGTTTTGTTCACGATATAAGGGTAATTGTTGCTTTAATTTGGCTTCGAAATGTACATAATCCTTATTGTTCTCTTGTGTCCAGGCAGCTTCAGCCAGTGCAGCAATTCGCGGAAACAGTAAATAATCGACCCGTAGGTCATTCGTAACCGTCTCCGTCCACAAATTAGCCTGTATGCCCAATACCTGTTGTTGTTGGTTCTTATTTTTCACCAAGCTATCGGCCGAAAAGCTGTACACATCTCTCAAAGTATTATAACGCTTCCCCCACTTTCTACCTGCGCGATGGGTACTATCTTGCACAAAATCAAAGTAAAAGGGCAAACGCGGGCAAAGCACCGTTTGATACCCCTTATCAAGTGCGGTTTGCAATTGTCCCAGTTTATCATGCCGCCACCAAAAAATGATGGTCTTATCTTTAGGCAAGTTAATATCAGCCATTTCATCCCAAGCGAGTAACTTGGCATTTAATTGATATACGGAATCCGCCATACGTTCCATAAATGCACGTTCCACCTCTTTTAGATTTTTTAATTGGTGTTGTTGCATCAATTGCTTGATTCCCCCGTTTTGCATCCATTTATCTGTACCAAAACTGACTTCATCCCCTCCTAAGTGCAACATGCCTGAAGGGAACAGGGCATTGGTTTCTCTTAGAATATTAGTTAAATAAGTATAAGTTGCCTCCTTGCCCGGATCAAAGGTAAAATCGGGATGTTTCGCACTCCCGCCACCACTATATTGCGGATATGCCCGATTGGCCGCAGTAGCATGTCCCGGCATATCAATTTCCGGAATAATGGTGATATTTCGCTGGGCTGCATAAGATACAATTTCGGCAATTTCCCGCTGAGTGTAAAATGCCGCAGGCTTGGTGGGATCGTTATGATCTCCTACTCCGCCAATCAACGCCAATTTCGGATATTTTTTGATTTCCAAACGCCAGGCAGGCTCATCTGTCAAATGCCAATGCAATTTATTGAGCTTATAAAAAGCCATCCAATCCAATAGATCGAGTATGTTTTCTTTACCCATAAAATAGCGCGACTCGTCGAGCATAAGACCTCTCCAAGCGTATCGAGGTGCGTCTTTGATTTTCCAGCAAGGTATCTGCAAAGTACCTTCTTCTGCTTTCAAACCGGCAATTAATTGCACTAAGCTAGCAGAACCATTAAAGAGACCTGCTACACTATGTGCTTTGATCGTGATACCCGTAGTTGTAATCAGGAGCTCATACGATTCATCACCGATGGTACTTCCGTTCAGTTCCAATGCAATACATCCTTCTTTGGGTTTATTCGATAGGAGTGCGATGGGTAATTGCTGTAAGCGAAGCAGCTCCTGCCGTATGTACCGTGCAACATCTTGCCCTCTCTCGTTATTCACCGTTAAGACCGTCTGTTTATTGATTTTAAAAACGTTCGACTGCAAGGTTGCTTCAATAGGCGTGGGTATAATCGGACAAAGTTGTTGTGCATAGGATGGAATAACTGCAAGCAACCATACACAAAATATCATATAGGTAATCCATCTTTTCATCTTCGAAGCTAAAATTTAAGTTTTTTATTGATACCGATTTCAAGAGATTATCCAATTAGGTTTCTTAAAAAACCCGCTTTCTCTTGGTTTGTCGGGTACAATTATACTGAGGATTCATGCCATAATCAAGTGTTTAGTGGAAACAATCGGTTGCGTGATTTACGCAACCGATGTAGCGAATAGCAAAGTTATCTATTGATTAGGGTATAGCCTGATGATCGGTATCGCGTATCCGAAACCAATCCACTAATTTATCCTTTTCAGGTAACTGGAAAGCCAATGGATAAGGTTTATTTTGGTAATAAAACGCAGCCGACGAAAACTTAAATTCCCGGGTATTTTCAGGAGCGCGTGGATTCAAAAAATCAAATCTAAACCGTTTGTTAAAACAAATGGCGTCTTGGTCGTGATAGCGATACATACTGACCATAGAGCGCAGCGGATCTTTTAACGGCACTCCGTGCAATGGTCCTGCAAATTCACCTTCGCGAAAATACCATCCGCCGCTGAAATAATCTTCAAGTCCGGTGCCCACTATCGTGGGTATACTTTCATCATCTGTATCAATATAAATATATTCAGGAGCTTCTAAATAACCTAAATAGTTGGGCAACCAACTTTGCATGGAGAGTGAACACCCCACAAAATGCCCAGGTCCTTCGGCTTTTGCGATGGTAAGCGGTTCATAACCCGGGTTGGTGCCCGAATTATAAAGGCAATGCAGACGCCCAGCCCCTTCGGGAAGTACATCTAGGGCATCGTAATTTGCATTCAGAAAACAGACTACGGTGAGGCTGGTATGCATATTTTCAACCTCAATTCTTATTTTATTGAAAGGCATTGGAAAGTAACAGTAAAATCCGCCACTGGACTGGCCGATATATTTGGACAAGTGCTGCTTGTATTCGCAATGACCGATACCGAAAAAATCACCGATAGGGCACTCGATACTGGGATGGTCCATTCCATCCCAGTATATGCGGATAATAAAACACTTCAGAATAGTTGGGTCAGGCCACTTTCCGCGGCTAGTGTCCCAATTTTCCCAAAACCAACCACTGATGGTGAACCAAAGACGGGTAATGATTCCGGGTGTATCAGATTGAGCCAGGACTCTCCTTTCGCCCGGCTTGATTTCCGGCGCTTTGCTTTTCGTTGATCGGTCGAAAGTCGTGAACTGCCTGGAAACAGCCCGACGCATTCGATAAAGCGGTACCTCGGCGGAGGTTCCCGATCCTGGGTTTAAAACTCCCGAATCTGATGAATAAGATAGATTGCCGGCACCGGTTAGCGTAGTTAATCCCGCAACACCTGCAAGGGTAGTCAAGGCTTTACGTCTTGATATATCCTGCAGGGGATGCAAAGAGATGGATTCTTTGTTTCTCTCCATAGCTTTATTGTTAGCAATTAGTTTTTATCGGTTAAGTGTTTGATCGTTTCTATCTCATCTTGCGAATAGGCTTCTCCGCTTTTCCGGAAAATGTCGTGGAACCACACTGCCGGTTCATCAACATTCGGAAGTGGTGTATCCCATGCAAAAATGGTATTGCTTTTTCCTGCTACTAAGCCCCAATTGATAGCGCCTACACGCTCGGCTTTGAGCATCGGCATAATCGTCTGGAATGTACTATTGGAGGTACGTGCCATATATTCCGTGCAAATCAATGGCCGATTATATTGTTTTAGTTGGTTAATTAATTTTTGATGTTCTTCCACGGGTTCGTATGTGTGATAAGTAATAATGTCCGAGTTTTTCAACTGGTATTCGTTGAGGTTCTCCAAGCTCAAATCCCAAATACCAGCTGAAAGCGGTTGTGAGGGGTTGACCGCTCTTGCCCAAGTAAAAATATCCTTTAGTAATGGCAGGCTTCTTTCATTATATCGATACGATCCTGAACCTCCCGGTTCATTATATAAATCCCACATCAAAATGCGCGTATCGTTTTTGAAGGTATAGAGAATATCTTTTACATACGTCTCCAAAAGAGACTTCACCGCAGCTGTATCTCCTTTATAATATAGATCTCCTGGGTCCCGGAGCCATCCCGAGTTATGGATCCCAGGTTGTGGATCGGGCTGTTTGCCCGCGGTATACGTAGGATTCCAACAGTCGTCGAAGAAGACAAACATCGTTTTAATACCATGTTTATCGGCAATAGTCAGGTATTCGTTTATCCGTTCTTTGAATCCGGTTTTGTCAATTTCCCATGCAACGTGATGCAAAAATACACGCATGCAGTTCATGCCAATATCCGCTGCCCATCCCAACTCACGGTCGATGGTAACCGGGTCGAATGTATCCGCCTGCCACATTTCCAGCTGATTGATAGCCGTACTTGGAATAAAGTTGGATCCACGTAGCCACCCCTGCTGACCATACCATTGCATGGCCTGTTCAGTTGTCCACACTTTCCGAATTGCTGGTTTGGGATGATGGCATCCAAATAATATGAAAGCTATGAAAATAGCAATAAAATTTGTTTTCATATTTCGCTATAATATAGGTCTGTGATTATTAACTATTTTTTCCAGGTATAAATCACCATATCTCCAGCGTCCAATTGTTCATAATCTGAACCAACCGTTATCATGGAACCGTCTTTTTGTACACGTTGCACGGATTCGTCAACTGCAATTCGCAATTCAATCGGATTTCGGTAATCACGATTGACGATAACAAGATAGAGGTTGTTGTCTTTTTCCATCAAAGATACGATAGCTCCACCGCTGGTATCCAAAGATTTTATCGCGTCTGGAAGTTTATTCAGCGGACGGGCACCTTCTGGTACGTTGCCCGTGTGCCAGACAGAAACCACTTTTGCACCGAGAAAAACACCAGCTAACTGTTGAATTTCGTGATTGAGCGTTTTTAACCGTTCATATACCGGCGTTTTCCCATAATCGTCCACTGCACCTCTGAACGTGAAGTATTGCAATGCCTGCGCCCCATATGCCAAGTTACTGAATTGCTGTAAGCGCAACTCAGGTAACGTAGGTACAGGATAGTGATGAATGGAATCCAGATCGTGCGACCATGCCATTGCAAATGCCCAGAACGGAAGGTCGGCCTTTTTAGCCGCCGCCGAAATCTCTTCTAAATTCCGGTACCAGCCTGGGCGGAGAATGCTTGGAGCGCCATTTATCTCGACAATGGGATATTGGTCGAAAGAAATAAATGGTACGGGTACCTGACTGATATAGGCCGCTAAGTTTTCGGCATACTGCTCTATTTTCCAGGCCCAGTTGGGATAGAGGTTAATATAGCATGGATGGTTATTGTCAATTTTCTGGATTTCTTTTACCCATACGCCTAATTCGGGCAAGTCCCACGTTTCGGGCTCGTCTTTCAGGTAATAACCGTACAGTGCCGGATGCTTCATGAGCTGCTTGACAGTCGCATCTGCATCCGACTTCAATTCAGGGCAAGACGTGATGAGTTTGATACCTGCAGCTTGGGCGATATCCAGTATCTGCAAGGTGGTATTTAGATCATTGTATTTCGCCAAATAGATGTTGAAGCCGGCTTCTTTCATCAACGGGAAAACCGTCGCAGATTTTTTGGCCGGGATTCCATGCCAAGCAATAATCGGCATTTCGCTTTTAAAAGATATCGTAGTATCAAGAAGCGCACTGCGATAGGCGGATCCATGGCTATCGGCCGAATTGGTAGCTATAGGGATATTTTCCGGAACCGCAAATGTAGCTAGCCATGAAAACAATGCGGTCAAAAGGGTAAAAATATTAATGAGATATTTGTTCATAACATCGCTCTTATTTTTTCCATACATACAATACTATATCACCGGCATCCACCGAGAGGCGGCCACTCGTTGCATCCACTGTCGTATTGTTTTTTAATACTTGTTTAACCGATGGATCCAAGATCGCAGTTAGCTCCATCGGTTTTTTATAATCCCTGTTTACAATAGCCAAGTATTGATTATCGCCTTTTTCCAGGTAGGATACAACAGCCCCAAGGCCATTCGTCGACAATGACTTGATGGGTGCTGGCAATTGACCTAACGGGCGAGTACCCGCAGGAATTTCAGACCCAGTATGCCATACCGAGATAATATTAGCCCCTAGAAATACACTAGCAAGGTTCTGCAATTCCTGATTCACGGTTTTTACACGATTATATACCTCAGTGGGTGCATCGTGATATACGCCCCAATATGTGAAGTATTGGAATCCCTGTGCGCCATATACCAGGTTACTGAACATTTGTAAGCGGAGTTCGGCTACCGTAGGTATCGGATAGAAGACATCCGATAAGGTATGGGACAATGCCAATCCAAAAGCCCAGAACGGAACGTTTTTTTCCTTTGCCGCTGCTGCTATATCTTCCAAGTTACGGTACCAGTCTGGGCGAAGAGACGAAACTCCGTTTACTTCCGTAATAGGATAATAATCGAAGGAGAAGAAAGATACCGGTACTTTTTTTAAGAATGCCCTTACTTTATAGGAATAGTTTTCTGGTCCTCCCCATGCCCAGTTGGGATATAGGTTGATGTAACAGGGATGTTTCGTATCGAATGAGTGTATTTTATTAACTCGTTTGCTCAGCGTCGAAAACTCTTCAACCTCCGGCTCGTCATCGATATAGTATCCGTAGAGTGAAGCATATTCCGCCATCTTCTGTACGGCGCCCTCGGTATTCATATCAAGTTCCGGACAGGAAAGAATCACTTTGACGCCTATATTTTCAGCAGTTTCCAGTACGGTAGTAGCTTCGGTTAAATTGTCATACCAACCCAGATAAACATTGAATCCAGCTTTTTTCATCGTTGGGAATTTGGCGGCAGACTCGTCAGCATTGATGCCCGTCCAAGCCACGATGGGAAATTTTCCATTCAACTGGTCTACAAGCTGCGGTCTAGGACCTGCATCTTCGATATATTGATAATCGTCTTTGCAGGATGATATGCCCAAAGCCCAAGCAATCAAAAAAAGACTGATGATGAATTGACTTCTTTTCTTTGTCATGAGAATGATTCTTCTATTAGGTTTTCGAACCACATATGGACACGGATCAATAGAAAACATACACATATGTGGTTCAAAACAGTAATTATATTTAGTGATAAGGTGTTAATGCGGCTTCACCAGTTGAAACATTCACTCGCAGATGATAGACGCCCGGTGTAAAGTCCGAACCAGCAACACCATCATTATTGCTTCGTATGGTAAGTAAATCAGGGGTAGCCGAATGCCAGTTTACAACCGAGCCCCATGCAACCATACGGTAAGCCTGCAGAGTGAAATCTGCCGCTAGGTACATCACAATTTCGTAGGTATCATCTCCGGTTCTTACACAAGAGAAGTAACCGTGGGGTTCCGTTCCAAACCAGTCTAACGTGGCGGTATATGGCGGCAATGGAAAGCCTCCACCCGTTCCGGTAACCCACAACAGGTTTTCCTCATTGTTAAAGGTATGTACATACATAAAGCCGTTTTCCACCTGATAGAATGCCCTCCAATTTCGAGTATCTCCTACAAAACGGGCAACGTCACCGGATAGATCGGTAAACAGGTCCGGACGCAACATAGCAGCCAAATCCCGGTCGAATCCAGTAAACTTCACTTCGCAATCCTGTACCAGCGGAATATTGTCTTTCGTCAGATAGTCAATACCGCCTTTGGTTACCAGTTCCATGTCGGACTTTTTGATTTCTACCAGTACATCAACCGTTTTCGTAAGTTTAAAGGAATACATATCGAAGCGCATGTGTTTGATGTTGTATCCTCCTGTTTCCGGTGCTGGAATGGAGGCTCCTGACGCATCGTTTATAATAACGATGTGCTCATCAGCCATTCCCCATACTAAGCCCGTATAATCAATCTGGCTGCCGTTCAGTTTTTCTGCAATTTTAAACGAAGATCCCAATGATTCCAGCTCATCTGAAGTTTGGAAAACATAGGTGTTACCGATCCTTTGCAAAGTATAAACTGCTCCGGTATTGTCAACTAGATGCAACTGGGCAGGTGTTTGGGGACGGGTTACGCGTACGTTTTTTTCGTCGGAAAGCCGGACTTCTGCGATACCATTTACCGCATTCGTTACTTTGAGGGTTACCTCGGTGTAACCATCTTCGTAATAAGGTCCAAATGGAAGAATGGTTTCAAAATCAATGTCGGCCTGGCTCCCGCTAAGTGTTCCACTTTCGCCATCAATCACGATGCCTCCCGATTTAAATTCTAACTGATAGGAAATCAAATCGTTGTAATCATCATTGACATGTGCGGTAAATCGTACTTTGTCGCCTGCTGCCACAGCAGTTTCATCATGGAGTCCGCGCAATTGTGCGTGTTCGATGACGGGACGCGACGGCCATTCGGGCCAATTATCAAACTTGTCAACCTTATCTTCGCATTGCCAAAAGAGCAATGTAAACACCATAAGTGTTAAGTGATATCGAATTTTATTCATTGTCGTCACATTAAATCGTTAAATGTATTATCGGGCCGAAGCAAGGTCGGCATCCCATCCTTCCCGCTGATAAGTTTGTTCCAGAATTTTGCCATAAGATTCTGCTTCTTGCACTACATAGTTGGGTAGTGGCACATACTGATGAGTGGGTACTCTACCCTTGCTTTGCTTGGTTCGTTTGGCATATTGATTGAAACGAATCAAGTCGATTTTCCGGACACCTTCATAAAGCAGTTCGTGTCCGCGTTCGGTAAGCAGTGCATCCAGAAAGGCCTCGGCGTTAGATGTCGCAGCGGGAGACAAGTCACCCAAACCTGCCCGATGACGTACCTCATTTACGGCTGCCTGTGCTTCAACAGAGGGTGCGGCTCCGGTACTGCGCACTTCTGCTTCTGCAAACATCAATAAGACATCTGCCCAGCGCGCCAACGGAATATCGGTACCGTAGGATGGTGCTGTAGCTGTTTCAATGGGAAATTTGTTGATGATGTAACCATCCCACCGTACTCCAAGATCGGCAGGTGTTACCCAATAGCCATCGGTAGAATAAAAACGGGTGAGAATAGTTTCCCTGCGTTTATCTACTGAATCATAGGTATCATAGAATGCCGGTGCCACGTTGTACGTTTGCCCCCACCCTGGTCCCTGGAGATAAAAAGGCGTTGGATTACCCAAATCGTCTTTGGCTGCTGCCTTATCAGGAACAGCAAGCATCATGAGAGGATTCATATTGCCCTCCTTACTATTTCCGGTAGAAGATTCGTTACAGCTTACAGCCATGATAATTTCATTGTTCCATTCATTGGCTACTTTAAATAGTTCGGCATAGGGATTATCACCTTTGGTAAACAGACTGTATTTCCCTTGCAGTTCGTGGTACAGATCAATAGCCTGCTGATAGTATCCATCCATGTGATAGCCTTCGTTGAGACAGTGCCGCATCAGGCATACACGTGCGTAATCACGTGTGTAGCGTCCCCGCTCGGCTTGTTTCTCGGGCGCGTGGGTAGCCGCAAACTCAAAATCGTCGTATATCCATTGAGAAATTTCCTGCAAAGTTGGGCGCACGACATGCTCTAGCTTTTCACTATTCGATACATCTTGAGGGTTTACAATCAAGGGCACAGGACCGTAGGTATGCAGCAGAAAATACATATGCAGGCCACGGCAAAGACGAGCTTCTGCCAACAGGGACGTTTTCTGGGTCTCGGATAATACATCGGCAGGTGCCTGTTCAAGGGTACCAATAATCTCAGTAAAACGGGTTACTTCCCGTGTTTTGGGATAATGGTTCGGGTTTTGATCACCGGTCCCATCCCGATAATAATAAATGCACTGACTGAAATCGGCTCTCGAGAGATATAGATAAGCGCCTCCCCACCCATGTTCCCAAGGAGCTACGGCGTCTGTCGTATATTCGAAATGTTTGAGCACACCACCTTCGGGAATGTACCACGAGTGCATATTACCCTGAGTTGCTTCCAGATAGTATGTCCAAGTAGATGTGAACGGTATATAGCAAGTCATCATGAGTTGTTCATACTCGCTTGCGGTTGATGGATAATTAGTAGGATTAAGAACACCGTAAATCTTGGGGTCAAAATGCTTTTCACAACCGCCGCACACGCAAAGAATGAACAAGGTCAATGCCAGGACAATATTTTTTTTAAACTTTGTCATAATCAATTAGTTAAAAGTAATTTTTGCACCGATAGAGAATGTACGTGTCATGGGGTACCCCACCGGAGAAGTAGCGTTACCAGTATATATTTCGGGGTCGACACCAGCAAATTTCGTAAAGGTAAACGGGTTTTGAGCATCTGCAAATACCCGAATATTTCCAATATGACGGCTCAGTATCTGTCCTAACTTCTTGCTTGCAAGGGTATATCCCAGTGTAATATTTCGTATACGCAAGAAGGATGCGTCTTGCATATCTTGCGATGTTCCAGCATTTCCGGGCAAAGCGATCGTTTTTATAGTCGCAATTCCCGGCCTTTCGCCATGCGGATTGGTTTGTGAATTCCAGATGGTGTAAGCGTAATTGTTGGAGTTTTGTGGAGTCTCATAATAGAGTTGACCAGCCCCCGCCCAGCGATAAGCATAATTGTAGCGCTGGGCGCCAAACTGGCCGTATGCAAAAACATCCAAATCAAAACCCCTATAAGTAAAGGTATTTCCAAAACCAATGCTGATGGTTGGTAATGAATTACCCATGTAAATATCTTCCATATCAATCATTTCGTCGTTATTGCGGTCCTTTATAATAGGGTAACCCGGCATTTGTGCTTCGACCGGAAGGGACCGTTGTGAGTTGGGCATATTTGACCGGTCCATATTGATGATACCCGCAATGTCATAGTAATAATAGGCATTCATCGGCTCTTTACCACGTTTCTGATACTCGGCATAGTCATAGTTCGGCTCGCGCTCTATCCAGTACATATCATACCTCGTCAGGGTGAGTTGTGAAGTCCACTTGAATTTTTCCGGAATTTCGATATTTCGACTATTGATAGTTGCATCCCATCCCGTACGGTAGTAATGCCCAAAATTGAAGGGCCGCGATCCAACCATGTTCAAGGGCTCTCCCGGCGCGATTCCAAGCAAATTGGTTACATCGTTACGGAACCAGTCGATGCTTCCCGACAATCTGTCATCTAGAATCGCAATGTCCAGACCGATATTTTTCATGATGGTTTTCTCCCAAGTCACATCCGGATAGTCGGCTCCACTTTTCAGGTAGGGTATATACGTCACGCTGTTTTCTGAGAATCGAACGTACTCCCTTGTCGGCGAATAGCTCCCATATAATAAGGTTCCCAGATTGTCACGCCCCGTTTGTCCGTAACTGGCCCTGATTTTTAACATATTAATGGCAGTAACATTTTTCATAAATGTTTCATTGGATAGCTTCCATGCAGCAGATACAGAAGGAAACCACGCATATTTTTTGGTTGGAAAGAATTTATCTGTACCATCGCGTCGTAAAGTACTTGTCACAACATAGCGGTCCAAGATATCAAAGGTTGCACGAATGAACTGTGAGCGTTTCTCATCTCTCCCCTTCGAAGAAGTAGGGTAAAATGGACCGTCAGAAGCACCAATATTGTCCGGGCCGATGTTGTCGTTGGCATTCATATAATCCACTTCCAAACCGTCTGAAGCATTTTTATATAGCCCCATACCGGCCACAGCGTCAATGAGCAGATAGTTCTTGAATTGCTTCTTGAATGAAATCGTACCTTCAAGTGTTTGATTGTCTCGGTCGATATATCCTAAATGCCCTCTTGAACGACCAACAATTTCGTAGTAATATAAGTCAGAGGGTATATATAAAGAACGGTTTGCATTCTCACGGTTAATTCCGTAGATGAACCGGGCCGATAACATGTTTTTGATGATGTCTACATCGGCAGCAGCATTCAGGTACCAACCTGTAGCCTTCGTCCCATCTCTAAAACGATCCATTTCCGTAGGATTGGCAAACGTCCGGTACCGCACTAGATTGCCGTTTTCGTCGTATATGGGCAGATGGGGAGGAAAAGCGAGGGCAGTTTGTAGAGCATCTTTTCCAACACCTCCGGCGCCACCACCGTCAGCATTCGAGTTAACATATCGATTATTGCTGATGTTTAAGATCGTAGTAAGTTTCAGGAAAGGCAGCAGCTGCGATGATACATTGGTCCGCAGAGCATGTCTTTTCATACCTGAATTGACGACTGTACCTTCCTGATCGAAAAAATTCCCGGAAAGATAATACCGCAATAATTCGGATCCTCCGGATACCGAAACGTTCTGGTTATTGATATAGCCTGGTTTCAAAATGTAATCCAACCAATTGGTGGTTTGTGCATGGTCAATATCACGTGGTGTGAATTCCGGCGACCACCGATTATCGTAAATCTCATCTCCATAAGGATACATCTTATTGTTGTATAAGTAGTTCTCTTTGCTGAATACGTTGGCTATATTCATGTATTCCTGTGCATTTAAGGGTTCCAGATAGGGATAATTTCGTACCCATGAATAATTGCTTTCGACGGTTATTCTGGGCTTTCCTTGCTTTCCAGATTTAGTAGTGATCAAAATAACACCATTGGCTGCCCCAATACCATAAATGGCTGCTGACGCATCCTTTAGCACTTCGATGGATTCGATATCGCTCGGATTGAGCCCAGCCAGCCCAGCGCGGTTGATGGTGTTGGGCGTTTCTATATTGCCACGCCCCACTTCAAGAGAGTTCGAAGGCATGATCATACCGTCTACTACAAAGATGGGTGTACCCGCACCACGGATGGAAAGATTGATATTCCCTCCCGGTTGCGGGCTAGATATATTGGCACGTAACCCAGCAGCTCTTCCAAGTAATAATTGTGATACGTTACTGTTAGCAGCTTTGGGAATGTTATCCGTTTTTATCGACGAAATGGATGTGGTCAGATTTTTACGTAGGGTTGTACCGTATCCGACTACCACTACTTCACCAAGAACTTTGCTATCCGCTACCAGCCTGATGATCCAATTTTTCTGATCGGCAACCACTATTTCCTGAGTTATGTAACCGATATAGGAAAGTTGCACGGAGGCCCCCGGCTCAACAGAAAGCATAAACTTTCCATCATGATCAGTTACCGTTCTATTTTTCGTTCCCTTTTCTACCACATTGGCCCCAATAATTGCTTCGCCATTTTCATCAGTTACCTCCCCACGAATAACTTGCTGTTGGGTAACCGTTATTTCTGGTTTTCTTTTAACAATAACAGTCCCTTCATATACCTGAAAGGAAAGATTTTGATTTTGAAAGGCGTTTTGCAGCGCTGTTTCCAAGGATGCATTTATTAGATTTAGGGATACTTTTTTAGCCTGATCAAGTAAACCCTCTTCATATAAAAATCGATAGTTCGTTTGTTCTTTAATATCTTTAAAGAATTCTTCCAAGGAGATATTCTTCTTGGATAGCGTAACCGTCTGTGCAAAAACATTTGCCCGCACGCTTAAGTTTAGCAGCAACACCAATACCAGTGTCAACTTCATAGTTAAAAGAATTTTTTTCCAGATTGATTCATGGTCATGCCATTCTAGACATTGACTATTACGGAATTTATCCATACATTTGGTTTGATTAAGGTTATCAATAAGATTTTTATCATGTTTTAGTATGCCTAATCATTTTCCGGAAGTATAGCCGTACTTCCGGTTATTTTTTACATACTTAATGGTTTGGTTAGTTCATTCATTTTTACTCCTTCTTTTTATGATTTGATTACAATTAATGTTCGTCCTTCTATTTTAAATCTCCTACCACTTAAATCGGTTAACATCTTACATACGCCCGCCAAGGTCGCAGTCCGTTTCAAAGCACCCCGATATCTTGTTTTGTTTAGTGGTTCCTCGTATACCAATGTTACATTATACCAACGGGCTACCTCCTGCAATATCTGATCTAAATCTTTTCCTTCAAAATAGAAATAACCGTCCTTCCATGACAGAGCTTCCTCCATATCTATTTTTTGTACTGCAAGTTTATGAGGGAGAGCAGTTACGGCATAGCCAGGTTCAATTACCAGGCAGTCATTTCCTCTTTTTACCCGGATCTTACCTTCGGTTAATATGGTTTTAGTTCGTTCCTTTGAATATGCATTAATATTAAAAGCGGTGCCCAATACCTCGACATCCAATCCATTCGTACCTACCGTGAATGGAGCCGCTGCTTGTTGGGCCACTTCAAAATAAGCTTCTCCCGCTAATAATTTAACCGATCGTTCTCCTTGTGTAAAAGAAACGGGAAATTTCAAGACCGATTCCGCATTAAGCCACACTTTAGAACCGTCCGGTAAATTCATGAAATAAGTACCCCCCTTGGGCGTACTAATGATGTTATATTCCTCTTTGGTATTATTTTGGGGAACTTGATATGAAATCACTTCTTTATTTACAATCAAATGGATGATACCATTTTCCAATTGCAAAGAATCATCTTTTTCTAAACTGATTTGCTTACCATTCGCTAGTGTCAGTATCGCCTTTTTATTCCCGGGTAGTACATCGTTTGTATAACCGTAACGCCTATCAGGCACAATCCCCTCCGATGGAGAGGAGGCCAGCTGCCACCAGATCATTCCACATAATCCTATAAAACTTGCGGCTATTCCTACCCACTTCCATTTTCTAAGGTAATGAGTTTTCTTTCTGAAGCGGTTTTGGCTCTTTTTTAGAATTTTATTCCAATCATCTTCTTGATCGATCTCTTCTATAAATGCAATGTTTTCGGCAAGACTATCTGTGCTTTTATATTCGGCCAACAGCTGGCCTAATTGATTATCATGTGCTGCGCGAGCCAAGAATTCGGTTTCCTCTTCAGCGCTCAACGTTCCTTGTAAATATCGTGAAATGAGTTTTGCTAACTCAAATTGTTCCTTGCTCATAAAAGATTTTATTGCTCTTTTATATTAAGGAACTTGAATGTTAAAAGAGGGTGAAAAGATTGATATTTATTTTAACAAAAAATACAAGAGAAGGGATAATGCATGTGGAGATAAGCGGTTTCTTAGTAATAACAATGCTCTTTGTTTTTGGGTTTTTACGGTGTTTATGCTTATATTTAAGGCTTCAGCAATTTCAAAATTTTTCATACCCTCTAAATAGCCCATTTTACAAATCTGTCCACAACCTTGCGGAAGGGTATCAAGAGCCGCATGAAGCTCGCCTATTACTTCCGCATGTAGTATCGCTTGGAGCGCTTTGGCCTCTTCTATCTCATTTACAGATTGTTGTTCATGAACACGATTGGCAATTTGCTGATGCCTCATCCAATTAAGGGCAGCATGTTTAACAGCACTATATAGATAGCTTTTAACTACTTGCGCATCGCCATCCTTTCGTAACTCGTCTTCCATCAAAGCTACAAAAGCGTCCTGAGCCAAATCACGCGCGGTTTCCTGGCAATTTACCAAACGCAAAGCAAAAGTACACAACCTGACATAATAAAGGTCAAACCAATGCTTTATCTCGTTAGATGCCACCTTATGCATGATATCCCGTTTAATTCTTTTATTCCTAAAACCTCTTAATATAGTTATTGTCTTGGTTAAGCTTCTGTTTATCGCAGAATTAAGGTCAATATTAAGCGATAAAACTGAAAATAACAAATGGGTCACGAGCGCAATCGGTTGCGTATTCTACTCATTCAGGGACATCTACCACCCCCCACGCCTCATACCTCCACGGCCTCCTTCGCGGCCACCACTCCTACCACCAAACATTTTTCCACCGAAATTACGGATGTTATAGGTAAAGCTTAGCAAGAAATATCGGCGCAGGATGTTGGTTTGAGAATCCTCAATATAACGCTCTGTAATATTACGCCGAATCTGTGTATTACTATTCAAGAGATCGAATGCAGTCAGTGTGATTTCGGCCTCTTCTCGTTTAAATAACTTTTTGCCAATAGAGGCATTCCATAGCAAGAAACGCTGGTCATATCCATCAGACATACCCGTATTATATTGAAAGTTTATGCTGGATGCTATCCGCACGCCTTTCCAAAAGATATAGGTTATGTCATTCCGTAGGGTCTGATTGTAGGAATTATAGCTCAAGTTTTCATTGTTATTGTTACGTACAACACTGTAATTACCGCTATATGAAAGGCCAAATATAATTTTACGGCTAATATTACTGTTAATTCCAATTCGCTGATTAATTCCGTAACTGTTGGTATAGCTAACCACGTCGTTCAATAATCCAACATCGCGATTCTGATGTATCGTTGTATGGCTATTTACATTGACTTTCAAAGCGCTAATCGGTCGACCAAAAGTAACATTGGCCCGCCAGCTATAATAACCGTTCACATTAACCGGTCGTGAAAATTGTGCACCTTTTCCCAACAACACATCATCTACTATAAAGGTATCTGCCTGGGCAATGAAAGTAGCGTTCACAATGCGGTTGTTTGTAATCTCGCCACTAAGGTTAACAGAGAAATTGGCTCCTGTTTCTCGTTGTACACTATTATAATTGATATTAAAGCCATTTCGAAATTCTTGTTTCAGATCCGGATTTCCTCCCGTTATCCGCAACGGATTCTGATTATTGATGACGTCTTGCAGTTGCAACACATTGGGCGCATTGGTAGACGTATTGTAATTAAACCGTAGACGACGATCGCGTGAAAACCGGTACGTGAAATTAGCATTAGGTAAATAGTTGATAAACTGATAATGGCTATTCACCACTTCTGGAAAGACACGATTATTGGTTGTTCGCGCTTGTTGATAGTTAACTCCAAAATCGAAAATCACTTTTTCACTGGAAAATTGGTAGTTCAACCCTGCACCATAAAACTTATAGTCGTTCCGGAACTCATTAGACAACTGCCGATTCAATTCTGAGTATTGACCTGTTTCAGCCAAAAAGTCATACATTTTCCGGTCAGAATAGCTGTTATTATTACGTGCAGTCACGTTCGCCATCAGGCGGGTTCCTGCCCACAATGGTTCTGTATAAGTTAAACGGGCATTCCAACTATTGCTATTCGAATAACTATCGTTCCGATTATTTACGGTATCCGCCCGATCTACTGCCTCGTTTTCGTAAAATAAATTATATGAAAGAGCAAAGGCTTCATTTTCGTTCCGATTGTAGTTACGCCCTAAATTAACCGAGATAGACCGGCCCGCATCATTCAAACGTAAGCCATAATTTACGTCGCCACTGATATTAAATGCATTATTTTCGCCATTGTTCGTCCGGTTAGATGTATTGATCAATTCCTGCATACTCCCTATCGTGGCTGTATTATTGCTATTTACCGTGTTACCTTTATTAAAACTAATCCGGGGCCTTACGGTTAAACGCTGCGTTGAATCTTTCTTATACTCTACACGAATGCTGGCAGCATGGCTCTGATTGCCCCGTGTGGTTTGCTGAGAGGTCTGGTTAAATTGATTGGCATTCGAACCGATCAGGATTTCCCTATTTGAGCTGCGTATGGTATTCTTATCAGATGTATTGAAATGATAGTCGGCGCTGAACTCCACCTCCTTCCACCAGGTATTGTTGTAATTGAGCGCAATACGATGGCTTGGCCCAATTCCTCCACCATCATCTCCTCCACGCCTGCCACCACGACCGCGACTGCTGGCTCCAACCAGCTCATTACTCGCAGCATTCCCTTGGTTGATATTATTGGAAATGATATTCGTACTTATTCGTCTCGCCCCGCTAAAAGCATTGAGATATCCCCCCGCGTTGTATCGATTTTCGTTTCCAGTAGCACCAGCCATCTTACCGAAATAACCGTGTCGTTTTTCTGGCTTGGTTACGATGTTGATAATTTTTCGGCGATTCCCATCATCAAAACCTGTCAGTTTAGATTGCTCGCTCTTTTCATCAATCAGCTGAATTTTATCAATAACATCGGCCGGTAGCGTTTTAAGTGCTACAGCAGGATCCGAACTAAAAAATTCCTTCCCATCTACGATGATGCGCTGTACATCTTCGCCTTGTGCCGTCACTTTACCATCTGCATCAATCTCCACTCCTGGAATCTGCGCCACCAATGCGTCGGCATCGGCGTAGGCTTCCGTAGAATAAGCCCTTGCATCGAATTCCGTAGTATCGCCTTTAATAATGACCGGTGGTGGTCCAACGGTAATGTTAACCGAATCGAGCATGGTAAAATTGGATGCCAAAGCTACATGAACTACGCTGTTTGCATTTTTTACACTTACTTTAGTTTGGTGTGGCTTGTAACCGATATAACTGAACGAAAGCAAGTAATCGTTTGCAGGAACCTGGTTAAAAGTAAAAGCTCCCGTTTGTAATGTAACTGTTTGTTTGATTACCGAATCTTTTAACGTAAGTAAACTGACATGAGCACCATTCAAGCCAAATTGCTCGGTACTGTCTGTAACTGTACCGGTAATACGGTATTGCGCCCGGCCGGACAAAGAAATGATGCTGAAAAAGGCAAATAAAGTAGCTAATAAATGTATCTGACGCATTTAATTTTAGGGTTAACAACCACTTAGTTAAAAAATACTGTTTGTTTTAGTACTGGTAAGATAGCCAATCGACGAAAAGGTTTAATTGTAACACTTTTGTTGCATAAAAATACCCATTCTATCCTACATGCTTCCATAATTTTAATTATTTTTGGTATAAGACACACCTATAAGTGACAAGCCTCAATTATTGAATAGCCATTAATCAACCTACATGTTACGTTTTATCCTTACACTTGCTTTATTGACAATTGCCACAAAGATTTCCTATGGACAGAATAAGGGTTCTATTAAAGGGACGGTACAAGCAGCGATCAATAAGCAACCGCTAGAGAAGGCCACTGTTTCTATTACCAATGTACGGGATTCAGCACTACTCACGTATACCCTTAGCTTAGAAGACGGCAATTTTTCACTGTTTAGGCTACCTCTAAACCAATCTCTTAAGCTATTGATTACTTATGTAGGGTATACTCCCTACAGAAAAATATTTACCTTATCAAATGAAACCCAGCTCAACTTGGGCCACATCCAATTAGAACAGCAAATGTTGGATGAGGTTACCATCAACGCGCCACCAGATCCCATACGTATCCATAAAGATACCATCGAATTCAGTGCTGAGGCCTTCAAGACGCGTCCCAATGCGGTAGTAGAAGATCTTTTAAAAAAATTACCAGGCGTACAGGTAGATCTAGATGGTAGTGTGAGCGTGGGTGGTAAGGCCATCAATAAAATTCTGGTCGACGGTAAAGAGTTCTTCAGTAACGACATCCGGGTAGTTACTAAAAATTTAGATGCTTCCTTGGTTGCATCTGTCCAAGTCATGGACGATCGTGGTAAAAATCCCGATCAGATTATGGACGATTCGAACCTTCCCAAGATTATGAACCTGAAGCTGAAGAAAGCCATTAAGAAAAGTACCTTCGGCAAGGTGTATGCCGGTGGCGGCACCGGTGAGCATTTTGAAAGTGGTGCACTCATCAATGCCTTTCGTGACACCTTACAGTTCAGTATCATTGCTTTTGGCAATAATGTTAACCGAGCGGCATTTGATTACAATGAGCTCACCAATCAAGGTGGCTTCAACCGCGGCGAAGCATCCATCTACGGCATGGGCTTTAATTTTGGAGGCCAATCATACGGCCAATTGCAACGTATTCTTTCTTCGGGCATCAATATCAATAATAATTGGGGAAAGAAACTAAAAGTCAATCTCATTTACTTTTATGGAAACAATAAAAATACCGGGCAAAATACCGCACATACGCAGCAGCTCTTAGAAAACAACACCATTGTAAGTGAGTCGGAAAACAATAACCGTTCTACATCCAACAGCCATTACATCCGAAGTTTAATCGAATGGGATATAGATACGATGCAGAACATTCGCTATGAACCCAGTATCCGTATAGAGAACGGCAACAATCAGTACGATTATTTTAGTCAATCGGGCAATGAGAATACGCCGATCATTAATCGGTCAAATGGGCTTACTACCAATCGAAATAATCGAACAAACTTCAGTCATCATGTCAACTATTTTAGGCGATTAAAAAAGAAGGGACAGTCGATCAGCATTCGCCACAACCTGCAAACAAACCCTAACCATTACGATAACTATCAGCATTCCGATATCATTGTAACAGACGAAGCTGCCCATAACACCTTTATACGCCAAGCCACACTACAGGCAAACAAGCAATTCAGTACCGACCTATCTGCTACCTATCAATATCCACTTGCCAAAAAACTCCGCGCGGAAATTGAGATTGCTACTGTCTACGAAAAAAACGGCAATGCAGATGCGCGTTTTGACTTAAATCCCGAAACGCAGCTTTATGATATTTTTTTAGATTCATTAAGCACCGATCTAAACCGCAATATGTTTACGCACCGCATCCGTCCATCCATCAATTGGAACCTAAAGCAGTACCACTTTAACTTAAGTCTTACAGGTACTTGGCAACGCGTATCGGACGAGCTCGGAAAAGATTTGGATAAACTATTTAGAGAAGACTTTTATCTATTACCCACCGTTTCCCTTTCAAAAAGTGGTAACAATAGTAATTTAAATCTACGTTATAACTTAGATGTGGAACAACCTTATCTTTCACAAATGCAACCCATTGTTAATCGCACCAATCCACTCTATATCTATTCCGGAAATCCTTATTTAAAGCCCAGTAAAACGCATCGCATCAACGCTTACCTATACAAATATTTTACTGATCAACGCATCAATATCAATGTCAATTATGGATTGAACTATACGCAAAATGGCACGGCACAACAACGGACGGTGAATGCCGCCGATGGTGCGCAAACCAGTAAGCCCATTAACGTAGACGGAAATTACTACAGTTATGCCTATGTTAGTTTTAGCAAATCATTTAATCGAAAGAAAGATTGGCAATTGAGTCTCCATTCGAATGTACAGACGAACACGAATCGTAACTACTTTGTTTTGAACAACATACAAAGCGAACAAAAGTCATATTCATTAAACTATACACAACGTGCTTCTTTTGGTTGGAAAGAGTTGTTTGAAATTTCGCCCAGTTATCGTATCTCATGGAACAAATCAAGCGCGCAACAAAACACACAACGTAATAATGAATATTTTAGGCATGAATTATCTGCCGATCTAACAGCTCGATGGCCAAAGAAAATATTGTGGACCGGCAGCTATGCTTACCGATACAACGGGCAGCTCAATAATTCATTTTCCAAGACAACGAACTTAGTAAACGCAACGGTTTCTTATATGATGATGAAAAAAGACCAAGGAGAGATCCGATTGGCTGTATTCGATCTATTGAATCAAAACAATGGTGTTGCGTCGTATACATACAACAACTACATTACCGACCAGAATAATATTGTCCTAAAACAATATTTCATGCTCAGTTATATCTATAAATTCAATAAAACAGTTACAAAGAAATAGCTTATCTTGTAAAAGCCGCTTCGAAGCACAAAAAGTTCAGTTTACTCCTCAACCGGAGTAATATAAGGCCATAATTTCAAAAACAATTTTTCTCCTTTGGGATCTTGGAAAAATTGCTCAATATCCATATGCCTACCTTCATGAACACTTTCCATTGCTGCTCTGTATTCGATGTTGTTAAAAGTTTCCAATATTTCAACCAAACGCTCGCCCAAGTGCGTTGTAGCATGCCCGCGTTGCTTTAAATCAGCAAAATCTTTAAAATTTCCTAAATTAACATGCGTAATGCCCATCAATACTTTGGCTACATTATCTAACTTAGGCCCCATAATTTCAGCAACATCTATCTCACCAGAGGAAATGCATCGGCTATCAATGGACGATATCAGAATAGTTAACTCCAGAAAAGCCTCTGGATTTTGCTCCCATTCTGCATGATAAGATAATAATAAGCGAATTAAATCGATTTCTCTCAACATAGCACGCATGATAATTGGTTACCAAAAGCCGTTCGTTCATTTAAAGCTACTGCCGGCCTATAACAGATAACCAAACTTAATCATCTATGTCGAAGAATCCAAAACAATATAAAAAAAGCCGCCTTCAATAGAGGCGGCTAGCATATCGTTCCCAGAAAGTTTACTTCACCCCGCTATAAGGTACACTGAACATATTGCTCACTCGTCCCCCCGGAGTAACAATAATGTAATTTACGTTAACAGGCTTGTCTCTTTTTCCAGTCCAAGGTAAATCAATTGGCCCCGTATACAAATGACCTGTTTGATCCGCTTTGTGGTTATCCAATGTAAAATATACCGTGCTATTGGCAACAAATGGAGTAATCTCTAGTGTTTTCCGACCATTAGCCGGATTCGTTCCAAACGTTGTCTTCGCCTCGGGAATACGATAGTAAACACCCCATTTTTCCAATTCTTGCAACCGAACAGGTAAGCGCTTTACTGAAAAATCATCGTAGTTCTGCTGTTCTTTTGCTGTCCATGCAATCTCAGATAAAGCCAACATTCTAGGGAACAACATATATTCCAGCTTATTATTGGTACCGATATATTCGGTCCAAAGATTAGCCTGCACACCAAGTATATGCTGCTGTTCTTGTGCCGACAAAGACTCAGGACGCGGATGGTAGCTGTAAACTTTTTCTAAGGATACGAATCCACCAATGCCCAAAGGTTCATCTGCTGCATTTTGAGACTGGCAATAGTCAATATACAAATAAGTATTGGGTGTCATAATCACATCATGCTTTAGCTGTGCGGCCGCAATGCCCCCTTTCTCTCCTCTCCAGCTCATCACCGTGGCGTTAGGAGCCAAACCACCCTCCAATATTTCATCCCATCCAATAATGCTTCTTCCGTGGGCATTTAAAAACTTTTCCATCCGGCTAATAAAGTAGCTCTGCAATTCATGTTCATCTTTCAGTTTATTTTTCTTAATGAGCTTCTGTGCCACTGCTGATTCTTTCCAGTCGTCTTTTGGAACTTCGTCGCCACCAATATGGATGTATTTACTCGGAAAGATGTCCATCACTTCTGTTAACACATCTTCCAAAAACTTAAACGTTTCTTCTTTGGGTGCATAAATACTTTTGTAAACACCCCAATAGCCAGGCACTCGATAGGTTGTATCTTTGCAGCCCAACTCTGGATAAGCTGCCAATACCGCGGTACTGTGTCCGGGCATTTCTATCTCCGGAATAACCGTGATTTTTCGTTCTGCCGCATATTGAACAAACGCCCTGGCCTCTTCTTGGGTATAATACCCCCCATGCTTTTCGGCATCGTAAACAAAGGGTTTGAAATCGTGATACTGTCCGATAATCGTCGAATCTCTCCATGCCGATACCTGGGTAAGCTTTGGGTATTTCTTGATTTCTAATCGCCAGCCTTGATCATCGGTTAAGTGCCAATGTAGCTTGTTGAATTTATAGTAGGCCATCACATCCACCACCTTCTTCAATTCATCCATTGAGAAAAAATGTCGCGCTACGTCAATCATCACACCCCGATATCCAAATTCCGGTTTATCTGCTATCGTTACCGCTGGTATCATTAAACTTCCATTATGCTGTTCTATCAATTGCAACACAGATTGCAATGCATAAAAACTTCCGCTATTGCCCCCTTTAATCGCTATTTTATCTTTGGTAACTGTAAGCTGATAAGCTTCGCCATCTTTTTCGTCTGATGTATTGTCGAGCAGAATATATTTTCCAGTTGCTACCGTGGTGATGGTTAGCTTAATACCGTACCGGTTCCACAAAAAGTCATTGAATAATTCGAGGTTCTTGCGGGCCGAATCATTTTTGGCAACCAATTTCGTTTGGGTATCTAGTTGAAAAAAACCATTTCCCGCTTGGATAGATACCGGTTTGGGAATGATGGAATACGTATGCTCTTGCGAAAATGCGGCCTGTAGAAAACAACAGCAAATCACTAAGCCAATAAATCTTTTTAACATCTTCTTTTGTTGGTTTTAAGTGAAATATCTAAAATAGAAATGACTATTCTTTCTCAATAATAAGAAGCTCGTTGCAAAATAACAAGCCAATATGCAACGCAAACGGTTGTTCAATTTTAATCGGCCCCTACTTATAAATTTCCAGTTCGGATAATTGAGGTTCTAAGACGCCATTTTCTTGCGATTCTTTCGCTACCCATTTGATATACCTTGCTTTCACCGGCTTTTCCAATTGAATATGCTGTGGAATAGGATTGGCTTTGATGTTGGCAAATTCGCCATTGGCCACCATGGTCCATTGTTTCGCATCATTACTGATCAATAATTGATAATGGGTAATAAGCTTATCCTTTTCATCCTCTTGTGGTAAATAAGCAAAAGCCGAAAAAGAAGTTGGCATGCCCAGATCAACCATCAGCATATTCTTTTGTTGCGTGTTGGTCATGATCTTCCAAGCGCTTTTGTCTAGTCCTTGTTTTGCTATATGACTAGCAGCGGCAGATAAATGAGGTTCGGCGAAAAGCCCCACCTCGCTTAACGCGATACTCACTGGCGCAAAAAGCTGCAAACGAAGCTTAGAACCGGTAGCAAATGTAGGCATCCGAATGATCCGATTCGCCCCGATGCTGGTTGCATGTGCTATTCGTCGCCATTGACCATCTTGCCATAAATCAACTTGTACACTATCTAAACGTTGGCCAAGTTTAATATTCTCACGTAAGCGGATGATGTTAAATGTAGTGTTCGTGGGTAAATTGATTTCCAGTGCTGCTTGGTGTACATGGTCATCTGTAGCCCAATAGCTATATCGATTGGTATCTACAAGATTTGCGGTACCATAATGTGTATCATTTTTAGATCGAATATTGGAGGCATGCATGGTGGCACCCACGATTAAATTCTTAGTAAACACTTGTTTGAGCAAATCGCCAAAGGCCTTGAGCACAGCCACATCATGGGCATGTAATAAGCCATCTGTATTGGGCGATAAGCCTAAATCAAACATACCTCCCCTCCCCACACTTCTACAATAAAGATCGAAAAGCATGGCTGGGGTTTTCACTTGACCATCTTGTGTGGCATGATAAAACCAACCGGGTCTCAAGGGTACATCACATTCGGTGGGTACCCAACGTGCACCGTGCCGGGTTCCAGTACCCAAATTGCTATCATCCAAAAACCCAGGCATGGGCTGCTTACCGTCTTTGCCTACAAAGGTAATGGTAGACCAACTGGTTTCGTCAGCGCTTCCTTTTTCATTGCCTACCCAACGCACATCGGGCCCTATATCACTAAAAATGGTTGCTTTTGGTTGCATTTCGCGTGTAATTGCCCAGGTATTGGGCCAATCATAATAAATGGACTGATCCACTTTCCTTTGCTCTTTTCTACCTCCGTAATACCCGTCTCCGCCATTAGCACCATCGTGCCAACTCATAAACAGCGTCCCGTACTGACTATATAATTCTTTTAATTGATTGCGATAAATCTGCACATACTCGGGCGTACCGTAAGCCGGATTATTCCGATCCCACGGCGAACAATAAACCCCAAATTTCATCCCCAATTTACGTGCTGCTAGCTGAAATTCTTTCACCATGTCTCCCTTTCCACCGCGCCATGGACTTTCGCTGATGTTATATGCAGCAGTTTTCGTGGGCCATAAGGCAAAACCATCATGGTGTTTGGCTACCGTAATGATCCCTTTAAAGCCACCCGCTTTAGCGGCTGCAACAATCTGTTCGGCGTCAAAATGTTTTGGATTAAAAATAGCTGGATCGGCATCGCCATATCCCCATTCTTTATCCTGAAACGTTGTGGGTGTGAAATGGATCAAGCAATACATCTCCGTTTCATGTAGTGCCAACTGCCGTTCGCTGGGTAAAGCTCCATATGGAAGCGGAGCGTCGGCAAAATCCTGTGCTGCGACCTGTGCAGCGAATAGGGCAGATAAACCCGCTACGAGAAGATTTTTTTTGGTGAGCATGAACAAACTTAGTATAAAGTTTGCATATACCATTCAAGAAAATGAGCTTGGTGTTCAGTTATTTTGACTTAAATAGAGGGTATCCGAAATAATCTATTAAATGAGCTTTCTTTTAAATTCGGGAATATTCACAATTGGAATGCGTGGGAAATCAATTCGTTTCAGAATATTAAAATGTTTATCATGAGTTACAATTAAATCTGCATTTGCAGCAAAAGCACAATCTACAAATTTGTTATCATCTTCATCGGAAGCAATTAGGTTCCGATAAATTGGTACTAAACAGTTTCATTAGTTCTATCTGGGCATTATTCAATGGATAATTTAAATTATTCATATACAACCTGTTAATTTATACAAAAAAAATTACGTTTTATAAAAACTTGAAAAACACATCGCTATCCTGCTAATAAATACACCCCTAAACTACGCGGTCCATGGGCACCCAACACCAACGATTGCTCGATATCGGCTGTTTTGGATGGGCCTGCTATAAAGACACCATATGGTTCGTCTCCCAAACCTAATCGCACATAGACCTCATGCATATTGCTCACCAGTTTTGCTTTTTCTACAACCAACACCAAATGCTGGCAAATAAAAGGCAATACACGAACCACCTGCTCAGGCACCCACAATGCACTATTTTCGGCTACACCGTACTGAGCCGACATGATGGCTAAATCGACATCTTGGAATGTATGGGGGTCCGCCTCAGCGTTCGTAATCCGCTCTGCTATAGATTCCATTTCAGGTACCGTAGTAACGATACGTAGGTCATGGTGCATCTGCCATTTTTCACGCAATGCCGGAAGGTATACCTCCGATAAATGATTGCATATGGCCTCCCAGCTATTGGCTTCCATGACGGCACTACCACCATTCTTTGCCGCCTGGCTAAATTGTGCAATCAGATCGTCAAACACAATCGGTTCTGCCACGCGAGGAGGCAACGCTGTATCAGCTGGCTGCGCAGCTTTCACCGCTTCTAATATTTTTTCTCTGCTAGTCATTCTTTAGTAATTAGTATTGAGATATAAGTAGTTGTACGTATGAAGTTCTAAGTCGTAAGATCCAAGAGCTTTATACTCCTAAAACATATCAACTTAAAAGTCTTGACTTAATGAGATATGAGATAAATCTTAGTATTAAACAACTATACAGGACCTCACAACTCGCAACTGGCAACTCACAACTAAAATGTCCTGATACTTGATACCTACTACCATTTTTTTACTTTTTAATTTTTACTTTTTAATTTTTACTTTTTAATTTTTACTTTTTAATTTTTACTTTTTAATTTTTACTTCCCTATACCACTCACTAAAAGACTGCTGAGGTGGTCGTGGCATTTCTCTTCCTTTATACCACGGATTTAAACGATTATTCACTGTAAACGGTGCATATTTCAGCGTCCATCTCCCCATCTTCCCAGCCAATTTAAATTTAGCTGGCGACGCGAGCGTAGCAGCCATCAGTTTCATCGCCAAGGTCTTTTTCGAATCGGTATGACCGGCTTTCACCAATACCTGTCTCCATTTATACAGTTGGTTATGGATATCAATTTTAACCGGACAAACATTGCTACAAGAACCACATAAAGTCGACGCAAACGGGAGATCGGAAAATTTTTCCATATCCAAATTTGGTGCTAAGATAGAGCCGATCGGACCGGCAATAGCGTGGTGATAACTATGCCCGCCACTTCTACGGTAAACCGGACAGGTATTCATACACGCACCGCATCGAATGCATTTCAATGAATTCCGGAAATCCTCACGCCCTAATTGTCTGCTCCGCCCATTATCCACCAAAATAACATGCATTTCCTGTCCCTTTCGCGGTTTTCTAAAATGACTGGAATAAGTTGTAATGGGTTGGCCCGTAGCACTCCGCGTCAGTAGGCGTAAAAATACGCCCAGATGTTCACGCTTCGGAATGAGCTTTTCCAATCCCATACTCGCAATGTGAATATCGGCTAAATGGGCACCCATATCGGCGTTCCCTTCGTTGGTACACACCACCATTTCACCTGTCTCAGCAACCGCAAAATTTACCCCTGTCAATGCTGCCTTACGCGTTATAAATACATCTCTGAGGTGTTGCCGGGCAGTTTCTGTCAAAACTTGTGGATCTGAAACACCTGCTGCCGTACCCAAGTGTTCGTGAAAGATTTCACCAATTTCTTCCTTCTTTTTATGAATGCAGGGTAAGACAATATGACTAGGAGGTTCTTTTGCCAATTGCACAATGCGCTCACCCAAATCCGAATCAATCACTTCAATCCCATTAGCTGCCAAATAGTCATTTAAGTGACATTCTTCTGTAAGCATGGATTTGCTTTTCACCATGCGATCGATACCGTGTTTGGTTAACAATTCATAAACCAACCGATTGTGTTCTTCAGCATCTGCTGCCCAGTGCACCTGCACACCATTGGCCAATGCATTTTGCTCAAATGTTTGTAAATATTCCGATAAGCGAGACAATACGTGATGCTTAATCTGCGAGGCTGTATTGCGTAACATTTCCCATTCAGGAAGACCATGTGTTAAACGATCCCGTTTGGTGCGAACAAACCAAAGCGTCTCGTCATGCCAGTTTACTCGGGCTTCATCCGTATTAAAACGATCGGCCAATGCCGCATGTTTCTTTTCTGTATGCATTTTAATTGTGAGTTGTGAGTTGTGGGTTGCGCGTAAAGTACGCGTAACCAGTAACTCGTAACTTGATTATTGGCTATTCAAAATCTCCGCTATATGGATTACCCGTGCATGACTATGGTTTCTTCTCAGAATCCCTTCCATATGCATCAAACAAGACATATCCGCACCAGTAATATATTCTGCTCCATGCCGGAGATGATCTGCCACACGATCTTTACCCATTTTAACGGATACCGCTTCCTCAGCCACACAGAATGTGCCACCAAAACCACAGCATTCATCTACCCGATCTAATTCAATCAATTCAATATCTTTTACCAAGCGCAAAAGCTGTTCGGGTTTGGAAAAAGGAAGAGCTGTAAGCTCGCTCATTTGCGAAAGCTTCAGACCACGTTGTCCATGGCAACTCTGGTGTACACCCACTTTATGTGGGAATCGCGCGTCCAATCGGTCTACTTTAACAATATCTGTTAAAAATTCGGTCAGTTCGTATATGCTTTGCCTGATTGCCTCGCCCTCTGTCGGGTGTTTCGCTGAATGCAAATGCTCTTTGATATGCAATACGCAACTTCCCGAAGGGGAAACAATATAATCGTAACCTCGAAAATGATCCACAAAATTCTCATTGCACCCGTCTGTCAAATGCGCATAGCCTGAATTGGCCATTGGCTGCCCACAACACGTTTGCCCTACTGGATAATGCACAGTAATCCCCAATTTTTCCAAGAGCTCCAATGTAGCACGTGCTGCACCAGGATAGAATTGGTCGACATAACAAGGTACAAATAATGCAACCTCCATTTGTTTGTTTATGTTTAGTTAAAAAGGATAGAATACACAAAGTAAACAACTTTAGGTATAGCAACGTTTTACCATGTTGACTTTTTATTCAGTTATCTTTACGTATTTACAGATGTGTTTCTATTGAAATATAGGCAAGTTAATTACTTCTAACTAAACAACTGTCATGCACAGTCCGCTGCTACGCCAACATATCCCCCATAAAAGGATCACTCTTCGATGGCTTTCCTGTCTCTACCCTTCCTGCATAACGTCTTTCAAATACTGGAAAACCTGCTAGTTGTACAGAAAAGTCATACCAACCGTAACTGCTGACAGTGTCGATTGGTATGCTCAACGTTTCCCCGCTAGGAATTTCTTTCTGAATAGCAGCATGGCCATACGCCCCATCATTGACCTGCACCATAATCGATTTTTTTGATGACCGATCTTGATTTTCCAAGATCAAAACCATCTTTCCATCAGGTCGATGCGGCGGTGTATCTACCCCTGCATACATACATCTTACCTGAAGCATGGGATCTTCCGCATTTCCCCTCAATTCACGGAAAAAACCATTTGGCCCATAAACACGTAAATGATACTGTTCATTTTTAAAATGGGCTAAAGGCCACTGATGACTTAAATGATCTCCCGCTTTAACCGCAAAAGACCACGTCTTCACGGATTCGAATGTGATTGTTCCGTTTTCTCCAGATTGCAAATAATTACCTGGGGCATACACGTTAAAAGCTGCTCCTGCAGCTTGGTTGCCAAATACCGTCATGGCCGCGTGGAAAGAGACTTCAAGTGTCGATGGATGAAGGCGCTTATCGTCAACATAGAGTTCATAGGGCAATGCGTTTGAATCTTTTATTCCAGGTTCCTGCTTTGGTAATATGCTTGATTGTTTAGGATGCTTATTGGCTTCTGCGATTTCATTTGGCGTCAACTGTTTATATCCGGAGGGCAGCGCTTTAAAACGGGCGTTATTGATGCTTTGCACGAAGGGATTACGAACTATCGGTTTAGGTAGCTGCATTTTTTCGCCCTGATAAGGCCTAAAGGCTGAACTTAGATCGCCTGTAATGGCCCTTCTCCAACTGCTGATGTTGGTCTCCCGAATATGCTTACCGGTTTTTTTACTCAGCAGGTTTTCCATCAAACGGATGGTGGAGGTAATATCACACACTTCAGAATTTACCCATCCCCCACGCGACCAAGGAGAAGCAATAATCAAAGGCACCCGATAGCCTAGGCCAACGGGACTTTCCCTGCAATATTGTTCATCCAGATTTCGCATTTTTTCTTCTTCCATCGTCACATATTCGTCGCTCGTATCCAATCCGACAGAAACGGCGCCACTATCCGGATCGTTTGGCTTGGGTGCCACAAAGGGTGGAACATGATCAAAATAGCCATCATTTTCATCATACGTTAAGATGAAAATCGTCTTTTTCCAGACATCTGGATTATTCGTTAAAATATCCAACACTTCAGATACATACCAAGCGCCAAACCAGGGCGAACTTGGATGATCGGAGAATGCCTGCGGTGCAACCAACCAAGATACGGTGGGTAAGTTACCTGACTGTACGTCCTTTCGGAATTGGTACAGCACATCCCCTTTAGGTACGTTCATCTCTCGTTCGGTACCCTTATCGTCGTAGCTCAACGCTTCTAACTGATACTGATCGGGATCTTCACTGTTCGTTGTAAATGCTCGTTGATGAAGGTGTTGTTCAAATTTACTCAATTTGGTGAAGTTATTGGGGTCGTATTTTGCTAACTCTTCCTGATACTTGGCCAGTTGAGCCATTTTTTGCGTAATTTTCTTTTGAATAGGTTGTTTCTGTGATGGTTTTATCTTTTTTAACGTCTTTTGTAATACCGCTAGTTCGTTTGGCAGTTGTGCTATCCGTTTAGTCAAAAACCGATGATGCCCTTCACTGAACCGTACGTGGTATTGCTTAAACCATTCCAGGTTATTATCTGTAAAATTGCCCAACCAGTATTCATGTTCTCCTTCCAATTCGGTCTGTATGCTCAACTCGTTCTGATATACCTTCCAGCTGATACCGTTTTCTTCCAAGCGTTCCGGAAAAGTTTTCCAATCCACCTCGCTGTTATAGTAAACATCCGAATTGCGCACCCGAGCGCGCTCCCCCTTTTTTCCCTTTAGCGTTCCGCTCCAGAAGAATAATCGGTTTGTGGTCGTACCTGTCAGCGATGAGCAAAAATGCTGATCGCATACCGTAAAGGCATCGGCAAAAGCATAATAAAAAGGGATATCCTCGCGATTGAAATAACCTAAAGTCAAGGGCATATCGCGATATGCTTTATTGCCCGATCGTTTGGCTTCCAGCCAGCCATCGTATTTACCTCCATTTCGGGCATCCACCTGATTCTCCCAAGAGTGAGGTAAGTTACCCATCCATGTAGATTGGGTATCTTTAATATTTAAGCGGAACGGCGCATAGGTATGGCCTTCGTTATCCGACTGCAACCAAACCGAATTTCCATTAGGTAAACTAATCGCACGCGGGTCATTAAATCCCCTTACACCTTTTAAGGTACCGAAACAGTGGTCAAACGACCTATTCTCTTGCATCAACAGCACAATATGCTCCGCATCATAAAAAGTGGATCCTGGTTCCGGATCAATAGATAAAGCTCTTTTTATAGATGGTGGCAAGGTACCCCATAGTCCGGTACTCCCCGCTAAAAACGCTGCTTTTTTAATAAATGCTCTTCTGTTCTCCATACCTATCGGTTATTCGTTCTCATGATTAGCCAAAGAACCTTATTCTTTTAAAATCCACATTTCCAGATTCACATGATCATTCCCTCCAAACTGTCGTTGAATGGCTTCAGCAACATGCTCGCCGTTATTATCCAATTCTTTCTGAGGATATAGCCACCGTTTTGGAAATGTGTTGGTAGGATCATTCAAATTCGTAGCGGGATTCAGTATAAATTTCGGATAACCGGTACGTCTATTTTCAAACCAAGCAAAATAATCGCAATCTTGCAAGAATCCAGCGAGGTATTTTTGAGTAATAATCTGTTCCAATTGATGTGTTTCGCTTCCCGTCAACGGATTTGCCAGCAGATAGGTATCGATATACGCCTCCGTAATAGGCATATCGTGATGGTATTTTTTATTATCAGGCGTGTAATGTGCCAAAAATTTCATGGAAGCGGTTATGCCCGACTGGTAATAAGTAGAAGCAGCGCCTGTAATCCATCCCCGTACGCTTGCCTCTGCCAAGATGAACTGCAAATCCCAGTAAGTAAACTGTCCAACAGGTTCGGCATTAAATAAATCGGCATAACGGTCATTCAAATCAGTGAAATCTTTTGACGCATGAATGGTTTGCAAGCTATTAAATGATGCCGAAGCTTCTACAGCGGGGTAGGCATCCCAATCAGACGCGCTTTTACCTCCAGCCAGCTTCACCGATGAAGGCTTAGCATAATAAAACAACCGCCGATCGCCCATCGCTTTTAACGGATCGATCAAATTTGCGGTCAACATCGGGTAGATCGTAAATGGATTGGAGCTGTTGATGTTGACCCAAGGATATTTTTGCCCATCTTTATTCAAATAGGTTAACGCAAAGTTATCATCATAGTCGCGCATCAATGGTCTATTGTTTACAATTTCTTGGAAACGGCTCACCACTTTCAAATCGGTATCGGCAGTTTTTTTATGCAGATTAATGAGCACATACAATTCAAAACTGTTTACCAAGCGTTGCCATTGATCGGTGCTTCCATTATAAATCGGATCACCACCGAAATCTGCTCCCTGTCCAAATAAGGTATTGGCTTGATCCAGCTCACTTAAGATGCCGAGGAATACCTCTTTCTGTGTATCGTATTTTGGTTTGATCAAGTCTTCAGACTCTCCTTTTATCGTCTCTGAATAAGGGATATCACCCATCTGCATGGTTAATATAAAGAACTGCCAAGCCCGGATAAAATGCCCCAGAGCTGTATACGAGTTTTTAAGTTCATCGCTTTCTGCATACCCAACCATGAGGTCTACATTACGCAATAATTCCATACGCTCAAAACTTCCCCTTGTGATCTTGTTATATTGGTAGTCTTCCTGTCCTTCTTGCCAAGTAACATATTTTCCTAGCATAAAAGGATAAAGAAAACTTTTGGTATTTTGAATATCGTCCTTCGTTATACCTAAGATATTATTAGTTGCCAACATGGCCGCGTTCACCTCATCTGTTTTGTTGGGATCCATGTTAATCTCGTCAAACTTCGAACAGGAAGTGGTTATGAGTGCTATTAAAGCGCTACCTAAGTAGTATGTGAATGTCGTCTTCATTTTGATATCTTTTGTCAATAATTCTTATTAAAATCCTAAACGGATATTCAAACCGATCATCCGTTGAGATGGAGAATTTAGATTTTCAGTGAATACATCCGGATCAGAGAATTTAAACTTCGTGAATAGCAGTAAATTTTGCCCTGTAATGGAAACCGACGCATGTTTAATACGGGTTTTAGATAATAATTCCGCAGGAAAATGATAACCCAAAGAAATTTCCCGAACTTTTACAAAGCCCTGATTTTGAACGCCATGTTCTTTGTCGCTTCCACTCAATTTTTGTGCATAATCTTGATAATTGACTGCTACATCGTTCGGTGCATATACCCGCGTATCGCTGGTAATCTGTCCATATTTATCATAAGCAGCCTCTCCTGAAATCACTTTAACCCCATCACCGATGTAATTAGACAATCCATTCACTACGGCATCATAACGATATGCATTATCCGTCTCAGGATTAGCGCCTGTATCGAACATCTTATCCCAAATATAGTTATACATTAAACCGCCAATACGGCCATCAATGGCCACGCTTAGCGTCCAGTTTTTGTAACGGAATTGATTGATAAACCCGAACATAAAGTCAGGATCACCATAACCCATTTGGCTTTCATAATTACTCTTTTTTGGAATACCATTCACATGGATTATGTTACCATCCGGATCTCTTTCCCATTGATTCTTCACATAGACATCCTTTCTAGCTCCCTTTTTGACCCACAATTTATCTGGTGTATATACCGGGTCTAAATCCACATAGTACTGGTGATTATTTGACCAGTTGATGGTACTGTTCCATTCAAAATCTGTTCTTTTAATAGGAGAACCGGTCAGACTAATTTCCAATCCCTTCCTTTCTGTAGTTTCTTGGGTATTAATCAGTGCTTTTGCAAAACCGGAAGCAGAAGAGATATCCACTAATGCTTGTTGATGGTAATAGTATTTATTAAAAAAAGTTAAATCCAGTCCGATACGCCTATTCAACATCAGTACATTAAACCCAGCCTCCCAGGTTCTGTGCGCATTAGCAATCAAATTGTTAGCCAATAAGTTAGAAGGATAGTCAGCCGTATTTAAATCATCCCATCCTCCTGGTGTGACCGTATATGCCCGATAATTTGCATACACATCCAAAGGAGACTTATCAACCGCCCAAGAACCACGCAATTTAATCATATCAAATTGTTGAGGTAGCTTCAGGTATTGCGAAAGAATAAAACTAGCGGCAACGGAAGGATAAAAGTAAGATCGTTCTTTTTTTGATTGTGTGGAGCTCCAGTCATTCCGACCGGTTATGTCCACAAAAATCGCATCATCCCAAGACAAGGTTGCTTTTCCGAATAAACTGTTAATCTGTCTGCGATATTCCGTTTCAGCAACCAAGGCCTTATCTACGGAGGCAGCCAATGAATACCAGCCTGGTACGCTCAATCCATTTTGCGTAGCGGCATCTAAGCCTCGGTCGTTATAATAATAGATGGTTCCTCCGCCCAAAGCATTTAGACCAAATTTGCCCCAGCTTTGATTATAGGTTAAAATCAAATCATTGTTTGTGCTAAAACCCCAATCTTTGTTAATACCATAGGTCCCTAACGAATTGAAAGATACATTGGTACCATCTGTTAAAGCAGTTTCTGGATTTTCCCGCGAATAATACCTCCCTACGTAAAACTCGCTTCTAGTAGAATTCACACCAATGGGGTTCCGAATAGTCTCCACATTGCTATAAAAATCGTATCCGGTTCGGAATAATAAATTCAGGCTTTTATTAATTTGATAATTCGCATTAAAACTGGCATAAAGCTTATTTTGGCTAACGCCATTCAGCTTTTCATAGGCAATTAAATAGGGGTTATCGTACCAAGCATCGTAAAGCCAATTTTGCGATTCATTTGGTGTAACCCAATAATCGCGGTATTGCCGGATATCATAGTCTGGGCCTGTCCACATTAAAATCTGATAGAGATAACCTTGATTACCATATCCCGTACCCCAAATCTGCGGTGCATTTTGACGCGTATAACCCGCTTGCGCACCGATCGTAAACTGATCACCCAATTTCATCTCACCACTGTTGGTAAAATTGATGATGTTCAGCTTCGTATTGGGATATTGCCCTTTATTGAGAATGTGGTTTAAGCTGGTACGGAAAAAACCATTTTCGCCCGTTTGGGTAATGCTTACGTTATTATTCGTAATGACCCCTCTTTCCAAAAAGTTTTTGAGGTTATCCTTTCCACTGGAAACGAGCGGCATATCTTCATCTTGCTTCGTAATGGGGTTCCATTGTTTGGCTGTCTTTCCAATGTCCAGCTTTGGTCCCCACACATAATCATCGGCAATCTCACCGTTGATACCATGCCCATATGATGTTTGGACCTCTGGAATAGCGAGAAAACCCATTTGCGTCATGGTATTGCTATTGATGTCAATGGAGAAGCCTTTCGATTGGCCCTTCTTGGTGGTAATAATAATCGCCCCACTACCTCCTCGCGAACCATATAAGGCCGAAGCCGTTGCACCTTTCAAAATACTCATATCGGCGATGTCATCCGTAGGAATATCCCGCAAGGTCATGTTGTTATAGGGCACTCCATCTATTACTAACAAAGGTGTTTCGCCACGCAACTCAATAGTTGGTGTAGCATTAAATTCTGTCGAGTTTTTGATAACCAAGCCCGATACCTTACCACTGAGTGAGGTAGCTACATCCACTCCTTTTACGGTCTGCAACTGCTCGCCAGATACTTTCTGTACAGCATATCCCAGTGATTTTTCTTCCCGTTTGATACCCAACGCCGTTACCACAACTTCTTCCAACTGATTTTCTTCTGGACGTAATTGTACCTGAAGTGTTTGTTTTCCTTGAAGCGCGATTTCAACAGGTTGATAGCCAATATAAGAAAAAATAAGCGTTGCCTGTGCCGAAATACGACGTAATACAAACTTTCCGCTGGCATCCGTTATCGTAGTTTCATTGCCATCTTTTACTCGTACGCTCACTCCAGGCAATACCGAACCGTGGATTGCATCGGTCACAACTCCCATCACATCCTGCTGGATAGTATGGTTCACGGCTGCTTGCTTACTCGAGCCAACTATCTCCTCTTTCTGGCTATTCTTCCTAGACGGTTTCACTACATATAGCATATCGTCTATTTTCTCCACTGTCATTTTCCCCGCACCGATCGTCTCGATAAAAGCGATTAAATCTTCCTTCTTTAATTCACTGATGTCAGGTATATCAATCATCGATGGTCCAATCAAATCAGTACTGTAATTAAACCGGACATTAAACTTTTGCTCCAATGAACTGAGCAAATCCCGAAAAGGTATGCGTTGCTCTTTGCCCACAGTTATGCTTAAACTACCGAGCATAAAGGCAATAAGGAGCACAGTAGGCATTTTTTTGCCTAGTAAAAATTGTTTCATAAAGTCTCCGTTTTTAGTTAATTAATTTTAATGGCTGAATGATTATATGGTTATTACTCTTATCAATATATATATCACAATTAAGCGCTGCCGCTAACGTTTTGACAGCTTTATCTAGATCATCCGAAGGCAAGGAACCCGTAAAATGCATTTGCTCTAAATGATGGTTGGCAAACGCTGCTTTGCATCCATAAATATCCTGTAAATTATCGGTCACCTTTATTAATGGTTCATTCTTAAAGGGCAATAGATGATATTGCCAAGCAGCATAGTACAAAGTATCAACACTGGTTGTCTCAATACTTTGCTGGTTGGCTGTTAAGCGGGCCATTTCACCCGGAACAAGTAGTTTTGCTTCTCTATTATGATGCGCTAAACCTACTTTAACGCTACCACTATTCAATACCACATGTGTTTCTGTCGGGCGAGCCTTCAAATTAAAAGAAGTGCCCAAGACCCGTACTTCCAAACCTTTAGGGGTATGGATAATAAAAGGCTTTGCTTGCTGCCGCGCTACTTGAAAAAAAGCTTCTCCGCTCAGCCATACTTCCCGCTTTTTGTCTTCTACAAAACTTTTATTGATCTTAACTACTGTATTGGCATTTAAAATGACCCTCGTACCATCGGGTAGGGTATAATGTTCTTGCTTTGCAAACCCTGCCTGATAGGTAATTTGGTGCGGAAGCAACAGCACGTAGGTTAAAATTCCACAAACAAGGAGGCCGATAATAGATGCCGCGATCATCCAATTCAATCGCTTGGCACTTCCGCTCATATTTTTCTCAAGAGGCTCGTTAACTGTTATGATATTTTGGAAAATACGGTCTGATGCAGCTTCATTTAATCTCCCTATTTCTTGTTCTAGCTGCTGGGTTTCGACTACCGTTGGTAATCCATCTGAGTGGTCTACCGTCTTTAACAGCTCAATCAGCAGATCAATCTCCTGGCGTGTACATTCACCCTTGATGAATTTCAAATAGAGATCATGGATTTGCTGAATACTCATTTATTTTCCTTTTATAGAGTAATACAACAAAGTTGGATGGTAGGACGACTGGTATATATAATTTTTTATGGAATTGCTGTAAACAACAAATAAGTGCCCACGCCAATGGCTAAATCTGTATGGGCCAACATATATTGTTTAATAAACTTCAATGCTTTTACCATTTGATCTTTTACGGTATTTTTGGAGATAGCCAATTGTTCGGCAATTTCATCATGCGAAAGAAAGTCCATCCGACTCATCCGAAATATCAATTGCCTTTGTGGCGGTAATTTACTGATAGCCTCTTCGTATAATGACTGCAATTCCTTATAATCAACGAAATCTTCTACGTCATTAGAAGTTGTTATATGGCTATAAAAAACGTGTTTTTGGTACTTTTCCTGCCTTGCAAACGCTTTCAGTTTATTATAAATGTGATTTCGCGCAATGCGATAAACATAAGCTTTGATGGATTGTGCGGGATCCAACGTTTCGCGGTGCTTCCAAACTTGCATAAACACATCTTGCACCGTCTCTTCCGCAAGTGCAGTATCCCTAAAAAAACGATGGGCATATGCATAAATATCTTGCTTCAAGGTATCGTACAATACCCTAAATGCTCCCGTATCTCCCTTCCGAATGGCTGTTATTCTTGTATCCATCTGTTTAAGTGTTGATCTGTCAAATGTAGAATACCTGTATTTACCTTCGTTTAACTTGCTATTAAATAATAGCGCTCACTTGCGCAAACAATAATCCTTCAAAAAGAACAAAAATGCTCAACGTTAATGGGTGTATGATTTGGTTAGCACTGAACTTTTACTAAGTTTTTAACAAGTATAGGAGATATCTTCTGTTTTTCAAAAAGAAAATCAAACACAATCGTTTGCATGCACCGTGTATAACGTACCGGGGTTGAAAAATATTTTCATACATTCGTATATTACACTAAATATGATTTATTTTTTGCACATGAAACACCTTCTTTACAGTTCACTATTATTCTTTGTAGTAGCCTCCGGCTGCCAAACCGGATCCAATACGACCACCCATAAATGGTCGGCAGAAAACCCTTTCTATGCACCCAGTCAGCTTCCTTACGGGGCGCCCGCATTCGACCGCATCAAAAACACGGATTTTAAGCCCGCTTTTGAAGAGGGCATGAAAGAACAGCTGGCAGAAGTAGATCAGATTATCAACAACACAGAAGCACCAACCGTAGCCAATACATTGATCCCACTAGAAAAAAGTGGTGCCCTACTCAATCGGGTAAGTAATGTATTTAACCTCCTCACTGGAGCCAACACCAACGATACCTTACAGCAAATAGAAGAAGCGCTCGCTCCTCAACTAGCGGCACATACAGATGCCATCCAGCTCAATGAAAAGCTGTTTAAGCGTATTGAAAAAATATACGAACAACGCGACCAGCTTCAACTGGATCCGGAATCTAAACGATTGATCGCTTATTATTATCAAAAGTTTATGCTACATGGAGCGAAATTAGCGCAAAAGGTGAAAAAGCAGCTCAAAAAGCTCAATGCAGAAGAAGCGCAATTAAGCACGCAATTTACCAATCGCCTATTGGAGGCTGCGAAGAATGGCGCATTGAAAACGAAAAACAAGAAAGATCTCGCAGGACTCAGTCCAGCTGATTTAGCCGCGCTTTTAGAAGACAGTACCTACACATTGCCCTTGCAAAATACCACCCAGCAACCTGCTCTGACCAACCTGGAAAACCGCAGCACCCGTCAGAAGCTCTTCGAAGCCTCTTGGAATAGGGCAGAGCAAAACGATGCGAATGATACCCGGCAAATTATTGGTCGTATCGCCGCTATACGGGCCGAAAAGGCGAAATTATTGGGTTTTAAGAATTATGCTGATTGGAACTTGCAAGATCAAATGGCCAAAACACCCCAAGCAGTAGAAAGCTTTTTGAAAAACCTCATTCCGGCGGCTATTGCAAAAGCCCGTCAAGAGGCAGCAGCCATCCAACAGGTAATCGATCAAGAAAAGGGAGATTTTTCCCTTGCTGCGTGGGATTGGAATTATTATGCTGAAAAAGTACGAAAGGCTAAATTTGACTTGGACGAATCGCAGATCAAACCCTACTTTGAATTAAACAATGTTTTGGAAAATGGTGTTTTCTATGCAGCTGGGTTGCTCTATGGCATTACTTTTAAAGAACGCCACGACTTACCCGTATACCAAGCCGATGTACGTGTATTTGAAGTCTTTGAAGAAAATGGCGAAAGCATCGGACTGTTTTATGGCGATTATTTTAAACGGGACAATAAATCGGGTGGTGCATGGATGAGTAATTTGGTAGATCAGTCGAAATTGCTGGGCACAAAACCGGTCATCTATAATGTTTGCAATTTCACCAAACCTGCCGATGGCCAGCCCGCGCTCATTAGCTTTGACGATGTAACCACGCTGTTTCATGAATTTGGACATGCTTTACATGGCTTATTTGCCAACCAACAATACAGTAGCCTTTCGGGAACGAGTGTAGCACGCGATTTCGTCGAATTCCCTTCACAATTCAATGAGCATTGGGCACTTGATCCGCTGGTGTTTCGTCATTATGCCCTGCACTATAAAACGCACGAGCCGATGCCCCAAACATTGGTTAACAAAATCAAAAAAGCAAGTACCTTTAATCAAGGCTATGCATTGACCGAATTACTTGCTTCGGCAAGCCTCGATATGTCTTGGCATACACAGACGGCCGGTACCACAATCCAAAAAGATGACGTAGATCGATTCGAACAACAAGTATTGGATTCGAAAGGATTCTCTTTACCTCAGGTGCCCCCTCGCTACCGATCCAGCTATTTTCTCCATATCTGGGGGAATGGGTATGCCGCAGGTTATTATGCTTATTTGTGGACCGAGATGTTAGATGATGACGCCTATTCGTGGTTTGAAGAAAACGGTGGACTCTCCCGTGAAAATGGCCAGCGCTTTCGCGACATGATCCTCTCTAAAGGGAATACCGAAGAATACGATGCGCTATTCCGGGCCTTTAGAGGCCGTGACCCACAAATAGATCCCATGCTCAAGAGCAGGGGATTGAAGCTTTAGGCGATTAAAATAACCGCTTATCCTGTGTTTGAAGCGAGCACGTAATGATATCACGAAGTAAAAATGACTGATCTTCAGCCTGTGCTTGCTTCCACAATTGTTTTATTTCATCGCCCAAGACGGCATTTTGCTTATTGGCCATCCAGTTCGCTGCTTGTGCCCTTGCTTCTGTGTCTCTTCCTAGGGCTTTATAGGCGGCAATTTTCAATAGTGCTGTTGTGCCAACTAGGGGACGCTGATCGGCTATGATAGCATGCATGCACTGCTCAAATGCAGCTTGTTTTCCTTGGCTTTTGTTCATCATCCCCTTCACCCAATGAATCATTCGCTCATCTTTTAGGTCTTCATAAGGCTCTCCTACACCTAAACGATCAGGCCATAATTGGGCTTCTTGTATCTTCTGGTTAGCAAGACGATATTTTTTTTGCTGCAGCGCCTGCAAAGCTAACATCAACTTCGTTTGCTCGTAATATTTACGGCCATCGGTAGCTCCTTCGAAAGGCAGAACATGGATATCATTCAAGACTTTCTCTGCACGTGAAAACGCTCCTTGAAGCATAAGCATCCGAATGTAATCCAAACCAACCATGTAATTGGAGGAGTTTTGTTTGTAATAGGGTTCCATAACGGCTATGGCAGCGGTGTATTTTTCTTGTTGTACAAACAGGCGTGCTAACAGTTGCCCATAGCGCCATTCTCCTTTATCTAGTCGAATCGCATGTTCTAAATCTTGCTGCTGCTTCGCTGCTTGCCCTATCTCATATAAACGGGCGCGCACAATATAGAAAGGTGCATAATCTGCCTCTACAGGAACCTCATTCAATAATTTTCGGGCGGCATGATCATTGTTCCGGAACGTTTGTATCAAGGCTTCTAAATAACGTGGCTTCCACGATTCACTTGCTTGGGCAGCCCAGGCAAATACTTTTGTACTTTCTTCACGAAACGGAAAGACCTGCTTCATGTTAGCCGCATTCGCTTTTGTTAGCCAGTTGTTCTTTTCATCCGGATGGTCGCGCCATAGCCAAGCCAGCCAATACAACACTTCGGCATTCTTTGGTGATAATGCTAAAACCTCCTTTGCAGCATCAAACTGTTTCAGGTTAGCATACCAAATAGCTAATTCCAAATAGGTCTCGACTGGTATTTCATTTCGTATGAGTGACGTAAAATGATTTTTTGCACGTGCAGTACGTTCATCATAATAATCTTCAAACCGAATGAACGGGTTTAAGGGATCTAGCTGTAAAATAGCGCGCGCAATGGTTTCCAGCTCTTGTTTCTTATGCAATAATCGTGCATGGACGTATTGCAATTGCCACGCCTCTATATTATCGTCATTCTTGTTCAAGGCTCTTTGCGCATAATCGTACGCACGTTTATAATCGTGCCGTATACTATATATTTTGCTAAGGGCAGTATAAGCAGCGCTTTGGAAGTTCGGGTCTAGTGAGGCCACTTCAAAACCATCCATAGCATCATAAGGCCGCCCTAGTTGTGCTGCAGCGAGGCCATAATAATAATTTGCTTCACTATGGTACGTATCCACACGCAAGGCCTTGCTGGCATAATAAAATACAGAATCATAGTTCATATGGAACCATTGCAATTTGGCCATTGCTATTAAAGCAGGAACAAAATTTTCATCTTTTGCTACAGATTGAGCGAGTTTAGGCGCGGCTTCTTTATAATAGCGTAAACGTAATAAATCCCTTCCTTGTAAATACAATCCATAAACAGAGCCTGTATCTAAGTTCGGAGCAATGGTTAAAGGTCGTTGCAGTGCATGAGATGATTTGCTTTCTACCAAGTCAACAAGCTCATTCCGAATTTTTATCTGCTGCATGGCCCTGCCTTTGGTTTCCACTACTTCTACATGAATGGGTTGACCTACATCTGCTCGAACAAAAGTGCTTTGCAAGAGCTTATCATGACCATCATAGATCCATAAACTGTCGGCCAAAGCTTGGTTTGGATCAATGATCAGAATGCATTTGTCGCCTTCTTGTTTCGATGAAAAGGTACCCAATAAGTTGGCCGCCTGAGCTTTTCCAATACCTTGATAAGGAAACCAGTATTCTGTCCATCGGTCACTTTGGTACGGTTTAAAGCCAAGCTGCTTAAAAGGGGTAAAACTACTTTCAAACACATTCTGATTAAACAAGCGTCCGCTTTGAATCTCCACATATTGCCCACTATGGTCGGTTAACAACTTTTCCCAAATCTTTCCCTGGCCGGATTGTGCCCACAGAAAAATCTTCTTCCCTAGCTTATCTTCTCTATTGGCATAACGCACCATGCCATAATCTTCGTTTTTCCAATAAGCGCTAAAATAGCGGCTGTGTGTACCGAGCACATGATATGACTTCGAACTACCAAAGTTATTCTGATTGTAATAAGAAAGGTCACGTCCCTGTGCATCTATAGGCCAAGCATGACTTTGTCCATCGTGACCAATATAATGATCACCTGGATAAAGAAATTGCAGATCATCACCCGCAGGCACTCCTAGGTTCATCCATGTGTAATACGGTTGTTCAACAGCGTTGGTGTTGCTCCAGAATGAGCGCGTAGAAAAATAACGTTTGTCTTTTTCAAGCCGCACTTCCAGCGTCCACCGCGTGCGGGTAAGTAAATCCAACGTACTGATAAAGCAGCTCACACTGCCATCTTCATGCTCTTGGGTCAGGTAATCTACCGGTGTAGACGTGTTTGGTGTATGGCCAATAATCCCGTAATTGGCTTCAATCCCTCCGCTCGTCCACGGCCCCCGCATAGCGATATCCCTAAATTTCACTACACCATTATGATAAATAAAGTCTTTTTGTGTCAACTTATCAAAGGCCGACCATATTTTCCCGCCTATCTCGGGCATAATTTGCACCTTGATGAAGTCGTTTTCCAACACGATCACTTTCCATTTTTTCTGTTCGGGTATACGGGTAAAACCATCGAAACGAAAATAGGGGTAGATTTTTTGTGTTGCCGGAATCGGATCCGGATCCGAAAAGGGATAGGTTGTACAGGTCTGTGTAGTCTCTTTAATCGTAGCCGCTTGTTGTGCGTGAAGCAGGAGCGGTAGGACAAAGAGAAAAGCAACTAAACTCGATTTCATCATGGCGTTATTTTTAATGGAAGTCATGAAAATTTTATTACTGAACAATAAGTAGCCAGCCTTTATTTTTCTGAACGGGTATGGCCTCACCTATTTTAAAGCTCCGAGCCGTTTGAAATGCATCAATGGAAGGTGCGCTGATCCGCGCTCTTTGGGGATCGATTCCCAATGCATGCCAATCCAGCTGTAAATGTACAGATACCTGATCTTCAGCCCAGCTTGCCAGGGCGATCATCACTTTACCTGGCTTCCGATAAACCGTTGCCAGTACAGCTGGATGATCTGTCTTCACCGGACTACCCTTTACCCAATAACCGATCATTTCCGATTTTTGCATACCAAAATCATCCCAGGCTTTCCATAAAGCCTGGGGCCCGCTTTTTTGATAAGGCAATCGATTGGTCATCCCATAGATCATTCCCCGCCATGGATTTCCGCCATCTTGCAGCATTTCGCCCATCAAACCAAAAGGAATACCGCTTACCTCTGTCAAGAAGAAATCAGGGCCATTATGCTCGTAATCAAAGTATTCGCCAAACCAAAGTCGGTTGATGTAAGGAAAATGCTCCATATACAGGTTGGCACTATTATTAAAACCATCATTTTTATTAAATTGATTAGCCGAGTGTAAATCGATTATCCCCGGGTGCCCATCTTGGGTCATCACCCGTTTGATCCGTTTCATCGTAACACGATCGAATGCCACATCATCCAAGTAAATGCCATCAATACCGATATGTTTGACCAACCAGTTCATACCTTCTACATAATAGTTGTGCCACCGGTTCATGCCACTATTAATAATGGCCGCATCCTGATAGGTGGGTACGTACCAAGCGGCAATGTAATTGCTATCCAAATGTTCCTGTAGCCAAGAATAACCTTTTCCCTGTCCGGACGAAAAGACTTCCTGACCTAAGCTTCGCACAGGATACAGCTCGTACATCCGATTAGATACTTCCCGAATGGTATTATATATTTTTACTTGAAGTCCTAAACGATGTGCAGAGTCGATATAGGCTTTCATTTCCTTCGTTGCAATAAAAGGATAATTAATATACGGATTAAGGGCATTTCCGTGGTGAATATTAATCACATTGGCGCCACTTGCCTTCACGGTATCCACGGGTTTATAAGCATGAAAATAGCGCTCGCTCCATTGCTCATCCGTGCGCAAGGCATGAAAGGGCGTAATCAATAGATTAAAATTATAATACAAGGTATCCCCTTGCTGCATATGTCGCTCACCACTATAATTGTTCACTAACACCGAACCTCCTTTTCTACCTATTTCAATGCCCCCTTTGCTTTCATTACCCCAAGACTGAGGTAAAATCAACGGTTTTTGTAAGTAAAAATTTGTATTTAACGGCCTAGCATAATGTTCGTCACGTAAAGAAAATTGGAGACCGGCATTTACATTGCCGATCCACGCTCCATCCTGATTTTTATGCGCCACATCCCATTTCCACGAAATATGCTCCGGTCGATACCCCCCTTTTTGTCCGAGTCCCATCAGGTAAGTTGCCTTATCCGGTTGATAAGGGATGTGCATAGCAATATCTGATAAGTCAATGGGCCTTAATGCAATGATACGAACTGTATAATGCAAAAAACCATCAAATTCCAGTGAACCAGTTACATCCATCTGCAAGGCTTCAGAAATATGCACACTTTGCCACGCTACGGTTCCTTCTTCCTTTTGATTGAACGAAACACCTTTGGTCGTAAATGCGATATCCTTTCGATCAGCCAATTGTTGTATATGAAAATGTATGGGTTCAAAAAGCAGGTTATTCGGCTGTTTGGAAATGCTGGTCATTTCTTCGGTAAAATATGTCTGTATTTGTTTCGGGAAACCACTGGATGCCAGAATAACTTTACGCCCTAATAGGGAGATAGCGGTATCTCCTTCCACTATGAGTGGCGTATAGGGTTTGATTACCGTATTTTCTTGTGCCAAAGTTGAATTTAACCAAGGCAAACGCGTTTGCAGCCAAGGTTGGTCGACATCTCCCTCCATAGCTTCCTCGCTGTCTACCTTCAATTTTAACAGAAACTGCTTCTCGGGTGCATTGGCGGGCTTTATGCGAATCCACCCTTGATAAATACCTGGCTCCGTTCCCTTCGGCACCTGTATGCCACACCAAAATGATTTTACCTGTTGCTTGGGCACTGCTACCGCCAGCCGCATCTGCTTGCCTGTATAACTGATCCCATCAGTATTGATGCACTGAAAAGCGGTCGCATCAATAGATTGCCCTCTTTCGCTTTTAAGACCAGCACAGCTTATCTGTACCTCAGCCAAGTCAGCCGCGATGGGCCACAAGCCAACCTGAAAAGCATAAAAAGCACCCGCATGGCTCTCACCCGATAATGCCCGACCCTCCTGATGACCTGTTGTCCACCGTTTGGGCAAGTAGGTACTCATTTTAATGGGATGCAATCGATCTTCAGGAAAAATGAGGTAAGCATCCTTTCGGTGTTGCCTTTTCAACCGATCCACCTCACTACGAGTAGCTATCAGCTCCATGGGATCATTGCTATTAAAATCATCTACCGCTTCAAAACGCAGCACTTTAGCGGTGTTTTTAATAGCTTTTTCCTTATTCAGGGTGTTGATGGGGTCACGTCTACGATATAAAGCATCTGGGTAATTTCGGCTTCTTCCCCCTAAGCGATACGGCAAATAATACACATAATAAATGCCTGCACCAGAAGTTGCCTTAAAGGCGAGTTCACCTCGCTCGGGCGATATATTTCCGTATTTTACTTCCGTTATGGGTGTATTTTGCGCACTATCTACAATAATCAATTCCTGATTGCGTGCTACATTCCGATTGCGCCATTCCACGGAGACCTTCACCCAAGAGGCCTTTCCATCAACGTGCAACACGGCCCGATGGTTACCCAATGAATCGGGGTTCCATATATGTTGTTGCGGTGGATAATGGTACTGACCCCATAGCGGGGCAGAAAAAGATAGCATAATCAAAATGAGCAGTCGCGTTGTAATTTTTGAATACATTTTAATGACTATTATGCATATACCCTTGCCAAAATGTTGCTGGCACCGGTATGGCTCGATAAGGTATAAAATACGTATTTAATTCCCACAAAACTTTACCTTGGGCATTGGAAACGAGTACACTTCCCGTCTTGGAGCTAGTCTGTAAAACATGACCATTTTTAAGCAGGTATGCGCTGCCCATCCTAGCGGTAAACTGCTTGTTCGGAAGGGGTATAGCTAATTTTTTTATTACCTTTTTTGCATGCTCATCGATGGTAAAAGATAAAGCGCGTGAAGTCTTACCCGCGGTAGCAGAGTCGCGTGGTGAAAAATCACCATTATCAAACAGCATCAAATCTCCCTCCTGATTAATATGGGGGGCATGTTGAAAATAGAAATAGGCCGACTTATCTAATGGAAAATCGCCCCCTTTGCCCAAACGCCACATCGTTTCACCCGTTTGTGCATTGATTTTCCAAACTTGATTCTCAAGAGGCGACGAAACCAGATAATTACTATCCCGATCAAAAGAGATGGTATTGATATGAAAACGGTCGTGTTTCAGGCTATCGAGGCGTTGATCCGCTTTCAAATCCCAATGATCCCAAGTTGACCATTTTTTCAAGATTTTTCCCGTTGTATCCAACGTAACAACAGCATCCCCCCAAAGGGTATCTGCAGAGGCTTTTTTATCCTGATCACGCAAAATGAAATCGCGCACCACCGCAACGATATGTCCTGCTTTATCCATCTGAAGATCATGATGCACAATCAGTCCCAATTTTTCCACGTCCAGTCGCCAACGCACATGGCCTGTTAAATCGATTTCTGCAAGCTGGGTACCTCCCATAAAACCGGTTTTACCAGTCCGTAACCCATAGCCCATCCCACTCTTTACGAAAGGCCTATTTAGCTGAGGTTTTAAAAATTCATCTTTCCCAACGGGTGCCAACAAAGCCAATATGGTAGAACGGGGAGTAAGCGACGCAATGCGTACACCCAATTGCTCATCCTGCCAATACCATTTGATACGTCCGTGCCCATCAACCATGGCAATATATCCAGGAAATTCCCGATAACACAGCATAACCAGTTCGTCGCCCAATGCTTTGGGATCATGCGGATGGTTGTCTTTTATCCAGTCGTGCACCATCCAAGGCGATTGTTGACGTGTTTTGAAAGAAAAGATTTTCGATTTAATAGGAATCCAACGATCTAGTACAACGCGGTAATGGTAGGTCGTATCGGTTTCTAATAACAGTAAATGAATCTGATGTTTTTCTTTTTCCGTACTTACCGGCGTTAAAAAATGCTGTCCATCTTCACCACACCAATATTCTACATAGACGGGGGCAGGTTTATCCAAGTTTACTTCGATCATTTCCTTGATTGCAGAATTGTCGGGCGAAGATAAGCGGATATCCACTATTTGTACCTGACGGCTATAGGTATAGTATATGCCATAAAGGAGCACAACTACACCAAGTGCTATACCTATTCTCTTCATATTCAGCATGGCGACTAAGGTAATCGTTGTGCATTTGCCGCAGCCATTTCCTGATGCAGGTTTGCCTCATCTAAAGGATAGGGGAAATAGCGCAGTTTTTCTGTCACCTTGGGCGTTAGTCCACGAGCTGTCAGATAGGCATTACATATCTCTTCGTATTTACCCAAACGGACAAGATCTGCTTTACGTTTGTATTCAAATACCAACTCAAAACCTCGCTCATCGACCAGGGCATCAATAAATTCCTCTTTTGTTGCCGGTGCTGGAAAATCAGCACTTGACCCCAGTAAAGGAGCGCCTGCACGTTTCCGAATCTCATTGATATAGGGTAAACCAGCGGCAGGCCCAACCAGTGCATTTTCAATTTCTGCCTTACACAAAATCACGTCAGCGATACGAAAGACCTGAATGGTTCGGCCATCCAGATAGGACGCATTGATCATTTCATAAGAATATTTTTTTGTAGCAATATTCTGCAAAAACTTCGTTGTATCATTCGGCACTTTTGTTTGCCCGGGCTCTGGAACCATATAATAAAAACCATGTTTGGTAGATGCATCACGAGCCGCTTTGCCCTCGTAATTGTAGTAGAAGAATTGTTTTCTAGGGTCCCGATCATCAAATTTACGCCAGAACTGGAGCGACACGCCATAGTACTGCCAACGATCGGCCACTTCAGGATGATCCGTTGGACCGAAATGATTGGCTATTTCACCACCATTTAAAGCCGATTCATGTAAAATACCGAATATCATTCCTTTATCCATTTTATTGGATTCTGACCACTCATTCTTAAAGTCGGGATTGAGTTTGTACACCCCTTTATCACGTAAAGCCAATACCTGATCGATGTATACTTTTGCTTGCTCATACTGGTGGGCACGCATATAATTCTTGCCTAGCAAAGTCAATGCGGCACCTTTGGTTGCGCGGGCTAAACCCAATTCGCTCGACCAGGTTTCAGGAAGTGCCTCGGCAGCAAATAGACAGTCTTCATGAATCAACGAATCAATTCGTTCTACGGGCGACAGGGGGACGTTATAACTTTCTGCTGGATTCCCTACCGTAGTAACCAAAGGCACGGGCCCCCAACCATCGGTTAGATCGCTATAAGCCAAAGCGCGTAGAAAATGTGCCTGGCCCAGTACTAAATTTTTATTTTCATCTGTCATGCCTGCAACAGCACCCGTATTTTCGATCAACTCATTCGCATTGGCAATTACCTGATACATATTTTGCCAATTACTTTTGAAATAACGGTTATTCTCATCATAGGTAAAATTGCTCAATTGTGTTGGATTACCCGCAGCAGTAGAAAAACCCATGTCAGTTGCGTAATCGGTAATCATAACCAGATAGCCGGCATAATACAGATAAGCATCGCCGGGATAAGGGCCTAAATTGGCATAAGTGCCTGTTAAGGCCGCTTGGATATCACTTTCGGTCGAATAAGCGTTCTCCGTTGTTAAATCGCTATATAATTCCGGTTCTAACTTGGTACAAGCGGTGCATATAACGAATAAGATTCCTAAATGGAGAAACCGTAGTTTTATTTTGAGGAAATTCATTTTTCTTTAATTAAAAATTAACATTAACACCAAATGTAAAAGCCCGCATACTGGGGTAAGAATTAAAATCCAAACCTGCACCAGCATTTGCCGTCTGTGCGTTGGAACTATATTTAATGAGCGTATCATTCTCATAACCTTTGGTATCTACTTCAGGATCCCATCCTGAATATCCGCTGATGGTAAACAAGTTCTCTGCCATGGCATAAACGCGGAGTGACCGCATGACTTTGGAATTGATTGGCAAGGTATAGCCCAGCGTTAAGTTTTTCAACCGCAAAAATGATGCATCCTCCACGAAGTGGTCATTCACATAGCCCCCGTATTCCGTATAGTAAAAGCCGTTACGTGGTAGGTCTGTATGCGTATTTTCCGGTGTCCAACGGTTAAGTGCTTCTGCTGAGCGGTTCCATTCCAAATTCATACGTGTCATGTTCAAGACATCATTCCCCAGGTTCCCGTATATGAAAACCGACAAATCGAAATGTTTATACGCAAACATATTGGTTATACCGTATGTCAGCTTCGGGTATGCTGAACCAATGATGGTACGATCAGCAGAATTAACAATGCCGTCCCCATTAACGTCTGCGAATTTCGGATCACCGGCTTTAGCATTTGGCTGCGGAGCATAGGGCTCTCCTTGCTGGATCACGCCTATATATTGATAGCCAAAGAGTGACCCTAAAGGCTCTCCCTCACGAATAATGGCATAAGCTTCTTCCGATACGGTACCCATCGGTTTAGCAGATGTAATAAAAATATCACTTTCCCCACCTAAAGAAAGTACTTTATTTCGGTTCATGGCCAAATTGAGTTTCGTATCCCAAGTAAATGCTCCCGTTAAGTTTTTTGTACTCACGGCAAATTCGAGCCCCTTATTGGAAACTGAACCAACATTGCTCTGCCCAGAACTATATCCCGTATAATAGGGTAGATTACGTTTCACCAAAAGATCATTGGTCTTTTTATAATAAGCATCCATGGTGACGGCAATCCGATCGTCCAAGAAGGCCAGATCAACACCTGCGTTATATTGATCGGTACTTTCCCATTTTAAGGTTGAATTGGCAGGAGAATTACTATTCAAGTACGTGCCACTTGAATTGGAATCACCATCATATGTATAACTGGCGTTACTCATCAATCCATATGAAGCATAATTGCCAATGCGCTCATTTCCCGTCCTTCCATACCCCAAGCGTAACTTCAGGTCCGTAAACCAATGTTGATCCTGCATGAACGACTCATTAATCATCTTCCAGGCAAAAGAACCGGAAGGAAAGGTTCCCCATTTATGATCGGCACCAAACCTAGACGAACCGTCACGTCTGACGGTAGCCGTGAATAAATATTTATTGTCAAACGAATAGTTTACCCGACCGAAAAAGGATATGAGCATATTTTCCGATTTATAAGCATTTACCCCACTAATGGTAGCGGCTGCTCCTAGATTATTATAGCCATATAAGTCGGTGGAAAATCCATATACATCAATCCCCTTATTATTATTTGTGAATTTTTTGTAAGAATACCCACCCATTACATCAAAATGATGTTTGTCTATATCCTTATTATAGGTAACATACATATCAAACAGATTGTGGGTGAGGTTATAATCGGATTGAGAAGCAACCCCACTATTTATGCCTCCCTGATATGAATCTTTTGATAAGTAGGTGCCTAATTGATCATGAAGCAGCTCGGTCCCTGCGTCGAAACGGGCTGTCAAACCTTCCATAGGCTTAATCTCCAGATACATATTTCCATTTATTTTATCCTTCTGCACATCATTCTGACGGGCCAAGAGGTTGGCTACAGGGTTGTCACCAATTCCGCCGGGTGGACGGCCGAAATTCCCGTCAGCATCATATAGAGGAACACTCGGATCATATGTCAATACGCTATACAACACATTAGAGTTCAGGATATTTCCATCGTAAATTTGGTAATTGGAATTTTCACGCTGACCGAAGACCGTAGCTCCTACTCTGACATAATCATTGATTGTTTGATCGATGTTAACGCGACCCGAAATCCGCTTAAAATCAGTTGTTTTGAGAATACCCTCTTGGTCAAAATACCCCACGCTACCCAACACTTTCGTCTTTTCACTCCCGCCGGTAAATTGCAAATTATGATTCTGCACGATGGCCGTACGCGTCGCTTCTTTTACCCAATCTGTATTGACTGTAGAATTTAATTGCGATGGCGTATATGCGCCGTTTTCTATTCCTTCCTGACCACTAATTTCTTTATACAAGGCATTGGCTAAATGCATATAAGCTTGGGCATCCAGCAAATGATAGGGATTGATAGCTGTTTGGGAGCCCGTATAGCCACTATATACCAAACTGCCTTGCCCAGCTTTGCCGCGTTTGGTAGTAATCATCACGACGCCATTAGCGCCCCGTGAACCATAAATAGCTGTCGCAGAGGCATCTTTTAAAATCTCCATCGACTCAATGTCATCTGGGTTCATGTTGACCCCATTATTGCTCGGGAAACCATCAATAACATACAGCGGTTCATTGCTACTACTGATGGAGTTTGACCCCCGAATGCGAATAGACATACTTCCTCCCGGTGCTTTCGAGTTTTGCGTCACAACCACCCCCGCAGCTCTCCCTTGAATCGCTTGGGCTACATTATTGATAGCACCACCTTTGGTTAAATCATCGGCACTTAACGAGGAGATAGACCCAGTTAAATCGCCTTTCTTCTGGGTACCATACCCGACTACCACCACTTCATCTAATCGTGATTCTATTGCGTGGAGTGTAATATCAATCACCGGACGCCCGTTAACTGCAACCTCCTGTGAAGCATAGCCAATGGAACGGAAAATAAGCGTAGCACCGGCAGGTACTTTCAACCGGTATTGCCCATTACTATTGGTGGTTACTCCACTACCGGATGTACCTTTCAATAAAACAGAAACGCCTGGCAATACACCCACAGAGTCTTTTACAGTCCCGCTAACCTCTACCTCCTGCTGTATGTTTTGATTGACTTGCTGACGCTTCGGTTTGGCCACGATGGTAATCGTATGGCTATGCACTTTATAACCCAGCTGCTTTTCAGTGAGCACCTGATCCAATACCTCTAAAAGCGGTTGGTTAGAAACAGCTATCGTTACATTACCCGCCTGCTTCAACTGCTCTTCATTATATAAGAAACGGTAGGGTATCTGCTTACTCAGCACCAACAAGGTCTCTTTAATAGAAGCGTTTTGAACAGAAAGGCTCACTTGCTGGGCTTTCCCAGCAGCCTGCACACCTATGGAAAAGGCAGCAACAAAAAGTAGTGTTAATTTCATACGCAAAAAATTGATGCGTGACAGCCACTGAAGATAGTTATTCCAAGGAATAACTTGCCTCAGGCCTTTGTTCTTGTTCTTGTAATTCATATTTTCGTTTTGTTAGGGTTGGACGATGGTGATTTCGCAAAATGCTTCGGAAAGCCCTCACATTTGCCGGAAGTGTTGGCGCACTTCCGGCTTGTTTTATTGGTGATTGTTTATGTTACGTAGTTCTTTTCTTCATATATCCTGAATTATTCATGAATCCTAATTTTTTTTCCTATAATCTGGAAATGCAAACCACTCACGTCCTGCAACATATCCAATGCATCACGCAGCTGCTCATCCCGTTTTATACTTCCCCCAATATGGAAATGGGGTAGTTCTCCTTGATACTCCAAATCAACGTCGTACCAGCGAGCCACTTGCTCCAGCGCTTCACTTACCGGATCACCATTAAAAAGAAAATAGCCCTCTTTCCATGCGATGGCTTTCCCCAAGTCGGCTTTAGCCACTGTTATCTTATTATCTTGCATCAATGCTTGTTGCCCCGGATTCAATACATGCCTATGGATGCCATCATCTACTTCTACTGCACCACTAATCAAGGTAGTTATATTGGCTTCAGGACGATAAGCATTTACATTGAAACTCGTTCCCAGCACCCGGATTGACCGACCGTTAACTGCTACTTTAAACGGTCTATTTTCATCTTTGCTCACCTCAAAGTACGCCTCACCTGTTAATTGAACAACGCGCTCATCTGAATCAAAGTTCACTGGAAAGCGTAGTGATGATGAGGCATTCAACCACACTTTGGTTCCATCAGATAAAGTCAGGTTATATGTTCCCCCTCTCGGAACCAGCAACGTATTATATGCCATTTGGTGGCCTTGTGATTGACCCGAATACACCAGTTCGCCTGCCTTATTTTGTACAAGAGCACCATTTACTTCATGAATTTGTTGTTGCCGGTTATTCAATTCGATGGTTTTGCCTGTAGATAGCAATAACTGTGCACGGCTACTGCCAGGAGAAATCTTATGGGTCATGGCAAATTGTTCCGATGACTGGTGAGATGAGCGACCCATATAGCGCCAGAGAACGACTGAACCAACGATGAGGATCATCGCAATGCTTCCTATCGCACGCCAAGACACGCGACGAGTCGATTGGCCGCTATGGTATTTCCGCTCCAGAAGGCGTTGCCAAGCATGATCAGCATCATGCATTTGCATGTGTTGCAAGGAAGTTTCTACGACGTCCGCATTATGGTATTTCTCCACCAAACGCCGGATGCGCGCATCCGATTGGCAAAGCTTTTCCAATTGAGTCCTTTCATCTGCTGTTAACGTTTTCTGAATATAGCCTGTAATCAGGCGTGCTATTTCCAATTGGTCGTCCATGACTTTGCCTTTTCTTTATATAAGGCACGTGAACAATCAAAAAGGATGGAATCTTTTTTTAAAAAAAATAAAATTTTGATAGCCCTCTATGTAGATCGCTTGATTTCATCCTTTTACTTCAGGAGTAACAGCATGAAAACAGAAAGCACTTCGGGTCTTAACTGCTTTTTTAATAGGTTTAATGCGCGTTGCTTTTGGCTTTTTACGGTGTGTACACTGATTCCCAACAAATCGGCTATTTGATGATTTTTCAAACCTTCAAAATAACCCATCCTACAAATGGTAGCACAACCTTCGGGTAATTTGTCTAAGGCCGCCTGTAACTCTCCTATTACTTCTGCATGAATGAGATGATCGAGTACAAGCGTTTCATCCATCGCATCCGATGGACTTTTCTCCATATAATGAGCGATTACCTTTTTATGCCTCAATCGGTTGAGTGCGTCATGTTTAATCGTTGTATAGAGATATGACTTGATTGCCTGATCATTCAGGGTTATATTTCCCTGTTGCTCACAGACAATCAAAAAGGCATCCTGCACGACATCTTCTGCCTCTTCCTCATTTTCCAATAGACGAAAGGCAAAAGTAAATAAACGAGGATAATATTGCTTAAACAACTCCTCAATAAGGAAGATATCCGGATTTTTCTTTCGTAGACGCCAAGTTATCATACAACAATCCCGCTAAACATGCATGTAATCGTTCTCCCTCGCTTAATTGGTTAAATTGAATGCGCGTATATAAACATTTCCCTAACGTATGGGAAACATCAATCAATGGTCGTATATTTTTTTCAAAAAAGCAAATGGAAGCACAACGCAACCGATTGCTCATTTTTATCGCTTCACCTCGTATTCGCCCACTTTCTGCCCATCATCCCGTGTCATTTCAATCGCTAAGCGCTGTTTATCGGCATGAAAATGAATAATGGTCCGCGTATTGGGCTTAGGCCCTCCACCGATGATAATCGGATAAACGTGTTCTGCACTTGGTGGATGCACACCGTAACGGTGAGTATGCCCTGAAATCACCATATCTACTTTATTGTCTGCAAAAATAGGGTCAAAAAGCGCTCTACAATGCATGGTACCATGCCAATCGCCCGAATGGAAAGGTGGGATATGCATCAACACAACGCGGTAAGCTGCTTTTTTATACTCCTTGCTTTTCACTACTTCTTTTAGCCAATTGGCTTGCTCTTCTCGGTAAGCATCAAAATCAACAATTCCGGCATATACGGGTGTATCATCTGGTTTGTCTTCCCCTGTATCCAGAACAACCCAATAAACCGGCCCCTGCTTAAAACTGTAGTAATACTTATCGGTGGGATAGGAGAAATAATCTTTTAATGCCCTTCTAAATTTCCCCCGGGTTTCATGATTGCCCCGGCTCATAATAAATGGTTTTTTACTAGCAAACAATGCGGTTACTGGAAGCAGTAAATGATCGATGATTTGTTGTTCATTTTCTTGATAATTAAACATATCACCATTTAAAAACGCAAAATCAAAGGGTTTATCTCCGTGCACGTGCATGAGATCTTTAAATGAATCCGGGCGATCATGAATGTCGTTAAAAATGATGCACGATACCGTGTCACTATCCCTAAGGGGAGTTGTAAAAGAGAAGATTTCGCTGCTGATTTCTTTGCCGTAAACCAGTTTATAGGGTTCGAAGCTCACAATTTCCTTAGACACCACCCGATAGTGGTAGGTTTGCCCTGGCTTCAAATTGTTCAATCTGATTCGATTCAGCTTAACATATGCATCCACTAAACCAGCTTCTTCGCCTTGTGCTTTTTGATTGGTTTGTTCTTCCCCATATTCCACCCAACTATAGGCATCGTTCGATGTAATAAAGAAAATATCCACCTGATTGGGCGCTAAATGCTGTAAATAAGGCGGTGTTAAAAATTGGTGTTCTGCGTTTTGCTGTATTTCAGAAGGAATTACCTGAGCTGATCGCGGCATGGCTACCAAGGCGGAAGCTGCGGTTAATTGACCTAAAAATTTTCTACGGGAATTTGTTTTCTCCATGGGTTTATTTGTTAGTATCTGCTATATCGACAACCAATAATAACAGGAATCGGGCATATTTACAACATCTACATCAACGCAAACGGTTGCGTTGGAACCATCGTTCTGAATCTGTAACTTTACTTGATGCAAGCATTGATTATTGTTGATGTTCAAAATGACTTCTTACCGGGAGGGGCGCTTGCCGTCCCACAGGGCGACATGATTATGGATTATATCAATCAAATCCAATCATCCTATGATTTAGTAGTGGCCACACAAGATTGGCATCCGGCCAAGCACCAAAGTTTTGCTACGCAGCATCCGGAGCATCCCGTTTTTGGCACCATTGATCTCAATGGATTGCCTCAAGTATTATGGCCAAACCACTGTATACAAGAAACATCGGGTGCAGCCTTGGCAGCGAGCTTGGATACCGCTAACATAGAAGCGATTTTTAGAAAGGGAATGGATCCGGAAATAGATAGCTACAGCGGCTTTTTTGATAATGGAAAAAGGAAGGCAACCGGCATGGCCGGATACTTAAAAGATAGAGGTGTAGACGAGGTTCATGTATGCGGCTTGGCTGCAGATTATTGCGTGTACTACACTGCTTTAGACGCATTGGGTTTAGGGTTTAAGGCCTGCATTTTGGATAAGGCGACTAAACCGATTGACGTGATGAATTATGAGCAAATCAAGAAATCATTCCAAAAACAAGGAGGGTTGATTGGGATTTGATTTCACAAATATTTTTTCAAATTAATAATATGTATATTTGTTTAGTTATTCGACTTTCATAAATATGAGACAAGTTACTATATATACAACTGATAAGGAATACAGCCATTTTATAGAATTGGCTAAAAACTTATCTTATGTAAAAAGAATAGAAACAGATCAGGGAGATAATAAAGAGGTTGTTTTAGACAACATTAAAACCGGCTTAAAAGAAGCCAAACTATTCAGCAAGGGGAAACTAAAAACAACATCAGCAAAAGATTTTTTAGCGAATGAGCTTTAATGTCGAACTTGCGCCTAACTTTAAAAAAGAGGCTAAAAGATTAATAAAAAAATATCCTTCTCTAAAAAAAGAGCTAGAAATTCTTTTTATTGAACTAGAAGGAAATCCCACTTTAGGTACTTCTCTGGGAAATGGTGTTTATAAAATTCGGATTGCCATCGCCTCAAAAAATAAGGGAAAATCAGGTGGTTGTAGAATTTTATCTTTTGTCAAAGTAATAGAGACCACCGTATTGCTTTTTTCTATCTACAATAAAGGAGAACGAGACAATATAACTGATAGTGAAATAAAAGAACTAATCAAAGATTACATCAAATAACTGCAGCTATAACTGCTATACCATCAATTCTTCAACAGCTTAATCTCAAATAATTTATCCCAATTCTTGCCCGTCACATACAGGTGTTTACCCTGATGGTCATAGGCAATACCGTTCAGCACATTGGTATCTTCGTTGATATCTTTTTGGGGCAATAGACCAATCAGATTAATCTCTGCTTCCACCTGCCCGCTCTGCGGATCAATCATCACAATGACATCCGAATAATAGATATTGGCATAAATTTTCCCATCGATGTATTCGAGTTCATTTAAATTGTCTACCGGACCCTTGTGGTTATACACTTCGATGTACCCTTCTTCCCGATACGTATCTTTATTGAGGAAATAAAGACGATTGGTACCATCTGATTTGATGATGCGCTTACCATCGTAACAAAGCCCCCATCCCTCTTTGCTCGCTTGATAAGGAAATTCTTTTTCTTTCTCGAAAGTTTGCTTATTATAGACAAAGCCAATACCTTGCTGCCAAGTGAGCTGGATAATTTTATCCTCTACAAAGGTCATTCCCTCGCCGAAATACTTCTCCGGCAGATCAATTTTTTTCAGCACTTTGCCTGTTTTCAAATCTACCTTTCTGAGGCTGGACTGTCCATTCTGCCCCGTACTTTCATACAAAAAACCATCATGAAACTCTAAACCTTGTGTATAGGCATGGGCATCATGCGGGTAGGTATTCACCACGCTAAACCCATATTGCTCTGGCATTTTTGCAGCTACCACTACGAAATTGGTATGGATACTATCTGCTGCCCCGCTTCGATAAATATGTGCGGTTACCAACTGACTGCCCATGGCCATTCCTTTGGTGGCTAACCAAACATCACTGCTATCTGTTATGGTATGATAGGGTTTGCCATTTAATTGGTATACAATGGAATCAAATAGTGCATCAGCGCGTAGATTTAATCGGAGTGAAATACTATCTCCTTGATTCACCAAGGTACCTGGATCGATGGATTGAAAACCTACCGATTGTCTACCTTGCTGATTTCCTGTCTGTTGATTACATGCAGCAACGCTACATAAAGCCGCGAATACCAAAAGCACAAACTTATTCATACACAAATATAGAAGATGTAGCGTATATGACATAGTTATAAGTTGTAAGTTTTGTGTTGTAAGCTTTACGTTGTACTTGATAAATTTTACTTTGTTGCGTATCTATATGGGCATTCCGTATTCAAAAATAAAAAATAATTGCTTTACATCGTTATTGGTTGTTAGTTGTTAGTTATTGGTAAGGCTTCTTAAAACGTATCACTTAAAACTTATAACTCAAAAAAAGCTTTTCGCTTTAGGCTCTTTGCTTTCAGCTCTTCTAAGAATACCTCGGCCAGAAAGCGTCTGGGATGTGTTGGATATCAAATTGGCCTTGATTGAATAAGATGGATACGACATCGAAACGAATTTCTCCTTCATATCGATGTTGCCTAATGTAGATGGTTGCCGCTTGTGATAACTTGCGTTGCTTTTGCCAATTAACGGCTTCATAGGGTAAACCGAAATCAGACGTAGCCCGCGTTTTTACTTCTACAAAAACCAACACCGTTCCATCCATCATAATCAGGTCTACTTCCAGATGTTTATACCGCCAGTTCTTTTGTATGAGCTGATATCCGTTACCTAACAAATGTGCTAATGCTGCCTTTTCTCCTTTCGTACCGGTAATGTGGTGCGTAGCCATCTTATTTGACAATAACGGTACCCAAATAACCTGTCAGCTCCTTTTCCATCGCCTTCAATTTTTGATATTTATCCATCAATAGCTCCACATTCGCTAGGTCATGTTCTTGTTTGAGTTCTTCTCTAATGTCCTGCATATTTTGCTCTACTTTCCGCTTCTTGATACGATACAAGGCTCCGAGTACTGCATTTTTCAGGTTATCGGTTTCTTGCGCCACGTAAATCTTACGCTTCTCATCATTCCAATTGGGACTGAGGTGGTAAGGAGAAGATAGCATGGAAATAGCCAAGTCGGCTATTTCTCTATCCGTATGGGTAATGAAGTGGCGTTCATCAGGCAGCTCATCACGACCGATAAACTCCAGGTAAATAGCGATGATTTTTTGACTGATCGGATCGGTAAATTCGATATCCTGCAAACCCGCAAACAAAACAAAAGCAATCGGATAATCTTGTTCCCATTTCGCCGGTGTTTGTCCGTAGTTCAATAATAATCGTATAATTTCCCGTTCTTGCAGGGCAATCGACTGACTGGCTGCAGTCTCCGTAACCGGCGTCCCTCCGGCGGTCAAGTTCCCGTTGTCATCGGCAAAAAGATCGGCTGGAGGTTCATCTGCTGCCACCGCATGACTGGTCGCGGTATCTGCCAATTTTTGACTTTTCTTATACGATTGTAGCTTTAGTTTATTGAGTTCAGCAATGAGCAGGCGTTCTTCGATATCCAGTAAACGGCTACATTCTCGAATAAACACCGAAGCCTTGATATCATCGGGAATCAGTGCGATACTTTCAACCACATCATGAATCACTTCTGCCCGCTTGATCGGGTCATTCCCAGCATCCTGGAGAAGTACGTCTGTTTTATAGAAAATAAAATCTTTGCTGTTTGCCGCAATGTACTGTTTAAAAGCTTCAGCACCGTGCTTCATTGCAAAAGAGTCGGGATCGTCGCCATCGGGGAAGAGCAATACTTTTACATTCATCCCTTCCTCCAGAAGCATATCCATTCCGCGCAATGAGGCTTTGATACCTGCAGCATCACCGTCATATAAGATGGTTACATTTTTCGTGTACCGTGAAATCAAGCGGATTTGACCCGTAGTAAGTGAGGTACCTGATGAGGCTACCACATTTTCTACACCGGCTTGGTGCATCGAGATCACATCGGCATATCCTTCTACCAAGAAGCAGCTATCCTGTTCGGTAATCGCTTTTTTGGCAAAATAGAGGCCATACAGAATATCTGATTTATGATAAATCAGGCTCTCAGGCGAGTTGACATATTTAGGGGTTTTCTTATCGGTCTTGAGGGTCCTACCTCCGAAACCCAATACGCGCCCCGTGAGGTTATGGATGGGAAACATGACCCTGCCCCGAAAGCGATCGTAAGCCTTTCCATCGTCTTTACGGACAATTAGGCCCGTTTCTTCTAAAAATTCTTCGCTAAATCCCGCGTGGCCTGCTGCTATATGTAAAGCTTCCCAAGCTTCAGGCGAATAACCGAGTTCAAATTTTTTAATGATATCATCCCGGTAGCCCCGCTCGCGAAAATAGCTTAAACCAATAGCCAGTCCATCCTCCGTATCCCACAACTGTTCTTTAAAAAACTTGGCAGCCCAGTTGGTTACAATCAGCAAGCTTTCCCGCCGATCGTTCGCCGCCAATTGCTCGGGAGATTGTTCTACTTCCTCTACCTCAATGTTATATTTTTGCGCCAGGTATCGTAATGCTTCTGGATAAGAATATTTTTCGTGTTCCATGACGAAACGCACCGAATCCCCTCCTGCCCCGCAACCAAAGCACTTATAAATGCCTTTGCTTATCGATACATGAAAAGAAGGGGTCTTTTCATTATGAAACGGGCATACCCCAATTAAGCTCGTACCCCGTCTTTTCAGGTCGACAAAGTCGCCCACAACCTCTTCGATACGAGCGGTATCTAAGATTTTACCAACGGTTTCCTGCTTAATCATGAAGGTAAAGATAGTAAATAGAAGTTATAAGTTTTAAGTGATACGTTATAAGAGAACTTTCAACCGATAACGAACAACGAGCTATGCGTTGTAAGTTGTGCGTTCTGTAACACGTTTTAAACACGCGCAACGGGCAACTCACAACGGGCAACTATTCAAGCTTTCTGCTTTGTCTCCAGCTCATTGGTAAACTTCACATTCCAAACATCCGAGCCTGATTCCAATTCAAATATATTTAAGTCAAAATAAGGAACGGCGGCAATCAGGTGGTCAAAAATATCTGCCATAATAAATTCATAGCGATTCCAATTGGTAGTGGTTGTAAAGACATAAAGCTCAAGCGGAAGACCATTTTCCGTTGGTGCCAACTGCCGGATCAACAAGGTCATATCCTTATGGATATCGGGATGGTTTTCAACATACCACTCTACATATTTTCGATAAAGACCAAAATTGGTAAAATTGCGCCCGTTCAGTGCCAAGCTTCTATCTGCACCTATTTTCTCATTGTGTTTTTTAATTTCCTCTCCTCGTGCTTGGATATAATCGCGAATGCCTTGTATTTTTTGAAATCGCGGCAGCTCATCATCACTCACAAAGCGAATACTCGATTGTTTGATAATGATCGACCTTTTGATACGGCGCCCACCCGATTCTTGCATCCCACGCCAATTTTGAAAAGAGTCTGAAATGAGTGCATAAGTGGGTATGGTAGTAATGGTTTTATCAAAATTACGTACTTTCACCGTCGTTAAATTAATTTCTTCCACATCACCGTCAGCACCGTATTTCGTCATCGTAATCCAATCGCCAATTCGCACCATATCATTGGTGGTTACCTGGATACTCGCTACAAAACCCATAATGGTATCCTTAAACATCAATAATAAAATGGCTGAAGCAGCACCCATAGCAGCAAAAAAGGCATAAGGAGACTTGCCCGTAATACTGGAAAAAATAGCGACTGCACCAAACAGGAAGAATACCATTCGGATAATCTGTAGGTAACTTTCCATGGGTTTGACCGAAAATTCCGGCTGCTCTTTTAAAACATCCGCCCCCGAACGGATGATAGACATCAGGATGGAAATGATCATAAAGACCATATAGATATCCATCAGCTTATCGAACGGACCGATCAATTGTGGAAAATCGTCAAATACAATGGGAATGGCATTCTTAATCAAACTGAAAGGTGCAATGAGTGCCAAAAAATGAGGAAACCGATTTTGCAAAAGGTAGTCGAAGAAACGCAAACCGGTTGTGCTAGCTAATTTTGAAAAAACCATTTTCAATATCCGCCTCACTACATATTGAGTCAGATAAATCAGTAGCACCAATACTGCTAGCAATACAAACACATTGACATAGCTAGCGGCGGAACGACTTATCCCCAGATCAATTAACCAATGATACGTAAAACGGCTAATAAAATTGGATGATTTTTCAATGCTTGTTTCGAATTTATACATAATAATTTATTTTGCACTGCTCGATTGAGTAGTGCCCTAAACGAATTAAAATAATTACTAAAAAACGAGAAGACACACATGAAGTGTACCTAAACTGAAGTGAACAAAGGTACGATTTTTTACCTAATTTCCCAGTCGCTTTAAAGCGAGGTAGGCCATCAGGCCTGTGCTTAAAACGAGTGCTTCTTCGTCAATATCAAACTCGGGGGTGTGTACAGAAGCGGTTATACCGCGCTTTTCGTTTCCTGTACCTAAACGATAAAAACAAGCATCGGTTACTTGCGAATAAAAAGCAAAATCTTCACCAGCCATCCACAGATCTAAATCGACTACATTTTCTTTACCTAAATAGTCTTCAGCAAATGCGCGCACCGCTGCTGTAAGGGGTTCATTATTCACTAAAAAAGGATAACCGTTCCGTACTTCGAAATCACAATGCGCCCCCATACTTTCCGCAATTCCTTCGGCCATTTTTTTCATTCGCTGATGTGCTTCCTTCCGCCAGGTTTCATCAAAAGTACGAAATGTACCTTCTAGCTTGACTTCATTGGGTATGACATTGGTAGCTCCGTCGCCCACAATTTTACCAAACGATAAAACCGTAGGCATCTTAGGATCTGCCGTTCTGCTTACAATTTGCTGTAGTGCGGTAATAATATGTGCTGTGATAACAATGGGGTCAATATTTTGTTGTGGCTGAGCGGCATGTCCGCCCTTCCCTTTTACCGTAACGTAGAGTTCATCGGTAGAAGCCATGTACTTGCCCGATCGAAAACCGACTTTACCCACTTCGATAAAGGGCATCACATGTTGGCCAATAATGGCATCCGGTTTGGGGTTCTCGAGTACTCCCTCCTTAATCAACAAACTGGCACCACCAGGGAGCTTTTCTTCACCGGGTTGAAAAATCAGTTTTACTGTACCTGCAAATTCACTTTTTAACGCTGTTAATATTTTTGCTGTCCCCAATAAAGACGAGGTATGTACATCATGTCCGCAGGCATGCATCACACCCGCGTTTTGCGAGCCATATTCACGTCCTGTAACCTCCATAATGGGTAATGCATCTATATCTGCCCGCAAAGCCACGACCCGATCACCGGCCTTATCCCCTTTAATCAAGGCAACAATTCCTGTATTCGCCATTTCTTGCCAAACAATTCCCAAAGCATCCAATTGTTTCTTAATATAAGCGGATGTTTGGTATTCCTCAAATGAAAGTTCTGGATGTGTATGGATATGCCTACGCATGGCAACTACATCTGAAAATATGGTTTGTGCAAGGTTTTGAATGGCCTGTTTCAACATGTTAATCAGTATTCAATATTAATGGTCTCCGTGAAAATAAATACAGCGTTAAAATCCTTTTTTAGCTGATTCATGAGCGCCTGTGCGTGCGTTCTGTTAGTAAAGTCTCCTACCTTTACGCGATAATTGGGTTGTTCATAGCTGATGTAGGTACTCAAGTCTTTATAAATTTGCTTAAACTTGGCCTGTGCTGCATAGGCATTGGACCGTTCAGTTCCCGAATAAATCTGGACACGATAACCCCTCCCAGTGACCTTTCTACCCGTTTTTAAGGGTACGCCCGGTTTATTTGCCTCCTTAGTACCTAGTGTACTTCCTAATAACATCCGTTCCTGCTGCAAACGTTCAATCAGCGGACTTTTGTACTCTTCCACTACACCCTTTTGTTTCTGCGCACAAACGACCGTGGAAGTCAGACCAAAAAAAACCGTTAAAAGAAAATATTTGTTCATTTTAAATAGTATCAAGACGTAAGTATTAAGTATCAAGATATTGCGCTGTACTCCTGGCGTCCTCCTTTGCAGCTTTCGCTTTAAGTTTTCAATCTTGTGTCTTGCTACTGATGTCTTATATCCCGAATTTATGCTTGCCCAATACCGTGGCAATTTTTATATTTCTTTCCGCTCCCGCATGGACAAGGGTCATTTCTGCCCACCTTATGCTCATTACGTATGGGTTGTGTTTTCTGGATTTCGCGCGTATCTTCTACAGGCATTCCACCACCAGAAGTTGCTGATGCCAACTCGGGTTTCGAAAGCTGCACCTTAGGCTGCTGCACTGGACGACGTGCTTCACGCACTTCTTGCGGTTGTTGCTGCGGAATACCACCTTTGAACAAGAACGAAACGATATCTTTATTCATGGTTACCAACATATCCTTAAATAAGTTAAAGGCTTCCATCTTGTAAATGATAATCGGATCCTTTTGCTCGTAAACCGCGTTTTGTACCGATTGCTTTAGATCGTCCATTTCTCGAAGATGTTCTTTCCATGCTTCATCAATCAAAGAAAGTACCACCCCCTTCTCAAACGACCTAAACACTTCTTTTCCTTCTGTCTCTACGGCCTTTTTCAGATTCGCCACCACTTGTAAGCCTCTGACACCGTCTGTAAAGGGCACCACAATATTTTCAATCTGCTCTCCACGCGTTGCAAATACATCTTTGAGTACCGGCAAGGTTTGTTGGGCAATGTGCTCCGCTTTGCGGTGATAGAAATCACTCACCCGGCTAAAAACCGTATCTGTCAAACTAGCAATCTGGCCATTGGCAAAGGTATTTTCATCTAACTCCGGATCAACAGAGAAAACACGAATGAACTCCAGCTGAAAGTCTTCATAAGTCCCCGCCTCTTTATATTCGGTTACGATATCTTCAACAACATCGTAGATCATATTATTCAAATCGACATCCAATCGCTCACCAAACAAGGCATTTTTACGTTTCGCGTAAATCACTGTCCGTTGCGAGTTCATTACATCGTCATACTCCAATAAACGTTTCCGGATACCAAAGTTATTTTCTTCCACTTTTTTCTGTGCCCGTTCGATAGATTTGGTAATCATGGAATGCTGAATCACTTCACCCTCTTCAATCCCCATCCGTACCATGATATTGGAAATTCTTTCCGATCCAAAAAGGCGCATCAGGTTATCTTCCAGAGAAACAAAGAACTGCGAAGAACCCGGATCTCCTTGTCGACCAGCCCGACCACGCAACTGACGGTCTACCCGGCGTGACTCATGTCGTTCGGTACCCACAATAGCCAAACCGCCCGCATCTTTTACACCTGGGCCGAGCTTAATATCCGTACCCCGTCCCGCCATGTTCGTCGCGATGGTTACCGTTCCAGCCTGTCCGGCCTCTGCCACAATATCCGCTTCACGTTGGTGCAACTTCGCATTCAATACATTATGCTTGATTCCCCTCAATTTCAGCATGCGACTCAACAATTCCGAAATTTCTACAGAAGTCGTACCTACAAGCACTGGCCTACCCGCTTCGGTTAATTTTTGTATCTCTTCGGCTACCGCATTGTACTTTTCACGTGCTGTACGATAAACCAAATCTTGGCGGTCATCACGCTGAATCGGAATATTCGTAGGGATCTCTACCACATCTAGCTTATAGATCTGCCATAGCTCGCCCGCTTCCGTCACAGCCGTACCCGTCATACCTGCTAATTTGTGGTACATCCGGAAGTAGTTTTGCAAGGTAATGGTCGCGTAGGTTTGGGTGGCGTCTTCGACCTTTACGTTCTCCTTAGCTTCGATCGCTTGGTGTAAACCATCCGAATACCGCCGACCTTCCATAATACGGCCCGTTTGTTCATCCACAATCTTCACTTTGCCTTCATCAATGATGTATTCTACATCTTTTTCAAAAAGCGTATAGGCTTTTAACAATTGGTTAACAGAGTGGATCCGCTCTGATTTGATAGAGAAATCGCGCATCAATTCATCTTTCTTCTGCGCTTTCTCTTCATTCGAAATAGACAGTTTTTCAATTTCCGCAATTTCCGAACCGACATCAGGCATCACAAAGAAATGCGGATCCTCACCAGAAGTGGTGATCAGTTCGATTCCCTTCTCGGTGAGTTCTACCTGATTATTTTTTTCATCAATTACAAAGAACAATTCAGCATCTACCTTCGGCATATTCTTACTTTGTTCTTGTAAATAATAGTTTTCAGTCTTGGTAAGCACTTGCTTATTGCTCCCTTCACTTAGGAACTTAATAAGTGCTTTATTTTTTGGCAAACCACGGTGTGCACGTAAAAGGGACATACCAGCACCTTCCACATCTGTTTCACCTGCTGTGATACCCTTCTTCGCTTCGTTCAGTACGGTATTGATATATGCTTTTTGCGCATTTACCAAGCGCTCAATACGTGGCTTTAACTCATAAAACTCGTGTTCATCCCCCCTTGGGATAGGGCCTGAAATGATCAATGGCGTCCGCGCATCGTCAATCAACACAGAGTCAACCTCATCCACCATAGCAAAATGTAACTTACGTTGCACAAGACCTTCAGGTGATTGGGCCATATTATCCCGCAGATAATCGAAACCAAATTCGTTATTCGTACCGAACACGATATCAGAAGCATAAGCATTGCGGCGAGCTGCTGAATTGGGTTGGTGTTTATCGATACAGTCTACGCTCAAACCATGGAATTCAAACAATGGCCCGTTCCACTCCGAGTCACGTCGAGCCAGATAATCGTTTACCGTAACAATGTGTACACCCTGACCGGATAAGGCATTCAGGTATGCTGGTAAAGTACCTACTAAGGTCTTTCCTTCACCAGTAGCCATCTCGGCAATTTTTCCTTCGTGCAATACAATACCACCAATCAGCTGTACATCGTAATGCACCATGTTCCAGGTCACCGGTGTACCGGCAGCCGTCCAGGTGTTATGCCATAAGGCTTTATCCCCTTGTATTTCTATATGGGGCTTTTTCGCAGCCAAGTCGCGGTCAAAATCATTGGCCGTCACCTCTAATGTCGTATTTTCGGTAAACCGACGTGCTGTTTCCTTAACCACGGCGAAGGCTTCGGGAAGGATTTCCATCAAGACTTCCTCTAATTTTTTATCACGATCTTTAAGCAGTTTATCAACTTTGTCATACAAGGCATTTTTTTCTGCCATTTCGACTTCTGGTTGTTCGGCTTCTGTCTTTAAGTTTTTGATTTCCTCATCAATATCTGCCAGATATGCCGCAATGCGCCCTTTAAAATCATCGGTTTTTGCCCGCAATTCATCGTGGCTTAATCCTTCCAATTTGGCAAACTCTTCCTTGATTTTCTCTACTAGTGGTCGAATATGTTTTATATCGCGGTCAGATTTACTGCCAAAAACTTTGCTTAAGAATCCTAACATGTTAAATTTTATCTATTTATAAAAGCTTATATTACGCTATGTGTTTTCAACAAATGCGCCAAATATAGCAATCCGTTATAAATCCGTCATATTGACATCTCTATAATCTGACAAAGTTAGTGATTTTATAGGTTTTAAGTGATAAGTTTTAAGTAATAAGTTTTACTTCCCTGTCGGCAATACTGCCCAAATCGTATTGCCAGCATCATCGGCCACCAACATATAACCTGCTTTGGCAAAAGCAATGCCTACAGGACGTCCATATACCTCACCATTTGCTTCATTAGCCACAAATCCCGACAAAAAGTCGCGGTATTCGCCCGTGGGTATCCCATTGGCAAAAGGTACAAAAAGCACCTTATACCCCACTAGTTTGGAGCGATTCCAAGAGCCATGCTGACCGATATAAGCACCCGTTTTAAACGAGCTATTTGGGCTAAATGCCAAGCCAAGAGATGCAGTATGCGCTCCTACAGCGAAATCTGGCGTTAACGATTCAGCCACTAGATCCTCCCGTTTTCCTTGCAGCCGTGGATCGGGATGTTTACCCCAATAAGCATACGGCCAGCCATAAAAACCGTTTTCTTCTACATGGGTAATGTAATCAGGCACCAACCGATCGCCCAATTCATCACGCTCGTTTACGGCGGTCCACAATTTACCGCTATTCGGTTCCCACGCCAAGCCTACCGGATTTCGCAATCCCGCAGCAAAAACGCGCTCCCCACTTCCATCCGGGTTAATTTCCAATATATTGGCACGCCTACGCTCATTCTCCATACCGTGTTCCCCCACATTGCTCCCTGAACCTACAGTGACATATATCTTGGAACTGTCGGGAGCCGCTAGGATATTTCTTGTCCAATGGTTATTATACCCTCCAGCAGGTAATGAAAGGATCTTTTCGCCCTTTCCTGTTATTTTGGTAGCACCTACCGGATAAGGATACCTCCATAAACCATCGGTATTGGCTACATAAAAAGTATCATCCCAAACCAACATGCCAAATGGACGATTTAACCCCTCTAAAAAAACAGTCTGATGATCCGCAATTCCGTCGGCATTCGTATCCTGTAAACGGATAATTCGGTTAGCGCCTGCCCCTTGTGTTTGGGATTCGGCAACGAAAACATCGCCATTAGCGGCTACATATATCCATCTCGGATGCTTCAAGTCGCTTGCAAACCGGACTACACGATAGCCTGCAGGAGCAAAAGGTGTTTTATCAGTTGGCCAACCCAGCACCTTTGAATTTTTAGTAGAAGACGGACTTGCCAGCGGCTCAGCCACCCGAATATCCAAGCCATATTCGCCAATCGTGTCCGCAACGGGAATCGTTTCTTCTTCTTGGTCATGGGTTTGGCTGCTACAGCCTAAAATACTGTAAAACAAACCGAAGAACAACGCAAATACATAGCTAAATTTCATGAAATACTATTTTAATCCTATCGCTTGAACAGCTCATAGCTCAAAAAGTTTTCGACAACTGTTACTGCAAACGATACCGGCATCGATTGCGTGGAAAAATACCATTCCATATGATGTATTGCTCAGTATTTGTTAGTAATATTGCTCATAACCATTATAAGTTAAACAATAATTAAATCATATTCTCCCATACGAGTGCTGTGGCTGTAAGCCTATGGCCATGTAATGAACCAAATAAACCAACATACAAAAACAACAACTAAACAATGAAAAAATCATTACTTATCTTTTTGTTATGCGGCTTGTGCTGTACACTTGGTTATGCACAAGAGCGACAGATACAGGGCACCGTTACCAACGGTGTAAACGAAACCCTACCTGGGGTAAGCATCCGAGTGAAAGGGAGCCAAAAGGGAGTGAGTACGGATGCTAATGGTCTATTTCACTTATCCATTCAAGGTAACGCCGTGTTAATCGTCAGTTATCTTGGGTATAAAACGCAGGAAATAGCCGTTGGTAATCAACATACCTTAACGATCCGATTGGAACCCGATGTCACTATGCTCGACGAAGTAGTAGCCATTGGCTATGGCACTACCAGAAAGAAAGATTTAACTGGTGCAGTCGCCTCGATCAGTGGTGAAAAGCTGGCTGCAGTCCCAGTAGCTTCTGCTGCGGAAGCTATTACAGGTCGTTTACCGGGCGTCCAAGTTACTTCAACGGAAGGTTCGCCCGACGCGGAAATGAAAATCCGGGTACGCGGCGGTGGTTCCATCACTGGCGATAATACACCCTTGTTCATCGTTGATGGGTTTCCGGTACCTTCTATTTCAGACATCGCATCGGCCGACATCGAATCGATCGACGTACTGAAGGACGCATCCTCAACCGCCATCTACGGTTCGCGTGGAGCTAACGGTGTCATCATCATTACCACCAAAAGTGGGAAAGCAGGCAAATTTACACTGCATTATAATACCTATGGCGGTCCTCGAAAAATAGCTAAAAAACTCGATGTACTTACTCCTTTCGATTACGCAAAATGGCAGTATGAGCGATCGTTGTTAGATGATAAACCGGAAACCTATACCGACTATTTCGGTAATTATCAAGATATGGATTTGTATAATGAAGTGCAAGGCAACGATTGGCAAGATCAGGTTTTTGGCCGCATTGGTTTTACTTTTAATCACAATCTAAGTATCAGTGGTGGCACGGAGAAGACCAAATATACAGTCAGCCACAATTATATTAGCGATAAGGCTATCATGCAATTATCCAACTTCAAGCGCAACAATTTAACGCTCAAATTGAACAATAAACCACACGAGCGGGTAACACTCGATTTCTCTTTACGTTATTCAAAGACTAAGGTTGCGGGCGGTGGTGCCAACGAACAAAACGAGGTATCATCGGCCGACTCCCGCCTGAAATATGCCATGATCTATCCACCCATTCCCGTAAGTGGTTTAACTGACGAAGGAGAGACTGATGAGGCTTTTAGTTTATACAATCCACTCGTTGCACTTACAGATAATGACCGCTCACAAGAGCGGATTACCTACAACCTGAATGCCAGTGCCGCTTGGGAGCTGATCGACCATTTGCAACTTAAGTCAGAAGTTGGCCTGGACGATTATCGAAATGCAGACAACCGCTTCTACGGCACCACTACCTACTATGTTAGAAATATTCCAGCTGCCGAAAATCAAGGTTATCCAGCTATTGTATTTACCAAATTGAAACGCGAATCATTTAGGAACACCAATACCTTGGCTTATGATTTTAAAAAACACCTACCACAAGACCATCACCTTCAAGTGCTGGTTGGCCAGGAATACATCATCACCAAACAAGAAACACATACGACCGCCGTACATGGTTTCCCAAAAACCTTTACGTTTGAGCATGCAACCAACCTGTCTGCTCAAGGACATGCCAACTCGATTGAAAATTACCTCAGTCCGGACGACAAACTACTTTCCTTTTTTGGTCGCGCCAATTATGACTTTCAGAGCAAATACTTATTGAGCGCAACCTTTCGAGCAGATGGTTCATCCAAATTTTCCAAGGGCAACCAGTGGGGCTATTTCCCATCGGTTGCTGGTGCATGGCGTATCTCAGCTGAACCTTTTATGGAAAACACACACAACTGGCTAGATGATTTAAAACTTCGTGCCAGCTACGGGACAGCAGGTAATAACAACATTCCACCCGGCCAGATGACCCAAACATTTGATGTCAAAACAACTGCATGGGTAAATGGCTTCAATAGCTACTGGGCGGCTTCCAAGACCATGGCAAATGCTGACCTGAAATGGGAAACGACCGTAACGCGAAATATAGGCCTCGATTTCAGCACATTGAACAGCCGCCTGGGCGGAACTTTAGATCTCTATTATAACAGTACGAAAGACCTGCTGATCTTATTCCCCATTTCTGGAGCAGGTTACGACAACCAATACCGAAACATGGGGGAAACCCAAAACAAAGGCATTGAGCTGGCACTCAATTGGCTTGCGGTTACAAAAGAGAATTTCGAGCTTACCTTCAATGCCAATATCGGCATCAATCGGAACAAGATTGTTTCCATGGGGCAAATGGACGATTTTACAGCACAATCGGGCTGGGCTTCTACCGAGGTGGGGGCCGATTACCTGATAGCAACAGGAGGTTCGGTTGGGCAAATGTACGGATTCAAACATGCCGGACGCTATGAGGCAACGGATTTTACCGGTTACGATACCGCAAAAGGGCAATGGATACTGAAAGATGGCGTAGTCGATGCCTCTCCAACGGTGGGTACGCTCCGTCCGGGTACCATGAAATTGGTAGACACCAACAAGGATCATTTGGTGAATGAATCGGATAAAACGGTCATTGGAAATGCCAATCCGCTACATACCGGTGGATTTGGTCTCAGTGCACGTATTTACCATTTCGATCTTACCGCTAATTTTAATTGGAGCTACGGAAACGACATTTACAACGCCAATAAGGTTGAATATACCACTACCAGTAAATACCACTCACGCAATATGATCTCGCTGATGGCAGACGGACAACGGTGGACAAATTTATTACCCGATGGTACGATTAGCAACGATCCTGCTCAACTGCAAGAAATGAACGCAAACACGACCCTATGGTCGCCCTATATGAAGCAGTTTGTATTGAGCGACTGGGCGATAGAAGACGGATCTTTTCTACGTCTTAATACACTAACAGTGGGATACACCTTGCCCACAAAACTCAGTCGGCGCATCGGCATGAATCGTTTACGCATTTATGCGAGCGGATACAATGTACATACTTGGACAGACTATAGCGGTTTCGACCCTGAGGTATCTACCCGTCGCAAAACACCGCTAACACCGGGTGTGGACTATTCTGCTTATCCCAAGAGCCGTTTACTCGTATTTGGTTTAAATGTCAGTTTCTAATCGTTGAAAAATATAGATCATGAAGACAATCAATATATACTATATACTGGGCATCACCCTTTTAATAAGTAGTATACTGTGTGCTTGCAAAGACACGCTGGATGCCCCCACTAAATCGTCCATGGACGAATCTGTTATTTTCTCTACACCAAGCTTAGCGGAGGGTGCTATTGCCGGTGTTATTCAATCATTTGCTGAAACAAATTCGTACCGTGGCCGTTATTTAGTGTTCTATGGAATCAACACCGATTGCGAGGTATACAACTCGCTTCGTAATGTAAATGACGACAAGGCTCGCCTATCCAATTATAACACCAATGTAAACAACGGTCAAATGAACAGCGATAACAACGCTTGGGCAAAATTTTATGAAGGTATTGAACGCGCCAATATGGCGATCCGCGGTTTGCGCACCTATGGTGATGTAGAAAACAAACCGGAAATGGCGCAGATATTAGGTGAAATGCTCACCTTGAGAGCGGTGGTATACAATGATTTACTCAAGGCTTGGGGCGATGTGCCCGCACGTTTCGAACCGGTAAATGCGGAAACCGTTTACCTCCCACGATCAGATCGCGATGTAATCTATAAACAATTATTAGCCGATTTGGAAGAAGCCTCCAAGCTCGTGGCTTGGCCTAACGCAACGACTGTAACTGCATCGACCGAACGCGTTAACAAAGCTTTCGTAAAAGGACTGCGCGCCCGTTTGGCGTTAGCCGCCGGAGGTTACTCACAACGTGCAGATGGCAGCGTACGGAGAAGCACCGACCCGGAACTGGCACCCGAAAAGATGTACGAAATAGCCAAAAAAGAATGCCTCGATGTTATCAATAGCGGCACGTGCAAACTACAAGGTTTTGAAGAAGTATTTAAAACCTTATGTCAAGAACAATCGCGGGCCGGACTGGAATCACTATGGGAAATTCCTTTTAGTGAAGGCCGCGGTCGTGTTATTTTCGATCTTGGTGTGCGGCACACCAATGTGGATCAATATACCGGGCAAAACAGAGGAGGCACCAATGGGCCAAATCCGCTCATGTATTATGCATACGACGCCGATGATGCCCGGCGGGATGTTACTTGCGTACCTTACGAATGGACAGATGGCATACAGGTGCCCACTAGCTTAAGTAGGTGGTGTTTCGGAAAATATCGCTATGAATGGTTACCCCGTCGGGTTACATCCACCAACGATGATGGTTTAAACTGGCTCTATATGCGTTATGCAGATGTGGTATTAATGGCGGCTGAAGCCATCAACGAGCTTGACGGGCCTGCGGCAGCAGCACCTTATCTGAAGATGATCCGCGAACGAGCATTTCCTGGTCACAATGACAAAGTGACTACATTTATGCAGCAGGCAACAACGAGTAAAGAAGCTTTTTTTAATGCCATTGTTAACGAACGCGCACTCGAATTTACAGGAGAAATGTTACGCAAGGGTGATCTGATTCGCTGGAATTTACTCGGCACCAAACTACAGGAAGCCAAAAGCAAGTTAACGCAATTGCAAAATCGTGAAGGAGCATATGCCGATTTGCCAGAGAAGATTTATTACAAGACTGCTGAGGATGGCGAATCGGTCGTCATCTATGGCTTAAACCATGGTGATACCGACGCAACCGGACAAAGTTTAGGCTATCCGTCTAACAAAACTTGGACGCTGAATGCCGAAAATGAATCGCCTTATTGGGACGCTTTGTTTGTGCGCAACCCCGATGAGCAGCAGTTCTGGCCCATTTGGCAAGTTTTTATAGACGGAAGCAATGGCCAATTGAATAACGATGGTTATAATTATCAATAGTGATAACCTATAATTTACATACCATGAATAGATGTATCAAACGATATCCCTTCATCATCCTTTTGGCTTTGATGGCCCTTGCCGTTGGTTGCAAAGATGATATAACACCTGAAGTAACCGACCTACAAGCGAGCCGGCTCTTCTCTCCTGCCTATTTACAAGCGCAGATCATCAACCAAACGTCTGTACGGTTAACCTGGAAAGCTGTTAATAAAGCGGAAAGCTATACCTTGGAATTTTTTGACAATGGCAATCAGGATTTTTCTGGAGAACCCGTAAAAACCGTTACGGACATACACTTCGATGATGTGCCCTATATCGTACCAGGCTTTGATGGCGAAACCGATTATTCGGTACGCATCAAAGCAATCGGCAAAGAAATTGCCGACTCTAAATGGAGCACAGCGACCTTCAAAACTGATGCCGAACAGATTTTTGAAACTGTTGATCCGGATGAGATAACCGACACACAAGCGGCCTTATATTGGCCGGCCGGTGAAAGCGCAACCACCATTGTGCTCACTCCGGGGAACGTGACGCACACGGTAACGGCCGAAGAAATCGCTGCTGGCAAAGCCGTAGTTACCGGCCTCACCAGTGAAACCGATTATACAGCCAAATTAATGCGCGGGACCAAAACAAGGGGAACGATTGCGTTCACCACATTGATCGATCTCAGTACCGCAACCGTGGTGAGTCCAGGAGATGATTTATCGGCCATTGTTCAAGCAGCCCAAACAGGTGACGTCATTGCTATACTTCCAGGCACTTATACCACCACGGATATCACCATCACCCAATCCATCGCCATAAAAGGAGCTAATCCAGCCTATAAACCGACCCTAAATGGTACGATTCTCCGATTAAAGGAAGGTGCTGGATTGGAATTAAGTAATTTGGTGCTGGATGGCACCATCTCGCAAGATGGCAATCAAGCCATTATTTACGATGCTGATTTGACGGCAGGTACATATGGCTCATTAATCGTTAAGAACTGTGCCATCAGTAACTATACGAAAGGTTTGATCTACGTTAACAAAATATGCTTGATCGAATCGGTGATATTTACAGGCAATATGGTATCGGCTATTGAGTGCAATGGTGGCGATTTTATTGATTTTCGTAAAGGCATTGCCAAAACGTTTGTTTATACTAATAATACCGTTTATGATTGCGCGCTCGCACGCGATTTCTTCCGAATGGATGCTGGTGGATCAACAAATTTTCCTGATGTGAAAAGCTTGATTACGATCACCAATAATACGTTTAATAATGTAAGCAATACTATTGGCAAGCGGCTCCTTTATATCCGATTGGCTAACCATGAGATAACGTTTAATAAAAATATCATTGCCACAACCGAATGTATTTACACCAATCAAAGTGCTACCACCATCATGGCCATGAGCAAAAACAATTACTTCAATGCACCCAACGTACAGGAAAATGATCCTTTTGGCGACTTCACTTCACTAGATCCCGGCTTTAAGAATGCCGATCAGGGCGATTTTGCCGTGAGCAACTTAGATTTGAAATTAGCAGGTATAGGTGATCCAAGGTGGTTGAAGTAAATTCGTGACTGGTAATCAGTGACTGGTGATTGGTCACCTTTACTAATCACTAGTCACTGATCACTAATCACCAGTTAACGCCAAGCTTTATACTGATTGATCAGTCCGTTGGTAGAAACATCGTGGTCATCTACCACCTCGTCGTTCCTTAATTCGGGTAAGATTTTTCCGGCCAGTTGTTTTCCCAATTCTACGCCCCATTGATCAAAGCTGAATATATTCCAAATAACGCCTTGTGTAAATATCTTATGTTCATAAAAGGCAATCAACGTACCTAGGCTTCGAGGGGTAATCTTTTTAAGTAGAAATGAGTTGCTAGGTCGATTTCCTTCAAATACCTTAAAAGGTGTAAGAAATGCGATCTCTTCATCAGATTTCCCTGATTTTCTCAATTCAGCCTCCACTTCATCCTCCAATTTTCCGTTCATCAATGCCTCTGTTTGTGCGAAAAAATTAGAAAGTAATAAAACGTGGTGTTCACCAATAGGGTTGTGGCTTTGTGCAGGGGCAATGAAATCACAAGGTACCATTTTCGTTCCCTGATGAATCAACTGATAAAATGCATGCTGCCCATTGGTACCCGGTTCACCCCAAATAATAGGACCAGTCTGGTATGCTACAGGTTCACCATCTCGATCCACATATTTCCCGTTGCTTTCCATATCACCCTGCTGGAAATAGGCGGCAAAACGATGTAAATATTGATCATAAGGCAAAATAGCATGGCTTTCAGCATCAAAAAAATTGTTATACCAAACTCCTAGCACAGCCATGATGACGGGAATATTTTCTTCGAAGGAACATTGTCTAAAATGCTCATCGGCAGCATGCGCGCCTGCCAATAATTCTAGAAAATGGTCAAAACCGATGCTCAACACAATGGACAAGCCAATAGCACTCCACAAAGAGTAACGGCCACCCACCCAATCCCAAAATTCAAACATGTTTTTCGTGTCAATACCAAAGTCTTTCACCGCCTGTGTATTGGTACTGAGCGCAACAAAATGCTTGGCAATATCTTGCTCAGTCGCTCCCTGCGTTAAGAACCAATCGCGCGCACTGTGCGCATTCGCCATTGTTTCCTGCGTCGTAAAGGTTTTAGAAGCAATCAAGAACAAAGTTGTTTCAGCGTTCACCTGACGCAGTACTTCTGCTATGTGCGTACCATCTACGTTGGAAACAAAATGAACATTTAGCCGGGTTTTATAAGGCTTCAACGCCTCTGTGACCATGACCGGCCCAAGGTCTGACCCGCCAATACCAATATTGACAATATCCGTAATTTCCTTCCCACTATAGCCTTTCCATTCGCCCGAAATAATCGCTTCGCTGAATGTCTTCATATGCGTCAAAACAGCGTTAACGTCTGGCATCACATCCTTACCATCCACCCAAACAGGCTTACCGCTTATATTGCGTAAGGCCGTATGCAATACCGCCCGATTCTCCGTTTGATTAATATGTTCACCTGTAAACATCGCCGAAATAGCCTCATCCAATTTACACTCTCTTGCCAGCTGAATCAACAAAGCAATGGTTTGATCGTCAATCCGATTTTTAGAATAATCGAATAGGATATCTTCAAAAACAATCGAAAATTTTTCAAATCGATTGGTGTCATAGGCAAACAAATCGCGCAAATGCTTCGGAGCGATATTGATATAATGATTACTTAAGTAATTGTAAGCGTCTGTTTCAGTAAAGTTCACGTTGGGTAACATAGCAAAAAAATTTTCACGAAACTACAATTTTAGATGCGAAAGCAAAAGAAGAAAAGCAAATCAAACGATATCCCGATACAGCTGTTATATCACCTAGGAAACATGCATGGATCTTCTCTAAAAATAAACAAGCGATTTTAACATTTTTTCACTTTATTAAATGTTAAAAAATCAATACCTTTATCATGGAGAAGCCTAATAGGTAAAAGCTAAATAATAATAAATTAATAAAAAGCAGATTAAATGACCTGATATGCGTATCAAACGGCGCGTGGGATAAAACACCTTTCGAAATGACTGATGTAAATTACGAAAATATCGAGCGTTATCTTTCTGGAAATATGACAGAAAAGGAGCGTGAGCATTTTGAAGCTGAACTTGACGAAAATGAGGAGTTGGCACAAGAGCTTCATTTTTATGAGTACGTAAACCACAGTATTTCTGAATGTTTGTATCAACGTGGAACACATGAACTAGGCTCCTTTAATCGTACCCGTTCACAAAAGCAATCGGATATGAGCGCCATTAAATGGGTTATTCTGGGCATCATTGCCGTACTTTTTAGTGGTGTGCTCATATGGTCGCCTTGGCAAAAATCCAGGTTGGCTGATATGAGCGATATTAAAATGAGCAGCACCCACACCGGCACACCTGTTAGCAGCAAATACACAGACATTATTCAGCTCTTCAATCAAAATAAATACGAAGAGGTTCTCCCGCTACTGAACAGTGCACTTGCAGAACAGCCCAATGACCTTTATATTCGATACTACCGTGGGCTCACCTTTTTAAATCTAAAATATTTGGGTTCTGCCCGACGTGATTTACTCAAGGTGTACACTGAAAATGATCCCAAGATGTATGAAGCGGCTTATTTCATTGCCGTTAGTTATACCCAAGAGGAAGATGACTATAAAGTAGACGCCATCAAATGGCTCGATAAAATACCCCAAACCTCCCCTATCTATGCGCAAGCAACTGCTTTGAAAAGTAAATTGTAAGGTTATAAAAAGCGGAAAGCTTAAAGTGGAAAGCCAAAAGCTCTACATGTACTTACGGCTTAGAACTTCATACTTATAATTACTTCTCCCATCTCACATCTAAATTACTATCTTTGCCGTATGACCAAAGAAAACATACAGGATTTAAGGGATCGATTAACTTCCCTGAGGAGGCATCTTTGACATTGACGCCAAGTTAAAAGAAATCAATCAAGAACAGGAAATTACATTAAAACCAGATTTTTGGGATCAGCCAAAAGAAGCAGAAAAGGTGCTGCAATCCATCAAAACGAAAAAGGTGTGGACCGATAGCTTTGCTGAATTGCAAGAAGCGGTAGACGATGTTGCCGTGATGTTTGATTTTCTTCAAAGTGGAGATGCCACCGAACAGGAGACCCAGGCACTTTATGAAATTGCTTTGGAAAAAGTGGCGGAATTGGAGTTTAAAAACATGCTCAGCGCGGAGGAAGACCAGCTCACGGCCATTCTTCAGATAACCGCCGGTGCTGGCGGAACAGAAAGTTGTGATTGGGCGGCCATGCTCATGCGTATGTACATTATGTGGGGCGAAAAAAACGGATACAAAGTAACCGAGCAAGATTCGTTGGAAGGTGATGTGGCAGGTATTAAATCAGTCACCCTGCAATTTGATGGCAGCTTCGCTTATGGTTATTTGAAAGGCGAAAATGGCGTGCATCGCTTGGTGCGCATCTCACCGTTCGACTCCAATGCCAAGCGACACACTTCCTTTGCATCAGTCTATGTATATCCGCTAGTAGACGATACCATCGAAATTGACGTGAAGGATGCTGACATTGAATGGGATACCTTCCGATCAGGCGGTGCAGGGGGACAAAATGTAAATAAGGTAGAAACGGCCGTTCGTTTACATCACAAACCTTCAGGCATTGTCATTAAAAACCAGGAATCCCGCTCTCAGTTGCAAAACAAAGAGAACGCGATGCGCCTACTTAAATCTCAATTGTACGAGATCGAAATGCGCAAACGCATGGAAACAACAGCCGCCATTGAAGGAAGCAAAAAGAAAATAGAATGGGGTTCACAAATCCGCAATTATGTACTCCATCCTTATAAATTAGTGAAGGATCTCCGCACCAACTATGAAACGTCTAATACACAAGCAGTACTGGACGGAGAAATTGACGAATTCCTGAAGTCGTACCTAATGGAGTTTGGTGGAAATTAGAAATCATTTTTCCACATCATGGATTCTACCGGCCGTGTGGTTTTGCGATTATATTTCGCATTCCCCTTGGTATGGTACATGGTGTGGATCTCTCCATCTACATCGAAATAAATGAGCTGACCAATAGGCATGCCCGCATAGATCCGCACCGGTTGTGCAACAGAAATCTCCAAGGTCCACGTATTGCAAAAACCTACATCGCCTTTTCCCGCGGTGGCGTGTATATCAATCCCTAGACGTCCCGTACTACTCTTTCCTTCCAAGAAAGGTACATGTTTATGGGTTTCGGTATATTCCAAGGTAACCCCCAGATACAAGGTATTCGGTTCGAGAATAAAACCCGCTTTCGGAATTTCAAAATGAATAATCTCATTGTGCACCTTAGCATCCAATACCCTATCCTTATAGGTAGCGAGGTATTTACCCAAGTGGACATCATACGAATTGGTGCCTAAACATTCCTTCCTAAAAGGTTCAATGATGATGCTACCTTTTTCTATTTCTTCTAATATGCGTGTATCTGAAAGTATCATATTGCCAACATGAGGCACAAACATAAGGAATGTTATACGAGGTAGCAAGACATGTTATAAGTTTTAAGTTATAAGTTATAAGTTTTAAGTTATAAGTTTTAAGTTATAAGTTTTAAGAGCAGAAAGCGAAAAGCTGAAAGTGTATCTAATATCTCACGTCTCCTATCTCCATACTAAAAAAATTTACTAATTTTAAGCATGCCATTAATTTACCAAAAGGAGATTGATTCTCACACACGCTTTGCCATTTGGAAAATCGAAGAAACAGCTGAAGAGCTACTGACTAAATTACAATTAAACAGAAGTGAAAAAGCTTTCTTGGAGCGTATCAACAAAGGCAAGCGCACGCTGAACTGGCTAGGCACCCGTGTTTTGCTCCGCACCATGCTCAATACCCCTGGTTATATCGACTGTCCATCTGACGAGTACGGCAAACCCTATTTGGTCAATTTTCCACATAAAATTTCCTTGAGCCATTCTTTTGATTATGCTGCTTGCATGCTGAGCACAGTGCATGACGTGGGCATTGATATGGAATTGATTAAGCCCAAAGTAGAAGTCATTGCGCATAAATTTATGAAGCCTATTGAGCTGGCTCCCTTTCTACCCGCGCATCAACACATTGACCAATTATTGGTATGCTGGACTGCGAAAGAAGCCGTATATAAACTACAAGGAAGAAAAGGAGTCTCTTTTAAAGACCATATTCAGTTGGAGCCATTCACGTACGCCCCACAGGGTGGAATTGTGACTGCACATTTAGAAGGCCCTTATCAACAAGCCACTTACACCGTTTATTATGAACGTTTTGGTGATTTCATGTTGGGTTATGTGATGGGGTAAGCGGTTGTTAGTTGTTGGGGATTAGGTATATGCGTTCATTTTCTTAAATTTGCAGAGTATTCCCTTAAGGTGCAAGATGAACAAAAAAGTATATTTCCAAGATTGGGGAGCGGTAGATTATCAGCAAGCATGGGACCGGCAGGAAACTATTTTTGCCGAAGTGGTCAAACAGAAAACCGACAATCGCGTCAATGGCACCCATCTCCCCACCAACAACTACCTGATTTTTGTAGAACATCCGCACGTCTATACCTTAGGCAAAAGTGGCAAACCGGAACATCTACTATTGGATGATGATGGCTTAAAAGCACATCAGGCCTCTTACTACAAAATCAATCGCGGGGGTGATATTACCTATCACGGCCCTGGACAACTAGTGGGTTACCCCATCCTCGATCTCGATAATTTTTTCACCGATATCCATCTGTATATGCGCACCATCGAGGAAGCGGTAATCCGCACTTTGGCCGACTATGGTATAGCGGCAGGCCGTTACCCCGGTTATACAGGCGTTTGGTTGGATGCCGATAATGAAAAGGCCCGTAAAATCTGCGCCATTGGTGTACGCGCCAGCAGGTGGGTCACCATGCACGGCTTTGCTTTCAATGTGAATACGGATTTAAGTTATTTTAACCATATTGTACCCTGCGGTATTGAAGATAAAGCAGTAGCCTCCCTACAAGGAGAATTAGGCCATGAAGTTGCGCTAAGCGAAGTGAAGGAACGGCTCAAAAAACACTTTGCAGATTTGTTTGAGATGGAGTGGGCAAGTCCTATTCATTAGGCGCAAAAGCACCAAAATAAACGCTATCTGAAACCACATCGAACAAGGTATCACGAAAGGCACCGTAAACATGAATGGGTCTGCTCGTGTATCGCGTGAAATCTGCTTCCCATACATCTTTCATTTCTTCCCTTTTTGCACCAAGCTCCCGAAAATCGCGGTATTTGTCGCCATCATATAAGACAATAAATAATCGGTCATCCGATCTACCGCCTTGCTGAACATCCCATAGCAGTGTTAGGCGATTGCCTGCTACTTCCAACCGTGCATTGAATGGGGGAACCAGCGTTCCCTTCGCAATCAAGGCCTTTGCTGGATCAATATATGGATTGTTTTCAGCATCATACGCTATTGCATTTTTACGCAAATGGGATTGGGCCAACTGAAATGCCCCTACCCTGCTACCTCTGGGTGCTTCTCGCTGAAATCCGAATTTCACATAAGGTTTAATGGGTGTCAAAAACGCTGAAACCGCTTTCATCCGGGCCCGATTTAAGCGTTCGAGCACGGTAGGTGGTTTGGTGCGCTTTCCTACCGACCGGGCAACGTTTTGCCCATTCAAATCATATGTAATAATTGATCCAATTTTACCAGTAATAGGCCCCGTTATACCTTTTTCTAATATGCCCATCGCGTTTAGTCTATAAATGTTTAAGAGGAGCGCGAGACTTCTCCGCGCATCCGCCTGTACAAAGTTATAATAAATAAAGGGTTAACCAAATTTTAATTAAGTATTAGCCTAGGGTTAACTTAGGTATAACCTAGGTTAACCCTAGGCTAACCCCCTGTCAACCCTCTGTTAACCCTTTATTAAAATAGAGCGAGATACGAGTTTGACCTATTTTAAACAAAGAACAGTTTCGAGTCGCTTCCGATCACTTCACCTGCCTTAACACTCGGGCAAACTCAGCGGAATATTGGTTGCCAATCCACCATCTGCGGTTTCTTTGTACTTTTCGTTCATATCCAAAGCGGTCTCCCACATGGTATGTACAACTGCATCCAGGCTCACTTTGGCTTTATCCGGATTAGACTGTAAGGCCAGTTGTGATGCAGTAATGGCTTTAATGGCTCCCATGGTATTCCGTTCAATGCAAGGAATCTGCACCAAACCACCAATGGGATCACAAGTTAAACCCAAATGGTGCTCCATAGCAATTTCTGCTGCCATGAGTACTTGGCGTTGTGAACCGCCCAGGCATTCTGTCAATGCTGCCGCTGCCATGGCAGACGACACACCAATTTCTGCTTGGCAACCGCCCATGGCCGCAGAAATGGTTGATCCCTTTTTAAAGATGCTACCAATTTCAGATGCTGTAGCGATGAACTGTAGGATATGTTCCTTTTTGTATCCGTCGCAAAATGTTAGGTAATATTGCAATACAGCTGGGATGACACCCGCGGCTCCATTGGTGGGAGCGGTAACGATCCGACCGAACGACGCATTCTCTTCATTCACTGCTAGGGCAAAGCAACTGACCCAATCTAAGATATACGGAAAAGCATTTCCTCCTTGCCGGATGGCTTCCATCCAACTCTCATAATCCTGATAAATACGCCCATTCAATAAGTGCTGGTTGAGCTTAGCAGCCCGTCGCGCTACATGCAAACCTCCTGGTAATTCACCGGATGCATGGCAGCCACGATACATGCAATCGCGCATGGCGTGAAACAATTGTAATATACCTGCTTCCGTATCCGCTTCGCTTCGCCAGGCATGTTCGTTTTCCATCACCACTTCAGAAACTTTCAATCCGGTGCGCATGCACCACATTAATAAGTCCTTCGCCTGTTGAATGGGAAACGGAAGATCTACTTCCTTATCTGCATCTGGTTGACCACCTTCCTGTACAACAAAACCTCCACCAATAGAATAATAGGTTTCAGAATGAGCGGTACCATTCTTCAGCAATGCTTGAAAAGTCACCGCATTTGGATGGAAGGGCAAGCTTTCGGTATACAAAAAGAGCAAATCTTCACTGTATATAAAGGGGATGATCTCCTTTCCGCCTAGCTTTAGACACCTCCGATGTTTAATCGTTTCTACCTTTGATGGAATGGCATTTACATCAAAGGTGACAGGATCATCGCCAGACAATCCCAATAAAATGGCCACATCGGTTCCATGTCCTTTACCTGTTTTGGCAAGCGAACCATATAGTAATATCTTTACGCCTTCGGTTATGGCCAGCATATTTTCATCGGCTAATTTTTGCACAAATTGTTGTGCTGCTCGCCACGGCCCCAATGTGTGGGAGCTTGACGGTCCGACACCTATCTTAAAAATGTCAAAAATGGAAATTTGCTCTTTCATCATACAATGACACGAAGTTAAGCTATATTCTACTCATTTAGCGAATACCGTAAAACGCTACGATTTACATTGTTTTAACGTAAAACACCAATCGGTAATTTTTTTTAGGTTTTATACAAAGCTTCTTTTATATTTGATTTGAATAAGGGTTAAAAATTGACGAAAAATTAATTTTAACAATAATAATAAACACCAATTACGCACTTAAATTCAAATCATTATGGACAATTACGGAGAATCTATGGGGTCAGGCTTTTTAGCTGGCGTAGGTATTGTTGGAGGTATTATTTACCTCGCGATTATCGTATTGATGATTGCAGGCCTATGGAAAATGTTTGAAAAAGCAGGAAAACCCGGTTGGGCAGCAATCATACCTATTTACAATATGATTGTTATGTTAGAAATCGTGGGCAAGCCATTGTGGTGGATCATCGGCTTGTTTGTTCCCTGTATCAACATTGTTGTCCTTGTGTGGGTCACTAATTTATTGATGAAAAGCTTCGGGAAAGATACCGTTTATACGATTCTGGCACTTTTCTTCCCATTCATCATCTATCCGATGCTTGGTTTTGGAGACGCCCGTTATATAGGCCCAACAGCGGCTGAAGCACGCGGACAAGATTCGTTCAATCAATTTAGGGAATATAAGAATCCGTTCGATAACAAGGGTTCGAACAGCACTGACAGTAACAGCAGCAACACCCCCAATGATACGCCAACGGATCCGACCGTTTAACATAAACACGAACTTATTGCTTTTGATGCTGAGTAGCCAGGATATCTTTCACTGGCTACAGCATCATCTATTACCTTGTCCTTTTAAATACATCACGGGTATCGATTGTCCCGGTTGTGGTTTTCAACGAGCACTATTATTGTTATTGAAGGGCGAATGGAAGGCTAGCATTCACCAGTACCCTCCTACTATTCCGTTGCTTTTTCTCGGCGCCTTCTTTCTACTGAAACATTACGTAGATTTCCAGCATGCGGAAAAAATATCCATTGTGCTCTCCTGCATGGTCGGAATGATCATCATCGCTGCTTACGCTCAGAAGATGTGGTAGCTGTTAAATAGCTATAATCCTTGATAATCTGCTCGAGAAATTGCAGATCGTTCATATCTTCTGGAATACTACATTGCATGGTTTCTGCTGCTTTGACAGCCATTTTATAGACGAGCATATGATTACCCGATTGATGGAACTGACGAATCACTTCATGAATGAGGGTCATGTCTTCGTCTCTCAGTTCAACTACCTCAGGAACAAGGGGTGTGTACGCTTCATCGGTCACTTGCGGTCTCAACACCACTGCGTCAAATGAGGTACGTGGTACGGTTTTGATCAGCGTAGTACCGGCCACTATATCGCCGATACGCTGTTTCTTATCTGTCACAGCAACACTGATTAATCCAGCCAACTGCCCTGTTAAGACAAAATCAACAAATCGGAATAACCATCTCAGCATATATTGCCCTAAACTGGGTTGATATCCGTCTAAGCTAATCACTTTAATTTTAACCAGTTTTTTACCGATGCTCTGTCCGTTGAAGAGTGTCTCGCAAAAGAGATCATAAAACACAAAGAGGACGGCATAGATCACAAGTAAGACGATGATGACTGTGCCATTAAACGAAGCTCCTGCCATCATCATTCCGATAAAGAAGAAAAAATAAATCGCTAAGAAAAGAGCATAATCAATCAGTCGGGCAGCAATCCGTTCGCCAATACCGGCTACATCATAATCAATGGTAATATTCTGGGTTGTTGTTACAGAGATATGGTTCATTGCAGCTAATTTATACAAAATCAGAAAATAAAGAAATTAAAAAGATACAGCTAATCATTTTTATTTTCAGAGAGACGAATTACGACTACCTAAAGTGATTTGTTAATTTATTTTTCTATTTTTATTGCGACTTGAACACATAATACTTAAACAAATGCGCGAAGCCTTATTTGTTAAACAGAATCACAGCAAATGGGAGAGCTACGAAAAAATGGATGCATCCTTACCAGATGAGGTAGCGGCGCGCTTTATTGAAATAACGGATGACCTGGCTTATGCCAAAACCTTCTATCCCAAATCAAAAACCACAGCATACCTAAACGGCCTAGCCGCTCGCTTGCATCAAACACTCTACATTAACAAAAAAGAAAAAGCCAATCGTTTTAAGACTTTTTGGCAGACTGAATTGCCGTTCATCTTCTTTCAATACCGAAAACAACTTGGCTATGCCCTATTATTTTTCATGGCCTTTGCACTCATTGGTGCTTTTTCTGCAGCCAAGGATGATACCTTCGTCCGCGTGATCTTGGGCGATCAGTATGTAGACATGACCAATGCCAATATCGAGCGTGGCGATCCATTTGGCGTATACAAGTCGATGAACCCTTTTACTATGTTCTTCATGATTGCGGCCAACAACATTAAGGTGTCCTGTATCGCATTCTTGATGGGCATACTCTGTTCTGTGGGAACCGTAGCGGTACTCATGTACAATGGCATCATGTTGGGTTCATTCCAATACTATTTTTTCAGCAAAGGCTTGGGCGCTTCTTCGGTACTTGTTATTTGGATACACGGCACATTGGAAATATCCGCCATTGTTATAGCGGGTGCAGCGGGGCTTATTTTAGGAAACAGCTTATTATTCCCCAAAACATTTAGTCGGCTTGTATCTTTTAAACAAGGGGCAAAAGACGGCTTGAAGATTATTGTTGGTTTAGTACCTATTTTTATCGTAGCTGCTTTACTCGAATCTTTCGTTACCCGCCATACGGAGATGCCCGTTTGGCTCAGTGCTTTTATTTTAGTTGCCTCTTTACTCTTTATAGTATGGTACGTGGTTATTTACCCAAATAAACTCGCAAAAACGTCTTTATATGAACCCAAACGATGAAAAAATTGAATTCCGAAAAGTCAGGGATTTCAGTCAGACACTAAACGACAGCTTTACCTTCATTAAGCAGAATTTCAAACCATTGATGTTGCCACTTCTATACATTTGTGGCTTTTTCATTCTGGCCACCATGGCTACCAGCGTTTTGCAACAAATAAAAACGGTTAAGATATTGGGATGGGCAAAGGCTTCCACCATTTCGAGCGCTTCCGAAATTACGCGTGCTACCTATGGAGTGGAGTATTTCCTTTTGCTATTCTTCAGCATTTTCAGTGTGACGGCCATCTTCTTAGTAACCTATTGCTATATCAAATTGTACAAAGAACAGCAAAACACCCCTCCCGATGTACAGCAGGTTTGGGGATTATTTAAGCAGCATATACTTGAATTCTTCATCGCCAACATCTTATTAGGTCTATTTATGGGGCTTGGCATGGTCTTTTGTTTATTGCCTGGGGTCTACCTCTTCCCATTGGTTAGCCTTGCCCTCCCCGTGATGGTTATGGAACGATCGGGCATGAGCCGTGCGTTTAGCAGGAGCAGCAACCTGATTAAAGACAAGTGGTGGGTCACTTTTGGCTTACTCCTCGTGACGATGCTCATTGCTTACATGAGTATGGGCATTCTTGGTTTGCCTTCTGTCTTTCTAAGCGTAGGTGCTGCTTTTTTGCAAGATTCACCGGGCCTTACACTAGCAGGAAGCATCCTTGCTTCGATATTAACGGGCTTAGCGCAGTTTTTTTATGTGCTCCCAGCCATTGTTACGGCACTTTGGTATTTCAGCTTAAGTGAGGAAAAAGATAGTACCGGATTGTTCGAAAGAATTGAAAATTTTGGTTCAGATAATTTGGGCACATCGAATGAATGGCCAAAAGAGGACTATTAGCCTTTGTTTATCCGATGCGGTTCCTATTCGTTTTGATATGCGTACTATGCTGTACCGGCACAAAAGCCGCGGATAGTCTATATGTAAAAGTAGACACCGTGGAGCATACCCTGCGCTCAATAGATACTACAACACTTACCCGGTACAAAAATGATCCCGCATTTAATTACAGTGAACAGGTTGTTCCGGTAGGCTGGTGGGAAATATTCAAGCAATGGCTCAACGAGTTTTTGCAACGGCTGTTTTCCAGCAGGGGTTCTGCTATTGCGTTTAAATGGTTTATCATTTTAGTGGGTGTTACCGCCTTGCTTCTACTGATCTATAAATTAGCGGGTATGGATCTGATGCATATCTTTACTAAGAAACAAGCGGCGCAGATGCCTGAACAGGATACCGCAGCGGAGAACATCCATATCATCGATTTCAATGAAGAAATTAGGGCGGCCATCGAAAAAGGGAATTTCCGGCTAGCCGTACGCTTGCTGTATTTGCAAAGCTTAAAAATACTGACCGACAAGCAATTGATCGATTGGCAACCTGGAAAAACCAACCAGCGCTATATTGACGAATTGAAAGAAGTGGCTTATCAAGCACATTTTGCTCATTTAACCGGCCAGTTTGAATACATCTGGTATGGCGGATTTTCTGTACACGAAGTAGATTTTGGCCGCATCCAGCAGGAGTTCATCACATTTAACCAATCTGTTAAAGCTTAATTGGCGTTCATGAAGGATCTCAAAATATATTTCATCATTGCTTGTGCGCTTTTAGGCTTATATTTATTTATTGAATATAATAAACCACATCCCATTGATTGGTCGCCTACCTTTAACCGAGCCGATAAAATTCCTTTTGGCACTTATGTGCTTTACCAGGAACTGCACCAGCTTTTTGAAAAGGGTATCCACCCATCGCGCCAATCGATGTATGAAACGCTCGACCATGCAGGTCGTGCGGAGATACTGACCATTGCACCAACGGTTAACCTTTCTCAGACTGACTACGAGCAAATGTGCACCTATATGGCCAAAGGCCATGCGATCTTTATTGCTGCACGCCAATTTAACCGCTCCTTTTTAGATACGCTTAACCTAGCGGTGAGCGCGCGCGACATCTTGTTTGATCAAGATAGTTTAAGCTTTCATTTCGTCAACCCTCATCTGCATCCCGAGCAGCACTATCGTTTTGAGAAGGGACTTGCTACCACTTATTTCAGCGAGCTCGATACGCTTAGGGCCGAAGTCTTGGCTCGGAACAATAAAGGAGATGCCATCTTTGTACATTATCCGGTAGGAAAGGGGGGATTATACCTCTTGGCTTCGCCCGACTTTTTAAGCAATTATGCGCTATTGAGTCCGAACGGTGCACAATTTGCGTCGCAAGCATTATCCTATTTACATCCCAAAAAACCCTTGATATTTGACGAATATCAAGCATTGGGCCGTTACGGTAAACAATCGGTACTACAGGTTATCTTTAGTCACGAAGCATTGAAATGGGGATATTATATTATCTTGGGATGCCTTGTTGTCTTTGTACTCTACGAAAGCAAGCGTAGGCAACGCAGCATCCCCATAGCAGACCCTATGCGCAATTCCAGTGTAGATTTTGTTAAAGTGGTAAGCGGTGTTTATTATCAGCAGCGTGATAATAAAGACATTATACAGAAGAAAATCACCTATTTTCTCCATTTCATCCGAAGCAATTACCGGTTGAAGACAGCTGATATGGATGATGAATTTCAGGAGCTACTGGTAGCTCGATCTGGTGTACAGGAAGAAATTGTGGAGGCCATTTTAGAAGAGATAAAAGCCTTCTATAAAGGCAAGTACTTCAGTGACACCGAAATTATGGCCTTTAATAATCATATGGAAAAATTTTATGAACAATCAGGAATAATATGGAAGAGGAACTTTTTGAACAGCGAACGGATCTGAAAGAACTCAATCAGGCCGTTGAAGATATCAAAGCAGCCATCAGCCAAGTCATCATTGGGCAACATGAGCTGATTGAGTTATTGATTGCGGGAATACTTGCAAACGGGCATATCTTAATCGAAGGGGTTCCGGGTGTGGCCAAGACATTAACAGCTAAATTATTGGCCAAATGCATACAGGCACAATTCAGTCGTATCCAGTTTACACCCGATTTGATGCCTGCTGATGTGTTAGGCACTTCGGTTTTCAATCCAAAAACGACTAGCTTTGAATTTAAATCAGGGCCTATATTTGGCAATATTGTTTTGGTTGATGAAATTAACCGGGCCCCAGCCAAAACACAGTCGGCCCTCTTTGAAGTCATGGAAGAACGACAAATGACGATGGATGGACACACCTATCCGATGGATGAGCCCTTTATTGTGCTGGCTACACAAAATCCCATTGAGCAAGAAGGAACCTATCGCCTGCCCGAAGCACAACTAGACCGGTTTTTATTTAAAATTGAAGTAGGTTACCCTTCGTTGGTTGAAGAGACCCAACTGTTACTGCTCCATCACCGTTTCAATAACGAAGAAAAACTGCGCGATGTCACTCCGGTACTGAATGTGGACCAAATGAAGCGTTTCCGGGAAATCATCAAGCAACTGCACGTGGATGACAAACTGGTCGAATTCGTGGCCAAGATGGTATATCAAACGCGCAATCATAAATCGCTCTACCTGGGCGCGTCACCCAGAGCATCCTTGGCCATTATGAATAGTGCAAAAGCCATTGCAGCAATGAGCAAACGCGACTTCGTAACACCAGAAGATATTATTCGGGTGGCACCCCCTGTATTGAGACACCGTATCATACTGACACCCGAAAAGGAAATGGAGGGAGTAACGGCAGATGATGTGATTAACCAATTGATTAAAAATATGGAAGTGCCGCGGTGATATTGAATGATGAATATTGAATGATGAGTGATGAATAGAAGGTCTAGGAGTGTCTTGTGTCTTGATACTGATGTCTTGCTACTGGATGAATGATGAATAACACTCCACAAACTTATTACTTAAAACGTATATATAAATGAAGTTTTTCCGTTTGTTCTATACCGATTTATTCTTTTGTAGCCGCTTTTTTATGGCTTGGGGGCTAACGGCATTTTTATTTTTGTTAACTTATTTTTTCCCTTGGCTCGGCTTATTGCCGATCGTTTTTACTATAACGGTTGTCTGTTTATGGCTAACGGATTTGTTATTGCTCTATGGATCGCCTAAAGGAAGGGTTACTTGTTACCGTGTGGTACCAACAAAATTGAGTAACAGTGACGACAATGATATTCAATTAAGCAGTCAAAATTATTATTCGTTTCCGGTGCATGTGGGCATTATCGACGAGGTTCCATATCAGTTTCAACGGCGTGATGTTTGGTTTAACGTACCATTGCGAGCGAGCGGCACAAATACATTGACCTATTCCTTACGGCCGGTAAAGCGTGGTGTATATACTTTTGGCAAGATCCGCCTTTTCGTACAATCTTCTATTGGATTTATCGCCCGTCGATTTAACGAGCAAGCAGCTGTGGATGTACCGGTTTATCCTTCATTTTTACAAATGCGCCGTTATGAAATGATGGCCATATCCCATCGCTTGACAGATTATGGCTTGAAAAAAATTCGTCGTTTAGGGCATAGCATGGAATTTGAGCAAATTAAGACCTATGTTCCGGGCGACGACTATCGTACCTTGAACTGGAAAGCTACCGCGCGGCATGGGAATCTCATGGTGAATGCGTATATCGACGAACGTTCGCAACATATCTATTGCGTGATCGATAAATCGCGCAATATGAAAATGCCCTTTAATGGATTAAGCTTATTAGACTATGCCATCAATGCTAGTTTGGTGCTTGCCAATGTCGCGTTAAAAAAGGAAGACAAAGCAGGGCTAATCACGGTATCTGAAAGAATAGGCAGCGTTGTACCTGCCGATCGGAAAGCTACCCAATTGCAGCGCATCATGGAGGTTTTGTACAAAGAAAAAACCCGATATTTGGAAACCAACATGGAAGCGCTATATGGTACCATTCGACAAACTTTACGGCAGCGCAGTCTGGTTGTCTTATTCACGAACTTTGAAAGTATTTCAGCTTTAAATAGACAGCTGCCTTATCTTAAAAGAATAGCACAGTTCCATTTATTGGTTGTAATTTTCTTCGAGAACACTGAATTGAAGACATTAAGCTTAGCGCCTGCCTATAACATGGAAGATGTTTATCTCAAAACGATTGCCGAAAAGTTTATTTACGAAAAGCAACTGATTGTAAAGGAGCTGGCACGACACGGCATTCAATCGGTATTGACCGCACCAGAACAGTTAACGGTGAATACCATTAATAAATATTTGGAAATTAAAGCGAAGGGAAGGATTTAGTTACTTATTTTTTCTTCCGAAGTCGTTCCGGTAGTATAAAAGTCCGTTGTTCCAATATCATACAAAACGGCGAGCTGTTGTAAAATAATAGAACTCACCTTAGTCTGACCAGCTTCCATTTTACTATATGCCGGTTGCGAGATACCGAGGGTCACAGCAATTTGCTTTTGTGAATATCGGTTCAGCAACCGATATCGAATTAAGCTTTTACTAACAGCAACTTTAATTTCCTTTTGTTTAGCTTCGATATAAAACTTCCGGATGTCCATGATTATACATTTTTAAGCTTTCGGTTCGTACTTGATCTCTATTTATTTATCGTTGACATAGCCTGCTAATCCGTTCATAACGACAGCAGCAGCAACTACCCAAAGGTAAACATCTACAACCAGATATCCTATAACTTAAAGTTATAAATCAAAATATTTTATTTTATAACTTTAAGTTATAAAATTAGCAAAACTCGGCATTAAGATGTATCGTGTATTAAGGTGTCATGCTATTAATATAGTGCACGGGAACTTTGGACTCGATACTGAGAACAGATCGCATATCTTGCACCATTGGCACCTATATTAAGTTAGAGCAAAGCGCAAAATTAGATGGAACTATAAGTCATAAACATAACCTATTGTTGTCACTCAGTCAATGTATACTTTCTTTTCTCGAAAAAAGACTCCCTTTCACCTGATAAACACATCATAAAACCGACTTAAGAAGCAAAAGCGAAAAACTAGTCATGATAGGCAAGTACGAACGTGGTGAGGCCGTACCCTCCATCGAAGCGGCAAGAAAATCGCCGAGGGGCTGGACGCATCATTAGATTACCTTGCCGGACCGAACAGCAAGGCCTATGCGCAATAAAAAAATCCCGGAGATTTGTCCGGGTTGCATTCAGATACATTCTTTACGGCTGCAAAGAACACCTAGTTCTTCCCGCTCTTAGCGATTTATTAATTACTGATACCTCTTTAGGACCTTTCTTTCCGTAATATTATCCGGCCATATTTCAATCGTATAATAGTCGTCTCCTTCATCTCCATCCACTGATGCAAGATTTGATGAATATACCCTAGCTCGATACATACCTGGGATTAACCGAACTTCACATTCCACATGATAATTAGGGCAATCTACGACTTGCAATATCCCTGAAGGTATATACAGACCCGCTTCAACAACATGATCATATTCATCCAAATCAACCTTCTGTTTTTCATTATCTATAACAATTAAATTCCCTTTTACTGGTCCATAACATTCAGTCATGACTCCTAAAGTGCTTTTTTCCATTGCCAGTCTATCATAAGAGGCATCATCTGACCAGAATTCCCAAGAAGGTATATGCTCTGAAGCTTCTTTATCCGATAAATAAAATTGATTATACTGCGTATAAAAATCTAATGGATATTCTTTCATATTAATTTATATTATGGTATTATGAGAATCGGTTCGATAACTGGTAGCGGCACAGGCGTTATAACTGGGGCAACCGGTATTGTAGGCAAGGGCATCACCGGCAAAACAGGCACCTGTTGATTGACACCAGAGACAGTTTTAGGCTTGACAACCGGCTCTAAGTCTCTTTCCCTCGTTTTTGGAACAGGAAATACCAAAAAAGGATCCTCATCATTTAAGGTTCTGTACATTATAGACAGATCTCTTCCTTGAGTTCTATTCTCCTTACTTGGCACATAGGCAATATTTGCACCCTCCCCTCCTTCATATGTTGAAGCGTACGGATACTCGTCACGCTGCAGTCCTTCTTTCCCTCTTGAAGGATAATTTTTCCTTGCTTCCTCTCGTCTTTTATTCTGTCTAGTTTTATCAGGATCATAATGCAAAACCTGTGGCTGACCCTTTCTGAAAGAGTTCAATGTATGTTTATATATATTCGGGGTAATGGACTCAAACACAAAATGGATACTAAAATTGGACTTGGATTCGCTCTCCCGTTTAAAAGCGGAAAAAGCTATCTGGGCATCTACACCAGTGAAACGAACTCCTCCATCAATATTTATTATTTCTTTTCCGTTAGGATCAAGAAATCGTAAAGGGTTATTCGCAACATAACCATAAGGAGAATATGAATAATACTTCTCCACTAACGGATCCACACTGCCCCACCTACCTATCACCGGGTCATAGAACCTTGCCCCGTAATCGTACGTCCTTTTGCAGATTTTTCAGTGTCCAGCGGATTTTCCTACCGACGGTTCAGGCCGTTATCAAAGAACGCTTCTTTTCCCAAAGATAACGGTTTAAAACACATTTACAAGGGATTATTTCGTTCTTGGTTTCCGCTGTTGCTCAGGTTGGATTGATCATCTGTCTCAGCAAAGGTAGCCTCCGAAGGATCGATCAGTCAAGGGCTTTTGCGGCATAAATGCTCATTTCATTCCGCTTTATTCCACAGTCCCTTGACAGACCGCCCTTCTTCCGCTCTCGGTGGCTTAACAGAAGATCACCCCGAACCCATGACGATCGGACGGACGCCTGCCGACCTCGCAGCGGATGGATGGGCTTCGGTTATGCGGGATGGCCATGAGCGGCCCTTCCCTCCGGGGCGGGGTTCCAAAGGGGTTTGGGGAATGGAAGATTCCCCAATGGAAAAAGATGCCTTGCTGCCGCAGGCCAAGGTGCGAAGGAGAGCGGCTATTTAGCATAATGGCATTATAGCTGCCGCAAGGTCACTATAATACCCCATTATGTTACTTAGCTTTGGACGGCTTTTACCGGCGGTCTTTTTGATGGGCATTGGGGCGGCTCTTTGATGCCACCGGAAGGGTTCCCTGAGGATGGCGGCAATGTGCCGTATATTAGGGTTCAAAAAGTGTGACGGTAGAAGCCGTGAAGGGATGGCTGTGGGTTGGGTATTTATTTCAGGGGATGGTGTTTGTTGAGGGCTTCCCGAAGGTCTTCCAGGTTGGTAGTTAAGTAACGCTCCGTACTGCTTACATAGCGGTGGCCCGCCATGTACTGCACCTGCCTGAGTCCTTTTTCCTTCAGCCATTCGGTGATCACGCTCTGCCTGACCTGCGTGGCATTGCGGTATTTGGGATTGATCTTTTTAAGTGCATAGCCCAGGTGCAGCAGGCTGTTCTTGATGTTTTCACTGCCGTTCAGGCTGGTAAAGAGCTGCTTTATTGCTTCAACAGTTTTGAACTCCCGTGGCTTCCGACCGGGGCGTTCCGTTGAACGCTGTCCCGCCAGTATCTTCGGACGGATCACCAGCACATACTCCTGCAGGTCGAGGATCTGGAAGGGTTTCAGCTCCAATGTCCGGCCGCTGTTCTTATTGGTTTCAGGGATACTTATTCTGCCCTCCCTTAGTTTCAGGTGCTCCGGCCTTAACGTTTCCAGCTCCTCTCTTGTCAATCCCTGATAGACCAACAGCCCAAGCATGGTTTTATTGCGGTGGGTACGTCCGTCTTTTACCGCATAACTTTCATACAGCTGGTCAAGCTCCTTTTTCTCCAACAGGCCACTAGGCACCGTCCGCACTGCTCCCTTCACCTGAAGCCCCGAAGCGGGGTTACCGCTGATGACATTTTCCCTGTTCAGGTAGGCAAAGTAATAGCGCAATGACAGCAGGATACGGTTTATGTGGTTGATGCTGCTGCCCCCATCCCTTTGGCGGTCTACAAAGTCCAGTATTTCTTTACGGGTGGTCTGTGTGATGGCCAATCCCTCTTTTTCAAACCATGACAGGAAGTAACCCGTATTCCGTACGTGCTGCGTTATGGTGGGAGCTTTCAGCTTTTCACCCTTTAGATAGCTTTCAAACCCGCTTTCCATGTTGTTACTTTTGATTTTTTACTTTTTACTTTCGGCAACGATATGCGTATAGATCTGTGTTGATTCAAGGCTGCTGTGGCCAAGGAACCGCTGGATATGCTCCAGCGACATCCCCGATTGCAGCAGATGGGTGGCAATACTGTGCCGCAGGGTATGCAGGCCGATCGTTTTCTTCATGCCGGCCGCCTCTTTTAAGCGTATGAGCCTGCCGAAGGGATCCTTTAACCGCCTGCCGACACGGTTCAATAGCAGGGCATTTTCATTTCTGCCGTTCTTCAGGTGGGGCCTTGCATACAACAGGTAGTTTTCGATATCTTTTTTGTTATATCCCGTAAGGGGTACATCGCCTTATACCCCTTCCCCTTCCTGACCAGCACCAGATCCATTTCCAACAGGATATCGCTTACATCCAGCGCCATTCCCTCATTTTTTCTAAGACCACACCCGTAGTACAGCGCAAGCATGGCACGGTCACGCAGCCCGTATACACCATCGCCGGTACTTTCGTACAGTCTGGTTATTTCCTCTTTCGTGAGGATACTTCGGGCGACATCATAGGACGCTACGAACGGGACGAGGTAACCCCTTCGGTGGAAGTGGCATCCAAACTGGCCGATACCCTCAATGTATCACTCGATTACCTTTCCGGAAAGACCGATACCGAGCTTGACAGCGCCACCCTCGGCAGGATCAGGGAGATCTCCGTTATGCCCGAAGAGGACAGAAAACAGGTGTTCCTCGTCGTTGATGCCCTGATCAGGGATTTTAAAGCTAGGAAGACCTATGCGCAATAAAAAAGCCCCGGTTTTTCAACCGAGGCCCTATAGCTTTATTATTATTCTATTCACTTTAAAAGCTTTGCTATCTCATGAATTAGAAAATATAAACCAATAAAACAAGCTATTATTCCGCTAAAAAAAACTTTAAATTTAGTCGCAAATAACATATCGTCTGTTTTATACTTATAGAACTTGTGTCTCAGCATAATTACGAGCCCAATGACAACAAAAAGAACACCCAATATTATGTATTTAACATTCATGACATTATCTTTTCTTGTTTTCTTCTATAATATATTCCGTCATTTTGCTACCTGTCATTGTCGTTCCTTGGATAATCGATTCGGACACCTTATTTGCTCCTGCTGCAACCGCTTCTCTACCCGCTACTGCCCTTGTTGCAGAAACGCCTACGTCCCCCAACTTACCAAAACCATAGCTTAATCCAAATTTGACAGCTGCATTGGTGGTAGTTTCAGAGGTAATTCCTTTGGTAGCAAAATCATTTCCCACCTCTAACAATAAACCTAAACCGCCAACACCTTCACCTAACAAAACTACTTCTGGTTGACCTGTAGCTATACCAAGTGCAGTTATACCATCTCCCGCCATTTGCAAACCACTGGCAGATTGTTCCGTTGTAGAAGCATTCTTTCCTATATAAGCCCCCATTTCGGTGGTATAGCCACCGTCCCCCACATCCTTGAAACCTTCATCGTTCACGGCAAACTTACCGTCCGCCCGGAAACCAAAACGCTCATTGGTATTGGTCGATAGTCCCGTCCCGCTTTCAAACACCTGCTCTACATTCGTATACCCTTTGGTCTGTGCCTGCGCTACAGTTTTTACTTCCGAATCATAGGTAATATTCAATTGGCCCTTATCGTTCGTCCATTTCACCCAATCCGGAGGCGTAACACGCATCCCATCGGGATCAATGAACCTGATCGGATTATCGAATGCGTATGCATATGGTGACCACCTCCTTCCCTTCTCCGCCAGCGGATCCACACTTCCCCATCTCCCTATCACCGGATCATAGAACCTGGCACCGTAATCGTATTACTACAGACTACTTCACAGTTCTCGTAACATAAATATACTATTTTCTTACATACCAATTATCTTTATAATGCTTGAAAAATTTTAAATTTACTTGAGTGGAATTTGGTACTGTTCTCAAATAAATCGGTTGCTCTTGCTTGTCTGGGTTCAAATAAACATTTCCATCTTTATCAACCTGAACTAGACATAGGCTATATTCCAGATACTTTTTTAGCGCAATTTCTATTTGCTTTTTGCTTAGAAAATCTTTGCCACAAGTGGAAACAACTAAATGATTATCAGTTTTGACAATATTTTTGTCTGTATCGCTGACCTCAACTATATAAGGCGAGCATTCTCCTTTATAGGTATTTATAAAATATATAGATGTATTACTTTGATGTCCTTTACTTCTATAGTATATGGAAAGATTTTTCAATTTGCTAAAATCTGCCGAACTATATTTCTCCATTATGTTATCAATATTTGCAGATTGACTGTTACAAGCACAGAACAAACAAATCACTAATTGTATTGAACAAAATATTTTTTTAAACATATCCTATCGTTTTTTTGATACTGGGGAAGACAATCCACCTGAAACTGACCAAGTCCGTAATCTAAATTGATTAGTTTCGGAAAAATTTAATTCCTCTGCTAATTTTCCACTTTGAACCTGGGTTTAAAAAAACCTATGAACAATAAACTTTGTTCAAAGGCATAATTCACCTCAACAGCTTTGTTACTTACCATATTCAAATTCAATTGGTTGGTTAATCCTAAACGAAATAAATCGATTAGATGTTCAAAATTTTTATTGTAGAAAATGCTCTCCTCTACCAATCAATCTTGGTATTCTATTTTAAATATTAGGTCATTAAAATCATCATCGGGGTATCCATCATTACAATGATAGATAATAACTCCATCAACCTCCTCCCGAAATAAGGCTCCTCCATTATGCCCATATTGTATAGCCCCATCTCCTGTATCCCAAACATTATAAACAAAAAGTATCCTGTCTTTTGATTTTATTATTATATCTAGTTCTTTGGGAGCAGTGTGCTCCCAAAGAACTATTTTATTAGGCAATTTCTGTGCATTCACATTAAATTCGCCTTTAGTTTGTAAAATTATCCCCTGTTTCCATTGACTATCAGTAGAAATAAACTCAATTCTCAGTACTACCTTACTTGAGGGTAACATAACTTTATCTGACATTTTAATGTTTTTGCCATTATAGGCAAACGGCTTGCCTTCTGATTTATTAAAAAAATCTTCAAAAACAATTTTTTTCATACACTATCTTCTAAACGGATCAATGATGCGATGTTGATCCGGTGTTACCTTAATAAATTCAAACAACCCACCATCACGCTGTGGAGTTGTATGATGTAACTCCATACTTTCCATTTCTCCTGTCACAGCGTTTCTATATTGTGGTGCCAATCCTTTTTGCATTCTTGAAAGGTTGGAATCGGAATATTCTCCTGATTTGCTTGAATATGCTTCATTTTTCCAAAACCGTTGCCTTACAGTACTCCATTTAGGTAAATTTCCTTTAGCCGTCAAATTAGTTATTGGTTCGCCAACCTTCCAGCCCGTCGTAGCGGATTCCGCAATATCTTCCACTGCTTTTAAAGCATTAACTCCCTTTAACGCCCCAAGTACTCTACCTGTACCTTCTGTAGCAAGCGTAACTAACCCTTCTGCTGCTTTTTCACCAAGTGTGTTGCCCAGTTCGCTAAAATCTCCCTTGGACATGGCTTTCGATACTTTAATACCGTCTCTGGCCGTACCATAAATTCCTAAGGTAGCACTATTTAATGCATTATCCGTAATCGCGTCCAGCGTAAACTGACTCTTGGCAGTCTGGACAGGGTTCAGCGCAGCATTTTTGATATTGATGAAGAATCCGGTAAATCCTTGCTTGAAACCCCTTACCAGATCATCCCCAGGTCCCGGCCACATCCCATCAGGATCTATAAACCGTATCGGATTATCGAAAGCGTATGTATAAGGAGACCAGTTCGGCATCTTCTCCGCCAGTGGATCCACGCTTCCCCACCTGCCTATCACCGGGTCATAGAACCTTGCGCCGTAATCGTACAGCCCAGCCCTGTCCTGCAATTCCTTTCCATTGTAAAGATAACTGTTCTCCGGGTTACCTGCAATTAAATTCTGCTGCACCTGCATACCGAAAGCATAGTAGTCAGAACCGAACGTCGGTATCGTCGGTGCATCCCCACGGAAGCCCGACCGTGCATTGCCCAGGTGGTCCTTCAGCAGGTATTCATAGGCATAGCTGTTGCTCCCCCCGTTCACCATGCGCCCCTCCTCCATCTGCACGAACTCCAGCGTACCGTCCGCATACTCGATCCCATCGATATAGTCACGGGCCTGCCCGTTCACCGCGTTCACGCTCCGCAGCTTCCGCCCCGAACCGTCGTAGACATAGTTTGTTGTAACCCCGCCCACCGTGATGCTCTGCGGAAGGTCCAGGTAGTTGTACACAGTGGACGTGATGTTGTTGCCCGCAGTATTGTTCGACCGTGTTAACAGGTTCCCATTGGCATCGTAGGTATAACCGGTGGTGCCGCCCGGCATGTATGGGGTACCTGTGCCGCTGCCCGTACGGGCATCGCTCACCGACGACAGCTGCCCTTTCGTGTTGTAGCTGTAGCTCAGCTGGTCCACCTCCGTGCCCGATGCATTCCGCCTGTTCAGCACCGTGAAGTTCCCCAATTTGTCGTACAGCATCCCCTCCCTTGCACGGCCGCCCGGCAGGGTCGATTCCCGTAAGCGGTCCAGGTCATCGTAACGGTAGCTGAACGTATCCTTCACCGTTACCGTACCGCTTCCCTTACGGTTGTAGGCCTGCTGGGCGATGTTCCCGTTATAGGCCCTATTGGTGCCCGTATTGTACACCAGCTCCTGCGTGAACAGCGGTGCCGATGCCTTCCGCAGCCAGCCGCGTTCATTGTAGCTATAGCTTATGGCCTGGGCGAATGTGCTGCCACCGTTGGTACTGTGCACTTTCTTGTCCTTCAGCTGGCCCACCTCATTGTACCCGTTCCGTGCAATGAGCGTCCTTGTGCCCTGCACCCCACCGCTCTCCACCGTCTTCCACGTATCCACCAGGCGGTCGCGTTGGTTATACGTATACTCCGTCGTGACCGTCAGTGCCACTGTGGGACTTCCGGCATAGTGATTACGGACACTCTTGGCCAGCTTATGGGTGAAGCTGTATTCATTGGTGATATCGTCGTAGTTGTTCACATTGTAGGCCCCGCCCTTATAATGCTGGGTTAATGTGCGCACATTGTCGCCCCTATCGTCGTAGTAGTACACCGTCCACAGGTAGGTGGACGTGGTACCCAGTACCTTGGTCTTCCTGGCCACCAACAGCCCCTGGGTCATCTGCGAATGGGCGGGATCTGAGGTTTTGTCCAGGTTGGAGGGCAGCCCGGGTATACCGCTGTAACTATCATAGTAGTCCACTTCCAGCACATCGAAGTACTGTGATCCCGTCGGTACCGCACGGTTCGTATAGCCGTGCAGGTTCCCCGTGGCCGTTGAACGCTCCTCCCACTGCGGAGCGGTCTGCTGCGCGATGATCTGCTCGATGCTGGCCTGCGTCTCCGTACGGTTTTTCTCCATCCCCTTCATGACCATCCGCCCCAGCCCGTCGTACTTGTAGAAATGGTGGTAGCGTGTCCCCGGTGCACTTCTCGGGAAGCCCTCATAGCTCTCCAACGAGTCCCGTGCGTCCATGTGGAGCACCAGCTGGTCCATCGGGTTATAGTTGAAATATTCCATCCCCTTGCCGGGCAGCTTCCTATGGCTCATGCGGTTGCGCCCATCGTAACGGTACCGGTAACAGTGAGCATCCAGCACTGCCTGTGACGGGAGCGCCGTATCAGCGTTCGATGCCGGGGTGAGCACAAATGCCAGGTTGCCCAGGTCATCGTACACATAGTAGGTGCTCAGTATCTCCGCCACACCGTCGCGGCTGTTGAACCTGCGCACCAGTACCACCCGGTCCTGTTTGTCGCGGTACTCCTCCGTGGTGTGCAGCCGCGAGTCGAATGTGCCGCTGCCGCCCGCCCAGTTCTCGTCCTTCGTGATGGTCACGTACAGCTCGCTTGCCGCATAGCTGCCGTTGAGCACCAAGGTTGGCACTCCGCCGGTATACCCCACCGAGTACAACCGGGCCAGGCGCGTGTTCACCAGGTCCGTGATGGCCGTGGTATTGTTGGTGGTATGTTCGGTCACCACCGTACGGCCGGATGTGGTTGTCCGTGAGGTGGCCGGCTGCCATACCTGTCCGGGGAAACCCTGTTCCAGTACCCGGTCCAGCGGACTGGCCTCATACACCGTCTTCGTATAGGCCGGCGTAACGCCCCCCGAAGTCGGGATCTGGACCACACCGCCGGGCGGACTGTTGTAGTAAACCTCCTGTGCGTTTATTGCATTGGTTTTATATGTTCCGCCAGCGCCTGTAAATGTGGCATAGGGCAGGTACTTTTTATCCTCCCTACCATAGGCATCGTAGGCTATTGGGGTCACCACGTCCCGGTTCGTCACAGGTGTCGCCTTCATGTTTATAGCCTGCTCCGGCCTTCCCAGCCCATCGTAGTAGGTCACGTCCTGCATCGCCTCCGTTACGGCCGGTGCCGCAGGCGGGGCGGCAAAGGCCTGAAGGTAGGTGGTGGTATGGATATAGTTCCTATCGCTGCTCAGCACCGAAGGTGAGGTTACGGCGAAGGTGACCGTTGTGGTGGCATTGCCCGCCGCGTTGTGCGCCGTGATGGTATAGGTGGTGGTGGGTGCCGTCACTGTCGGCGTACCGCTGATCGTTCCGGTCGTTCCGTTCAGCACCAGCCCCGCCGGAAGTGCCGGGCTGATGGAATAGCCCTGCCCCGTACCCATCCTGCGGATGCGGTGGTTCTGGCTGTCGGCCACATAGATATTGCCCGAGGCATCCGCGCAGATACCTTCCGGTGCGTTGAAGGTGGCCGATAGCGGTGACCCGTTGGCAGAACCCGCACTTCCCGTTCCCGCAAACACCGTGACCGTCCCCGTGGAACTTATCTTGTGCACCCGGTGCTCGGCCGAGACCGTCAAAAAACTCCCGTCGGACAGCCGCCAGATGTTCATCAGGTGGCCCAGCCCGCTGGCAAAGGTGCTCTTGCTGCCAGAGGCTGTCACCTTCGTTACCTGCCCGCTGCTGTAGTTGGCCACGTAGACGTTGCCCGAGCCGTCAACCGCTGCACCCTTCGGGTAGGTGAAGCCCGTGGCCAGCGTGGTCACCACGCCCGCCGGTGTGACCTTGCGCAGTGCCTGGTTCCACTCATCGCATACATAGACGTTCCCTGCCCCGTCCACGGCAATCCCCGCCGGGTCGTGGAACTGCGCGGCCGTGCCCGTGCCGTTCACGAAGCCCGCCGTTCCGCTCCCCGCCAAGGTGGTCACCATCCCAGCGGGCGTGATCTTGCGGATGCGGTTGTTGCCGCGGTCTGTAAAATAAATGTTGCCAGAGGCATCGATGGCCAGCCGGTTGGGCTTCCACATCCGGGCGGCACTTCCCGTACCGTCCTGATAGCCCGATACCGTGCTCCCCGCCAGTGTACTGGTCGTACCTCCGGGGGTGATCTTCCTGATACGGGTACCGTTGTCCGTTACGTATACATTGCCCGAGACATCCGCAACGATGCCGCTGGGCCAGTAGAAACTGGCACCGCTGCCCGTGCCCTCTGCCGTACCCTGCACGCCCGAGCCCACGAAATAGGTCACGTCCCCGTCGGCATAGGTGGCCCCGCCCGTATTGCTCACCGGGTAGCTCACCGCTGCACCGCCTGTCAGGGTGGAGGGAACCGTGTAGCTGATCAAGGGCAGCGGTGGCAGTGTCAATAGCTGCATGGTCTGCACCTGTTGCTGGGCCTGTACCCGCATGGCCGAACTGTCGATCAGTGCGCTGTCCAATACCTGGGCATCCACCCTGCCGTTCATGGTAAAAATTTCTATTAGGACCACCGTTAGGGTGGGGAATATCCTGTTCATGTTCCTTTGTGTATTCATGGTCATAGTGGTCTCTGGGATGATCGATGCTGTTTACTGTCCCTGGTAATGGTAATCGTACTGTTGGACCGGCTGTTTGTCCAGGTCGCTCACCACCTTCAGCCGCCCGAAGCCATCGTACTCGTAATAGGTAGTACGTCCCGAAGCGTCCGTGCTGCTGGTCATGCCCACCAACGGATCGTAGGTGTAGGTGGTCATCTGGGCGTCCTCCGGGTACACCCTTACCTCATCGAACGCCGAACCGTCGTTCAGCACCATATGGTCCGTAAAGGGCTTCTTTACATAGACCCATCCGCCACTCTGCAGCGACCGGTAATCAATCAGGTAGTTCCGGCCATTGGGCCGTACAAAGGGGACTGTAAAGTTGCCCGTCTTATATCTTCTCCCTGCATAAGGAGTCGATGTCGATGCGCCCGTGTATTCCTCAAAGCCTTCATAGAAGAACTCGGTCCCGCTCGGTTCGACCTCCCCGGCTTTGGTGTACGAATACAAGACCGTTGCACCCCTGCCCGGGATATTCGTGGTACAGGTGACTTCCAGTGTATAGGTCCCCTCGGGAATACCGGTCAGGTCGACCGTATTGTGCGATGAGGGTGTGGCGTAATAACAGCTCGAGGTGGAGGTATTGTTCATGCAGAACGTGCCATACCGTGTCAGCCCGTTACCCGAAAGGTAATAATTGACATAGAGTGTGGTGCCCACGTCCAGAAAACTGCCCGGGCCCAGTTCCACGGTCACCGTGCCCGTACCGTAGGTGGTAAAGGTAACCTGGCTGGTGGCCCCGTTGGTTGTTGGGAAATTCAGGTAGCCGCCATCGGGTACAGGACCGTATACCGCATCCTTCTGCCTCGCGTTCTTCACTTCGGCAATAGGATACTGACCGTTATATCCCCAAATATAGGAATAGGGAATATTTTTGATGGTAATAGTATGTAACCTAGCATTAGTACCGTATTGATCAAAACTTACCTCCCTTTCTGGAGTTCCACCATTATATGATCGATCTTCCCATAGGGGTGCTAGAAAATTGTTTATAACAGATATCTGTCCCCATTCCCTTTTAATTAGACTCAATTCCTTAACCGGATTTACCAATTGCATCCGTTCTTCTATTACAGGGGCCAATATGTTCTGATTCTTCATCGCGATATAATCGGTTGTAGAAAAATCGTAACAATATTTCAACACTGTTTCAACCTCCTTTCCATCGCTCCTTTTTGTTCGTATACGGGAAGGTTGAATATAATTGCTATTATCATAATAATAATCCATTCGGTTGGTCACTCCAACACCATCTGAATAATCTGTATCAATCCGTGTAGCAAGAAGCAATCTACCTACAGGAATACCATATTGTCCTGACACGTAATAATCGCCGGGATCGGCCCCTGATCCGAAACCGATTGCCTGATTGTATAAATCCGGATGAAAACTGGAAAAATTTCCACCGACAACCTCAAAAAGCACTCGAGGAAATGCATAGACAACCCGTACCTGTGTAGGCCTCAGGTATTTTTTATAAAAAAATTCCACTTTTTTTACTGGCAAAAAAGTGCTTCCTTCCTTTTTATATTGAATTTCTGCCTTTTTCTCTCCCATAAAGCCCTGTGCCTGTATTCTCCGGATCGGTGTTCCTGAAACAACAGACTCTTCGTAAAAAGGCGTGCTCGCACTGAAAAATTTGGTGGGACTGTAATAAAACTGTTCAGTTTTTCCGGTATTATTTCCACCGCTTTCACGGTAGGTAGTAACTTGGGTATAGTAAATGGGTGATCCATCGGGGTAAGTATAATCCAGAGAAGAAGAGGGAAGATAGGTTGTTTTTTTCTCTTTTGCCCGTACAGATAGGCATCCCCTATTTTGACAATCAATGTGAATAGGATAAAAAGGCGGTGTACCATTACCAGGCACATCATTGGGACCGGTCAAGTACGCACATAATTGCTCGTAACTATAGCCTTTGTAAAGCATCTGCCCATTGACATCTAGCTCAAGCGCTGGAGGAGCCAGTAATATACCTGCACCATCTTCATCCTCTCCGTATTTAAAGTATTCATGCGCTGCGGCATTCCCTGTTGCCGTATAATGAACAATATCCTTGATACGTAATCCTCCACCAATATAGTTCTGAGATGGAGCTCCACTGGTTTTATACCGGTTGGATTCGAATGTAAATTCTGTATAGCCCCCGGTTGGATAGACAATCCTCTTCAATATTCCTTTTTTGATGCTATTTTCATCCGGAACTTCCAGATTGCTGTTACCCCCGAACTGAATATTGATGTTCTGGAAACTGTTGCACATAAAATAATATCTACCCGACCAGCTGTGCTGAGGCACAGCAGAAAAGCCGGCATAAGGCGACCCTGTCTCTACCGTGCTCAAATTGCGGTATCCCCAGGCATCGTGTCCTTTTAAATGATTTCCAAAACATTCTTTATTCGTGTACATGAAAGAATAGTTCTCTACAACCTCACCTGTACCACTAGACATTTCGATTCCATCCAGATATAAGGTTCCTTGGTAATCCGGTCCGTTCATTAATTTAGCCTCTGTGATATATGCCGGAGGCGTATAGCTCTGGAGAAACGTAAACATACGGATCGGATTTTGTTGATCATCGAAAATAGTAATCTTTTCCAGCTCATCGGCTCCAGTAAAAACTACACTCCCGCCAGAAAAATTAATCTCCTCTAGTGAAATCCCCTTTACATCGGAAGATGTATAGTTAGATCCTGAAGTTTTATCATAGGTTTTGTCTCCCACTACCCCCGTTGTACTGTTCACGTACGGAACATGGAATTTTGTTCCATTATTGGTATATTGCATATACTTAGGTGATGAAATAGACCAAAAGTCAACAACCCCCAGTAAAGATTCATAAGTGTTTGGTGTGTTCATAGGCGGCAAATCTGACTTAAAATAATAGTCCATACCGCATGGGCCCTGCTCATTTTCATAGAACTCGACCCGATCATTGTATGTGCGATATTTTGTTACCAACCTATCCTCATACTTAAAAGTGATGCTGTCCGTTTTGGATGCATCTTCTATTTTTTTACATTTCCATGTGGAGATCACACAGTCCAAACAGGTACCGATACCTATTGCACCAGAATATTCGAATCCTTTTTCAGCCCCATCGTCAGAGTCATTTGGTGGAATTATGATAGAACCAAAGTAATAAACAGTTCCATCCGTATCCACGATTTTAAACTGCCCCTGATTGTAACTGATCTGGATATCATCATAAGGGACGGATACAATGGAATAACCCGTTCCAGCATAATTCTTCTGGAAATAGAATGAACCGGATTTATTCAGTAATTTATAATTGAATTGGTCGGGCATACCGTCTATATTGGAGAATGCGATATCATAAGAGTTTCGATAAGGAAATGGGCTTAATGCCTGAAGTGGGTAGGAATAATTGTCAGCATAATACAAAGTATCTTTACCTTTCATCTTGGTATTGGCTATATAGCCAAAAGTCGCTTTAAAATCATCTAGTCCGTTTATCTGGCGTGTAATCTGCAGATCGGTGCTCAAAGTCCATCCCAATCCCGTACGTGTGGACTGTTCGTTGATCCGAAAACCTCCCGCATGGTAACTCAATACGACCGGAAGTGCCATCGTTTTTGTCTTAATCTCATAGAGGGGTACACTGATATCCGGAACGCCTGTATTTAAGTTCACCGGATAGTTTATTTGCTTGGATAATGCGGCTGCTTCCGGTGAAACTGCTACAGGTTGCCCCTGTTGCCCTAAAGAAACGTTGCTTTGTAGCAGACAAAGCACTACGGCAATAAAATATGAAAACGATTTATTCATGATCTCGGATTATTTGTATCCCACTTAGAGTTTATACTACCTCGCCCTACCCGGCACATTCGCATGGAAGCTAAATTAAATACAGTCACGCAGGCGAAACGAATCTCTAGGTTATAATTTTCATAACTTGTGGTTGTATTTTTCATAACCCACAGTTATAAAAGTGATAACCTGTGGTTATATTTTACGCAAACTCGCTCACAGGGCTTGAAAATGCATGCTAATGGAAGAGCTGTTTTTTCAACTGCACGGTGGTTTAGACCGAATGGTGGGGTAATTCGGTAGAATTTGGTCTTAAAGCTGGATGATTCTAAAAAGGTAGCAGCCACCTCTTTTCCCAGTTCTTGGAAAAGAGGCCTGTTTATAGACCATTTACACCTTCAACAAAGGTAAAATACTCTCCAAGTACATCCTTTCATTCGCTAGTCGGGGCACCTTATTTTGGCCGCCAAGCTTGCCCCTGCTTTTCATCCATTGATAGAAAGTACCAGCGGGAGCTAAGTGAATAATGGGTTCTTTTAAGGCCAGATTTTTGAATCGCTTGGCATCATAATCGGAATTAATTTCGCGTAACTTTTCATCCAACACCTGCTTAAATCGAGGGATATCATTGGGTAACCGTTCAAATTCAATGATCCATTCGTGTGCGCCAGCATCATTTCCCTTAAAATATATGGGCCCGGCGGTATAATCCCGCACAATGGCGTCTGTGATCCGGCACGCTTCTTCTAAACCGCTATCGGCATTATCCACAATGAGTTCCTCTCCAAAGGTATTGATGTACTGCTTCGTGCGCCCCGTCACTTGTATACGGTAAGGATGTAAGGTCGTAAATTTCACGGTATCACCAATCATATAGCGCCATAAGCCGGCATTGGTAGAAATGATCAAAGCATAATTCTGATCGATTTCCACTTCATCTAATGTAAGGGTTTTCGGATTTTCATCATGTATATGCTCGATGGGCAGAAATTCATAGAACACGCCATAATCGAGCATCAACAGCATATCTTCTGCATCTAAACGATCTTGGATACCAAAATAACCTTCGGAAGCATTATAATTTTCCAGATACGACATGCTATCAGATGGGATGAGGCGTTTAAATTGTTCTTTATAAGGTTTAAAACTGACTCCTCCATGCAAATACAACTCTAGATTCGGCCAAATTTCCAATAGATTATCTTTACCTGTAAGCTCGAGCACTCTTTTTGCCAATACGACGTTCCAAGTGGGAACACCAGAAAGATTTGTTACATTTTCTTTAATAACTAAATTGGCTACACGCTCTATTTTTTCTTCAAAGTTGGGGTTGAGGGTAGTTTCCAAATCGGGAGTACGGTACATTTCTGCCCAAAATGGCAGATTACGAATCAAAATAGCGGATAAATCTCCTGAAATCGACTCGCCATTCCCTTCAGGGTTCATTTTATGGCTTCCGCCTAGTACCACACCTTTCCCTGTAAATACTTTTGCTTCTGGTCTATTGTGACAATAGATGGACAACAGGTCCTTGCCACCCTGAAAATGACAATCTTCCAATGCCTCCATGCTCACCGGAATAAACTTGCTCCGATCGGCTGTTGTACCCGATGACTTGGCAAACCACTTAATATCAGAAGGCCAAAGTAAATTCTGTTCACCTCCAATCATGCGATCGATATAGGGTTTTAAGCTGGTGTAATCTTGAATAGGAACCCGCTCACGAAAGGTTTCAAGGCTACAAATCGATTCATAACCATATTTTCTTCCCCATTCAGTTGCTTGGGCTGTAGTGATTAGGCTATGGAACCATTCTTCTTGAACTTCGTGGGGATACTTCATAAAAAGCTCAATCTGATGGATACGTTTTTTCATTATCCAATTGATAATTGAATTGACTATGGCCATGTTGTATAGTTAACCAAATTTTTTACGACGTAATTCAAAATGTCTTCCCAAATAATAAGTACGGGCCATCTCATTTACAGCAATTTCTTCCGGTGTGCCCGTTAACATAATTTTACCCTCGGTGAGCAAATATGCCCGATCGGTAATAGACAAGGTTTCTTGTACATTATGGTCGGTAATTAAAATACCTATATCCCGATGTTTTAATTTATGTACAATGCTCTGTATCTCTTCAACGGCAATGGGGTCTACACCTGCAAATGGTTCATCTAATAGAATAAAGTGTGGGTTTGCTGCTAAAGCACGTGCAATTTCAGTACGCCTTCTTTCTCCTCCTGAAAGTAAGTCGCCTCGATTTTTACGTACTTTATGCAAACTAAACTCATTGATGAGATCTTCCAACTTTTGCTTACGTAACTCCTTATCGGGATGATGGATTTCAAGCACCGCCATGATGTTGTCTTCTACGGATAGCTTTCGAAATACAGATGCCTCTTGTGCTAGGTAACCAATGCCTTTTTGCGCACGGCGGTACATGGGATCGTCGGTAATATCGTGGTCTTCCAAGTACACCTTGCCCTCATTCGGTTTAATTAAACCAACGATCATATAGAAAGAGGTTGTCTTTCCTGCTCCGTTCGGCCCCAATAACCCGACGATCTCGCCCTGTTCTACGTGGAAAGAGACATCGTTTACCACGGTACGTTGTTTATATTTTTTAACCAGGTGTTCTGCTTTTAGTATCATATTATCTATAAGTACTGGTATTAAGACATCAACAAGTAGCAGTGGCACGGACACGAGCAGTCAAGTTTAGCAGTACCGTTACTGCTATTGCCGCTGCCACTTACACTTCTAATCGAATCCCTTTTATATTTAATTGAATAGAGCGCTTATCGCGCCATATATTTTCTTCTATACAGAAACAAGCACTGAAGGGTATACCTTTATTCAGCTGTGGTAAATACGCTCCTAAACCAAAGCCGATACAATCGAAAACAGGAGCACCTTCCTGTGTAACAAACATTTTCAGGTGATTGACGCCCACTAAACTAGCAGCACCTTGTATGTATAGGTTTTTCGCCAGAAATACCGGAGCATGATTTTCTGGTCCAAATGGTGCAAATTGCTTCAATATACGGAAGAATTTAGGTGTAATATCCGTTAGCTTCAATGGGGCATCAATAACAATCTCGGGTTCCAATAATTCCGGTGCAATGCTTTGTGCTACGACTTCTTCAAACCGCGACTGCAAGGCGGAGACATTTTCTACCTTCATGGTCAAACCAGCCGCATATTTATGCCCGCCGAACTGCTCCAGCAAATCGCTGCATGCGGCCAATGCTTCGTATAAATCGAAACCGGCAACCGAGCGTGCCGAACCAGCCACATGTCCGTTCGATTTGGTCAGTACGATAGTAGGCCGGTAGTACCGTTCAGTCAAGCGCGATGCGACGATACCGATGACCCCTTTATGCCAATTTTCCTGATAAACAACGGTAGTCTTTCGCTTTTGCAGCTGCTCATTGGTTTGAATAAGGGTCAATGCTTCCGCTGTAATTTTGGCATCAAAATCTTTGCGCTGCATATTTTGTATATCTACCAAGTCGCAACAACTTTTTGCCTCTTCTGCACTTCGGGCAATCAATAATTTTACAGCATCTTTTGCATGTTCTATTCTGCCGGCAGCATTGATACGTGGGCCGATCTGAAAAATAACATCCGTTAAATTCAAATCTCCTACTTTAGAAGAGAGATCAATTAAAGCCTTTAAACCAAAATTGGGATTATTATTTAGTTTTTTTAATCCAAAATACGCCAATACACGATTTTCGCCAGTAATTGGCACAATGTCTGAAGCGATACTGACCGCTACCAAATCCAGGTATTGATATACTTCTGCTTCCTGTAACTGATTGGTTTTTGCAAATGCTTGTATGATTTTAAACGCAATACCGCAACCCGATAGTTCTTTATAGGGATAAGTGCAATCGATCCTTTTAGGATCTAATACAGCAACGGCATCGGGCAGCTGCGGACCTGGCGTATGGTGATCGCCAATAATAAAATCAATTCCTTTCGCTTTTGCATATGCTACCTTATCGACCGATTTGATCCCACAATCTAAAGCAATAATTAAGGTATATTGATTCCTTCCTGCGTAGTCTATCCCCTGAAAGGAGATACCATACCCTTCTTTATAACGATCAGGCACGTAATAGCCAATATGGCCATAATAGCGCTTCAAAAAACTATACAGCACCGCAACAGCGGTTGTGCCATCTACATCGTAGTCGCCATATATAAGAATATGTTCTTTATTGCCAATGGCTTGCTCGATCCGACGGATAGCCACCTCCATATCCCTCATTAAAAAAGGATCATGCAGGTGAGCCAAAGATGGTCTGAAAAACTGTTTAGCATCTTCAAAATGCTGCACACCACGTTGAACTAATAAAGATGCCAACACCGGACTGATATTGAGCGAATTGGTCAATGAAATGACTGTATTATTATTTACCGAATTCCTTTCTACCCACCTTTTTTGCATACTTTTGTTCAAATTCAATGGGTAAAGATACTTTAAAAAGTTTTAAGTTATAAGTTTTAAGTTATAAGAGCTTAAAGCACAAAGTTTAAAGCGGAAAGCTTTATCTGCTGTCGGTATAAGCTTTCGGCTATCGGCTCCCTGAGTTTTACTTATTGACATTTTGTATATTTTCAAAGGCATCAATGGGTCTGCCAGCTGATGGATTTTTACTTTTGAATTTTTTAATTTTTAATTTATTAAATGCAAGTATTTTCTTTATACGAAGGTTCATATTCGGTAGATAGCACCAAGAAATTTATCCCTTTCGATCCTGAAAAGGATGATAAAAAAGATCGGAAAGGTTCTTTATTTATTCATATCCATCCTTTTTTGATTCAGACTGCTCAGGACTTGATCCTGTTAGACACCGGCTTGGGTTACACCGATACACAAGGAGCATCCATCTTACATCAAAACATAAAAAAAGCAGGTTTTGATCCGAGTGATGTGACGTTTGTACTGATGTCTCACCTACATCAGGATCATGCCGGTGGCATGGTGCTGGAAAAAGATGGGAAGCTTCAATTGGCATTTCCCGAAGCGGAATATGTCATTGCCCGAGGTGAATGGGAAACAGCCTATAGCGGTCAGTCAAGCTCTTATAAAACACCGGTATTCGATGTGATTCAACGGAGTGGTAACCTGCATTTAGTGGAGGGAGACGGCCAAGTGAATGCCCATATTCACTATGCCCACAGTGGTGGCCATACGGAATTTCATCAGGTCTTCCATATCACCGAAGGGGACGAACACTATTTTTTTGGTGGGGATGAATTGCCCGAACCCGAGCAGCTCTTGCGTAAATTTGCCGCAAAATACGATTACGATGGCAAAAAAGCCATGCAGCTTCGCGAGGAATATGGTAACCAAGCCGCCGAAGAAGGATGGATCTGTATGTTTTACCACTCCACAAAAGAACCCTTCGGACGGGTAACGAAAGTGGATGAAATGTTTCGGATAGAAGGCCGGCGAGGATAGTTGTGGGTTAACACTAAATCAGTTGATACTGCGTGGCCACACGGATCAATGCGGCGGCATTAGAGACTTCAAACTTTTGCATCAGGTTCCGTCGGTGGGTTTCTACGGTGTGTGGACTAATAAACAACACTTCACCTATCTCACTGGTTGTTTTGCCTTCGGCAATGCAGCGAAGTACTTCTTGTTCTCTACGGGTTAACTTGGGCAGATCGAGGGGATCCTCCAATGCAGCGTCAAACAATGATTGTTGGACTTCTGGACTAAAAAATACGGTTTTATTTACTACTGCCTTGATCGCGTTTATAATTTCATCTGCTCCTGCATTTTTCAAAACATATCCCGTGGCGCCGTTCTGCAACATCTTCGTAATCATACTACGTTCATTATAATTACTGATGGCAATGATATAGGTTTGTGGATATTGTTGTTTAATTTGTTTGCATAAATCGATACCGCTCATATCCGGCAGGTTGATATCCAACAAAATAACATCTACCGATTCGTCTTGTAAAAAGAGCTGTGCGCTCTGTCCGTTGTTACAGCACCCTTTCACCAATACTTCTTCGCTATCTAGTAATAAGGCTTTCATCCCCTCTAATACAACGGGATGATCATCAACTATAAGTAGGGATATGTTCTGCATCTGGGTAAAGATTAAATTCAATATTAATGGTTGTGCCTACATTTTGTTCGGATTGAATATCAAGCTGTCCGTTTAAGTAAGCGACCCGGTTCCGAACGTTATGTAAACCAATTCCTTGTTTCATTTGCGCATTTTGTGGGTCAAAACCCTTTCCATCATCCTCCACCGTTACGTAAACTTTCTCATCATTCTGGATGCATTGTACCAAAATATTCTTTGCATCTGCATGGCGGACAGCATTGTGAATCAGTTCTTGCAAGATACGATAAACCATGATTTGTTGATGCTTATCGTCATTGGGTGAAAAACCATAGGTTTGAAGCGAAATTTTAATACCCGATCGCTCCAAATCTTCACAGAAATCGCGTAAGGCGGTAACCAAACCAAAACGCAATAAGGTCTCGGGCATCATATTACGGGCAATTCGCCTTAATTCATTTACCGCAGCATCCAATTTATTTAAAATAATGGTGTGTTGCTGTTGCGCTTCTATGGTGTTAGACTGCATGGAGTTTTTAGAAAGCAACAACTTGATGTTAGACAATAATCCACCCAAGCCATCATGCAAATCTCCCGCCAGTCGCTTCCGTTCTTGCTCCTGCCCCTGAATCATGGCATTATAAAAACCAACCTGTTGTTGTTGTTTCATACGCCGCAGTTGTTCATCATGCAATTGTTTATGCTGTTCTACTAAACGTTGCTTGTTACGAAACAAACGATAGCCGAGGAAAAGCACCACCAATAAGCAAACCAATACTACAGAACCTAATGTTAATACGGTTTTATTATAGGTTAATGCTGCTGATTTTAGTTGATTTTCTGCCCTTAGTTGAATAATTTCCTTTTCCTTTTTTTCGCGTTCATACTTTTGTTCAATCTGATTCAGCTTGATATTGGTCTGCTTTTTATTGTTTGAATCGGCCAAAGCTACATAGTCTTTCAATAAAGTAAAGGCTTTACTTTTATTCCCACTAGCTTCCTCTACATCAACGAGATTCTTCAGTGATAATAATTTATTTTTTAGAAATGGATATTTCTGGTTTTCTTGATAGACAGCATATGCCATCTGCCGAGCCTGTGCATACCGTTTATGATCAAAAAAAAGATAATATTTACGATTTAGCAACTCAATGCGGTTGTAAGATTCTTGCCGCTTATCAGCAAAAGCTAACCCTTTATCATAACTATCCAGTGCAGCTGAAAAATTTTCTTTCACATATTGTTGGAATAGTCCATTGAGCACGTAGTAATCTAGCCAAGCATAGGCATCTGGATTTTTCTGTAGCGCTTGATATGCCCATTGGAGATTGGCCTCCATCTGCCGCACCTTATTATCCGTATAATCTTCTTGATACAGCAAGGTCTTGGTGATCCCTAAACGACTGTCTACCGCCTTGGCGTATTCCGTTCGTTCGCCAAAGATATGTGCCGCTTGCTGAAAATAGCTGAGTGCTTTTTCATACTGTTTGGTATCAAAAAAAACATTTCCTACATCATAGTAATCGCTTGCTAACAAGATAGAATCGCCAATACGTTCTAAAATAGGAAAAGCTTTATCCATCATGTATTTTAGGAATACTTCACTATTATCTTCCCGCTGATACACAGCTCCTAAATCATGCCAAGTTTTAGCTAAATAGCGTTGTGCAACAACAGTGGCATCTTTTTGTAACAAGGTAATTGCCTGTTTATAATACTTCTTCGCTTCCGGCAAGTGATAATGTTCTAGATGAACTCCACCGACATAGTAATATCCGACGGCAATAGCCAAATTATCTTTTAGCTTTAAACTCCATTTTAATGCCTGTTGTGCATAAGAAAGGGCTTTTGCAGAATCTTTATAGAGCCAATAATCCGAAAGGTCTTGCATTGCCTTTATTTTTTCCCTTTCATCGGGACTATCCTGAAGCACTTTTGCTAAACTATCGGCATTCAGAGAAAGCTTCTGTTGCGCCGTTGCCTGACCACATAGGCATAAACTTAACCCTATAACAATTACATAGTGCATGTTAAGTATATTGATCGACAAACAAATGTACTTATTCTTTTAAGGATTTATCCTACAAGTAAGCCAATATACCAGAAAACCAGTAGAAAAAAAATCCCTTAAATAGAGGATGGGAGCTTGAAAATTATTTTCTATTTTTGCAGTATTCATTTTAAGCTAAAATTATAAAAATCTAACAGAATGAAACATTCTTTCCTTATTTTAACATTGGTTGTGCTCTTGGGAAGTGCATCTTTCCAACAGGCAGCAGCGCAAAGTGGTGCACCTTATAACACCGCTTTTGGTTTATTTCTCGACTTAGGTAATGGTGGTACATGGGTTGGTCCACATATTAAGCATTACTTTACAGAAAAAGATGCGGGACAAGCAATGGTTTTATTTGGCGATCACACGGTGACCATTGGTGCGGAGTATTCATACAACAAGGACATCCCTGGGGCGGCAGGATTAAGATGGAATGTGGGCGTTGGTCCTCAAGTACATTTTTTCAGCTATGAAGGTTTTAGCCAAACCGATTTCTCCATTCGTCCAGAAGCTGGGTTGGAGTATAAGATTAATGGTACACCACTGGCTGTTGGCTTTGACTGGCGTCCGATGTGGGGCTTAACGCACGATGGAGGGTTTGAAGCCGGTCGTTTTGGTTTGACATTTAAGTACACGCTTTAAGGCTTAAGGTATGAGGTGGAAGGTTTAAGGCGACAGGTAGTAGCTTACGTCTTATACCTTCCACCTTTGTAGTTTTAAGAGCAGAAAGCTTTTGAGTTGTAAGTGATAAGTTTTACGTTATAAGAGCGGAAACTGTAAAGCAGGAAGCGAAGAGATTGCTTCACCCTTGTTCCTCGGGTTCGCAATGAACTCATAGCATCGTCACTGCGATCTAGTCTGAGATAAGAGAAGCAGTCTCCTCACAACTCATAACCCGCAACTGACAACGGACAACCCGCAACTCACACAGGTGCTACCCAAACTTCTCTTTCAAAGTTTTCTCCAAGGCAAACATCTCATCTCTCAATTTAGCAGCTTGTAGGAAATCCATCTCTTTTGCGGCACGTTCCATATCTTTCCGTGCGGTATCAATGGCTTTTTGCAGCTGCGGCTTACTCATATATTGTACTACTGGATCAGCAGCAACTGCACTGGCAGGATCCGGATCCACATATGCTTTCGCTGCTCCACCTTTAAAATCGGCCACTGAAGTTTGTTCCATAATGGCTTCTCTTGATTTACCCACAGTTCTAGGCACAATACCATGCTCCTCGTTATAATGAATTTGTTTTTCACGCCTTCTATTCGTTTCATCAATGGTTGCCCGCATACTATCGGTTATGCTATCGGCATACATAATGACGCGCCCCCGATCATTCCGGGCTGCACGTCCAATCGTCTGTATCAACGAGGTTTGGGATCGTAAGAAACCTTCTTTATCTGCATCTAGAATGGCGACAAGTGTTACCTCTGGTAAATCGAGCCCTTCGCGCAATAAGTTAATCCCCACCAGCACATCAAATTCGCCCAATCGTAGTCCCCTTAATATCTCCACTCGTTCCAATGTCTTAATTTCAGAGTGTATATATCGAACGCGTATCCCTAAGCGCGTCATGTACTTTGTTAATTCTTCTGACATGCGTTTGGTTAAGGTGGTAACCAGTACTCTTCCTCCCTCTTTCGTTACCTTATCCACTTCGTCCAGCAAATCATCTACCTGATTGATAACCGGTCGGATCTCAATCGTTGGATCAAGCAGACCCGTTGGCCGGATCACCTGTTCCACAACTACACCTTCGGTTTTTTGTAATTCATAATCGCCTGGTGTTGCGCTCACATAGATAGTTTGCGGAGCAAGCGATTCAAATTCAGGAAAACTAAGGGGTCTATTGTCCAAAGCTGCGGGCAAACGGAAGCCAAACTCTACCAACGAAATTTTACGCGAACGATCGCCACCGTACATGGCTCTAATTTGAGGTACGGTCACGTGACTTTCATCTATCACCATCAAATAATCATCCGGGAAATAATCGAGCAAACAGAAGGGGCGCATCCCCGGCTGGCGTCCATCAAAAAAGCGTGAGTAATTCTCAATGCCGCTACAGTATCCCAATTCGCGCATCATTTCCAAATCATAGTTCACGCGCTCTTCCAATCGTTTGGCTTCCAACATACGTCCATCATGTACGAGCTGCTCTTTGCGCTGTACCAACTCATCTTGAATGGCAAAAATGGATTGTGTAAACTTTTCTTTAGGCGTTACAAATAAATTAGCCGGAAATAGTGCCAAAGTTTCCATCTTTTCGAAGGTTTTACCCGATACTGGATCAATGATGCTCAATTCTTCGATTTCATCACCAAAAAAAGTGATCCGATATGCATCGTCCATATATGCCGGAAAAACATCCACCGTATCCCCTTTCACCCGAAACGTTCCCCGCTTAAAATCGGTTGTTGTCCGTGCATACAGAATCTCTACCAATCGATGCAAAAAGGCATTGCGACTAATAGCCGTACCCACACCAAAACGGAATACTGATCGGGAGAAATCCTCCGGATTTCCCATACCGTATATACAGGAAATGGATGAAACTACGATAACATCCCTTCTTCCTGACATCAAGGCCGAAGTGGTACGCAAACGCAACTTCTCAATCTCATCATTAATCTGTAAGTCTTTTTCGATATAGGTATTCGTTGTAGCAATATAAGCTTCTGGTTGATAATAATCATAATACGAAACGAAATAATTGACAGCATTATCTGGAAAGAATTGTTTCATCTCGCCGTAGAGCTGTGCCGCCAGTGTTTTATTATGACTTAAGATTAAGGTTGGCCGCTGTGTCTGCTCAATCACATTTGCAATGGTGAAGGTCTTACCAGAACCGGTTACCCCGAGTAGTGTTTGATAATGTTCACCTGTTTCAACACCGGCCACTAATTGGCGAATAGCCTCCGGCTGGTCACCGGTTGGAACATATTCGGAAGATATTTTAAATTTCATGTAGGGAATTATTGGTGAAAATTGCACGCATGCCATTTTCGTTCGTATAATTTTTAAACAATTTGAATACCAAAGTAGTTAGTGCTATACGGATTTATAAAGAAATGACGTACGGCAAATAAAAGTACGAAAAAAGTGTGAGGTATATTGTGCGTTGCGAGAGCTAATACCTATTAAAAAACAAACAACAGTATGATCTTTATTCTAAGTAAAACCAATAGTTTGGCAAACCATTTTATCGCGGAGATGCGCCATAAGGAGAAGCAGCAAGATCGTTTGCGTTTCAGGCGTAACATGGAGCGGTTGGGCGAGCTATTTGCCTATGAAATCAGCAAATCCATGCAGTACGTGCCATCTGAAATAGAAACCCCTTTAGGAATTGCTGAGACAGCCTTATTAGCAGAGCAGCCCGTACTGGTCACTTTGGTGCGTGCAGGCATCCCGCTGCACCAAGGATTGTTAAATTTTTTCGATCAAGCGGATTGCGGGTTTATTGGAGCTTATCGGAAAACAAAAAAAAGTGGGCAATTTGAAATCGAACAAAAATACATTACATCACCTGATTTAAAGGACAAAACAGTCATCGTTGTAGACCCCATGTTGGCTACCGGCCATAGCATGGTATTATCATGCAAAGAGTTGATGGCAAACTATGCTATCAAAGAATTGCATATTGTTTCGGCTATTGCCAGCGAAGAAGGCTTAGCCCACGTTCAGGCTTATTTACCTCGAGCAAAGCTATGGATAGGGGCCGTTGATAGCGAAATAACCAGTAAGGCCTATATTGTACCCGGTTTAGGCGATGCCGGAGACTTAGCTTATGGGGAAAAAGTTTAGGTGGAGTTTTAAGTTTTAAGTCTTACGTTTTACGTTGCACGCCTCTTAGAACTTATAACGTAGAACTTATTACTTATAACGTTGAAATTCTTACCTTTGCCTGATGCAATATGCCCATAAAAAACACATTTTTTTTGATTTAGACCATACCTTGTGGGATTTTGATAAGAATGCCGAGGAAACCTTAAATGAGCTTTTTACGACATACCAGTTTGTCGATTTAGGCATCGCTTCTTTTGATGAATTCATTACCTGTTATACGCGAAACAATCAACGCGTGTGGGCACTATACCACCGTGGCGAGATTAGTAAGGAGGAGTTACGCCGTGCCCGTTTTGCAGACACATTTACGGAACTGGGTGTGGCACCCACCCTATTCCCTGTTTCTTTTGAAACAGATTACTTACGCCTGTGTCCTTATAAGACCCATTTGTTTCCCGGAACGCATGAGGTGCTTGCTTATCTGAAAGAGAAGTATACCCTGCATTTAATATCTAATGGATTTAAAGATGCTGCTGCCATTAAGGTAGTGAAAACAGACATCAAGAAATATTTTTCGCAGATCATCATTTCGGAAGATGTGGGCGTACACAAACCGCATCCGGATATCTATCATTTTTCGCTTTCTGCAGCCCAAGCGACGAAACCAGAAAGTATCATGATTGGAGACAGCATTGAAGCGGATATCAGAGGGGCACAAGCCTTTGGATTGGATGCCATCTATTTTAATCCCAACCAGCTGGAAGAACCGGCCGATGTTAAACGCAGCATTCAGGCCCTCCCTGAACTCATGCAATTATTTTAAAATATCTGCGGCTCCATAAATGGCCGCCAGTTCACCTAGGGCCGCCACACGGATGGGTAACAAGATCCCTTCTGCTTTTAAGCGCTCGTGGGTCTGTGTGATGAATAACTCATGCGCTTTAGCAATATTTCCGCCTAAGATTAATCCCTCGGGTTTGTCGACCAACAGTTCAGAGGCAATGAATTCGCCTAAGGTTTTGCCAAATTCATCAAAAACAGCCGCAGCTGTCTCATCGGTAGGCACCAAGGCGCAGAGTGCTTTTACACTTTCGACGGTTTTACCACTACGCTTACAGTACGTATCTTTTAGCCAGCGCCCGGATAGATAGTCCTCTGCAATGCCTTCCTTAAATGGCGTACACCATAAATCGGCATCTACGGCATGGCCATTCAGAAACAAAGCACTTCCCAGACCGGTACCTAAAGTAAGCCCAACGGCCTTATCAAATGACGCCCCTGAACCGGCAAACATTTCACCTTGTAAGAAACTAGCTGCATCATTAATGAAGCGAATATCTTGTGGACATATAGCCAATGCCTCCGCTAATAAGGTACGAACATTTATTTGGTAGAGTGCTTCGTATTTGTTCTGTCCTTTCATGAGGCTTACTCCTTCTTCATAGTCGAAAGGTCCTGGAATGGCAATGCCAACAGCAGCTTTTTCTAGATGACCCTTTTCTAATGATAAACGGATGCAACTTACCCACGAAGCGATGATTGCTTCAACAGTATCATGTGAGTTAACTCCTTGTCTAATGAACGTATGCTCTATTAATGCCTTATCCGCCAGATTAACCAAGGCAGTTGAAATGTGTGAACCTCCAATATCGCAACCTACAACAATTGTGTTATCCATTAATATGCTTATAATTTTGTCAGTCTGTTTCTTTTTTTGATACCCCGTTTACTCAGCTTCATTGAAACAGTTGGAGTAAAATACGAGGCAAATATAATTAAAGCGTTTTAGCAAAAAAATAAATTTTCTCGATTCCCTAGCATTTTTATCATTAGGGGTAACGTACCGCAGCATTTTCTTTACTTGATTGAGAAATAATAGCTTTATAACGTTTCAACGCTTGGATATAATAATAATCAGCATAAGGAAGTGGCACATCTACTTCGGCCATTACGGGAATATAACCCGCACCATGCATTAAGATAAAGCCGCCATTTGTCGCTAATAAAGCTGTATAATTTGGCGAGCCAAGGGTCTCTAACATGGTTTCGGCCGTTTTGAAATATGGCTTACCATAAGTTGCACTATATCCGCTCAGTTCTAGCAATGCCGAGGCCATAACGGCTCCTGCCGAGGCGTCCCGATAGGTGTTTGGTATATCGGGCGCGTTGAAATCCCAATAAGGGATTTTATCTTTAGGTAAATTTGGATGGTTTAATATAAAACCCGCGATGTGTTCAGCCCATTCAAGGTATTGTTTCTTTTTTGTTTCACGATAAAGAACGGTGAAACCATATAAGGCCCAAGCCTCACCTCTAGCCCACGTAGTTGTATCGTTGTATCCTTGGGCATTTCGCTTTCCTTTTACCTTGCCCGTTTTGGTTTCGAAAGTCACAATTTGATTGGTACTATAATCAGGTCGCACTAAATTTTTCCAAATGGTCTTCCCTTCCTGTTCTGCTATGCGGTAGTAACTAGAATCACCGGTAGCATGCGTTGCCCAAAACAAAAGCTCCAGATTCATAATATGATCGATGACCACGACGAATTCCTGATCGTTTTTCCGGGTATCCCATGATCGAATTGCCTTGACTTTCGGATTATATCGTTTAACCAATGTTTTCGCGGTTGCCAACAATGTTTTTTGATACGCCACCTGCGGATCAATTTTCATGGCTGTGCCAAAGCTGTTATACATAATCATACCCAGATCGGCCGAATGTTGATTTTTTTGCTGTGCATGTAATAATTTCATGGCACGTTTGGCTTCTTTTTTCAAAGAGCTATCTCGCGTTTCTTCATAAAGATACCATAAGGTTCCTGGATAAAAGCCGCTCGTCCACCAATCTGGACCACTTGTTTCTAAGAAATTGGTTGCTTTTACAAATGTCTTGGGTAATTTGCCTTCTGGTAAATCATCCATGAGCAATTTATATTGTTCGCTAGCATGTTTAAATCGCTGTTCGATAGTTGTAGTAAGTGCCTGACTTCCTTTTGGCCCAGAGACAACCTGCCTTTTGGAGTTGCAGGCCATTCCGATCGATAAGAACAAAAAAATGACTGATAATTGTAGCGTTGTTTTCCTAACCATAGTTTCGGCTTTGTACTTCCCGTTTTGGCTATTGCATAAAAAATGTAGCCATTTACCCGTATAAACTGGAATGGCTACATTTTTCTAACGCCTTTTTGGCGCTTTTGTTGTGCGCATATTTATCGGCCCATCCAGCCCCCATCAACCGTTAACACGGTACCATGCACATAATTGGCGGCCTCTGAGGCTAAAAAGACCGTTGGGCCTTTAAAGTCGTCCGGTTCACCCCACCTACCGGCAGGTATACGTGCCAGAATAGATTGACTTCGATCCTCATCTGCTCGCAGTGCAGAGGTATTGTCGGTCGCAATATAGCCCGGTGCAATGGCATTAACATTGACACCACTGCCTGCCCACTCATTTGCAAATGCCTTGGTTAATTGACCAACCGCTCCTTTTGATGCCGCATATCCGGGTACATTGATACCACCTTGAAAGGTAAGCAGCGATGCCGTAAAAATGATTTTGCCACTTTTCCGGGCAACCATATCTTTTCCAAATTCACGGGTAATGATAAATTGAGCTGTTTGATTAATGGCAATAATTTCATCCCAATATGCATCTGGATGTTCGGCAGCCGGTTTTCTCAGAATATTACCTGCATTATTGATCAAAATATCAACAACGGGATGTTTCGTCTTTACTTCCTTAATAAAATGGTACAATGCATCGCGTTGTGCAAAATCACATTGATAAGCATAAAACTTTCTTCCGAGAGCGGCCACCTCTTGCGATACCCGACTGTTTTCCAATTCCAGTGAAGCAGAAACTCCAATAATGTCTGCCCCTGCTTCAGCCAGTGCTACTGCCATGGCTTTACCGATTCCTCGCTTACAACCTGAAACAAGAGCGATCTTACCGGTTAAATCAAATTTATTTAATGTTGTTGACATAACGATTATTTTATAGATACTTCCAATGGATGTTGGATACGTTCCTGATAACGAAGCAAGTATTTTTCCCAAGCATCGGCGCTGGTTATTTCACCGGCCTTATTCCAAGCGCCACCATTATAATAAACCAGGGGTTGGTCTGCCAATGCCTTAAATTGAGCGAGTAACTGACCTGCTATTTCAGTGACACCAGTAATGGGCGATTTGCCGATTATGGCGATACCCAAGGTGCCGTCTTGACCATGCTGAGGCTCCCAATAACCAATAATTTGCTGATTAGCCAACTTCATGATCTTCCCACCATCTTCTTTACGCAACACAATACCCGCGGCTACAGGCAGCTTCTCTGTGCCCTCATAATGGTAAACCGCTTCCACTTTATTCAACTGTGACCCTGCATCCAGCGTAATGGTTTTGGTTACTGATACATTTTTTCCATTCACTTCCCATGGTTCATACGTTAATCTAAACGTACTTCGGAGAGGCCCATTATCGAGCACCTCATGGCCACGATAATGTTTCGAATAGACAATCTTACCATCCACTACAGGCGCTATGTCGCCTGCACCTAAGGTCATACCTACCGAATAATAATCCAAACCCTGTCCATGATCTTTATGGTAATCACCCGTCTTATACCACTGATCAATAACCAATTGATCGGTCCGCTTAGCCCATATATCCAGTCCCTGTGCATCATCCGGTCTCCCTTCCAATGCTTTTCCATACATACGGAAGGCGATTTTATCATTTTCCCAGGCAAAATCGTCGAAGCGTTCTGGTATGTAACGGGCATAGGTTTTCGCATCAACACCATTGGTGTCGGCAGCTTCAACATGCAGTTTCAATTCGCCGTTTGCAGGCACATCCGCCCAGATTAAGAGGTTTTGTACGCTATCTGCTCCTGCCTTCTCCAGTTGATAGGCATATACTTTACCTTGATCATCGACCAACTGAAATGATCCCTGGGATGCATGGGCCTGTTTAAACTCTGTATAGGGAACACTGGCCACCTCGGCCCGATGAACAGCCGTTGGGTTCTTGATAAGGATTGTTTTTTGCTCTGTAGGATTACAAGCCGTTACACTCCAGGCAGCAAAAGCCAGGATACCCAACCAATTTTTATGAATACGCATGACGCTTATTGTTTAAGGTTAATCATTCATGTTTATCGTAATGCTGGAATGGCACAACCATCCATATCACCATAGTCCATATTTTCGCCTGCCATGCCCCAAATAAAGGTATAATTAGCCGTAGCAGCGCCCGCATGTATCGACCACGGTGGGGAAATAACCGCCTGCTCATTCTGCATCCAGATGTGTCTGGTTTCTTGTGGTTGCCCCATGAAATGACAAACCGACTGACCTTCAGGGACCTCAAAATAACAGTAGACCTCCATTCTTCTATCATGGGTATGTGCAGGCATGGTATTCCATACGCTCCCTACTTTTAATTCGGTCATCCCCATCTGTAGCTGGCAAGTTTCCACCACACTGGCCACCAATAGCTTATTAATAACACGGTGGTTGGCAGTTTCCAAGCTTCCCAGCTCAACAACTTCTGCTTCTGCTTTCGTTACTTTTTTTGTAGGGTATGTATGATGAGCCGGTGCTGAATTGATGTAGAATTTTGCCGGATTGCTCGCATCTTTGCTGGCAAACGTTACTTTTTCATTTCCCTTACCCACATAGAGTGCTTCTTTAAAATCTATGTCATAAGCAGTATCATGGACGGTTATGGTGCCTGCGCCACCAATGTTGATGACTCCCAGTTCCCGACGTTCTAAGAAATAAGGTGCTTTCAGTGCATCTACGGTTTCCAGAGAAATTGTTTCTCCTTGAGGCATCACACCACCAGCTATATAGCGGTCGTAATGGGTATGCACTAAACAAACTTTATTCGCTTCGAATAATCGTTCAATCAAAAAGTTTTTTCTCAGTGCCTCGGTGTCCATCTGTTTTATCTCAACAGGGCTCGATGCATAACGGGATTCAAATAAGGTACTCATTATATTTTATTTAATTTTTCTAAAGGTTAGCATAAAGTGGCTAATGTACAGTTAATTTGCCAAAAGAGCAAACGTTTACACTACAAGGACAGTCGAGATGTGATGTATGGACTATGTGGTCATCCTTCCTACCAAGGTAACCGGTACGATTTCTTGCATATCCACTTTTGTTTGAGTAGTCTTATCTTTTAGCAGATGGATGAGTTTATGTGCAACACGGGCAGCCATTTCGGCCGGATGTTGGTCTATGGACGTGATGGGTGGCGTAATAATGGATGCGCGTGGATCATTAGAATATCCGATAATTTTCAAATCGGATGGAACGTTCATGCCACGTTCACGGGCAAATTCAACCGCAGCTAGCGCGGTGGTATCATTGGAAGCGAAAATGGCATCTGGTTTTTCTTCTGCGGCAAATAATAACCGAAGGCTGTTCCAAGCATGTTCTGCGGTTAACTCATGAAAGAAACACCATTCCTCTTTCAGCTGGATATTTGCTTTTTGTAAAGCGTGATAAAACCCTTCGGTACGTTCTTTATAGATACTGCAACTCAATGGGCCCGAGATATAAGCGATGCGCTTACATCCTCTATCGATCAGGTGATTACCTGCAATTAATCCGCCGCGGTAATCATCGCCTTTGATGATATGTGCGGGATAAGCTGTGGTAGGAACCCGATCATAGAAGATCAGCGGAAGCCCCTTATTGGTAAACCCGTCAAAATGACTGTAATCAGATGTATAAAGTGCTAGCGATACGACCAATGCATCAACACGTGACGAATAAAGGGTAGCGGCTAACTTTTGCTCGACAGCGACGTGATCATTTGATTGGCAAACCATTAAACTGTAGCCTTCTTCCTGTAATCGGTTCTGTAAAGCGGTGATGAATACCGCGTGGAAGTACATGGAAATGCGCGGCACAATTAGGCCGACAATATTAGATCGTCTATTCCGTAATGATGAAGCCATGCTATTATGCCGGTAACCCATTTCTTGTGCTTTATCCTTCACCCGTTTTCGGGTGGCTTCACTAATACGTGGATTATCGTTCAAGGCCCGGGATACAGTTGCCGCCGAAACACCTAATACTTCAGCAATATCAACAATACTGATATCGGAATGGGTTGGTTTATTCTTTTTCATACTGACCGGTGCTTAGCAAGACCAATGTACAGGCATATACTGGAACGATACCATTTGCCCTGGCCAAATTGGCTAATTCTTCATTTTCTGTTCCGGGGTTAAATATAATACGTTTCGGCTTAGTTTTTATCAAGTAATCATAATATTGTTCTTGCAGCTTAGGGCCAATATATAAGGTTACTGTGTGTATATCTAGCAAGGGCTCGCCTACAGTCTGTATTGGAACGCCCGCTACCTCGCCTTTCTTGATCCCAATATTGACAATCTCATGGCCTGCAGCAACTAAGCGATGGGCTGCCAAATAGGCATAACGAGCGGGGTTATTGGTTGCGCCTAGAATCAGTGTTTTCATTTTTAAAGTTATAAGTTTTAAGTATACCTATTCCCTAACTCCCACTATGCTGCTTACACAATTCATGCCATCAATGGCGGCAGATACAATACCTCCGGCATAGCCCGCCCCTTCCCCACAGGGATAAAGACCATGAATTTGTGGATGCTGCAGTGTTTGTTTATCACGCGGAATCCGTATGGGCGACGAGGTTCTGGACTCCACACCAACCAACACCGCCTCATTGGTATAATATCCGGGCATCTTCTTTCCAAATAGAGGCAATGCTCCTTTTAACGCATCATGCACAAAATCGGGCAACACTTCTTTTAATAATGCTGGTTTCAATCCTGGCTGATAGGAATGGACAGGCAGGTTGGCCGAAAGTTTACCTTCTACAAAATCAATCATACGCTGTGCAGGTGCTACCAGCGCACCCCCACCGGCACGACAAGCTTGCTGTTCAACCTCTTGTTGAAAATTTAAAAGTGCAAACGGATCGGTATTAGCCGATTTCACATCGGCTAGATTTACCTGTACTACCGTCCCAGAATTGGCATAGGGATTATTTCGCCGGGAGGGCGACCAGCCATTGACCACCACCTCACCCTCATCCGTTGCACAAGGAGCTATAATACCACCCGGACACATACAAAAGGAGAAAACACCTCTGTCATTAACTTGCTCAACTAAGCTATAATAGGCAGGAGGTAAGTATTCGCCTCGATTTTCACAATGATATTGTGCACGATCAACGATTATTTGTGGATGTTCTATCCGAACACCCAATGCAAAAGGTTTGGCTTCGACTAGCCATTTTTTACGTTTAAATAAATAAAAGATATCACGCGCCGAATGGCCCGTGGCTAATATAAGCTGATTGCATGCCAATTCTTCCCCATTGGCTAAGCACACGCCCCTTACTGCATCATGCGCAGTTAAAATATCCACTACTTTGGCCTCAAATTTAATTTCCCCACCATGCGAAATAATGGTATTCCGAATGGCTTCAATAATATGAGGCAGCTTATTCGTCCCGATATGCGGTCTTGCATCTACCAATATATCGGGAGTAGCTCCATGCTGTACCAACCAAGTCAGCACTTTTTGCACATCGCCTCGCTTATTAGACCGTGTATATAATTTACCATCCGAATAGGTACCTGCCCCACCTTCGCCAAAGCAATAATTTGATTCCGAATTTACTTGCCCTAATTTATTGATCGCTGCTAAATCGCGCCGCCGCTCCTGTACCTTTTTTCCTCGTTCAAGCACGATGGGTTTGAGTCCCGCTTCCAGGCATTGCAGTGCAGCGAATAAGCCCGCGGGTCCCGCGCCGATGATAAGTACCTCTGGCCGACCTGCCACATCGTCATACGATGTGCCAGAAATCATTTCATTGGGTTGCTCATCTAGATAAACTTGAATCTGCAAGCGATACACCACCTGCCTACCTCTTGCATCAATGGAACGTTTTCTGATCTTGATGGCCTGAATGCGATCCGAGGGGAGGTTTAACCGCTTGCTTACCTGGTGTAAAATAAAATTTTCGTCAGAAATTTTTTCAGGGATAACGGCTATTTCAATTTCTTTTTGCATCTTGTATTGCCCAGTATTTATCTGGGATGTAACAAAGGTATAAAAATTGCTATCAAAGTACTGAATTGATTAAATTAAAAGAAAAGACGATGATTAAACGATTTATTTTTGGATTCATTGGCCTCGTGGCAGCTTTATCGTTAAGTTCATGTGGCTATAACAACATGGTCAAATTAGATGAAAATGTGCAATCTAAATGGGCAGAGGTAGAGAATGCTTACCAAAGACGGGCAGATTTGATACCAAATTTAGTAAACACCGTGAAGGGTGCTGCTAATTTTGAGCAACAGACATTGACCAACGTTATTGAGGCGCGCGCTAAGGCAACCTCTATTACCATAGATCCATCTAACCTGACTCCAGAAGCGATTAAGAAATTTGAAGATGCGCAGGGCGCATTAACGGGTTCATTGAGCCGATTAATGGCCGTTGCTGAAAATTATCCACAACTCAGAGCTACCGAAAATTTCCAAGGCTTACAAGCGCAATTGGAAGGCACAGAAAACCGAATTTCAGTGGCCCGTAGGGGGTTTAACGAGGCAACGCAACAGTATAATTCAACCATACGTTCTTTCCCCAATAATTTAATGGCTGGTATATTCGGATTCAAGGCGAAGGGTTACTTTACCGCACAAGCTGGTGCCGATAAAGCGCCTGAAGTTAAATTCTAAGAGCCTATTTAAATTTGTATTGTGAAAGGAGACGAAATGGATATCTTTAGCAGTGAAGAACAAGAACATATTGCACATGCCATTGGCTTGGCAGAGGCCAATACATCGGGAGAAATACGTGTTTGTATTGAAAAGAACTGTGAAAAGGAAGCCTTAATGAGGGCGGAAGAATGTTTCAATAAATTGGGAATGCACAAAACCAGTCTCCGCAACGGCGTACTTATTTATCTTTCTACAGACGATCATAAATTTGCGATTATTGGCGACCACGGCATCAACAGCAAGGTTGCACCTGATTTTTGGAAAACAACTAAAGAGCATATGCTCTCGTTTTTCAAATCAGGCGATTTAGCCAATGGCTTGATCGCGGGCATCCAATCTGCTGGAGAGCAATTACAAATGCTGTTCCCGCGTTTACATGACGATGTAAATGAACTACCAAATGATATTGTGTTCATGAATCGCCAAAAAGAAATCTAATCCATGAAGTTCCTTTATTTTTTGCTTTTTATATGCTTTACCGGGTTCACCCATACTGCTTTGGGAGCACCCGATTTCCCACCGGTATCCAATACCTTAGTAACGGATTATACACAAACCTTAAGCACTGCTGAGCAGCAACAGTTAGAGCAAAAACTGGTGACTTTTGATGACACTACTTCTACCCAAATTGCTGTAGTCATCATGACCTCGGTAGGTGATTATGATATTGCTGATTATGGCGTTCGTTTAGCCCAACAATGGGGCATTGGAAGCAAAGGTAAAGATAATGGCATCCTATTGCTGATTGCCAAAGATGACAGAAAAGTAACGATACAAACGGGTTATGGTGTAGAAGGTGCCGTACCTGATGTCATTGCTTTTCAAATTATACGTAACATCATTAGTCCGGCTTTTAAACGGGGCAATTTTTATGAGGGTATAGATCAAGCGACTAATGCACTCATTGCCTACACCAAAGGCGAATATAAGGCAGAACCACGTCAAAAAAAGGGTAAAGGAAGTGGTGGCGGAGGCCTTTTAATCACGATCATCATCATTGCAGTAATCATCAGCTTGATTTCCAAAGGTGGTGGTGGAGGCGGTGGCGGACGTGTAATTGGCGGGCGAGGCAGTTCCGACTTGTTTTGGCTTACTTTGTTGGGTAGTGGATTGGGTAGAGGCGGGCGCCACAGTGGCGGTGGATTTGGTGGAGGCTTTGGCGGTGGCGGTGGCGGCGGTTTCGGTGGATTTGGTGGCGGCGGATTTGGTGGTGGAGGCGCAAGTGGAAGCTGGTAAATTCGTTGTCGGTTATCTGTTGTGAGTAAATTAGACGAACAACTGATTACCGTTATAAAGTTTGAAGTGATACGTTTTAAGAGGATTGCATGCTTATAACATAAAACTTACAACGTAGAACTAAAAAGTCTTGGTAATAAAAAAATGTTAAAAAGAGATTCTCTGACTGCCCAGATGCAGCAATTGAGCCACACTTTGGCAAAAGTAAAACGATTAATCATCGAAGATCAGGAGCCCAAGGCATTGGAAGAAGTGCTTTCTACGCTTTCACATTATTACGGCACCAATCAAGAAGAGTTGGTAACAGCTTCTGCCGATATGTTGATTGACCGCTTATTAGAGCAACAATTTAAAGTGGAAGAGCTCAGTATGTTGGCCGCCTTTTTGGATGAGTTAGCAGGTTTGAATGACGATGGCGAAACCAGAAAAAATCTTTGGACGAAGGTTATTGCCATATACGACTTATTGGAAAACCAATACCACATGCTATCATTTGAACATCTGGATAGACGAAATTTGTTAACTACCGCTTTAGGCATCCGCTAAACAAACAGATATATTAACCATAAGCATTATGCAAACAACGGCACTCAAAAATATATTGATTTTATTTTTATCCATGATTTCATTATCTGTTTCTGCACAGCTCGTGGGCGAATTTAAACCAGTCGAATTTAGCCCGATTTATCCTCAGGGGGAGATCCCCAATAGTAAAGCAACGGGTAACGAGCAAGAAATTAGCACCCAGGGTAACGACGGCATCGAGCGCATTTCGAATGTGAGTATTCCTACCATGCGCTATTATACGCCTAATAAAGAAAAATTCAAGGGCACGGCCATCATTATCTGCCCTGGTGGAGGATATGCTATTTTGGCTATGAGCCACGAAGGGGATGCGGTTGCTAAACAATTTGCAGCAAATGGCATCGCTGCTTTTGTACTGAAATATCGATTGCCCTCTGATGCGATTATGGAAGACAAAAGCATTGCCCCGTTGCAAGATGCGCAGCAAGCCATTAAACGTGTGCGCGAAAGCGCTACGGCCTACGGCATTGATCCGCATAAAATTGGCATTATCGGCTTTTCTGCTGGCGGGCACGTTGCCTCATCGGCCGGTGTTCATTTTACCGACGCGAAAATTGACAATCCCAACCATACCAGCCTACGTCCTGACTTTATGCTATTGATCTATCCGGTTATCAGTATGGATACTGCTATTACACACATGGGATCTAGAAATAACCTATTGGGCAAGTCACCTTCGTCTCATTTAGTTCATTACTTTAGCAATGAGACGCAGATTACGGAAAAAACGCCTCCTACGCTGTTGGTGCATGCTGCCGACGACCATGGCGTGTCTATTGTTAATAGCGAACGCTTCCATGAACAATTAGAAAAACGCCACATTCCGACCCGATTGATCATTTATCCACAGGGAGGACATGGATTTGGCCTCCACAACAAAACAACGGATGATAAATGGTTTGACCATGCTTTGGAGTGGCTGCATAAGGTGGGTTATTGAAAGTTACGACAATTTCTGAAATGTCCGCCACCATAGGTCGGGCATCTCTCCTTCAATGGCCAACAAATAGTCTTCATAGCGGCAAGGCACCAGGTGAAAACGCTCGTTTACAGATTTTGTATTTGGATACGGAACCTGCATCCACCACCGATCAGTCTTTTTACTTTTAATAAATACCAATTCATAGCTATCGTCATTCAATGATGCCCGGTATACAACATATGCGGACTTGGGTTGCAGCGGAACATCTTTCTTCCGGTTATAAAAACCATCGATGAAGTACCATATCATCTGAGCGAGCAAGATGGCCGTTTGTCCGTTATTATCATAGGCCGGATTCAATTCATAAAAGCCAATCGAGGTTAATTTATCACTCATTCCGGCATAACGACAAAGCTGGCATGCCTCTTCTGCGTAAAAACCATTGGGTGTAGCGTTGGCATTCCCACAAGCATCAGGTGAGCGAATGGCCCCTATATCGAAACTCAATAGGTCGGCATTCCGGATAACGGGTTCTGCCTGATCGGTTTTGCCCGAAAACAAGCCCAAGCGATACGAATCAAAATACAGTTTATCCATCACCTTCAAGCTATCTTGACTTACATAATAGGTCTGATGCCCGATATTGCTATAGTTAAAAAGGAAATTTGGTTGATGCAATAAAATACGCGTTAGGTAGGTTTGCGAGGTGACTGGGTTTTCATTGTCGACTGTTTCATCCAAATCAAAATGCGAATCAATGACAACGAGGTCTACCTTCTGTTCCAGTTTTTCATAGCCCTGGAATTGGGCATAGGTTAAATCTTGCCCACCACCAATGATGATCGGCACGATGTTCCGTTTTATTAATTCTTCAACAGTAGCCTTTAATGCAGCGTAGGTATCTGTTACTGCTGCACCCGCTTTAATATTCCCCAAATCTGCCACCTTTAACGGATAGTTGCCCTTATGTAAACTGTATAATCGCTCTCTCACATAATTCGGAGCCAAAGCACATCCTTCATTGTTCACTGCACTGCGATCGTCCATCACACCAATTAAGGCCAGATCATACGATTCGTTTTCATAATCCGGGAAGTCTGTTTCAAATGCATGGATATGTGCCCCGAGTTGGCTGGTATAAAAGCCGTTGTTCGGAGTAAACGATTGGACGGTTATGGGTGAAAAAAAATCAACTAGAGACATGGGCTTCGTTTGTGCTGGTGCAATTTTGTTTTTAAGATTGTGCAAATATCCATTTATTAACTTACTTTTGAAAGTATTTATGACCAATCTAGAGGAAATTAGGCAGTGATATTAGTTACCGGCGGAACAGGTTTTTTAGGTTCGACGCTTATTAGGCAATTATTAGCTAGCGGAAATGCGCTCAGAGCCATCAAGCGTCGGTCGTCGGTCATCCCTTCCGATTTAGCTGATCATCCCCAAATCCAATGGCTGGATGCCGATATGGACAATTATTTTGAATTGGCCGATGCCTTCGAAGGCATACAAGAAGTGTATCACTGTGCCGCGATGGTTTCTTTTGATCCATCAGAAAGAAAAAGGATGATTCATGTAAACACTGCTGGCACGGCGCATATTGTCAACCTATGTATTATCCATGGAGCGCGTTTACTGCATGTAAGTTCGGTAGCCGCTATCGGCGTACCTAAACCGGGTTCTTTGGAGGCCAGCGAGCAGAATCTATGGGAATACGACGAGACACAAAACGGATACGCCATTTCGAAATATGAATCTGAAATGGAAGTTTGGCGAGGTACTGTTGAAGGCTTAAATGCCGTCATCATAAACCCTGCGTTAATTATTGGTTATCAAGCCGGTAAAGCCAATACAGGTGCCATTTTCCATCTGCTGCACAAAGGACTACGTTATTATACGAAGGGTAGTGTAGGCCTGGTAGATGCAGAAGATGTGGCACGTGTAGCTATACTGCTCATGCAACGCAGAGACATTCAGGCAGAACGATTCATTGTGAGCAATGAAAATTGGACTTATCAGAAGCTTTTTAGTACCTGCGCACGGCTGATGAGGAAGCCCGCCCCTAATAAACTGGCTACACGCTTGCACTTAGGTATTGCTTGGCGGGCTGCTAAAGTAGCTTCTTGGTTTACTGGTGTAAAACCTGGCTTGACCAAAGAAACGGCTCATGCCGCATTGGTAAAACAGGCTTACACGAATAAGAAGCTAACAGAACGGGTGGGATATGCTTTCAAACCACTGGAGTGCACGTTAAAAGAAATTTGTGAAGGCTTAGAGCGAAAAGCATAAAGCTGAAAGCTGAAAGCATAAAGCATAAAGCTTTTAAAGAATATCTTGATACTTGATACTTGATACTTGATACTTGATACTTTAAATAATATATATAGCAGTACGGAGTACTAAAATACTAACAACAAAACAAACATGAAACATTATTACATCATTGATTTCGACAGTACTTTTACACAAGTTGAAGCACTTGATGAGCTGGCCCGTATTTCTTTGGAGCACCATCCCGAACAAGATACAATTTATAAGCAGATTGAAGGATACACCAACGCTGCCATGGAAGGCAGAATCTCTTTTCGGGAAAGTTTAGCTGGCCGGGTAAAACTGTTACAGGCCAATAGATCACATTTAGATAAGCTGATTACACATTTAAAAAAGAAAGTTTCTGCTTCGTTCTCTAGAAATCGTGATTTTTTCAGGGAACATAGTGATGATGTGCTCATTGTTTCAGGTGGTTTTAAAGAGTTCATTACACCTGTTGTTACACCATACGGTATCAAAACTGAACATATCTATGCCAACACCTTTATTTTTGACGACGAGGGCAACATCATTGGTTACGATGAGCATAACCCCTTATCCGATGAAGGTGGTAAGGTGAAACTTCTTAAAACCATGAAATTAGATGGTACAATCTATGGAATTGGTGATGGGTACTCAGATTTTCAGCTGAAAGAATCTGGTTTGATAGAAAAGTTCTATGCGTTCACTGAAAATATAGAGCGCAAATCTGTTTCCGAAAAGGCCGATCATGTTACGCCAAGTTTAGACGAATTTTTATATGTAAACCACTTACCGCGCGCTATCTCTTATCCTAAAAATCGTATTCTTTGCCTCATTATAGGCGATGTGCCCGAAATTGCCATACATATCTTGCGCCGGGATGGTTTTTCTATCCGGCACAAACAAACATTGGAAGAAAAATATGTGAAGGATATAGGCATGCTGTTATTAGCAAACGGTGTCCAGATTGCCGACGAACAGCTTGCCCGTGCCGAGAAATTAAAAACCATTGGTTATTTGGGCAACATCAAAGGCATGGTCAATAGAGAACTATGCAACGAAATGGGTATTGTGGTTTTTGATGACAAGAAAAACAAAAAGAAGAACGGCGAATTCATTCCCAAACGGATGGCTGATTTTATTAATAAAGGAGATACGGCCATGAGCCGCAATTTCCCCAATATGCAGCTACCACGCATGCACCAGGCCCACCGGCTCATCCACATCCACCAAAACGTTCCGGGAATCATGGCGCAAATCAACAATGTTTTTGCTCAGCACCACATCAATATTGTTGCCCAATTCTTAATGACCAAAGGCAACATCGGCTATGTCATTACAGACATCAGCAAGGGTTATGATGATAAGTTGCTGAAGGAGTTAAAGCAGATTGCCACTACGATTAAATTGCGCATATTATATTGATAGAGAATAAACTAATTTAACAACTCTTGCAGTTTGCGATGCAAATCTTCTCCCCGTAGGTTTTTGGCTATGATTTTTCCCTGCGGATCGATGAGGAAGTTAGCGGGTATACCGCGAACACCATACAAACGGGCAGCGGCATTTTCCCAATATTTCAAATCAGAAACGTGTGTCCAGGTTAATCCATCATCTTGAATGGCTTTTAACCAAGCATCTTTTCCTGTGGGTTTATCGAGCGAAACGCCTAATACCGTAAAATTTTTATCTTTAAAGGCATTATAAGCCGCTACTACATTGGGATTCTCTCTGCGGCAAGGGCTGCACCAACTGGCCCAAAAGTCAATTAATACGTATTTGCCTCGTAAAGATGATAAGGCTACGGGCTTACCTTCGGTATCGTTCATCGTAAAATCGGGGGCTGTGCTCCCCACAGCTGTTCCCTTCAACTGGTTCAGCACTGCACCGTAAGCAGCTCCGATATTGCTCGCTTGCACTTCTTTGGAGAGCCCACTATAGAGTGCCTTTGCTTTCTCATAGTCTTTCTCTGGGTTAACGCTCGATTGCAACGTATACATGCTTACCAAGGAGTTGGGGTTATTCTGAATAAAGCCATTCAAAATATTTTCCTGTTTGGTCAATAAGGCTTCATAACGAGGTTGAAATTTTTCTTGGAATGCCGTTGTGGCACGTGTCTCATCAGATGCTTCATAATACATGCTCATAAGTGCAGCTGATTCTTCTTTCACTGCATTCATCGCTTGATTGAGTTTGGCTTGATCTTGATTAAGCGGTGTGCCCCCCAATGTGCTGTTTACCAAAGAATCGGTTGATTGCACCGTCACTTCGCCCTTTTCCAAAAAGAGCGGGAGCATATCTGGCGCCTCTAACTGCGCTATCGATTCTCCTTTATGCGCCAATACCAAAACCGCATTTGTGGGATCGGCAACTTGACCTGAAAAAGAAAAATTACCTTGCGTAATTGCACTCGAATCGCTCTTTTCAGCTCCGTCTACCATATAAAACAAATAAGCTTTTGCCGGTGCGTTCAATGCACCCACCTTCCCTTTTAACGTATATGCCTGCTGGGCGCCCGCCACAAACGGCACTAAAACGCCTATACTTAAAATAAGCTTCTTTATCATTTCGTTTTTCCTTTTAATGCTCTTCTTCCTAGCCTTTACCTAGGCAAACATCTTACAAAGGTACTATTAAAAAGAACGTGTGTTAAACCAATCTCATTTATTTAGCCAAGATGTTACAAGTATTTCTTACCTATCCTATTTTTTTCCTAACTTGCACAGCATACAATATACATAATTTTTTCACTGTGGCACACGCTTTTAACATCGACGTAGAGTTAACCAAGAACTCCCATTTAGGAAAGGTTGATTTCAACAACCTCAAGTTTGGACAGATTTTATCAGACCATATGCTGGTCGCTGATTATGACGACGGCGAATGGAAATCGGTCAAGATTGTCCCTTATGCGAATCTGAGCCTGAGCCCAGCCACATCTGCCTTACATTATGGACAGGCCATCTTTGAAGGTATCAAAGCTTTTAAGTTTGCAGATGGCCGCGTCAGCATTTTCAGGCCCGATCGCAATTTTGAGCGCTTCAATAAATCGGCCGTGCGATTGGAGATGCCCGAGCTTCCTGCTGAGATTTTTATGGATGGATTGAAAAAACTGATCGACATCGACCGCGCTTTCGTTCCACCGGTAGAAGGCGCTTCGCTCTATATCCGGCCTTTTATGTTCGCTACAGAAGCTGCTTTGGGCGTCCATCCTTCTAAATCATATCAATTTATTATTATTACCGGACCGGTGGGCGCTTATTACAATAAACCCTTACGTGTTAAGGTAGAAACTCATTATACACGAGCAGCGGCAGGCGGTGTTGGTTTTTCAAAAAATGCTGGAAACTATGCCTTATCATTATATCCTACCCGTTTAGCACAGGACGAGGGTTTTGATCAATTAATCTGGACGGATGCAAAAGAGCATCAGTATATTGAAGAAGCTGGAACAGCCAATTTAGTTTTTATGCTGGGCGACACGTTGGTAACCCCCGGTTCTGAAACGGTATTACAAGGAGTTACCCGCCATAGTATCATGGACATTGCCAAGCGTTGGGGAATCAAAACAGAGACTCGGGACGTAAGTGTACAAGAACTCATAGCGGGTATTGAGAACGGACAGGTAACGGAGGCTTTTGCTGCGGGCACTGCAGCCACCTTAACCCCCATTTCTGAAATTGGCTACAACGGAAAGATTTATCGGTTAAGCGATCCTGAAACAAGGGAATTTTCAAAAAAGGTAGTTCAATACCTTAATGAGCTTCGTTATGGTAAAATTGATGATCCTTTTGGTTGGAATTTCATCGTTTAATTACAAAGAAGAAAAATAGCGTTGCGCTATTTTTCTTCTTTTATATGCTTATCATTTTTTTTCTTAAAAACCCGTTTAAAGAAACCTTTTACCTTACCCACAGCTTTATCGGCATTCTCAGCGGTGCTCATTAGTTTTGCTTCACGCTCCTTACTTACTCCTGCACTTGCTTTCACACCTTCGAATAAACTTTTCCATAAGAAGTTGAAGAAAGAGGCTGTAAGCGGACGCCTATAATGAATGGGGCCTGGATGAAAATGCTCGTTTGCATCGGGATTACTATCATTGATAATAAATTTATTTGTTAAGACAGAAGCGACATCACTTTTCGCTCTCGACCCGTCTTTTTCTTTAACAATAACTCCTACAGCTAATTTCTTATAATAAAAATCAACTCTTCCATCTGCTCGATACTCGTTGGCTTTTACCTGAAAGCCCAATTTACTGAAATAGCCGGAAGAGATTTCAAGCATAGCCAAAGGTTTGGTAACAGGATTCAATGCGCGGGCATTCATCTGTGAAAGTGTACCACGGTAGGTAAATGCTCCTAATTTATCCAGCAAATCAAAGCTAAACTGGATTTCGAGTTTACCTTGGTTCATAAATTTAGACTCAAGCGCTGCTGTTAAAAACCGATTGCGCTGAAGCGCGGTAGAATCATTGGTTATATGATAGAAATTACCTTTGGTATGATTAAAAGTTACTTTTCCCGTTTGACCACTTTTACCATTATATTCGGCGTAAGAAATGAGCATATTGTTCAATTGTAATGTATCGATTTTTATTGGAATTGCCAGCTTGCGCAACTGTTGATGTGGGTACTTGCCTATTTTCGTTTCCTGAATACTGGGGTACGATTTGTTATTATAGATTGCTACCGTAGCTTGGCCGAGTGCCACCTTTTCGGCATATAGCTTTTGTTGTCGCAACAACTTAAATAAATCAATACGCTGAATACGAATGGTGTCGAACGTTAAATCGAATCGGTCTTTCGCCTGTTTCACCTTTTTATAAAAATCTATTTTGCTGTAACGTGGAGTCATTTTCAAGCCATCGAGTACGATGCTACGTTGGGCCGATGTAAAATGTATACCTTGTACATCTAGGTAATACAGGCTGTCGCCTGTTGCAATCCGATAATTATCCATTTGAAAATCCACATTGCGTGCATTGTAAAACCGCAGACTGTCATGCTGAGAGGTGGAGTCTATCCGTAAATCAGTAATATTAATATTGACATTCTTTAACCTGGTTATCTTCTCCACTGATTCATTTCGGTTCTGATAAGTAACCTGAACGTTTTCAAATGCCACATGCCCGACCGTTAATTCATTTAATATTTCTGATATTTTCTGGTATAAGCTTCTTTTGTCTTTTATTGCAACCGTATCATGGTATGGCTGGTGTTCATTCAGCACGGTTATTATTGGACTTTCAATCACAATGCGATCAATATTTAATTTACGTTGCGTATATATCCTTTTCGGATGAAAATTTTCGATCTCTAAACGGGCTACCGCAATTTTATATACATTATCTGGTGCTTTTTTCTGCTCCTTTAAACGTCGGTATACTCCGGTATCGGGTATCAGCTTAAAATTACGCAGCGATGCATTGCCCGTCACCAGATTAAAATCTAAATCATCATATGTTACCCGGTAGAGGCTATCACTCGAGCGAAGCGCCATTTCGTGTATTTTTTCATTCAAAAGCGGGCGCCAATGGTTTCCCAGATACCATAAGGCAGTAGCCAACACCAATATGAGTGTTACCACGATCGCGATTATCCATTTCCAAAAAGGTTTCATTTATACGTTTGTTAGATTGTTATGGTTCATTATCTTTTGTATCTTATATCTATTTTGAACGTGATTACTTGGGTAATCCCAAATTGACTTTCAAGCCAGAATAGACGGCCTTCCACATTAAATTGAAAAAAGTCCGTTCTTGATCATGTGCATACCAATGCGCTGCCATACGGGGTGGGTCTCCGACTTTATCCGGATTATTTCTTTTGATGGCTACCCAGTTAATAAACAAAGATAATATACCCTTTTTGGCTAGCTTACCGCTTTCAGCATCTAATAAAGCAAGTTTAAAATCACGATAAAGCATCACTGTCTTTACCCTTGCTCCATATCTGTTGGCCTTTACATCAAATCGAATCTGATTAATATACCCCTGTTCGGCCCGAGCGAGTGTCAACGGTTCCAAAATCTGATTGAACAACGACGCTGGAGCCCCACTCAACGATCCTTGATAATTAAATCCGCCTGCCGTATCCAGCATATTAAAATTTAAATCTACTGTTAACCGAGGCTGACCTAAAAAAAGGGTAGAGAAATGGCAGTTGATCCAAGGTGATTTTTTGAGTTCAACAGTATCATTACTCACCTGCTTTAGTGTTCCCATCAATTGCCTAAATATCACGGTACCAGCTTTACCCGATTTCGGGTTTCTTTCTTTATAATAGATATCTACATGTTTTAGATTTATTTGCTTCACTGTGATGGGAAGAGCTAGGCGCTGAAAGGCCAATGAGGGGAAATTGTTGGAAGCGATTGTGGTATGTTCGGGCATGCCTTTATCTGCATAGATATGAAGAACAGGATGTATAATAGACAAGGTATCCAGGAGTAATCTCCCTTGTGTTTCGAGCTTTTTAAAAGCAATAAGTGAAGCCTCGATCTTCGGATAAAGCATATCATAACGATCGCGCTTATACGGTAGTGTTTTTGACCACTGTGTTTCAGTATATGTAGGAATCACTCGGAGCGAGTCGATTGTCAATCGCTGTTGCTTTGTAGAAATATCCATTTTGGCTAATCGAAATTGATACACTCCATCTGTTGAGATATAACGAATGTTATTGCCATAAACACGGATATCTTTTGCAAACCAACATGTTGTTGCATCTCTATGGGCAGTATCATGGATAGCAATCTGCTTTATATCCATATTTATCCGAGACAGCCAACCATTTGGGGATGCATCATGCAGATTATCAGCGGCTTTAAACTGGAGGTTCTTTACTAAAAAACGATTAATTTTGCCGTTTGGCAGCCATTGTTGCAATTGTTGTTTCCAATTTATCTTGTCTTTTTTTGGCTGCTTTGCTTCCATGTTAACCTGTAAGATAGTCGGCTGATCTACTTCTATCGTTTGCACATGCACTTTTTTAGAGAAGATGAGCGTCCAGATATTGAGGCCGCTTATCCTGATGGTCTTCAAAGACACATCATATAATTTAGTTGGTTTTGCTTCTTGCCGATGATATGCAGAAGAATCCGGGCTCAGGTGCACCTGTTCTAGAGTCAAGCCCCCACGCCATAAGTCCATTTGTAAATCATTAAATACCAAGCGATATACGCCATTACTTTTTTCATAGACCGCTGTGGTCAATATTTTTGGGAATCTACGCTCCAGTATCCAGCCGGCTATTGCAATCCCTACAATGAGCAATACCAGTGTGCACGCTATCCAAAACAAGACCTTTTGCCATTTCTTTCTCTTTTTGTTTACTACCATACGTTATACTTGCTGCATGCGGTCAAGGTCTAATCGTTGCTCATTCGCTTAACTGCGCTATATATTAACATCAGCGGGTTAAAAATTGTTCTTTACCAGGCACGAATCCAGATCAATGAATTTACCTCTGAAATACTTAGCTGACAAACTGTCACTGATAACAAAATTATTTTGTATTTTTGTAGCCTTAAATCATGGCCATGATAGAGACAGCATTTAGTTTAAAAGAACACGACGAATCACGCCAGGGAGAAGCGGTAATGCTCGAAGGAAATAGTGAGACTCAGAACGACCGCAAGCTTTACATAGAAAGTTACGGATGCCAAATGAATTTTGCCGACAGCGAGATTGTGGCGTCCATTTTATTAGATAAAGGGTTTACTACTACTGCCGACTATAAAGAGGCTGATGTCGTATTCATCAATACCTGTTCGATACGTGAAAATGCCGAACAGCGGGTACGCAATCGGTTAAAGGAATTCGAATCTGCCAAAGCTAAAAATCCAGGTATGATTGTGGGCGTTTTGGGTTGTATGGCCGAGCGCTTAAAATCTAAATTTTTAGAAGAAGAGAAATTAGTAGATGTTGTGGTTGGCCCCGATGCCTACCGCGATCTACCTAATCTGATCGAAAAGGTAGATGACGGAACGCGGGCTGTAAACGTATTACTATCTCGTGAGGAAACTTATGCCGATATCAGTCCGGTACGATTAAACACCAATGGTGTAACCGCCTTCATATCCATCATGCGGGGTTGTGACAACATGTGCTCTTTTTGTGTCGTGCCGTTTACCCGTGGGCGGGAGCGGAGCCGTGACGCACATTCTATTGTACGAGAAGCACAAGAACTTTTCCAGTCCGGCTACCGTGAGGTTACGCTCTTAGGACAAAATGTAGACTCGTACAAATGGCAAGCTCCAACCGTTGACGAAGGCACCGAAGCATTGCCAGTGAATTTTGCCAAGCTGCTGGAGATGGTAGCACAGGTTAATCCGCTATTACGGGTTCGCTTTTCTACTTCTCATCCGAAAGACATTACCGATGAGGTGCTTCATAGCATGGCTAAATATGAGAATATTTGTAATTATATTCATTTGCCGGTGCAATCAGGTAATTCCAGGGTATTGGAATTAATGAACCGTACCTATGATCGCGATTGGTATATCAATCGTATTGAGGCCATTCGTCGTATCATTCCAGATTGCGGCATATCAACCGATGTCATTACAGGCTTTTGTACAGAAACAGAAGCAGAACATCAGGAGACTTTATCCATGATGGATTATGTACAATACGATTATGCATATATGTTCGCCTACTCGGAACGCCCGGGCACATTGGCAGCAAAACGCTATACCGATGACATACCCGAAGAAATCAAAAAGAGACGTTTAACTGAAGTAGTAAGCAAACAACGCGAACACAGTCTTTTACGCCTGCAAGAGCAAGTTGGAAAAGTACATAAGGTATTAATCGAAGGCTTCTCCAAACGTTCCGATAAAGATTACTGTGGCCGGAACGATCGTAATGCAATGGTTGTTTTTCCGGCAAGCGAACACTATAAAGTGGGCGATTACGTTCATGTACTTGGCGAGAGCTGTACATCAGCCACACTTATTGGTAAAATAATTGATTAATGAAGGCTGTTTATTGAGAATAGTGGCTTTTTCAATGAATTATTTTAATACGGACTATATACCATGGATATCCAAGATATAAAGAATAGATTCGGCATTATTGGCAACTCGCCATTACTAAACAGGGCTATTGATGTTGCGCGACAGGTAGCCCCAACAGATATTACTATTTTGATTACGGGTGAAAGTGGGAGTGGTAAGGAAGTTTTTTCCCATATCATCCACCAATTGAGCAGCAGAAAACATGGTGCTTTTATTGCAGTCAATTGTGGAGCCATACCGGAAGGCACGATCGACTCGGAGCTCTTTGGACATGAAAAGGGATCATTTACCGGAGCTCACGAAGCACGTAAAGGATATTTTGAGGTTGTTAATGGCGGCACCATCTTTCTTGATGAGGTGGCCGAGCTACCTCTCAGCACTCAAGCACGTTTACTGCGCGTGCTCGAATCGGGCGAATACATACGTGTTGGATCGTCTAAAGTACAAAAAACCAACGTACGTGTTATTGCCGCCACCAATGTGGATGTATACGATGCTGTGCGCGCCGGAAAATTTCGGGAAGATCTTTATTATCGGCTGAACACCGTTCCTTTACGCATTCCACCTTTGCGAGATAGAAGGGAGGACATCCATCTACTATTCAGGAAATTCATAGCTGATTTTACCGATAAGTACCGGAGCCCAAGCATCCAGTTGACGGAAGATGCTCAACAATTGCTGAGCAATTACAGTTGGCCCGGCAACGTACGGCAATTGAAGAATATTGCTGAACAAATTGCCGTACTAGAAAAAGAACGTCTGGTGACGGCTCAGATTTTACAGAGCTATTTACCTTCCGAGCGAGCCAACACACTACCCATGCGCTTAGAAAACAAAAGCAGTGATGATTTCTCTGAAAGAGACTTGTTATATAAGGTATTGTTCGACATGAAAAAAGACATGGTTGATCTGAAAAAGCTCGTAGTAGAATTGTTAAAAAACGGCATGGACTCCAGCACTATTTCTGATCACTCACCCTATTTGAACCAGTTGTATCGAGATGTACAGCCAGCTGGCGGCAACAATGAGTCATTTTCACCATTAACGATCCATCAACCTACGGCAGCCAAAGAGAGCTATGAATTGGCACCTCATGCCGAAGAAATTGAAGAATCCTTATCTTTGGTGGAAAAGGAATCTGACCTGATTAAACGCGCATTAAAAAAATATAAAGGCAAGCGTAAATTGGCTGCCCAGGAATTGGGTATTTCAGAGCGTACGTTATACCGCAAAATTAAAGATTTGAATTTAAGCTAAATGTATCGATCACTCAAATTAATTGGATTATTCGTTCCTCTTTTTTGGCTATTGCAGAGCTGTGGGATCTATAAGCTCAATGGAGCTTCTATCCCAGAAGGCATGAAGACTTTCAATGTGCAATTTTTTGAAAATTCGGCACCTATTGTTGTTCCTTACCTCAGTCAGCAATTTACCGAGGCCCTCAAAGAACGTATCCGGAATCAATCACGGTTAAGCCAGGTAACCACTGGGGGCGATGCTACTTTTGAGGGCCGCATTACAGGCTATGCCATTACTTCCACGGCCGTGGGAGGCAATAATGATATGGCTCAGGCCAACCGCTTATCTATCACGGTAAGCGTTAAGTACGTAGATAATATTGTTCCCGATAATAGTTTCGAACAAAGTTTTACACGTTATCAAGATTTCAAGGGAACGGTACAATCTCAGGAGCAAACATTGATTACTGCAATTAACAAACAATTAACAGAAGATATTTTTAATCGGGCTTTTGCCAACTGGTAAGCAAAATAAACAATTATGGCAGCAAATGCGGCATCTCTCCAACAGCAATATGCAACCCTTTTATCAGCACCAGAAGCGGCAGATGATACCGATTTGCACATGCTGTTAGCCGCATATCCTTACAGTCATGTGTTATGGTTTATGGCAGCCAAGCGCTTCGCCCACCGTAAAGATGCGCATCAAGCCTTACTCCATCAGGCGGCACTTTACGTTGGTGACAATGAATTATTGTGCCGTTATATTTATAATGAACCCAAGCCGATCTCATTAGCTATCACAGACCAACAAGAAGCCGTAGCAAAGCTCGATGTTCTTCTAAGTCAGCACAAAGAAAACGCCGAGCCGCAAGCCGTCATCGCGTCTATGCCGCAGCAGCAAGAAGCACCCCACATACGAGAAGATGTAACGAAATATGATGATGAGCACATGCCTTATACCTTTGTTTGGTGGCTACATAAAACACGGCTTGAACACGCAGACACTTATCGACCTTATGCTTCCTCAGCGAAACCGTCTTTAAAAAAGATACAGGAAGATGTGTCAGATATCGTACTGGATCAACAGATCCGAGAAAATATATTCCATCTCCAGTCGCCCGAAGATAAATTAAGTGTCCATGAAAGTAAGGCCATTAAATTCAAGATTCCGCATAAGACGGATGACCTGATCGAGCGTTTTATAAAAGAAGAACCGCAGATTAAAGCACCACAAGTCAATCAAATTACACTGGAGAATAAAGCTAGGCAAAGTGCGGAAGATGAATCAACCTTTGTTTCCGAAACTTTGGCACAAATTTATGAGGAGCAGGGGCTCTATCATAAGGCGATAGATGCTTATATGAAATTAAGTTTGAAATATCCCAAAAAAAGTGCTTATTTTGCCGACCGTATTAAAGATTTAGAAAACAAAATTAATTAACCTCATAAAGAAATGCACACATTATTTATCATACTGACCATTTTAGCGTCTGTGTTATTGGTCTTTATTGTATTGATCCAAAACCCTAAAGGTGGTGGCTTATCTTCTGGTTTTGCAGGCAGCAATAACCTCATGGGTGTACAACGTACCGGAGATATTCTAGAAAAGGGTACATGGATTTTGGTTATCGCGATTATGGTATTCTCCTTATTACTTAACGTTACCACTCCCAGCACGAGTACTGGAGGGAATGATTTGAAACAGCAGATTACAGCGCCTGCCACACCTGCTGCACCGTTATCCGTACCTTCGGCAACACCTGCTGCACCTCAAGGGAAACAGCCCGTACCGAATACCGATTCAACGAAATAACAAGAAACGAGTTTTCATAAAAAGGGTGCTTTTAGGCACCCTTTTTTATTGGCTGACAAATATGCAGCCAAGCTGACATTTAAAATGTGCTTTTTTCAGGCTCTTCCGTAATGGACAATGAAAAAATGACAACAAAAGCCACACTTTTCAATTTTGGCACAGTTCATGTCCAATCCATGGACAGAAACGTTAATCTAAATAAAACAAATAATAACATTTATTACAATTATGGCATTAAGTATCAAACCGATTGGAGACAGAGTAGTAGTAGAAGCTGCTGCTGCCGAAGAAAAGACCGCATCAGGCATTTACATTCCTGATACAGCTAAAGAAAAACCACAACGTGGAACAGTGGTTGCAGTTGGTGAAGGCAAAAAAGATGAGCCTATTACAGTAAAAGTAGGTGATGAAGTTTTGTATGGTAAATATGCCGGTACCGAGATAACCTACGAAGGAAAAGAATATTTAATTATGCGCGAGTCTGACATTTACGCGATTCTGTAAACCAGACAGTCAGTTAAAATCAAACGATTTAGAAACATTTATTCTTAAAACTGCGTAAATAATCATTGTAGTACGCAATTTTAAATTTAACAATTATGTCAAAGCAAGTAAAATATAACGTTGAAGCACGCGATGCACTAAAAAAAGGTGTAGACATCTTGGCTAACGCCGTAAAAGTAACTTTAGGACCAAAAGGCCGTAACGTAATTATTGAGAAAAAATTTGGTTCACCTGCGATCACCAAAGATGGTGTTACTGTTGCGAAGGAAATTGACTTGAAAGATCCCCTTGAAAATATGGGTGCACAAATGGTTAAAGAGGTTGCTTCGAAAACAGCTGATCAAGCTGGTGACGGAACAACAACTGCAACTGTATTAGCGCAAGCAATTGTAACAGCCGGTATTAAAAACGTTGCTGCCGGTGCCAATCCGATGGATTTGAAACGTGGTATCGACAAAGCAGTAGCTGTAGTGGTTGAAAACTTAAGAGCACAATCACAAACAGTTGGTGAAGACAATAGCAAAATTAAGCAAGTTGCATCTATTTCTGCTAACAACGACGAGGTAATCGGCGAGCTTATTGCAGAAGCAATGGAAAAAGTAGGTAAAGATGGTGTTATTACCGTTGAAGAAGCAAAAGGTACTGAAACCGAAGTAAAAACAGTAGAAGGTATGCAATTTGACCGCGGCTACCTTTCGCCATACTTTGCTACGAACACCGAAAAGATGGAAGCTGAGTTGGAAAATCCTTACATCCTGATTTATGACAAAAAGATCAGCAACATGAAGGAATTGCTTCCAATTTTAGAAAAGCAAGTTCAAACCGGCAAACCGCTTTTGATCATTGCAGAAGATTTAGATGGTGAGGCTTTGGCTACGCTGGTTGTAAATAAAATCCGTGGTTCATTGAAAGTTGCTGCGGTTAAAGCCCCTGGATTTGGCGACCGTCGTAAAGCCATGTTGGAAGACATCGCTATCTTGACCGGAGGCACTGTTATTTCTGAAGAAAGAGGATACAAATTAGAAAATGCAGAGCTTTCTTATTTAGGTCAGGCAGAAAAAGTGGTTGTTGATAAAGACAATACCACCATTATCAATGGTTCAGGTAATGCAGAAGACATCAAAGGCCGTGTAAACCAAATCAAGGCTCAGATTGAAACTACAACTTCCGATTACGATCGTGAGAAATTGCAAGAGCGTTTGGCTAAATTAGCTGGCGGTGTTGCCGTTCTTTATGTTGGTGCAGCTACGGAAGTAGAAATGAAAGAGAAGAAAGACCGTGTAGACGATGCTTTACACGCCACACGTGCGGCCGTTGAAGAAGGTATTGTTGCCGGCGGCGGTGTTGCTTTCATTCGTGCCATTGAAGCTCTTGAAGGTCTTAAAGGTGCTCATGATGATGAAACCACGGGTATCAATATCATTAAACGCGCCATTGAAGAACCTTTGCGTACTATCTGCAACAACGCTGGTATTGAAGGTTCTATTGTTGTACAAAAAGTGAAAGAAGGTAGTGCAGACTTCGGTTACAATGCACGCTTCGATAAATATGAAAACTTAATTGGCGCTGGTGTCATTGACCCAACTAAAGTATCGCGTGTTGCATTAGAAAACGCTGCTTCTATCGCGTCTATGCTTTTAACCACAGAGTGTGTATTAGCAGATGAGCCTGAAGAAGAAAAGGCTGGTGCAGGTGCTCCACCAATGGGTGGCGGCATGGGCGGCATGATGTAAAGTTAGTTAACATCACCCATCAAAAAGAAACCGTGGTAATAAACTTACCACGGTTTTTTATTTGAAATAAATAGTTATGAGCTGTTAGGCATTTAGTCCTTAGCTAGTCAATACGTTTCACTATCGGGAGGAATTCCAAAATTATAGTTCCGTGTACTTTGCTTATCCCTAGCCTTCTTTTTCGGATCCTTTTTAATCCATGCTGTTACCGCATCTATTGCATGTGCTAAACGCTCTTTATTTAATAAGCCCGCAGCCTGACTGGATAAAAGGCCCATTACAATCCGTTTAATATAACCCGCTTTACGGAAAAAGACACGATTAATCAAGAAAGGCAGGCCTATTCTCAGACTTTTAGATAGCCAATCTTCATGTGTTGATCCATGTCTGCTTACCTTATTCAATAAGTCTGCTCCAGGTATAAAAGAAAACAATTGTTGAAAGAAATGAAAGGGCTTGGTTACCTTGGCTTTCAACAAATCTACTTGGAATTCTAAAAAAGCCTCCTGTTCTATTTTTATATTTTTAAGCCGAGCGATTTCGGCATGTAATTCTGCTACATTAGAAATTTTAGTCTTCATCATCATCGTCATCATTACGTAAACGCATCAATATACGCACACAGATATTGGCGATCCATTTTTTTATACCTGTTTTTAACATGGCAACCAACAGGATCAAGAGCACAAAACATATCCCTGTTAAAGCAAAGCCTAAAGCATAACTATCCAAGCGTTCGCCAATGAAAAATGCGAGAGCCATGCTCAAATAAAATACTACAAAAAAAGCAAATAGGAGGCTGATTATACTTACTGCCATGCCCGGAATAATCCGGGAAATACGTCTTACTAATGTTAGATAAGCTAAATCGGTATAATTCTCTACATATTCTTTTAGCTTTTGTGTAACACCTTTAAGCGAAAATTTATTCTGATCTTCCATAGATAATATTTTCCCAAGCTCCATTATAGGTGCTCTGCTTTATCCCAGCACCTATAATGGAGTTGGATTATATTCAAGCATGTTCTTCCAAAGCCTCTTCAATATCTGCCTCGCCCTTATTTACTTTTGATTTCACATTGGCCACCAAACGTTCTTTCAGATCATTAAATTGTTCCATTTGTTCAGCAGTACGTTCCTTAATTGCATCGCCCAGATCTTTCAATGAATCACTTAATTTATCTCGTGTATCAGAGCCTTTTTCAGGAGCGAATAAAATACCCAATGCCGCTCCAGCGGCCAACCCTGCTAATAAAGCAGCTACTACTTTTCCGTTATCGTTCATAACTAAAAAATTAAATATAATTATCAATTAAATCGAGGCTACGTTATGCAGACCTCTTATAAATACAAAATATCAAGCAAACTGTTTGCCAATTGCAAGTTAAAGATAAAAATAATAAACTATTCTGCCGTAAAATGAGGTGCTCGCTTTTCTAAGAAGGCCCGCACCCCTTCTCTAAAATCAGCTGTTCCAAAGCATTTCGAAAATTCGTTTATTTCCACATCAAAGCCCTCTGCGGGAACAGTCAACGATGCGTTGATGGCACGTATTGCCGCGGAAATGGCATAAGATGAGCGCGTAATCAGTTTACCCATAATCTCTTCTGCTTTTGCAATCACTTCATCAGCTGGAACGATGTGGTTTACAAGCCCTATCTGTAAGGCTTTCTCGGCATGAATCATATCACCCGTAAGAATCATTTCCAATGCATTTCCTCTCCCTACTAATTGCGTAAGCCGCTGTGTCCCTCCATAACCCGGAATGAGTCCTAAAGATACCTCGGGCAATCCGAGACGCGCTGTATGACTGGCCACCCGAATATGACAGGCCATAGCCAATTCTAACCCACCTCCCAAAGCAAAACCATTAATGGCAGCAATAATCGGTTTTTCTGCATGATGTATTAGATCAAATACCTTTTCTTGTCCCTTTTTTGCCAAAGCATAGCCTTCTGCTTCATTAAAATTAGCGAATTCTTCAATATCCGCACCTGCTACAAAAGCCTTCTCTCCCTTACCTGTAATAATGATACCTTTTACCGTCTTACTTCCTAGACCTTCCATTAATGCCCCGTTTAGTGCCAGAAGTGTCTCCCTATTTAATGCATTGCGTTTATGTTCACGATTGATCGTTAGATATAAAATTTCGTTGGTTATTTGGCTTACTAAAAATTGATCAGACATAGTATAAACTTTTTTAAATCTTATAACAAAGAACGAAACAAATGTTTTCAAAATCTTTTAAAATCATCACAAAAATAAACCCAGCTAATACCATTACTGTGCGCAAAGCAGCGCCTTCATAGCTACAAAATTGTCATAATAGTTAAATTATTTCTTAAAAACATTTTTTATATGCTCATATTATTCGTATTTTTGCATGCAATATTTTTTGCATATTATCGTTTGCTTGATTGGATGGCAATAGCATCATCTTTTAGCAAACAATTATTAAGTGTGAGTGCCTATGAAGTTTAAAAAAAGCATGGTATTGCCAAGTGTTGTATTCTTATTCATGGCCATTACAATTTGTATGGGCTGGCGTTCTATCCAACACGCAAAAACAATTACCAAAGCAACTGAGACAACCATCAAAAGGGAAGCAACAGAGCGGTCTATCTTATCTTATACCTTTGAATCGACATTCCAACAAATCAGAGAGTCAGCCCCAACACTCGATAGCAGCGTGTTTAAGCAAGCGTATATTGGTTACCTAAACTTACGTGAGCAAGGAAAAACACATTCATCGATTATCAGTATTGCTGATCTCAGTTTGCATAGCAACCAGCCCAGGTTATGGATCATCGACTTGGAAGAAGACCGTGTATTACTCCATACTTATGTAGCACATGGTCGGGGAAGCGGCCTAGCAGAAGCAAAAACTTTTTCCAATCGTCCAAATTCAAATCAAAGTAGTTTGGGGTTCTATCTAACTGGAGAAACTTATCAGGGTAAACATGGGCGTTCTCTAAGGCTAGATGGTTTGGATAAAGGCTTTAATACCAATGCGCGCGCCCGTGGTATTGTACTTCACGGTGCATGGTATGTGGGGAAGAACATTTTGAGGGGCCAAAATCGCATGGGAGTAAGCCAAGGCTGCCCGGCAGTAGCCGAGCGACTAAAGGACAAAATCATCGATTTAATAAAAGATCGTTCCGTATTATATATTCACGGCTCTTCCAGTAACTACCATTCCGCATTACTGAATGAGCGAGCAGCTACACAAAGTTTAATGGCCTCTAATTTAGAACAGGAACAATTTCTAGCCGATTCTGCCTTAGCTGATGCACACATGGAAGGTCTATTGTAGCAAACGATATAAAATGGAATCCAAGCCATATACATCTGGATAAAATTGCAACTGTCCTTTCCCATCATCGGTACAGGTTACATAATCTAAAACGACTTGTGTTTGGGGTGATAAGGCTATGGTTTTAGCAACCGGCTCCTTACTACCCATTTCTTCTTTAATGGTGGTATAATTTTCGCCTTCGCCAAATAACGCATGTGCCAAAGCCAACGGTTTCTCTACACGTACACAACCATGGCTGGCCGCGCGCATTGTTCTGCCAAAAACAGCTTTTGCAGGCGTATCATGCAAGTATACACTGCTTCCATTTTTGAATAAAAACTTAATCAACCCAAGTGAGTTAGCATCACCAGGCCGTTGTTTAAAACTATAAGGCAGGTTCTGCCCATCATAGCGTTGCCAGTCAATTGTATCTGGATCCGCTATTCGTTTCCCTTTATAGTAAACGTCCATCCCATGATTGGCCAAATAATATCTATCTGCCTTTGCCTGCACCAAGATTTCTTTCTTTGCAATGCTAGCCGGAATATTCCAAATGGGATTCACTTGCACACTATGAATACGGCTGCTCAATATGGGCGTTTCATGCCCGTCGGCCTTTCCCACCACCACCTTCATGGTGCCTGCTACATGATGTTGTTCAATCATCTGTAATGTATAAGCAGGAATATTAACATATACTAGTCGGCTGCTATCGCGTTTGAATTTCCAACGCCTGCGCTCTAGATTAGCAATAGCCGTTATTGCATTCTTCTTTTGTTGCAGCATTTTCTGAAGCGAAGTATACACCGTATCATGCGGCTGTATACTGGCTATATGGCCGCGTAAATCGGGAGTAGACAACACGCTGTTAAATGTGGCACTATCTGGCCGTTCTACCGGTATATAATAACGAGGAAGTGATTTGCGCGGATTTATTTTCCCAAATTGTAGAGCAAAACTATATTGTGTCAATGCTTCAGCGAATAACAATTCGGTTATTACAAGTTGCTGATAGGCTTGTTTTACCCCACTTATTTTTTCTTTGTTATTTAAGTCGGCCAATGCCTGTTTCAATAACTGAACGCGATACGGCCTAACCGGGAGTCCATGTTCACCGATTCGTTCTATAGAAGAAATAAGTTCATTTAGCGAAGCATCTGCATAAAATCTATTCAATAAAGTGGGCGCATATCCTTGCGCACGATAATATGCGGTGAGGTACTTGGGATTCTTCAATTCAGTTTGATGCCCTTGGAGGTAAGCTTTAAAAACCGTTGCCAATGAATCGGCATTCAGCTCTTTATAAACCTTATTTTTTGTTTCTTTATAGAGGATACGGCCAATGGGTGTATCCGATTTAGTACAGCTATTTAACGCAAAGGCCAGCATGAAGCCAATAAAACCCCACAGAATAAAATGAATTCGGTATCTACCCATATATCCCCTTTTTGACTAAATAAAGGCATAAATAATGCCGATTATTTATTGAACCGGTTCGGGCATCACACAAAAACCCACATCACTTACTTCTTTAAGCGGATTGTCGCGCATATTTTGCTCTATCTTAAACTGATAAACACCCGTATCGGGAAAATGGTAGTTGGTGTAATACGCAATTTGATAGGTAAATAAACTGCCCATTCCTTTGCCCAACCATCTTCCATCCTGGTCGGCAACCTGAAATTCGACACGCTTTGTATGGGTTTGATGTGTAGGTGTTGTTTGATGAATTAAGAGAAACAAATTGGAGTAGCGATAATCAGCGCTGAGCCGAAAGTTAACTTTTAAACGATAAGCTTTTGTGGTATCCAGCACATGGACACGGAAAGTCGGCATAAAATTATAACTCCACCGCTTATTCGGTATGGGTTTAAACTCATCGATCAGCGCACCATTATTACAGCTCCCCAATAGCAAGGTGCCTATCAATATAAACATTCCCCACACCCAAACATGCTTTCGTAAACCCTGTCCAAACCGTTTACTCCTTGTTTCCATTGGCTCCGTTTCCGTCTTTGTTCGTATGCTTCTTATTTCGATAACGTTTGCGATTCCCTTTTGATTTATTGGCAGCGGCTTGGCCTTTGGTTGTTTCTGGCACCGTTGTTTCGCCATTTGACACCGTTTTATTACTATTTTTGTCGCCCTGATTCGTGGCTTTGTTTACCGCAACCTTAGCCTCCGCTCCCTGTTGCTTATGCTTATTCCGTTTCCGCGATGATGATCGTTTCTTCTTCTTTGTTTTATCATCCAACCGAGTTAAACTATCTTGCCCTACCACATTTTCATAATCGTAAGTTACCGATTTTACCACTTCCACTTCAGGCTTTAAAGCCAACAATTCTTCCGGCTTAACCCCTTGCTTGTTCCCTTCAGCAATCTCTCTAACCTGGTCAATAGCGAGGGAGATCCAACTTTCATCACCGGGGTAAGAAAACCACATGAGCTTCTTAAAAATATCTGTTTTTTGCCAGTAAGCAGTACCCCTCCTTGTTTCCAAGCGGTCAATGTCGCTCGGGATATCCTTTAAGGCATCCATGTATGTATCCAGTTCGTAATTGAGACAGCATTTAAGCTTACCGCATTGGCCGGCCAGCTTCAGGGTATTGAGCGACAAGTTCTGGTATCGTGCCGCCGAAGTGGACACCGTTTTAAAATCAGTAAGCCAAGTAGAACAGCACAATTCCCTGCCACAAGAGCCGATGCCTCCTAAGCGGCTCGCCTCCTGTCGCATTCCAATTTGACGCATTTCAATCCGAATGCGGAAGGCTTCTGCCATTTTTTTGATGAGCTCACGGAAATCTACACGTCCTTCGGCTGTATAGTAAAAAGTAGCTTTCGTTTTATCGCCCTGATAGTCCACATCACTCAACTTCATTGACAAACCTAAATCAAGTGCCAGTTTACGTGCCCGATGCATGGTTTCCCATTCCAGGTCTTTCGCTGCTTGGTACTTATCCATGTCGTTCTGCGTAGCCTTTCGGAATATTTTCTTTTCAACTTGCTCTTGTGTTACCTTATTTTTCTTTAGTTGCAGTCGCACCAATTCGCCCGTTAATGAGACAAAGCCAATATCATAGCCTCCCGTGGCTGTTTCTACAGCTACAGGCTCACCCATTTCGAGATACAAATGATCAGCATTGATATAGAAATCTTTTCTTGAGCCTTTAAATCTTACTTCGACAATGTTGAATGGTATATAGTTTGCTGGCATATCCATGTGGCTTAGCCAGTCGTAAACATCCAATTTATTACATCCGTTTGTCATGCACGAGCCGTTGTTTTGGCAACCTGCGGGAGCACAACCTCCACCGGATGAGCAATTATCACATCCCATATTTATATATATTGAGTCTCGCTGTTAACGAGAACGTTTAGCGTTTTTTAAATAATACAATCAATTGCAAAGATACATCTAAAAATAAAATTTTAGGGTTTGCATTTCGTTCTACATAATAACTCGTTTTTTCAAAAATCTGCACACAGGCAGCCAACTGATCGGTACTATACAAAGGGGCAAACTTCTCTACAAACAGTAGCTCGGCCTCCGGTAAATGAACCAAATGTTTAGCGCCCGCTTTAAAAAGAATTACTTCGCGCATCATTTGAATAGCGTAAAGTAAGAAACTTTTTTGGTTTTCACGGCCAAGTTTAGCTAATTCTTCATCCACCAGCGCTAGAATATCCAATACCTTTGTACTAAAACATAAACGTAGCCATTGTACAAACAGATCGAAATAATTATTGCTGGTATCAGCCAGCAACGATTGTACCTGTTGCATATTTCCACCACTGATATATGCCAATTGTGTAGCCTTTGCTTGATCTAAACCTTTTTCTTGTATCAGATAATGGGTTAAGCTCTCTTGATCAATGGCATTGATTTTTACCAGCTGGGTGCGTGATATGATGGTATTCAGTAATTGGTCTTGATGCTGCGTGACCAATAAAAACAGGGTACGCTCTGGTGGTTCTTCTATGAGTTTGAGCAGGGTATTCCCTTCTTTATCCAAAAATTCGGGTAACCACATAATCAGCACCTTATAGGTAGCCTCAAAAGCCTTTAGGCTTAACTTCTGAATAATGTGATGGCATTCGGCAATATTGATATTCGCCTGCTTATTTCCTCCATCTAAACTATTGCGCCACTGTTCCAAACTCAAATATGGGTTGCTTAAAAAAGTATGCCGCCATTCCTCCATAAAAGTGGTAGCGGTGTCTTCCTTATGCGCTGCAAAAAAAGGATAAGAAAAATGCAAATCAGGGTGAATTAGTTTTCCGTATTTTCTACAAGAAGCACAATGACCACAACTATCCTCGTCCAATCGTTGTTCACAATTGATGTACTGTGCATATGCCAAGGCTAAGGCTAAACTGCCACTTCCTTCCGGACCAAGAAATAATTGTGCATGACTCACCCGATTCTCCTTAACCGTTCGTATTAACTGCTCTTTTACCTTCTTCTGGCCAATAATATCCCTAAACTGCATGTGCTTGTGTTATATATCGTCTATGTAGCGAGTAGGCGCCTTTTTTCCGTATCTTTGTTGCCTTACATCCATCAAAAATAAGAATTTATGCGGATAATGGCATTCGACTATGGGACAAAACGAATAGGTATAGCAGTGACTGACCCGCTTCAGCTTATCGCAACGGCATTGACCACCATACATCCAAACCATGTGCTGGATTATTTAAAAGACTATTTTTCCAAGGAGCAGGTATCGACCTTTGTGGTTGGCTTACCGAAACAACTCGATGGCACCGAATCGCGAAACGCCCAACATGTACGGGGCTTTATCCGTTTACTCCGAAAAACATTTCCAAATATTCCCATCGTCACCATCGACGAACGATTTACATCAAAAATGGCTATTGCCAGTATTGCACAGAGTGGATTAACCAAATCTAAACGTCAGGAAAAAGGGTTGGTAGATAGCGTATCAGCAGTTATTATCCTACAAGACTACATGCGTAGCACTTCACATTAAGCGTTTTTATATGCTCTTTCCAATTTGCATATAAAAACATTTTATCTAAGTTTCATCAAGTAATTTTTTCTATAAGGTAGATGAGAGACCGATAAAGCGTTTTTATATGCCCTTTCCAATTTGCATATAAAAACATTTTATCTAAGTTTGCTTTATGGAGATTATAGATAACCTGCTAAGTACTTATTTAAATGGCACTTGCGACGAAGAGCCGGCACTTTTAAAGCACATTGACAGGGAAACACATCTGAAAGAAACCATGCCTCATATGCTCTCTGGGCATTATCAAGGCCGATTACTCAGTATGTTCAGTCAGATAGTAGCTCCCAAACGAATTCTTGAAGTAGGTACTTTTACAGGTTATGCAACCATCTGTTTGGCCGAGGGGCTTGCGGCAGATGGTTTATTGTATACGCTAGATATCGAACCAGAACGACAGGAACGTGTACAAGGTTATTTTGATGCTTCGGGCTATGCCCCGCGTATTCGATACCAAATAGGCGATGCGCGTACGCTTATCCCAGCACTAAACGAAATATTCGATCTAGTCTTTATTGATGCCGATAAAAAAAACAATCTCCATTACTATGAGTTAGCTATCGATAAAACACGTGCAGGTGGATTGATTTTAATTGACAATGTTTTGTGGAAAGGTAAGGTCATGGATGAGCAGCCTGACAAGCAAACAGCGCAGATCCAACAGCTCAACCAATTTATTGCCACCGATAATCGGGTGCAAAAGCTTATTTTACCCATACGTGATGGCCTTTTTGTTATAAGAAAACGCTAATGGTATCTAAAAGAACATATCTGCTTGGCTCTTTATTTGTTTTATTTTTATGGGCCCAATCGGGGCATGCACAAACTACGGCACAAGCTTATGTAGCGGCTCATCAAGATTGGGCTATTGAAGCCATGCACCAATTTGGTGTTCCGGCAAGTGTCATTCTTGCCATCGCCATGCACGAAAGTGCAAATGGTACTAGTAAAGTAGCCACTTACCTAAACAATCATTTTGGCATCAAAGGAGTTAATCACAGCAAACAAATCCGCTCTTCCTATAAAGGCTATGATGCCGTTAAAGACTCATATGATGACTTTATCCATTATCTGAAGGTGCATCGGTCTTTCGCCTCCCTGTTTACCCAATACACATCATACGACTACCGCAACTGGGTTCTGGGTATTCAACGCGGTGGTTATGCTAGCAGCAAGGTTTGGGCAAGACATATTTTGGCACTTATTGAAAAACATCAATTATTCACCTTAGACAATCGGCCTGCCGACTACGTGGATTCCGAACCGTCTACCATGAAAAATAGCGCAAGCGTTACGTCTATTGGCTATATTGTAAAAAAGGGGGATACACTCAGTAGCATTGCCAAACGCCATAACACCACTATTAAAAAGATAAAAGATATCAATGGCTTGCGAACCGATCGTCTTCAAATTGGTCAACGTTTAAAAATCTAACTCAACTGAACAGCCTTATGCATTTGTACATCACTATAAAGAAGCATTTATCATCCATTATTTTACCTGGTGTCATCTTATTGAGCAGTTTATGTTTTATGTCTTGCTTACCCAAACAGCGGGTATTACAAAGCAGCAAATCGAAGCATCAGGGTACGTACACCGGTAACCGTACACCATCCAAACGCACCGACGCTAGGCCCATTGTCATCAGCGCTTCGGCACAAGACTATATCAATCGTTATCAAGGCATTGCTATTCAGGAAATGAACACTTATGGTATTCCCGCCAGCATTACGCTAGCACAGGGTTTACTAGAATCTGCCAATGGCAATAGCACCCTCGCACGCGAGGCCAATAACCATTTTGGCATCAAATGTACTTCCGACTGGACAGGAAAATCATTTCTGCAGGACGACGATAAACGAGATGATTGTTTCCGTGTATATAACTCGGCTGAGGATTCTTTCCGTGATCACTCTGAATTTTTGCTCCGCAAGCGCTATGCCGCGCTATTTGAGCTGGATAAAGACGATTATAGGGGTTGGGCGAAAGGACTAAAACAAGCGGGCTATGCCACCAATCCACGTTATGCCGAATTGCTGATCGATCTAATTGAACGTTATGGTTTATATGAGTATGATAGACGCGAAAAGACACCCGAAAAAATCGATCGCGAAGATCGTGTCTTAACCGTTATTGCTGAGAACGTGCAAGAAGAACCGGAAAAGGCCGTAGCTAAACCTCCAGTGGAAATGAAAATTCACGAAGTGAAAGCAGGCGAAACCCTATTCAATATTAGTAAGCGCTATGGATTAACTACAAGTGAGTTGAAAAACTTAAATGGATTGAAGGATGACCAGCTTGCTATTGGCCAGCTATTATTGGTATCTCAATAGTTTTTAGCAAGCGTGTTTCAAAAGCGGTTATAGGGTTGTTAAAAATTGCAAAATCGTTTCCAAACCCTTCGCCTTTCTCTATCTTTGTAAGCTTGAAAAGCCTCATTACCATAATTGTTCTACTGTTTGTACAGACATTTTGCGCCCATTCACAAGAGCGCGAGGGTATTGTGTTCGACAGTTATACCCAACAACGCATAGCACGCGTCTATATCTACAATACGGCGAACGATGAAATGCGTTACAATAATAAAAGAGGTGAATTTGCTATTGAAGCGCAACAAGGCGATACTTTGGTAGCCATGGTGAAAGGCTACCATCCCGACACCCTCGTAGTTAACACAGAACCGGTTCTCATCTTTCGCCTTAACCGTGCCACTATTTGGTTAAACGAAGTAAGCATTGTAGCGAAACGATCTCCTGCTGAAATTTTAGCGCAACGTAAGGCAGATTTTAATACAGCCTATCGAAATGGCGATCCAGGCGGCCTCTTATCGAGCGGGCCATCTGGTGCCGGACTGAGCATTAACGCTTTATATAGCTTATTGAGTCGAAAAGGTAAAAATGCTCGTTTTCTGCAAGAACTTATCCAGCGCGAATATGAAAACAATGTCATCGACACCCGGTTTACGCAAGCCATTGTTAAACGATTAACCCGCTTAAGTGGTTCTGCACTTGAAGATTTCATGCAACAATACCGCCCTTCTTATCATTTTATTATGCAAGCGAACGATTATGAGTTGGGTAAATATATCCAATCATCGTATCGTATGTACCGTAAAAATCCCAGTGCGTACCGATTACAGCCTTTGCCACGCCTTACTCCCCAGCAGGAAAAGGTCGAGATAGAACGACTTGGAGAATAATGGGCATCATTCTTGCATATAACGAGTTCGGGACAACAACAGATGATAAATTATTGCTTGGCGTTCGCGAATACCAAGCTTTTTATCTAAGTTTGTGGTTGTTTATAGCATAGATTCGCCTAAGAATCAAACAACCTGTTTAACGATTAAAATGATGTTGATGAATATACGATATTTACTTTTGTTTTTTTTGACGGGTTCATTTCTTATTACACATGCCCAAGATTTGAATGATTTAAAGCAGGCACCTGACAAAAACAGCTTACCTGTACGTGCCCCCAAGCTATCGATACGTGATGTGACCATTCAAAATCCCAATCTCGATCTCAAAATTAATTATTGGCGTAATTGGACGACCTTTGGCATCAATGCAAACCAAGCGTCTTTTAGTGATAATTGGCGGAATGGAGGGGTAAACTCCATTGCTTTGGGCCTGACCTTTAATACCAAATTTGATTATACCAAAGACAACAAGAATTTCACTTCCGAGCTGGATCTGAAATACGGAAAACAGAAAAATGAAGATCAGCTGGCCAGAAAGGCGAACGACCGCATTCTTTGGGATAATAAGTATTCCCTTAAGCTTTCCAAAAAATGGTCCTTGTTTACTTCATTTACATTTGAATCGCAATTTGATAAGGGGTATCAATACGGCAAGGGTTCGCAAGGCCAAGACAGTATCACAAGAACCATATCCAATTTCATGGCACCAGGCTATTTTACTGAATCGGTCGGTATAGAAGTCTTACCTTTTCAGGGTTTGTCTATTCGGTTTGGTACGGGTACCGCCCGTCAGACTTTTGTTTTGGATGATCGCGTGTTATATCCGGATGAAGGTACTTTAAATGATCCGGAGAAATTGGCCAACTATAAACGCTTTGGGGTAGAGTGGCCTAAAACTTTCCGTAACGAGCTCGCCTTCCAGGTAGTGGCCAATCTAGACCGTAATTTAAGTGAGAATCTGAATATCAAGGCCCGCTATGCTTTCTTTGCCAATTATGGAGAATGGAGCGATGCCAGCCATCGTTTAGATGCCACGCTTACCGCGCGGGTATCGCGTGTAATCAGTGTTACGCTGAACGGCATTGCTCTTTATGATCCGCTGCAATTTGAGCGGGATGATCAAGGAAATGTCATTGGAGACAAATTACAAAGAGCGCAATCCCTTGCTATCGGATTGCTATATAAATTTCCGCGATAGGTCGTTATGTTGTCAACACGTTTCTTATATATGATGGTTGCTATCGTCAACCTGTTGTTTGTTGCGGGTTGTGCATCTAAGAAACCATTTGCCGAGACGAATAAAGTATATGAAGAACAGGTAAATGTGCTGGCGGAAACCATTAAGCAACCGCTATCGCCTCCCCACCCCATGGATACGAGTGATGTGGTCATCCATCCATCCGAAGGGCAGCGTCATGATCTACCATGGGTAGGCACCGTGAATTTCAATATGCGCAACCCCAATTTCGTCATCATTCACCATACTGCCCAAGATAGCATTCAACAAACGCTTCGCACGTTCACTTTAACACGTACGCAGGTGAGTGCCCATTATGTGATTGACAAAGAAGGTAAGGTGTATCATATGCTGAACGATTATTTACGCGCTTGGCATGCAGGTGTGGGGCGTTGGGGCGCTGTTACCGATTTAAACTCGGTTTCTATCGGAATCGAAATGGACAACAATGGCAAAGATCCTTATACTGAAGCGCAAATCACTAATTTAATCAGCTTATTAGATACTTTAAAGAACGATTATCACATTCCCGTCGAAAATTTCATCGGACATGGTGATATTGCTCCCGGACGTAAAGTAGACCCTGGCATCAATTTCCCATGGAAACGACTTGCTGACGCTGGTTTTGGGCTTTGGTATGATGCCGATAGCTTACAAACAGCACCGACATCATTTAACCCGATGGATGGCTTGCGCATATTGGGTTATGATACCAGGAACGCCGCTGCAGCCATTCAAGCATTCAAGCGGCATTATATACAAACGGCAGAAAACTCTGACGAATGGACACCTTTTGCACTCGATATTCTTTACAATTTATACCTAAAAAAGATTCGTTATTAGTGGTATAGTTGTAACAACTACACCTTAATCACTTACACCCTCTCCCTCTTAAAACGTAGAACTTAAAACTTCTAGCTATTTAGCCGCTTCTTTTGCCCAAGTATCTCGAAGGCCAACTGTCCGATTAAACACTAACCGATCCGGGGTAGAACGCGGATCCAGCGTAAAGTAACCTTTGCGAATAAACTGATATCCTTTTCCAGGTACTGCTTGCAACAAATCTGGTTCTATATATACCTGTGGCAACACGGTTAAGCTGTCCGGATTAATAGATGTCTTGAAATCCCCTTCCGTTGCCAGTGGGTTTTCATCTTTAAACAGTCGGTCATACAATCGCACCTCGGCCATCTTTGCATGAGGTACGCTTACCCAGTGGATCGTCCCTTTTACCTTCATTCCGCTGGTATCTTCGCCACTCTTCGAATTTGGTAAATATGAGCAGTGGATTTCGCTAATATTCCCTGCTTCATCTTTTACAAAATCATCACAGGTTACAATATAGGCGTGCTTTAAGCGAACGCTGAGGCCAGGACCTAGCCGAAAGAATTTCTTCGGTGCATTTTCCATAAAATCTTCCCGCTCAATCCACAATTCCCTGCTGAAAGGCATGGTTCTACCTCCCTCTCCTCCTTCTACTTCGGGATTGTTCTCGCCATGCAATAACTCTTCCTTCCCTTCGGGATAATTCGTAATCACGAGCTTCACAGGGTCGAGTACTGCCATTCGTCTCCATGCAGTTTGGTTGAGGTCTTCCCGAATACAAAACTCCAGTAGACCAACATCGATCATATTCTCCCTCTTTGCCACACCGATACGCTCGCAGAAATTGCGAATACTGTTCGGTGTATATCCACGACGACGCAATCCGCTGATAGTCGGCATACGTGGATCGTCCCATCCATCTACATGCTTTTCGTTTACCAATTGCAGCAAACGTCTTTTGCTCATAACCGTATATGTCATATTCAATCGAGCAAACTCATATTGTTTAGAAGGAAAAATACCGATATTTTCAATGAGCCAATCGTATAATGCCCGGTGCGGCACAAATTCCAACGTACAGATGGAATGCGTAATTTGCTCAATCGAATCACTTTGGCCATGTGCAAAATCGTACATGGGGTAAATGCACCACTTATCACCCGTACGGTGATGGTGTGCGTGTTTTATGCGATATAGCAATGGATCGCGCATATGCATATTGGGATGAGCCAAATCAATTTTAGCCCGAAGTACTTTGCTACCGTCGGGGTATTTGCCAGCTTTCATCTCTTCAAACAATTGAAGATTCTCTTCTACCGTACGGCCTCTCCCAAGAGTTGGTCTACCCGGTTCTGTTGGTGTTCCTTTACTCATCGCAATTTCCTCAGGGGTACTATCATCTACATAGGCCAAGCCCTTTTTTATGAGTGAAACAGCATAGTTGTACAAAATATCGAAATAGTCGGACGTATACAATTCATCTGCCCATTCAAATCCGAGCCATTTAATGTCTTGCTTAATACTTTCTACATATTCCACATCTTCCGTCACTGGATTGGTATCATCAAAACGTAAATTCGTTTTGCCATGATAACGATTAGCCAAGCCAAAATTGAGGCAGATGGATTTTGCATGTCCAATGTGTAGGTAACCATTCGGTTCGGGAGGGAATCGAGTCAACACACGACCATTATTTTTTCCGCTTTTTATATCTTCTTCAACAATTTCTTCTAAGAAATTCAGTGATTTTTCCTCGCTCATAGCATGCAAAATTAGGGATTTTTTTATTAACAAATTTGTCTTGATACAAAAGTTGACAAACCGAAGCGTTATACTCGAGAATACCTCTGAAACAAACAACCTCATGTGGTGAAAAGACAACTTTCTTAAATATAAGCAACAAAAAAGGCTGCCTTTGATAGAAGGCAGCCTTTACACGATTTATATTATAACTATCTTAGATAACTTTAACATTTACCGCATTTAAGCCTTTTTTGCCGTGTTCTACTTCGTAAGAAACATGATCGTTTTCACGAATAGAATCGATAAGGCCTGATGAGTGAACGAAGATATCGCCACCACCAGCATTAGGAACGATGAAACCAAAACCTTTAGTTTCATTGAAGAATTTTACTACTCCTTCTTGCATTGTTTTTATTGAATTTATTAATACTGGCAGTAAAGGTAAGCATATTAATCTTAGAAAGTGCATTGCACGGCGCTTTTTTAACAGGTTATTCTGTTCATTTATAAGCGCTACCGTTCATTTTGCCTCCTATTGCTCCCAAACCGCCTTTTTTTAAAACGATTTGTTGACTTATTTTTTTCAGTTCTTGGCTTTACTGGCTTCTTTGGAGTAGGTACAGCAACAAACGCATCGCTTACCGGATAGGGATGATCGTTTATTACTGGAATGTTCTGATTGATCAAATTACTGATATCTTGAAGATAGGGCCGTTCTTCCAGATCACAAAAAGACAGTGCCTTTCCGCTTGCTCCTGCTCGCCCTGTTCTTCCAATTCGATGTACATATGTTTCCGGCTCGTTCGGCAAATCAAAATTAATCACATATTTCAGGTCGTCTACATCGATACCTCTAGCAGCAATGTCTGTAGCAATGAGTACCCTAAGTGAACCCGCCTTAAACTCACCAAGCGCCCGTTGACGAGCATTTTGCGATTTATTTCCGTGAATAGCTTGTGCCATGATGCCTTGTTTACTCAGTAATCTCACGAGCCGGTCAGCACCATGTTTCGTACGGGTAAAGATGAGCACATGATCTTCAATTTCCTTTTTTAACAGATGCACCAGCAATTTGGGTTTATTCGCCTTTTCTACTGCATATACTGACTGCGTAATCTTCTCGGCAGTGGAAGAAACAGGGGCTACCTCTACCCTCACCGGATTGGTCAATATCGTATGTGCTAGTTTAGCGATCTCAGCGGGCATTGTAGCCGAGAAAAACAAGGTTTGCCTTTTCTTTGGGAGGAGGGATACAATCTTTTTAATATCATGTATAAATCCCATATCCAACATGCGGTCTGCCTCATCGAGTACAAAATGTGTCACGGCATGCAATGAAATGATCCGTTGGTTCACCAAATCGAGTAGTCGCCCCGGAGTTGCCACCAGAATGGTTGCTCCCTTTCGTAAAGCAGCAATTTGTGTCTGTATATTTACGCCACCAAACACCACCTGATGTGTAACTGGCAAAAATTTTCCATAAGTAGTTATACTTTCATGTATCTGTATGGCCAATTCGCGTGTAGGCGTCAAAATCAAAGCTTTGATAGCTCGTTTCGATTGATCGCTTGCTAAATGTTGTAAAATAGGTAATGAAAATGCGGCTGTTTTGCCTGTACCTGTCTGCGCACAGCCCAATAAATCCTTACCGGCCAATACAACCGGTATAGCTTGTTCTTGGATGGGTGTAGGTGTTTTGTACCCCTGCTCATCAAGTGCTTTCAAGAGCGGAGCAGCAAGTTGAAGTGATGTAAATGACAAATTAAATGATTTTGAAGATGGGCAAAGATACGATAATTTTTTAATTTAGGCCGAAATATCGAAATGTATGCCCTTGTCGCTCGCTTCATCTATCCATCATATTGCGATCATCTGTTCAGATTATGAACGGTCAAAGCATTTTTACACCAAAATTCTTGGATTCACCATCATTCGGGAGGTTTATCGTTCTAACCGTGATTCTTATAAGCTCGATTTAGCACTAAATGATCAATATATCTTAGAGCTTTTCTCTTTTCCATCGCCACCATCCCGGGTTAATCGGCCAGAAGCGGTTGGCCTTCGGCATCTGGCTTTTGCCGTTGCCAATCTGGATGAGGCGGTTCGTCAATTAAGCCTTCATCAAATAGCTACTGAACCTATCCGCATCGATGAATTTACCCAAAAACGCTTCACGTTCTTTGAAGATCCTGACCGATTACCCCTCGAACTATACGAAAAATAAGGCCGTCCCTATTCGTCTTCGTGCAGTTTGAGTCTTTCTTTTAACCATTTGATTTCTTGCTGCATGTGATGCACCTTTCCTACCAAATGCCTGAGCGCATCAATTCCTTCAATATTGATATGTAAATCGTAGTGCCAGCGCCTAAATTGTTCCAGATCATCTAGCTGTGTTTCGTCTATATACGGTTCGTTGGCAATCATCGTCAATTGAATCAAACCTTCGTCCTGCAACAATTGAATAAATGTATATTCAACCGCACATTGTTCACAATATTCTTTTATTAATATCCGTGTCGTTCCCATCAGGTAATTCTTTTATTGTTTACGGGCCGATGCAGCCAATTTTTCAAATAAACTACGTTCTTCCTTGGTTAAGCCAGTAGGCACTTTTACTTGATAGGTAATAATCAAATCGCCAAATTGGCCCTCTTTCTTATACACCGGAAAACCTTTTCCCTTCAATTTCACTTTGGTTCCATTTTGTGTTTCAGGCTTTATTTTTAACCGTACTTTGCCTGTTAATGTTTCTATCAACGCTTCACCGCCCAACACGGCCGTATATAGATCGATTTCCTGTGTTACATATAAATCGTCTTTCAGGCGCTTAAAAACGGGATCTGGCGTAATCATAAAAGTAATATACAAATCGCCTGCCGCGCCATTGTTAACACCGGGGCCACCCTGGCCTTTCAATCGAATCTCTTGCCCATCTTGTATACCTGCCGGAATAGTGATCCGCAGCTTTTTCCCATTTACGGTGAGGGTCTGTTTATGGGTCTCAGCAGCATCCCTTAATCCTAATTGCAACTCGGCGCGGTAATCCTGCCCTTTAAATTGCGCCTGCCGGGCGCCCTGACGAGCATTTCCAAACATAGATGCAAAAAAGTCTGAAAAGTCATCTCCAGAAAAATCGCCTCCCGAAGTCCCAGAAAAGCCTCTACCAAAGGGGTTGCCTCCTTCGAATGGATTGTTGCCGGCCTGTTGCCTTTGGCCACCTTGCGCTTGCCGAGCTTGTTCATAAGCTTCTGCATGTTTCCAATCTTTTCCATATTGATCGTATTTCTTCCGTTTATCGGGATCGCTTAGCACTTCATTGGCCTCATTCAGTTCCTGAAATCTCTTATGTGCTTCTTTATCGTCTGGATTTAAATCGGGATGTAATTTACGGGCAAGTTTACGGTAGGCCTTTTTAATATCGTCCTGCGATGCGCTTTTATCTACTCCCAGTATTTTATAATAATCAATATACTCCATAAGTAAGGTTATACAACGTAAAATACACTTTGCAAATGATTTTGTTTGAAAACACCATTCGTTTGTTTAAAATAAAACAAAATCTTTAAGTTTGCAATATGTCGCTTTCCATCACTTCACTCAATTCAGGCAGCAATGGCAATTGCTATTACGTTGGCAATGAACAGGAGGCCGTTCTCATTGATGCAGGTATTTCGTGCAGGGAAATCGAAAAGCGGATGGCGCGCTTAGGTTTGTCGATGCACCGCGTAAAAGCCATTTTTATATCACATGAACATAGCGATCACATCAGGGGTCTTTGCAGGCTGGTTAGTAAATATCCACTCCGCGTCTATATCAGTCGGCCCACACTGATGGCTACCGGTTTTTTCCTTCCTTCCGAACAGGTTTCACTCTTCCATGCATCTGCACCCATTACTATTGGCCAATTAAACATCACCCCTTTTGTTAAACAGCACGATGCAGCAGATCCTTATAGTTTTGTCGTGTCGGACAATGATGTGCATGTAGGTGTCTTTACGGATATTGGCCAAGTGTGCGATCGATTAGTTCATCACTTTAAACAATGTCATGCCGTTTTTTTAGAGGCTAACTATGACGAAGATATGCTCGTGAACGGACGTTATCCCTATTTCTTAAAACGTCGGATAACAGGTGGTCGGGGTCATTTATCCAACAAACAAGCGCTTACGCTATTTCTAGAACATCGTTCGGAGCAATTGACGCATCTCATTCTTTCACATCTTTCCAAAGACAATAACTGCCCTGATTTGGTGTCCCGCTTGTTTAGCGAGCATGCCGGTGAGACATCCATCGTGGTGGCCTCCCGCGAATGTGAAACCGCTGTGTATCACATATCGGCTCGTACGAACAAGGTCACACTCGTTTCCTAGTAACTCATTCGTTAAAAATAATTTTTTCCCATTTCTCCTTTTTAAAGAAATGCAACATGACCGCACATACGCTGCAGAAAAAGACAGCCAGCCCCCATACAACCAGCTCGTGTTCCACCGCAAAATAATGACCAAATCCGATTAAACCAATGAGCGCCATTAATAGCAAATTCGAAATAAATCTACCTTCTGCTTTCTTGATCGGTTGACTGAACGGATAACCGTTTACAGTAAGCAGGCAGATCAATATAGCAGCAATACCACCAACGGCTGTGGAGAGTAAGATATCATTCAGCACCGATATCCCGATGAAGCTTATTCCCAATACCGTAAAAACGAACATGAAGGGTAGGTAAAACTTAACAAAAGCTGCCTTTAAAACACCCGACATGAGTAACCCCGGACGGTCTATAGGTGTAATAAAATAAACCCACGCCGCTTTATATCGCTCACTTTGTGTAATGAACTGAAAAACCGTCAACAAGGTGAGTAACGAAAAATAGAGAACAAATAAATAAGTATGCTGGTCCAATACCTGCTGCCAGCGCTCCTCCAGGTTTAGTTTTTCTGGGCCATTGTTTCTGAAAAAGAGCAAAAAACCACAGTACACCGGTACATAGGCCATAGAAGGATAGACTTTCGTTTTAAACTCACGGGTTCTGCCGGTAATCATCCACACAAACTTAAATCCAGCATTTTCAATGGGCTCGCGCGTAAACCAGGCAGCACATCTGTTCGCCCAAGAAGATGTGCTGGGTAAGGCACCCCCTGCTTGGATATTTCTTCCCCCCACACTCATTCCAGCCAGTGCAGCATGAAAGCCTTTTGAGAACCGACGGACAATAAAAACGAAAGCCAGCACGGGCAACAACCATGCACTTATGGATAAAGTTATGGCCAAAAGCGAGAAATCGCCTTTACCCACTTCCTGCCATGCGGCAATCCAACTGGCAGGCATAACCCATAGCCAATGCGTACTTTTAAAATCCAGCTGTTGAACCAGGGCACTTTGTAGTAGGCCCGGTACGGTATAATACATGGCGAAGATCAAAATCGAAAATGCGATTTGTAAATAGGCTACCAAGTCTTTAAACCGTTGCACAGACAACCAACGCATCATAACCAGGTAAAATAGGTTCACTAAAAGCACACAGATAATCGTTGCTATCAACACTTGCCATACAAAAATAAACATAGCCAACCATCCCTTTACCAGCCAAGTATATACCCACCCCGGCAGGGCCAAGCCCACTACTTGTTTGCCCATACTGATGCCTATATGAACAATCCGGGCAAGGGTAAAGGTTACGTCATTTACCGGTCTGGGGAGCACCACATATTGATCACGTTCATCTAGCAGAATGACCGAGAAATCGGCAATTAAAGTGAGACACAACATCGCCATAAAGGCCCCAAAATAGCTCGTGTACGACAAGTATGGCTTATCAATCAACACCAAAAAGAACAACAACACACAGCCCATGATGCCCAAAAGCAACATATTGATCCAAGAACTATAATTATTTTCTTTCTTCGCGCGATTTCCAAAAGTGTTTAACGGCCGACGGTCGTCCATCAATAATTTGGTATGGAGCAATATAGCTAGTTGACGCGTATCTACCTGTAAACGATTGTATATTGGATGTAGCAGTAGGACGAAACGAATAATCAGCTTGTTCATATGGAAAAGGCTTATTTGAATGCTGCTATGATCGCTGCTGCCCCATCGGTCATATCGTTTCGGCCGGTTAATTTGGCAAAGACGTGTTCCAAAGTGGCACCGTGTTCCTGTTTTAACTGTTCAAAAGACCCATTGGCTACGATTGTCCCTTCATTGATAAGCAAAATACGATCGGAAACTTTCTCCACAACGTCCATCATATGCGAACAATAAAAAATGGTTTTTCCCTCTTGGGCCAAGCGTGCGATGAGCTCTTTTACGGTAATGACGGCGTTGGCATCCAATCCCGAAAGCGGCTCATCCAAAATCAAAATTTTAGGGTTGTGAATCATGCCTGCCACCAATAATACTTTTTGTCTCATTCCCTTCGAAAAGGTGTCCATACGTTTGTATAGCTGTTCCGCTAGTCCTAGTGCTGTTAACAACTTGGTCGCACGAGCCGCAATTACCGCCTCTTCCATTCCGTACAACTTACCTATAAAATCGAGGTATTCCAGCGGGGTCAATACTTCGTATAGCTCGGCATTTTCAGGCACATAGCCAATCATTGCTTTGATGGCCAAGATATCAGTCCGCAAATCTTTACCGTCTATCGTAATGGTACCCGCGAAGTCCGAAATCAATCCAGTCAGGATTTTCACTGTAGTTGATTTACCTGCACCATTTGGCCCAATATAACCAATCACTTCTCCCGGTAATATCTCGAGGTCAATGCCTTTTAATACTGCTTTACTACCATAATTTTTACGAAGATCACGAATGCATATAATGGGTTCTTGTTGGTTCATTGGTATTTCTTGTTATTGAATTAAAGAAGCTTTCTTTTATATAAACGTTCATCGCTTTACAAGCCATCGCCATATTTAAAAAAGCTATTGATGGTTACGGGTAATTTTCCAGCGGGTTTCAACTGTTTCTTGAGCAGCTTAGCCATGGCTTTTTGGAAAGTAACATCATTTTGGTAGCCAACAGCCAGTGATCCGGCCCGTTCCAGTCCAGGCAGTGAGGCGATGGTATATGGATTGGCAAATACTTGGAATAAAGCTTTTTGAGCTGCCAATTCGCTAATAAATAAGCGAACATCCGCGGTATAGTTCAATTTACTTTGTGGCCGCAGGCGCTGATCATGTAAGGCCACAATAATTTGTTGATAATTTTTCAGCTCGTTAGCTACTTTTGCCACTTCGGCAGTTGTTGCATTTGCAGCCACTACAAAGTCTAAGCTATTGCTGAAATATCCACCCAATTCATGTTGAAAGGGGGATATGCTATCCACTCCGATGCTGATAATAGCTGTTTTTGCTTGCGGGCTTAAATCGTGGATAACATCATCTCCTTGCAATAAAGTAACTGCAGCATCTGCCAACTGTTGATTCAGGGATAAGGCCGAGGCATTATTCAAATCTTCATATAAGTTTTCTAACTTTACCGACTGCCATTGATCCAGATGTAACCAATATTTCGTGGCCAATATCTTCTTGACCCGTTCATTGAGATCATTCCAAGACAGACGGTCTTTCCGAATGGCTTTCCTCACCTTCTTGATCGCACGCTTGCTATTTTCAGACAGCTCCAACACATCATTCCCGGCTAAAATTGCCCGTACATCGGCTTCCCCATCTTGAAAATACTTCACCACACCCTTCATATCCATCGCATCGGTAAAAGCCAGTCCGCGAAAACCCAATCGATCTTTTAAAATGCCCGAGATTATCTTTTTAGATAAAGAAGACGGTAAATGTGGTGTGCTATCCAATGCAGGAATGTTCATGTGCGCAACCATCACACCGGCAGCCCCCGCTCCAATTAACTGTTTAAATGGATACATTTCTAAAGAATCCAGACGGCTTGCCGTGAAATTCAATTTAGGTAAATCATAATGCGAGTCGACATCGGTATCGCCATGTCCGGGGAAATGTTTCAATGTGGTCAGTATACCACTGTTCATCATACCCCGCATATACGCTCCCCCCTTCCGGGCAACATTTTCTTTATTTTCGCCAAAAGACCGGTAATTAATAACCGGGTTGTTGGGGTTATTGTTCACGTCTACAACCGGTGCGAAATTAATGTTCAATCCCAAACGCTTAAAGTGACCTGCAACCTCATGTCCCATTTGCTCGATCAATTGGTCGTTTTGGATAGCCCCAAGCGCCATCTGATAGGGGAAGGAAACCGTCGAGTCCATGAGGCGCATACCTAAACCCCACTCTCCGTCCAAAGCCATGAACAAAGGCACCTTGGCCAGTCGCTGATATTTATTGATTACATAGGCATGCCTCACTGGGCCACCTTGGAAAAGCACCACGCCCCCTAATTTCTCCTTCTTAATTACTTTCGCTACCGAGTCAATATAATCTTGCCCTAAATTCGTATGTGCACGCACCATAAACAATTGTGCTATGCGCTGCTTTTTACTCAATTTTCTAAAGACCGAATCTACCCAGTGATGCTCTTGATTCATGAAATCAACCAATGAAGGCAGTGCTTGTGCATCTATGCCTTTGGTCATACCGAGCATAAGCAATAGCAGAAGGAAAGGTTTTTTTAACATATGCGTTGGTAAAATTCAAACATAATTAAAATTGCCACTTTATGCAACACTTTAAAAACAAACATGCAAAAAAATGCTTCTCACCGCAAACCATCCCCGTATTTAAAGAATGTATTGATGGTTACGGGCAACCTCCCGGTGGGCCGTAATTGCCTTAAAATTACTTTTGCAGCCGCACGCTGCACTTCCACACTATTCTGGTATCCCAGCAAGATACTTTCACAAGCTTCAATACCGGGCATACCAGCTAAGGCATAAGGGTTGGTAAATACACAAAAAATGCTTTGCATGTTAGCGAGTTCATTAATAAACAACCGTACTGTTCCGCTGAAATTAATTTTACTCCGGGGAGTACGTCGGTTATCATGTATGGATACAATTACTTGTTTATAACGTATAAGCTCCACAGATACTTTAGCAATATCATTCGGTGTAGCATTGGGCGAAATTACAAAATTGAGCGCATTATCAAATTTACCCAGCAGCTGCCTTTGAAACTCGGTGATTTCCGAAGTTCCAATGCTGATAATTGCCGTTCTTTTATTGTAATCGATCGCTTGAATCTGACGATTACTTTTTAACAGCGTGATAGCTGCATCTGCCAGTTGCTGATTCAGCTGCTTCGCTGCAGGTCTATTGATATCCCGATAAAGTCGATAAGCATCTATCGGTGTAAATTTATCCAAGCCCAACCAAAGCTTGGCAGCCAAGATCCGCTTCACTTTATTATCGATAGTTGATTGTGCAATTCGTTTTTCCTTCACCGCTTTCGCAATCATGGCAATGGCCCGTTTACTGTTTTGCGAAAGTTCCAGCACATCGTTTCCTGCAATAACTGCCCGTACATCCGCTTCGCCATTTTTAAAATATTTAACCACACCGTTCATGTCCATCGCATCGGTAAATACCAAGCCTTGGAAACCCAGTTGTTTTTTCAATAGCCCATTTACCACTTGCGGCGATAAAGATGAGGGTAAGTGCGGCGTTTTGTCCAACACGGGGATATTCATATGGGCAACCATCACGCCCGAGGCTCCCTCTTGTATCAGTTCCTTAAAAGGATAAAGTTCTAAAGAATCTAACCTACCTCTAGAAAAGTTCAATTGGGGAAGGTCTTTGTGCGAGTCTACATCCGTATCCCCATGGCCCGGAAAATGTTTTAAGGTAATGAGTAAGTGTTCGTCCATCATGCCATGCATATAAGCAGCCCCTAAGCGTGTTACGTTTTCTTTATTCTCCCCGAAAGAGCGAAAATTGATAACGGGATTTCTAGGGTTATTGTTAACATCCACAACTGGAGCAAAATTCATGCTCAGGCCAATGCGTTTGAAGTCCTTAGCCACTTCACGACCCATTCGATAAATCAGCTGTTCATTTCGAATGGCGCCTAGGGTCATCTGATAAGGGTACGATATGGTAGAATCGGGCATCCGCATACCTAAGCCCCATTCGCCATCCATCGCCATCAAGAGGGGAACTTTTGTTAATCGTTGGTACTGATTAATAGCCGCGGCATGCCTTATGGGTCCTCCTTGAAAAAAGACCACACCTCCGAGTTGCTCTCGTTCAATAACCTGACCCACCGAATCGATATAGCGCTGCCCCAAATTGGTATGCGCGCGTACCATCAGCAGCTGACCAATTTTCTCTTCTAAGGTTAAACGTTTAAAAATGGAATCTACCCATGGATGCGGACTGTTGATAAAATCAGTAAAAGACATGCTTTCCTGTGCCTGCACATGTGGATAGGGCAGTAATAGTCCAAACAGCCATACAAAAAATAAAACGCGTTTCACCATGGATATGTATCCTTCAAAGATAATACCGCGTTTCTAGTATCACAAGCTTGTTTTAGCTTTTATGATTGAGGCGGCGCGAACGGTCGATCGCATCGTGCTTATCTTTCAGTAATACCAACACCAACGCACACAAGATCGCCACACTCACCCATACGGCTGCGTAAGGATTCAGAATATCAGCAGCCAATCCTCGAAAAGCTAAAGCCATTACAATGACCGGCATTTGCAAAATACAGGCCGCGCGTACATAACTGCCCGTAAAAAGCGCAATTGCACCGAATATATGTGCCACAATAATCAAGTGAACCAATAAACTCAGTAAAATAGCCACCGGGATGTTGCTATTCATCATAATATCTGTAAAAGCATGGATATTGGCAACAAATTCCAAACCTTTCCACAATATCACAAAAGACAAAACAATCCGGGTAATCTCTAACCAAAGTGGGTGACGCCTTTCACCCTTATGTGTAACATGATGTGAAAGCATGACATTTTGTTTTAAATGTTTATATTCCGTTAGTTTGTAATATTAAAGTTACGCTTTTCTAATGGAAATAACAAATGCCTGCAGTAAAGGTTTTAATGTACCGCTTTTAAGCGTTCCAGCTCAGCTTTGTTGATCTTAAACACAGTACCATGCCGGATACCCGGTGGCAGCACCAATTTATCCGAAACATCTTGCCACTGCTTCAGATCGGTAGATTGTATTGCCCCGTATTTATGGTCGCGATATTTATCAAAATAAACGATCCAATGCTTATCCAAATGGGTAACAGTTGGCCCTTCAGCCCAATAATTACCGGTAATAGGCGCACTTGCCGGAGCATAGGGGCCTTCCAGCTGTTTGGCATAGGCTATTTTAAGGTTTTTCTGCACCGGTTCTTTGGTTTCATCTTTCAAGAACATCATCCATTCTTTCCCATTCCACTTAATTGACGCATCAATTACGTTAAAACCCGGATCGTAAAGCAGCTTGGCTTCACTAAAATGCTCAAAATCTTTCGTTGTAATAGAATATATGCGGTGGTTATATCCATTATCTGCCTCAATCTGTGTTTCAGGGAATTTACCCTTAATGGTAGTAGCCCAATAAATGAGGTAGTTTTTCTCTTGGGGATTATAGGTAATCTCCGGTGCCCAACAGTTGCGGGCATTTATTTCATGAGCCATTACGGGGATATATTGTTGTGTTGACCAATGGATTAAGTCTTTTGACGATGCATGACCGATGCCTTTATCTGTCCAACTTACCGTCCATACCATATGGAACAAGCCATCTCCTCCACGGATAATGCAGGGGTCTCGCATCAATTTATCTTTGCTCAATTCGGGTTTTAAGAACGATTGATCTTGTTTAAGCACCTCCCAACGATAACCATCAAGGCTATAAGCCAAATGCAAGCCATCTTCACCATTCCCTTTAAAATAGGCAAAGGCATAAATGTCTTTCGGAGCTTGTGTCTCACTCCATGTGGCCGTAGGAAGAAGCGGCTTCATCCCCTGTAAGGTCGGTATAGTAGGTTGTATACTGCCATCTGCATTAAACGTCAGACGGTCTATACACACCTCCCGATGATATCCGGCTGCATCGCCCATGTGGATTCCATCTGGATAGCTGAATCGGTGATACACGATATACCATTCATCCTTTCCGGGAATCTGTAATACCGAATTATGCCCTGTACCAAAAATTCCCTGTCGTGCATTTTTTGCTAAGATCAGGTTATTTGCCGGCACCTGGATAGGCCCCACAGGCGATTTAGCAGTTCCATACCGAACCCGATAATCAGGGCTACGGGTATCGTTTTCAGACCATAAGAAGTAATAGGTTCCTTTTCTGTAGAAAACATACGTTCCTTCCCTGAATGTTTGATCAGGTGTGATAACCTTCAACGTATTTTCCTTAATCGATACCATATCTGCGTTCAGCTCGGCCACAGCCATATAACCATTTCCCCAATAGAGGTAGCTTTTTCCAGTTTTTGGATCGGTAAATACATCCGGATCAATCTCCTGACCTCGCTGGATACCTCTTGGCTTGCTGGCAATCAGCGGTTTTCCTATATCACGAAAAGGGCCGGTTGGCTCATCCCCTACCGCTACGCCAATCTTCTGGGCACCAGAATAGTAGTAAAAATACCGGTATTTACCATTTATCTTCTTTTCTTCAATGGCCGGAGCCCAGGCATTCCTGCCTGCCCAGGGTACGTCCTTTTTCAAATCCAATAAGATACCTTCATCCTTCCAATCCACTAAATTATCCGAAGAAAAACTTTTAAAATAATATCCGCCCCAGCCATCAAAGCCATCACTGGTTGGATAGAGGTAAAATTTCTTTGTTTTCTGCGCATACAATACCTCAGGGTCGGCATAATAACCTTCTAAAACCGGATTATTCTTGATGGTTGCTATCGGATAGTTAGACGGAATACCCCATTTATTGGTTAGCGTTTTCCATTCACTACGTGTAATAGGGATTACGGTTCCGTGCCGCGGATGGAAGTCCATCGAGACCTCACTATCGATTACCGAAAAATGCGCTAAATCCGTACTCTTGGTAAACTGATACCTGCCTTTACCATATACATCGTACATCAGCACATAGGTATCTGTACCGATTAGCTTAAATACACAGGAGCCTTCCACTGCGTCGGTCGTTTGTTGCTTATAATTGGCAGACTCCTGCCATTGACCACTCGTAAGCGATGTACTTGTGGCCACCTTGATCCCATTGCCGTGACCTTCGGTTTTATAGAACAAGTAAAACAGGCTATCTTTTCGGATAATATCTCCGTCAATGCATGATTTGCCATTTTCGGGAAAGAACAATTGTTTCGGTTCGCCTTCCAATCCGGTAAAATCAGCATTGGCATAAGCGTAATAAATTTTATCGGGATCCTCCCCATGTTTCATTGACCAATAGATCATGTATTTCCCTTCTTTCGGATCGAATATGGTCTGTGGTGCCCATACCCGTTGTAGGTCAGCCTGATGGGCATATTGCTTTTGAATATTCACAACAGTTGATGACCAATGGATCAAGTCGGTTGATTTTAATAAAACCATGGCCCGGTTGGAGTTCCAGCCTTGGGCAGATACCATATCCGTCAACACCATATAGAATGTCTTTCCATCTTCGCCACGCAAAATATGCGGATCGCGTACGCCACCCGTCGAGCTGATCCGCTTCGAATGAAGCACCGGCCGATTGTTGTTCAAAGCAAAGTAATGGTAGCCATCTGCACTGACGGCGTAGTGCACGGCTTCTTCTGCCTGCTGATTGCCCGTAAAATACACAAATAGATAGGCCGCATAATCCTTCTCAGTTACCGCTGCAGGTTTATTTTGGCCATGGGCAGGTACAGTGAAGCAACAAAAAAAGCCAGCAACTATGCAAAGCAAGTCGAAAGCACTGATGGTTATTTTCTTCATTGATGATTGGTTTCGTTAAAAATCATTTCAGGCAATATTACAGCTATTCAATCCCCTTTGAAGGGGGGTAATTTCTGATAAAAAAGGGGGATACTCGTAAAACACATACTTTGTTATCCTGAACCCTATTTTTTTATTTATGTTTACATCACAAATAAACGTCAAAATAACAAATATAACCAAATAACCCTTACTATTTTTATGCTTTACCGTTATTTCTTCTTTATTCTGTTCCTATTGGCACATGTAGCATGTGCACAATCTGGGCATAATCACGCTTTAAAAAAGCCCAATCGGGATTCGGTTCTTGCCATCCTGCGCTTGGTTAATGACTATTGGCAATCCAAGCACCCACAACCAGGTAACTCATTCTGGGATAACGCCGCCTATCATACGGGCAATATGGAAGCCTATCAAGTAACCCAGGACGAAGCCTATCGGCGCTATTCAGAAACTTGGGCCGAGCATAACGCATGGAAAGGAGCCAAATCTGACGATAAAAGCCAATGGAAATACAGTTATGGAGAAACGGACGACTATGTATTGTTTGGCGATTGGCAAATTTGTTTTCAGACCTACATCGACCTATACAAACTCGCGCCCGACGAAAAGAAGATCGCACGTGCCAAAGAGGTAATGGAATATGAAATGAGTACCCCACAAAACGACTATTGGTGGTGGCTAGATGGGCTTTATATGGTCATGCCCGTTATGACCAAGCTGTATACCGTTACCGGCGATCAGCAATATTTAACCAAACTACACACCTACTTTAGTTTTGCCAAGCAGCTGATGTATAATGAAGAGGCAAAGCTTTTCTATCGTGATGCCAAATACATCTATCCTAAACATCAAACCAGTAACGGAAAGAGAGACTTCTGGGCGCGTGGCGACGGATGGTTGTTTGCCGGTTTAGCAAAAGTCTTAACTGATTTGCCACAGAACGATCCCCATCGCACCGAATATGAACAGCTTTTTAAAGATATGGCATCCGCTATTTTAGCCTGTCAACAAGACGAAGGTTATTGGACGCGCAGTTTGCTCGATCCAGCCCAGGCACCCGGTTATGAAACCAGTGGAACCGCATTCTTTACATACGGACTCCTTTGGGGTATTCGCCATGGTTTATTAACACAAAAAGCCTATTTACCCGCCGCATTAAAAGGCTGGCACTATTTAAGCACCATTGCTTTACAGCCAAGTGGGAAAATAGGATATGTACAGCCCATTGGTGAGAAGGCTATTCCCGGCCAAGTTGTCGATGCGGCCTCCGAAGCCAATTTCGGTGTAGGCGCATTCTTGTTGGCGGCCTGCGAGCTGAGCCGGGTTTTGGATGAGTGACCCGTGATTGGTGATTAGTAATTAGTGATCGGTTAGTAGTTACCAATTACTGATCACAGGTTATCCGGCAATTGATAGCCATTATGGTACGTTGCAGCAAGCAGTTTATTGGCATCCGCATCATTGAATCGTTTCTTCACATCGTCCCAATAAATCTTCTTACCTGTACGATAGGCGATATTGCCCATTTGTGAGAAGATAGCAATGTGCGCTCCAGCTTCAATCGGAGCATTCAGCGAAGCTTTGTCGCGGCTTTTTACAGCTTCAATGAAATTTGCTGCATGTAATGTCAAACCATCGTCTACTTTTTTCTGCAAAGGCACCGCCTCCATGCGGTCGCCCTCCGGAATTACCTCCCAGCCGCCACGATCCACCACCAAAGTGCCCTTATTGCCAATAAAGGCCACTCCATGGTTTCGACCATAAGGCCCACCATCAATACCGTTGGCATGCTCCCATTGGATATTAAAATCATCAAATTCGTAAACCGTTGTCAATGTATCCGGTGTTTCTGCAGCATCATCTGGATAGGCAAATTTACCGCCAGCCGCCATGATCGATTTTGGTGTGGTGGCTTTCATGCCCATGAGTGCGTAATCCAGCATATGCACACCCCAATCGGTCATCAAGCCACCCGCATAATCCCAAAACCAACGAAAATCAAAATGAAAACGGTTGGGGTTAAAAGGTCTTTTTTTCGCAGGCCCCAACCACAGCTCGTAATCCACGCCCGCCGGGGCTGGAGCATCCGGCTTCACCGGGATACTCTTCATCCATCCTTGATAGGCCCAAGCTTTCACCAAACGAATTTTACCCAGCTTGCCCGAATGCACAAAAGCTATTGCATCACGAAAATGTTTTTGACTACGTTGCCATTGCCCTACCTGTACGATACGGTTGTATTTACTGGCTGCAGCTACCATCGCCTGACACTCTACAATGGAGTTGCCCAAGGGCTTTTCCACGTAAACGTCCTTTCCAGCAGCACAAGCCTCCACCATAATGAGACAATGCCAATGGTCGGGCGTGCCAATAACCACGGCATCCACATCCTTGTTCGCCAATAAATCGCGGTAGTTGTCATATCCTTTCGTTTGAATTCCTCTATCTGCCAACTCCTTGGTGCGCTTATCCAATACATTTTTATCTACATCACACAATGCGGTGCATACCACATCTGGATGCTTCAACAGCGCATTGAGGTCTGCCCACCCCATGCCATTGATACCAATGGCACCTACCCTGATTTTTTGCTGCCGTTGCGCTGCCAAGGTACCCCACGCCGGAAAAGTCGTTGCAGCACCCGTTGCTGTCGCCAATAAAGCAGATTGCCTGATGAATTTTCGTCTTGAATGATTCATAATGGTTTATTTCATTGTTAAAACATGAATTGATTGCCATCAAATATACTCGTTTTTTTGATTTAATGCCAACGTTTGCTTTTTTTAGCGAAAAGCTTTTAAGCAAAGAGCGAAAAGTCCCCCTATGGCTATCCGATATATCAAATTAAACGTTCATAAAATCATTCATGTGCACGATAACAACGCCGCAGACCTCTTCAGGTTACCCATGCTAAGCAACATCTATTGCTACTGCTATTTTAACGGAAACGGTTGCTCGCTGCAATAGATATTAAAGTTTTTTACTCGACCATTGGTATTTTTCATCCGTGGCAAATAGCGCATGCCGCTCAGTTTTCTAGCTTTGGTCAAATCCAGCACCACTTGATGGGGTTGTCCGGGCTTCGCTTTGCTCCATTGCGTATGCCAGAAGGTGGTAGGTTGGTTATCAATGAGCAGGTTGGCCAATCCATTTTCCGCATCAAATTCCTCACTATCTGCATAAATCACCGTATACGCTTCCCGTGGAATTTCTTTGCCGTTTTCATCTACAAAACGGATTTCCGCAATCGCCGTATAGGGTGAACCACCGTACGCGGCAGTACTCTCGAATGTGATGTATCTACCGCTCAGCTGCTTGTTAAAAGCTATTTCCTGCCAACCATCGGTATTGGTCAATGTGCCTCGGTAAGCTATTGGTGTTCCCGTTAGATTCAATTTTTTGCCCGATTTGCTTACCATCAAGGTCTCATCTGCCTGGGTATCCCAAATCTGGTGTGTTATCCCCGCTATCGCTAGCTTTTTCGGCTTACCCATTTCAACAATCTGGATATCGTTCTCTCCTGTCTTTAACCAACAACCCGGCACAAATAACGTCTGCTGCGGGCCAATAAACCAATACCGGCCAATCAGTCGGCCGTTTATCCAAAGTAACCCTTTATCCAAGTTGCGCGTATCCAGATAGGTGTCGCCCACCTCTTTCAGGTTAAATGTAGCCCGATATAGGTGCGGATACCCTTCATGATAAGCCGATGCCTTAAACTGATCGGTATTATCCAGTGGCACATTGTAGTGGTTCCAGCCTTTCAAGGTGTCGCCATTCAAAAACACGCCCTCGGTAATACCCTTCCGTTCTTCATCAATGGCGCTACCAAAGTTTACCCGGGCTTGGTGTTCTACCCATATTTCCAAGAGGTGGTCACCTTCCCCCACATGGATGGGTAAAGCCGATTGGTTTGCTCGCCGATCCAGTACCCCCAATTTTTTACCGTCTATGTAAATGGTGGCCCGATCCATCACGCGCTTTACTATCAAATTACCCTCTTTTGCCCCATTCCATGCATGTGTATAGACAATTAAACCCGAGTTCTGATCGAGCTCTTCCATGGTTTTAGGTGTCTCAAAAAACTGTGGTTGAGGTAAATTGTCTTTCAACGAACCGAAAGCTTGCAATTTAAACTCCGGTATCTCTATTTTCTTCATCGGTTCGGGCAGTGGCGGCAATTCCAGATCAGGAAATTTATCTTTGATTACTTTTTGGAAGGCAAAATATTTCTCAGTCGGTTCACCATTTTCATTGAGCAGCGCATCGTAATCATAGCTGGTAATGTAAGGTGTATAATAGGTGCTACTTCCATTTGCCCCAGGAAAGAAACCATTGGTGGTACCCCCGTGAAACATATAGAGATTCACCGAAATACCCTGCTCAATCATCCATTTAAAGTCGGCCAGTTTCTCTTCAACCGAATGTACTTCGTGCTTACCGCCCCAATAATCAAACCATCCCGTCCAGAATTCCGAATTGAACTTGGGTGCATCTGGTGCATACTTTTCAAAGATGGCAAAATTCTTTTGCGCGTCGCCACCAAAATTGATCGAAGGCATCACGCCATCCACATGTGCGTTATCGTAATAGTTCTTTCCAGCCCAGTCGCAATGGAATAAAGGCACATCTACACCCGCCTCTAAAAGGGTGTTCTTGATGGCGTTTACATATACTTTATCATCCTTATATACCCCATATTCATTCTCTACCTGTACCATCAGCACATTGCCTCCGTTTGTAATCAAGTTTGGTTTAAATTCCTGCACGGCCCGTTTTAAGAACCGCAACGTATAAGGCATATAATCTGGGTCGGAAGTACGCAAGACCACGCCCCGCTTTTTGAGCAACCACGGGGGTAAACCACCCAAATCCCATTCAGCACAAGTGTAGGGGCCTGGGCGAATGATCACCCATAAGCCCTCTTCGGCAGCCAGCTTACAAAATTCGCTGATGTCCAAGTTATCCGAAAAATCGTATTGCCCCGGTTTCGGCTCGTGGGCATTCCAAAACATATACGTACAAATCGCGTTGAGCCCCATGGCCTTTGCCTTTTTTAGGCGATCGCGCCAATAAGGCCTCGGTATCCGGGCATAGTGCATTTCACCGCTGATGATCTGTAGGTTTTTCCCATCTAATAAAAACTGCTTTTTCCCAATCTCGAATGTGTGTTTGGTTTGTTGCCCACACCCGAACAGGCAGGCTAAGGCTAAAGGTAATAAAAAGGCAAGTGATCTTAATTTCATCTCATTCTTATCTATTAAAAATATCTATTATTTCGGTTTATTCTAATGTTTCAAAGATATCAAGCCCTCGGCACAAAATGCATGGCAAATCAGTCAAAAAAGGGGGGCAATTTGATCTTTTTTAGGGGATAAAAATGAGAAAATGACTTTCCTTATGAAAGCAAAGTAAAACTAAGTGGAATTTGCTTAGTACTGTTACTAAATTTGTATCATCGGTTCATCGTTCTAAAAAAACGGTTTGGAGTCAAAACCCGAAATAAATAGAATGAAATTTAGATAAATGCTTTTACATGCAATACAATTGCGTGGCATATAAAAGTGATATCGGTATCTCCTCTGCCATTGAAAGTGTATTTTATAGAGAATTATAGAAGAAATAGCGGAAAATAAAGCCCTATCGTGTCTTGAAGAACACACAAAATAACAGCTGGCTACATATATCCTTTACAACCAACCGTCGGTTCTTTTTGGTCTGACATAACGGATGCCTGCATCCATTAGATAAACCACCACGCCCAATACCGGCACGGTTAGTACCATTAAAATGCGCAAAGCTTTTGCCTGCATGGATAAATTTTCTTCACAAAGGATACCCATGGCCACGGTGCAGATGATCGTTAGATATACAACGACCGTTATACAAATTTGATTTTCAAAAACGAACATATCCATCTCAGTTCTTGGTTAGTTTACTCTTTTACAAAACAATCAAACGCAATCCCCCCGCTGTTCAGTCGAAATAGGATACGCTATTATGATTGGATCTTACTGGTTAATTGTCTGGCCTAAAATAAGAAGCTTTATCTTAAAGTTTTAAAATAGTTTTCAACATTTTTAAAGATTTTTAAGAATTGCATTTATTCATTTCAAAAAACTAGTTTTATTGCTTATAATAAGCCATTTACAATAATTTTAATTATCTAAAAATGTGCATAATACTAAAAAACACTGGACTGATCCTCTTATATAATGTTGAAAACTATATGGTGAATAACATGTATAATCTTCGCATGATTTGCATACAGATGCTGCGTTTCACTTTGGATACAAAAAAATTATAGCTCCGCATGTTTGTCATGTATAATGAAATCTACCGTGAGCGCTCCCGCCCATAGACGGAACTTGAACATCCTCCCGATATTGCGCCTGCAACGCACCTGGTCTCGCCGAACCGACTATCGCTTAACTATAATGGTCGGGTACATCTAACCGTAATGGTCATCCCCTCCATCGCCGTGGCGATGGAAGCTTTGTAACATATGAGTAGACCGAAACAAGCAATTTCATTTTTTTAAGCCTAATGTTTGAAGGATATGGGGTGCAATAATTTCTTCACCTCCTTTGGTGTTGGGATGGAGACCATCGGGTACATATGCTCGGAATACTTCCTCTCCCTGTTGTAAAATTTTCTGCCAATTGGCATAGTGATCTACCAAAAGGGTATTCTTTTCTTTAGCTACCTGCCGATACATGTCATAGTATGCATCCAGATGCGGTCTATAACCGGCAGATTTACCTATAGGCATATTCATCACTTGCAATACAATATCGCAGGAATCATTATAAAGCCGAATCCGATCGATCATATATATCAAGTTCAACCGAGCAACAGCAACAGGTGTCTTATACTTCAAAAAGGCATCGTTCATACCAAACTCAATAAGCACGGCATCGGGCCTTTTAGCAATCACACTATCTTCTAAATGTTGTACACCCCAAGTAGACCACATCCCGCCTTTACCTGCAAGCGAATAACTGAATAGGCGGGATCCATATTTAGCACTAATTGTTTTGTCTACTATGTGCATCCATGCTTCACCATGACCGCCGCTCGACAGACTGGTACCGTAAACAACCATATGTTGTGGTTTGCCTGCCTGTAACTGTTTGATAAAATTTAATTGGCCAAAGGATGATAAAGAAAATAATAGTCCAAGTAGGATGAATAGCAGTTGCTTCATATCCATAAAGGTATAATAATTTTTAAATAAGCTAATATATAGCAATTATAACCTATCCTGAAAAAACAGCATCAATCATGATTGGTGAAGTGATTCTGTTCCAAGTTAGGATGAAGCCCTCTGGTGGGCTTTGATTAGTTTTCATCTTTGACGAAGATCAAATTACGCATTAATATTTGAGATAAAAAGGGGGTATTTTCTGCTTTTAACGATGGTGGATTCGTAATTTATGCTGTTATATCTCTTAGAGCAGCTTCGTTATTCCTCCTCGCTATGGCGATCTGTACACGCCTCTGCGAGGAGGAAGAATAAAACTAGGGTAAATGCAACGTCTGGAATTGCGTATAAAACGTGTCTATGGCATTAGAATCTGGCAAGAATAATGTTCGGTATTGTAATGAATCCCCCAATAAATCATATGCAATAGCGGTTTTAGTTTCTTCGATGGGTTGGATGAGCCGATGTGCCATCTGTTCTTGGTCTTTAAAAACAAGTTCTACCGCAATGGCTTGCCTTGGGTTCCGACTATCCCATACAACTATCGGCTTACCAGCATCGTCCAGCTTAAAATCTAGTGCAATCCGGTTAAAGAGTGTAGATTGATAGGCGTCTCCATAAATGACCCCATTCGCTTCTGTAACAATGGAACGATATTGTTCCATATCGTAGGTATACACCTTTACTGCACAGTCTCCTTCGGCAAGCGGCGCGATGAGCACCTCCAATGTATCCATATATTTCTTTTCGCCAACAGGTACTTCTAAAGAATCTTGCCCATCATTCCAATAAACCATATATTTCGAGTAATTAGTACCGACCAAGACCGTTGATAGCTTTAACCGGTTTTTTCCGGGCGATATCCAGATGGTGTCTGGCTTTTTAGCATACTTCATTTCACCTCCTGTTAAAAACTCTTCGTACGTTTCATCCATTTTATGGCAGGCAACCAAAAAGCTCGCCAAGCCTATGATGGCGCAAACGGCGCCACGAAATAAATATCGTTTCATACTGTTCATGTATTTAATCAATATATTGTCCCCATAAAGTCAATTCTGTCACCCAACTTGCACCCAAAGATGAGTTCGGAGGCGAAGCAAAAGTGGAGATAATCCTGAATCGGACATACCGTACTGCAGGAGCACTAACGGGGATAGAAAAGTCCATACCATTTGCTGCTGCAGCCCGGTCTTCGGCGGTGAGCTGTGCCCCTGGGCCTGACGGTTTAACTACCTCAAAAGCGCCCAGCAGCTCCCAGCCATCATCGCCCTCGCCAGGATCATTACTTCCCCACAGTTCAAACTGTTTCACGTTTCCACCCGAAAATTCGCGATTATCATGTACACCCCATAAACGCAGCCTACTGATTTTACTTTTTACTCCGATATCGAAATTAAACCCTTTCGGGAAAGGGGCATCTTGATTGGAGAATCCTTTTCCGTTAACGAGATCAACATTATCCCAGATACCCGATGTAGGCCAGGAGTTTTTTACATCATCAGGTAAACTCAATACTTGGAATTTACTCTTATCCAACTGCTGTTCAAATAACGGAGTCAGTTTCTGTACCAAAGTATCTGAATTATTACCCCAACGATCCGTAACATACACACCGAATGTGGTGGGTTCGGCAGCCAGTCCCCGAACAGGATAAGCCACATCTGGGCGACTCGTGTAATAGCGATCATAATCAACCCAATCACCATAGGCATCTTTCGTCAACACAGAAACCGATAACGCTGCCTTGGTTTCATTGAGAAAATTAACCGAAATGCCCCCGAAATCTTCTACATAAGCTAGCGATTCGAATGACTCCCTGACAGGCGGAGTAGATGGGTGCACGATGACGTCTACTGGGTCAGACCGTTCACCACCACGCCCTACTACCGTAAGACTTACCGGATATTCTTTGGCCTCACTAAACCCTTCTACTATGAGGAAATTACCATAAGAAGAAGATACAGCTTGTTGATGCACACCTGCCCGAATCATATAATCTGCCTCTACGTATAAAATATTAGCACTATGAGGTAAAGAGAATGATATTTTAGCCGCACCCGGTAGATTTTCTACCTGCTCCACTTTTGCGGTACCCGGCTTGGGCCCTGCTTCGTCAATTGGCGTCCTCATATCTGATTTGCTACAGCTCAGCATAGCGAGCACCAACAGGCCGACCCACTGCATACGATTACCCAACCATTTTGTTTTATATACCAGTTTCATGATTGAAAAAATGTTATTTTGTTTTAGATAAGTATACTACCACCCTGGGTTTTGCACCAATTTGCTGTTCACAATGAGATCCTGTTCACGGATGGGCCAGAAATAATCTTTCGCCCTAAATGATCTACTGAATAAAACAGTTGGTCGATAATAGTAGTTAGCATCGGTTTGCTTCACATCCCATCCCATAATCGAGCCACTGCTTACACGCGCAGCTTCTTTCCATCGCAATAGATCCCAATAACGCCCTCCTTCAAAAGCCATTTCAATTAATCTTTCTTGATGGATGATTTTGCGAAGACCATCTTGTGATTGATAGGCATTTGATTGTTTGGCATATTGCTGCCAGGCATCTTGTACAGTGGGGATACCAGCCCGCAATCGTACCTGGTTAATCCACGTGAGTGCTTCTTCTTGGTTACCTATTTCGTTCAATGCTTCGGCGTAATACAGATAAAGGTCGGCCAAACGCACAATAGGAAAAGGATAAGATTGAATGGAGTAGGTACCATTTGTTTGCAAAACGCTCTGGAAATGAACCAGCTTTTTGACGTAATAGCCTGTAATTGAATATTCGCCACCCCCTCGGACCCCCGAAAACTGGCCTGACTTCCCTTCAACATGCCAGGTGCTAGCCTCATCGAACTTACCTTGTCCGTACCAAACACCACCATCAAATCCGAGATCAGCGTAAAACCGAGGTTCGCGATCAAAGTGCAATGCAGCGGTGGTATAACCTGGTTTTATATAGAGCTTATCTTCCTCAGTTGCCGTACGTAAATCATAACGTTGGTTATAATCCCATGTTTTATCTTCCTCAATAGGGACACCGTGCGCTGTGTAAAATTGCTCTGCAATTTTGAGCGGGGGGGCATATTCTCCGTAAGGACGCGTATTACCATTGGTAATGCTCACAGAAGGGTCTAAATAAGGTTGTGCATATTGCTGCAGCGACCCCACCATACTATTGCTGGCACCCCAAATGACCTCCGCATTCCACTTGTCGCATACAGCATGGCGTATATCCATTTGAATCTGCATCTCCGGTCCAATTTTATAAGTATTTACTGCCGGATTAAAATGGTAGAGCTCATGCCCCTGAGCCTCACAAAAATCGATCGCCGTCTTGCAAGCATCTACTGCTAATTGCCATTTTTGTAAATCAACCGTACTATTGAATAGCGCTGTACCGTCTTTATCTTTAAAATTGCCATACGCACTGTTGCCATTGAAAAGTGGACTGGCTGCTGTGATCAAAACACGAGCTTTGATAGCCAAGGCAATGGGCTTGTTAATGCGTCCCAAATCATTTACCCGGTCTTCAATCTGATCAGGAAGGCCCGGTAAAGCCTTATCTATAAGGGAAGTAATATAGTTGAAGCAAGTATCTACCGGCTGTCGGCTAACCGCCACCTCATCTGTACCGGATGAGATAGGTAAGTTTTCATCGATGATGGGGATAGGGCCGTACATACGCAACAAAAACCAGTGATAATAAGCCTTCAGGAAAGTAACCTCACTGATCCATTTGGTACGTTCTTCTTCTTGTATATCCGGCACATAATCGATGTTTGCCAAAAAAGTATTACAATCCCGGATAGCTTGGAAGAGCGGTTTCCCACCATTTCGTCCTCCGAAGTAATCTAAATAAGGACTAATGACTGACTGGTTGCCTCTAGCAACTTCCCAATTGCTGGGCGGTTTTCCATAATACGCTTCTGCTGTAGGATAGAAAAACCAAATCTCATCACCGCTAAGCAGGGCTGGATTAGCAGCCCAGCTCGCATAACTGGGTAGATAAGAATAACAGGTAAACAAATATTTCTCGGCCTGGCTTCTTAAGCGAAAGGCGTAATCGATGGTGGCCACATTATCGGGCACGACATCTAAATAGCTACAGCTGCCTAGCAAGCTCGCCGCCAATATGATTCGAACAACTATTGATTTCATTTGTATAATTGTTTAAGTTTAGAAGGAGGCTTGTAGCCCTACATTAAACACCCTTTGGACGGGATATCCGAGACCATTACCTGCCATTTCAACATCCCATAACTTGAATTTACTCCAACATAATAGGTTGGTTCCGTTAGTGTACACCCGCAATTTCGAGAAGTGTATTTTCTTCAGAAGTTCATCGCGAAAAGTATAACCAACTTCGGCTGATTTCAAGCGTAAAAATGTTCCATCGCGCATAAACCAAGTATTGGGCTGGCTATTATTTGGATTAACATTCGTACTTAACCTCGGCCAAAGGGCATATGGATTACGGTTACTTTCAGACCAGAAATCTTCAGCATATGCCTGCAACAATTGATTCTTCAATTTTCTGCCAGTCCCCTCTTCTATACTAGTAGCGAATGGTGAGGTATTTCCTACATCAATCCAGAATGACTCTTGTGACAAACCTTGGAAAAAGCAAGAAAAATCAACCCCTTTAAAGCCCATGGATAGGCCAAAACCATATACGATATTCGGTGAGGTAGGGAATCCAATCGGCACCTGATCAAGCGTAGTAATTTGGCCATCTTTGTTAATGTCCCGATATTTAATATCACCTCCACGCGTTGCCTCCCCAAAATTTTGAACCGGCGAATTAGCCACATCTAAGTCGTCTATAAAAAGTCGCTCGGCAATGTAACCCCAGCGCTGTGTTATGGGATATCCTACACGTGATTTCCAAGGAGCGGACTCATATTGAGGCTCTTCATATACTAGGAACTTACTAAGGGCATAGGTGAAATTCGCTCTACCTTGTATCCAAAATCCATTACTGAACGATTGGGAATAATCGACGGAACCATCGATACCTTTACCTTCGGCTTCACCTACATTTGCCTTAGGCACAGACGATGGATTTAACCCTAGGGTGATGGGAATGTCTGCCCGATCCATTAGAATCTGAGTACGTTTTTCTTTCCAAAAATCAACAATAACGTTCACCTTATTGAGGATTCCGATATCCATACCGATATTCGTCTTATATGATTTTTCCCAGGTAATCAAGGGGTTATCATAGCGCCGTACCGTTACGCCATTACGATGGTAGGAATTATCGAATCCAAAAACCGCACCACGCCCACTATCATCCATATTGATATCAGACAGGTAAAAAAAGCGATCTTGCTCTGTTCCGATAGCGTCATTACCAATAATACCATAGGTTCCCCGCAATTTCAGATTAGAAAAAAGTTGAGTGAAGGGTTTAAAAAATGATTCATTAGACACTTGCCAACCTAAACCAAAGGAAGGGAAAAAGCCAAAACGCTTTGATTCATGAAAACGTTCGGATCCGTTGTAACCAAAATCGAATTCGGCAAAATACCGCTCATTATATGCATAATTAAAACGGCCCGATAAGCCTAGGTTACGATAAGGTAGCGAGGTTTGCAAAGAACCGGCATTCCCATTGCGCTGATTTTGCATTAGAAACACCAACATGGCATTGATACTGTGTACCTCACCAAATGTTCTATTATAATTGGTCGTTCCTTGAATGTAGGTGGTTGCTCGTACATCTTTCGGCCCTTCCTGATAACCGAGATATTCTTGGCCTGTAGCTTCATTAATGGACTCTAACGTGTAGGTGTTATTTATTTTATCATAGCTACCAATTTGGTACCAAAACGGTGAATAAGAACGGCTCACATCAAAATAAGAGGTACGCGCGATATTGAACAATGCCTGCACATTCAACCCTTGCGTAATAAAAGAAAGATCTTGCTTGATATCAAATTGCGCCAGCATCAAACTGCGGTTATATTCTTTATAACCTTTCACAAGCTCAGCATAGGGATTAACCAGCTCATTAGACGTATTACCGAACATGATGTGCTGTAAATAAGCATATTGTTCGTTCTTAGGATAGAAGGCAGGAAAGCTTACTGGGTCGCTTTTAATAGCTAATTTATAGTATTCACTCCCCCCTTCTATTGGGCCTGTATAATCATCAAACGTGCCGTATAACTTCACTGCAACCGTAGTAGATTTGGTAATATTAGCATCAATATTAGCCCGCAGACCATAGGTTTTTAGATTGATGTTATTATTAAAATTGTTGTCTCCATCCACATTCAAAACGCCGTTATCCTGATTAAAGGTGGCTGCCATATAATAACGGGCAATATTACCTCCACCACTGATGTTCATATTGGCTCGCTGGTTTACCGCGTATTTTTTAAAAAGCATGTTCATCCAATCAACGGCTGGATACACATAGGGGTTGACACCAGACAGCGTATTATCTATTTTGGAAGGTAGATAAGGAATTTCGCCTTCTGGATTACGAGTAAGTACGGCCTCATTATTCAGCCGCATATACGTAATAGGATCGGCCAATTCAACTTCCCGAGTAGGGGCCGATACCGAATTTTCTATACGTAAGGACAATTTAGTACTGGCCTCTGTACCTTGCTTCGTTGTAATGAGAATGATCCCATTTGCCCCACGCGCACCATATAATGCCGTTGAAGAGGCATCTTTCAGAATGGAAAAACTGGCAATATCATCAACCTGCATCCTGGCGAGATCAGTAGTTGTAAATTCAACCCCATCGACCAAAATCAATGGATCTTTTTTATAACCAAATGTGGTTACACCACGAACAAAAAAGTCGGCATTATCCTGCCCTGGCTCACCAGAGCGCTGATAGGCCACTACACCAGCCAAACGGCCCGCGAGTGCCGTTGTCAGATTACTCGATGGCACTTTGAGTTCAGAAGGTGTAATCGTAGTGACCGATCCCACTACTTCCTTTTTCTTTTGCGTGCCAAAAGCAACAACAACAACATCATCCAATTCATTGGCAGAGGGAGTCAGTACAACATCCACTACAGTTCTCGATCCGATTTCCATTTCGCGCACATCGAACCCCACCATGGAAAAGGTCAATGTCGTGTTTGGAGGCACTTCTAGCACGTATTTACCATTCATATCAGTGACCGTACCGATATTCGCTTTCCCTTTAACACCTACTGAAACACCAGGTAAGACAGACCCCGTTGTATCTCGGACAGTACCGTAAACACTGTGTTGCGCATAAGCCTTAACAGTAATCAACAGTGTGCAGAATAAAAGGGTAACTCTAAAAAGAAATTTTAAGTTCATGGTTTCATAATTTCGTTTATATGGTTTGGTGTGGTCTGGTTAAAAACCAACGGTGCAAGTATAAGTAATTTTTTTGACACATTCCAAACACTCCTTCATTCAAAATCATAACAAATTATATATCAGGTGAATATATTTAAAACAAATACTTGCCCACAAGAAAAACAAATGCATCGAACATAAAAACCACTTATGAGACGAATTATTGAAGAAGTCATTTAAATTCTCCCGATATGTAATTTGAAGCACATTAAAAGGGACATAAGCCCGTCTTGCCATTCAAAACGGACCAAACCAGAAAATACCAAAAATGCTTAATCATATGCACTTATTAAGCACTTTTGGTGTTTCAAATGGACAAGAAATTCGATATATTGTTAATTCCCTAACGGAATATAGGTTGGATTCCGTTACCCTCCCACAGTCTGTAGGTATTTATCCCGAATTATCCCGAAAATGTTGTGGCGATAACTTAAACTTTTTCTTGAAAAGCTTTGAAAAATAAAACACGGTATCAAACCCCATTTGAAAAGCAATTTCACTGATCGTTAAACTACTCGACATTAATAATTCGCGCGCGTGATTCAATCGAAGGTTCAAATGATATTGATGTGGCGGCATACCTGTTACCTGCTTAAAATCTTTCCGGAATTTGGAGTAGCTCACAGCTAGCTTATCGGCCAAGTGGGTCATTTTAACGTCGGCATCCAGTGCTTCTTGTAATAAAAACTTAGCCTTTGAGATATATTGTAAATCTTCTTGTCCCTCTTCTTTAGGAATAGAGGCCCGGTAAACTAAAGACAATAATTGCAGGGTACAACCAGAAATGAGTTGATGATGTCCGGGCCCGCCCTCTTGTAACGTATCGATGATCTTGGTAAACTCAGATAAGATATGTTGGTCTAAACCAACATGTATGCATGGATGGCGGCCATCAAAGAAATTAGCTTGCATTAAGCTTTGTGGATAATATCCGTTAAAGCCCACCCAAAACTCTTCCCAGCCATATTCCATCTGTGGTTTGTAACGATGCCAACTACCGGGGAACAAAAAGAAACAATACCCTTCACTAATTTCGGTTTGCGGAACATCATCGCTTTCAAAAAGGCCTCTACCTTTGGATATAAAAACCAAATAGTAATCATTCAGAATACGTCCCTTATTCCAAGTAAACTGATGCGTACGAGGATGGCCCTTATCTATCGGATAAACTTCTCCTGCTGGCACTTTAGAATAGCCGGCAGTGGTAATATACAACCCCCATTGTTCTTCCACTTGACCAATTGAAAGGTATTTATGAAAGCTTTTCATACCTACGAAAATAGTTTAATGATAGTGTATGCTTTTACCAAACTTAGAAAAAATGCACCACATTTACTGCATCATCCGGAAACTTAAGGTGCTCTACATAATTCGAGCAACAAAAATGCCAAAAAGTACAAACAAAAAACTAGTTTGTATAAGCAATCTCACTTACCCATCGGCTAATTTTGGATACCGGCTTTATAAAACAAATAGAGTAGCCGCCTAACACATTAAAACCATATCATTATGACTCAATAACAGAATAGCTCTATCGCGCATGCAAAGACATAGCCAATGCGATAATAAACCAAACACTAACCTCTGAACTAAATACAATATGAAGCAATTACGTACTCCCCAAGGCGTGCAATGGATACCAGCCTTATTTTGCTTGCTCAGCATATTAATGGGTATATCACCACAGATACACGCTCAAGCTCAATCGAGCAAGATAACTGGACAAATCTTGCTGAGCAACGCTACAGATGATCTCGTAGGTACATCCATCAATGTAAAAGGAAGTCTGCAAGGAACAACCACCGATACGCAAGGGCAATTTAACTTATCCATACCGCTCCCGGCAACATTGATTATCTCTCGAGTAGGTTATAATACTCAAGAAGTAAGCGTACGCAATACCGAACCGCTCAAAATTACCTTGACTTCTGGTAGTGGCAACCTGGATGAAGTAGTGGTAGTGAGTTATGGCACACGTCGTGCCCGCAATTTAACAAACGCGGTATCTAACCTCAATGCTTCGGCCACACGAGATGTTGCTGCAGCAGAATTGGGTCAGAAACTACAGGGAAAGATATCCGGCGTACAGGCCTCCCAAACGAACGGCCGGCCAGGACAGGGTATGGATTTTCGGATCCGTGGCGCTGCCTCGCTGTCTTCTGGCTTCCAGCCTCTCATTGTGGTAGACGGTCAACCACTTACCGGTGTGGATTCGCGTAATGGTGGTTTAAGCTTGATCAACCCGGCCGACATCGAAAATATCAGTGTACTAAAAGACGCTTCGGCAGCTGCGCTCTACGGATCGAGAGCGGCCAACGGTGTGGTACTCATTACGACCAGACATGCCAAGCTAGGCAGCACACAGGTATCGTTGGATGTGTACACAGGCTGGCAATCGGTACCCCAGCGCGGTAGGCCAGATCTGATGAATGCCCATGAATTTGCCACTTTTATGAAAGGCTTCTACGAAGATAAAGCCTTATACGAAGGGTATACAGATGGCGTACCGAAAGATTATGCCAACCCCGAACAATATGGAGAAGGCACAGATTGGTACGATGCCATCTTGCGCACCGCGCCCATGCAAAGTTATTCGGTTAACCTTTCTACGGGCACGGAGAAAGTTTCTTCGAGCAGTACGCTTACCTATTTTGATCAGGATGGGGTTTTACTCAATACTGGCATGAAGCGTTATGCCTTTCGATCGAACAATGAGTACCGGCCAACCAATCGGATTAAGGTGGGTTTAAATTTAGCCCCTTCATATCAACGCGATTTCAACACAACGGGTTATACCGATGGCAACCGCCAATTGATTGGCAATAGTACCGCTGCCTCACCACTGATTCCGATCTATGGAGAAGACGGTAGCTTTAACAGTCGGGTAAGCTCTGCCGGTATGCTGGGACTGAATAATCCGGTACAGCAATTGGAAGGATTGAACGGTAAGCAGAACACCTTTCGGCTATTGGCCAATCTCTATGGTGAGGTTGAAATACTGAAAGATCTACGCTTCAGAACGACGTTTAATACCGACTTGGGTACGGGTGAATACGATCAGTTTTTTGGAACTATGTTTGGCATCGGCTTGGGTGCAGCAGCACTGCCCAGACCCAGTTCTGCAGCTAGCGCTACGCACAGCTCCTATAATTACGTTTCCTGGCTGAATGAAAACACACTAAACTATAGCTTGAGGTTAAACGACCACAACTTCGATTTCATGGCAGGGTATAGTGCCCAGAAATGGGGACGGAACTACCGCAGTATTGGCGGCAGCAATTTTGCTGGCGATGCCATTCCATGGATATCTGGAGCGGCGGTAACCAGTGGTTCAAATAATCGGGAAGAATGGACACTGGCTTCGCTCTTTGGCAGTGTGAATTATAGTTATCAGGGCAAATACTTACTCAATGCCACAATACGGCAAGACGGATCTTCTCGATTTGGTACGAACAATAAATATGGTACCTTTCCTTCCATATCTGCTGGCTGGGTAGCAAGTGATGAAAGCTTTTTCCCGAAAGAAGGCCCTATTAGTTTCTTAAAGATTCGAGGCAGCTATGGCCGTACCGGAAACTTCAACATCGGTAATTACCTACAGGTTTCGAATATCACGGCTACGAATTATATCTTCGGTGGCGTTATTACTCCTGGCTTTTCTACCACAACGTTAGGCAACAAATACCTCACCTGGGAAATCTCTAACCAAGCCGATGTTGGCTTAGACCTCAACCTGATAAACGACCGCATAACCTTTAATTACGATTTTTATAACAAGATTACCGAAGGCATGCTCTATCCCACCGCACTACCTTATGCCTCGGGCTATGGAAGCATTACCCAAAATGTAGGTAAATTTAAGATATGGGGTCATGAGTTTCAGGTAAGTTCACGGAATTTAACCGGAGCTTTCGAATGGGAAACCGACCTGAATATTTCCTTTAATAACAACCGGGTGCTCGAGTTGCCTCCCAATACACCGTTTATTGGTGGCGGGCCCACCTATTCGGGTTACAACCGCTCGGTTGTAGGCCACCATATTGGCGAATTCTACGGTTATGTGTTTGATGGCGTTTATATGAACCAACAAGAATTTGATAGCCAACCGAAGGCGGCCACATCTGTTGTAGGTTCGGTACGGATGAAAGATACCGATGGTAATGGCGTGATTGATGCGAACGACCGCACCTTAATTGGTAACCCCAACCCCAAATATATTTATGGTATTACCAATACTTTTCGTTACAAGAACTTCGATTTAAATATTATTTGTGCCGGCCAGGGCGGCAACCAAATCATGAATGTAGCCCTGGCCGATGTAACCAACTTAGATGGTGTGATGAATGTAACCACAGATATGATGAACCGGTGGCGATCTGAAGAAAACCCGGGAAATGGCTTAGTACCCAGTACCCGGGGCGGTAGTACCGAGTTATATCGATTGGGTAATTCAACATGGCTATCAGACGGCGATTTCTTTACCGTTAAAAATATCGCATTGGGCTACACATTCAAGCCAAAAGCACTCCCTTTCTTGCAATCGGCGCGGGTATACCTCAGCGTACAGCAGGCCTTTGTCTTTACTAAATACAAAGGCCAAAACCCAGAGGCCAGTATTGGCCGGGATGATGCCATTGGTGTTTTTGGGCAGGATCTCAGCACTTACCCGGTACCACGCACCTTTATGTTGGGTGCTAATATCCGCTTTTAGACAAAAGGAAGGTTGCATTGTAAACGCTAAAATTTATTCTAATGACAACAACAACATATATCCGATATATTGCATTACTGGCCTTATGTATGGCCAGCGCATGCAGCAAAGATTTTTTAACCCTATATCCGCAAGGCAATTTAAATGAAGGGAATTTCTATGCCTCCGAGGCCGATTTTCAATTAGCTGTGGTAGGCGCCTATGTGCCGCTGCGTGATGTGGCTAACAATGCCTATTTCATGGATGAGATGCGGGCCGATAATGCGGAATACTTTTATTATGCAAAAGACCGGGGTAACCAAACGGCCGAAAATCTAACCAATTTCCTGGATGAACCCAATAATGTGATCAACCAGAATCGCTATCAAGCCGATTATAACGGCATCTCGCGCACCAATGTCATTTTAGATCGCTTGGAAAGCATCACTTTTACCATGAGCGATGCGGTAAGAAACCAAGTTGTGGGTGAAGCCAAAGCCTTGCGTGGCCATTATTATTTTGATTTGGTAAAAAACTATGGGGGCGTACCTCTCTACTTACACGAGGTCATTACCAGCGATCAGGCTTATTTACCACGTTCATCTGCCGATAGTGTGTACGACCAGATCATAGCCGATTTAACTGAGGCCATCAACTTATTGCCCAAGCCCGATTTCACGGCAGCACAAACCGGCCGTGCAACCAAAGGGTCAGCCAGCATGGAACTCGCAGCCGTCTATATGCAGCGTAAACAATACGACAAAGCCCTGTCGCTCTTACAAAGTGTAGAAGGGATGGGCTACGATCTATTCGCTAATTTCAGGGATGTATTCAATCCGGCTAATAAAAACAGCAATAAGGAAATCATTTGGGATGTCCAATACCAATCGGGCAACACAGGCCAGCAGAGTAATTTTCCGTATCGTTTTACGCCGCTCACACCGAATACAACGGTTATTCTTGGTGTAAACTTCAAAAATACCATCGGCGGCTGGAATGTGCCCACACCCGATCTTTATGAGCTGTTTGAAACCGGAGATACCCGACTCGATGCATCCATCGGTGTGATTGAAGGCACCTTAGATGAGAGCAGCGATTTTGTACCCAGCAAGGTGGTGTCAACGGTAGTCAATTACACACCGCCAGCGGATACAGAGATCCGTTGGTTCTGTAAGAAATACTATTATCCACCTTATCCCAACATCAATCAAAATACCGATCAGAATTGGCCGTTATACCGTTTCAGTGATGCGCTGCTTTCTTTAGCCGAATGCTTGAATGAAACTGGTCAATCAGCCAGTGCGCTGGCACCACTTAATCGCGTGCGTACCCGAGCGTTTGGTTCAGGAAAAGGACAAATCACAACCACCAACCCCGATGAATTGCGCATCATTATTGCCAACGAACGCCGTCGGGAACTGGCCTTTGAGAACAAAAGATGGCCAGATTTAATCCGTACAGATCAGGCCATTTCAGTAATGAAAGCGTATGGTATCGAGGCAAAGGCACGCCATCCTTATTTGCTTCCGCAAACATACAACGTAACGACCGAGCGCTTGCTATACCCTATTCCGCAACGCGAGCGGGATCTCAACACAGCACTTACACAAAACCCTGGATATTAGTCAGTATAGAAACAAATAGTAACATTATGAACGCAGAACTTTCGCAAGCACAAATGGAAGCCTACCAAAAAGACGGTTTCCTGATTATTGAAGATTTTCTAAATCAAGAGGAACTGGAAGAATGGCGCGTAGCCGTTACCGAAGCCATTGCTGAACGGAACGGTATTAAAATCCCTGGACAGGACATTCGCTTGGGGATGGAGGATGGTATCAACGAAGATGCTGAATATTTTTCTAAAGTATTTGACCAATTGCTTAACTTGTGGCAAACCAATGAAAAAGTAAAAAAAATCATGCTCGACGAACGCATTGGCAAAATGGCCGCACAGCTTTCTGGTGCGGACGGCATCCGCATCTGGCATGACCAAGCGCTGTTTAAAAAGCCTTGGGCCAACCCCACTTCCTGGCATTTAGACACTCCATTTTGGTCATTTTCGGATCGCCGCGCACTATCCATTTGGGTAGCATTAGACGATGCTACTTTTGAAAACGGCTGCCTTTATTTCATTCCGGGCTCATTTAAAGAAACCACCTTTGAAAATAAAGGTATCGGCAAAAACATGGACGGTATATTTGACGCGTATCCGCAGTTCTACCATAGCAAGTCGGTTCCTTCTAAACTGAAAGCTGGTGGCTGTTCGTTTCATAATGGACTGACCATCCACGGTGCTGGAGCAAACATGACAAATGGATACCGCAGAGCCATGACCTGCGCTTATATGCCTGATGGCAATACGTTTAATGGCGAACCTAATATTCTACCGAAAGCGTATTTAGACACGCTTCAAGTGGGCGATTTATTACAAAATGATGAACAGAATCCGTTAATTTACCACCGTTAATTGGCTGTACTTTGGAAGTAAAATTCTTATGTCCCAGATGGGGTTTTGAACATATCGATTGGCATGATTTTCTGGCACGGGTCAAAGATGCTGGTTACGCCGGTATTGAATGGTTTCCGCAAGGCGGTGCAGCCGATTTGGAATGTGTAGTTCCCATGCTGAAAACCTATAATCTGGATTATGCCATTGTCATGGAAGTAGCGCAGGCCAACCAAAGAGGTGAGCCTTATATCCATCTGTTAGCACGCGATCTACGTGACCTCTTGCTTATTTCTAAAGATTTGAAAAAGCCCCTGTTTTTGAGTGCACAAGTGGGTCGTGAATTCTTTACAGCGGAGCAAATTGATGCTTGTGTGGCCGTTTGCCAGCAAATACAAGAAGCAAGTGGGATAGCGGTGTACCATGAAACCCACCGCAACAAATGGAATTATGCCGCACATGTAACGGCACCGGTATTGCAACAACATCAGCAACTGGAATTAACGCTAGACATTTCCCATTGGTATTGCGTGTCTGAGAGCTATTTGCATGATCAAGCAGATGCAGTAACACTCGCCATTGAACGAACGCGACATATCCATGCACGCGTGGGACACACGGAGGGCCCTCAGGTAGCCGACCCTGCCTTTGACGAGTACCAGGAGGCCCTACAGGCGCATCTGCGTGTGTGGGACCAGTGGATAGCCCATATGAAAAGTCTTCATAAAAATTATTGCACCATCACCCCCGAATTTGGCCCGCCCCCATACCTCACTTTGGCCGGCCGCCAGATCGACCCCATGGCAGAACAGTGGCGATTGAATTTGTGGATGAAAAACCTTTTACAAAACCGATATAACCATGAATAGACGATCCTTTCTTGAACAAAGCACCTTATTTTCGCTCGGCACATTTGCTTTAAGCAACTATCCCTGGTTGGCACAGGCCAATGCTGCCGATACGACAGCATATCGCTTATTTCAACAACCTCCTCTCCTATATCATCCTTATGTGCGTTGGTGGTGGAATGGCGACAAGGTAGAGAAAAAAGAATTGGCTCGTGAATTACAGGTGTTCAAAGACGCGGGCATAGGTGGTGTAGAGATTAACCCCATTAAATTCCCCCAGCGTACAGACGATCTGGGCATACCATCTTTACAATGGCTCAGCAATGAATGGATAGATATGCTCGATTTTACTTTAGCCGAAGCAAAAAAGCTGGGTTTAACTTGCGATCTGATTGTGGGTTCGGGCTGGCCATTCGGTGCCGAATACCTGGAAGGAGAAGAAATTGCCCAGATCATGACCATTGCTGTAAAGAAGGTAGAAGGGGCCATGACTTTTGAAGCACCGCTATTCGATTTTCTGAAAGAGGCCGATCCGGCAACCACCAGTCCGTTTGCACATCGTAAATTGGAGGTACAACGGGTATATTTGGTGCCCGACCAGATGAAAAGCCTAACAGAAATAGTCGATCTCTCAGACCAAATCCCTACAGGCTTCATCAAAACAGCAATCCCGAAAGGAAAGTACGCGCTTTATGCACTGGTGAAGGTCGAAGCCTTTTTGCAAGTCATCAACGGCGCACCCGGGGCTAATGGACAGGTATTAAATCATTTTAATAAAGCAGCCGTAGAAAAATACCTGAACCGGATGACAGATACCATTGAACAGCGCATTGGCCCGTTAAGGGGCCGCGTGCGCGCCCTATTTACAGATAGCATGGAACTGGAAGGGGCCAATTGGTGTATGGATATGGCCAGTGAATTTAAAAAGCGACGTGGTTATGACTTGATGCCTTATCTACCTTTGATCCTTTTCAAAATTGGCGGGATGGGTAATGTTTTTGATTACGCCTATGGCGTAACCTTTGAAACCAACTTTCAAGATACTGTTAACCGAGTACGCTTCGATTTTGACCTGACCAAGACCGAACTCATGCGCGAGCGTTTTATAGAAACGTTCCAAGCTTGGTGCAAACGCAAAGGCATGCTTTCTCGGGTACAATCATATGGTCGGGGCTATCATCCCTTGGAAGGTAGCCTGAACATGGATATACCAGAAGGCGAAACCTGGATCAAATACGGTGTAGGGCAGGATATGCCCGAAAGCGATTACCGGATTGGCCGGGGATACACCATGACAAATAAATTTGTAGCCTCTGCGGCTCATTTACAGGGAAAGCGTTGGATTAGTTGTGAAGAATGTACCAATACAGACATGGTATTCAATGCTACGCTACAAATGATCAAATTGTGTTCTGACCAAAGTATCATTTCAGGCATTACCCATTCGATTTATCATGGCTTTAATTATTCACCTCCAGAGGCGCCTTTCCCGGGATGGATACGCTATGGCAATTACATGAACGAACAGAATACCTATTGGCCCTGGTTCAAATATTTGAATGCATATAAAGGTCGGATTTCGGCCTTATTACAAAAGGTAGATTGTTTTGCTGATATAGCCATTTTGCCCCCGGTATATGATATGTGGACGCAGTTTGGTGCCCAAAATGAACCTTTCCCCTCACTCACTTACCCCACCTATTTATCACTTATCTGGGAAGCCATGAACCAACATGGTAATGCTTGTGATTATGTTTCAGACCATATTATCGATCAGGCCACTATGCAAGACGGCTACCTACAATACGGGCCACGTAAGTACCATAGCTTGATTCTGGTACAGGTTGAGCGTCTTTCACCTCAGACAGCCCAGCAATTGCTGAGGTTTGTTGAAAGTGGCGGGAAGCTCTTTTGCATTGAAACCGAACCACACCAGTCGTTGGGCCTTACAGGAGCCAAAGAAAATAATCGATTGGTAGAACTGACCATGGACAAGATACGCCAACACACTGATCGATATATATTCGAAAAAAAGCCGGAAAGCGATTTCGGCGATTGGTACAAGCATTTACAAACTACTCATCAGCTTAAACCCTATGTAGAAATAATCGGAGGCAACCCGCATGTAACACAGGTGCGCTACCATAATAAAGATATGGAGGTACTATTGGTCATCAATTCGAGCTATGAAAACAGTTATAACATTACATTGCGTGTGGGAGAAGATATTCGCCGGAACAAAACCGGGCATTATTGGGACACCACATCAGGAGAACTTTATCGTTTGGAAAATGATCAAGAAATTCCATTGAACTTAGCCCCTGCTGATCTTCGCATTTTGGTTTATGAAAAAACAAAACACAAACAAGTTCCCTTATTTAAAGAACTACCTGAGGTAGCCAATACGGGCCTATCACTGAATAGTTCTTGGCACGCCTTCTTCCAGCAGATAGATGGCAGCACACGCGAAGCCCAGTTAGACGGCCTAAAAGACCTCAAGGATTTACCTGATTTTGTTGGCTTTGCTGGCACGGTTATTTATAAAAACAGCTTTTCTGTGGATAATACCCGTCCAACCTACATGGATTTAGGTAAGGTATATGGCATTTCACAGGTGTTTATTAACGGCAAAGACGCCGGGTTTCGATGGTATGGACGGCATGCTTATCGCATCGATCAACTCATCAAGCAAGGCGAAAACACCCTAGCAATACATGTCACAACGACCATGGGCAACTACATGAAGACACTGAAAGATAATCCGATAGCACAATACTGGACAAATGGAAAACGCGTGCCACAACCCAATATTTCCATGGGTCTCATCGGTCCAGTGATGCTATTTTAATCTAGAAGCCATGATAAAATATTATATCTGTTTTTTTTGCATGCTGCTGTATGGGTCAAAGAGCTTGGCAACCGACTACAAAGCAACGGATTTTGGCGCCCGTCCGGATGGCGTGTATGTCAACACAGCGATCATTCAGTATGCCATTGATTTTGTTCATGAGCAAGGCGGAGGTCGGCTGGTATTTAATAAGGGGAGCTACGTATGTGGCAGCATTTACCTCAAATCAAATGTAACCTTACACCTCGAGAAAGGAGCCATATTACTAGGCTCCACACAGCCGTTCGACTATGTGAAAGATCCGATTATCGGCTGGAATGCATTGATTTTTGCTTATAAACAAGATAACATTGGCATTACCGGCGAAGGGATGATCAATGGCAGAGGTTTTACAGTAGCCAATCAAGTAATCGATTATATTCACAGCGGCCTGATCCAGGACCCCCTGAAATACGATCGGCCGAATGAAACGATGCGCCCGCAGAATATTTATTTCCGTGAATGTAACCATGTACGCATCAGCGGCATCACGCTGAAAGATCCCGGCAGTTGGAATCAGACATATGATCAGTGCAGGCGACTAGAAGTAACGGGCATACGAGTAGATAGCAAATCATACTGGAATAATGACGGCATTGATGTGGTGGACTGTGATAGTGTCTGGATTCGGGATTCTTATTTTGATGCCGCTGACGACGCGATTTGTTTTAAGTCGCACGATCCAAATAAAATCTGCCAAAATGTAATAGTAGATAACTGTACAGCGCGCTCTAGCGCCAATGGGCTCAAGTTTGGAACGGTATCTCGTGGTGGATTCCGTAACTTTAAAGTAACGAATCTGCAAATTTTTGACACCTACCGATCGGCGATTACTTTTGCAGCAGTAGATGGAGCGCTCATTGAAAACATTGAAGTAGATGGGGTAAAAGCCAAGCATACAGGCAATGTCATTTACCTACGTATTGGCAATCGATGGAGTGGCGGTAAACAGCCAAGCATGAAAAACATACGCATATCCAATGTGGATGCGGAGGTGCCAGCAACCAAGCCAGACGCAGGTTACAACTATGAGGGGCCTGTTGAAGATTTACCTCGCAATATTTCGCCAGCCAGCATCGTTGGTTTGCCTGACCACCCCATACAGGAGGTGTATTTAAAAAATATAACCATTCGTTATCCCGGCGGAGGAAATCCGAATTATGCCAAACGCGGACTGAGCGGCTCCGAGCTGGATAGCATTCCTTTAATGGCAGAAAAATATCCAGAATTCTCGCAGTTCAAAGAACTTCCTGCTTGGGGTTTTTACATCCGTTATGCGCAGGGCATTCATTTCGAAAATGTACATCTTTATGCGCAGGAAGCCGACTATCGACCAGCCATTGTGCTCGACCATGTTAAAGGCGGTACGTTTAAGGCGGTGGATTACCATGAGCCCGATAGCCAAGGAAAAAAACAACTCTTTATTTACCAATCAGAAAATATTTCGCAGCCATGAGATCTTTTTTCAATCGTCAGATAACTCTTCTCCTGATGAGCCTCTGCATACCTTTCATCGCTTTGGCTACCGATTATAAAGCCTCTATGTTTGGTATTAAATCCAATGGAACCACATTAAACACGAAAGCTATACAAAAGGCTATTGATTATATCAGTGATCATGGTGGTGGACGCTTGATTTTCTATGTAGGGCGCTACCTCACTGGGAGCATCCAATTAAAATCGAACGTCAGCATCAAATTGGAAGAAGGGGCCATTTTAGTAGGAAGCACTTCTATCTATGATTATATGGTTGAAGGCAAGCCAAAAGCCCTTATATGGGCAAATAAGCAAGATCGGTTGGGTATTTCTGGTAAGGGTGTTATTGAAGGTAATGGAGCGATGCTGATTCAGAACATACAAGAACAGCAGCAGAAAAACTTTGTGACGAACCCATCTTATCCTCCATTGATAGATTTGAATGCATGCAGTAATGTACAAATGGATTCGGTACAATTATGGAAAGCTGCTGGCGCTGTACAAGTTTATACCCACTGCCGCAATGTACAGCTTAACCAATTAACGATTAAAAGCACAGAAAACAATCAAAATAAGGGTATTGTACTGGCCAATTGCCTCAATGTTTACATCCAACAACTGTATGTGGAAACTGCGGGGCAGAGCATCATGAACGGAGGGGGCAATAGGAATATCATCATCGAAGATAGTGTAGAGGCAAATGGCAAGTTGTTAGACAGTAGATTAGCACTTGAATAACCCTGTATTTCTTGGCAGGGTATTTGCTTCAAGCTGCATAAAACTTATTTTATCATTTTATTTCACTGATATGAAAAAATTAATGTTCTACTTTGTAACTGCTTTATTATTAACTGTAGTGGGCCAACAAGCGCATGCACAATACCGTACCGCTTTAGGTTTGGGAATTGATTTAGGCGACGGGCAGACGCTGGTAGGTCCTCAGTTGAAGCACTTTTTTACGAGCAAAGACGCTGGTAATGTACAAGTATTGTTTGCAGACAACAATGTATTGTTGGGTGCAGATTATTCTTATAATGCCCCCATTCAAGGTGCAAATGGCTTAAATTGGTATGTGGGTGTTGGACCGCAGTTGAATTTTGTGGATTATGGACCAGAAGATAAAACATATGTCGCTATCCGTCCGGCATTGGGTCTAGAATACAAAATTCCCTCAGCACCATTAGCCTTTCACTTTGATTGGAAACCTTGGTGGAATTTAACAGACAATTCTAATTTTGAGGCCGGTCGCTTTAGCATTGGCTTTAAATACGCTTTTAACTAAAGCTTAATCAAAAAAAGCGGGACTGTTTTGGTAAAACAGCCCCGCTTTTTTTATGGCACATTGCTATAAATGCATGGCATGGTCTGCCGGTATTTCCATACCTTTCCATACCTTGACAGCTGTCCAAGGTTCATCAGCGCTCTTCCAGAAAGGATCATCAGCAGATAACCCCAAAGGAAGTAAAATATTAGCACAAAGATATAGACTCCCGGTGGTAATATAGACATCTGCTATCGTTTCCTGTTTTCCGTATACCCCTATATTCAGCCAACCATGTTCATTGAATGTTGACTTCGCTTCAGTCGTTTTTTTCATAACAGCTGTTAAGGCGCCCCGAACCTGCGCTGGTTTTAAACCACTGGGCAGTTGCTTACGCAAAGCCATATCAGCTAAATGCTGGAAAGCACCGCCCCGATAAACAATCGACCTTCCAATAATCGGATAGGTACCATCGACATTGATATTCCGTTCTTGCAATTCAGCATAGCGTTTACTGATTTTGTTAAATTTACTGCGAAATCCCTCATAACGTTGACCTTTCTCGTGCATAATCTCTAAAATAGCCTGCAAATAAGGTTGTATCACAAAGCTATTGTAGTAATCTTGGTTGAAGCTCATTCCATCGGAAAACATCCCATCGCCTGTATACCAATGTTCTGAAAACTCCCGAATACCGTATTCAATCCGCACAGCGTCATAAGGCAAATCGTATTTACAGAAAAACGCTTCTATCATACTTGAAAATAAAATCCAATTGCTGTAACCGGGCACTGTATTTCTCGTTTTTAAAAGCGCTTCTACTACTTGATCTTTTACTTCCTGCTTCAGATGGTTCCAAATCCAGGGTGCCCGTACCAGTCCCAATGCAAAAAAAGAAGCATCTACCAGGGGCTGACCGCCCTCCCACACCAAATAGTCTTTGGCTCGGGGGTTAACGGCATTTGCAATGGCAGAAAGTGTCCATTGTCGATATTGATTACGAAGTGCTACCTCTTCTGCTGATCCACCTTCGGCGTTTAACCAAGGGGCAATACCGCTTAAGGTTCGGCCAAAAGCCTCTAGGTAAGCCACTTTGCTACGATGTGCAGCATTATCAATATTGGGGGAAAGAGCAACGGTCATCCGTTGTTTCAACTGATCAGCTGCTAGATTCTCCATAACGGGTCCGGCTACTTTTTTCAGGTATTGTAACCATTCCTGTCTAACAGTAATACCCTGCGATGATGCCTGTCCTGTTTTCCTTTTTTGATAAACCCGAACATAATCTATTTCATACCGGTTTGGAAAAACTGTACCGGTAACATCTCCTCCGTTCATACCTCCCATTGCCAGATTCAGTAAAATGTAATGTGGTTGCTTAAAAGGATTGATCCCGCTACCGTCTTTATTCGTCAATTTTGAAAGGGGAACTTTATTTAACAGAAGATCATCTACATATAAGGCAATCGATTCTTCATCCCAATCCATTCGCCAGATGTGGAATTTAGCAGCCCATGCTTTGCCTCCCAATTCAGCTACCGATTTAGTTTCGCTGTACCATTCGGCCTGATAAGCTTTGGAAGTACCACAAGCGATGTTAGCTAAGATCTTTCCTTTGTAGTATTCCATAATATCGATTTCGCCATTAGATGGCCATTGGCCATGAACACCTAAAGTCCAAAATGCGGGCCATAAACCCGGACTGATATCAATACGTGCCCGAATTTCAAAACGTCCATATTGCCAACTATGCCGATCGCGGGTATTGATAGAAGCTGAAGTGTACTGAATATCTTGGCGCTTGTGATTCCATCTATTGCTTCCGGCCTCATAAGTTGGATTGGGCTTTTGCTCTTTCCTGGCCTCAATAATCAATAAACCACCCTCACACCAAGCATTATCCGGTTGATACCATTGGAGTTCTTGGTTACGGACGAAGCCCTGTTCGAATTGCCAATTTTCGGGGTTCAGTGCCCCATCTTGATTAAATTCATCTGACCAGACCAGCTGATAATCATTTTCTTCTTTTACTGTTTGTTCATGGATTGGTTTGGCCAAACCAAATCCGTAAAATATCATTAAGGTTATAACCATTAGCAGGCACTCCTTTATGGGTTGTTGTGATACCTTCATTCGCTTTTAGGATTTTTAATAAGACTGATGGCAATAATACTTGGATTTTGCCAGCATCAGCAGGGGCAAAATAGTAAATTTAAACGGGTAAATTCGTTTTTGATACTAAGAGCTATTGAAATTGTACTAAGCACATTGACAGTATACCCAAAACGATATTCCTCCTTTACCAATGACAATGGGAACCTCTGCTCGAAATATTCTGCTCATTCATTTTCTACATAGCTATTGGCCATCTCGTCTTGAAAAGATTAGGTAATAAAATTTAGAAAAAATACATAAATAAACCCGTTATTTACGTACTAATTTGAATAAACAAACGTTATTAATGCACATGAACGCAAACAAAAATTGGTTATTTGCCCCACTCGTATGTTGCCTATGTTTATTATGTAGTGCGGCAAAAATTGATCAAAAAGAAACGGAACGGATTGAGAAGGCAACCGCTGTATTTGAAGATTTTGGAAAGATGGAGGAAAGCATTCCAACCACCTTGTTGGATCAAGCTGAGGGCATTGTTATTATTCCTAAACTCATCAACGCTGGATTTGGTATTGGTGGAAAGCGCGGGCGAGGTATAGCGATGGTAAAACTGGCATCAGGCGAATGGAGTGATCCCGTATTCGTCACATTAACTGGCGGCAGCATTGGCTTCCAAATTGGCGTACAAGCGGTAGATTTGGTTTTACTATTTAAACATAAAGGCGCCCTAACCGAAGCAAAGAACGGAGATTTCACCATAGGTGGCGACTTAGCTGCGGCCGCTGGCCCCGTAGGCAGAAGTACAAGCGCACACACCGATTACAAATTGGAAGCAGAGGTTTATTCCTACTCACGCAGTAAAGGGCTTTTTGCAGGTATCAGCATCAATGGTTCAAATATTGCTTTTGATCATACGGCCAACACCAACTTTTATGGTGAACCGGTAGATACCAAAGCGGTTTTTGCAAACAGTAAAAACAACTCGGTGGCAATAAGGGCATTAAAAAACGCATTATCTGCGAAATAAAGAAAAAAAGCTTGGTAACAATTTAAAAAAAAGTGTAGTTTAGCAAAGTCATTAACTCAATAATTTTATATAAACCCGTAAAAAATAAGCATTATGAAAAAATTCTCTGAATTGAAAGAATTGATCGCTGCCGCTGAGAAAGATGCCGCAGCATTTTATGAAAAAGGAAACAAAGCCGCTGGAACTAGATTAAGAGGTGCGTTACAGCAAACGAAAGCTTTAGCTCAAGATATCCGTAACGAAGTTACGGCGAAGAAAAACGCTAAATAGGAATAGCTTAAATGAATTAAAAAAGCCTAGCTACCCTTAGGGATAGTTAGGCTTTTTTAATTTCAACCTACTTCCTGGTCTTTATAGTGAATCTCACTTAGTTCGCGCAAACGGTTGGCAGCCCATTCGGCCGTAATATCTCGTTGAGGTGTCGCCAACATTTCATAACCTACCATGAATTTCTTCACTGTTGCCGAACGCAATAAGGGTGGATAGAAGTGCATATGCCAGTGCCATCCGGCATGGTCACCATCGTTTACCGGACTTTGATGCATCCCCGCAGAATACGGAAAGGACACTTCGAAAAGATTGTCGTATTTAGCGGTTAATTTCTTTAAAATATCGGCCAGTGCTTCTTTCTCTGTATCGGTAAAATCTAATAGATTTTTTACGTGTCTTTTGGAAACAATCATCGTTTCGAAAGGCCAAATAGCCCAAAATGGCACCAGTGCGACAAAATGCTCATTCGCTAATACGATGCGTTCTTGTTGTTTCAACTCTAACTGCACGTAGTCTGACAACAAGCTACGACCTTTCTCTCGAAAGTAAGTATTTTGACGCTCCGTTTCCTTGCTAATTTCGAGTGGCAACGAGCCTTGTGCCCAAATTTGGCCATGAGGATGCGGGTTGGAGCAGCCCATAATTTCACCTTTGTTTTCGAAAATCTGAATGTATTTGATAGCAGGATTGGCTGCAAGCTCCGCAAATTCCCTCGTCCATACATCTACCACTTCCTTGATTTTTTCTACCGGTAATTGTGGTAGGGTAAGGCTATGGTTTGGCGAAAATGCAATGACTTTACAAATACCGCTTTCGCTCTCCGCTTTCAATAACCCTTCCACATCGAGTTCTCCTGTTGGCGTATGAGCAGTTAATGCCGCAAAATCGTTTACAAACACAAAGGGTTCTGTATAATCGGGATTGTATACACCACCTGCCCGGACATTCCGTGGACACAGGTAGCATGTCTCGTCGTATGAAGGCCTGTTGGCTGCTGGTAAACTTTCTTGCTTTCCCTGCCAAGGTCGTTTGCTCCGATGCGGTGAAACCAATACCCAATCACCCGTTAGTATATTCTGTCTTCTGTGTGGATGTTCATTTAAATTAAAAGCTTCCATAAATGCAATGTTTGGCTAAATGGTGGATTTTTTTTCGAGGCCAAACTTAGAGAAATTGCTGCTTATATGCAATTTAAACACACAGCTTGATACAATATATACGCTTTATTGATAGTTTTGTACGAATCAGACAGTACAACACACATGAAACCACGCTACCCCAAAACACTTTATCTATTCATCATTGGTTTGCTACCATGGGCAACCCAGGCACAATTATTAAAGGCACATAAGCCTGCATATACGCACGCAGATTCTTTGCGTGGCACATTAAGCCCTCTACGTACTTGTTATAACATACAGTATTACCACTTAACAGTGACGGTCAATATAGATGAACAAACCATTTATGGAAGCAACCTTTTTCGCTTTGAGGCCATGACTGATTTTGACCGTTTGCAATTTGACTTGTTTGATAACATGCAGATTGATAAAATACGTTATCACGGGGAAGAGTTACCTTATACACGTGAAGAGCATGCTGTATTTGTATCCTTTCCAACCCCAATATCCTCGGGGAACCTTGATTCTATGGAAGTACTTTTTTCTGGTAAACCCCAAATTGCTGTACGGGCTCCCTGGGATGGAGGATTTGTTTTCAGTAAAGACAGCCAAGGCAAGCCTTGGGTGGCCACAGCCTGCCAAGGCTTGGGAGCAAGTGCTTGGTGGCCTAACAAAGATCATCAATCGGATGAAGTAGACAGCATGCTTATCAGTGTACGCGTGCCCAAAGGATTGGTTGATGTTTCTAATGGCAGATTGCGTAAAAAAACAGCACACAACGATGGCTATACACAATTCGATTGGTTTGTCAGCAATCCGATCAATAATTATAATGTTTCGCTTAATATAGGCGATTTTGTCAGCTTTCACGATCGCTATCAGGGCGAAAAAGGAACACTCGATCTAAGTTATTGGGTACTGAGAGAAAACGTTACCAAGGCCAAGCAATTTTTTCCTAAAAATGTAGTTCCTATGTTGCAGGCATTTGAACACTGGTTCGGTCCCTACCCATTTTATGAAGATAGCTATAAATTAATAGACGCCCCTTACTTAGGGATGGAGCATCAAAGTGCCATTACTTATGGCAATAAATACGCAAATGGTTATTTAGGCAACGATGGTTCAGGTACCGGTTGGGGGTTGAAATGGGACTTCATCATTGTACACGAAAGCGGACATGAATGGTTTGGCAACAACATCACGGCGAAGGATTTGGCAGATATGTGGATACATGAAAGCTTTACCAATTATTCTGAATCATTGTTCTTGGATTATCATTATGGCAAAGCAGCAGGTTTGGCTTATTTACACGGCAATAGGCAAGGCATATTAAACGACAAACCCCTGCAAGGACCCTATGGGGTTAACACAGAAGGTTCGGGCGACATGTATCTGAAGGGTGGTGTTTTTCTAAATATGATACGAACCATTTTGGACGACGATACATTATGGCGACAAATTTTACGAGGATTGAACAAAACGTTCTATCATCAAACCGTAACCTATGATGATATCGTACAGGAAATCTGTCAACGATCGGGCAAAAATTTAGCTCCCGTTTTCGCCCAATATGTCCAGCATGCTAACATACCCACCTTAGAGTTTCGGTTTAAAGACAATAAAACTTACGCCCGATGGATAGCTGATGTACCTGACTTCAACATGCCTGTAAAGGTACGCATAAAAGGTGGCGACTATCAATTTATGGATATCAATCGGAATTGGAAAGAATTACCCTTAAAGGGGGCTAACAAGGAGAACATCCAAGTAGACACCTATAACTATTATATTGGCGTATTGATGGAATAGCTATTTATATCAAAAAACAAAGGCCCTGCTTTTGGGAAGTCAGGACCTTTGTATATAATCAACCTAAACCTTGAATATTAAACGATGCTTTTGCTGTTTTGTTTTAATTATTTTTATTTTTTTTTAATTTTTTTTGTTCTTATCTAACACTGAACTGATAAACGGTTCTTGTTTGATATACTTCACTTGGTTTCAATGTAGTTGAAGGAAATGAAGGTTGATTAGGTGAATCGGGAAAATGTTGGGTTTCTAAGCAAAAAGCCGAGCGATACCCATAATCCTTACCGTCTTTTCCGTTGTTTTGCCCTCCCTCCATAAAATTACCACTATAGAATTGCAATCCAGGCTCTTCAGTTAATACATCCATCTGTATGCCTGTTTTCTGGCTGTATACCTCCGCCACTTTCTGTAAACCTTCTTTCTTGTCTAACACAAAATTATGGTCATATCCCTTTCCCCTTTTCAGCTGTTCATGATCGGCATTGATACGCGTACCGATTAACGTCGGCTTTCTAAAGTCAAAAGGGGTTCCGCCTACGGCCAATAGTTTGCCCGTAGGAATCAGTGTTTCATCTACCGGTGTAATCTGGCTGGCGTTGATCATCAGTTCATGATCTAATATGGTTGAATCGCCTTCACCATTCAGGTTAAAATAAGCATGGTTTGTTAAATTCAGCACAGTTATTTTATCGGTTTTGGCCTGATAATCAATCTCCAGACCGCTCTCATCCGTTAGGGTATAGGTAACGGTCATATCTACGTTCCCAGGATAACCAGCCTCGCCATCAGGCGAATGATAAGTCAATCTCAAGGTTTTTTCATCCACTTGTTCCGCATCCCAAACCTTGTCATAAACGCCGTTATTGCCTCCATGTAAAGAATTAGGGCCATTATTCAATTCTAATTGGTATGCCTGGCCATCCAAAGTGAATTTTCCCTTTGCTATGCGATTACCGTAACGGCCTACAATCGCACCAAAATAAGTCGTCTTATTTTCTTTGTAGGTTGCTGCGTTGTCATACCCTAGAACGACATCTGTTTGAGTACCCTCTTTGTTGGGGACTTGCAAACTGACCAACCGGGCACCGTAATTGGTAATCGTTGCTTTGACCTTCTTTCCGTTTGTAAGCGTATATAAACGAACCGCTTTACCATCAAGCGTCGTATTAAAACTACTATCGGTTGCTTGTAATAAGGTATCCGTTTCATTGGTTTCTTTCTGACTACCTTGGTTACAAGAGCCGAAGGCAATGGTGGCGGCTACACCACAATAAATGAGTTGCTTCATCATATGAATCGTTTATTTGATATCAGTTTATTTACTTGAGTTTAATTTTAAAGACGTGAAACGAATAAGGTTCTAAATTAGCAATTAAATCTTTACCCTGAAGCTTTTCTATCTTTGTTTTTGGACTCACTCTATCTGCATGTTCCATCGTGTTAACCGCGTCTAAGCTGGGTGCAGTTAATATGATATGTGTAGCATCTTTGGCTATCCCTCCTTTCACTTTTATCTTAAATTGCCCCCTCAAACTCGTATCATTATGATTTACAATCTTCATAATGAGTTCACTACTTTTTTCATCTATGGTAGCCGAAGCATAAATACCGTCCTTCCCCGCAAGCGGTTTGCCGGCCTCCGACATCGATATAACCGTCGTCCCTTTATTAATTGAATAAAGTTTTTGCACTTGGTAACTGGGTGTTCCATACACATGCAGGTTATCTACCCAAATGAGATCCGGGGCCCATTGCCAACCATCCACATGAGCAAACAAAGGAGCATAAGACGCCATTTGCACCACATCTGCATTCCGTTCCAATCCGGTGAGGAAAGCCGCTTCGGCCAAAGCTGCACGCCAATTATTTTCCATTGGCCCGTCGGCCACTTGAGGCGGGTGCCCCGCGTACTCACCAGCAAAGACTTTGGATCCTTGGCGATCGTACCCATCATAACGGCGAGCATTGGATAAAAACCATTCCGGACTGCGGTAATAATGCTCATCTATGAAATCAACGCGCAATCTTCGCAACTCTTTATCTAAAAATTCAAATCGGTCGCCATCTGGCCCTGTACCCGAACTGGCTACAATCTTAATTTGGGGATATTTTTCATTCAATGCCTTCTTGAACACTTCGAGCCGTTCAATATACTGCGGCCCCCAGTTTTCATTACCCACGCCAATCATTTTTAAATGAAAGGGCTCCGGATGGCCCATATCAGCCCTTAATTTACCCCATTTAGAACGAATATCGCCATTGGCAAATTCAATGAGATCAAGCGCATCTTGCACATAAGGATCAAGTTCAGTTAAAGGCACCAACTCTGCTGAATTGAATTGGCAGGCCATACCACAATTTAGGATAGGCAAAGGTTCAGCTCCGATATCTTCCGCTAATTGAAAATACTCAAAAAAACCAAGACCGAATGATTGAAAATAGTCAGGTGCTGGCCGATGTTTAAATTCGGTGTTCCAGCGGTTCATAATCGACTTCCGCTCTTCTACCGGACCAACGGTATGCTTCCATTGGAAGCGGTTTGCCAAATCGCGTCCTTCCACGATGCATCCGCCGGGAAACCGGATGAAACCCGGTTTCATATCAGCTAACATTTGCACCATATCGGCACGTAATCCTCCTGAACGTCCTTTCCATGTATCGGCAGGGAACAACGAAATCATATCCAAATCAATCACACCTTGCCCCTCAAACCAAATATTACATTTCGCCTTCGCTAGCGTTGCAGTTGCTGTGAAACTCACCTTGCCCTTCTGCCAATCGGAATCACCTCCCTCTGGCTGCCATTCGCCTTTGCCTATACGTCGACCAGTTGAATCGACCAATTCAATATGCAGCTTTATTCCGGGTTTTACTTGTCGATAACGCACGCTGAAATCATAACGGAGATTTTCTTTAATCCCCATTCCACGGAAACCCTCATTTTGCAAACCAACCTCTTGTGTAATATGTTGGGTATTAACCCGTAAGAAGCGCGGGTTATTCGGGTTTTCCGCGGCCCTATTCAATACGAGCAATACTCCTTCGGGAATAGCTTGCCCTAATTTTTTCCATCCCATCAAGGGTTCCGTGAATTCAAATGATCGGTTTTTGATCAATTCCGCATAAATACCCCCGTCTGCACCCAAATTGATATCTTCGAAAAAAACGCCCCACATATGTGGCGATACTTTAGCTATTGGTTGGGTAGCGTCTATGGTAAACGTTTTTTGTACTTGTGCTTGCAACCCAACACTGCTCGCCAATAGTAGGGTTATTATTAAACTTGCTCGCTTCATATAATTTGAACTATCTTCTGATTATTCTAATGTTAACATCACAACCGAAAACGGCGGCAATTGCAGTGAAAGCTGATTATCTTTTAACTGTACTTGCTTAAAACTAGTGGGTGTGATACGATCTGGTTGCTCAAATGAATTAAAGTCCCTTAATTTTTTAGAGGTCAACAAACGACCGTCAACCCGTTGATAGGATTTACCCGCTAAGTCGACAGTCACTTTCTGCTCATTTTTCGAGTCGATATTGACTAAAGAAATATGCGTTTTGCCTGTTTTGTCAATAGATGCCGAAGCGGAAACCGCCGGTATTTTTTCATCCTTAAACGTAAAATCGTTCGTAGTTAGCTGAATAGGGATCAGCTGGGCATCTTGATGCACTTGATACATTTCGAGCACATGATAGGTAGGTGTTAATAGCATTTTATCTCCCTCTGTTAAGATAACAGCCTGTAAAACGTTAACCATCTGGGCCAAATTAGCCATCCGCACACGATCGGCATGATTGTTAAATATATTTAAGGTCATCCCTGCAATCATGGCATCGCGCATGGTATTTTGTTGGTATAGAAATCCTGGGTTAGTGCCCGGCTCTACGTCATACCAACCACCCCATTCATCTACCACCAACGCTATTCGTTTTTTCGGATCATATTGATCCATAATAGCCGCATGCTTTTCAACCAGCTCATTCATGAACCAAGCCGATTTCATGGTTTTGAAATACTGTTCATCTGTATACATGGTTGACGGGCCTTTCTTACCCCAATTAATTACTGCATAATGATGAAGCGCAACACCTTGAACCAAGCCATGTGGAATTTTTTTCATGAGCGTTTCGGTCCAATGATAGTCGCCGCTGTTTGCGCCAGATGCAATCCGAAATAATCCCACGCCGTGATCCGCCATAAAGGTGGCATATTTACGATAAATATCCGTATAATAATCGGCAGTCATATTACCTCCACAACCCCAAGCCTCATTGCCCACACCCCAAAATCTTACCTTCCAAGGTTGATCACGACCGTTTTTACGGCGCCAATCTGACATGGGACTCTTACCATCAAAATTCACGTATTGTACCCAATCAGCCAGTTCTTGCACTTCACCACTACCTACATTGCCCGCTAAATAGGGTTCAGCTCCCAAACGTTCGCAAAGATTCAAGAAATCATGCGTACCAAAACTATTATTTTCAGTAACACCTCCCCACCATGTATTGACTATGCTTGGCCGCTCACTTTTTGGCCCAACACCATCTTTCCAATGATAGGTATCGGCAAAACATCCACCCGGCCAACGTAAGTTGGGTATGTGTAAATTTTTTAGTGCTGCAATCACATCATTCCGTACGCCGTCGGTATTTGGAACAGCCTGATTGCCTTCGCCAACATAGAGCCCGTCATAAATACATCGACCTAAATGCTCGGCAAAATGACCATAAATGTGCTTGCTTATGATAATCGTATCTCGCCCAGGAACGAATTTAACAGCATTCTGAGCCCACACACTGATAACGGAACAAGCAAAAGCAAAGGTTGCAATAATCGATTTTTTGTACATGAGTGTTTTAATTGATGGTATATTTTCAAATAATAATTGGTGTTTTACTGGGCTAATATATTAAATAAAAAATTTATAATTGTAAAAAATACATTTAAAAGTTTCAGCATGGAATGTTTGCATAGAAATGAAGCTGATTCTTATCAACTTCTCTATTTCTTTATATTTAACAAGGGGTTAACAAAGGGTTAACAGGGGGTTGACCTAGGGTTAACCTAGGTGATAGCTATGTCAACCCCTTGTTAAATCTCTGTTTATATATTGTCAAGACTTTGTTTGATTAAGTGATGGTACATCGTTGGTATGAACAAAAAAAAGGTAACGCAAAATAAAAACCCGAAACAGGAATATTTTAAATGTGGTTGGCATGAGCGTGGTGTTAACTTGACATTAAAAAAATAATTTCCATATATTTACCATCTCAAGCCATTTAACGGCGTTATAAATTATGACTAAATATTCCAAGCAAACACGCTTATTAGCCGCTGTAGATTGTATTATTTTCGGATTTGATGGAGAGCGTATCAAATTGCTTATAATTCAGCGGGGTTTTGAGCCCGAGAAAAATAAGTGGAGTTTAATGGGAGGATTTATTGAACCCAGCGAAACTCCAGAAGCAGCTGCCGCTCGCGTACTGAAACAATTAACTGGTTTGGAAAATGTATATATGGAGCAAATGGAAGTTTTTGGTGAACCCCATCGCGACCCGATAGAAAGAACCATTAGTATCGCTTATTACGCATTAATTGACATTCGAAAATACAAAGATCAACTCAGTGATGAATATCGGGCGGAATGGGTGCTATTGAAAGATATTCCAAAACTGATTTTTGACCATAACAGCATGGTGGAACATGCTAAGAAGAAGTTGCGTTATAAAGCGGCTCTCCATCCCATCTTATTTGAACTGCTACCCGAAAAATTCACCATCCCTCAGATACTGATGCTCTATGAAGGTGTGTATGATATTGTATTGGATAAAAGAAATTTCAACAGAAAGCTACTTTCTACTGGACTGTTGATAAGACAAAAAGATAAAGATAAGGAGAACTCCAAAAAAGGGGCCTTCTATTACAAGTTGAATGCAGAAACATATAAAGACAAAATCAGCTCTTTTTTGAATTTTATCCCAAATCCTTAAAATTTAATAATAATTTTTTTTCGATAATATTTTTTTATCCAGATAAATAAATGTTAATTTGACACTCAACAACAAACAGCCTGACAGACTGGCCCATGTAAAAAGCAATGCACGTACAATACGGCATTTTTCTGTCCGGAAGATTAAAAAGATAATAAGCGATATGGACAATGCATATGTTATAGGAGTTGATTATGGCACCGATTCTGTTCGGTCTGTATTGGTTGATGCAAGCAACGGAACGGAACGCGCATCATCTGTTTATTATTACCCACGCTGGAAACAGGGGCTCTATTGCGATCCTAGCAAAAATCAATTCCGGCAACATCCCCTCGATTATATCGAAGGCTTGGAAGCAACCATTAAAAATTGCCTCACATCAGTTGAACCAGCAATTGCACAACACGTGAAGGCGATCGCAGTAGACACTACAGGTTCTACACCTGTGGCTGTTAATAAAGAAGGTATTCCTCTTGCACTGTTGCCTACTTTTCAAAATAACCCCAATGCGATGTTCGTGTTATGGAAAGACCATACTGCTGTTAAAGAAGCAGAAGAAATAAATTGCCATGCAACTCAATTTGATACAAACTATTTACAATATGTGGGTGGTGTTTATTCTTCTGAATGGTTTTGGTCTAAACTATTGCATGTCTTACGAAAAGACAAGGAAGTACGAGAAGCCATTTACACTTGGGTGGAACATTGCGACTGGATTCCTTTCTTACTGACAGGAGGAAACGATGCAAACGCTATTAAACGCGGGGTATGTTCTGCCGGGCACAAATCGTTATGGTCAGAGGCATTCGATGGGTATCCTCCTAATCATTTTTTTGCTACACTCGACCCACTTTTAGATGGCTTTACCCAAACCATTGCCAAAGAAACCTATACTGCAGATAAACCGGCAGGCACCTTGAGTACAGCATGGAGCACACGATTGGGTTTACCGAACGATGTCATTGTTGGTATCGGTGCCTTTGATGCACACATGGGAGCTGTTGGCGGACAAATCGAACCTTATTTTCTGAGCAAAGTGATGGGCACATCCACCTGCGATATGTTGGTTGCTCCGACGAAAGAAGTAGATGGTATTTTGGTAAAGGGCATCTGTGGCCAGGTAAATGGATCCGTTATTCCAGGCATGATGGGAATGGAAGCCGGGCAATCGGCCTTTGGCGACGCTTACGCCTGGTTCAAAAATATATTAATGTGGCCGATCAAAACCTTGTTGCCAACCGAAGAAGCCGAACGCCTATTAAGTCAGCTAGAACAGCAGATTATTCCAGAATTGAGCCGCCTAGCAAATAGGATAGAGCCAACTTTAGACGCACCTACGGCCGTGGATTGGCTCAACGGCCGACGCACGCCAGATGCCAATCAATCGCTCAAAGGGGCATTTTTAGGTCTCAACTTAGGAACGGATGCCGTTAGCCTCTTTAGAGCGTTGGTAGAAGCGACCTGTTTTGGTGCCCGAAAAATTGTTGACTGTTTCCGCGCACAGGGCGTGCCCGTAAAAGGGTTAATCGGATTGGGTGGTGTAGCTCGAAAATCGCCCTTTATTATGCAAATGATGGCCGATATCATGGATATGCCCATCAAAATACACCGGTCTGAACAAACTTGTGCCATGGGAGCTGCCATGTTTGCAGCAACGGCTGCGGGCATATATACCCACGTAGAACAAGCCATGCAAACCATGGGACAAGGTTTCGACGCTGAATATTTACCGAATGCCGAACGGACAAAAATTTATGAGCAACGTTACCAACTATACACACAAACAGGTGATTTTATAGAAAAAAATATTCATCAACAGCAAACACAACATATCTTGGCCACATCAGTGGTTAATTAAACAGATAAATAAATGAGCATTTATCAGGAAATTAAACAAGCTGCCTATGACAATAATATGCAGCTCCCTCAATTAGGGTTAGTGCTGTTTACCTTTGGAAATGTGAGCGTAGCCGACCATGCAAAGGGCGTATTTGCCATCAAACCGAGTGGTGTTCCTTACGAACAATTAACCGTGGAAGACATGGTAGTGGTTGATTTTGACAGCAACATTGTAGAGGGGAAACTTCGTCCATCGTCAGACACAAAAACGCATGCGGTTTTATATAAACATTGGCAACATATAGGCGGCATTGTCCATACCCACTCTACCTACGCAACCGCTTGGGCACAAAGTCAGCGTGATATTCCCATTTACGGAACTACACATGCCGATTATTTAGCTACAGATATCCCATGCGCTCCGCCTATGAATGATGAGATGATCAAAGGCAATTACGAATACGAAACGGGTTTTCAGATACTCCATCATTTTGAGGAAAAGGGCTTGAATTATCAGGAAGTAGAAATGGTTCTGGTAGGGAACCATGCACCTTTTACCTGGGGAAAAACGGGGGCAAAAGCGGTACACAATAGTGCTGTATTAGAAGCCATTGCAAAAATGGCCTTATTAACCGAACAAGCAAACCCAAAAGCACCTCGGCTTAAAGATGCCTTAATCAGGAAGCACTATGAAAGAAAGCATGGCCCTGATTCGTATTATGGCCAGGAATAGCGGAAAGTAGAAAACTACGAACAACTAACCACGAGCATCCAACAACGAACACCGAATAGCGAACAATTAAAAACGAATAACCATCACATGTCATCATTAAAGCATTTAGAAGTTTGGTTTATTACCGGCAGTCAAGACTTATACGGTCCGGAAACATTGGCACAGGCCGCGGCCCATGCACAAGAAATAGTTGCATATTTGAATACGCACGCTACGATCCCTGTTCAAGTTATTTATAAACCGATTGTTAAGAATTCGGAAGAAATTTTTCAAACCATTACCCATGCCAACACAACGGCTAATTGCATTGGGCTAATTACCTGGATGCACACTTTCTCGCCAGCCAAAATGTGGATCCGTGGCCTGGGTGCATTGAAAAAGCCGCTGCTGCATCTCCATACTCAATTTAACAGGGATATTCCTTGGAGCACCATCGATATGGATTTTATGAACCTAAATCAAAGTGCACATGGCGACCGTGAGTTTGGCTTTATCGTTTCGCGTATGCGTATCAACCGTAAGGTGGTAACAGGTTTTTGGCAAGATGAAGACGTACTACAAAAAATAAACATCTGGGCACGAGCTGCAGCCGCATGGCACGACTGGCAAGGGGCGAAATTTGTGCGCTTTGGCGACAACATGCGTTATGTAGCTGTAACTGACGGAGATAAAGTAGAAGCTGAAATGAAATTTGGTTTCTCGGTGAACACCTATGCCATTGGGGATTTGGTAGCTGAAATCGATCAAATAACCGATCAAGAAGTTGCTGATTTGGTGGCTGAATATGAAGGCACTTATACCTTAGCAGATAATGCCAAAGTAGGTGGCAGTCACCGACAACATGTATTAGATGCTGCCAAAATAGAGCTGGGTATTAAAAAGTTCTTGGAAAAGGGCGGCTACAAAGGATTTACAGATTCTTTTGAAGATCTGCACGGAATGGTTCAGTTACCGGGTATCGCGGCCCAACGCTTGATGGAGCAAGGTTATGGCTTCGCAGGAGAGGGCGATTGGAAAACCCCAGCATTAGTACGTGCTTGTAAAGTCATGGCAACTGGTTTAAAGGGGGCCAATGCCTTTATGGAAGATTATACCTATCATTTCGATCCGGCAAATAGCATGGTATTGGGTTCACACATGTTAGAGGTAGACGCCTCTTTGGCGAACGAAAAACCGAGATTGGAAGTCCACCCGCTAGGTATTGGCGGAAAGGCAGACCCCGTACGTTTGGTATTCAATGCAGCTGGCGGCCCATCACTCAACGCTTCTCTGGTAGATATGGGTAACCGGTTCCGCTTAATTGTGAATACGGTGGAGGGTGTAGAAGTAGAGCAAGACCTGCCCCAATTACCAGTAGCCAGAGTTCTTTGGAAACCGCTTCCAGATATGAAGACGGCTTGTACAGCTTGGATTTACGCAGGCGGTGCTCATCATACGGTATATAGTCAAAATCTGACTCCCGAATATTTAGAGGACTTTGCACGCATAGCGGGGATAGAATTTGTAAAAATTGATAAAAACACCAAACTCGACCAATTTGAAAATGAATTGCGGTGGAGCGAGGTTTATTATCAGGTAACTAAATAAGGCACTTCCATTTGCTAACCAAAACTCCTAAATAATACCCTTATGGAAAAATTCTCGCAAATTGATTACATTATTTTCCTGATCTATTTCATTGTAGTAGCTGGTTACGGCTATTGGATTTATCGGAGGAAAAATAATGCCAATGCAACCAGTAACGATTATTTTCTGGCTGAAGGATCTTTAACTTGGTGGGCCATAGGCGCCTCGCTCATTGCCTCGAACATTTCTGCAGAACAATTCATCGGCATGAGTGGAAATGGCTTTACGGTGGGTATAGCCGTCGCCGCTTACGAATGGATCGCTGCTTTAGCGCTGATTATTGTAGCTGTATGGTTTATTCCGGTTTATCTGAAGAATAAGATCTTTACCATGCCACAGTTCCTCAATAACCGCTATAACGAAACCACCAGTTTAATTATGGCGGTTTTCTGGCTATTCTTGTATATTTTCGTAAACCTGACCTCTATACTATTCTTAGGGGCGCTGGCCATAAACAATCTCGCTGGTGGTGGTAGTTTCCACGCCATTGTATTGGCATTATCCTTATTTGCAGTAGTTATTACACTAGGAGGAATGCGTGTCATTGGTTTTACTGATGTTATTCAGGTATTGGTACTCATTATTGGTGGAGTAGCCACTACTTATGTAGCGCTCACATTAGTAAGTGAACATTTTGGATTGGGGAAAGATGTCATCGCCGGTTTTAACCAAATGCTTAAAGATTCGCCAGAGCATTTTAAGATGATTATAGATAAACCAACCAACAGCTCAACACAAGACGAGATTAACAGCTACCTCATGCTTCCGGGTTTAGGTATGTACATGGCGGGCATTTGGATTGTCAACCTCAATTATTGGGGATGTAACCAATATATTACCCAACGGGCATTAGGCGCCGATTTAAAAACAGCGCGTACAGGAATTCTATTTGCTGGTTTCTTGAAGCTTTTTATGCCGGTTATCGTTATGCTACCCGGTATTGCGGCTTATGTTCTCTACAAAAATGGAGCGTTACAGCAAGAAATGGCTCCTGGCGGTCATTTCAACCCCGATAATGCCTATTCTGCTATTTTGGGCTTTCTACCCAATGGCATGAAGGGCTTGTCTCTCGCAGCATTAACAGCGGCCATTGTAGCCTCCTTGGCAGGGAAGGCCAACAGTATTGCAACCATTTTTACGATGGATATTTATAAAAAATATATCAACAAAAGCGCATCAGAAAAAAACTTAGTCAATACCGGTAAGCTTACAGTTATCATAGCGATTATAGCGTCTATTATCTTTACTTGGGATGATATGCTCGGCATAGGAGGCGAAGGGGGGTTTACCTTCATTCAAAAATATACAGGTTTTATTAGTCCGGGTGTCCTAGCCATGTTCTTACTCGGTATGTTTTGGAAAAGAACAACCGGTGCCGCGGCGATTGCTGGGTTGATTATGGGCTTCGTGCTATCTGTTGTTTTCAATAATTATGCACCCGACTGGTTTGGCCATGATACTTGGCTATATACCGCATATCCCAACGGCCGCGGTGGATACGAAATTCCCTTTCAGATATGCATGGGTTTAGCGTTTCTCTTCACGGTTTTAATTATGGTAGCTATGAGCCTTGCTGGCCCCAAGATAAACCCCAAAGCATTCGCATTAGACACCAAACTTTTTAAAGTAGAGCCTGCTATCTTGGTGATGATTGTCATTACCATCTTATTGGTGAGCGCGCTGTATGTTAGGTTTTGGTAATTTAAGTTGATCAATGGCCTGTCATATATGCTCCTTTAGATAAAGGCAGGCCATTATTTATGCTTATATACCATAATTAATCAACCTATATACGGTTTCATATTCATTTATCAGATTAAGAACTTATTAAATCTATCGCTAGAATAATGTAATTTTATTATAATTCTCTAGGATATCTTGCACAAACCGAATTTTATTTACTACATTTGCAACCATTATTTTATTTTTAAACAAAAAGAAGATTTTCATTACAAGATGCACACTTTAGGTCTTTATACAAATACTACTAAACCTGCTTATATAAGTGGTGTAGTAGCTATGTGCAGTGCAAAGGCAGTAAGTAATAAACTTGTTTTGAGGGTCCGACGACCCATTATGCCCCGGGCTTGATTTCGAGGGCATACCAACTCCATCCCATGTACAGTAACGAGTCCGGTTACTGTCTCCATCAAAGAAAAGTTCATTTAAATAAACAAAATCAAACGACAGAACAAAATAGGTTGTTTTTTTGTTCTCTTGGGTCATTCTCATTCAATGAATACTTCAAATTTTGTTGTTATTCCTGCAAATGAAACGCATATTGGATATGCGGAGCAGATATGTAACGAAATGGCAGAATCTGCCAAAGCTCGTGGCACTGGCATTGCACGCAGAAAGCCTGAATACATTGCTAATAAAATGCTTGAAGGAAAAGCGGTTATTGCATTACACAAGGATGGCACTTGGGCAGGTTTTTGCTATATCGAAACATGGAGCCATGGCGAGTATGTGGCTAATTCAGGCTTGATTGTGAACCCACAATTTAGGAAAGAAGGGCTAGCCAAGGCGATAAAAAAGCGCATTTTCGATCTTTCTCGTGAAAAGTACCCTAAAGCCAAAATATTTGGTTTAACGACGGGTTTTGCTGTTATGAAAATCAATTCGGAGTTGGGGTATGAACCCGTTCCTTATTCGGAATTAAGCCAAGATGAAGAATTTTGGAAAGGTTGCCAAAGTTGTGTAAATTACGATATCTTAATGAGCAAGGATCGTAAAAATTGCATGTGTACGGCCATGCTTTGGGATCCGGCTGAAAAAGAAAAAGAGTTACGGCAAAAAATAGAACAAAAAGCAAAAGCGAAAGAACGGCTTAAACAAATGCAAAAAAAGCATTCGCTTTTAAAGCGCATTGAGCTCAGTTTAAGACGCAGAAGCAAAATAATTGCGTTATTATTCTTAGCGTTTGATTAATCACATGTATACAGTTCGATTCATTCTTCAGAATGCAAATCGGCATCCAATATCAATATGAAGAAAAAAGTAGTATTAGCATTCAGTGGAGGTTTAGACACCTCGTTCTGCGCCATTTATCTAGCACAGGACATGGGCTTGGAAGTCCATTCGGTTATCGTAAACACGGGCGGTTTTTCGGAGGAAGAACTCACACAAGTAGAAGCACGCGCTTATGCTTTGGGAGTAGCTTCGCATGCCACCATAGACGAAACACAAAACTACTATCAGGATAGCATTAAGTATCTCATTTATGGCAACGTACTAAAAAATGCCACTTATCCCCTATCAGTTAGTGCCGAACGGGTAAGCCAAGCAACAGCCATTGCCCATTATGTAAAAAAGATTGGTGCCAACTTTGTTGCCCATGGCAGTACGGGTGCTGGCAACGATCAGGTACGGTTTGATATGATTTTCAATATCCTTATTCCGGATGTTGAAATCATTACCCCCATACGCGACCTGAAGCTAAGTCGCGAATCAGAAATCGATTATTTACACAATCATGGTGTTGAATATAATGCTGAGAAAGCAAAATACTCTATTAATAAAGGAATCTGGGGCACTTCGGTTGGGGGAAAAGAAACGTTAACTTCTCATGAAACCTTACCTGAGGACGCATGGCCAACCCCAGTTACAGCCACGGGAAGTAGACGAATCACCATTGAATTTGAACAAGGTGAACCCGTTGCCTTAGATGGCGAACGGATAGGCCCTGTAAAGGTTATCCAACAATTACAGGCCATTGCCCAGCCTTATGGTATTGGTCGAGACATCCATGTTGGCGACACCATCATTGGCATTAAAGGGCGCGTTGGCTTTGAAGCCGCAGCACCGGTAATTTTAATCAAAGCACATCACACGCTAGAGAAGCATACATTAACCAAATGGCAATTGAGCTGGAAAGATCAATTAGCCTCGTTTTATGGAAACTGGATGCACGAGGGACAGTTTCACGACCCCGTTATGCGCGATATCGAGGCCTTTTTACAAAGCTCACAAGAGACCGTTAACGGAAAAGTATTTGTAGAACTTCATCCCCATCGCTTCCAGATCATCGGTATTGAATCTGCTCACGATTTGATGTCGAGCAAATTTGGAAGTTATGGTGAAATGAACAATGCCTGGACAGGCGAAGATGTAAAAGGTTTTTCCAAAATCTTCGGCAATCAAGTCATGATTTGGCATAAGGTTAATAAGTTATAGGTTTTAAGTAATAAGTTTTAAGTGGTGCAGTGCTTGGTATATAGCTAAAGGGATAGCGGTTGAGGAAGGAACGTATAACCTACTACTTATAACATAGAACTATCTTGATACTAAAAAAATGAACAAAATAAAAGTAGGTATTGTTGGCGGAGCCGGCTATACCGGTGGTGAATTATTAAGAATCCTCATCAATCATCCACAAGTTGAAATTGTTTTTGTAAACAGCAGAAGCAATGCCGGTAATCCGGTATATGCTGTCCACACCGATTTATTTGGCGATACGGAATTATCCTTTACAGATGAGCTTCCACAGCACGTTGATGTTTTGTTTCTATGTGTTGGTCATGGTGCGGCGCGCAAATTTCTGGAAGCGCACCCTATTTCCCCATCTATTAAAATCATCGATTTAAGTCAAGACTTCAGACTCAAAGACCATGCTGGGGATTTTACTTATGGCTTACCAGAATTGCAGCGCGAACAAATCAAGCAGGCCAAACATATTGCCAACCCGGGGTGTTTTGCAACGACCATTCAGTTAGGCTTACTTCCCTTAGCGGCCAACGGTTTATTAGCTAATGATATCCATATCAATGCAACAACAGGTTCTACAGGTGCAGGGCAAGGTTTATCTGAAACATCGCACTTCAGTTGGCGGAACAATAATTTATCTGTGTATAAGGCTTTTCAGCATCAACACTTGAATGAAATTGGTGAAAGCTTGGTGCAATTGCAGCCTAATTTTAATCAAACCATCCATTTTATACCACAACGCGGTGCATTTGCACGAGGTATTTTGGCAGCGATGTATACCCAATCGGATCTTTCAGCAGATGACGCCTACGAGTTATATCGCGATTTTTACAACATGCATCCTTTTACACACGTGAGTCGGAGTAATATTCATTTGAAGCAAGTAGTGAATACAAACAAAGCACTCGTCCATGTTGAAAAGCATGATGGGCAATTGCTGATTATCTCGATTACAGACAACTTATTAAAAGGTGCTAGCGGACAAGCCGTACAAAACATGAACCTCTTATTTGGCTTGGAAGAAACCTTAGGCTTGAAGCTTAAAGGAGTAGGGTTTTAAAGGGAGCGAAAAGCGAAATGCTGAAAGCGGAGAGCCTAAATTACAGTCAATGAATGAAGGATTATAGAAAAATAATTGTCTGGGAAAAAGCACATGCGCTCGTCCTTAAAATCTATGCAGAAGCTTTCGACGATTTCCCACAAGATGAATCCTTTAGATTGGTGTCTCAAATTAAACGAGCGGCTTATTCTATTCCCTTAAATATTGTTGAGGGGGCATCCAGAAATACAGATAAAGACTTTGCTCATTTTTTAGATGTAGCATTAGGATCATGCGTTGAATTAGAATATGCTTTGTTTTTAACAAAAGATCTAGGATTTTTATCCTTAGATAAATATCAGGACTTTAATATCCGAACAGGAGAAGTGAAAGCAATGCTTATCGGATTCATTAAAAAAATAAGGAAATAATTATATTAAACTATGCAGTAAGCTTTTCGCTTTATGCTTTTAACTTTAAGCTTAAATGAAACTCTATAATGTCTATCCAATAAATCCCATCGAAATCGTACAAGGCAAAGGCTCTTATGTATATGACGCACAGGGTACCGAATATTTAGATTTATATGGCGGTCATGCGGTTATATCCATAGGCCATACACATCCGCATTATGTGCAACGGATAACCGATCAGCTCCATAAGCTCGGATTTTATTCCAATTCGGTAGAAATTCCACTACAGAAACAACTAGCCGAATTGTTGGGTAAAGTATCTGGCAAAAAAGATTATCAGTTATTTTTATGTAATTCGGGCGCAGAAGCCAATGAAAATGCATTGAAGCTGGCTTCGTTTTATAATGGTCGTAAAAAAATAATTGCCTTTACAGGTGCCTTCCATGGCCGTACCTCGTTGGCAGTCTCCACTACAGATAATCCAAAAATCATCGCTCCTGTCAATGCCACAGATAACGTTATTTTCTTACCATTTAACGATGAGGATGCGCTAGCTCAAGCATTTCAGCTATATGGAGATGAAATCTCGTCCGTCATTATCGAAGGAATACAAGGTGTAGGTGGTATTCGGGTTGCTAACGCAGCCTTCCTACAAAAAATCAGATCCCTTACAACACAATATAATGCTGTTTTTATTGCCGATTCGGTTCAGTGTGGCTATGGGCGGTCGGGTAAATTCTATTCGCATGACCATGCAGGTATTGAAGCAGATATTTATAGTATGGCAAAAGGAATGGGCAACGGTTTTCCTATTGGCGCTATTGCCATCGCTCCGCATATTAAACCTTGGTTTGGTCAGCTAGGTACAACCTTCGGGGGCAATCACTTAGCTTGTGCAGCAGCATTAGCAGTATTAGAGACCATCGAACAAGAACAACTGTTGACCAATGCAAAAGAATTAGGCGATTATCTCATCCAAGAACTTAAACAATTCGACAAAATCCGGGAAGTAAGGGGAAAAGGCCTCATGATTGGGATCGACCTACCAGAAGAATTGAGCCACGTAAAAAAGAATTTATTGTTCAAAAATCATATTTTTACAGGAGAAGCAAAACCGAATGTAATTCGTTTACTCCCTGCGCTTAATTTAGGAAAAGCAGAGGCCGATCGGTTCTTGCAAGCATTAAAGGAACAATTACAGACGAGTTAAATATATTAAGTGAACATCCCCATGAAGCATTTTTTTTCAGTTGCTGACATCCAAGATCCTCTTTTACCATTAGTGGAAGAGGCTTTAGCCCTAAAATCCAATCCGTACGCCCTTAACACCTTAGGGCAGCACAAAACCTTAGGGCTTGTATTTCTAAATCCGAGCTTGCGCACCCGGTTAAGCACCCAGAAAGCGGCAATGAACTTGGGAATGGATGTGATGGTCATGAACATGGATAAAGATGGCTGGGCATTAGAGACACGAGATGGTGTAGTAATGGACGGCACCACCGTAGAACACATCCGAGAGGCCGCTGCGGTCATGGGTGAGTATTGCGACGTGTTGGGATTACGTTCGTTCCCCGGTCTGAAAGATCGGATGGCCGATTACAGCGAAGACCTCTTCAGTAAATTTGTTCAATACTGTAAAAAACCTGTAATTAGCTTAGAAAGTGCTACCCGACACCCATTGCAAAGTCTAACGGACTTAATTACCATCGTGGAAAATAAAACGGTGGTTAAACCCAGAGTTGTTTTAACTTGGGCGCCACATGTAAAAGCCTTGCCTCAAGCGGTGCCAAACTCTTTTGCTGAGTGGATGTGCCGTGCACAAAAGGAAGGATTAATTGATTTTACAATTACACACCCTGCGGGTTATGAATTGGATGACCAATTTACCCATGGAGCAACCATTACGAACAATCAGGAAGAAGGGCTAAAAGGTGCAGATTTCGTCTATGTAAAAAACTGGTCGAGCTATAATGAATATGGTAAAATACTGGTAACGGGTCGCGACTGGATGCCTGATAATAAAAAAATGGCCTTAACCAACCAGGCAAAAATTATGCATTGCTTACCTGTACGGCGCGATTTGGAATTAGCTGCCGAACTGCTGGATGGCCCCTCCTCGCTCGTTATCAAAGAAGCAGGGAACCGTGTCTGGGCAGCGCAAGTTGTTTTAAAACGCATACTGCAAACAATTGGCTAATACAATGGAACAATTAAGTATTATCAAGATAGGCGGAAATATTGTTGAAAATGAAGCGGCTCTTGAACAGTTTGTACGCGATTTTTCCCATTTACCCGGCAAAAAAATTTTGGTACATGGTGGCGGCAAAATAGCCAGCAAACTAGCACATGACTTGGGCATTGTTCCGAAAATGGTTCAGGGCAGACGGATAACTGATGCCGAAACGTTGAAAATTGTAACCATGGTATATGCCGGTTTAACCAATAAAACCATTGTTGCTTTATTGCAAGCACATGCATGCGATGCTATCGGATTAAGCGGCGCAGATGGGAATACCATTCAAACGGTTATCCGTCCTGTAAAAGAGATTGATTATGGGTTTGCAGGAGATATGACATCGGGTTCGATCCATACAGAACGGATTAAAGGGTTACTTAATATGGGGTTTTGCCCCGTTTTCTGTGCCATTACACATAATAAGCAAGGGCAATTGTTGAACACCAACGCAGATACCATTGCGTCTGCATTGGCCGTTGGATTGGCAAATCAATACGAAGTATCGCTTATCTACTGTTTTGAAAAGAAAGGCGTATTACGTGATATAACGGATGAGCATTCGGTCATTACGCCAATCAATAGGGCCAATTATCAATCCTTAAAAGAAGAAAAAGTGATTGTTGATGGCATGATACCCAAGTTGGATAACGCTTTCGATGCATTAGCTCAAGGAGTTAAGCGGGTGATTATTAAAGATGCTACCGACTTGACAAACAAGCAAGCGGGCACGCTGATACAACCATAATAACAAAATAACCAAACACGGAACATTATGCCTAAAATAACAATCATTGGAAGTGGCAATATTGGGCTTTCTTTAGCCAAGGGTTTATTATCTAAACAATATTGCAAGGCAAGTGATATTACGCTTACACGTCGGAACATTAAAACGATGAGTATCGAACGCGAACAAGGCTTCATACTCTCAGATAATAATCGGCAAGCTAGTGAAGGGGCGGATATCATTGTATTAGCTGTTTTACCACAACAACTGAATCCCGTACTGGAGCAACTAGCAGGCACTTTGGATGCTGGCCAACTCGTTGTATCGGTTATATCAGGCGTGAGCTGCCAAGATATCCGCCATAAATTGGGAGCGGAAACTCGTGTGATTCGGGCCATGCCCAATACAGCAATTGCCATTGGGCAATCTATGACCTGTATCGCCTCTGACCAGGCTAGTGACCCGGATATGGCCGAAGTAACCCGCCTATTTGAAACGGTCGGCGCTGTGGTTCGCATTAATGAAGATTTGATGACATCTGCTACCGCCCTGTGCGCCTGTGGTGTTGCCTTCTTCTTAAGAAGTATTCGCGCGGCATCACAAGGGGGTGTTGAAATTGGCTTCCATGCGCATGACGCGCTCAAAATGGCGGTGCAGACCGCAAAAGGTGCGGCCGATCTGCTCTTGCAGATGCAGAGCCACCCCGAAAGTGAAATCGATAAGGTAACCTCACCAAAGGGTTGCACCATTGCCGGATTGAACGAAATGGAACACCATGGTTTCAGTTCTGCTTTTATCAAGGGTATTAAACTCTCTGCCGAACGTGCTGGGGGTTTGTATAAAGATTAATTGACGCATGAGGGCCGACTTAATCACAACAAGCATCAACTTATTGAGGGAGCTCATCCAGATTCCTTCTTTCAGTAAAGAAGAACAAGGCACGGCAACCTGCATAGAAGCTTTTTTGTTGGACCATGGAATACCTTGTTTTCGAAAACTGAACAATGTTTGGGCATTTAATAAGCATTATGATGCCCAGAAGCCTACTATCCTGCTCAACTCTCATCACGATACCGTTAAACCGAATAGTGGTTATACACGCGACCCTTTTGATGCAAGTATCATAAATGATAAATTGTATGGTTTGGGCAGTAATGATGCAGGTGGCCCCTTGGTATCGCTCATAGCTACCTTCTTACATTTTTATCATCAAGAAAACCTGCACTACAACCTTTGTTTGGCCGCGACAGCAGAAGAAGAGATTTCAGGGAAGAATGGTGTAGAGCTCTTGCTACCTGAGTTAGGAGCGATTGACTTTGCCATTGTCGGTGAGCCAACGGAAATGCACTTAGCCATTGCCGAAAAAGGCTTGATGGTGCTCGACTGCACCGCTCATGGAGCATCAGGGCATGCCGCAAGAGATGAAGGCGACAACGCTATCTATAAAGCTCTTCAAGACATGGAATGGTTTCGCACATTTAAATTCCCAAAAGAATCTGCGGTTTTTGGACCAGTAAAAATGAGTGTAACCATGATCCAAGCAGGTTCTCAACACAATGTGGTACCCGCCACTTGTACCTATGTAGTGGATGTTAGGACAACAGATGCTTATAGCAATGAAGAAGTGCTTGCAGTGATTCGCCAGCATGTACGTAGTGAGGTACAACCTCGATCTACCCGGCTCAACCCGTCATCCATCGCTATGGAGCACCCGATAGTACAAGCGGGCTTAGCTCTCGGCAGACAGACCTATGGCTCTCCTACCATGAGCGACCAAGCGCTCATTCCGGTGCCATCTCTAAAGATAGGTCCAGGTAATTCAGCGCGTTCCCATAGTGCGGATGAATTTATTTATCTTAGCGAAATTGAAGAAGGGATTACCTTATATGTCGCGCTTTTGGAGAGGTGTATAAGGTGTAAGGTATAAGATATAGGTGTAAGGAGTTAGGTATACATTAGTCTACGACCGCTCAGTTTTTTTAAATTTTACTTTTTAATTGTTTATGAAACTCTGGCAAAAAGAAACAGCAGTAGAGCAATCGGTAGAAAAATTTACCGTAGGCAACGATCGCGAACTTGATACGCATTTGGCGCCGTTTGATATTTTGGGATCACTGGCACACACCCGAATGTTGGCAAGTATTGGCTTGTTAAGCGAGCAGGACTTGGAAATGATCCAAAAAGAGCTTAAAACCCTTTACAGTGAAATTGAAAAGGGCCATTTTACAATAGAAGAACATGTAGAAGATATCCATTCACAAATTGAACTTTTGCTCACCCAGCGCATTGGCGATGCCGGAAAAAAGATCCATAGTGGCCGCTCTCGTAACGATCAAGTATTAGTAGATCTGAAGCTCTATTTCAGACACGCGATTAAACAATTGGTCGATCACACACAACAATTGTTTAGCTTATTGATTGCGTTGAGCAACCAGCATAAAGATACCCTGATGCCTGGTTATACGCATCTGCAAATTGCCATGCCTTCTTCCTTTGGTCTATGGTTTGGTGCTTACGCAGAAAGTCTGGTAGATGACCTGGAGTTACTTTTAGCTGCATGGAAAGTGTGCAATAAAAACCCGTTAGGCTCTGCGGCTGGTTATGGCTCTTCTTTTCCATTAAATCGGACAATGACTACTCAATTGCTCGGCTTTGAAACCTTAAACTATAATGTGGTATATGCACAAATGGGCAGAGGTAAAACGGAGCGTATCTTAGCTCAAGGCATGAGTGCCATTGCCGCTACCTTAGCCAAGATGGCAATGGATGCCTGCCTTTATATGAACCAAAATTTTGGTTTTATCAGCTTTCCGGACCAGCTCACAACAGGTTCAAGCATTATGCCGCACAAGAAAAATCCAGACGTATTTGAGCTCATCCGGTCGCGTTGTAACAAAATCCAAGCATTACCCAACGAAATCGCACTTATGACCACCAATTTACCGATGGGTTATCACCGCGATCTACAATTACTGAAAGAGAATTTGTTTCCCGCCTTTACATCTTTAAATGAATGTTTGCAAATGATGGTATTGATGTTGCGTAACATCCGAATTAATCAGCATATATTGGACGACCCCAAATATGACTACCTGTTCAGTGTGGAGGTGGTGAACAACGAAGTACTGAAAGGGGTGCCTTTTAGGGAAGCTTATAAAAACATTGGACTAGCCATAGAAAAAGGAACATTTGAGCCAATTAGAACAGTTCATCACACCCATGAAGGTAGTATTGGCAATTTACAGAATGAAGAAATTCAGAGGCTCTTTGAAAGCGTAGTGGGTAATTTTGGCTTTGACAAGGTAGAGGAAGCACTTCAAGCACTGTTAAAATAAGTGTTAAGTTGTAAGTTATAGGTTGTACGTCTCACCGTACGACTTCATACTTATAACTTACAACTTAACACTTAAAACTCAACTAGTCTTTTACCAATGTGCCAATGGCCTCACCTTTTGCCAAGCGTGCCAAATTGCCAGTTTTGTTCATATCGAATACGATTATGGGCAATTTGTTTTCCTGACATAAGGTAAAAGCGGTCATATCCATCACATTGAGACCGCGATTATATACATCTTGAAAAGTAATTTTATCAAATTTAGTGGCAGTTGGGTCTTTCTCCGGATCAGCGGTGTAAATTCCGTCAACACGCGTTCCCTTCAATACCACATCTGCATTGATTTCAATCGCTCGTAACGACGCAGCTGTATCTGTAGTAAAATATGGATTACCCGTACCGGCACCGAAAATGACAATTCGCCCTTTTTCCAGGTGCCTTACTGCCCTACGGCGAATAAATGGTTCACAAATTTGCTCCATCTTTATTGCTGTAAGTAAACGTGTTTTCATCCCCGCTTTTTCCAAGGCATCCTGCAAGGCCATACTGTTAATAACGGTAGCAAGCATTCCCATATAATCTGCCTGTACCCTATCCATACCGGCCTTTTCAGCACTTAAACCTCGATAGATATTTCCGCCACCAATCACAATGGCGATTTCAACTCCTTGATCAGAGACCGTCTTGATATCTTGGGCGTATTGCGCAACGCGGTCAATATCAATGCCATATTGCTTACTGCCCATCAAGGCCTCTCCGCTTAGTTTAAGTAGGATACGTTTATATTTCATGTGCTCAATTGTTTGTGTCTTATTTTTGATATACCAAAACCGCCCGCCAAAGATATTAAAAAAATCACTATAATCTGATTTGGTAAGTCACTCGTCTGACTATACGCTTTCTTGTTACAAAGAATGATTAAAAAAGGTACAATTTTTGTGTATCTTTTCCAAACAAATCACTAACCATTATACCATGACTACTACTCATCCTTATATCATAAAACAAGTAAAGACAGTTTTTCTGCTTCTTTTTTCGTTCGTCCCTTTCCACTGCACTTTCGCGCAGCAAACGGATACAGTCAAACTCGATGTTCCCTATGTGGCAAGCAAACCTGAAGTTGTAGACGCCATGTTACGCATGGCTCAGGTGGAAAAAAATGATCTCATCTACGATTTAGGCTGTGGCGATGGAAGAATTGTAATTACTGCCGCAAAAAAATACGGTGCCCACGGTGTTGGTGTAGATATCGACCCCAAACGCATTGAAGAAGCAAATGCTCATGCACTGCAAGAAGGAGTTACCGATAAAGTAAAATTTATCGAACAAGACCTTTTTGAAGTCGATTTCAGTAATGCTTCTGTGGTAACACTCTATTTACTTCCGTACCTGAATCTAAAATTACGCCCTATACTATTGGAAAAACTAAAACCAGGCACACGCATTGTTTCCAACGAGTTTGATATGGGCGACTGGAAACCTGAAAAACAACTCAAGGTAGGTGAGTCTACCATTTATTTCTGGACCATTCCAGAAAAAACCAAACATTAGTTAAATAGCCGTAACTTTGCACCTATGGCAGGTGTCTATTTTCATATTCCCTTTTGTAAACAAGCATGTCATTATTGCGACTTCCATTTCAGCACTTCGTTGAAATATAAACAGGAAATGTTACAAGCAATTGCTCATGAACTCAAATTGCAAGCCGATTTCCTCCCAACAAATCAGATCAACACGGTATATTTTGGTGGCGGAACACCATCCCTATTAACAGCCAAGGAAATAGATTTCTTAATCCATGAGCTAGCGCAATATTATAATATCACTTCAGATGCTGAAATAACCCTCGAAGCCAATCCAGACGATTTAGATAAAGAAAAAATCAGCTCGTTAACACATACAGATATCAACCGATTAAGCATCGGTGTCCAATCTTTCTATGATGAAGATTTACGGTGGATGAATAGAGCACATTGTGCGCAAGAGGCCGAAACGGCTATAAAACGTGCTCAAGATACCGGATTTGAAAACATTACAGCTGACTTGATATATGGTTTTCCTATGCTTACCGATGAAAAATGGGCAAACAATGTTAACAAGCTAGCTCATTTTCAAATACCACATATTTCGGCTTACAATTTAACCGTTGAACCCCGAACAGCTTTAGCTCATTTTATCGCCAAAGGTAAACAAGCAACGCCCGACGAGGAGCAGGGGGCAAGACAATTTACCTGGTTAATAGAGCGATTGGTAGAGGAAGGCTATCAACATTATGAGATTTCTAATTTTGCAAAACCCAATCGGTATGCTATTCATAACACAAATTATTGGCAGGCCATTCCCTACTTGGGTTTAGGCCCATCCGCCCATTCTTATAATGGATTGAACAGGCAATGGAATGTAAACCATAACACCAAGTACATTCGTGCAATTATGGAAAACACCCTACCGGCTGAAGTAGAAACCTTATCGATCACCGATCGGCTTAATGAATATATCATGACGTCATTACGTACCATGTGGGGATTGAGCCTTTCGTATGTTCAATCTACATTCGGATTCACCATCTATCAAAACCTTTTGAAACAAGTACGTCCATTTATAGCCAAACAGTATATACAAGAAACTGAAGAACATTTGATTTTGACTACGCAAGGTAAATTGATGGCTGATCATATTGCCGCTACACTCTTTGCCGATAAAGAAGAAATATATGAAGAAGACTAAACGCAGGTTATCCCCTTTACCCAGTAACAGAACTGTTGTCTGGATTGTTGGTGCTTCCTCAGGAATAGGGCAAGGCCTAGCAAACCATTATGCTGCCTTAGGAGCCAAATTAATCTTATCCGCTCGTTCCAAAGATCAACTCTACCAGGTTAAAGCCGCGTGCAAGGGAAACCCTATGAATATCCATGTATTACCGCTCGACTTAGAAGATGTGAATTCGTTAGCGAACATGGCGCAAGAAGCATGGCGCATTTTTGGTCGCATTGATATACTCATTCTTACGGCTGGTATTACTCAACGTGCCTTAGCCTTGGAAACAGAATTAGCCGTGTCAAAAAAAATCATGGATATTAATTATTGGGGGCCAGTAGCCTTAAGCAAGGCCATCTTACCTTTTATGATCGAGCAAGGTAGTGGCCACCTCGTTGTGATGAGCAGTCTCATGGGTAAAATAGGTACGCGTTTCCGCTCTTCTTACGCTGCATCAAAGCATGCTTTGCATGGCTATTTTGAATCGTTACGCCCTGAAGTGTACGATGCCCATATCGACATCAGCATGGTCTGTCCGGGCTTTGTAAACACCCATTTGAGCGAGAGAGCGCTACAGGGAAACGGTGAATTATATGGCATTAAAGATCAGGTGCATGTAGACGCAATGGATGTCCCGCAGTTTGTAAAACGACTTATCCCGTATTTAAATAAACGAAAAGAGGAAATATTTGTAGCAGGTAATGAAATTAAAGTGATATGGGCCAGCAAATACCTGCCTGGAAAACTATTTCGAAAAAAAATCCGCGAAGCCAAAGTGGTGTAGTTATAAGTACACTTAAAACGTATAACTTAAAACTTATCACTCAAATAATCCATTATCCTGCCTGTAGCGCCTGCTTGCTGCTGCACATAATCATAAGATACTTTACCTTTAACAGCTCGTATCGCTGGATCTTGGAGGCGGCCAAAGGTTTCCAACAATTGCTGCAAATTGTTAACACTAAAGGCAGCTTGAGCAGCTATCAAATCTTTGGCTTCTTGAAATTTCTGGTAATGAGGGCCAAAAATGAGTGGCACGCCGTATGTTGCCGCCTCTAATGTATTGTGTATCCCTACACCAAAACCACCGCCAATATAGGCTATATCTGCGTAACGGTATAAGCGAGACAGCATTCCTATGTTATCTATAAGGAGCACGCGCCCAGCATATGCTGTATCAGTTAGTTTGGAAAAGAGCACACTGCCTGGGAAACGTTGGGATAACTCATCAAGGTGCATTGCATCAACTACGTGGGGTGCAACAATAAACTTCCAATTGGGATAATGTTGCACTAACCCAGTGAGTAATTCTTCATCAGGCGACCAGCTACTACCAATAACAAGCACCGGTGATCCGTTTACAAAACCTTCAATTGCCGGAATAGAAGATTGCTTCAAAGCAAGATGCGCAACACGATCAAAACGGGTATCGCCTGTTAAAGAGACCTGATCGATGCCAATCTGATTTAATAAGGAAACGGTTTCTCTATTCTGTGCGAAATAATGCCGCACATAACGTAATGTGGAACGAAGAGGTTTGCCATACCATTTAAAATACAATTGATTCTCCCTAAAAATGGCCGAAACTAAATATAAGGGGATTTGACGCCGATAGAGTGTTTTAAAATAATTGTGCCAGAGCTCATATTTAACTACGAAAACTATTTCGGGGTTAATCAAATCGATAAATCGCTTGGCATTACTGGGCGTATCTAGTGGCAGGTAAAACACATAATCAGCTTGGTCATAGTGAGCACGTACCTCATACCCCGATGGAGAAAAGAAAGTAACCACGATGCGCTTCTCAGGAAATTGTTGTTTGTACGCCTCCAATACGGGCCTCCCCTGCTCAAATTCACCCAGTGATGCAAAATGAAACCACGTATGTTTTGCAGTAGGACGAACAGTACGCTCAATGAGCTGAAATAAGCCCTTTTGACCCCGATGCCATTTTTGGATACGCTTGCTGAACAGAGAAACAAAGACAACAAACAGTTTTCCAATATAAATAGCTATGTTGTACAAGAACCACATAAAACGCTGGGATTTTGTTGTTAAGAAACGGCAATTATATTCAATTTGTTTATCTTCGCCAAAGAATATTCCAAAGAAATACGTAAACATGGCTAGACAACGTATACTCATTACCGGAGCCGCTGGTTTTTTAGGTTCGCATCTTTGCGACCGGTTTATCAAAGAAGATTTTCACGTCATTGGTATGGATAATCTGATTACCGGCGACCTTCGGAACATTGAGCAGTTATTCAAATTGAAAAACTTCGAATTCTATAATCATGATGTTTCTAAGTTCGTCCATGTTCCAGGCCATTTGGATTATATTCTTCACTTTGCTTCTCCTGCCAGTCCAATCGATTATCTCAAAATACCCATACAAACACTGAAAGTAGGCTCCCTAGGCACGCATAATTTACTGGGTTTAGCAAAAGCCAAGAAATCACGTATATTGGTAGCATCCACATCAGAAGTATATGGAGATCCTACTGTTAGTCCGCAACCTGAAGAATACTGGGGGAATGTCAATCCGGTAGGCCCACGTGGTGTTTATGACGAAGCAAAACGGTTTCAAGAGGCCATTACCATGGCTTACCATACTTTTCATGGTTTAGATACACGCATTGTTAGAATATTCAATACCTACGGGCCACGTATGCGCCTCAATGATGGGCGGGTTTTGCCTGCGTTTATTGGTCAAGCGTTACGGGGAGAGGATCTGACCGTTTTTGGAGATGGATCGCAAACACGCTCATTTTGCTATGTGGATGACCAAGTAGATGGGATCTTTAGGTTATTGATGAGCGATTATTGCTTGCCTATTAACATTGGAAACCCTGACGAAATAACCATCAAACAATTCGGGGAGGAAATCATTCGGCTTACAGGCACCGAACAAAAGCTTATCTATAAAGAATTACCAACTGACGACCCTAAGCAACGTCGGCCTGATATTAGCAAAGCGCGGGAAATATTGGGGTGGACACCCAAAATAAATCGGTCTGAGGGTTTAAAACGGACATACGCGTATTTTAAAACTTTGCCCGAACAAGAAATAAAACATAAAGATTTTACGTATTATAATAAGTATTAATAAAAGATGAGTAAAGTATTAGTTACCGGCGGTACCGGTTACATTGGTTCACACACGGTAGTAGCCTTACAAGAGGCGGGCTACACCCCTGTTATTATCGATAATTTATCAAATTCCAATCGGGGTGTATTAAAACAAATTGCAGCCATTACCGGCCATACCCCAGAATTTTATGAATTTGATCTGTGCGACGAACAAAAAGTAAATGATTTTGTTAAAAGCAATCCAGACATTAGAGGTGTTATCCATTTTGCAGCCAGTAAAGCCGTGGGCGAATCGGTAGAAGAGCCGCTCAAATACTACCGCAACAACTTCTTCTCCTTAATCAATCTGCTGAATGCATACCGGGGAAAAGAGGTACATTTCGTTTTCTCATCTAGCTGTACTGTATATGGCCAGCCAACGGAGTTACCCGTAACGGAAAATGCACCTGTACAGAAAGCAGAGTCTCCTTATGGCAATACCAAACAGGTAGCCGAAGAGATCTTAATGGATACGGCGAAAGCTTTTGATAATTATCACATCATTGCCCTGCGTTATTTCAATCCCGTTGGTGCTCACAAAAGCGCCCTCATTGGCGAACTTCCACTGGGGGTACCACAGAATTTGGTTCCCTTTATCACCCAGACCGCCATCGGAAAGCGCGAAAAGATTACCGTTTTTGGAGATGATTATCAAACACCTGATGGATCAGCAATACGCGATTATATACATGTAGTTGACCTAGCGGAGGCGCATGTTGCCGCCATCAAACGCCTGGAAGAAAAAAAGGCCGCTGCTCGTTATGAAGTATTCAATATCGGCACAGGAAAGGGCTTATCCGTACTCGAAATCATTCAAGCATTCGAGACTTCTACTGGTGTGAAATTAAATTATCAAATTGGCCCACGTCGCGCAGGCGATATTGAACAAGTTTGGGGAAACGTAACCAAATCAGCCACCCAACTGAACTGGAAAGCATCCTTAGGTGTTGAGGAGATGATGCGATCTGCTTGGGCTTGGGAAGTCTATTTAAAAGAACATAATCCGTTTGGTTAACATCGGTCAATCGTCGATTAAGGACTGTTAATCGACGATTTATTTGCCTTTTTAATAAACTACTTATACAATCCACTATGAAAATCATTATTACGGGCGGAGCTGGTTTTATCGGCTCGCATGTTGTAAGGCATTTTGTGCACACCTATCCACAATACCAGATCATAAATCTGGATAAGTTGACCTATGCAGGGAATCTGGCCAATCTGAAAGATATTGAAGCGAAGCCGAACTACACTTTTATCAAGGGCGATATCACAGATACGCTGTTCATTGACCGGTTATTTGACCGGGAATGCCCCGATGCCGTCATCCACCTGGCTGCCGAGTCGCATGTCGACCGCTCTATCAGCAATCCGCTCGATTTCGTATTGACCAATGTGGTTGGCACGGTCAACCTGCTCAATGCGGCACGCACCTATTGGAACGGAGATACGGCCAAGCGTTTTTACCATGTCAGCACGGATGAAGTGTATGGCGCTCTGGGCGGGACAGGTATGTTCACGGAAGAGACGAAATACGACCCACATTCACCCTACTCGGCTTCCAAGGCAAGTTCAGACCATTTTGTTCGCGCCTATCACGATACCTATGGCCTCAATACCGTTATCTCGAATTGCTCCAACAACTATGGTTCCCACCATTTCCCTGAAAAACTGATCCCTTTGGCCATCAACAATATCAAGCACAATAAACCGGTACCTGTTTACGGAAAAGGGGAAAATGTGCGTGATTGGTTATGGGTGGAAGACCATGCCCGGGCAATTGATGTGATTTTCCATCAGGCCAAGGCCGGAGATACCTACAACATTGGTGGCCACAATGAATGGAAGAACATTGATCTCATCCGGCTGCTGTGTAGCATCATGGATCGAAAGCTGGACCGGCCAGCGGGCAGCTCTGCCAAACTGATCACCTTTGTACAGGATCGGGCAGGACATGACCTTCGTTATGCCATTGATTCATCCAAACTACAGCAGGAACTGGGCTGGGAACCCAGCTTACAATTTGAGGAAGGATTGGAAAAAACCGTGGATTGGTATCTTACAAACGAGGATTGGCTGGAAAATGTAACGTCGGGAGCTTATCAAGCATACTATGAGAAACAGTATAAAACACTTTAAAATAAAAACAATGGAACTGTTGTCTTGACCAAAAAACCGGATGACGACTGGTAAAGATGGCGGTTTTTAGACAGCGTAAATAATTAAATTCATATGGCGATATACAAACCGTTCGAACAGTTTCTTTTCGACAATGACACGTGCTTTTTGAGTGGCGCACCACTACAATCGTCCGAAGAAAAGATCCAAGTTTTTCCTTCTTGGCTCATGCAGCGCTATGATTTAGAGGAGAAACCCTTTAAACTACTTGATGAAAGTATCACAACATACAAAGGGTTAAAAATTCCGTGTTCCGTGCATACTGCACAAAAGTTAGAAGGCATTGAAAGCACTATTCAAGAAGCTTTCAGTGCTGGTTTCTCTGCTGTAAAAGTGCTCGATGAACGCATACTATTTCAATGGATAGGGAAACTCGTTTACGGTATTGTATTCAACGAAATACAAGCAGGCATCAGACAACAGCTCATGAGTGGCGAGGCAATGAATTTTTCGCAAGCATTGGCTAAAAAATTCGCTTATCTCCATACGATGCTGCAATCGCTCATTAAACCTGTAACATTCGAGGGTTCTATGCCTTTTAGTATACAGGTATTCGAGATCAATACAGAGGCCGATCATTTTAGCTATCGCGATGAGATCAATACACTGGTATTTTCATTACGCATGAAAAACTTCGGGATAGTTGCTTGCTTACAAGACAATGGCGCAAACAACACATACAATATTGACAAACTAAAACCGGCCTATCATCAACAATTGCATCCGATACAATTTGAGGAAGTATGCGCGCGATATTTTTACTCGGCCTATCTATTTAACCGATTGCCCGAATATACCATTTTACCTACTAACGATATGATCTATATCGAACCGATGCCTTTGCAAGGAATGGACGCGAGGCCCATTTTTGATCCGTTCCAAGTTAAAATATACGGACAAGTGTTGGAAAACTTTTGGAGGCCATGGGGTTTCACCTTATTTGAAATCATAAAAGACCCAGAAAATCCAATGACCTTCTTAACCGACGCACATGGCAACTTCCGTACAAGTGATTCCATATCCTTACCGGATAAGGCAGTGAATGGGTGAGAGCCTAGCTGTTATTAGGCAAACAATTGGCCAATAGCCGTAAAAAAGTGCCCTATTACTTGAGGATATAATGCAACGGTAATAAAAATCCCTACAACGGCTCCGTAAAAATGCGCGTCATGATTGATACTGCCACGTTCCGCTTTAGCTGCCCAAACACAATATAACAGGAACAACGGACCAAAAATCACAGCTGGAATAGGAATGGGGATAAAAAACATATAAATAGACATTCCAGGCTGAAACAAAATAAAGCTAAATAAGATGGCACATATGGCGCCTGAAGCGCCCAGGCTATAATAATTATAATTATTCTTGTGTTTGGCTATGGTTCCCACATCGCTCAGTATCAAGCTCAACAGATAAAGTAGAGCAAATTGCGTATGCCCCCAAGCACTCAACGACGCCAAAATAGCTTCTAACTGAAAGCCAAAAGCATAAAACGTAAACATGTTGAACAGCAAATGCATCCAGTCTCGATGAATTAAGCCGCTTGTAATTAATGTATATATACGCTGACCGCGGTAGATACTATAAGGATGAAGCATGAGCTTACCAAAAAGGTTGGGCTGATAAAAAGTATATAAACTTGTGACAATAGTAAATATGAATATTAAACTGGAAACAGGGGTTTCAACAAGATATCGCTCCATAAATCTGTATTTAAATGAGAGCGAAAATACCAATAATATCGCTATAAATCTAAAACAAGCCCAGTTGTTTACCTTTTTTGGGAGCAAATAAATCCGTGCACAATTCAACTCGACAATTTCCTCCCATAAAGCGATTCACCGAAAGCCTGAACAATTGATGAATACTTTCGGCCAGCACACCATCGCCTTTCATTCTACGTCCAAACTGGCTATCATTCAATTGACCTCCATGGCAGGCAGCAATCCCATGTAATACTTTTTCTGCCCGATCAGGAAACGCCTTATAAATCCAATCGGTAAATAACTCGCCAATAGCCCCGTTTAACCGCACCAATGTAAAGGAGGCCGTCGTGGCACCATGCCTTGCAGCCTGCTCAATCAAGGCAGGCATCTCATCGCTGTTCAAACCCGGAATGATGGGTGCACACATGAGCATTACCGGTATACCGGCATCGCTCAATTGTTGTATTACCTTTAATCTACCTTGCGCCGTTACGGTGCGCGGCTCCATTTTTTGCCTTAATTCTTCATTTAATGAGTTGATAGTAACTGCTACATGAACCAAATTGTCTTTCGCTAGACGTCTTAATAAATCGAGGTCTCTTAAAATGAGATTATTTTTACTGATAATGGAGACCGGATGCTTATACCGTACGAAAACTTGGAGCAAGGAACGTGTTAACTTCAATTTCCGCTCTATAGGTTGATAGCAATCCGTATTACCAGAAAGCATAATCGGGGCGGGGGTATACCCTTTTTTGTCAAACTCTTTCGCTAATAGCTCGGCACAATTCCGTTTTACAATGATTTTCCGTTCAAAATCCAGTCCGGCACTGTATCCCCAATACTCATGTGCATTCCGAGCATAACAATAAATACATCCATGTTCACAGCCTTGATAGGGGTTAATGGATCGCATAAAGCGCAAATCGGGACTATCACTTTTACTAATAATACGTTTAGGATAAGATTCGATGAGCTGAGTAGCCGTGTTTTCTAAAAACGCTTCGTCCAAACCTTCTACATGCTCACAAACATATTTCTCTTTAAAAAATTTATTGTGTGTATTGATTTGTGCTCCTCGCCCTCGAAAGTATTCTTCATTTTGTATGGTATCCATAAAGCAAATATACTAATTATATTAGTATATAAAACTAAATATATTAGCTATGCTGTGGATTTAGCAGCTCAGCGATTAGCCGCTTCACTTATGAACTAAAAGGAAATATTAACTTAAAACTTAAAACCTACAACTTAAAACTTATAACTCCAACGTATCGTTTAAAAGAAGCAAATACAGCTGTTTAGGCCCATGTGCACCCAGCACCAAGGTCTTTTCTATATCTGCTGTCCTACTGGGGCCAGTTATAGTGCTGATCATGGAGGGCATGATCGCATCATTTTTTTTGATGAGGTCAAATCCATCTTTCAAATCCATCACCAATTGTGAAGTATAAGCAATCACAACATGAACGGGAGGATACACACTCAATCGCCTCCCAGCTTGATCTCTATTGGTTACCATAATACTCCCCGTTCGGGCTACAAGTGCTGCGCATGCTGTTATTCCCATTTCAGCGTGTGAAAAATCGATATCGCTTTTATAATATGGGAATTCATAGCGATCCAATATTTCCTGTATAATGGGCTCCCATGCATACATTTTCTTTACCTGCTCTTCCTCAGCAATTGCTATTAAACTTTCGATTACTTGAATTTCATTCTCACAGAATACAAACTTACCCGATACCGCCGTAAATTGTTGGGCAAAGATAATTTCTAATGGCTCATCTTGGTTTATATATAAAGGCTGTTCTTCCAAACTCGGATATGGATTATCGCGCTTAACCAACAGTGCCTTTCTAATTTTCTTTAGTAATCTCTCCTTCGCAGTAGCCTCTTGCATAGAAAACAAAATTTAATTAGGCAATTTAGTAGTTTTTTTCCAAACTGCCATAAAAGAAGAGCGGCCCAAAAAGATTTAACTTTATCTTTTTAGGCCGCCTATATCACATTCATTCGCGTCGATTTTCTAATTAGGACGCATTTGAAGTACTATTTTCATCGGATGATTTATTTGGCTCGAACGTTCCTGAGTTATCCCTCACCCCTTCATGCACCAATCCCTCTGCTGCTTTTCGTTGATCAGACGATCCCTCATCTCCATTCACAAATTCATCATAGGTTGTACGATGGTCAAACGGACGTTTTCCCAGAATCTCTTCCAAATCCGATTGGAATAATATTTCCTTCTCCAGTAATTTTTCAGCCAAAGATTTGAGGCCTGCTGATTTTTCCGTCAATAAATTCTTGGTCTTTTCATAAACGTCAGAAATAAGTTTACGCACCTCTTCGTCAATCAATTCAGCCGTTTTTTCTGAATATGGTTTTTGGAATTGTGTTTCCTGGCTATCATTAAAAGAAATGTTTCCAACCTTCCCGTTCATTCCATAAACGGCTACCATAGCATATGCTAACTTAGTAATTCGTTCTAAGTCATTCTGCGCGCCAGTTGATATCTTGCCAAAGGTTAAATCCTCCGCGACCCTACCCCCCATCGTCATACACATGCCATCAATCAGCTGCTCTGTAGTATATAAAAACTGCTCCTTAGGTAAGTACTGAGCATATCCCAGTGCAGCTACCCCGCGAGGCACAATGGATACTTTTACCAACGGATCAGCATGCTCCAAAAACCAACCAGCGATAGCATGACCCGCTTCATGAAAGGCTACAATACGCTTCTCTTCAGGAGATATAATCTTATTTTTCTTCTCTAGTCCACCGATAACACGGTCAATAGCATCTTGAAAGTCCTGCATGTCGACTGCTTCCTTATTCCTTCTCGCGGCAATTAGTGCAGCTTCATTACACACATTTGCAATCTCTGCTCCAGCGAAACCGGGTGTCTGTGCAGAAAGCTTTTTGGCATCTACATCTGCTGCCAGTTTAATGGGTTTTAGGTGCACTTTGAAAATTTGCTCGCGGCCAATTAAATCAGGTTTATCAATCGAAATCTGCCTATCAAAACGTCCTGGTCTTAAAAGTGCGGAATCGAGCACGTCCGGTCGGTTGGTAGCTGCCAAAATAATGATTCCTGAATCGGTACCAAAACCATCCATTTCAACCAACAGCTGATTGAGCGTATTTTCGCGTTCATCATTTCCACCAACGATGTTATTTTTTCCTCTGGCTCGACCAATGGCATCAATCTCATCTATAAAAATGATACAAGGCGCCTTATCTTTTGCTTGCTTAAATAAATCACGTACACGTGAAGCTCCAACGCCCACAAACATTTCTACGAAATCAGAACCAGAAAGCGAGAAAAAGGGTACCTGTGCCTCTCCGGCCACAGCCTTAGCTAACAGTGTTTTACCTGTACCCGGCGAGCCCACCAATAGCGCCCCTTTTGGTATTTTACCTCCTAAATTGGTGTATTTCTTTGGGTTCCGTAAAAAATCGACAATTTCCATTACTTCCTGCTTCGCTTCTTCGAGGCCCGCAACATCATTGAATGTAATGTTAACCTGCGATTCTTTATCAAACAATTGCGCCTTCGATTTACCAATATTGAAAATTTGACCTCCAGCACCGCCTGCTCCACCTCCCATACGGCGCATGATGAATACCCAAAAAAGAATCACCAGGCCTAAAGGTAAAATAATAGAAAGTAACCAACCTGTCCATGGGCTGTTCCGTTCTTCCAACGTCACACTTACACGTTCGTTCTCAGGAACACCCTGTTGCGCAGCTGTTAACTTCCGTTCCAATGCGTCAAAAGAGCCATCTTGAAAATAATATTGCGGGCCGGTGCTTGGTGAAGATAAATTTAAGCCATTGTTCTTTGGTTTCACATCGGCATACTTCTTATCCGCTAACCGATCTTTCTTAATATATACCTCAACTGCAATCAATTCATTGCGCCGATAGGCTACCAGCTTTTCCACATCGCCCGCTTTGAGCATGGTTGACTCGAATCGCTTGTAGGTGATCTCTTTTGCATTATCGCCGGTAAACACATATTGTAACGCTATAAAACCCAAAATCATAGCGATCCACAGCCACATGATATTAAATTTCGGCGGTTTGGGGCTTATTTTTTTTCCAGGAACTTTCTTTATTTTCCCAGGTTGATTTGACATATTATCCTTCATAAAATATTAATCCTCTTTTTGTTTTAGCAGCCGCTCATGCGCTCTGAAAATATTTTAACTCTGCATCTCCCCACAAATCTTCGATGGCATAAAATTGCCTTTTATCTGTTTTAAAAATGTGCACCACCACATCTATATAATCTAGCAAAATCCATTCTGCATGGTCTAATCCTTCTTTGCGCCAAGGATCCTGTTTAAGTGCTTTGTATACCTCCTCTTCTACACTTTTTGCTATCGCCCTTACTTGTGTGGTGGATTCGGCATGACAAATGACAAAATAATCAGAAACCGAGCTGTGAACATTTTGTAGGTCTAACCGCACTATTTCATTGCCTTTTTTCTCTTGAATTCCGTGTATGATAATTTCGGAGAGATAAGTAGATTCTTTAACCTTTTTACCTTTTACCATTAAAAAACTTTAGTTTTGAACAAATTTCATTTAATGCCACAAAGACTTTGCAAAGTAACATTTTTTTAGGACTTATTGTTGGAGAAAATATTATTACTCTACAACAAGTAAGTTCGACCAATGATTATCTGAAACAGAACCTGTCAAATTCTACGCCATACAGGGAAGGGACTGTAATAATGGCAGAAGATCAATATGCCGGAAAAGGTCAAGTGGGAAGTGTCTGGAAAAGCCAGGCTGGTAAAAATCTGACAATTAGTGTACTGCTTAACCCCAACTTTTTGGCTCCAACAAGTCAATTTCAGTTGAATATCGCAGTAAGTTTGGCTATTATTCAGGCACTCGAACCGCTTTTAGGCGAGCCTTTATCTATTAAATGGCCAAATGACATCTACTATAATGACAAAAAGCTAGGTGGAGTTCTTATTGAGAATATCATTCGGGGCAGCCAATGGAAACATGCCATTATTGGCATTGGATTAAACATTAATCAAACCGATTTTGGAGATTATACCAAAGCCTGCTCACTTAAACAGATATTGCGCCAAACTGTAAACAAAAAACACATCCTTGTTACACTTTGTGAGGCCCTTAGCCATCAATACGACCTGCTGAAACGAGGCTTAATTGCTCAACAAAAGCAAGCTTACCACCATAAACTATATAAATTAGGCAAGACAAGCCTTTTTGAAATAGCAGGTTTGCAATACCAAGGTAAAATTATCGATACAACAGAAGCTGGCAGGCTGATTATTGATTTTGGAGACAGGATTACCGATTTTGGCATTAAAGAAATTGCATTCTGTTAACACCTTTTTTTTAAGTTTGTAACCTAATTAAATGACATATGATAAATTAAACCTTTTTAGGCAGCAATGTCTAAAAACAAAAAACGGACTAACAACATGAAAAAACGTAGTATTGTATTGGCACTTATGTTATTTAGCTTCATAGCGGTATCTGCTCAAATAAAGACACCGGTAAAATGGGCATATGCGGCCAAAAAACTCAACGATAAGGAAGCTGTTGTTCTAATTAAAGCAACCATTGAAAAGGGTTGGCATATTTATTCGCAACACATCAAACCAGGCGGGCCTGTACCTACCAGTTTTACATTTACAAAATCTGCAGACTATACCCCCATAGGTAAAACCACCGAACCAAAAGGAATTAGTCATTTTGAAAAAGTCTTTGATATGGATGTGGTATATTTCGAAAATGCGGTCGTCTTTCAACAGAAGGTGAAACTGAATAAACCCACTACAACGGTAAAAGGTTCCATCGAATTCATGGTTTGCAATGATAAGGAATGTTTGCCACCAGACGAGTTATCATTCAGTGTACCCATCAAATAATAGAGAAGCGGCAAGAGCCGCTTTTTTTATTAAAATCGGTATAATACCCTAATTTACTATACTTTTAATTGACAAAACCGAGACCGGGAATATGGCCCGCTTTCGATTATATTTGCTAATTTCACGCCTTCAAAATAAAAGTAATGAATAAGAAGTCCATTATCGTTGTTCTAACGGCAATCTTTTTAAGTTTTTTTGTAAAAGAAGCATTCTCTCTTGCATTACAGGCAGATTCTATCTCTTTTGATGACATCGAATTCACGGATATTGTAGAAGATACATCTGTTGACACATCGGTAGACACTCCTCAATCAGCAATACAGCCTGCTCAAACAGCACCTACACCTACTGGCCCAGCGCCATCAACCCATTCACTTTGGTCTACCTTTCTTGCAGGTCTCCTAGGCGGCTTTTTAGCTATTTTAATGCCCTGTATTTATCCTATGATCCCCCTCACAGTCAGCTACTTTACGAAAAGGGCGGAATCAAAAGGAAAAGGCATCCAAGGCTCGTTACTTTACGGCTTATCTATCATCGTCATTTATGTATTATTAGGCCTGATCATTACCATTATTTTCGGAGCCAGCGCATTGAATGAGCTAGCCACCAATGGTGTATTTAATATATTTATCTTTTTGGTATTGCTTATTTTCGGCATCTCATTTTTAGGTGCTTTTGAAATAACATTACCTGCATCCCTTACCAATAAATTGGACGCTAAGTCTGACTCGAAGGGTTTAGCCGGTATATTTTTTATGGCAGCCACCCTTGTTGTTGTCTCATTTTCATGTACTGGCCCCATTATAGGTACCGTTATTGTTACTGTGAATCAAACCGGCAGCTATCTAGCACCTACCATGGCTATGTTCGGTTTTTCCTTAGCATTGGCTTTAGTATTCGGTGTTTTCGCTGTTTTTCCAAATTGGTTAACCTCATTACCCAAATCAGGCGGCTGGCTCAATTCGGTTAAGGTAGTTTTAGGTTTTCTCGAAATAGCCTTATCGCTCAAATTTCTATCTACAGCCGATCTTGTTTATCATTGGGGCATCCTAGATCGAGAAGTATTTTTAACCATTTGGATTATTACAGCCGTATTCATTGGTTTATATCTGCTCGGCAAGCTTAAGCTGGCACATGATACGGATCTACCCTATATCTCGGTACCTAGACTTTTTCTGTCGGGCGCTTTCTTCGCTTTCGCCATGTTTATGCTTCCAGGTTTATGGGGTGCTCCCTTAAAAATCATCAGTGGCTTAACTCCCCCCATGACTACACAAGATTTCACATTAAACAACGCTATAGGAGTGGCAACAACCACTCCTGTAAATGATATTGGACGGAAGAAAAAATATGCTGATTTCTTACACGTTCCTAATCATATAGATGGTTTTTTAGATTATGATGAAGCGCTGCAATATGCTAAACAAGTAAACAAACCACTGTTTCTTGATTTTACAGGTCATGGGTGTGTAAATTGCCGCGAAATGGAAGCGGCGGTATGGCCCCATCCACCAATCGATAAATTATTACGTGAAAAGTACATCGTGGTATCTTTATATACAGACGATCGGACTTCGTTGCCAAAAGAGGAGCAGTTCTATTCGTCTGTTTTAAGAACAACCGTCAATACAATAGGCAAAAAATTCAAACACCTTCAAGCGGCCAAATTCAATACCATATCACAACCGTATTATGTACTGATTAGTCCGAACGAATCGTTATTGGTATCACCGCCCATAGGAGCCGAATTTAATAAATCCAAGTTTTTAACCTATCTTCAAAAAGGATTGGAAAATTTCGAGCATTAACTCACTAATTATTCAAGATATAACATGGCAAACATTAAAAATATTGCAGTATTTACCTCAGGAGGGGATTCGCCAGGAATGAATGCCGCGATTCGAGCAGTTGTACGTACCGGCTTGCATTACCAATTAAACGTCTTTGGTATTCAACGCGGTTACGATGGTATGGTGAAAGGGGAAATCTTGCCTATGGATGCTAAATCGGTAGCAAATATCATCCAACGTGGAGGCACCATCTTAAAAACAGCACGTAGCCAAGAATTTAGGACACCTGAAGGGCGCCAAAAAGCATATGAGCAAATCAAGCGATTCCATATAGATGGTTTGATTGCTATCGGCGGAGACGGTACCTTTACAGGTGCTGCCAAATTTATTGAAGAGTTCGATATTCCAGTAATGGGCCTTCCGGGTACTATTGATAATGATTTGGCAGGAACCGATTTCACCATCGGTTATGATACGGCCATCAATACCGTCATAAACGCGGTAGACAAAATTAGAGACACAGCCGAATCACATGATCGCTTATTTATCATCGAGGTTATGGGACGTGATTCTGGACTCATCGCTTTACGGAGCGGCATTGGTACAGGAGCTGAAGCTATTTTGATTCCAGAAAGCGCCACCGATTCAAGCGCTTTATTGGAAAAACTCGCCCATGGTAGAAAAGATAAGTCATCCAAAATCGTGTTGGTAGCAGAAGGTGACGAAGAGGGAGGAGCCTTTGCCATTGCTGAACTCGTAAAGAAAAATTTCCCTAATTACGACACACGGGTTTCTATATTAGGACATATACAACGAGGTGGCAGCCCAACTTGTATGGATAGGGTGTTGGCCAGTCGACTTGGAGTAGCAGCCGTAGAAGCGTTATTAGCAGATCGACAAGGTGAAATGGCAGGTATAATTAACGGCGATATTGTCTTTACACCGTTTAATAAAGCTATTAAGCATATCGATTCGCTTACTCCCGGCCTACTTAAAATTGTTGATATTCTATCATAGCTCTTTTGGTCACCGGCAAGGTGAACACATTTTATACTGCCGGTGACTATTCTTTTTATTAGTTATGGATTGTGATTTTAGACTTAAAGTGTTTTATACCGCAGCCACTCAATTAAATTTCACAAAAGCTGCCGCTGAATTATTTATCTCTCAACCTGCGGTGAGCAAGAACATCCAAGAATTAGAGCAACAAATTGGCCAGACACTATTTGAGCGCAATGGTAGCCGGCTGACCCTCACCGCTGCCGGGGAAGTGCTTTTTAAACATGCGCATAGCATCATCGATCAATACAACAGCGCTTCGTATGAACTCAGCCGTTTAAAAGGAGAAACCTCCGGAATATTGAAGCTGGGCGCCAGCACAACCATCTCCCACTACATTATTCCCTTGATATTGGCAAATTTCCATAAACACTATGAGGGTGTCCATATTCAAGTAGCCCATGGGAATACACAACAAGTCGAAGATTGGCTCGTCCATAAATCAATTGATTTAGGCATCATCGAAGGATTGGTCCATAACACAAACTTAAAATATACTCCCTTATTTAAAGACGAAATTGTGCTCGTTACCCGAACAAGTAATGCCATTGGCGATTCGTTAACGCTAAATAGATTAAAGTGTCTTGATTTTATTATGCGCGAGGCAGGGTCTGGCACAAACGATGTTATTGCTAAACATCTAAAAGCAAAAGGCATGGAGATACACGACCTACAGGTAAGCATTCATCTAGCCAGCACAGAAAGTATGAAGCAGTTTTTGCTGCATAGCGATAGTTTCGCCTTTTTGTCCATTCACGCGATCAGACGTGAGCTCCAAGAAGGCGTGCTTAAAATCATCGATATAGAAGAGCTTGATATCGAGCGTAACTTTCTTTTTGTGCATCCGCATGGCAGTATTTCGGGGTTACCAGATCTCTTTATGCGATTTGCCAAACAACAGAAACAACAATTACTTTAGTATAACTTTTGGTTATACCCCATAAGAAACTTTCATTTTCAACTCCCATAGCATTGCTGTTACCTTTGTGATATCTCATTTAAGTATCTGCAAAATATAGATCAAGCAGCATGAAAATAAAACAAACGTCCGTAACATCATCTTCAGAAACGAATACAATTTTGGCAAACGTCAAAAAACTTTCTGCTTATACCCGCATATTATCAGTAATTATCTTATTATTTATAGCAGCAAGTATATATCTTTTTTCCATTACAGCATTTGACAACTCCGTACCTTCCCAATCAAAGCCACTAAGCGTTAGCCAAATAAAAACCGCACCGATTCCTGACGGCAAAGAGGGAGAGATGGTTCGATACGGGAAGGAGCTCATTACCAATACAGCCAACTACTTCGGGCCAGAAGTCATAGACGGCGCCACGATGGGCAACAATCTAGCTTGTTCAAATTGCCACTTAGATGCTGGTACAAAGCCTTATGCAGCACCTTATATCGGATTGACCGGTGTTTTCCCCCAATACATCGGTAGGGAAAACAAAATCACATCATTAGAAGAGCGTATTAACGGTTGTTTTGAACGTAGTATGAATGGTCATGCTATACCTGTTGATAGCCGCGAAATGCGAGCGATGGTCAGTTATATTAAGCACCTCAGTAAGCATACTCCAGTTGGGCAGCGCTTAGAAGGCCAAGGTTTCGTTCAAATCCAAGTGCCACCACGTGAGGCAAATGTCCATGCAGGTGCAGCCATATTTAAAAAGCATTGTGCAACTTGCCATGGCGAACAAGGCGCAGGTATACCAAAAGGAGATCAAAGTGATAGCAAAGGTTATTTATATCCCCCTCTTTGGGGAAGCGATTCTTTCAACGATGGTGCAGGTATGGCTAGGCTATTAACTGCTGCCCGCTTTATTAAAGGAAACATGCCTCTAGGTGCTACAGCAGAAAACCCAACACTAACCGACGAAGAAGCATACGATGTGGCTGCATATATCAATTCTTTCCCCCGACCTGAAAAGAGATTCAAAGAGCGCGATTATCCGGATTTATCGAAAAAACCCAAGGATTGTGCTTATCCACCATTTGCTGATAACTTGAGCGCACAACAGCATAAAATAGGGCCTTTCAATTTTTAATTATATACACCTCAATTTTACAAATATGAATACAAAAACAATCTGGTACACCATTGCACTTCTTTGCTTTCTAAGCACTTGGTCATACGCCCAAGATGGTCATTTACAACAAAACCGAAGCTATACAGGAGCGATGGCATCAAAAAAAACATATCGGGCAATTTATCAACTAGATTCCAATGATCCGAAAATCATCACGAAAGCCATTCGAAACATACGCAATGCATTGAATGATCCGCGCCTAAAAGGAAAGCTACAGATTCAGCTCATTGCCTTTTCGGGTGGTACAGAAGCCTATTTGAAAGGAAGCCCCTATGAAGGAGCGCTTAAGGAGCTCATTGAGCAGGGCGTTATTGTAAGTCAATGCCTCAATTCATTAAAAGAACGAAACCTAAGCAAAAATCAGCTCTATGACTTTATCGGCTATGTACCCAGCGGTAATGGTGAATTAATCATTCGCGCCGCTGAAGGCTGGACGATTATCAAACCTTAATCATTAGATATATCAATCATGAAAAATGTACTTTTAGCACTACTTACGTGTATCCTATTGACTCCGGCTGTTGCCCAAGACGCACATCGTTACGACCCACCCTGGAACACCCCGCCAACGGCCGGAATTCAATTTACTATTCCCGGTATAGACAATGTGCCCGACCTATATGGCGATGTTTGTAATCCACAGCTAGTCGTGTTTTTTGCTGGCAACCAGTTTATGTGTATTGATGAACTCGTAAATGGATTCAAGAAAAAACACCCACAATATGAACGTATCTTTATTGAGACATTGCCTCCTGGCATTTTAGCTAAACAAATTATGACCGGCTCATTAACCATGGGCAATCTGCGTATTACACATACACCTGATGTATATACAGCAGGGTTGGGTAGAATGAGGGAAATGGCAGACTACATAGATACCACCCTGATATACGCCTATAATAAGCTAGCCTTGATGGTTGCCAAAGATAATCCTAAACAAATTACAAAATGGGGCGATCTGGCAAAGAAAGACGTTCGCATAAGCATGCCAAACCCTGCTTGGGAAGGTATCGGAAGACAAATTGAAGTGGCGATTAAAAAAGCAGGGGGAATATCTTTACTCCATCAACTTATGCAACAAAAAGTAGCAGATGCAAGTACCTATTTAACTCGGATCCATCATCGTGAGAGTCCTTTGCGTTTACTATACGGGCAAAGTGATGTTGCACCGGTGTGGTTATCAGAAGTTCGCTACCAACAACTCATTAAGCATCCCGTTACACTGATTCCCATCCCAGCAGAACATAATATTCGGGCAACGTACGTAGCCGGCAGGCTAAAAAAAGCCCCGCACCCTGAAGCAGCAACGGCCTTCTTGACGTACTTAACATCAGCCGAAGCAAAAGCGATTTATCGGAAATACGGCTTTGAAACAGAATAGGTATAAAGCTTAGGAACTATTTTAAAAAGAAACAAATCCGTCATTGCAAACCTTCCTTCTTCAAGTTCGCAATGACGGTAACGGTAGTAGAGGTATTTAGATAACCTCTTTTTCGGATAGCTCTATTGGGAATTTCTTCCACCACCCCTTCTTTCTCTCATCTGCTTTTGCCTTTGCTGCAGCAACGATTCATAAGCCTTTTGCTGTTCTTCCGTTAAAACGCCTTTGATTTTTTGCTGTGTTTTTTCTCTTAATGCACGCATTTTCTCAAAACCTTCTTTCCGATCCCCATCTTTGCTAGCTTGAAACAGGGCTTGTTGTTCTTTTGCCTCATTTAGAGAGAACTGATAAACCGAATCTTTTTGGGTCTGTGTCAATGTCAATTGCTTATTTAACATTTCCACGCTCCGTTTGGCACGTTCTTCTGGCGTAGCGCGCATACCGCGGCCCCTGTTTTGTTGCGCCATCGACAAGGTAGCGATGAACAACATGGCTACCATCATACAAAGAATTTTCTTCATAAAACTTTACGATTAATATAAGGATTAGATAGAAATAGCAGAAAAGGTTTAACGCAATTTACTTATTTTTTCAGTTTATCTTTAAATACCTTTTTAAACTTATCCAGTTTCGGAGCAATTACAAATTGGCAATAAGGTACTTCTTTATTTAACCTATAGTAATCTTGATGGTAATCCTCGGCAATGTAAAAATGGCCATATTTCTTCACTTCGGTAACAATTGGCTTATTATAAGCCTTTTCGTCATTCAGGCGCTTGATATAGAACAATGCTTTATCCTGTTGTTCTTTATTATGGTAAAAAATAGCTGATCGATATTGCGTTCCCACATCATTACCTTGCCTATTCAATTGGGTGGGGTCATGTGCCACAAAAAAAGCTGCTAACAATGCGTCATAACTAATTTCTTTCGGATGATAGATAATATTAACCGCTTCGGCGTGGCCAGTATGTCCACTGCAAACCTGTTTATAAGTTGGATTCGCTACACTGCCTCCCGTATAACCGGAAATCACCGTATCTACTCCCTGCAATTGCTTAAATTGTGCCTCAACACACCAAAAACATCCAGCAGCAAAAGTAGCCGTATCTGTTTCTTTATTCATGACAGTAACATCTTGAGGAGATGGCTGTCTCCGTTTGGCCGATTCGGCAGCACATGAAGTGAAAACATTTGTCCATATACTCACTCCGATAAAAAATAATCTGAACATGCCTACAATTTTTATGGTTATTATGCTATTCTAAGTACAATTTTGCCAAACTGTACCGATTCATCCATTTTTCTAATGGCCTCTTCTGCATGCGCTAACGGATATACTGCATCGATAACAGGTTTTATCTGATGCTCCTCAAGAAAGGCCAACATTTCTGCAAAATCGCTTGGAGATCCCATAGTGGATCCCAAAATACTCAACTGCTTCCAGAAAATCTTCCGTGCATTTAACGGAGGGAATTCACCCGAAGCTGTAGCTCCAAAGAACACTATCCGTCCACCTGGTTTGGCCAAGTCAATATAGGCATTAAAATCAGGGCCAATAGCACTATCTATGATGACATCGAATCCGCTAACAGATGTAAGTTGTTGCGCCCAATCCCGATCTGTATAACGCATGCCGGCCAATGCGCCTATATCCAAAGCTTTCTTTATTTTTTCTTCCTTACTGGAAGTAACATATACTTCCGCTCCGGCATGAATGGCCCATTGCAATGCAAACGTTGCGACACCTCCTCCTACTCCAGCAATTAATACCTTATCTCCTTTTTGCAAATTGGCCCTGCTAAACAAGGCGCGCCAAGCGGTCAACCCGCCAAGCGGAATTGCTGCGGCTTCTTCAATCGTTAGATGAGGAGGCACTACATGCAGATTTTGCACGGGCACTTTGACATATTCGGCGAAAGTTCCATTTTGAGGTAAGCCTAAGATTTGAAAATCTGCCGACTGTACAGCCTCCTGAGCCCCCCAATTAAAAGCGGGGTTTATCATAACCGTTTGCCCAACCCAATGCGCATCTTGCCCTGTTGCCACTTGCTCTACTATACCGGCGCCATCAGAGCCCAAAATAATCGGAAAACGCAATCCGGCATATTGCCCCTGCTGAATCCAATAATCGCGTCTGTTCAATGCAGCGGCCTGTATCTTTACCAGTGCTTCACCTGCGCTCAATCCGGGTTTTGCTACTTGTTTAAGAAGCAAGGGCGTATGAACCCCTTCCAATACCATGGCATTCATCATGCTAAAAAAATAAAATCATTAAAAAAAGCAGTGCCCATCTGGTAACACTGCTTCTTAAATAAAAATGTAAAATATCATTTCCGGTTACCGGATTCCGTACTTACTTTTTTGCGCCTGCGTAACGCTCCGCAACCGATTTCCAGCAAATAACATTAAAGATTGCCTCTAAATAAGCCGGACGCTTATTCTGATATTTCAGATAATAAGCATGCTCCCAAACATCAATTCCTAAAATGGGTGTGCCTTGAACTTCTGCAACATCCATTAACGGATTATCTTGATTCGGTGTAGAAGTAACTTGTAATTTACCAGCAGCATCTACAATAAGCCATGACCAGCCCGATCCAAAACGAGTAGCACCTGCTTCCTGTAATTTTTTCTTCAGCTCATCAAATGAACCAAAGGCCTCATTGATAGCAGTTGCCAGCTCACCATCAGGGCTTGTTTGCGCATTAGGTGATAAGATAGTCCAAAACAAAGAGTGATTATAATGGCCACCACCATTATTACGAACAGCTGCTGGATATTTTGAAACTTGCTTTACAAGCTCCTCAATAGAAAGTGATTCAGCTTCAGTTCCTGTAATCGCTTTATTCAAGTTATCAACATATGCTTGGTGATGTTTTCCATGATGGATCTCCATGGTTTCTTTATCAATATGTGGTTCTAATGCATCAGAAGCGTAAGGTAACGCCGGAAGTGAAAAAGCCATAATTTTATGTTTTATTTATTTATAAGATTTGTTATACTATGACAAACTTAGATAAATTTGCTTGTATATGCAACATCAGCAGGTTGTATGTACAGTCGATTTATCCCCACTTTTATTTACTATAAAAAGCTCATTCATACTAAGGTATAAACGATATTACAGCAAATATGTTTCCTTATTGCCGCAGTTTTGATAACGAAATGACAATCGTACTACACAAGCCGTCTATTTTCTTTTCGACTGAAAAAAATGTTGCATGAGGGCACGGCATTCATCGGCCAGAATGCCACCTACAACGGTTGTTTTGGGATGAACAATAGTAGGTGAAATAGATGAATAACCTCTTTTATCATCTTTTGCTCCAAAGACAATCCGTTTAAGTTGCGACCAATAAGCAGCGCCCGCGCACATCACACAAGGTTCAATGGTTACATATAATGTACAATCCATTAGGTATTTACCTCCTATATGGTTTGCTGCTGCCGTAAAAGCTTGCATCTCAGCATGCGCGGTTACATCATGAAGTGTCTCGGTTAAATTATGGCCTTTTGCAATGATTTTTCCATCATACACAATAACCGCCCCAATGGGCACTTCATTCATATTAAGTGCTTTGTGTGCTTCATTCAAAGCTTCCTTCATAAAAAAGTCGTCCGACACGACATCACTTGTATCTTCAAAGTTAATGTATTTCATACATCATATTAATTTAGCACCATTAGGTACCGGTGCAGCTACTGATGCCAATACAATATCTCCATGCTCATCAGCAAAACCTGTCACCAAACATTCCGACATAAAATGGGCTATCTGCTTTTTTGGAAAGTTAACTACACCAATAATCTGTCGGCCCAGCAAATTTTCTTTTGTATAATGAGCGGTTAATTGTGCACTGCTTTTTCGAATACCAATTGTTGTTCCAAAATCAATGGTGAGCTGATACGCAGGTTTCCTCGCTTTTGGAAAATCAGCCACGGCAATGATGGTTCCTACCCTTAACTCTACCTTTTCAAAATCTTTCCAAGTAATCTCTTCCATAAATTGAGCGCTATTCGTACCGTAAAGCTTCTATAGGGTCTAACTTTGAAGCCTTGGAAGCAGGGTAGAAACCAGAAATCATGCCTACTCCTACGCAAACTACAATACCCATAATAATCCATTGCCAGGGAATAACAAAACTGGTGCCGACTACCATCGCTACGATATTACCAATCAAAATTCCTAATAAAATACCACCAATTCCCCCCAATAGGCAAATCACAATAGCCTCTGTTAAAAACTGCATCCGAATAATTTTTGGCGTGGCGCCAATTGCTTTACGCACGCCTATTTCGCGGGTACGCTCAGTAACAGACACCAGCATAATATTCATGAGGCCGATAGAAGCTCCTATCAAAGTAATAATACCAATGACAAATGCACCAACCGCTACATACGTTAAGCTGCTTAAAAACACCTGTGCTACCGCATCGCTTTTTGTAATTTCAAAATTATTTTCCTGAGTTACAGCCAAACCTCGAATGTTCCTGAATAATGCCGTTGCCTCTCCAATAGCAGACTCTATCCGTTGGGCACCGGTACTCATCACCGTAATGGTATACGACGGGGTTTCCCCCTGCACCTCTGCGCGTGCACGGAGCAAGGGAATGATACAGGTTCTATCGCCCCCCATACCCGCACTAGATCCTTTATCCTCCAATAAGCCCACCACCAAATATCGAGCATTTCCGATAATGATCTGTTTATTCAACGGATCTTTTCCATCTTTAAAGAGTTGCTTTTTTATTTCACTACCAATGATGACTACATGCGCGCCTGTCTCCAATTCACGTTGTGTAAAATTGCGACCGCTTTCTAATTTATACCCTCCGGTTTGCAGGTAATGATCATCGGCACCAAGCACCGAGATATTCGGATTTGATTGTTCACTTCCGAATTTAACAATAGCCCCATTGGATGCATATGCGCTCACGGATACCAAGGCAGGAAAATCAAATTTATCTCTAAAAGCGAGTGCTTCTCGATAGGAGATTTTTTTAAAAACTTTTGGTCTATTACCTCCTCCCCCAATCTGCACATTAAGTCCCCTATTCCGAATATTGAATGCATTAGCTCCCATAGCAGAAAATGAATCGGTTAAAGAGTTTGTAATAGCATCGATAGAGGTCAGGATTCCAACCAGCGCAGTTATACCAATAGCAATAATCAACGCAGTTAAAAACGTACGTAATTTATTACTAACAATAGACTCTAAGGAAAGTCGTACATTTTCACGATAAGGTATTTTAACCGACATATAGCATTCAATTTGCTATTAAGACCTGTAAAAAGCAATTATGTTACACCGCTAAGCTAAGCGCTTACCAGTTCAAAAATAGTAATTTCAGGCAAAATACCCACTCGGCCAGGGTAACCCAAAAAGCCGTAGCCCACATTCACATAAAGTTGCTGTTGTTTTTCAGTATACAAACCAGCCCATTCTCTATACACATATTCGGCAGGGCTCCATTGGTAGTGTTCGCCACGCACACCAAACTGCATACCGTGCGTATGCCCTGCAAACATCACATCGATGTCCGGGTGTGCCAATACTTGCGCTCTCCAATGAGATGGATCGTGCGACAACAACAGTTTTACCGGTAAATCATCGGTATCTTTTTTTGCTAAGTCAATATTTCCGTGTTTAGGAAACCGACCCGTTCCCCAATTTTCTACCCCTAAGACCCCAAGCTCATCATGACCAAGTCGAAGCCTACGGTGCTCATTAAGCAATAAATCCCAGCCCATTAATCGATGAATTTCTTTTAATTGCTGCAAGTTTTTCTGCTTGGCTGGGCTATCCTCCCTGCCATAGAAATAATCACCATAATCGTGATTTCCTAAGGTTGAAAATACACCTAAAGGAGCTTGTACTTTTGAAAAGATATCTTGGTAATACCGCATTTCATTGGCCTGATTATTCACTAAATCGCCCGTAAAGAAAATCACATCAGGCTTTTCGGCCAATAACATATCAACGCCACCCTGTACGGCGGTCTTATTATAAAAACTACCTGAATGAATATCTGAAATCTGTCCGATTTTCAAGCCGTGAAAGGCTTTAGGTAAATTTGGCAAATAAAGCTTTTGGCGCCTTACCTGATAATCGTATCCGCCTACCGCGATCCCCCAGCTTAAAGTGGCAAAGGGTGCCGCGGCCACCAATATGCCGGCCCGTGTCAGGAATTGCGATCGATTAATGGTTGATGTTCCATCTAATTGCGCAGCAGCCGGTATAATGTCTTTTTCCTTCTCAACCATATTCGTTCTTCGCTTAAACAGCGCTCTTTTTATCCATATACCGCCTCTTCTAAATTCATCTAATAAAAGTACAAACACATAGAAAATCTTACTGGTAAATGTAAGGAAAAAGGCCACTAATATAATGGATCGTAGCATTAAGGGAATATGGAGATAAATACTCGCTAATACACCTACCAACAACAATCCGCTATATGCCCACCACGCTCCCTTAAAAAAGCGGTGCTTTGCCCAATTGATATTGCTTTTTTGAAGTGCATAATAGATGTAATAATCCATCAGCAACAAGAGAAAAGCGTTAATTAATATCAGTTTCATCTAATTATTGTCATGTTTATTGAATACTAGTGACGGATGCTATTTTCATACCGATCCATTACCATTCCTTTTAATGCCTCGATCCACTTGGGGTGATTGTTTAAACTGGGCACTAAGGTAACTTCCTCTCCTCCTGCATGTCTAAATTCCACTCCATACTCAACCGTAATCTCATATAATGTTTCAATACAGTCGGCAACGAAAGCCGGACTAAATACCAATAACCGTTTTACACCTTTTGCCGCCAAGGATTTCAGCACATCACTGGTATAGGGCTGTACCCAGGGTTCTTTTCCTAATCGCGATTGAAAGCAAACGGTGTAATGAGTTGGTTGGATAGCCAATCCTCGCGCAATTAACCGTGCCGTTGCATGGCATTGTGCATTGTAACAGAATTTGTTTGTATCGGTAATGGTGTGGCGGCACTGGGCTTCTTCGCAGGCATGAGCCCCCGTAGGTTCAACCGTTTTTAGTTGTCTAACAGGTAAGCCGTGAAAACTAAACAGCACATGATCAAATGAATCTGGCTCCTGTTTTCGAGCAATATCGGCAAAAGCTTCAATCATTAAAGGGTTATCATAAAATTGATTGACAATGGATATCTGAGGAAAAGTAGGCCATTTACGCATAATCTGCATCACTTTCTCAATAACCGATCCCGTTGTTGCCGATGCATATTGTGGAAATAGTGGAATAATCACAATGGAATCAACCATGGCCTGCCTCAGCTTTTCTAAAGCTCGTGCTATGGAAGGGTTCTGGTATCGCATAGCTAACTCTACATGATACGCATCCCCCAATGCTTGTTGCAAGAGAGCCGTTTGCCCGTCGCTGATATACATCAATGGAGAGCCCTTTTCCTTATCCCATATCTCCTGATAAATTTTTGCTGTTTTCGGACTTCTGAACGGAACAATAATACCCCTTACCAGTAAATTGCGCTGAAAGGTGCCGATGTCAATTACTCGCCCATCCATTAGAAATTCATCCAGATATTTCCTAACATCCGAAACCTTTGGACTGTCCGGAGTGCCCAAATTAACAAGCAATACGCCCTTTTTTCCTTTCATTGAATCCTGTCATCAAATTATGCCAATGACAAAATTACAAAAATGCCCTGGGTATTGCTTTTAGACAAAGATAATGTGAGGTTTAGATGATAAAAATCAGCGATGGCCGAATGCTGATAGCTTCTTAAAAGCCTTCTAACTTTTCTTTGACCTTTTGCATCAACCACATCGGAGTTGAGGTAGCGCCACAAACACCAATAGTTTCATCAGGCTGAAATAAATCCGGTGTTAGCTCTTCAGGATCAGAGATAAACAGTGCGTTGGGGTTATTTTTTAAACAGACATCGTAAAGTACTTTTCCATTCGATGACTTTTTACCTGATACAAATACAATACGATGAAATTGCTGTGCAAAAGTTGCTAAATCTGCGTAGCGGTTAGACACTTGCCTACAAATGGTATCATTTGCTTTTACTTCATACCCGCGCTTTAACAGCTCGTCCTTGATACTATAAAACTTATCGGTACTCTTGGTCGTTTGGCTGTACAAGGTAAATTTGGCGGGTAGTTCCATTTGGTCAAGTTCTGCGATATCCTGAAAAACAATGGCCTCATTATTGGTCTGCCCCTGTAAACCGATTACCTCGGCATGCCCGTGTTTACCAAAAATAAGTATTTTCTCCTGCTCATCGAATGAGGTCTTAATCCGATTTTGTAATTTCAATACAACCGGACAAGAAGCATCTATCAAAGTAATTTGATTTTCTAGCGCAATTTTGTACGTTTCGGGAGATTCTCCATGAGCACGAATCAATACTTTCTCATTTTGAAGTTGGGGTAAATCAGCGTGGCTGATGATGCGTAAGCCCTTTGCTTTTAGTCGAGCTACCTCTTCATCATTATGCACAATATCGCCCAAGCAATACAGGTAGCCGTCTTCTTCCAGAATCTCTTCTGCCATATCGATGGCATAAACTACACCGAAACAGAATCCGGAGTCTTTATCAATTGAAACACGTAGATTATGACTCATGGTACAAAGGTAGGGAATTTTAGTTTAGATATGAGATTTGAGATGAGAGACGTAAGATAGTTTTTTGTCTTGTTACTCGATACTTATATCTTGATACTATTTGGAGATGTTAGCAAAGCCGATCACTTTTTAATTTTTACTTCTTAACCTCTACTTCAACGCGTTTAACAAAGTAAACATCTGTTGCCGCATCGCGGTCGACGAGCCCTCATAATTGTTGATCAGCAAACTAAAAACCAAATCGGCATCCTTATTTTTCTGATAGCCCGCATATCCCAATACCCCTCCAATAGTACCGCTTTTCATTTTCATTCCGTTATACACTGGAATGCTCTTATAATATTGATCAAACCAGGGTTCCTTCTTAATAAACGATAAAATACGTGCCATCGTTAAGGTAGTTACCCGATTTTCTGGAGACAGACCGCTTCCATCATAAATACGCATGGAGCCTTTCGGAATGCCCAACTTATTGACCCAGAAATCAGTCATATATGCTGCCGCTGCTGCCGTTTCAGTATCTTTCCCCTGCCGGAGTGCAATGGTTTTTAAGAAAGCCTCACCATATAAATTGATACTTTTTTGATTAAACCAATAAACCAAATCCACCAAACTTGGCGAGCTATGCATCCAAATTACCTTACCAACCCGTGGTGCTTGTTTTCCCGATAGGTTGAGCATTTTTGCTGTTGTTGCCGGTTGCTTAACCACTACACCACTATCTTCTAATGCAACATGCAACCTAAATGCGGCGTCATAGCCCGCATCTGGCAATGAAATCTGTATCGGTTTCTGCCGGTCTATACCATATGTTCCTCGCAAATAAATAATAGACGCATAAGGCGCAGCATAGGGATACACTTGATCGCCCGAGCCCGCCGGCCCAGTGGTTGATTCGTTTGCCAACTTAAGATATGCAATATTGGGTATTGTGACCTGAAGCGAAGTAGGTGCACCAACTGCTTTGCCTGGTTTCAGGTATACATCTACGAGGTTTTCACGCCAATTTAACCCGGATACACCTGCGCCGTAATAGCTACCCATATCCTGCCATATCCACCTCGGCGCGGCAGTTTGTCCACCAAATAATAGGTCATCACCCACTATGCTGCCTTTTATCTCACGAATCCCCGCCTGCTTAATAGCCCGTACCCATTGTGCCAATAAAACAGTCTCTTTCGTCCCTTCGAAGCGGTCGCTTCCCAGAGAGGGATCCCCCACACCTTTAATCACCATATCACCGTTTAATATTCCCTGCTCTATGGTACCTGTATAATAGAGCTCCGTTTGATAGGTGTAATCTGCCCCTAAAACCTCGTATGCGGTGGCCGATGTGATGGTTTTTAAAGTCGATGCCGTAGCCAAACCAATATGCTCATTTTTACTAAACACCACGGCTCCTGTATTTGCATTCAATACCGTAAGTGATGTTACCGCATGTTTTAGATGAGGGTTTTGCTCAAAACGCGCATAAGCTCGCTGAATGCGCTGTTGAAGTGTTTGCCCCATACTTACTAACGGAAGGCTCCCTCCAATTAAGCACGCAACAGCAATAAATAATAATCGTAGCATAATCTTATCCTCTTACCCTAACAAATGGCTTCATATATGTCTTACAAAAAAATACATTTCAGATGCGAATCTAAAATAAAATTATCTATGTTTGTAGACATAGTAATTGACCGTAAAAAAAACCGATTTAATTCTATTAAAACCATATGTTAAGCAAACAATTAACTCACCTAATCTTAGGGTCGCTGTTATTATTTTCTTTAACAGGGAGAGCCCAAACAGGAAAACCACCTCAGAAGAGCCGCAAATCGAGTTCAAGCGTCACACAAGATACAACAAAAAAGGAAAAGACCGATTCCAAAAAAGAGACTAAAAAAGAACCAAAAAAATTTGATGCCTTCATAAAAAAAGAAACCCTCAGTAAAACGGGGCTGTTTACACTCTATCAGCAAGATGATAAATATTACTTCGAAATTCCCGATTCTCTTTTGGGTCGCGATATCTTAGTTGTAAACCGCATTACCAAATCTGGGGCCGATTTACGTACCGGCATGAGTGGTTATGCCGGCGACCAGATTAATAAAAATGTTATTCGCTTCGAAAAAGGCCCCAACAACAAAGTGTTTCTGCGTAGAATATCTTTTTCCGAACGATCTGCTGACAGCACCCAGGCCATGTATCGCGCAGTGATGAACTCAAATATCCAACCCATTGCTGCTAGTTTTGATCTGGCTGCCTATACGAAGAACAATGATGGTTCCATCATAGATATGACGACTTTTGTTAATAGCGACAACGATGTTTTTTTCTTTGCCCCATATTATAAGAGCAATTTACGCTTGGGTGCATTGCAAGCAGACAAATCTTATATTGTTAGCATACGGACTTATCCAAATAATACGGAAATCAGTACCGTTAAAACATATAATCGTACGGCTCCTCCAGGTGTTAGTGGTGCAATGGCTGCCCAACTGGCTTCAGGCACAGCAACGCTGGAGCTCAATACCTCATTGGTTATTTTACCCAAAAAGCCCATGGAGGGGAGGCATTTTGACCCACGTGTTGGGTATTTCACTGTTAACTACACCGATTTTGACGCCAATCCGCAAGGTGTAAAAAGACAATCACTGATAACGCGCTGGCGTTTGGAACCTAAACAGGAGGATATGGAGAAATACAAACGCGGAGAACTGGTCGAACCCAAAAAACAGATTGTATATTACATTGATCCGGCAACGCCAGAAAAATGGATCCCCTATCTGATTGCTGGTGTGAACGATTGGCAAAAAGCATTCGAGCAGGCTGGCTTCAAAAATGCGATTGTAGCGAAACGTGCCCCAACGGTAGAAGAAAATCCAGAATGGTCGCTCGAAGATGCCCGTTATTCTGCCATTGTGTACAAACCGTCTACTATACCAAATGCTAGCGGACCCAATGTAAACGACCCTCGGAGTGGCGAAATTTTGGAAAGCCATATCAACTGGTATCACAACGTCATGTATTTATTACGCAACTGGTATTTTGTACAGGCTTCTCCAAATGATAGCCGCGCACGAAAAATGCAATTTGATGATGAATTAATGGGTGATTTAATTCGATTCGTATCGTCGCATGAAGTGGGCCATACCCTAGGGTTAAGACATAACTTTGGGTCTAGCTCGGCCTATCCGGTTGAGAAATTAAGAGACGCCAAATGGGTTAGAGAGCATGGCCATGCCGCATCTATCATGGATTATGCACGTTTCAATTACGTTGCCCAGCCCGGAGACGGCATCACGGGCAGTGATCTTTATCCCCGAATCAACTACTATGATAAGTGGGCCATTGAGTGGGGTTATAAATTGATTCCAGAAGCGCAAACCAGCAAAGAAGAAATTAAAACATTAAATCAATGGATCTTAGCCAAAGCAAATGATCCGAAATATTGGTTTGGCACGGAGTCTAATCCAGACGACCCCCGCTCACAGAGTGAAGATTTGGGTGATGATGCCATGTTAGCGAGCACATACGGCATCAAAAATCTCCAATTCATATTACCGAATTTAAAAAAATGGACAGCCGAGCCTCATGAAGATTATGAGAACCTAAACATTCTATACGGCGAAATTATTGGACAGTTTGGACGATATGCCGGTCATGTAGCAAAGAACATTGGCGGTATCTATGAAACCCCCAAAACCATTGAACAGGCCGGTACTGTGTACGAGACGGTTTCGGCCGAGAAGCAAAAGCGTGCGCTGCAATTTCTTAACCGGGAAGTATTCCGCACACCAAAATGGTTGATTGATTATAAGCTCAGCAACTTAAGTGGAACGGATCTTCCAGAGCAAATCGGAAAAATACAGCAAAATACCCTAGATCGCTTACTTTCCATCCGCACGTTATCTCATTTAGTCAGTGCAGAGGCACAAAATAGCAAACAGGCTTACTCCATAAGAGATTTTTTACAGACACTAAAAACAGGTATATGGTATGAGCTGGATAACCATGCAGCGATTGACGTTTATCGTCGTAACTTACAAAAACATTATGTACAAACATGGATAAATCTGCTGAACCCTCCCCCCAAAGGCAGCAGAGACCCCGACCCAACGCAAACCGATGCATCAGGTATTGCCAGAGGGCAGCTTATGGAGTTGCAAGCGGCTTTGAAAAGTGCTTTACCGGCAACTACCGACTTATTGAGCAAGTATCATTTACAAGATTTATCAGAACGGATTAAGTTGGCACTACACCCATAAAAATAAGCCGGGGCTTTAACAAGCTTCGGCTTATTTTTTTGAACATGACCTTGACTAAATCAATTCTTTTTCAACCAAGTATTCAGCAATTTGTACCGCATTGGTAGCAGCGCCTTTGCGTAGATTATCGGCAACCACCCAAAGATTTAGGGTCTTTGCCTGACTTTCGTCTCTACGAATTCGACCTACAAAAACTTCATCCCTTCCATGCGCATCTTTAGGCATCGGATATTTTAGGTTCGCTGGGTCATCTACAACAATAACACCTGTTTGTTGCGATAATAATTCCCTTACTTCCTGTAAGTCAAAATCATTTTCGAATTCGATGTTAATAGCTTCCGAGTGCCCCCCCACTACCGGTATCCGAACGGTTGTAGCAGTTACCTTGATGCTGTCATCGTCCATAATTTTATTCGTTTCCTTAATCATTTTCATTTCCTCTTTTGTATATCCGTTTTCTTGAAAAACGTCAATCTGAGGAATGACATTCAAATCGATCTGATAAGGATATGCTTTCTCTCCATCTTTCCCTGCACGCTCATCTTGCATTTGCTGTACCGCCTTTACACCAGTACCCGTAACTGATTGATAGGTTGAAACGACCACCCGTTTTATTTTATATCGCTCATGTAAGGGTTTCAAGACCACCACCATTTGAATGGTAGAACAGTTTGGGTTAGCTATAATTTTATCTTCTGCAGATAAAACTGCCGCATTCACTTCTGGCACCACCAATTTCTTGGATGGATCCATCCGCCATGCCGAAGAATTATCAATCACGGTGATACCTGCATGGGCAAATAGTGGTGCATAAGTGGTAGAAGTACCTCCACCAGCAGAAAATAAAGCTACCTGCGGTTTCAGTGCAATCGCTTCATCAGGTGTAACCACCTTATACTGCTTTCCCTTGAATGTAATTTCCTTACCCTTGCTTTTCTCTGAGGCTACAGGAATCAATTCAGTAACTGGGAAATTGCGCTCTGCTAAAACTTTCAGCATCTCCGATCCTACTAGACCCGTGGCGCCAACGACTGCAACTTTCATAATTGTCTTTAAATGTTTGCTTTAAACTTTTGTTTTTTGTTTGTAAAATGATAAATTTTAACCGCCAAAATTAGCTAAAATTGCTCGCATCTCCAATTTATAAACACCTGTTTTCAATATCTACAAAAAAGCAGACTTCATAGCTACATATATCACCCATAATAGTTATATTGCAGAATAACCGGCAGACCCTTAATGCTATTCGAATGAAACAGTTTTTTATTACGCACCTCTTATGCTTCTTATTACCAATAGCAGATGTTTTGCAAGATCCTGCTCAAACAATCCAACCTTTTGATATCCTGATCAGTGAAATCTTACCTAATCCGAAACAAGGCGGTGCAGAATTCGTGGAAATATACAACGCTACTAATCAGGCTATCAATTTGCAAAAGCTTCAAATAGCACGTATTTATGAAGACAGCCTAGGTGCTACACATCCCATCACAAATCATGAAATCTGGATATCCCCTCATTCTTACAAGGTTATTACCAAAGACCCAACGGCAGTACAATTACAGTATCATGCACCGGATCCCAGTGCATTTATTAGCCTATCGACCATGCCTTTATTGCCTAACCAAGAAGGTACCATTGCCTTACTAAGCAATCGCCAGATAATAGATCGGCTCCACTACAGCGAACACATGCATAACCCCTTTATCAAAGATACAAGAGGCGTTTCACTCGAAAGAATTAGTTTTGAAACACCCTCTTTTACAGTCAACAATTTCACATCAGCAGCCACACAAGTTGGTTATGCAACACCCGGTTATCAAAATTCACAGCAGGGTATCCCGCCAGATGAGCAAGAAACCATCTGGCTAAACTCGAAAACCTTTTCACCCGATCAAGACGGGTTCGAAGACCTCCTCCAGCTACAATATCGATTTAAACGTGCGGGAAACATGGCTAATGTGACCATCTATAACGATCATGGGCAAGCTGTCAAACACTTATTGAAACAAACATTATTGGCAAGCTCGGGCACTATTTTATGGGACGGGCTAGATGACACCGAACAACGATTACCTCTTGGTATTTATGTAATCGATATAGAGCTTTATAACGCAATCGATGGCGTAAAAAAATATCGAAAAAATTGTGTGCTTGCGGCTAAATTTTAGGCAGCAAATTGGTATATAAAAGGCATTTTATCTAAGTTTGTTGCACATGAAAGAACGTATTATTATTATCGGATCAAACGGCCAGATCGGTACAGAGTTAGCCACCGCTCTACGATCAAAATATGGAAGAGATGAAGTCATCACTTCCGATATCAAACCACCATCGATACCACCACTAGGCCCTTTTGAAATCATCAATGTGCTGGATAAAGAACAACTTCGGCAACTGTTCGAAAAATACCGGCCAACTCAAGTTTACTTATTGGCGGCCGTATTGTCTGCTGTAGGGGAACAACATCCAAAAATGGCTTGGGATTTGAATATGACAGGCCTACTGAATGTTTTGGACTTATCGGTTGATTTTCAAGTACACAAAGTATTTTGGCCAAGTTCCATCGCCGTATTTGGCCCGCATTCTCCAAAAGAAGATACGCCTCAGTACTGCGTGATGGACCCTAACACGGTATACGGTATTAGTAAACAAGCTGGAGAGGGTTGGTGTGCATATTATCACGATAAATATGGCTTGGATGTGCGTAGCATCCGATACCCTGGATTAATCAGTTGGAAAACACTTCCAGGTGGTGGAACGACCGACTATGCCATTCATATTTTCCACGAGGCACTTCAACATGGAGCTTATAGCTGTTTTCTTTCGGCCAATACCCAGCTTCCTATGTTATATATGGAAGATGCCATCCGTGGAACACTCCAGCTAATGGAAGCACCGACAGCAAGTTTACGAATAAGAAGTAGTTACAATTTAACCGGCCTGAGTGTTACACCCGCCATGCTGGCCGAGGAAATTAAAAATCATATTCCTACATTTGTCATCAGCTATTTGGAAAATGACCCCCGCCAAGCGATTGCCGATAGTTGGCCTTCGTCTATAGATGACAGTTACGCAAGAGATGATTGGGGATGGCATCCAGCATTTGATTTGGCTGCTTTAACAAACGAGATGTTAACACACCTCAAGCAATAATAGCAACATGTAAAAATAGCATATAAAATATGGGAAGAGCTTTTGAGTTTAGAAAAGAAAGGAAATTTAAACGTTGGGCCAAGATGGCCGTGCAATTCACCCGTTTAGGGAAAGAAATCGCCATTGCAGTTAAAGAGAGTGGGCCACACCCCGAATCCAATTCACGTCTACGTACTGCCATCCAGAACGCCAAAGCCGTGAACATGCCGAAAGACCGCATCGAAGCAGCCATTAAACGTGCTTCAGAAAAAGATGCAAAGGGTTATGAAGAACATGTATATGAAGGTTATGGCCCGCATGGTGTACCTGTTTTAATCGAAACAGCCACAGATAATACCAACCGAACGGTAGCCAATATCCGCAGCTATTTTACAAAAGCTGGAGGGTCATTAGGAAAAACCGGTTCTCTCGATTTCATTTTTCAGCGTAAATCTATATTCCGCTTTGCGGCAACCGATGAGCTGGATTTAGAAGAGTTGGAATTAGAATTAATCGATGGCGGGTTGGAAGAGCTTTATGTCGAAGCAGACGAAGAAGGAAACGATATCGTAGTTGTTCAGACCTCATTTGAAGATTTTGGGAACATGCAGAAATTGTTAGAAGAGAAAGGAATCGATGTGAAAAGCGCCAAACTAGAACGGATTAACCTTTCTACAACAGAAGTATCGGAGGAAGCATCTACAGATGTATTAAAGCTTATTGATAAGTTAGAGGAAGACGATGATGTACAAGCCGTATATCATAATATGGTTTAATTAGTTACGCTGAATACCGGCAACTCACAACTGATAACTCACAACTGATAACTCAAAAATGACTTTCGAAGCATTCTTCATAAAAAAGAAAATAGATTTACAGCTGTTGAAACAAGCTGAGCCACTTTTGTATCAAGAGTTCAAAAGTCATTTTGAGTTGATGGGAGAGAAAAGTTTCGACCATACGAAAAAATTCTGGTTTAACCGATTACGAAAGCATTTCCATCTGAAGGAAGAGCCCATTGCTTCCCCAAGCCAAAGCCCTGTAATCACTACTACCGAACCAAAGGAATCGGATATAACGGCCTCTGGTCAAAGCGCCAAACCGACTGGGTTCAAGCCCAGATTTAAAGCAAATACTTCCCCCCAAAAAACAATTACCGCTGATTCCGCTGACGTAACGTCATCAGAAGAGCAATCTGCATCCGATGAAAACAAGACTGTAACAGCAAAACCAACAGGCTTTAAACCTCGGTTCAAAGCTGCTAGCCCACCGAAGACAAGTGAAACCGATGCATCAGCAGCTTCCACTGCCGACCCGGCAGAGAAAGCTACGCAAGAAAATACTGCTGCTACCCCGAAACCTACCGGGTTCAAGCCACGCTTTAAGGCGGGTGTTACCAAGAAAGCGGAAGAGGCAATAACAGAACAACCTACTTCGGAAGATACACCGGCTCCTTCGACCGCATCGAAACCAACCGGGTTCAAACCACGTTTTAAGGCCGGTATTACCAAGAAAGTAGATGAGGAGACAACAACAGAAACCACCAAAGAACCTGTTGCGCAAAAGTCTATAGAGCCAGCACAAAAAGGCAAACCAGACATTCCAACCAAGCCTCTGGGATTTAAACCCCGATTTAAACCCAAAGGTGATTAAATGCGCTTCATCTGTCGCGGAAAATGCTTATCTTTAAAGCTTTTTTAACGATAGACAATGCTTAGAATAGATACAGAGAAGCCTTACACACTAGTTTATTCTTTATGCCAGCACGAGTTCCTCGGATATTTAATTGAGCCCCATATTGTTCAATTAAATCCAAATGGCGAATTCTCACTCACCTATCAACGCATTTTTAGCAATACAGCTACTGAATACCGCTCGGCCTTAACCGATCATGATATCAAGCTCATCAAACTTCTGGATGAATTAGAACAATCTGAATTGATTAAGAAAATGTATAAGAAACCCATCCGTCCGAGAGAGTTTTTTAGCAAGATTTTTGACAAAAAATTGTTTGATTACATCCGCCCTAAAATAGATAAAAAGCTATCCTCCATATTAAATCTCTTAAGTGGAAAGCCTTTATATCTCATGAGTAAAGAAGGTTGGCCGGTAGAAGAATCCGTAAATATTGCCGAAGAGCCGGCATCTGTACTTTTTCATTTTAGGCGAAATGACGAAGAAACCCGCTATTTCCCAACGATTAAGTTTAAAGGGATGCGGATTGATTTCATGTACAAAAATGCACAGGTTATTACACATGAGCCAGCGTGGTTATTACTAGAAGGAACCTTGTATTTTTTTGACCAAGATTTAGATGGTAAAAAGCTCTCTCCGTTTTTAAATAAGCGCTTTATCAGCATTCCAAAAAGTACGGAATATAATTATTTTGACAAATTTGTACGGCCATTAATCACCAAACACCATGTTTATGCTGAAGGTTTTGATATCAAGACCTATCAGCACGAGGCATCTCCTATTTTAAAACTTGTTCATACTGCTAATGGCCATGCATTTGCGCAATTGCAATTCGCGTATGGCCCCTATGTTTTCGATGCCGGCAGTCAGCACAAAGTTACCGTGCAAATGGATTATGAGAAAACGACCGATCATTATACCTTTCATCGGGTAAAACGATCACTTCAATGGGAAGAAAATCATTTACAGCATCTTTTGCAATTGGGTTTACATCAAACCGATTCGCTATTCACTCATTTAACTGTAGTTCCTCATTACGACGAAAATGACACAGACCAGCATACACACTTGTTAATTAATTGGATTAACGTCAACCACGATTTGCTGATTAGTAAAGGTTATAAAATAGAACAAAAAACCGAGAATCAGAAGCGTTACCTGCTCGGTAACATGCAAATAGACATGAGAATAAAGGAAGAAAACGACTGGTTTGACGTATATGCCATAGTGCGTTTCGGTCAGCATGAAATTCCGTTTATTCAACTGCGAGATCATATTCTTCAACAAAAAAGAGAATTCATTTTACCTTCGGGAGAAGTCGCCATTATTCCAGAAACTTGGTTTTCACAATTCAATCATCTTTTTTATTATTCAGCATCCAAGAAAGCCATACAACTGGAAAAGCACCATATCGGCATCATTAACGATCTAAACGAACATCCCATACACGGCCTCAGTATGGAGCGCAAATTGCAACGTCTTCAAGATTTCGAAACAATCGGTGAGATTGATGCCCCTATTCATTTCAATGGCGAGTTAAGGGCGTACCAAAAAGCAGGCTACAATTGGTTCCATTTTTTAAAGAATTATCATTTTGGTGGCTGCTTAGCCGATGATATGGGATTAGGGAAAACCATACAAACGCTGGCATTACTTCAAAAAGAAAAAGAAATATGTAAGGAAGCAGGATCCCACGCTACGTCGTTGATCATCATGCCTACATCGCTTATTTACAATTGGCAAAGTGAGGCCCTTAAATTTGCTCCACAGTTAAAGATGCTTATTCATACAGGTAGCAACCGCTCCCGATCTGCTCATGGTTTTGAAAAATGCGATATCATTATTACGACCTACGGCATTGCCCGAATGGATGAAAAGTTATTGGCTCAGTTTTATTTTCATTACCTCATTTTAGATGAGAGCCAGAATATAAAAAACCCTAGCTCAAAATCTTTTAAGGCCGTGAAAGCATTAAAAGGAAAATATCGTTTAACGTTGAGTGGTACACCGGTAGAAAATACCGTGGGCGATTTATGGACGCAGATGTCTTTTCTCAACCCAGGTTTGCTTGGCAGTCATACACATTTTCAAACAGATTATGTCATTCCGATAGAAAAGAAAAAGGACGAAGAAAAAGCAAGAAAGCTGCAAGCCATGATCAAACCTTTTGTTTTAAGGCGCACAAAAGATCAAGTAGCACAAGAATTACCTCCAAAATCAGAGCAAATCTTGTTCTGTAAAATGAGTGAAGATCAAGCCAATTACTATGAGCGTATCAAATCAGAATATCGAAATATTTTGTTAGAGCAGTCGCTAAGCGAGACCTTAGCCAAATCGCAAATCCAGGTATTACAAGGGCTTACTAAATTAAGGCAATTGGCCAATCATCCACAGATGCTCGATGAGCACTATGCTGGTGAATCGGGAAAATTTGAAAATGTCATCCATACATTGGAGAACATCCTATCAAGAGGTCATAAAGTACTTATCTTTTCGCAATTTGTCAAACAATTATATATCTACCGTGCACATTTCGATAAGAAAAAAATAAAATATGCTTATTTAGACGGTTCCACAAAAAACAGGGACGAGGTAGTAACCAAGTTTAGACAAAATGAACAGATTAAACTTTTTTTAATCTCCATCAAAGCAGGTGGCGTAGGGCTCAATCTGGTTGAAGCAGATTATGTATTTATTCTAGATCCTTGGTGGAATCCAGCTGTCGAACAACAAGCGGTAGACCGTTCCCATCGTATTGGGCAAACCAAAAATGTATTTATATATAAATTTATCACCAAAGACAGTGTAGAAGAAAAAATCCTGACGCTGCAAAACCGAAAAAAAACAATTGCGAACCAGCTCATTACGACTGAAGAAAGCTTTGTTAAATCCTTGTCGGCAGCAGATATCCAAGAGTTGCTGGATTAAAAATGAAAAAGGATATAAGACATAAGTATCAAGACATAAGACTAACTTTTATGAAAGACACAATGCTTTCTGTATAACGCTTTAACTACTTACTTTACAACTCAACTACTTTACCAATCATATATAGTTGACAACAGGTGGAAGGTTACGCGACTATTAATGCTTCGATTAAAACACCTTAGCACCCGTTTCTTGATATTTACATCTTGATACTTGATACTGACGTCTTGATACTATTATCCATTAATAAACCACAATCTCATCTGTAAATAGGAATCCTTTCATGCTATTTTTGCCAATGATTCGGATGTATCGAGCAGATCGTCCTTTCAAATCGAAATCAAACGTTTTAAACTGCAAAGACGAATTGGTCGTTGGCACATCATTGTCAATCCGTTGCAGTTCCCTGAAATGCTTTCCATCATCGGATGCCAATATCTTTACATAACTAGGGATATATATTCCTGGGCCAGCAACCTGCATAAAACGTAGTTTAATTTGCTTCAATTCTTCCCTTCGTTCAAAATCGAGGGTTACGTCAAAATCGCCCAAAAATCCCTGCCATTCGCCATCGCCATAACTTAAGCCACCATATTGACCATTCAGCAAGGTTGTATCTCCTTTGGCTGGATATCGCTCATTCCATGTATTATGATACAGAATCTTTTTCCCAATACCTTTATGGATATCTGCCGTAAATGTTGCCACGTCTCCCAAGCGCACAGAATCTTTGAAAACAGCCGCCTTTACCGTGGTTGTACTTACCAAAGAAAATGGTTCGACATAACGGGTTGATGAAGCATTCGGATCGCTCCCATCCGTTGTATACCGAATAATGGGATCATATTGCTCTGATGTAATCGCAACGCTATCTTGCTTTGTTTTCAGATCATACGAACCCTTAATATTTAGATTATACGATGGTGGATAATAGTTAATTCCCAATCTTTGCAGTAACAAATAATGCTTTTGCAACCGACTTTGAAAATCCTGCCAATCTTTCTTCTCTATTGGTGTCCAAGCAACTTCAGACAATGCCAAGGTTCTTGGAAAAAGCATATATTCGGCCTGTTCTTCTGTAGGGATGTATTCCGTCCACAAATTGGCTTGTACCCCCAAAACATGCTTTTGTTTATCGCCCGCAATTTCTTTTGGTATAGGGTTATACGCATAGACCTTACCCAACGGTAAAAAACCACCTATTGCCTCAGGTTGTCCAATCGGATTGGTTTGATAGTAATCAAAATACAGATAACTGGTAGGTGTCATAATCACATCATGGCCTGCATTCGCCGCGTCAACTCCTCCCCCTTCTCCACGCCAACTCATTACAGTAGCCTCGGGGGCCAATCCACCTTCCAGTATTTCATCCCAGCCAATCGGTTTCTTCCCCTTCTCCTTCAAATAAGCGGCAATACGTTTCACTGCATAGCTCTGCAACTCGCCAACATCTTTTAAATTATTGTCCTTCATCCGTTGTTGGCACTTCGGACAATTTTGCCAGGCTGTTTTATCCGCTTCATCACCGCCAATATGGATATAAGGTGAAGGAAATATATCTATCACTTCATCGAGTACGCCCGTTAAGAATTGAAAAGTTTCTTCATTACCCAAACAGAACTCCGCATTTTTATATGGCTTTCCAGAACACGATAATTGCGGATAGACCGCCAAGACCTCTTCACTGTGCCCGGGCATTTCTATTTCCGGGATTACGGTAATGCCTTTCTTATTTGCATATGCCACCAATTCTCGCGCTTCATCTTGCGTATAGAAACCTCCCGAAGCATTGGCTTCCCCCATCATGCTGTACCGCTTGCCCGAATTCCACCATTCTTTCCAATTCGTTCGGTTTCGCCAAGCGGCCATTTGGGTTAATTCAGGGTATTTCTTTATTTCCAAACGCCACCCCGGGCCATCGGTAAGATGCCAATGAAAAGTGTTTAATTTATAAAGAGCCATTAAATCGATTACACGCTTAACAAAAGATAAAGGAAAAAAATGGCGTGAAACATCCAACATTAAACCGCGATAAGCGAATTTTGGTTCATCTTCAATTCGAGCTAAGGGTACCAGTTTACCGTCTGTTTGGGTGTAGGCTATTTGCATCAGGGTACTTAGTGCGTTTAGAAATGCCGTATGATTATGAACCAGAATGGTAATTCGATTACTATCAACCGTTAAACGGTAAGCGTTTTGAGATAGCTTATCGCTCGCTTCTGCCTGCAATAAGACAATGCCCTGTTGAGGTATCTTCTTGCGCGATTTTAATTTATGAACCTCTCCAAAATGAATATAGGGATGTTCGCGAAGAAGTTCAGCATCAGCCAGTAATTCTTCGTTCGCATAAATCTCTATTTGCTCCGGATAGGTAAAATAACCGGTTCTCTCTTCTAGAAACGTAGGCTTCGGAATAATGGCAAGGCTATCTTGAGCGAATGTAATTGCAGGTAATAGGCACAAAAAAAACCATAGCAACGCCAAGGTGTAGCGTGTTTTCTTTTCCATAATGCTTGTTTTATACAAATATCTGACGATACAAACTTAATTAATTTTTCTTTCTTTCTCCTCGTCTCATTTACAACACGTAAATATGGGAGCCGGCCTTTTCGATACCCCAATGTAGGTGCCCGATAGAAAAATACTTCGTTCTGTTAGGCTAAAACGAAAACCTCAAATAATTAATATTTTTCTGGTGGGCCAAGTATTTTTTTTCATAATACGTTTTAATAGCCAACTCTTCATTCAATAAATCGGAGTGGTACACGTCGGTTGTATGTGCATGCAAATCCAAACCTAATTCCGCTACTTTTTCAAGCGTATAAGCGTATAAACCATCACTATCCGTTTTTAGATTAATACAGCCGCCCCTTCTTAGTACGTGACGGTATCTGACTAGAAATTTATCCGATGTCAGCCGTTTCTTCTCTCGGCTAAGTTGAGGTTGAGGATCCGGAAAGGTTATCCAAATCTCATCAATTTCCCCCTGATTGAAATAATCCAATAAATTTTCAATTTGTATACGTAAAAAAGCGACGTTCTTTACACCTTCTTCCAAAGCCGTTTTAGCTCCTCTCCAGATCCGATTGCCTTTGTAATCAACACCAATAAAATTTTTATCTGGAAACTGCTTAGCTAAGTTTACCGCATATTCGCCTTTACCACAAGCGAGTTCAAGTACAATGGGCTTACTGTTGCCAAAATATTTTTGGGCCCATTGGCCTTTCATCACTTTACCCTCATCCAATTGAAGCACATTCTCAAATGTAGCTATCTCAGCAAATTTTCTTAATTTATCTTTTCCCATTTGAGGGGCAAACTTAATTATTAGCTCAATTTATTCGTAAAAATAATTTTATTTTAAAAGGTACTCATGCTGCTCCGCGGTTTTATCGCCAATTCGTTTATTTTCAAAAGAGCTCAAGCTTTTCCATTTCATGGAAAGGTTTACAAAAAAAGATAGAAACATAAATTTATATCTTTGTGCTATCTAAGATAACTTCTGTGGAAAAAAACGACAAAATATATATAGCTGGTCATCGCGGCATGGTCGGCTCAGCCATTCAACGTAAATTAATAAAAGCAGGCTTTACCAATCTATTGTTACGTACGTCACAAGAACTCGATTTAAGAGATCAAGCTGCTGTATCCCGTTTTTTTGAAGCGGAAAGACCAGATTATGTTTTTCTAGCAGCGGCTAAAGTTGGCGGCATTGTGGCCAATAATACCTACCGAGCCGATTTTCTCTATGAGAATTTGGCTATCCAAAATAACGTTATACACGCAGCCTATTTGCAAGGAGTTAAAAAGTTGCTTTTTCTAGGATCCAGTTGTATTTATCCAAAGCTAGCTCCTCAGCCGCTGAAAGAAGACTATCTATTGACGGGGCCTTTAGAAGAAACGAACGAACCCTATGCTATTGCAAAAATTGCGGGCATTAAGTTATGCGATGCATACCGTTCACAATATGGCTGTAATTTTATTTCCGTTATGCCCACTAACCTATACGGCTACAACGACAATTATCACCCTCAAAATTCACATGTATTGCCTGCGCTGATCCGTAGATTTCACGAAGCTAAGATGCAAACATTACCCGTTGTGACCATATGGGGTACCGGTACGCCACTACGTGAATTTCTATTTGCCGACGATTTGGCAGATGCTTGTTTCTTTTTAATGGAGCATTATAATGAACCGCATTTAATCAATATTGGTACAGGTCAAGATTTAAGCATTAAAGAATTAGCCTTATTGATTAAGGATATCGTGGGTTACACCGGAGAGATACAGTTTGATAGCAGCAAACCTGACGGGACTCCAAGAAAGCTCATGGACGTAAGTAAACTACATCGCTTAGGCTGGAACCATAAAATGGAGTTGCGCGAAGGGATTGCATTGGCTTATGAAGATTTTAAGCGAAAAGAGGAAAGCTAAATCAAGTTGTAAGTTATAAGTAATACGTTTTACGTTGGCACACAACTAACAACACACAACTCGCAACGCACAATTAACAAACCCGACACAGCAGTCCCTTCAAATACTCTCCTTCTGGAAAAGACGCGCGTATAGGATGATCTTCAGGCTGTGTGAACTGGCGAATAAATTGGATCTCTTTTCCTGCATCCAATGCTGCCCAGGCAATTACCTGCTTAAAAGTATCCATGTCCATAGCTCCTGAGCAAGAAAACGTTGCCAATAATCCTCCACTAGAAAGTAAGCCCAATCCCAATCTATTGAGTTCCTTATATGCTCTGGCGGCCTTCTCCAAACTACTTCGCGATGGAGCGTATTTTGGAGGATCCAGAATGATCAGGTCAAAGGTTTCCCCTCTATCTTTGAAGACTTTCAACTGTTTATTTACATCACTTTGTATAGCCGTATACGGCGTATCTTGCAATTGATTCAGCTGTATGTTTTGCGTTAAAGTATCGATGGCCAAAGCTGAGCTATCTATACTACTGACAGATTCGGCACCATGTTTTAACGCATTTAACGTAAATCCACCCGAATAGCAGAAACAATCAAGCACGCGCTTAGCTTTGGCATATTGCGCTACCAACAAGCGGTTTTCTCTTTGGTCGCAATAGAAGCCCGACTTCTGGCCTTCAGCAATATTCACTTTATAATGCACTCCATTTTCTATTACTGCTACAAAAGCAGGTGGATGCGAACCAGCCAGTACGCCACTACTAGCCGCTAAGCCTTCATATGCTCGCGCATGTGCATCTGGTCTTTGATAAATACCTGTGGGCCGTAAAAGCTTGACAAGCTCATCGACAATGATTGGCTTAACCCTTTCAATACCTGCCGTTAATATCTGGAGTGAAATAAAGTCATTAAAACGGTCGGCAATCAAGCCGGGTAAAAAATCAGCCTCGCTAAAAATCAAACGGGCCGTATTGGTTTGTCCCGAAGCAAATAGATCAGCCCTAGCCCCAATGGCTTTACGCACCCGATTCCTCCACCATTGCTCATCAACCGATCGACTTTCATCCCATTCCAATAAACGAACAGCTACACGCGATTCGCCATTATAATAACCATATGCAATAAATTCATTTTGCACATTATAAACATTCACCAAGTCGCCATTTGCCGGATGCCCTTCGATACGTTCGATGGCACCGGAAAACACCCATGGATGCAGTTGCCATGCAGCTTTGTCTTTCCCTTTCTTCAGTACAATATTCATCTTATTACATCCAGTGAGTAGGCCCTCCAGTTAAAACGATACAAACTTAGTAAAATGGTGGTATTGTTTAAAGAAAACCTCCCTTAAATGCAACATCTCTAAAGCCGCTGCGTCTATTAATCAAAAAGAGACATCAACACGTTGCAAGTACGTTATAACGATCCGCAAGAACAACTGATTGCCGATTGCAAGAGTGGTAATCGGCAAGCTCAGGCTATGTTATACAAGCTTTACGCCAAGGCTATGTATAATACTGCCCTACGCATCGTCATAGACGAAGATGAAGCAGCAGACGTCCTGCAAGAGGCATTCATTGATGCTTTTAAACGGCTAGAAAGTTTTAGACAAGAAAGCACTTTTGGATTATGGATGAAACAGATTGTAATCAACAAATCACTCTCTGCCTTACGTAAAAAGCGCATGCTATTTGAAGACATCGACAATATCAATGAAATTGCACAGGACGAGGATGATGAAGATGATACGATTACGTTCAAAGTAGAGCAAATAAAACGGGCGATCAGTCAATTGGCCGACGGTTACCGTGTTGTACTCAGTCTTTATTTACTCGAAGGGTATGATCATGAGGAAATTGCACATATCCTCAAGATTAGCGAGAACACCTCTCGAACACAGTTTTTAAGGGCTAAACGGAAATTACTTGGATTGCTTCGGTATTGATATCTAGAAAGGAAGGAATGAAATGGGGAAATTAGAAAAGTTTATTATGGAGCATCGGAAAGCGTTTGATGATGTTCAAGCCCCCGAAAAAATTTGGGAGCACATTGCATGGACATTTGATGAAGAAGCCCATGCTCAGCGTAGCAAAAGAAGATTATACATCCGGACGGCGGCATCCTTAGCGGCCATGTTTATATTGGTATGTACGGCAGGTATTTTATTATATCAAACTCGATACCGAGAAGCAAACTATAGCCATATTAATCCGGCCTTAGCACAGCAACAATCGGAGTATGTTGTTATGATCAACGAAAAATTAGATGCATTGGCACCGTTATCCGAGAGTAATCCCAAACTTTATGAAGAGTTCTCCACCGTCATTAAAAAAATGCACGGAAATTATGACCAGCTAAAAACAGAATTACAGCAGAGTCCTAATAAAGAATTAACATTGGAGGCTATGATTAATAATCTAAAAATGCAAATTGAGGTGCTCAATCAACAATTAACCATATTGAATTCTCTTCAACAACCAAACAGGATCATACAAGATGAGCGTATATAAATATATTTTAATAATCCCATTATTGGGTTTTATTATTCATGTGAGCGCACAAGATACCAATTCGCATGCTACATTTGACGAACATGTTGACCGGATTGCCGAAAAATTATCCAAGCTGGGAGATACGTTTGCTGAAAAAATCGAATCCATAGATACTAAGGAAATTGAGCGCAGCGCCGAAAAAATTGCGCGTATATCTGAGCAAAAGGCAGAACAGTTGGCTGCTCAGTTTGATGCCAACACCTGGGAGGAAGAAGCAGCACACCAATCCAACAGCGATCAGGCTAAGACTATACAAAAAGTGTATATTATCTCGAGGAATACACCTTTGCAAATTGATAATCGTTTTGGATCTGTAGCCGTGAAAACATGGCAGAAAAATGAAATCAATGTAGCCATTACCATACGCGCAACACAGGCTACAGGTGATAGAGCAGCCGAAATCATCCGTCAGGTATCCATCATCGAAAGCAAATCGCCTAGTCAAATTTCACTAACTACCCAAATAGACAAAGAACAATCCAGTTGGTGGAACAATTTGGTCAATACCAAGAAACACGGCGTTCAGATCAACTATTTGGTTTATCTTCCGGCTTCCAATGATTTAACTATATCCAACAAGTATGGATCGGTTAGTTTGCCTGACCTGAATGGACGTATCCGCTTGGATGTATCATATGGCAGTTTGAAGACCGGAAAATTAATGGGGCCACAAGCCAACATTAATAGTAGCTACGGTTCTGCAACCATTGGGGGGGCTAACGATGCCGACCTGGCAATTAAGTATGGTAGCTTAGCATTGGGTGAGGTCAATAAGCTACGGTTGGATATTGGCTATTGCGGGAATAGCCGCATTGATTATATCAATCAATCGGGCGATATTGCTATCCGATATTCCGGAGGTTTCCATGTTGGGTTAAATCAAGGTATCCATACGTTTAACATGGATGCAGCCTATTCTTCTAGTGATATCCGCATTCATCCGGAAGCTCGTTTCGATTATGAGGTGAACGTTGGTTATGGAGGTTTTGACCGTGGCGCTTCTACAGTAACGCATGAAGAGCCCGATCCCGACAGTCGCGGACCAAAGTTACATAAAAGCTTCCAAGGCTATTTTGGTAAAGCAGGTAGTGGCAATCAGGTACGGATTGATGCAAAATACGGTTCTGTTAATTTTGAGTAACCCCGCCCCAACAGCTTGTCCAAATTAATATAGAATAGTGCATATTCATTATCAAACATAATTTGTTTAACAAGGCTCCGTTTTATTTCAGATAAAGGAATTAGACTGACCAAAATACTAGTCTAATTCCTTTATCCTTATATCAAAACCAATTATAACTCATCGGCATTTTTTGTATATATACGCTGCAACCGTGATTATCAAACCTATCCAGAGCGAATGATGAAGCATCCTGAAAATCGCCACATCTTTTTTAGTGCTTAACAAGTCTTTACCTATAGCTTAGGTAGTGTCAACCTTGTGTGGAAACAGTGTCAACCCAGTACCAAATAGTGTCATTTCAGTAGGTTTGCTGTAGCTTTTAGTATCAAAATCATGCACACTTACAACTCGCCACTCCGCTTAATTGCCTCCAGCACCTCATGTTCCAGATAAACATCTTTCCCATCCAGTTTATAAGGTTTCAGGATTTTCTTCTTTTTGAGGTAATAAAGTTTGGTATCGCCTATTTTAAGCATTTGCTTTATATCGGCATTGTCTAAGATACGCGAAGTTGATTGGTTTTTTAATTGGCAGTTCTTGCAGTTTCCTTGTTGCTTTTCGGGCTTTTCGAGCATAGATTGATAGATAGCTTCGAGTAGTTTCACTATCTGATCCATCCGGTCTATTTTTGATAACATGGGTTCTTGATGTTTGGTCTGTTTCTCAAAGGCTTGAACCCAGCATGTAATCTACCCAAACATCAGCATATCTGATTACGTGCTCCCTTAAAGAAGCTTGGTTAATAATTCAGACCGTTAAATTAGCATATTAAGTAACCAAAAGTCGATTTTTACAATAAACTGAACAAAGTAAACAACTCAATACAACACTTATTCCAATGCTTTGAGCTTCATTTCCATACTTTTCCAAAAAGAACGGTTCAATATATATTTATCAGACAAGTTATAACTTCCATCTTTATATTTTTCAAGCAACTTTAACTCCCTTTCTTCCATCGAAGCCAAAAGTGTGGCAGTATTTTGCTTATAAACTAGTTTCCTAGCATTATTAGCATATGGAACCGTATAAGCAATGTGCTTTAAATTAACTATACACCAGCGGTTGTTTTTTGTATAAATGCAGTTATCGAGCAATCTACTGATCTGATCCAAGGAATTGTCAACGATAAACACATTACCATCATCTAACAACATCAATCCAACATGGCTCCATCGCATTAGGCAAATGATAGATGCCGCAACAACCGTACGTTCCACGCCATTGCTTCTTAGGCTAAATTTACGCGGATATATGCTTTTACTGGCCATTTCAACATTTTCTAAATATTTCGCCTTTGCCACATATGAATTATTTGCTTCTAGCAGCAATGTATTTTCTTCTTGCAAAAGCTGCATGCTTTCTTCATAAGACTGATCTGTTTGCTTATCCAACTTATATAGATAAAAAAACGCATACCCCAGATTGAGACCTAGCAAGGCAAAAATTGCCATTGGAAATTCAATTTGAAAATACTTACGATCAATCGCACTTTCGCCATAAGCTGCATAATAACATGTATAGTAGGTTGCCAGAAAACCTGCAGGTAAAATCAATCCCAAAATAATTTGTCGTTTCAATCGTTTACCAAAATGCTTTCGCCAACACCAATGTGCATCTAATTTGGAAGAAACCACCTGTAGGTAAACAATCAATAAAAGGGTGGGCAAAAAGCTCCACATGCAAGCTATCCAAAAACGATTATTTTTCAGCGCTTCAAATATCGTCTGCGTTTGTTGCGTATGCGTAAACAGCATGGCAACGCCGAAAGCCAATACCGGCACAATAGGCCAAGGCAAATAGTTCACTTTTCTAATGGGTGCTTCTCTATAAAAAAAACGATTCATGGCCAGTTTCAGGTAGAAGTAAAAAGCCTAGATTGTTAATAATTGCGTGTTAAACTTAGCATTTTTTTACATTAATGCCAATTAAACACGTTTAAAGGCCGAAAAAATGTAACTCGCGACTTACAGTAGACAAGTATCATTTTGTGTCTTAGATTTGTACCCAACCGGCTGGCCAGCCATTATTATTCATTTCTAAAATTTTTATATTATGGAAAAAGTAGCATTTGACAATGCTGGCGTGCAACGTCTTTTAAGCGGCATTTATGAATTATCTGTTGCAGATTATCAAGCAGAAATACAACAGCTATTGGCAGATTTCCGCTCCTGGTTATTGAATCATTTTGAGTTTACCGCCGAACAGGTACGTTATGTAGAACAGCTAGCGCCCGATTATTTGTTTGCTCTAGCGCAGCAGGTGGCATTAGCGATTACCACACAAAGCTCCATCGACTTAAAGCAAGAACCCAAAGAAAGTGATGATGGGGGTAAGGTAATTGAGACAGAACGTATATCTAAAACGGCATTTACGAAGGCCGAGGGGTATCAAAGTATAGCCCACTTATCCGTTCATATTCGCTACACCCAGTAGCAATTTCACTCCACTTTGGTGTGTTTGCTGTATTGAACCCCAGCAAGCATACCAGAGTGGAGCCATAAAGATCTATTAAACGAACACAACCTAGAAAAACATGAACCGATTTTTTGCCTATGCCAATCGTTATCGCATTTTAAGCCCAGAAGAAAAACAATTTATTACTACTCACGCGCGGGTGCGCAGGTATACCAAACACGATTATTATTTGTTGACTGGAGAGGTTGCTTTACACTGGTGTTTTGTACTAACAGGGCTGGTAGGTGGCTTTCGATATTTTTCAGATGATACCGAAGACCTTTTCTGGATTGTAGGGCAAAATGGCTATTTTACAGGTACCAAGCATTTATTCTCTAACCGCAGTACCGATCTGGACATCAAATTTCTCGATCGTAGTGAAATTTTACAAATTCCGTTAACCAACATCCGCTATGCCCAACAACATTTTGATGGCATTAGTGAGTTTCTACATGTATTAAAGCAGAAAAAAATAGAAGAGACGAAACTATTGCTGGCTATGAACAAAGTGAAAGACGGTGTACAACGTTACATCTACTTTCGAAATCATTTTCCGCATCTCGTTCATCAGCTCAGCATGGCAAACACGTGCCTCTACCTCAACATTAGCAATTCTACCTATAAACGGGGCCAGCGGATTTATCTGCAAATGCGTAACGATTAGTTGTCTTTAAAGCACCTCCCGTACAAAAAATATTTAACTTTTTTTGGCTCATGGTGAACCATTTTTCCCTTTGGCACGCCATTACCTTTGCTTTTATGGAAACGATAGGTAGTACTAGCCGTTCGATAGGCGACAGTTCCATTACTGGCCGGCCGCCGATAAATGGTTATCGGGATGTTATCGGCGGCCCGCTTGGAAAAAAGAAAGGATAGATTATGCGAATAGAAGCAATAAAAAAAACGATCAAACCGGTTCTCAGCTTCATGAAACGCTGGATCGTGTTTCTAGCAACGCGTATTTCCAAAAAACGTTATGCCGAAATATGTTCTGCACTGATCGTATTATTATTCGTTTATGCAGCAGGCAGCAAATTAGCTGATTTTGATTATTTCAAATGGCAGATGCATGCCCAGAAATTCTCTGCACAGGTAGCCGAATTGGTTATTTACACACTACCGTCTATTGAAATTGCTATTTCATTGATGCTGATTGTTCAGCCAATGCGCAAGCTAGGTTTTCTCGCTTCCACCCTCCTCATGTTTGTGTTTACGCTTTACATGGGCTTGGTGCACTTCGGTTATTATAAAGATACTCCATGTGCCTGTGGAGGCATATTGCAGGACATGGGATTTGGTGTTCATTTTTATTTCAATTTCATTTTTTTGATCATAGCATGCATCGGCAGCTTATTAACCAACCATTTAAGGAAAGGAGGATTAACAGGCCAGAATACAGCATGAATTCACTTCGGGTACCTTGGGCAGCCCAGGGGCCGAGCATAAGCAAAAATAGATTAACAAATTATTAAACATTAAAATTTAAAATGATGAAAAGTAAAATTTTTAGCATCCCTATGTTGGGATTGGTAGTTGGATTGGGTTTAATTGTAACACAGAGCGCGTTCACCGGTAGCCATCGGCAGCCTTCAAATTGGGGTTATGACCAGCAGACTGATACGTTTGTTGATATTTCCAATAAAACGATGGACAACTCGGATGACCCTGCACCGGGCACCTATAGCTGTTTGGGTACGGAAAACATTTGCTCGGGCCAACATGAAGGAACCCCAAGCGATGTAAGTGAATTGGAAAATCCCGAAACTGGAAATTTCCGTCAGAACTAATGAACGGGTTGTACATTCAAAAGAGTAGCTACCTATTTAGATAGCTACTCTTTTATTTATCGGGTATTCTGTTCCAGGTCATTTCCTTCCAGCTCATTTGGAGGAATGGGGAACGTGTACCGTGGATCATTGGGAGGAAGCGTATAGACTTTGCCTTCTAGTGTTCTGGTAATGGTCACCGCAAATGGCTCTTCCAAATTAAGCCGCCGCAGATCAGTCCATCGCATGGTGGCATGCGTAAGCAACTCCTTTTTCCTTTCATCAAGTATTAATCTTAAAAGATCTTGCCGGTTATCTATGATCGCGGGATGATAGGTGCCCGCCTGCCATCTTTTGGATAGGAGCTCATCTAGATAAGCTGCCGCTTTTACCAGCTCGCCTTTTCGCGCCAGGCATTCCGCCCTGTTCAGGTATATTTCATCCAACGCTATCCCGGCAAATGTACCCAATGGCGAACCGTAGCCATTTTTGGGCCGGATGACATTACTGGAAGTCAACCGGAAAAACAGGGCTTTCCGCAAATCATTCTCCTCAAAAGAATCATAGAAGGTCTGCTCAAAACCTGTCAGACCCGATTGTGAAAATATATAGGCAGATGTAACACTATGGAAAATAACTTCGGTATTATCGTTTGACAATGCAGCAGGAAACGGACTGCTTGCCGTTATATCCACCTCATTGTAATCAAGCAGCTGTAAATGCCCAGAAAGTACTTTCTCCGCATATTCATCGCATTTGTCATAATTGCCCATGATGAGGTATACCCGGGACAGGTATGCGAAAACGGCCATTGCAGAAGGTCTGCTCTTATAGAGTGTCTGCCCGGGGAGCAATGTTGCCGCTGCATCAAAATCGCTGATCATCTGCCGGTAGGTTTGTTTCAATGTTCCTCTATCCGGCCGTTCATTCACATCGGCCGTGAGCGGTATGGGCAGCCCCAGATCTGTATCCGCATTTTCTTCAACGTAAGGTTTAACAAATATCTGCGATAAGTGCAGAACAGCCAGCGCCCGATGGAACAGTGCAGCACCTTTTACTTCCCTATAATCATCACTTTGTTTTAGGTCTGGGCCCAGCTTCTCCAGGCCATCCAGAACAATGTTGGCATAAAACAACTGCCGGTACGGGTAATTCCAATCGCCCGTTCCCTTCCCTTCATACAGGTCTTCGGCCCAGATATAACAGTTGCGTTCCAATGTGGAGTACTGATTATATCCGTTCTCGTTGGTATAAAAAAGATCCGCAGAAATTCTCGGTAAGGTCGGCGCAACGTTCATCACGCTCAGGTTATCCAATAGCGCCCTGAAATCTGCCAGTGTACTTGGCACCAATAAGCCTTTATCGCTTCTTTTCTCCAAGAAGGTTTTTCCGCACGATGCGCATAGGCAAAGCGCCAGTAATAAGTATCGTAAATTCTTCATCATCTCGTGTTTAAAATTTGGCTTTTACACCAAATGCAATGGTCTTTAATAATTGGCTGGTCTGGTAATACGGATCGGTATGCCACTTGTTGGCCGTCCAGAGCAGGGCCACATTATTGGCATACACATAAAAATTGAGCTGTTGCATCCCCAGCTTTTTCAAAGCCCTTTGGGGCAACATATAATCCAGGCGGACATCCTGCAAACGGATATGGTCGCCCCTGTCTACCAAGGCCTCAGAATAGATGTAAATAGACGTTCTGTTGGCATTTGTCCGATCGGCCGTCGCCGGTACAGACGGTACGTCGGTAAACTCTTCATCCCCTTTTTGCTTCCAGCGCAGATCATAATCGCCATGGCCGCCTAGGCCATAATTGGTACCATAGGCAATTGATTTCTTCTTGAAATAAAAGCCCAGTTGATACGCAATGTTAAACGACAGGGAAAATTGCCTGTAACGGAAGGTATTTCTCAGACTGCCGAACGAGGTAGGCCGAGCAGGGCCATTGTATACCATATCATCCAGCGTAGTTCCCGAGCGTATTTTAGAATAATCCATGCTGGGCTCCCCGTTGAGATAGCCCCTCGGATTACCCGTTTCCGGATCCAGACCGGCCCAGCGGTAACTGTATATGGCATATAAAGGTTTACCCTCCCGCGGTGTAGAGGCATACGTTCTTTGGATATAGGTGAACGAACTGACCGTAGCAGCCTGTTTATAAGCCGTTACCACATCCTTCACGTAACTAAAAAACAGGTTGGTATTCCATTTAAACGGCCCCTTCAGGTTATCACTGTTCAGTATAATATCCCAGCCATGCCCCTTTGTGTCGGCAAAATTACCCGTAAAGGAGGTGATGCCCGTTGAGGGCGGAAAAGGTGTGGTACCGATCAGGTCGGTCCCTTTTTTGTTATAATACTCTACCGAGCCGTCCACGCCGCTACTTAAGCGGAAATCCAGGCCGATGTTGGCCATGCGGATACGTTCCCATCGCAGAGCTTCATTGGGCGGGTTTACAATGGTTGCGAAAGGCAAACGGCTCAATGTACCCGTCCCGCTATTATAAGAAGCGGTTGTATAAGCAGATAGGCTCTTATCTACATTACCGCTATAACCGTAGGTGGTTCTCAGTTTCAGGTAGGGCAGCCACGTGATGTGATAGAAACCTTCGTTTGATAACGTCCAGGCAGCTCCAGTAGACCATAGGGGTACGCCTTTCTGGTTGGTCTTTACGCCAAAGAGATTGCTCCGGTCTATCCGGGCACTGGCACTAAAGGTATACTTAGACCTATAACTATAAGCTGCATTGCCGTAGTAGGAAATGAAACGATCGGTCAGATCGGTCTGGCCATCTAGGTTTGCAATACCAATAGGTGCCGCCTGCTCTGTAACAAAACGCGGAAAGAGCGACAGGTAATCTACCGCCTTATTGGTGGCATGTTCGGCATCGTATCCATACCACCTAAACTGGTTCTGTAGGCTGTTCAATGTTCGCATTTCGGCTCCGGCCAAACCAGTAAAATCATGTTGATCTTTCCATTTTTTTGTGTAATTTACCTGTGCCCGTACGTTATGGCTATATGTATCCAGGTATCCGTAATCAATGATACCACCAAGTGGAATGGGGCGTGTAAGCGATCCGTCTGCACTGATCTGGGTAATGTTGTTGATCATGTTACGCACGTAATACGCATCCGGGCTCATATAATCGCGCCCTATGCCCTCCCCGTGCGCATATTGGTACAGCACACTGGCCGAAAGATCAGTTGTAAACCTGTAATGCAGCGTTCCGTTTATCCGGTAGTTCCTTTCACGGTAGGTATTATCTGCCAATCGGAGTTCATCCAGTGGGCGGTAGTTCCAGTCGAGCAGCCCTGCCTGACTTGCCTCATCTACAAAAGACTGGCGGTATAATCTTGCAACGGAAAGCGGGTTCCCACTTTCATCTGCTAATTGGGCATATGGGTATAAATCTGCATTCGATATACCCAGAAAGCCCGTTCCGTCATTATTATTGCTGCGTCCATTTTCAGCCAGATACACCGCCGTGGTCAGCTCCAATTTATCGTGCAGCAGGTAATACGTATTATTGGCATTCAGCGTAAACCGGTGGTCATCATTGCGCACCAGATCCTGTGCGTTACGGTCGTAGCCCACGGAAAGATAATACTGTTGCTTTTCGCTGCCGCCGTTCATGTTCAGTGCGTATTGCTGGCGCAGCGGGCTCCTGTAAAAATACCGGCCATACTCCTCCCGTACATCGATCTGTTTGAGTGCCGCTAACTGCCTATCTACTTCGGCTGCACGTGCCGGATCGTCGCGCTGCCGGATCAGGAGTTCGACCACGGGCGACAATGGCGGCCTGTATACCGACGATTCATTGGCCGCATACACCCCTTCATTGAACAGGCGGGTTTCGGTGGCTATATAATCGGCGGTAGACATTTTAGGCGCGTAATAGGGATCGGGCTTTTGCCCGATGGTGATATTGCCATTGAAAGCGAACCGGAGGGGTTGCTGGCGTTTGCCTTTTTTTGTGGTAATGACGATGACGCCATTTCCGGCCCGGGCACCCCATTGCGATGCGGCCGCAGCATCTTTCAGTATGGTGATATTTTCCACATCGTTGGGGTTAATGGACGAAATATCGCCCTCATAAGGAAAATTATCGACCACAATAAGCGGCTCTGCATTGGCATTAATGGTACTGGTACCGCGGATGCTGAGCTGGTTGCTTCCTACCTGATTGAAGGTTAAGCCGGGAGTCACATCACGCAAGCGGTCTATGATGTTGGTGCCAGTGCTCCGTTCAACCAGCTCATTGCCCAGATACCCGAAACTACCGGTGGCCCTATCCTTGGGTATCTGTTGGTATCCCGTAGAAACCTCAACTTCCTGCAATTGCTGTGTGCTTTCTTCCAGATAGATGAGTACAGGTTGTGGAATGTTCCGACCCAGTTCAATTTCCTTTGCTACATACCCCAGTGCTTTTATGGAAAGCGTTAGCGTATCCAACTTCGCTGTGAAATCAAAATAGCCCTGTTTGTCTGTGGTCAGTATTAGGTTATTGGCTTTTACCAGGATATTTGCCCCCGCAATGGGGGTTCTGTTATTGGCGGTCAATACCTGACCATTATAATGGTGCTGTGCTCTACTGATATAGACACAGCAAAGTAAGGCAATCCATGTGGTCATAAGTTTTTTCATGTTGGTTGGTTTTTAATGGATTCGGTCTGAAATAGAAAGTACATCAATTTCCCAGGGCTGTTTTTCGAAGATTAATCCGAGGGGGGCCAGCGCTTTATTGATCTCGTCCATTTTTGTCAGATCGGCCGCTAATTCCAAATCAATCGGGTCTTTAATACCGGTTCCGTCTACCAATGGAAAAGGAGAGAGCTGCTGATAATACAGGTTGAGCCTGGAGATCAGGCTGCTGATAGGGCCCTGCTTCAGGGAAACTTTATAGCGGCTGATGGCAATGGAAGGTTTTTCGCTGTGGGCTTTTTGCGCTTTATAACCGGCCGTCTTTTTAAGTACCCAGCACATCTTGGCACGTTTAACCAATTGCGCGTTATACTGCGGAAAGTACTGGTGCAGGTCTTGTATAACCAGATCCCAGGCTTTATCAACAAAGCGGTCTGATACGATGAGTTCATAGCAATAACCATGCTTGCTTAGCCAGTTATTATAGGGAGTTCCTACTAATCTGGAGGTGAGCACCGTTGTATCTTTTACGTTGAGCTCCCATCTATTTTTACCTATGAGCTCCTTGTTTTTACCATAAGCTATGGAATAAAGGAAAGCAATACCGCAGTTCCTAATGGTAATGCGGTGGTACGGAGCATCTTGATGCTTCATTGTAGAAGACCATCCACCGCCAATACCTGCGATATAGCCCGATATATTCGATTGAATGTATAGACTATCGCCGAAACCGTTTTGTGCAAATAATGGCTTTTCTCTATTATATGCCACCTGTACGTCTACTTTCTGCTCCATATCGAACAGGTTTTCTACCGTTGCCCTTTGTACATTGGCCGCCGTTATCTCATCGGGGCCGGTGAAGGCTTTTACACGGCTATCTGCACCGAGCCAGACATAATGGGGCAGCTCTCTATGTGGAAAATACTTTTGGAGGGTATTTTCATGGCTTATAAAGGGTACGCCGGTGTGCGTACCACCCTTTGCAGCGAGCCTTCGCAAAAACGGGAGTACCTCTTTATTGGGCTGGTAACTTACCGAAATGAATTGGACCTGTGGGGCAAAGGCCTGCTGCAGGCTGTCTACCTTAGGGATCATAGCGACACAAGGCGTACACCACGTGGCCCAAAAATCGATGATAATGAGTTTGCCTTTGTAATCTTTGAGCATTACGGTGGTGCTTCCCTCCTGCCCTGCTTTTACCATTTGTAATGGCAGGTTCCATAAAGCTCCGGGAATGGTATCGCCTATTTTAAGCGGCTTGATAGAATCTGTGGATAAAGCCACGCCTGTGGCAGCAGGGTTGGTTAATCCCCGCTGCCCGGCGTGAACCAAACAAACACAGAACAAAATCATGGCAGCGGTAGCTGCAGGTATAAGGTATGAGGTGTAAGGTTTACGGGCGCGCAGGCTCCTTTTCTTTGGTTGTACGTTATAAGTAATACGTTTTAAGAGCGAAAAGCTCAAGACAGAAAGCTTTAAAGCTTTAGCGTGTATATTAATATATTGGTTCCGGAAAGAGCATACTCCTCCCCTTACGTATAAATCGTTCATACATTTTGAATAGCTAGTTAAAGGTTTTTTTAATTGTTCATTCTCTTCGCCATCATCATTGCGAGCGAAACGGAGTGAAGTCGAAAAATCTTAACACATTACTCTGGGGCAGCAATCAGGTTGCGTTGAAGCTGTTTTTTGGTGATTACGAAGCATAAGCTAATAGCATACGCAGGTAACTCTCCAAATAAAGAAGATAATTTGAATAGTTGGTTTACATTGGTTTGGTTTTTCATTTGCTCGTTAATAAGACGAGCTCGCTTTCGACAGTATACTATAATGGGCCCTGCCACTGCAACCCTAGCACCGGCAGGAGCATGCGCGCAGTTTAACGACAGGGCCCGATTATAGATTGCTAAAGTTACACATTACCGCGCATACTTTAACAATATCTATAATGGGTTTACCTATCGACTCGTGCGCTTGAAACTGCCGGTTTCGGGTAACGAGATCGTAGTTAATACAACAAGTATTATTTATCCATACATAAAATTAAAACATACATATATTATCATTAAGCATATAACAAAGATATATAAAACCATATAAACAACAAAATAAAAAAGTACTAAATATAGGATTTACTAAAAGAACAGCTTTTGGGATATTATTACATGAAGAAAACCGAGAAGACCATCATTCCAAAAGACCCAAATTATGACGACGAATACTTCTTTAAACTCCTTGGCGCTTTTATCCGAAGAATGAGAAGACTGGCTGGCTTTAGAAGCATGCGTGCGTTTGCTGACACCATAGGCATATCTTACTCGCAATATCAAGGCTACGAAACAGGCAGAAACCTTACACTCGCTATCTTCAAAAGGATAATGCTAGAGTTTGATATCCGTGTAGAAGATTGGCTCAATATTGACATATTTGCAAATCAAACGATTGATTCCGAACATATAAAAAGGATAAAAACCGCCAGAATAGAACAAGTAATACAACAAGTAAAATTAAAAAATCCGCCTACGGAACCTTTAATTAATCCGGAAATAGCGCAGCGCTATATTGAGATTTTAATATTATGTAATACTCCTAAAAGCCGAACAGAGATATTAAAAGACCACTTAAAACTGTCCGATGACATCAACACGTTAAAACGAGTTGCTGGAAAATTACTGAATTATGGATGGCTAAAACACACAGACCAAAACAAGAATAGTCCACAGCAAAGATATACTACAACGGAAACTGGCAAAAAGATTTTGAGACTGTCTACAGCTGAGTCAGAAAATTAAAAATAATAAAATGAAAATGATCTCCTTAAATAAAAGATTTCATTTTAAAGAGTGAATAGTATAAGCTCCGAGCAAAACGCTCACTATGAAGGAAGAGATCAAGAAAATTCATTTAAAACGCTTTGGCAAGCACCTGAGAGAATTGAAAGAGACAAGTGGATATTCCTATCGAAAAATTGCTTCTAGATGTGATATTGAATCAAGTGATATCAAGCGATATGTCGATGGTGAAATAAATCCTCCCCTACTCTCATTATTGGAATTAGCGAAATGTTTAGGAGTTAAGGCCAAAGAGTTACTTGATTATGATTGGCATGGTGAGATGGAGTAAACACACAGACCTTACTATTGCAAGCATTGTTGAGGATAAAAATTGCCTAGAAGAATTAAGCGGTAAGAGCTATCCAATATAGATTATTTCTTCTTCCTACCCAACTCTTTCCGAACTTTTTGAACGAAAGCAATAGATGTTTGAGAAGCCTTTGCAGCCTGTTCATCTGTGAAGTCAAAATCTACAATCAGGTTACGAACAACTTCATAGCTCTTAGCTTCTGCTTTTGCCCGTTCTTTAGCTGTAGCTTTTTTAGCAGCCTCTTCCGCGGCTTGTTGCGCTGCCCAAGCTACCGTGTTGTCCCAGTCTCTCTTTGCCTTTAAACTTGCATCGTATAACATGCGTTCCTCCTTTGTTAATGCGCCAACCTCAGCTATCTGGAAAACACGCTGAAAAATCGGCTTCCGTAAATATACGGGAACCTTTTCTAACCTGCTCATGTTCTTCAGAATGAAGAGCCATTTTTCCAGATCGGTCTTCAGTTCTTTTTCTTCCAATACAAAGTTAGGCAACTCTATTAACTTATAGGCCAACTTATTGTAAAATATTTTGGATACCTCTATATCCATGAGGCCGATGGTGTAGAGATAACGGGTCTTATCGCTGTCGGGCAGGTTGAATTCAAGCAGACAGATGATATAAACCTCTACAAGTTCATAATTGTCTCCATCGGGCCCTTTGGGCAACTGTTCTTTGATGATGGTGGAGGCATAGTATACCAAACGCTCCTTGAAATATTTCTGGTAACCCCGCTGCATCTCCACCACAAATTTCTCTCCGTTGCTGCCGGTGCAGACCAGATCAAAGAATACCTTGCGCTCTTTTTCACCCGCGCCGAGGTGCTCGGTAGGGCTGTATTCCAGATCGGTAACGACTTTCTGCCCCTTGAACAGCTGGTTAAGGAAATCTATCAATAAAGGTTTGTTGGGCTCTGAAGCAAATAGGTGTTTGAAGCCGAAACCGAACACCTGTAAGGTGTGAGCTCATGAGCGCCTTTAAAAACATACAAACGGCGAATAATCGGACATCAGATCCATATATGGGCCATTTTTATCTTGGTTGTTTCTAGCCATGTATGTTCATATTTTGGTTCTATGGGATGTTGGTTCAGCAAATATTCACAAAGATAACCCTTGTAGGTGGCATGTCTTGAATAGTGGGGCAGAATGAACGGAATGAACAAATGTCCATACCTAAATAAAGATGCCGGAGACGCAATTGGCACTAATTCAGATATGACAAAAGCCATAGACGTCACATCCTCATTTGTTTTTAACTATAAAAGCTACCTTAGAACGGCTTGGAATCTAGATTGGCAGAATTGGTCAGTCAGCGACTGACCAATTACAAATAACTACTCTCTCTATTTTCATTTTAATTCAATTCTTTCGCTATAAAGCAGAACGTGAAAGTTCCGCAAATTACGGCTTTCCGACATAGCTTAGCTCTCGCTATAAATTTGGCCTGATAAAACATTCAAAATGGAGCATTCAGAAAACAAACCCCGCCGCTGCTTGTATAAAATAAAAACTAAAGACAATCTGACAACAATATTCTTTGTATTTTTGAAGCTGTTCCGCAAGATGTTGTTACTGTTAGCTTCACCCAAATTGTGCCTTGAGGCATCATGACTTTCCATGATGAAACCTCCTGTAATGTTACAGTACCGTTAGGTGTTTGAGCCTCCCAAGTTCTTGACAATGCTCCTGGAACTGGATTTGCGCTTAAAGGAGCAGGCCAACTATTCTCACATATTGGCCCATAAGGCTTAAATGTGATAGTGGGGTTTCCGATATAAACTGTTTTACTTGGCGTTGTAAATGAGCCACAAGGAGTGGTTAAAGTTGCTGAAATTGCCCCTATACCATCACCGGTTTTTCCCACGTTAACGGTTGTACCACCGCTTGATCCAACAATCGATAACGGACCTGAAACATTCCAAGATACCGTGGCATTTGCTGGCATATTTTGTATTGAATAGATAGCATTTGTACAAAAATATGTGTCGCCAGAAATTGACGCATCCATAGGTACACTTCTTGTTATATTAATTCTTTTGGATGGCCCATAAGTGCCGCAGGTTGAATTGTACCCTCTAACCTCTATCCAACCTGCATTGTCATTATTGACAGTATAAGAAATGGTACCCGTAGTACTACTTCCAGACCATCCTGTATTCGTTATCCATTCGTATGAATTAGCAGGAAATAGTGGGCTTAAAGCCTGAATACTATATGTTTTTGTTCCTCTGAAACCACAAGGGATAACTTGATCTCCCACCACGTTTAGAGCAGAAGTTGCCTTTACAGAAATGGGCATGTCCAGAAAGGTGCTTGTACCGCAGCTTCCGTCAAACTTAATCTGCACGTAGTTTACCCGAACTTTCCAGCTTCCTGAAGGGCCATTTATAACGTTGTTCCATTTAATTTTAACACTGTTTGATAAAGTTTCAACAATCTGCCCATCTACTGCTTCCCAAGATAAATTGCCACAGTAGGTTGCGAGAAAAGTGTATTCATATATTTGATCAGGACATGGATTTTGTTCCCCGTCGATGACTTGAGCCTTTAATTGGCAAAAACTCAATAACAATATGATGGATATAAGTAAATTTTTTGGTATCATATAAATATTTTTAGATAGATCAGGTCGTTACTTGTTTTGCTAGAATTATTTATTCCAAGCCTCAAACTTCTCGTTCTTGGAATGCTCGTCAAACGCTTTATGAATGGCAATTTTACCAAATTGAGCCAATTCGATTTCGGTAGTACTATAGGCTCTTTTTCCGACGTCTACCTTGTCGTTCAGAACGACAGCAATAAAATACCTGCCAGGCCGAAGATCTTGGTAGGCAATTCTAGCATGCTTTGCTGCAATATTACCTGAGTAGACATTGGTATCTCTCACTTCATCATAGGCGTAGCCAGCCATAGCCTGCTCTGCATTCTTAACAGTTAGGTGCCGACCTTCGGATGGCCAAATCACAATTGTGGCCTCCTCTGATTGAAAATATGGTTTTTTATATGGATCGTAAACAATGATACCTACAGAAATATCTAAAATTGACATGGAGTCAGGTATACCATAAAATGGATCTCTTGGTAGTCCTGCCAGCTGCTCTGTTTTTTCTGGCGTTGGGGAAGTTTCTTGCTCTGATGCAGACTTGTCACAGGCCCACATACATAGTATAAATATACAAAACGGAATAAGTTGCCTTTTCATAAAAGATTGATTAAGATTTAAATTATCGCCAATTTAATCATTTAAAAACTATTTCAGCTTTTTTTTACACCAAATACTGCTTTCACTACACGAAAACATGTATTGTTTACAAATAGTATACAATTTTCATTTATTTATGTGGCTTACATTACCTAGAATATCAGTCAACTGGCCCGTTTTTTGCACTTATACAATAAAAACTCATCATATGAATTTTACTAAAATAAAACTTTTACTGCTTTCCTGCCTTGCTGTTGGGATGATGACGTCTTGTGTTGCCCATAGAACGGCTGGCAGAAGCGGAAAGGTGCCCCCTGGCCAGGCCAAGAAAATTTATGGGACAAAATCTGCAAAACCTTTTGCTCCAGGGCAACAAAAGAAGTAATATAAAACTTATTTAGGGTTTATACTTTGTTAAAGGTATCCAAAATACATCCCCTTACGATGTTTACCGCTGCTATGCTTTTTTATCAACCTGTTGAATTTTATTCATCAATTGTCTTACCTTTATAGCATTCATGCTATCTGCATAGCAGATGGTGAACCACCAATAACCTGCTAAATAAAATGAGTGCACTGCGGAAAACAAGGGGAAGTATTATAATGTTCGGCCTTAAACCACATACCATACAAGCCATTCAGCAAGTATTTTTGCAATATCCTGCTTTAAAAAAAGCAGTGCTTTACGGTTCACGGGCAAAAGGGAATTACCGCAACGGATCTGACATTGATTTAACGCTGGAAGGGGAAAGCCTAGACTTGACCCACCTTACAAAAAATTGAAAATGACCTAGACGAGCTCATGCTTCCCTACAAAATGGATATATCACTCTTAAAGCATATCCAAAACACAGAATTGCTTGAACATATTCAGCGTGTTGGTATTGTTTTTTATGATCGTACAACATAAGTTTCTCCTACAAAATTCATTTCGGTTTTAAATTTTGTATATTAAGCGTTTCAAAAGAAACGCTTTTCAATGAACCTCAACATCTCTTCAACCGCGCTGTGCAGAACCCCTTTATTCTCTTATCAAGATACGTTTGAGGATGTTTGGGAAGAGCTTAAAACAGCTATACAACTCAGTTCTAAAGATTTGTATGCGCTCATTAAAGATGTTGACTATATTGATTATGATAAGCTGCCTCATAAAATAAAATTTTCCTGCTGGAAATATTTTAATCGGGCACGCTATCGAGCAACGCCATTTGGTCCTTTTGGCTCTATCTCACAGGTACCCATTTTCAATAAAGAGTCGGTCCCAATTGTGCTAAGCAAACAGCCACATGAGCATCGTTTTATTGATTGGTCTTATAAAGATGCATTGATAACGGATATTGATTTATGCTATCAACATTGTTCCTATCTATTGTCAAACACATCAGTCTATCTCTGTGGGGAACAACTACGCTATATCAATCTGAATGACCAAGGATTTTTCGAAATTTCGTCTATAGACAATCAGCAAATTATTAGTGATATCTTAACACATTGCCAAACACCTTATGATAAGCAGGCATTAACGGATTACCTCGAGAAAGACTATGAGCTCAAACCATTGGTAATTGAAGATTTATTAAAACAACTTATTCAGCTCCAGTTACTCATAACAGATTGCCATCCCAATATTATGGGAACAGACTACTTTAAACGGTTGCACCTACAACCCGTCCAGACTCCTGACACTTATATTATTTCTACCCGTAAACGGATATCAGGTAACTTATCCTATCATACTCTCAAAGTAATTCCCGAAGCGATTCGTGTACTGCGTTCATATCTACCAAAAAGTCAACAATCCATGCTAGACATATTCAAAGGAGATTTTCAGCGGAAATATGAGTATAAAGAGGTTCCTATCCTAACGGCACTTGATCCGGAGCTGGGTGTAGGCTACGGTGATTTCGCCATATCGCCCGATGACGATACATTAGTCGAAACGATTAAAAACAGCCATATTCAAAATGATGTTCAGTACATCCCCTATACGGTATTACATCAACAGTTACTCAATCAGCTCATCCAACAACAGGATATCGACTTGACGACCTTCATTGGTAAACATACCGATCTTCAAGAAACCAGCACACTTCCTAATACGTTGAGCGCCATGATACAGATTGTAGACAATCAGATTATCTTAGAACACTTAGGGGGGTGTACCGCCAATGCTTTATTGGGCCGCTTTACACTAGCGGATCAAGAACTTAGAAACACGACTAAGAATTTGGTAGCCATAGAAGAACAGGCTAATCCGGAGGTTATCTTCTTCGATATTGGCTACCAAGCCGAGCAAAAAATTGATAACATCAATCGGCGCTCGGCTATTTTCACACATGAACTGCCTATCCTTACCTGGCCCGGTGCTAAAGAAGTCATTTCCTTACAGGATATATGGGTAAGCGTCAAGCAAAATGAAGTTGTTTTACGTTCAAAAAAATACAACAAGCGGCTTATTCCGCGCTTGGCCACAGCATATAATTATACCCGTTCGGACTTATCTATTTATCGGTTTTTATGCGATATTCAACAACAGAACCTCCAAACCAATTTAACCGTCCATTTAAAAAACATTTTTCCCGGTTTAGATTACTACCCACGTGTTAGTTATAAGAATATCGTTATATCTGCACGTAGTTGGAGAATTCCAGACAATATTTGCTTAGGATCTGATCAGGATCTGATCGTTGCATTGACCGAATGGCTACAGACAAATAAAATTTCCAGGTATTTTAAATGCGGGCAGAACGATCAATTTCTATGGTTTGATCAAAATGATCAAGAAGATTTACTTTGCTTCTTAATGCATATCAAAGGCAAGAAAGGACTTTATATTACGGAGGCTTTTATGCCAACCCATTCACTTACCAGAAACAAAGCAGGACATGGCTACTTGTCGCAGTACATGATTTCTATCTACCATCATGACCAAGTATATAAGCCCCTTTCTTCCGTATACAAAGCATTTGAATCGCCGACCAACAAGTCTTTACTGCTACCCGCTCAAGATTGGTTATATTTCGAAATTTATGTTCATCCTACCCGTAGTAATTTTTTGCTCACACAAGTGATTGCCCCTTACTTGAAACAAATACGTCGATTTATTAAACAATGGTTCTTTATTCGGTATAGCGTTCCAACCTATCATATCCGTTTTCGTATTCACCTCAAGCAAGAAATACATGCAATCACAGTGATGACGCTTTTTAATGCAGCATTCAGGCAAGAAATACAATCTGGATTAGTTTCCGAATTCCAGATCAGGCCCTATCAGCGAGAGATGGAAAGGTATGGAGACGAAAAAATTGAAGTAGTAGAAAAATGTTTCCATCAGGATAGTAAGTACATCTTATTTTTAATCCAAAAGAATTTCGATAACAATAGCCTCTATTTACTTGTAGTAAGACTATTAAACGATTTACTTTCGGCAATCGACCTGAATAGTAACACTTGCCAAATGTTTATCAATACAACTGCGCTTTTTTTTGTCGCCGAACATAAATTAGACGGAAAAATCTTTAAAAGAATAAATAAAGCGTTCGAATCTTTGTCAACAAGCACCGAATTCGAGTTTTCTAAATCACTAACGAAAGGCTATAATCAATTACTTTCTAGCGATATTGAGGTATTAAAACAGTTAGAAGAAGAAAGAAAGCTAGCACTGCTCAGAGATTTGGTACACATGCATATTAACCGCCTATTTATTACCAATCAACGGATACATGAGGCTATTATTTATCAATATTATCAGAAATATCAATTGAAGATGAAAAGAAGTGCACAGCGTTTAACATAATTCTCACTTGAGTTTTAAAATGCTGTTTATTATCGGTTGAATAAGTAAACTTTGCCTGATCACCATAGCTGTGCAGTAACCGTTTTTCAATATTTTCCAACCCTTTATTAAGCCCAGTAGCATTGTGTATCGCGTTAATCCGATTATCCGTTTCGATCAACAATGTTCCATTTCTGGTATAGATTTTTAATGATGCTGGATGTTGCTCCAAAGACAGGTTACCATGTTTAAAAACGTTTTCAACTAACGTTATTAAAATAAGTGGTATAATTTTAATCACACCAACTTGTGGTTCAACTTCTACATGAAAATATAATAATTCGTTTTGCCGTAATTTATGTAAATGAATAAGATGATGTACTTGGGTAATCTCTTCTTCAATAGCAATAAATCCTTTTTCTTCATTACTATCTACCGCATAACGCATCATTTCCGAAAGCGTCAAGATAGCATCTGCAGCTATTGGCGCCGATTTCCGAGTTCGATTATAAATGAAGTTAAGCGTATTAAAAAGAAAATGAGGATTGATTTGTGCTCGCAAATATGCATTCTGTGCATCGCCCAATTCCTGTTCCACTTTCTGTCGCTCAATTATTTGGTATAGCCGTTGCTTTTCCAACTCGGTCGTCCTTTCCTTTTCTTTCAAATACGTCACTAAAAAATAATATCCAGTTGAAAAGCCAATAAAGTACAACGCCCTCCAGCTCGACTTCAATAAAAACGGCTTATTAAACAATACTGGTTTAATCCCCGTCACACCATAGTAATCGGCTGCAACGGTATTCATGGCAAAAAGTAATACAATATACAAGCATATTTCTAACGCTATCGTTAAAGGTAAAATCCAATAGTTTAACCTACTATCTCCTAACGTATATTTCAATGTAACATGTGCATGGAAATAAAAAAAACAGATGTTGAATATATAATGCAATAGGTAGTTGCCAAACTTTGCGAACTCATCAAATGTTATTCCTATTACGGTAATCTCGTATAGAATAAAGAAAAACCACGCAATAAAGTGGACTTTATTCTTGGAGATAAATGCTTGAATTCTTTTGGCCATATAGATAAAAATGAATTTCGTGTAAGCTCAGGGCAGTTTGGTGTAAAAATTTCTTCCGTTTATCATCTAAGTCTGAACTTTAAAAGAAAACATTCATATTATGAAAAAGATCAATTTAAAAAAAGAAACGCTTTTCCAATTTAAAAATAGCAAGAATCAAGGGAAACTACAAAAAAAGGATCCAACTACCACATTCATGACATTTACTGTAACCAGTACGTCTTACTATTAGAAAAAATTAGTTTTAGTTGGTTAGTTCAAAGGCTGGCTAAGAGGAGCGGCCAGTCTTTATTGTATTTTTTGCCAAGTATTCATTAAAGGACTCTTTATAAAAAGCTCCTACAGGTATAAGCATGTCGTTAGTTAACTTAACCAACATACCTTCTACCTTTTCTATATAATTCTTAGAGATAATAAAAGAACGATGGACTTGAATAAAATCATGCATTTCATCTAATCGCTCGTTCATTTCTTTCAAGGTCAGGTAACTGATGATGCTTTCATGCATTGTATGAATTTTTACATAGTTTTTTTCACCCTCAATAGCAATAACGTCATCAAATCGAATCTTTATAAAGCGATTTCGTTCTTCTGTTGTTTTTACATAAAAATCCTTCGCAGATTTTTTAATATTAATTGCTTCGTTACCTTTTTTTAATAGTTTATTAATTGTTAATGCAAATTTTGCAAAAGTAAAGGGCTTTAGCAAATAGGCATCAGCTTCCACCTCAAAGGCATCAAATGCATATTTTGTATGCGCAGTTGTGAAAACCAGCTTTTCTGTCTTATCTCGAATGGCTTTTGATAAATCGATTCCGGAGATCCGCGGCATATCCACATCCATGAAGATAATATCAATCAAATCTCCATCCGCAATAACGTTCATCGCTTGAATCGGATCTGTAAAGCTGTTCAGCAACGCGAGCTCAGGCATTTGATGAATATAGTCCACTAGTATTTCTACAGCATCGGGTTCATCATCAATAATAATACATCTAAAGGCCATAAATCAAAAGAGTAACAAAAACCAAAAGAGTACCAAGGTAATAAAAATATGTATAGATTCCTAGAATCTCAAAAGGCAAAACATTGTATATAAACGATGTGCTATCAGATTGAATCTTAACCAAGGCTCAGGTAGGCAAAACCTGTAGCATAATAAAATAGGACGGAAAGAATGAATGAACGCTAAAATCAGTTATACTGTATCAATATTTATCACTTTTGCCCTAATCAATCCGTCAAATAAAATAAGAAGCCTAAATTCATAATCGTATTTGTTTCTTTTAAACATAAAAATGCCCCAAAATAGTGTCTAACTTTTTGGGGCATGTCCAAAATGGTGGCTTTTTTCTTAATGAATATTAATATCCTTTATTCTGCTCTAAAACACCACCACTCTTTTCATATTCGTCATTCGGTATTGGGAAGATATTCTTATCAGCACCAAATTTTTGAACAGGTAATAGAGACGTACCATCATTAGAATATTTATTGGCAACATCAGAGTGTGTACGCATTAAATCCCAAAAGCGGTGTCCTTCAAACGCCAACTCAATCCTCCGCTCTCCTAAAATAGCTTTCAGCAAGTCGTTTGAATCATCAAAACTAGCAATTGTATAACTTGGCTCTGATACTTGCGCTCTATCACGTACTTTATTCAATGCGTCAATCGCATCTTGCGTAACACTTCCCGAAACTCTGGTCTGCGCTTCAGCATAATTTAAAAGTATTTCTGCATAACGAATAACAGGTGCCCAGTCAGCACGATTCACAACATCTATATACTTATTGCTAAAAATATAATCCTTTGTTTGATCGTCTTCGTTTCCATTTACTATCATAGATGTCCGCCTCAAATCGTCACTGGCAAAATAAGGATTCGTACTAATATTAAGATAACTTTTTGATAGGGCCAAATCGCCTCTACCATCTTTACAATAATGCTGAGGAAGTGCATTATTTGTGTTGGGATTATCTGTTGAATTATTAGGAATGGACCAAATAGTTTCATCAGTTTGATAGTTACCAATACCAAAAGCACCATTTGGCAGCTTATTTAAAGAAAATCCATATTTTGGGTCCATAACTTCTAACGCATAATCTCTTGCGTGCTCATAATCTCCCATATATAAATAAACACGTGACAACAAAGAAATTGCTGCAGCTTGTGTGCCACGTACTTTTGTTGAATAGGTATCTTCATAGCTTTCAGGTAAATCTTCTGCACAAGATGTTAACTCTGTAATAATAAATTGATAAATATCATGAACGCTTGACCTGGGTTGATTTGCCTCTGGATCATTTGAGCTAAAGCTTTTCGTGATCAAAGGTATTCCTAAATGACTAGCATCTGGAGTAAAGGTATAGGTTTGTGCAAAAAAGTTAACTAAATAGAAGTAAGATACGGCCCTGACAAACCTAGCTTCTGCAATATAGGCTTTTGCTTGATCTTCACTGTCTAGCACATCCATATTAGCCGTAATACCCTCAATAACACGATTCGCACGAGCAATTGAGTTGTATCCTGCCGTCCATAGATTACTCGGTATGGCATTGCTGGAAATCATATTGAATCTTGAGAGATCTCCAAAATAACCATTTTTATCAAAGATGTCTTCCCCAAGCAAATCAACATATATAAGAGCTCTTCCTGACAGGAAGTCCGCATCCTGAAGCCCATCATAAGCACCAATAACCGCCCCATTAATCTTCTCTGGAGACGAAAAAGCGGCCTCCGCATCAACTAAATCCACAGGATTTAAGTCTAATGTGTCGTTCTCACATGCAAATAGTGCAAAAGTAAAAACAACTATCAAATATTTATAAATTGCTTTATTCATAACGCTTTTATCTTTATTAGAACCCAACACTTATACCAAATGTATATGTTCGAGGCAGGTATAATCTAAAATAATCTATTCCTACTGCTATATTATTATCATTACTATTATTGTCATCCTTTTCAGCGATAGCAGCATTAGATTCAGGGTCAATACCACTATAACCCGTAATAGTAAATAAGTTTTGCACCATTAAGTACAACCTAGCATTTTTAATCCCTAGTAAACTTGTTGTCTCTTTGGGTAGATTATATCCCAATTGTAGATTTCTTAAACGTACAAAATTATTTTTTTCCAACCATCTTGTTGAAGGCAAGGTGGACCATTGACTAGCACCATAAGATGCCAACACTGGTACATCGGTATGTTGCCCAACTCCTTCCCAAGCATCGAGGATATCGGTAGATTTATTATTTCCAGAGTTATAACTCATTAAATTCTGCTTGGTGCGATTAAACATATATGAGCCAAAAGAATATTGAAAATCTAAAGACAAATCAAATTCTTTGTACCGAAAATTATTTGTTAAGCCTCCAAAGAAACTCGGATACGGAGTTTTATCTTTTTGTACTACACGGTCATTTGCAGTGATTGCTGATGTTTCATTTCCGTCTATATCAAACCATTTTGTTCCGGTTTGCATATCGTATTCTTTAATATTCCCATCAATGTCATAAAACTGCGGATTTCCATTATCTGGATTTACACCCGCCCACTCTATTAAATTAAATACGCCAATGGCATAGCCTGGCCGAGCTGTATTAAAAGTCTTGTTAATAGCATCGCCTGCATCGTTCGTGGCAGTGATTTTATTTTTATTATGTGCAATATTAAAATTCACATTCCAACTAAAATCGTCATTGGTAAGAATAGGACTACTGATAGTCAATTCTATACCTTTGTTGACTAAGGTCCCCACATTCTCGGTAATTTGATTATCGGGAAAACCTAAAGTTGCCAATACTGGATTAGCCAAGATTAAATCCTCACTTTTTTTGTCATAATAGTCAAAAGTAATAGATGTACCTTTCCAGATAGAAGCATCAAAACCTATATCAAATTGTTTACTTTTCTCCCAGATTAAATTCGGGTTACCGGGATTGAATAAGGTAGAGCCTATTAGGTTTGCATATTGTGTGTTTTCAAAGGTAGCAATGGAAGGATAGTATCCAATATTGGAGTTTCCTGAAACACCGTAACTAGCTCTAATTTTCAGATCATTCACAAAATTGACATTTTGCATAAACTGTTCTTTTGAAATCACCCAGCCGATAGACCCAGAAGGAAAATAACCAAATCGATGATTTTTTCCGAATGCGGAATACCCATCTGCCCTAAAGTTAAATGATGCTAAATACTTCCCTTGATATCCATAATTAGCTGACCCGAAATAGGAAGAAAGACCATCATCAATACCAACAGTAAATTCCTCTACACCCGTTGTATTATAGTTGTCTGGGTTTATTAATAATAATGCAGGATCAATAACATCCAAACCATACCAATACACCCCTCCTGACTCTCGCCTAGTATACTCAGTACCTGCTAAAACATCAATATTGTGATCTCCGATATGTCTAGTATATTGTAAGGTATTAAACCAATCCCAAGTGCTGAACTCGGTAAAAGTGCGTTGATGCAATTCATTCAAACCCTGCCCATCGCCAACTCTATCATTCCAATATTGATCCCCTTTATTGTCCATATAGTCCAAATTAATCTGAGTCTTAAATTTAAGACCATCAATAATATTAATTTGTCCGTAGGCCGATCCTAAAAATCGTTTACTATATAGATTATCGTAATTCAGCTTTTGAACAGCAACTGGGTTAGGGGTGTTATTTCCTTGTACGTTTCCGCCCAGACCAATATAATATTCTCCATCAGCTCCATAAACAGGAAGGTTAGGAATCGCGGTAAGCGGGCCAAAGGGGTTTCCCGAAAGTGCACCACCTGTTCCTGAACCTAAACCATAAGTTGTAGTTCTACCATATTGTGCATTTATACCTGTTTCTAACCATTTAGTAACTTTAGAGTTAAGATTGAGTCTCGTAGTCCAACGTTTTTGCCTATTTACTAATACGAAACTACTATTATCATTATAGTTTACAGAACCATAATAAGTCGTTTTTTCATTACCCCCACTTAATGAGAATTGATGGTTCTGAACAAACCCTTTTCTGAATAGCTCGTCTTGCCAATCTGTGTTGATCGTATCCTTTTTGCCATCGCCGTCAAGATCAAAAAAATCATTTGCTCTACCAAGTTTGTTCATAACAGTGTTGTACTGTTCTCCGGATAAAACATCTAATTTTCTAGAAGACTCATTGAAGCCGATAAATGAATTATATTCCGCAGAAGAGAGCCCTGCTTTACCTTTTTTTGTAGTAATCAAAATAACACCGGCTGCACCACGCGAACCGTAAATCGCTGTAGATGATGCATCTTTTAGAATCTCAAAACTCTCTATATCATTCGGATTCACATCAGCCAATGGATTAGAAGGATTGTACAACTGCCCTTGATCTCCTTGTGTTAATGGGATTCCATCAAGTACAATCAAAGGTTGAGTACCCGACGATATGGATGATATACCACGAACACGGATATAAACATTATCACCAATTAAGCCAGATGCCGTATTGATATTTACACCTGCAGCTTTAGCGGTAAGTGCCTGATCAAAACTTAATACAGGTCGATTAGCAATCTCCTCAGCAGAAACTGTAGCAATGGACCCCGTAACGTCACTCCTATTACGACTTGCATAACCAGTCACCACAACTTCAGATAACTCTGAACTGTTAACCCCTAAAATCGCATTAATGGTACTTCCAGAACCAATAGTCTGTGTAATGGGAGTATACCCAATATAAGAAAAGGTCAAACTTGTTGCGCCAACAGGAATAGACAACGAATAATTTCCCTGATCATCGGATTGTGTTCCTACGGTTGTTCCTGTAACAACAACCGACACTCCCGGTAAGGCTTCCCCAGTCTCGCTGGTTACCTTACCGCTAATTCTTCTCTCCTGTGCATATGCCGCTCCCACAAGCAGGCTAAACAACAGAAAAAGACTTAGTAGTTTTTGTTTCATGTGTTTGTTTGTTTTTGGTTAAAAATTAATTTGAATAAATATAAATTTGATTGACTTATATTAAAACGGAGAAAAGAGAAGCGAACCGGCTATTCGCCTGGTTTAATAACTAACGCGTAAACACCTAATTGATGCATTACGTGGCTGGAAAAAGTATTATAAATAAAAAAATTGCAATCTATCATACAATTCATTTACCCACACCGAGAATTTGAAAAAGAGGGAAATTATCTTGGTAGATATGTGAAACATTTTCAAAATGAAGCACCTCTTGGCAAATGCTTATCATCTCTCATATTTCTATTTACGACAAAATAGTATCGTGTATAATTTCTTTCAAATATGCTCAATCGTATGGTTAATCCCTTAAATATTTTATATTTAAAAGCAAATCTACGCATTTGAAAATATTTTGCAAGTTTTTTGTTAAAATATGTTAAAAAACGCAAACTTGTTACCCAACAGGAGTAACAAACATGCAATAACACGAACAATGTCCAAATGAAAACTAATCGGATAACTGGCCTTTAAAAACCAATTGCGCAGGCCCTTGCAAGTAAATATCTGTAAAAGAGCCATCTAGCCGCCTGGTAAAATGGATATTTAATTGGCCTCCACGTGCCTGAATGGGTGTATCTATCTCGCCTTCCTGTCCACGATATTGCGCCATAGCTAAAGCAACAGCCGTTACGCCCGTACCGCAGGCTAATGTTTCGTCTTCTACACCCCGTTCATAAGTCCGTACTGCGTATCCGGCAGCCAATGGAGCCACAAAGTTCACATTAATTCCCGCTTTTTGATAGGTAGCATGATAACGAATGGATCGCCCAGCAGTGAATACATCCAAATGCTCCAAATCGTCTACCAAGAGCACGTAATGCGGTGATCCCGTATCGAGCACAAAGGCCTCGCCATCCTGACCAATGGCTGTTACATCAATCATTTTAAGGCTTACCCAATCGCCTGCATCATTGAGCGTAGCTTCATGCGCACCATCAACTGCTAGGAAAGTGGTTTTGTTGGTTATCAACCCAAGGTGTTTAGCAAAGGCTACTATGCATCTTCCTCCATTTCCACACATACTGCCTGGATTGCCATCAGCATTGTAATAAATCATCTCAAAATCGTAGCCTGCTTTATTCTGTAGTAACATCAACCCATCAGCGCCGATACCAAAACGCCTATCGCACAGATGGGCCACTAATGCCGTATTCGCCGCATCAAATTGTTCGTCGCGATTATCGATCAAAACAAAATCATTCCCCGCACCTTGATATTTGAAAAATTGCATATCACATCATTTAACAGTGCAAATCTAATAAAAAGTAGGATAAGGTAGTGTATCCGTCGCATGTTCATACTTTGTCTTCAGCAGAACCAAACCTTATTTCCTTACCTTCTGTTATAAAAAGAAAAATTGCATGCTCATCACGTTCAACAATAAAGGCATATACTGTGCACAAGCCGATGTTTATATAGATCCTTGGCAACCAGTACCAAAAGCCATTATTACGCATGCACATGCAGATCATGCACGCCCGGGGAATAAACACTATCTCTGCCATCAACACAGCGCCGCTTTATTAAAACTGAGATTAGGTGACCACATCAATATTCAAACGCTAGATTATGGCCAGAACATCCATATCAATGGTGTACAAGTTTCTCTTCATCCTGCGGGCCATATTATGGGTTCAGCACAAATTAAATTAACCTATAAAGGTGAAACTTGGGTTATTTCTGGCGACTACAAATTGGCTAATGATGGCATTTCGACGCCTTTTGAGCCTATCTCTTGCCAGCATTTTGTAACGGAATCTACTTTTGGCTTACCCATATATCGCTTTCCGTCTACCGAAACGGTTGCCACCAACATCCTAGCTTGGATAGAATCAAACCGCAAGCAGAACAAAAACACGCTCCTTGTTGGTTATGCATTGGGTAAAGCGCAACGATTAATTGAAACGGCAGCTTATTCAGGGCTTCCTATTTTTGCACATGGTGCTATCGCCAATGTACAGCAAACGCTGATTCAAGCTGGGCATCCTTTACATGCAGTAACACCAACCGCCACGATGGACCCCAAAGCAAAACAGGCTCCTTATGTTGTTGTATTGCCTCCAAGTGTCTTGAAATCCACTTGGCTGAAACGCTTCGCTCCTTATGAGATAGCCTATTGTAGCGGCTGGATGCAACTAAGGGGCGCAAGGAGGCGAAAAAATGTCAATAGAGGTTTTGTTTTGTCAGACCATGCGGATTGGGATCAGCTTCAAACGGCTATACGGGCAACCGGTGCTGAAAATATATATGTTACTCATGGCTATAAAACGGCTTTTGCAAGATGGCTTCAAGAATACGCTGGCTTAGAGGCGATCGAAATAGCTACGCCATATGAAGACGATCTTTTATTAGAGGAGGAAAAAGATGAAGCTATTTAATACCCTGTTTCAACAGATCGATCGTACCACGTCCACCCGTGAGAAGGTGGAAGCACTAATTGCTTATTTTAAACAGGCCAAATCGGCTGATGCCTTATGGGCCATCTATTTGCTCATTGGCAAATCAACGGGTCGATTTATCAAAACAGCTTGGTTAAGGCAAGCAGCGCTGAACCTGGCTCATCTCCCTCATTGGCTTTTTGAAGAATCGTATCACACGGTAGGCGATCTGGCCGAAACCATTGCACTTTGTCTTCCGGCGCCAACAAAGCATCAAACATATTCACTCAGCCAGACCATGGCTTTTCTTGGCAGTCTGCCATCTTTATCAGAGCAAGAGGCTCAAGCTGCAATCAGCAAACACTGGATGGAATTACCTATAGATGAGCGCTTCATATTCAATAAACTGATTACGGGTAATTTTAGAATGGGGGTATCCAAACAATTGGTTATAAAAGCGTTGGCAGAAACATATCATAAAAGTGAAAACGAAATAGCTCACCGATTGATGGGACATTGGCACCCGATGAATACCCCCATAGAACAGCTGCTAATTGATGACCTTTTACACGAAAAAAGCTTTGAACCGTACCCCTTTTTCTTAGCCTATCCATTAGATAAAGAGCCAGCCACACTCGGTAAAGTAAATGAATGGTTCATTGAGAGGAAGTTGGATGGCATCCGAGGACAGATCATTGTAAGGAATCAACACATATACATATGGAGTCGAGGCGAAGAACTGTTAACCGACCGCTTTCCTGAATTTCATGCCCTGGCAAAACAATTGCCAAATGGTACCGTCATAGATGGCGAAATCCTCCCCTATAAAGATGGAAATATATTACCTTTTTCGGTGATGCAGACCCGTATAAGTCGGAAACAACTAGGTAAACAGACGCTGGCCGCGGCACCTCTGGTCATGGTTTGCTATGACCTATTGGAATGCGACGGCGCTGATATCCGTGAATTGAGCCTGATGGAGCGAAGATCCTTATTGGAAAAGGTATTGGCCCTACCCCCATTAGAAAAGACGCCCTTGATGATTTCGAAGATTTTACCCTGTTCTTCCTGGGAAGATGTTGAACAAGTAAGAGAGCAAGCCCGCCAATACCAAGCTGAAGGTGTGATGCTGAAGCGAAAAACAAGTCGATACGAAGCTGGAAGGAGAAGGGGGAATTGGTGGAAGTGGAAAATAAATCCCTATACTATTGATGGTATACTCATCTATGCCCAACCTGGGCACGGCCGAAGGGCAAACCTGTTTACAGATTATACGTTTGCTGTTTGGGATGCCGATAACTTGGTTCCATTTGCCAAGGCTTACTCAGGATTAAGTGATCAGGAAATCATAACCGTTGATCGCTGGATTAAACAACATACAATTGATAAATTTGGGCCGGTTAGGAGTGTAACACCCGAGCTCGTTTTTGAATTGGCTTTTGAAGGGATCAGCGCATCTAACCGGCATAAATCGGGTATTGCGCTCCGCTTTCCAAGAATCGTACGATGGCGGCACGATAAAGTAGCAAAGGAAGCCAACACGAAAGCTGATTTACTGGATTTGTTAGATCATAAGTAAACAGCTTCCGAGTGATACGTTTTAAGTAGTAAGTTTTAAGAGTGGAACACCAGATAAAACGAACTGATTACATCATTAAAATTGGATACTCACAATGAGCGTACTGGGGAGCGTACACTATACGTATAACTTACAACGTATTCACTTAAAAAGTCTTGATACTTGTATCCTGATACTTGATACTAAAAGCAACAAACATGCTAGGCGATCAATGGTTTCAATTAAAAAAATGGATTCCGCATCGGTTTCAACAAGAAACCTGGGCAGCCGTAGTGGCGGGCAAGTCGGGTTTGTTAAACGCACCTACCGGTTATGGTAAAACATATGCGCTATGGTTCGGTATACTGGAACGGTTGCTTGCTAAACGCGATCGATCATCGAAAAATGCCAAACAACGCACCTTTTGTCTTTGGATTACCCCACTACGGTCGCTCTCCCAAGAAATGGTTTTGGCTCTGAATAGAGTGAATGAAGATCTTCATTTGCAGTTGGATATTGCTTTACGTACAGGCGATACGCCTTTGAAAGAACGTCAACGACAGTTGCTTGCCCACCCTGATGTCTTAATTACCACTCCGGAAAGCATCCACCTCATGCTCGCGCAAAAAGGATATCCCGAACGATTAAAGCACCTTCAAGTGATCGTAGTAGACGAATGGCATGAGCTTTTAGGCAGCAAACGGGGAGTGCTGACTGAACTCGCTTTATCACGGTTAAAGCATCTGAACAAGCATTTACAAATTTGGGGTATTTCGGCAACTATTGGCAACCTAGAAGAAGCCAAAGAAATTTTATTGGGTCACAAAAGTGGAGTCATAATCAAGGCCAACTTACCAAAAAAGACAGAAATTACCACCGTATTACCCGATATATTAGAAAAATTCCCCTGGGGTGGGCATTTGGGCATTCATCTAGCAGCAAAAGTATTGCCCATTATCAACCAAAGTAAAACGACACTCATCTTCACAAACACCCGGTCGCAAGCAGAAATCTGGTATCAAGAGCTGCTCAAGCTGCAACCTGATTTGGCTGGGATTTTAGCTTTACACCATGGCTCGCTGAGTGAAGAAATCAGGCAATGGGTTGAAGCTGCATTGCATAACGGAACACTCAAAGCCGTTGTGTGTACGAGCAGTCTCGACCTTGGTGTCGATTTCCGTCCCGTGGATACGGTCATTCAAATAGGCTCGGCAAAAGGTATTGCCCGTTTTTTACAACGTGCAGGACGCAGTGGTCATCAACCGGGTGCAACCAGTAAAATTTGGTTTGTACCTACACATTCGCTCGAAATCATAGAAGGCGCAGCCTTGCGTTATGCTGAGCAACACCAACTGATGGAAAACCGCATTCCGTATATTCGTTCTTTCGACGTGCTCATTCAATACTTAATCACCCTTGCCGTTTCAGAAGGCTTTGTTCCTGACGAAATCTTTAACGAGGTAAAAAGCACACATTGCTTTGCGTCTATTACTCCTGAAGAGTTCCATCAATGCTTGCTTTTGATTACACAAGGAGGAAAAACGTTAGATGCCTACGATGAATTTCATAAGGTTGTCATTGAAGACGGGTTGTATAAAGTAACAAGCAAAAAAATAGCCATGCGCCATCGCCTCAGCATTGGTGCAATTGTGAGCGATACCATGATGCAGGTCAAATACGCAAGCGGCAAATACATAGGTAGCATTGAGGAATGGTTTATCTCCCGTTTAAACGTTGGCGATACCTTTTGGTTCGCTGGCAAAAACCTCGAATTGTTACGCGTAAAAGATTTGCAGGCCATCGTTAAGTTATCTACCAAGAAAAAAGGGCTTGTACCTTCTTGGATGGGCGGCCGTCTACCTTTATCTACCCATTTAGCTTTTGCCATTAGACATATACTTGATCAATGGCAAGGTACCGCGTACCATGAACCTGAAGTATTGTTTTTAACACCGCTTTTTGAAGAGCAAGAACAACGCAGTACCTTGCCAAACAGTAAGCAGCTGGTTATCGAACAAACACAAACAAAAGATGGTTATCATATATTCTTTTTTCCGTTCGAAGGAAAATTTGTGCACGAAGGAATGGCGGCATTGATTGCACATAGGCTGGCCAAAACAAGGGCATATACATTCTCTGTAGCACTCAATGATTATGGTTTTGAGCTTTTGAGTGATCAACCGATCGATATGCAAGAGGCTATACAGCATGGATTATTTACAATGGATAATCTCAGTGAAGATATACAGCAAAGCATCAATATGACTGAGCTTGCACGCAAGCGCTTTCGGGACATTGCTGGTATCGCCGGTTTAGTATTCCAGGGATTTCCGGGCAAGAAAATCAAAACAAAGCATCTGCAAGCCAATGCCGGTTTATTCTTCAAGGTCTTTGAAGAATATGAAAATGACCATTTATTATTAAAAGAAGCCTACGATGAGGTATTCGATTTTCAATTGGATTATGCACGCTTAAGGGCCGCATTTAAACGCATTACAGAAAACAAGATCATGATCAGGCACCCACTACACTTAACGCCCTTTGCTTTTCCTATATTTGCAGAGTCTTTTAGAGAACGTTTCAGCAATGAAGCGTTAGAAGACCGCTTAAGCAAAATGATAGCCCAAATAGAATGATCGATTATCTCGCTCTTCAACTGAATCAGACACCCGTTTATTTACTTGCAGAAAAAGGCCTATTTCTGCCACTAAGCCGTACACTGGTTTTAGCCGATTTACATTTGGGAAAAGCAGCGCATTTTAGAAAATCAGGCATCATGATTCCAGCTCAGGCAGGTACGCACCAGGACTATCAAAACCTGCATCGTCTGATCCTGAAATACAATCCACTACGTATCATTTTTTTAGGAGATCTTTTTCACAGTGTAGAAAATGCCTCTTGGCAATATTTTATTGCCTTTGCCCAGCAATATCCCCAGCTCCAACTATCATTAATACGCGGCAACCATGATATCTTACCTAGAATCCGGTATAATGAAGCCAATTTGTTGATCTATGAAGATCAATTGGCAGAAGGAGACCTCATTTTTTCACATGCACCTTTAAACGAGGTGCCTTCAGGAACGCTGAATATGGCGGGGCACATCCATCCGGCTGCAACCTTAAAAGGTACAGCCAAACAATCGCTCCAATTACCTTGCTTTCATTTTGAGCCCCCTTATTTGTTACTTCCTGCGTTTGGTAGCTTAACCGGAACTTACATTTTACCTAAAGGTCGCGGAAAGCAGTTTGTAGTAACCGGAAAAATGGTAAAGGAAATCTAACACACCAAACAAAAACCCAGGCTCAATAGTTATAAGGAAACGTTGCAGCAAATTGGCAACGATAATCCAAACAATTGAACTTAAAGCATAAAGGCAATGAAATCAAAAATCTATGCATTATTGACCTTGTGGATGCTGGCGTTTACGTTCAGCAGCCCCATTACCGCCATGGCAACCCCTAAAGAAGAGGCAAAAGAAATGGCGGTCTCAAAAGAAGAAGCGGCAAGGCAAATCAATGAGATGAAACGGCGGGTAGAAGAGATCAAGGCAATGGACAAGTCTACTTTAACGAAGGCAGAAAGAAAGGCTCTTAGAAAAGAGTTACGAGAAATGAACAAACGCGCCCGTGCCCTAGGCAGCGGAGGCGTTTATTTATCTGTAGGCGCTATCATTATCATCATCTTGGTGCTGATTTTAATTCTTTAAAAGCGAAAAGCTTTAAGCGAAAAGCCTAAAGCGGATAACATTCAGAAGCGGCAACGGCACGGGCAGCAACAGAGGAATGGCAATAAAACTAAAGTGCCATTGTTGCTGCCCGTACTACTAATCTGGATTTCCCGTGCACCCCGAGAGCTTATTCTTATAACCTAAAACTTACAACTTAGAACTCAAAAATCTTGAACGAACAAAGAACCTAAAAATGATCTTAACACTTATATCTAAAAAAATCACTAAACTTGTAGTTACAACATTTTATTAACATTTAAAGGAATCTGTAACTAAATATTTAAGCGACTCGCCAGATATGATACTCATTGTTGATGATAAACAAGAAAATCTCATTTCTTTACGAAAATTTTTGGAAGCCAACCACTTCAAAGTTGACGTAGCCTCATCTGGAGAGGAGGCCTTAAAAAAGGTATTAAAACAAACTTACGCACTTATTATATTAGATGTACAAATGCCTGGTATGGATGGCTTCGAAGTAGCCGAGCTCATTTCAGGATATAGCAAAACCATCGATACACCCATTATTTTTCTATCGGCCGTTAACACGGAAAAAAAATTCATTACAAGAGGCTATGAGACCGGTGGAATTGATTATCTCACCAAGCCATTCGATCCGGATATATTACTGCTTAAAGTCAAAACGTTTTATCGACTTTTTGAACAAACACAGGCCATGCACCAAATGCAAGAGACGTTAAAGCAAGAAATCGAACATCGAAAACTCTTAGAGAATAAGAAGGATGAATTTATTAGTATTGCTAGCCACGAGTTAAAGACACCGTTAACCAGCGTACGAGGATACTTACAATTGTTAGAACGTTTACCCGAAACCGCTCATAGCGAAAAATTAAAAACTTATCTAAATAAAACCAGTACACAATTAGACAAGCTGCGCGATTTAATAGATGATCTACTTGATATCTCGAAAATAGAAAGTGGTAAAATGAAATTTAATTTTCAGTATATCTCTCTGGAAAAACTGATTGAAAATACCATCGAAAATATTAGCCAAATGCACCCACAACATACCTTCAATCGCATAGGCCATGTAGATTGTATCATTTATGGTGATGAAATGCGATTAGAGCAAGTACTTATCAACTACTTAACCAATGCCATTAAGTACGCTCCTAATTCAAAGGAGATCGACGTTATTTGCAAGCTAATTAAAAACGATCGAATACAAATTGGTGTACGTGACTTTGGTATTGGCATTCCTCCTGATAAGGTAAATCATCTTTTTGATAAATTCTATCGCGTAGAAGAATCGTCCTATAAATTTCAGGGTTTGGGTATGGGGCTCTACATCTGTAAAGAAATTATTGCACGCCACCACGGCGAATATGGTGTAGAAAGTGAAGTGAACCAGGGATCGTTTTTCTATTTTAATTTACCTGTAAACGTGCAATAAACAGTCATTTAAAAACCAATAGCGATCAACAAAGTATGAAGCATCGATTTAATCTGATACCACTTAATTATAAATTAGCTCTATTGGGGCTTGTTCCGCTTATGGCACTCATTTTTTTCTTCTACTTACTCGATAAAGAAAAAAACGAACGCATTACTGGTGCAAATAATTTCATTCATCGAATCAACCTTGCCTTAACAGCCGATAAGGTTATTGAGCAATTACAACAAGAGCGACGGTTGGCTTTGAATAAAATTTTCAATGAAGATGATAAAGGATCACTTAGCGTACAACAAGGTAAAACCGATGATGCTATACAACAATTGAACTTATTTGCTGATAGTGGATTAAATGCAGATTATGCTGATTATACCTTCATTAATGAGTTGCCGGCCTGGCGGGCGAGCATCAATCGAGGCACCATGGCCTATGAAGAAACATTCAATAATTATCAAAAAATTACAGAACGTCTAGCGGCCTTTTCTAAGGTTTCTACAGATTATATCAATATGAATGAAGCGCTAGGTCCTAAGATGGCACAGCGCGATATCTTGTCCAACTTGGTCAACTACTTTACCATGCTCCGACTACATGTCTATTTTACCGTTGCTGATCATGCTCGTGAAAATGTGAATTATGCGCAATTCAAAATGAATTATGAATTGCTCCAGTCTTATTTGAAGGAACTAGAGAGCTTGGATAAACGATTTAAGCAAGATAACGGAGCCATTCTTCATCATCATGCAGCGTTCAGCAGAACCCTTAATTACTACAAGGCGATCTATGAAACGAAAACATTGCCCGAACAATTTACTCCAGACCAATGGTGGAATGTATCGGCTACAGCGACCGATTTTTTAAAATCGCGCTTGTCTAATGCCATACAAGGCATTAGCGATAGTGCTGCCATGGTATACCAACAAGAGGTATACGATCGTAATTTCACACGGGGTGTACTGGTTTTCTGTGTCTTAGTGATTATTGGCTTGGTATATCTTGTTATTAGAAATATCGCAACACACCTATTTGAGCTCCAAGAAGTAGCTACTAAAATAGCCCTTGGCCATACCCAAATAGCGCTACCAGCCTTTGCCAAAGACGACTTAGGGAAGGTGGCACTTGCTATAGCTAAAATTGACGAAAGCAATCAACATTTAGCGCACGCGGCAAGTGAAATTGGCAAGGAGAATTATGAAGCGCCCATTGTTCCAAAAGGGGCACATGATGTGTTAGGTCATGCGCTGCTCAATATGCGCAACTCCCTCGAACTACACGCGCAAAAAGACAAACGCCAGCTATGGCTTCAAACTGGCGCTGGTTTTATCAATAATCTTATTGTGGGCAGAAGTGAGCTAAATGATTTCAGTTTAGAAATATTGCAAGCCTTAGTGACTTACTTGGATGCCGCTATTGGCACCTACTATATCGGAGAAAATGGAAAAATATTCGACCTATTAAGCAGTGTGGGTGTAGCCGATCGTGCAGAACTCCCACAACGTATTGCATTGGGTGAAACATTAATTGGCAAAGCTGCTTTAGAAAAGAAAAGCACATTATTGACCGAATTACCAGAAAATTACCTCCACATCCGAACAAGCTTGGGTACCAGTACCCCCCAATGGGTGCTCATTATTCCACTCCTACATGAGGGCGAAGTAGAAGGCATTATAGAAATTGCATCCATTAACAGCATGCAGGAAGCGACATTGGATTTTGCAAACAGTATTTCAACCAATGTAGGGGCAGCAATACATGCTATTAAAAGCCGCATACGTCTTAAAGAGTTGCTGGAAGAGACTCAGGCCCAGACCGAAGAGCTACAAGCACAACAAACTGAATTGGAGAATCTGAACGTAGAATTAGAAGCGCAAGCAAATAAATTACAGGCATCGGAAGAAGAATTGCGCGTACAACAGGAAGAATTGCTGGAGGCCAATCAAGAACTCGAAATAAAATCGCAAGCGTTGGAAGAGAAAAACCAGGTCATCTTGGAACGCAATCTCGAGATACAGAAAAAAGCTGAAGACCTTGCCATCAGTACCAAGTATAAATCTGAATTCTTGGCCAATATGTCGCATGAACTCCGCACTCCTTTGAATTCTATTTTATTGCTATCTCGGTTACTGAGCGAAAACAACGAGGGGAACCTTCATGAAGACCAAATAGAATATGCACAAGTGATTCAATCATCTGGAAATGGTTTGTTGACCTTAATCGATGAAATTCTAGATCTTTCAAAAATCGAAGCTGGCAAAATGTCGCTCAGTTATGAAGATGTTTCTCTAAAAAACGTCATGACCGACCTCCAGCACCTTTTTGGCCCTATGGCCAAAGAAAAGGGCTTGCACTTGCATATAGAAAAAGATGAGGCTGTTGGTGAAAAAATTCAGACCGACAATCTCCGCTTACAACAAATTTTGCGGAACCTGATTTCAAATGCACTGAAGTTTACATCAAAGGGCTCCGTAACCCTCAAGATCCGCACCAACAAAGACAGAGCCGGATTTTTAGATTTCGTGGTTAAAGATACCGGCATTGGCATTCCAAAAGAAAAACATCAGCTCGTATTTGAGGCTTTTCAACAAGCCGATGGCTCTACCCGAAGGAAGTTTGGAGGTACAGGTTTAGGTTTATCGATTAGCAAAGAACTTGCCAAATTACTTGGTGGCTCACTCACCATCAACAGCGGAGTAACGAAAGGGGCAGAATTTGTAGCCACGATACCCATTACCCAGCCAGAAAACAAAGAAGAAGAGCAAGCAGCAGAGCCAATTGAAGTCGCCTCCAAATTAGCGAACCAACAACAGACGACGCATAATCCGCCAATGGTGAGACAGGCTCAACAACAGGCAGCTGTGCCTACACCTTTTATTAGCAGCACCATTCCTAACGAGCTGGACGATGACCGAGATCAAATTGCAGAAGGAGACAAACTCTTATTGATTATTGAAGATGATACCAAATTTGCCCGTGCTTTAATTGATTTTTCACATCAACACGAATACAAAGTCATTACTACGGTACGTGGTGATCTAGGGATTGAGCTAGCGGAAAAATATTTACCGCATGCCATTTTGCTCGATATCGAGCTACCTGTAAAAAATGGTTGGCAGGTAATGGATGAAATAAAAAACAATCCCGCAACGCGTCATATACCCGTACACATCATGTCTTCTCATGAGGTAAAGCGTGAAAGTATCACAAAAGGGGCCATTGATTTTATCCGAAAACCCATGGCCTTGGAACAAATTTCCCAAATTTTTAGCCGAGTAGAGGAGGCCTTATCTGCTGGCCCAAGGAAAGTGTTGATTATTGAAGACAACTTAAAACATGCTCAAGCGCTTGCCCATTATTTGGAGAGTTTTGAAGTCAAAACCGACATCAGCAAGGATATTCAATCGGGTATCAATTTATTAAAAAGTCATGAGGCCGATTGTGTTATTCTCGACATGGGTATTCCAGATGCCAAGGCTTACAAAACACTAGAGACCATCAAGTCTGATGCTGGTATGGAAAATCTACCGGTCATCATCTTCACAGGCAAGCACCTTTCTCCGGCAGAAGAGTTAAAAATCAAGCAATATGCAGATTCCATCGTTGTTAAAACAGCACATTCATACGAAAGGATACTGGATGAAGTAGCGCTCTTTTTGCATCTGGTAGAAGAGACCAAAGAACCCACACAAAAAAAGGAAAAAGCACAATTGCAGAGTAGCTTAACGGAAGTATTAAATGGAAAAACGGTGCTTATTGCAGATGACGATATTCGCAATATATTTTCGTTGACCAAAGCACTAGAACGTTATAAAATTCATGTGATTGCTGCCGATAATGGCCGTGAGGCCCTTGCTTTCCTTCAAAATAACGCTAAACAGATCGATATAGTATTAATGGATATGATGATGCCCGAGATGGATGGTTACGAAACAACAGCACGCATCCGGCAAGACACCCGTTTCAAACAGCTTCCAATCATAGCAGTAACAGCCAAGGCAATGATGGGCGATCGGGAAAAATGCATCGCGGCGGGTGCTTCTGATTATATTTCAAAACCGGTAGATATTGATCAATTAATTTCTTTGTTAAGAGTATGGCTCTACCACTAAATCAACCACAGCAAGATAAAATACTCATCATTGATGACGAACCTTTAAACATTTTAGCCCTCTGTGCTGTTTTAAAATCGAGGGGTTATCATACCATAACAGCTCATAGTGCAAAAGAAGGAATGGATAAACTATTAAACGATAGCGCTATTAAAATGGTATTGATGGATATGATGATGCCCGAATTGGACGGCTATGAAGCCACCCAAATGTTGAGGGAGAACAAATTGACTCGAAGTATACCCATTATTGCTGTAACGGCGCAAGCCATGACCCACGATCGAGAGAAGTGTATAGCTGCTGGAGTGAATGATTATGTTTCTAAACCAATCGACATTGATGTGCTCCTAGCTGTCATAACGAAATATATGTAACAGATTATATGTGGCAAATCCCGGTAATTGATGATGCAGAGCTTGATATTATCATTAACGATTTACAAGAAATACACGGTTATGATTTTAGGGATTATAGCCGCGCTTCACTTAAACGGCAAGTAAATCGTTTATTTACACTGGATAAATTTCCGAGTTTTGCAGAGATGCGCTATCGATTAAAGTCGGATAAAACTTATTTAAAGCGCTTTGTGGAAACGATTACTGTTAACGTGACAGAGATGTTTCGCGATGCAGACTTTTATCGTTACCTGCGCGAACATATACTCCCTACCCTAGGCACCTATCCCTTTATCCGTATTTGGGTGGCGGGGTGTTCTACAGGTGAAGAGGCCTACTCCATTGCTATTTTATTAAAGGAGGCTAATTTATTACATAAAGCCCTCATCTATGCAACAGATATCAATCCTGCTGTATTAGAACGGGCTCGCCAGGGTATTTTTAATCTAAAGAGCATGAAACTCTATTCCGAAAATTATATCGATACAGGCGGTATAGATGATTTTTCTTCTTATTATACAGCCAATTACCACTATGCCAAACTACATCAAGAATTTAACAAGCGTATTATTTTCAGTCAACATAATCTCGTATCCGATAGTTCATTTAATGAATTTCAATTAATCACCTGCCGTAATGTGCTCATCTATTTTAATACCGCTTTACAAAATCGGGTCTTCAATCTATTCGACAGCAGTTTGACGCGGCTTGGATACTTAGCTTTGGGAACAAAAGAAACATTGCTGTTTTCTCCATTAGCCCGCCGCTATAAGCAGGTAGACCCCACGATGAAAATCTGGCGTAAACAGCAGGAGTTAGCGGAAAACTAATTATTTATGCTGATTTTTCACTATGTTTGTGACGCTTCTGTACACAAGAAAAGCAAAACACATTCATGCTAAAACTGGAGGAGATCAAAAAACCAATCGAAACAGAACTAGATGCCTTTGAGCTCAAATTCAAAGCATCCATGCGCAGTTCTGTTCCGTTACTAGATAGAATCACCCATTATATTGTAAAAAGGAAAGGCAAGCAAATGCGACCCATGTTTGTGTTCTTCGCTGCGGGTACTTGCGGAAATATCAACGAGTCTACACATCGCGGAGCTGCATTGGTCGAACTGGTACATACTGCCACACTGGTGCACGATGACGTAGTTGACAATTCGTATCAGCGCAGGGGTTTCTTTTCAGTCAATGCCTTGTGGAAGAACAAAATTGCCGTACTAGTAGGCGACTTTCTCTTGAGTAAAGGACTCTCATTATCAGTAAAAAATCAGGATTTTGAGTTCTTACGCATATTAAATGAAGCAGTAACCGAAATGAGTGAGGGCGAGCTGCTACAAATGGAAAAGGCACGTCGGTTGGATATAGATGAAAAGGTTTACTTTGAAGTAATCCGACAAAAAACAGCTTCGCTCATTGCCTCCTGCTGCGCTTGTGGAGCGGCATCGGCAAATGCCCCCATGGAAATTGTTCATGCCATGCATGCCTTTGGTGAAAAGGTGGGCATTGCCTTTCAAATTAAAGATGACCTCTTCGATTTTGGATTTGATGACGTGGGTAAACCCTTAGGGATAGATATTAAAGAAAAAAAATTGACCCTACCACTCATTTATGCGCTGAATAATACAGATAAAAAAACAAAACGCTACATCATCAATTTAGTAAAAAACCATAACGAAGACAACAAAAAGGTGATGGAAGTAATAGAATTCGTACGCACAAGTGGTGGATTGGCTTATGCAAAAGAGCAAATGCTGGCTTATCAGCACGAAGCTTTTCAAATCCTAAAGACTTTTCCGGATAGTTCATACAAAATCGGATTAGAACAATTGGTGCGCTTTACTACCGAGAGAAACAAATAACCATGGCAAACGAACTGATATTTTTCTTTGGCTTTCTAACATTTATTGTGCTCATGTTGGCCATTGACTTGGGCTTATTCAATAAAAAAGATCATGAAGTCTCTTTTAAAGAAGCGGCTATCATGAGCAGTGTTTGGGTTGCTTTTGCATTGGCATTTTATGTTATCTTACGTTTATGGGGTGATCAATTACACGATATTCAAGATTTTGCGCACCTTCAGGAAGTTACAAGCAAACATTTTCACAACATCAAGCTTATTCCAGAAAATTTTACCGCGAGTATTGAAATTTATAAAAAGAATTTAGCCCTTGAATATATTACAGGATATGTTATTGAATATGCGCTTTCTGTAGATAACATATTTGTGATGGTACTCATCTTTACTTCTTTTGGCGTACCACCGAAGTTCTACCACAGAGTATTGGTTTGGGGCATTATAGGAGCTGTAGTTATGCGGTTTCTATTTATATTCTTAGGTGCTTCGTTGATCAATCGATTTGAATGGATTCTGTATCTCTTTGGTGTTTTCTTAGTATATACGGGCATCAACATGTTTATAAACCGAAACCAAGAAGAAGAAATAGACCCAGAGAACCATAAAGTGGTGCGGTTTGCTTCTAAATACTTTTCGGTTTACCCCCAATTTGTTGGGCATAATTTCTTTCATAAAGAAAACGGCAAAAAATTTATCACTCCGCTACTACTGGTATTATTGGTTATCGAATTTACCGACCTCATTTTCGCCGTGGATTCTATACCAGCCATTTTTGCAGTAACAAAAGACCCTTACTTGGTATTCTTCTCTAACATTTTCGCTATCTTGGGTTTAAGATCGATGTTTTTCTTATTGGTTAACATCATTCATAAATTCCATTACCTTAAAGTCGGATTGGCCTTCTTGCTTATTTTCATCGGAGTAAAAATGTTGGCTCATCATTGGTTAGAAACGATTGGCTTTACCACCGCTCATTCCCTATATGTAATTATTGGTATTTTAGCTGTAAGTGTTATTGCATCTTTGGTATTCCCTAAGAAAGCGGATAATTAGCACCACCGCCACATTTCTAGCTTTCCGCTTTACGCTTTCCGCTTTACGCTTTCCGCTTTATGCTTTACGCTTTATTAAGCCATCCATCAACCGCTCGCTTCGCATTCCGATGGCGTTCTTCACCCAACCCCGATATGAGCTGATAGGTTGCGCCTAAATTGTCCAGTTCACTTTTCCACACCTCAAGAAAATGACTGCGCTGTTCCGGTTTAGGAAAATCCCTTAAAGGATCGTCTTCCCAAGGTAAATCAATGTTCATCAGCAGATAAAAATCATAGCGATGTTGCAATAACCGGTCCTTTACTTCCTGAGGCGTATCTCCAAATAAGTAGTCACACCATACCTTTACAGTCAAAAAAGTAGTATCACAAAATAGGAGGTTGTGTCGAGCTAAGGGCTCCAAGCTGCGTTCAAGTGCTAGCTGACCATAATAAATATTCAATTCATCCTGTAAAGTATATGCTCGATGAAGGTTTAAACAATATTCCCTGGAATATTCGGGTACACAGATGGTTTTGTAGGTTCGTGCCAATCGTTCCGAAATCCATGATTTTCCCGTCGATTCAGGGCCAACAATGGCAATTTTTGATATGGATTGATTTTTCATAATTTCCCAGATAAGCTACTTTTACCAACTATGTTTACTAACATCGTAGCGAACCGTTAAAATACAATTTACGCTGTGGTAAAAGGCTCCTGCCTGTTATCCCAAAAATACAAGAGATTTATCTGATTATTAGAAGTAATTTCGTAAAACAAGGAGGTCTGTTTAACAATTACACACTGCCTTATATTTTCCGAATAAGAAGATTTAAATAGATATGGGTTATTCCTAATTAGCTTTATATGTCTTGCTATTTCCTTCATCAATTTCTTACTAGATGAAAGCCCCCACTTTGTCTCTACCTTCTGAAGGATACTATCCAATGTGTCTTCTGCAGTCTTAGTCCAAAAAACGGTATAGCTCACAGGTATTTCTTATATTTAGACATGACCGCATCATGCGTCCTTAGCCTCCCCATCATAACATCATTCTGCCCTTTTTTAATACCCTCTTTAACATGGTCTGGGATATGATTAATCTTAGTCAACAAGAAATCAATAAAGTCCTCTGCTTCCTGACGCATATGCTCCGGAAGCAGTTGCAATTTATCAGCGATATTCAAACTCTCCATTATACAAATATAATTCTTTTTATCAAAACTGCCGATAACCCGTGTCAATTTTACTGGGGCCGGAATGGAGCCTTGATTATAAATATTATCTATGGTCTTGAGCATAATCTTACCAATTAAACACATAAAATAACCCGTTTTATCATGCACAAAATCAAATTCATTTCGCTGCCAGCACCTTTTTTATATTTTTTATCCGGGATAAACTAAAAAAATACTATCTTTGCACTCCGACAAAGCAGTCGGAATTCTCTTCACCATTATTAAGCTTTCCTGCACTGTTTACCGCAACGTTCTTTTTAGAAATTAATACTTTTTGAACATATAAAATGCCAAAAAACACCTCCATCCGCTCGGTGCTGATTATCGGTTCGGGCCCAATTATTATCGGACAGGCCTGTGAATTTGACTATTCGGGTTCTCAAGCCGCTCTTTCTTTAAAAGAGGAAGGTATCGAAGTTTCTATTATTAATTCAAACCCCGCAACCATTATGACCGATAAGGTCATAGCCGATCATGTTTACCTGCTACCCCTGAACACGGATAGTATTGAACAGATATTGAAAGAACGTCAAATTGATGCGGTATTACCCACCATGGGCGGGCAAACGGCTTTAAATTTGTGTATTGAAGCCACAAATAGAGGGATTTGGGAAAAATACGGTGTGCGGGTAATCGGCGTAGATGTGGCCGCTATCGAAAAGACGGAGAACCGCGAAGAATTCCGCCAGCTGATGGTAGATATCGGCATCGGTGTGGCCAAGTCAAAAATTGCCAATTCCTTCCTAGAAGGTAAAGAAGCTGCACAAGAAATTGGTTTCCCACTTGTAATACGCCCCAGTTACACTTTAGGTGGTACAGGAGGGGGCTTTGTGCATAAAAAGGAAGATTTCGAAGCTGCATTAAGCCGTGGCTTACAGGCATCACCCACACATGAAGTATTGGTAGAACAGGCTGTACTTGGCTGGAAAGAATACGAGCTGGAGCTTTTGCGCGACAACGAAGATAATGTGATCATCATCTGTTCGATCGAGAATTTCGATCCGATGGGCATCCATACGGGCGATTCCATCACGGTAGCACCGGCCATGACGCTGAGCGATACTTGCTATCAAGAAATGCGCAACCAGGCCATTAAAATGATGCGGGCTATTGGCAACTTTGCAGGTGGATGTAATGTACAATTCTCCGTGAATCCAGAAAATGAAGATATCATCGCCATCGAAATCAATCCTCGGGTTTCACGTTCATCGGCACTGGCCTCTAAAGCAACAGGGTATCCCATTGCCAAGATTGCAGCGAAACTGGCCATTGGTTACAATTTGGATGAACTCGAAAACCAAATTACCAAAACTACTTCGGCTTATTTTGAGCCTACATTGGATTATGTTATTGTTAAATCGCCTCGTTGGAACTTCGCGAAATTTAAAGGGGCCAATCGAGAACTTGGCTTACAAATGAAGTCGGTAGGCGAAGTGATGGCTATTGGCCGTACCTTTATTGAAGCACTGCAGAAGGCCTGTCAAAGCTTAGAAACCAATCGCCTTGGACTGGGTGCAGACGGAAAGCAATTGCGTAATCTGGAAGATATTATGCAGAGTTTGGAACACCCCAGTAGCGGACGTCTCTTCCATATCAAAGATGCCTTTGAGATGGGTGTTCCATTAGAGTCGATTCGCAAAGCGACACATATTGATAAGTGGTTCTTGGTACAGATCCAAGAATTGGTCGAACTCGAAACGGAATTAAAACGTTACTCGCTCAATAATATACCGAAAGATTTCTTCCTTACTTTAAAACAAAAAGGATATTCTGACGGGCAATTAGCTTGGATATTGGGCAATGTTACGGAAGAGGAAGTATACCAACGCCGGAGGGCATTAGGGATCAAACGGGTTTATAAAATGGTGGATACCTGTGCAGCCGAATTCCCAGCATTAACCCCTTATTATTATTCTACATTTGAAGAAGAGAACGAATCGATTCCAAGTGATAAAAAGAAAATCATTGTACTTGGTTCAGGTCCCAACCGTATTGGACAGGGGATTGAATTTGACTATTCGTGTGTGCATGGGCTATTAGCAGCCAAAGAAGCCGGATACGAATCTATCATGGTGAATTGTAACCCCGAAACCGTATCGACCGATTTCAATATGGCCGATAAACTCTACTTCGAACCCGTATTCTGGGAACATGTACGCGAAATTATCGACCTCGAAAAACCCGAAGGAGTTATTGTGCAGTTAGGCGGACAAACCGCTCTGAAAATGGCCGAACAACTGAAAGAAGCAGGCATCAAAATTATCGGTACCTCTTTTGAAAACATGGACTTAGCTGAAGATCGTGGTCGCTTTTCTGATCTATTAAAGGAACTGGATATCCCTTATCCAAAATATGGTGTGGCAGAAAACGCAGAGGAGGCTCTTAAAGTGGCTAACGAAGTAGGCTACCCAGTATTGGTTCGCCCCAGTTATGTATTAGGTGGACAAGGCATGAGCATCGTCATTAATGATGAAGAGCTGGAAAAAGCGGTTATTAAGATCATGAAAAACATGCCAGGCAATCGGGTACTGATTGATCACTTCTTAGACCGCGCAGAAGAAGCAGAATCTGATTCTATCTGCGACGGTGAAGACGTACATATCATCGGTATGATGGAGCATATTGAACCAGCAGGTATTCACTCGGGCGACTCAAGTGCAGTATTGCCCCCATTTAGCTTGTCGCAAAAGGTTCAAGACCAAATGGAACAGTATTCTATAAAAATTGCGCATGCATTGAACGTACGCGGTTTATTGAATATCCAATTTGCCATTAAAGACGAAAAGGTATATGTGATTGAAGCCAATCCGCGCGCCTCGCGAACGGTTCCTTTTATTGCGAAAGCTTATGATGTACCTTATATTAACATCGCAACGAAGATCATGTTGGGTGTAAATAAATTAAAAGACTTCCAGATTGAACGGAAATTAAATGGCTATGCCATCAAAGAACCGGTCTTTTCATTTGATAAGTTCCCTGACGTAGATAAACAATTGGGCCCTGAAATGCGCTCAACCGGTGAGGCCATCCGATTTATTAAAGATTTGGATGACCCGTATTTCCGACATATGTACGCAGAGAAATCGATGTATCTGAGTAAATAGCAATAAAAAACCCCGGGAATTTCCGGGGTTTTTTATTTTATCAAAAGCTTCATTTATTTTCCTATTTGTTTCTTTGCCTTTCGAAAAAGAACATTATCTTTGGAATAGCCAATTTTAGCGCGCAAAACAGCATGATTGATTATATATCCTTAACATTGGATTCATAGCAGCTGGGTAGTTTTGCCCCTAACCTTGATTAGATATGAAGATAAACGAGCAAGTGGTATCCGACTTTTGTCATGGCAGCGAACAAGCTTTTTTTCAAATATATACCCAATATCATTCAAGTATCTACCATTTTGCTTTCAAATATTTAAAAAGTGAAGAAATTGCGGAAGATATTACGCACGACACATTTCTCCGGTTATGGCAATATAGGGCGAATATACATCCTGAAAAGCCACTGATCAACTACCTGTACCGGATAGCGCGTAATGTTTTATTTAAGGAGTTAAAAAAATATAAAGGTAACTTACTTTTAAAAGAACGGTTGATAGCAGAATACCAAAACCAACAATTATTAGCCCCGTGTGTACACAGTGCGTATGAATTCCGTGAATACAACCGCATACTCGAACAGGCGATTAGCGACCTACCTCCCCAACGTCAACGTGTTTTTAAATTATGTAAACAAGAAGGAAAAAGTTATAAAGAAACTGCCATACAGTTAGGTATATCTGCCTATACCGTAAAAGAACATCTCACATTGGCTATGAAATCCATTAAAGAATATTTCATAGCCAATGGAGATTTGGTTTGCTGTTTCCTGCTGTACCTATATTGGTAATTACTTATCAGTTGTTCCACTTACTCCGTTGGAAAGTGGCAATTACCGGAAAATGATCGGATTCCTTATTTGCCCAAGTATAGGTACCGTAGCTGCTTACACTGAAGGCATTTAATGGAGCATACATAATATAATCAATCACACGGTCTGCATTATTAGTAGAAAAAGTAAACTGATTGCAATTATTATTCTTACATCCAAGTGTAAAATGCTTCGTCAGAATTCGAAGTGTTTCACTATCTGGTTTGGCGTTGAAATCACCTCCCACAATTACGGGCTTATCAAATGTTTTCACCAAATCAATCAGTTCGTTTGCTTGCCGTATCCGGTTAGCTTCGTTCGAAAGGTGATCTAAATGTGTACTAACAAAATAGCATTCTTCTTCATCTATCTCAATGGTAATACGGGCTACTGAACGGCGTTCACCACCCAATTCAGGTGTTACAGATAAAGTATAGGCTTTTTTTTCTTTAATAGGCAATCTAGACAATACAGCGTCTCCATAATCACCACTATACATATCTTCTGCTTTGGCAAAGAAATAGTCCATATCCGTTAACTTGCCAAGCTCTTTTGCGATATCTACATCCTTACCGTTACGCGTCGTAAACCGATCCACCTCTTGTAAGGCTACTAAATCCGGCTTCGCTCTATTAATAACGTCTGCTATCACTTGCAAATCTGGAATTCCACCGCTTCGAGCACCGTAAATATTATAGGTCATCACGGTAATGGCTGTGTTCTCTTTGGGTGGATCAGGTGATTCGTCCGGATTGGTTTTACTCTTGCTACATGACAAGAGTAAAACCGATACAACTAATACCCATATATATATTATTTTCTTCATCATTTTTACCTCATTTTAAAAGGCATTAATTTCAGCTATATGCGTTTGATAAAAATTATTATGCGTGGCCAGCACGGTAATCCGGAAATAACGTGCATGCTTAGCATACTCAAAATACAGCGTGCTTTCTGCTACATTCTCCAGTGTGAAGAGGCCTGCCTCTTCCCAGGATGCATGATCTAAGCTCGTTTCAATCAGCACGTTCTTTGGATTCCCCTGATTTCTTGGAACTCCTGCCGCATCCACTCTTCCGGCGAGTTTTAAGCCATGCAAATCCACCGCCGTTGAAAGATCAATGGTAATGTGATGGGGAGGTGTAGGTTTGGCCGCCCGCCATTGTGTGGCCCAAAACGTATTGTACAAACCATCGAGCGCATGCGCAACACGACCACCACCGGCACCCTCATCTTCATCTGTTGAAAAATCAACTACTTTCCAATTATCCCTTTCGATGTCCGGATAAGGATTACTTTCATAAGTTGAATTGACGATATAATAAACGGTTTTTAACTCTTCGTTGATCTGGGCAGCTCCCGTTACGCTGACTAATGAAACCGGAAGGATGTGTGCTCCTATTCCTGTTAACTTGGTCGGATTAACTTCAAGGTATAAGTATTGACTGTTTGTTTCGCCACTATTAATATGGGCAACATCTTCCACCAGACGGTAGCTCCCTTCGGGCATGACAGGGAAATGGGTATTATTTAAATCATTGTATTGATCTACCAATGAAGGGTTTGCTGCCAACTTTACGTCAATCGGACTCGAAGGAAGCTGAACCCCTCCATAGCCAACACCTAAATGAACTTTATACCATTCATCTTTCATGAAAAAGGTATTCTCAACCGTACCTTCGATTGCCTGTTGCAAGAAGACTTTAGCATAAGCGTCTGCATCTTGAACCTCGAAATCTTCTTCTTTACATCCCATAAAGAATAGTGGTAATAAAATCATTACCCAATATATTTTTCTAAATGTTATCATGTTACCAACCTGGATTTTGTACACAATTCGGATTTTTCTCAATTTCAACCTGTGGAATAGGAAATAAGTAGAAAGCCTTTCGAAAAACTCTCCTTTCAAAAGCTGTACGCTTAAAGAATGTTGGATCCGTATTCGATGTTCCGCCCTCTACATTCATACCATAGAACAAGCCTCCATCTGTCTGTTCGGCAATTTTCCAACGACGCGTATCAAAGTACCGGAGATGTTCCATAGTCAATTCTATTCTGCGCTCCGTTCTAATTTGAGCTTGCATTGCCTGCTGGCCGATTCCTGCATCAAGTGCCGGAATACCGCCACGCTCCCTAATTTGGTTTAAGTATTTCAATATATCCGGATTGCCAGGATCATATTCATTTAATGCCTCTACATAGTTTAGCAAAATCTCCGCATACCGCAGCATCACAAAGCTTCGTTGTACGCAACTTTGACGGGGATCATAGGTAGGCGATACATTCTTACGAAAAATATATCCTGTTTCAGAGTAATCGTGAGACCCTCCTTTACCTGATTCACCTGTATAATAAAGTTGGATTTCCCGTACACCCAATCCAGATGTCGTATTAATCCAATCGCTACCGCTATATCCTACTGTTACATAAAAGCGCGGCTCCCGGTTTACATACATATTAAAGGTTTGAACCGCCCGGGTGGCCACAGGAGACTGATAAGAACTAAATCCGGTTTCACTATAACCTGAAGCACCGTTGATAATAGGAGAGCCATTGGCCTGGTAGCCTGTAATAGGAATAGCTCCATCGCTCATTCGATAAGCATCAATCAATTGTTGTGTCGGCCCCATACTAGCATAACCATTGGCCAATCGGGGTGTGCAAGACCGTTGATAACTACAAAGTCCATTGGCATTTCTGGCTAATATCCACTCCTTATTCCATGAATCCAAAAATACATCCCGATACGATAAGTAAGGATCAATACTCCCATCGCCTTTGTACTTTTTATACAAGGCAATATTGCCTGTTGATTCTGCGTAATCGATAATATCCTTCGCCGCATCTGCAGCCCGCTTCCACTTATTCACATCATAGCTCGTATTCATTAAAGGCGTTCCATCGGGATTATTAAAACCTATATAATCATGATTACCATTATACAATGGACTAGCAGCGTATAACAGCACTTTACTTTTAATAGCCATACATAGTATCTGGCTGGCTCGTCCGAAATCATCTACCAATTCAGGTTTGTCAATATAGTGCATGGGTAAATCTGGCATTGCCTGATCCAGCTCGTTCACTATGTAATTCACGCACTCATCAAATGGTGTACGAGCCAGCTGCATAGCAGGGTCATCCAAAGGTGCATCAGGTGCAATTTCTTCATCTCCAACAATGATTACGGGGCCATATTGTTTCAGCAATTCAAAATAAAAGAACGCGCGTAAAAACCGAGCCTCTGCCTTCCGTTGCCGAATCAATTTTTCACCATCACGTTCCTGTAATATTTCTGCATTCCCATCGATATGATTCAAGAACGTGTTGGCAGAGCGAATAGCTTTGTAATACTCTGTCCAAAAATTCCAGTAATTAGAAGATGCGTTCCAATTTCCCAGATTTACACGAAATGGATTATTTCGCTGCGAAACATCGCAATCATCAGAGAGCACATCCCAGGGCGTATTATTCGTCCTATGTGCTTCATCTCTTATGTAACTATAAATATCTCCTAACCACTGTTCAGATAGATCCTTACGGTTAAAAACGTCTTCTAGGGTAAGTATATCGTCAGGTACTTGATCAAAAAAACCTTTTTTACAACCAGTAAGCGCAAACATTACCAAGACAAGCGTCATTATGGTTGCATACCGATTTACTGGGTTTATATATTTATTTATGATAGTCATTTCCTTTGCAGTTTTGAATTAGAAATCTAATGTTAAGCCCACGGTATATGAAGAGATATTGGGATACCTTGTTCCTCTGCCATCGCCAAGCTCTACATCCCAGAACTTAAAAGGGCTCCAAGTAAACACATTGTAACCAGACAAGAATAAGCTTGCTCCTTCAATACCATAACGGCCGATAAATTTCTTCGGTAAATTATATGATAACTGCACATTTTTTAACCGTAGATACCGTCCGTTCTTTACCCACCATGTGCTTTCGACATAATTGCTATTTGGGCTACCGTCTGATAAGCGCGGGTAGAAAGCATCCTGACGGGGGTTATCAATCGTCCACCGATCTTCAATGTTACTCAATAGGTTGCCCCGACTCATAGAAACGGAAAAAGGCATTAACCCCTCGCCATTCATACGAATATCTACATTACCAACTCCCTGAAACAGGGATGAAAGAGAGAAGGCTTTGTAACCGATGGTAAAACCAAAACCATACACCAATTTCGGAATCGTACCATAACCATAAGGTACGCGATCAAAATTATCAATAATTCCATCGCCGTTCACATCCTGAAATTTAATATCGCCCGGTTTTACTGTTCCCGGATGCAGGGGCCCATTATCGATTTCTTCTTGACTCTCAAATAGTCCCAAGGCAACTAAACCAAAACGTTGACTTAATTGCCTGCCACGCTGATCAAGCCATGGATAAGTAGGATTCGGTTGATCATTCTCAACGATTCTATTTTGATTATAGGTAATATTACCCATTAGTTGAACAGTAAAATCGTTAAACCTCCTATTAAATGTTACGTTTGCATCAAAACCTTTGTTATCAATAATGCCGAGGTTTCCTAAAGGAGAACTTTGCAAGCCTACATAATCAGGCACTGCTTTTCGCTGTATAAAAATACCGCTTCGTCGTTCTTTGAAAAAATCCAGTTGAAAATTCAAGCTATTTTGTGCCGTATACAGATCGAGCCCGATATTTGATTTAATAGCTGTTTCCCAAACAACATCTACCCCGTATTCCCCAATATTGTATCCGGAATTGATAATGGTATTGTTCCTGTTTTTCCCCAATAAATATCCACCTGTTTCTTTAATTGTTTCCAGATATGCAAATCGCCGTCCCTCAATCTGGCTATTACCTACTTTTCCATGTGAAAATCGGATTTTTGCCATTTGCACCGCATCTTTTAAGCCGCCAAAGAATTTTTCTTCGCTTAATACCCAGCCCAAACCAACAGAGGGAAAGAAACCGTAACGATGATCAGGTGTAAAATTTTCAGATCCATTATAGCCAAAATTCAGCTCAACAAAATATCGGTTATCATAACCATAGGTACCTCTACCTGATATACCGAGATAACGATAGGGTAATGAAGCAGTAAAATCGCCCGCTTGCGAATTTAGACGATCGCTTTGATTATATAACAACATACCGGTTACGTCATGTTTCTCGTCAAAAGTCCGTTGGTAATTCAGCGCAGACTCGATATAAATGGTGCGTTCGCCCTTGCTATTTCTGCTAAATTCTAAAAAGCGCTTATCTGATCGGTAAGTCTGTTCATACAACATGTTACCGTCTGCATCCCGACCCGTTGCCAAATAGGTGTCTGGTCGTTTTGTTCTTCGCATGCTGGTATAGTTATACACATCGAAAGAAAACATACCTGTTAAAGACAGGCCCTTTGTAATAAATGGTAGATCTTGGGTAACACGCAAATTAGAAAATAATTGGTTACGCCACTGATTGGCATAGCCAGTTTCTGTTAATTTCGCATATGGGTTTTCCAGATCACCAGAACGCCCATCTGCGATAAATCCATTTTCATATTTGACTGGGTGTAACACAGGTGTCATGTAATAAATACCTTCAAATATCTCCGCTTGAGAATATCCGGGATAATTGGTGTTACTCAGATAACCTTGCAATCCCAATTCTATTTTCGTATTGTTTGACGCTTTGATACTCAGATTGCTGGTCATGCTATAGCGCTTCTGACCCACTTTATTATCGTACTTGGTACTTTCTCCTTGCTTATACATCCCCGTCTCTTCTAAATAGTTCGCTCCAACATAATAAGTGGTACGATCCGATCCACCATTGATATTGATGTTACCTCGTCGTTGATTCCCAAACTTATTAAATAACGCGTCTGTCCAGCTTACATTGGGGTATAAATAAGGGTCTGAGCCATCAGCGGTCTGCTGAATAGCCTCGTCACTATAGATAGGAGCAGCTCCCCGATTGGTTAGTGCTTCATTAGACATACGCATATAGGTAGGGCCATCCGCAAATTCAGGAAGTGTTGTAAATTTGGTTAATCCCTCATAATAACGAAATGAGAACTTCGGTTTTCCAGCCACACCCTTTTTGGTATTGATAATGATAACCCCATTTGCTCCCCTTACTCCATATACAGCTGTAGCCGATGCGTCTTTCAAAATTGTAAAACTTTCAATGTCTTCTGGATCTACGTTAGACATCGTCCGCGGCACGCCGTCCACCAAAATCAAAGGCGCACTCAAACTCTGGCTGAATGTGGATATGCCTCGAATAAAAATATCGGAATCATCAAAACCGGGCTCACCGGTACGCTGCACACTTACCACACCAGCCAATCGTCCGGCCAATGCATTCGTTAAGTTGGCCACCGGCATTTGTAAATCTTTCGGACTAACCGTTGACTGTGCCCCAACCAAACTAATTTTTTTCTGCGTACCAAAGCCAACCACCACTACCTCGTCTAACCCAGCCTCTGTTGCCTCCATTGTTATGTCTACAACACCTTGCTTGGCTATAACCCGCTCTTCAGATCGATAGCCTATCAATGAGAATACCAACGTTGATTGTGCCGGAACGGAAATGATGTATTTACCATTAATATCCGTAGTCGTACCGATACCTGGTTTGTCCTTAACGGTTACAGAGACACCCGCCAAAATACCTACCGAATCGCGTACTTCCCCACGGACTTCAACCATGCCCTGCGATGCTGGTTTCCGGACATTTTCCGACTTCTTCGTTAATAATACAAAACCATCTTCTACCCGGTACGTTAAATCTGAAGGAGATAAAATAGCCGTTAGTATCTCTTTTACTTTCTTATTCCCTTGGTAGTTTACCCGCCTATCAGACGGAAGCAACGAAGTATTGTAAGCCATCGGCAATCCGGTTTGCAATTGCAATTGTTCCAACGCTTGATTTAAACTGAGATTAACAAAAGAAACTTCGGTCACTGTTTCCAATTGTTTTTGGCTGTAGCTCTCTTTTGCGGTTAATAACATGGCAAGGCCTGCTATTAAAAAGATAACTAAACTGGATATACGCATAAATTGTTTATATTTAAGGATATCACTTAATCTTAATATTTTGTGCATATTTGTTTTAACTGATTAGAATGATTCAATAATTCGGTCCTTGCAAGAAGTTTCTCAGGCTAGCTTTGCAACGGATTGTCAGTCATGACCGACATAGCGCGTCAACGCTTGTCGGTTATTTTTCATGTTGGGGGAATAGTAAAGGTTTTCATCATAACTTTCTTTTGATTTATCTATTTTGAAATTTAATGTTGTTTCAAATACCAACCGCCCTTGCGTTGCTCCAATGTACCACGACTAATAGCAGCCAAAGTTTTCATAACCACTGCAATGGGCTTATTATTAATGGTTATACTGAATGTGGCCTGATCCAGTGCAGGATCTATAGAGATACGTTCACCGTAATAGCGAGATAGATAAGCTGCCATAAAAGATAGTGGCTTATTAAACAGAAAGAGTTTACCTTCCGTCCAATCGTTAAATTTGCTAATAACTTCCTTGTCCCAAACACCTGCTTTTTCGTTGAAGCGCGCCTGCTCATGCGCTCCTAACGTTACCAGTGGATTGCCAACATCCACATGCGCTTGCCAACAGCTTGTTAGATCATCTGCTGCTAATGCCGCATGCTTCTCCAAATGAATAACCTGTACTTTACCTTCTTTCACGGCGACACTCTTATCCAGCTCCGTATCTATATTAAAAGTAGTTCCTAATACACGGGTAGTAAACGATCGACCAATAACGTAAAATGGCTGATTTGCTTTCGGTTGAATACTAAAGAAGCCTTCGCCGGTCAGCGCGATAACCCGATCTCGTTGAAGGAAGGTGCTCGGAACACGTAATGTAGAATTGCCGTTTAAAAAGATAATGGATGAGTCGGGCAATACAATTTTCTTCTTTTGCCCTGCTTGCGTCATGTATTCCTGCCAGGTGATTTCTGTTTTGGAAAACTGATGTGTAAATATCCACAAGCCACTAACAATTAACAAAAGAATGGTAGCAGCATATCCCATCCATTTACGGAACAAACCCATGCGCATAGTTTTACCAGCCAGCGCTTCCGTATGGATACTTTCTTGCAATCTTTGCTTAATCTGATCGCGTTGAAAATCGCTCACGGCATGAGCATGTGCACTCTGTTCAAAACTTTGCCTGACATCAGCCAATACTGCTCGATGGTGCCCCCCCGCCTCCAGTAATTCCATAAGCAGCATCAGCTCTTCCCTGGAGCAGCTACCTTCATGAAATTTTGCAATAAGATCGGTTACGCTTTGGTTTGACATATACCTTTTTACTAGTATATATCTCTGTTGAAAAAAAATGGGGGGATAGTAAATAAAAATTGCTCAGCTAGCCGGTTGACTAACTGAGCAATGAGCCAATGGCCTATTCAAACTCACTCCCAACCACCGCCTAATGCTTGATATAGGTGGATATTAGATTTCAGGTACTCTAAATAGGTTCTATTCAACGTAATCTCAGCATCCAACACATTTCTTTGCGAAGTAATCACATCGAGATAATTCGCTCGCCCGGCCTTGAACAGTTCTGTTGAAGCTTCTACAGCTAGCCGTAGTGCTTCAGCTTCATGTTGATTGTATTTTCTGCGAGCCATGATGTGTTTTTGGGCATTCAACTCCGTCTCTACTTCTTTCCACGCCTGTAAAACGGTTTCTTCATATCGTTGAAAAGCGATTCCTTTATTTCCCAACTCCTGCTCATAATTCGATCGGATGAGCCGTTGATTAAATAAGGGCGCCGTTAAACCACCTAATATACCATAAGCCACAGAACTGGGCGAAGTAACAAACAACTTGGATAAACTAAAGGCCTCAAAGCCCACATAAGGCGACAACTGAAACGTAGGCATAAACGCTGCACGTGCAGCTGCAACATCTCCTTTTGCAGCCAGCAGCTCAAGCTCAGCCATCCGGATATCGGGACGCAACGCCAACATCTTAGCAGGTAACCCTAGACGTATGGTGCTTGTCATGGGATATTGCTCAAGTTGGTTCCGTGGTCGCTCGATAGGCGATCTAAACCTTCCGCATAGAAAATTCAATTCATTTTCTTTTGAATTAATTTGCTGTAACACTTCTTCTTTTCGGCTTTTAGAATTCATCAAAATAGCACGCATCTGCTGGACCCCAAGTTCGGTTGCCCTTCCACCTTCTTTTTGAACTTGTACCAGTTCATATGATTCTTGCTGTAAGGTGATATTCTTTTCTAAAATGGCCAATTCATTATCTAAGGTCAATAGTTCAAAATAGGCCCCTGCTATTTCTGCTATCAATTGTGTTTGCACTAATTTTTTACCTTCATAAGATGACAGAAATCGGGCCAGCGCTGCCTTTTTTCTATGTTTCAGCTTTCCCCATAAATCGAGCTCCCAAGAAGCTCTCAACCCTAAAAAATAATCGGGAAGTGGGTCAGGTAGCCGTTCATCTTCTTTCAGATTATCTGAAAAATTGGTGTCATAATTTCCAATACCATCCGAAGTGTAAAATCCAAATTTACGTAAGCCAGCCTCTGCCACAGCATCTACAGAAGGAAGAAGCGCTTGTTTTCGGAAGCGCATATGCGCTCTCGCAATTTCCACCCGATGCAGTGCTTCCTGCATATCTGGATTATTTTTCAATGCAGTGTCTATTAAACGAACAAGATATGCATCTTTAAAGAAATCTCGCCAAGATATAGTTGCCATCGAAAGCGTATCGTTTACCAATGTATCGGCTCGATTTTTTCCTAAAAAATGTTCGGGAACCTTCCGATGGGTTTCCTCCGCCGCTTTTTGAACACCACATGACGACAATAACAATAAACCTATCAAAGCAGTGGTTATGGGCACTATCTTCGTCTTTTTCTTCTTTCGGCTTACCGAAGCAAAAAGTACAAATAACCCAGGTATGATGATCACTCCTACAATCGTTCCAATGACCATGCCTCCTATAGCGGTGGTACCAATTGATCGGTTCCCGAGAGCTCCCGCTCCAGATGCAATGGCCAAGGGAATGAGTCCGGCAATAAATGCGAACGAAGTCATTAATATCGGCCGCAAGCGCGCAACGGCTCCCTCTATAGCGGCATGAAGAACAGACGCACCTTGTTTTTGCTTCAATATGGCATACTCTATAATCAAGATCGCATTCTTACCCAGCAAGCCAATTAACATGATCAGGGCCACCTGTGCATAAATATTGTTTTCCAGACCTGTTAATTTTAAAAAGAGAAAGGCACCGAACACACCCGCAGGAAGACTTAAAATAACAGGTAGGGGTAATAGAAAGCTCTCATATTGCGCGCATAGCAATAAATAAACAAACAGTAAGCATAAAGCAAAGACATAAAGTGCCTGATTACCCGAAAGAATCTGTTCGCGCGTCATGCCCGACCATTCAATTTCAAAACCCCGGGGTAAATGTTCGGCAGCTACACGCTCTACGGCAGCAATCACATCGCCACTGCTAAATCCTTGCGCGGCATCACCATTTATCATCGCAGAAGTAAACATATTATACCGGGTAATCTGCTCGGGCCCATAAATACGTTCCATCCGAATGAAACTTGAAAAGGGTACCATCTCACCTTGATCGTTTTTTACAAATAGGCGCAGCACATCTTCCGGTTTTTCACGATACCCTGGGCCGGCTTGTACCATAAGCTTATACATCTGCCCGAACTTGATGAAATTGGTTGCATAAAAGCTCCCCATCAGGGTTTGTAATGTAGACATGGCATTTTCTACACTCACTCCTTTCTTTGCTGCAATATCATAATCAACATGGATCATGTACTGGGGGAAATTGGGGTCAAATGTAGTAAACGCCCCTCCTACCTCTGGTGTTTTGCGCAGTTTTTCCATAAATGAATTGAGTACAGTAGAAAAGCCTTTCAGATCATCAGCGCCCGTTTTGTCTAGAACCCGCAATTCAAACCCACTAGAATTTCCGAAACCTGGAACTGTTGGCGGAGGGAAGAATTCAATTTCTGCATCTGTAATGCCTGCCGTTTCGCGCTGCAATTTTACAATCATATCTTGTACGGACTCTTTACGTTCTTCCCATCGTTTCAAGTTAATCATTCCCATACCGTAGGATGCACCCGTAACTTCATTCAGCAAACTATATCCTGCCAAAGTAGAAACGCTTTCTACTGCATCCTGCTGCCGACTAATCGCATCCACTTCATCTAATACCGCCTCGGTGCGTTGTACAGTTGCTCCAGGAGGAGTCGTTACGTTCACATAAATCATCCCCTGATCCTCTGTAGGTATAAAGCCCGAAGGTAAAATAGACGAAACACCCCAAGTAGCAATAAACGATAGCACCAATATTAAGACAGTCACTATTCTCCGTCCAGCAATCCGACCAATCAGTCCGGCATATTTACCGGAAATCCGATTATACACCTGATTAAATTTTTTAAAAAATGTAGCCCAAAAGCCTCTTGGTTCGGGGCGATTATGTGGCGAACGCAAAATAATCGCACATAATGCTGGAGTAAGCGTCAATGCATTGATACCTGAGATGATGATGGAACCGGCTAGTGTGAGGGAAAACTGTCGGTAAAATACACCTACTGGCCCCGACAAAAATGCAACGGGAACAAACACCGCCGACATGACCAAGGTAATGGCTATAATGGCTCCACTTATTTCGCGCATGGCCGCTAAGGTAGCCTCCATAGGTTCCATATGCTCTTCTTCCATCTTAACATACACTGCCTCGACAACCACAATGGCATTGTCTACTACAATACCGATTGCCAATACCAGCGCGAATAGTGTTAATAGATTAATGGAAAAGCCCAATAGCTGCATACAGAATAGGGCACCAATGAGGCATACAGGTACGGCCAAAGCTGGTACGAGTGTAGAACGGAAATCTTGCAAGAAGATAAATACCACTAAAAATACTAAAATAAATGCCTCTACCAATGTATGCAACACTTCACTAATCGATGCATCTAAAAATCGAGACACATCATACCCCATCGCATACTTCATTCCGGGCGGAAATGATGTAGTCTTTAATTCTTCCATTTTAGCCTTAATCAGATCGATTACCTCACTGGCGTTAGATCCGGGTAACTGTTTGATCATGATGGAAGCCGACGGCCGTCCATCAGCCTTCGATGCCATTTCGTATTCCAACGATCCGAATTCCACATCTGCCACATCACGAAGGCGTAGAATAGATCCATCTGGATTGGCCCGTAAAGGAATATTTTCATATTGTTCAGGTCGGTCGAATTTACCGGGATAACGCAATACATATTGCTGCATGTTGAGTCGCTTATCCGAGCCGATGCCCGTTTGCCCAGGTGCAGCTTCCACATTCTGTGCCCGAATAGCCTGAATGACATCTTCACTGGATACCCGGTAAGCTGTTAGTCTGTCAGGTTTTAGCCAAACACGCATGGCATAATCCTTAAAGCCCATAATTTCCGCACGCCCAACACCTTGAATACGCTTGAGCTCCTTCAGGATATTGATATCGGTAAAGTTGTAGATGAAACGTTCATCGGCCGTTTCATCATCACTATAAATGTTCAGGTACATCAACATACTGTTGACTTCTTTTTCGGTAGTAACCCCGGCTTTGATAACCTCTTCCGGTAACTCATCTAGTACCGTAGTAACTCGATTCTGCACATTGACAGCTGCAATGTCAGGATCAGTCCCTACTTCGAAAAAGATTTGAATGAGTGTATTTCCGTTATTGGTCGACACGGACGACATATAGGTCATGCCCGGTACACCATTGATGGCTCGCTCTAAAGGGATAGCCACTGCATTCGTGCTTACTTCAGCATTAGCACCCGTGTAGTTGGCATTGACAACCACAGAGGGAGGCACAATGTCTGGAAACTGTGTTACAGGTAATGTGAATAATGATAAAAGACCTAATAAGGTAATAAATAGGGAAATAACCAGTGAAAGCACTGGCCTTTTTATAAAAATCTCAAACATGATAATTAGCTTAAAGCAAAAAAGAAAATTATTTTAACCCTTGGCTCGCACTGTGCAACAAACTGTCTAAAGAAACTTGCTCTGGATCGATAGCGGCACCATCGGTTAGACTCTGTGTTCCTTCAAATACAACTTTTTGCCCCACCTTTAGCCCCGAACGGATCAGGTAAAAATGTCCAAATCGTGTTCCCAATTCAATATTGGTCATGTTTACATGGGCAGCACTATCCGCAGCGCTTTCTAGCACATAAACATATGCCCGATCTTGAATCTCAAAAACAGATTTCTGTGGGACGATAATGGATGAAGAAATTTGGGTAGGCAATTGAATATTACCCGTAGCTCCATGTTTAAGAATTTTATCTGGGTTAGGAAACCGTGCCCGAAGAGAAATGGTTCCTGTTTGCTCTTTAAATGCCGATTCAGCCAACTCTATCTCGCCTAAATGTGGATAATGCTGACCGTCGGCCAGTGTCAACCGGACTTTTTTGGAAAGAATACTATTTTCGGCCGACTTTCTCGCGATATTTTGTAGATATTCCGTTTCAGATATCGTAAAATAAGCATACACCTCATTTACATCGGAAACACTGGTCAATAAAGACCCTTCGGTTAACAAACTACCCACTTTCAATGGAATCCGATCTATACGCCCCGTGAATGGCGCACGAATGCTGGTATAACCCAATTGCGTTTGTGCACGTTGTAAATCAGATTTGGCTTCTTGAACCTGTGCTTCTGCGGCATGCAATTGGGCTTCTGCCACGTCTAAATCGGTTTTACTAATGATGTTCTTTTTCACTAAGGTTTTAACCCGCTCTAGCTCTAAACTAACTGTTTTAGCATCGGCTATGGCATTGTTTAATAATGCTTGTGCTTTTGATAAATTAGCCCGTTGCTCATCATCATTGATCTTAAATAAAATCTGCCCGCCTTGCACCAAAGCCCCTTCGTCTACATTGATTTTCTCTAAAAATCCCTCCACTTTTGATCGCACTTCTACATTGCGCACAGCCTGAATATCGGCCACATAGTCTGTATATAAAGTTGTATCAACGGCCTTTAACGTTATATACGGCACCGTACGTTTTTCCTCGTCTTGGTTTGTACTATTACGGTTACTAGAAGTACATGCGAATATTGCAGCCATGGCCATGCTGTATAATCCGAAATAAAAAGATGTTCTCATTAATAAATTATTGATGTTGTTTGTTTTAGTCGACTGATTTAAAATGCTACCGCGCAGTATAACCTGAGCCAATAAAAAGCCTCACCGAACGATGTAACGCAGTATGTATTGAATAATTTGCGGAGACTATTTAGACACCACAGAGGAATAAAAGGAAGGAAAAACTTAAAACGGTTTAAGCCTGAACAGAAAAACGTGATATCCCAGTAAAGGCGTTGCTTTCGAAACAAAATGGGTCTCGTTACTTAATAAGGACTCTGTAATAGGTTTGATCGCTAAGATCAAACTATCTAATACCTTAATAGAAACAGAAATAATATTACTGAGAAAGTTAAAATTATCATAAAAGATAACCGGGCTCATATCCTTACCGGTCATGGGTAGATCCAAAACATCGTCAAAGAGGCACTCAAGTAAGGTGTCTCCGTCAAAATCTTTCGATTTTGTTTCATGGAAGGTTTGTTTCTGGTACAGCAAATGATCATTCAAATAGCTGGGAAAATACGTAATCGTATTAACAAAACCCAGCAAAACAAACATGTTGACCAATTTAAAAACTCCCATCGAACGCAAAAATAAAACTTTTGAGAGAAGTGCGGTATAGCCCCAAGCATTTCTTATGTAAAATTATTATTGCTTTGACAACGCCATTAGATGATCTCTAGCCAAATATGGCCTCAAAAATCTCTTCCACTTTAGCTACCGAATGAATCTGGATGCCGTACTTTGATTTTTCAAGACCCTTATCATGATATTTGGATATATATATTTGTTTAAACCCCAATTTCTCAGCTTCTGCGACGCGCTGCTCTATCCGATTAACTGCCCTGATTTCGCCCGATAAACCAACTTCACCGGCAAAGGCAATATCGGTTGGTACGATCATATCTTGTTGGGAGGATATGACAGCCATGATAACGGCCATATCGATTGCTGGATCTTCTACGCGAAGGCCGCCAGCAATATTTAAAAAGACATCCTGTGTACTTAATCTAAAACCAAAGCGCTTTTCTAGAACGGCCAATAACATGTTCATCCGTTTGGTATCGAAACCAGTAGACGAACGTTGAGGTGTACCGTAGGCTGCATGGCTTACCAATGCCTGCACTTCTATCAACATGGGGCGTATGCCTTCCAGCATCGCTGCAATGGTAATACCACTCAAGGGCAATTCACGTTGTGAAAGTAAAATCTCTGAAGGATTGGATATTTCTCTGAGTCCGCTCTGATGCATTTCATAAATACCTAATTCAGAAGAAGATCCAAATCGATTTTTGATGGCTCTCAAAATACGGTACATATGGTGTCGATCACCCTCAAATTGCAAAACGGTATCTACCATATGTTCAAGCACCTTAGGCCCCGCAATAGCGCCATCTTTGGTAATATGCCCAATAATGAAAACTGGGGTAGATGTCTCCTTTGCAAAACGTAATAGCTCTGCTGTACATTCCCGCACTTGGGATACGCTTCCCGGACTGGCATCCAGGTGATTTGTATGTAATGTTTGGATAGAATCTATAATGACCAAGTTGGGTTCTACCGCTTCGATCTGTTTAAAAATCTGTTGTGTTGATGTTTCCGTTAAGATATAACAATTGGCTCTTGTTGATTGTGCAAGGCGCTCAGCACGCATTTTCAATTGTTGATCGCTCTCCTCACCCGAAATATAAAGCGTTTTTATATCGGGCATCGTTAAGGCCAATTGAAGCATCAGTGTGGATTTACCAATACCCGGCTCACCTCCAATGAGCACCAGCGAACCAGGAACAATCCCTCCGCCAAGTACACGATTCAATTCATTATCCGGGCAAACAAGACGTGCCTCTGCTTGGTATACAATTTCATGGATCTGGGCAGCTTTATTAGCTCGTTTATTTGTGTCGGTAGCAGAAGTGCTTCGCCAATCGGGTACTTTGCTAGAGCTTCGCTCTACCAGTTCTTCAACAAAGGTATTCCATTGATCGCACGAGGGGCATTTCCCTAACCATTTAGGTGATTCGTAACCACAATTTTGACAATAATAAACCGTCTTCGCTTTAGCCATCAGTTGGACGTAATAAGTTCTAAGTGGTACGTTGTAAGCTTCATTGGTTGAAAGTAATAAATTTTAAGTGGGATAGCAAGTTTAAGTGATACGTAACGTATCACTTAAAACTTACAACTTAAAACTAAAGTTTAATTTCTTCTTCCTTAGCATTGAGGAAATGAAACTCATTCATGTAATAGGAAGAAACAGCCTTTACTTTAATCCATTTACCATACTGGAAAAACCATTTTATACGTTTAGATATCAATCCCCGCTTTATAAAGGCTTCAATATAAGGATGGACACAAAGCGTGATCCGTTTCTCGTTCTGCTCATTCAGCACATAACTTAAATTGCTTTCGATATCGTCCATCAGCACGATACTTGCCCTAATTTCACCTGTACCACCACAGGCCGGACATTTTTCATTGGTAACAACGGTCATTTCGGGCCGAACACGCTGCCGAGTGATTTGCACCAACCCGAACTTACTAGGCGGCAAAATGGTATGCTTGGCCCGGTCATTGGTCATACACTCTTTCAAATAGTCGTGCAACTCTTTACGGTTCGCCGGTTTGTGCATATCAATGAAATCGACAACTACAATACCACCCATATCACGCAATCGTAATTGCCGAGCGATCTCTTTTGCAGCTTCTTTATTAACCAACAAGGCATTGTCTTCCTGATTTTCTTTATTGGCTGTCCGATTACCGCTATTGACATCAATCACATGCAATGCTTCCGTATGTTCGATCACCAAATAGGCTCCGCCCTGTAAGTTCACGATTTTTCCAAATGCAGCTTTGATTTGTTTTTCAACACCAAAATGCTCAAATATGGGATCTTTGTGTTTGTATAACTTAACGATTTTCTCTAAATCAGGGGAAATATCATGTATATATGAACGCGTTTCTTCGTAAATAAGCTGATCGTTGATATATATATGAGAAAATTCATCAGTCAAAATATCTCGCAAAATGGTAGATGTGCGATCCATTTCTCCTAATATCTTCTTACCGGGTTCTGTAAAGGCCAATCGTTTGGTGAACGACTCCCATTTGGTAATGAGATCGCGAAGATCCTTTTCTAATTCGGCCACTCCCTTACCTTCTGAAACCGTGCGAATAATCACACCAAAATTTGTTGGTTTGATTCCTTCGACAATTTTTTTTAACCGGTTTCTTTCCGTGTTACTCTTAATCTTTTTAGAAATAGAAACCGTATCTGAAAAAGGCACCAAGACAACAAAGCGTCCTGCAATCGATAAATCGGAACTCAACCGCGGTCCTTTGGTAGAAATCGGCTCTTTTGCGATTTGTACGGGAAGCAATAAATTGCGATTCAGGATTTCAGAAATCTTTCCTGCTTTGTTAATGTCTTTTTCTAATTTTAAACTATTGAGCAGATTATCTTTGTAACTGCCATTCTTTACCAGTTTGGTAAGCTTGATAAGTGATTGCACTTGAGGTCCAAGATCTAAATAATGCAAGAAAGCATCTTTAGCATATCCCACGTCTACAAATGCTGCATTGAGTCCGGGCATGATTTTCTTTATTCTGCCCAAATAAATATCGCCAACAGCGTAATTATTATTTACTTGCTCTTTGTTTAACTCAACAAGCTGTTTATCCTGTAGTAAAGCAATAGTTGTACCCGCTTCGGGGGATGAATCTACTATTAATTCCTTTACCAACAGCTACTCCATTTTGAAAGTGTTGCGGGGCACAAGCGCACGCACGCACTTTCGGTTAAACCATAAGATTGTTTTTAGAAAAACAAACATAGCACTGCGCCATTCCACTTTTGGCCAGTGCGACAAAAATTCACCAACAACCACAATAGCCTGCACTCTCATAGGAGGTGCAGGCTACCATGTTGGCACGCATTTAATGCGTTATTTTTTCTTATGTCTGTTTTTTCTTAAACGTTTCTTACGTTTGTGAGTAGCCATCTTATGTCTCTTTCTTTTTTTTCCGCTTGGCATAGCTTAAATGTTTTTAAATGTTTTGATGAATAATAAAATTAATTACTTACTCAATTCATCTATCTTTCGATCAATAAATTGAGATAAACTTGGGTCTGCTGCAATTTTCTTGCTTTGCTGGAAAGCTTTGATTGCATCAGCCTTCAAGCCAATATTTTCGTAACTCGTGGCTAGGTAGAACCAAGCCTCAGCACTCGGTTGGATATCTACTACTGTTTTAAACCGATCGACTGCCTTATCGAATTGACGTGAACGCATGGAAAACAATCCAAGATTCATATTTGCCTTCAAATTTTTTGGATCTGCCTTGACAACTTCTAACAGCAAGCCAATGCCCTGCATAGGCGCCCCTCCACCATTCACAATAGCCGCTCCCAATCCAGTTTTAGCATCAAGGCTCTCAGGATTCAGATCAAGCGCCCGTTCATAGGCACCTTGCGCATGTTTTGTTAATGCCGGAGCAATGATGGTATCCTGTAATTGCTCATAAGCTGCCGTGAAAGCATCTCCAGCTTTTAGCCAATGATCATAAGTCGGCTCCAACCGGGCAATCTCTTCATATGAAAAACCCAGTGGAGCAGGTTTGGCTAAATCATCCCAGTGCCCAGCAAGCTTTTTGAGCAAAGGCAAACGATCTATTCCTTCGGTCTTAGTGAGTTGAGCTTCTATATCGGCTATTTGATTAATCAGACTAGCATTTACTCCTTGTTTCGCCAGTGCTGACACAGAAGCCAAATTAACCGTTTCGGTGGCTATTTCACCGCTTTTAGCCGCCGATGCTTCTGCTTGATCACCATCATGCTTAATTAGGCCCTTAATAGGCTGTGCAAATAATACTCCCATCAACACTACAACAAGTGCGATCAGTATTATTTGTTTCCTTTTATGCATGATGATATATGCTTGTAAGCAGATTATTTATTGCCGTTCTTTACTTTCTCAACAAAAACTTTGGCGGGTTTAAAACTTGGAACAAAATGTTCTGGGATAATGATCGCTGTATTCTTCGAAATATTACGTGCGGTTTTTTTGGCTCGTTTTTTTACAACAAAGCTGCCAAAGCCCCTAACGTAAACATTTTCTCCACCTACCATAGCACCCTTAACTACTTTGAAAAATGCTTCAACAGTTTCCTGTACATCTACTTTTTCTAAACCTGTCTTGTTAGAAATCTCTGCGATAATTTCTGCTTTAGTCATGTTATATTCTTCTAATTGTTTTATTTCTTCCTATCACCCGATCAGCTGATTTGGGGATGCAAAAGTATTGCTTTTAAATGATTTACAAAAATAAAACATCAATTTTTATGTAAAATCTCAGTCAGCTAAGCCTTAAAGGCAAAAATTTAAACTACTGGGCTAATTTTGAGCGTGTTGCAGTGAAAGTACAAAGTTAGTAAAGTAGCAGTGGCACGAGCAGTAGCAATTGTATGACGATAAAACGGAAGTACTACTGCCACTGTTACTGCTACTAATCTAGATACCTGCTACCGCAGGCAACTCACAACTATTCCCTACCTTTGCAACATGGCTTTTTCAGAAGAGATCATTCAATGGTATGTACAGCATAAAAGAGACCTTCCTTGGCGCAATACAACGGATCCTTATATCATTTGGCTGTCCGAAATTATCTTACAGCAAACCCGGGTAGAGCAAGGGCTTCCTTATTTTGTGCGTTTTATAGAGCAATTCCCCACGGTAAAGGATTTTGCAGAAGCCTCAGAAGACCAGATTTTACGTCTTTGGCAAGGACTTGGTTATTATTCTCGGGCCCGTAATATGCACCAGGCGGCAAAAACGGTTATGGAGGTATATGATGGCCTTTTCCCAACCCATTACGAAACCCTGTTGAACTTAAAAGGCATTGGCGAGTACACAGCAGCAGCAATTGCATCATTTTCGGCCAATGAAGCACAAGCTGTTGTAGATGGAAATGTGTATCGGGTATTGGCCCGCTATTTAGGCTGTGATGAGCCTATCAACTCCAATCAGGGGAAAAAATTATTTGGCCGTTTGGCAAATCAAATGCTTCATCGAACACAACCTGCATTATATAACCAGGCTATTATGGAGTTCGGTGCCCTGCAATGCAAACCACAGAACCCCTATTGTGTTCAATGTCCGCTGCAAACCGATTGTTATGCATTACGCGAAAACAAAGTAGATTTTTTACCTGTTAAATTAAAGGCGAAGCCGGCTAGGACGCGTTATTTTTATTATTTCATCCTTCGAGAGGAGGAACAGATCGCGATACAAAAGCGAGGTAGCAAAGATATTTGGGAAAATTTATATGAATTTCCGATGATTGAGATGGAAAATCCTACTACACTTTTAGCCCTTCAGGAGAGCGAAAGATTTCAAGAAATGTTCGGTGAGCAGGTTGAGCTAAAACTATTATCCCAACCCAAGAAACACCTGTTGAGTCATCAGCATATCTATGCCAGTTTCATTGAATTGCGATACATCAAAAAATGTAACAAAAAAAATACCTGGAATTATGTTTTCTTAAAAGATTTAGATACATTAGCTAAACCTAAATTAATTTACACATTTTTAAGAGAGTATCATATTTGCAACAACTAACACTTATAAGCTATGTCAGGAATTAACAAAGTTATTCTGGTTGGACACTTAGGCAAGGATCCTGAAGTTCGCCATTTGGAAGGTAATGTATCTGTAGCCAGTTTTCCGTTAGCCACATCCGAAACCTTCAATAAGGACGGAAGGAAAGTTGAACAAACAGAATGGCATAACATTGTCATGTGGAGAGGTCTAGCAGATGTAGCGGCCAAATATTTACAGAAAGGCAAATTGGTATATATTGAAGGAAAATTGCGTACGCGCTCTTATGAAGACAGAGAAGGTATTAAGCGCTATACAACAGAAGTTGTTGCCGAAAATTTTACTATGTTAGGCAGGAAAAGTGATTTCGACCCGCCTGCAAATGGTGATAACAAACCCAGTTCATCTGAAAGTAGTAATGACCCAAGTTCTACAACGGTAGATTTTAACGAAAATAAAGACGATGATTTACCTTTTTAAGGTGAAAGAGCGGAAAGCGAAAAGCTGAGAGCATAAAGCTTTTCGCTCTACTTCCACCTTATCCCTTCAACCCTATCTTCAATTCACTCAATTGTTCCTGTGAGATCGCGCTCGGTGAATCAATCATCACATCTCTTCCCGCATTATTTTTCGGAAATGCAATGACATCCCGAATGGAATCTAAACCGGCGAAAATAGAAACCAGTCGATCAAAACCAAAGGCAATACCCCCATGTGGAGGCGCTCCATAAGTAAATGCCTCCATCAAGAAACCAAATTGTTTCTGAGCTTCTTCCTCGCTAAACCCAAGGTGCTTGAACATCAACTGTTGAAGTTGTTTGTCATAAATCCGGATAGAACCTCCTCCTACTTCTGTTCCGTTAATAACCATATCGTAGGCATTGGCGCGTACCGCTCCGGGATTGCTATCCAGCAACGGAATATCTTCTGGTTTAGGTGAAGTAAAGGGGTGGTGCATGGCATGATAACGTTCCGATTCCTCATCCCACTCGAGTAAAGGGAAATCAATGACCCATAGGGCAGAAAAAGTATGTTTATCGCGTAAGCCTAATTGATTACCCAGCTCTAGACGCAGCTCATTCAATTGCTTCCTTACCTTATCGGTCTGACCGGCCATTACGAGAATCAAGTCGCCCGGGCGTGCATCAAAAGCTGCCGCCCACGCAGCCAATTGCTCAGCGGTATAAAATTTATCTACAGATGATTTGAAGGAACCGTCTTCATTTACACGGAGGTAAACCAGACCGGAGGCTCCAATTTGTGGGCGCTTCACAAAATCAGTTAACGCATCCAACTGCTTCCTAGTGTAAGAAGCACAACCCTCGGCTTTGATACCTACAACCAATTCTGCTTGATCAAAAACAGGGAACCCAGCACCCTTCAGTTCTTTATTCAATTCAACAAACTGCATTCCGAAACGGGTATCTGGTTTGTCTGAACCGTATAGACGCATGGCATCAGCATAGGTCATACGGGGCAATTTACCTAATTGGACATGCTTGATTTTTTCAAATAACTCATTGATCAGGCCTTCAAACAAGTTTAATATATCTTCCTGTTCAACAAAAGCCATTTCACAGTCGATCTGTGTAAATTCCGGTTGCCGATCTGCTCGTAAATCTTCATCACGAAAACATTTCACGATTTGAAAATATCGATCGAATCCTGAAACCATCAACAGTTGCTTGAAGGTTTGTGGCGATTGGGGCAAGGCATAGAATTGGCCTTCATTCATCCGACTAGGAACCACAAAATCGCGTGCACCTTCTGGGGTAGACTTAATGAGCACAGGTGTCTCCACCTCTATAAAATGCTGTTTGTCTAAATAAGCACGAACCGTTTGTGCCATCCGATGGCGAAGTAATAAATTATTACGAATGGGTGCCCGTCTTAAATCCAGATAGCGGTATTTCATTCGTAAATCCTCTCCGCCGTCCGTTTCATCTTCAATCAAAAAGGGAGGTAACTTAGCGGGATTCAAAACATCCAGCGCTGTTACCTTAATTTCGATTTCACCTGTTGGAATCTTTAAGTTTTTACTTGCACGTTCAATTACTGTCCCACTTGCACGGATCACATATTCCCGCCCTAATTCGCGTGCGCGAGCACGTAAATCTGCATCATCTGCTGCATCAAAAGTTAGCTGGGTCAATCCATAACGATCGCGCATGTCTATAAACGTCATTCCGCCTAAATCACGTGATTTATGAACCCATCCACATAAAGTAATATGTTTTCCTAAATCTGCTAATGTAAGTTCCCCGCAAGTGTGTGTTCTGTACATGTATTTTGTAAGTAAAAATTAAAAAGTAAAAACCCGCAACTCAAAAAACTACCCTGCCATGGTTTGTGTTGTTCTTCCTTGTGTCAATTGCTTCAGCGCAGCAATAATATGCGTGGCATCATATCCACATTCCTCCCAGAGTTGATTTTGTTCTCCATGTTCGATAAACCGATCAGGGATACCCAGTCTGATGACATGAGCCTGATAATGATGATCAGCCATAAATTCGAGTACTGCACTTCCCATACCTCCATGGATACAGCCATCTTCTACCGTAATTAGCTTGTCAAATTTTCGGAATACGTCATGTAATAGCTCTTCATCCAGTGGTTTCACAAAACGTAAATCATAGTGAGCAGGAAAAATGCCATCAGAATTTAAAGCAAGGCAAGCCTTTACAACCTCGTTGCCAATATGCCCAATGCTTAAAATGGCCACATCCTCACCGTCGCAAATTTTACGGCCCTGGCCAATTTTAATTTCTTTGAAAGGGCGTCTCCAGTCGGGCATCACTCCTTGTCCACGAGGATACCGGATGACAAAAGGTCCTTTATTCTCTAATTGGGCTGTGTACATTAGGTTACGCAGCTCTTCTTCATTCATGGGTGCCGCAACCTGTAAATGCGGAATACACCGCATATATGCTAAATCAAATGCTCCATGGTGCGTTGGCCCATCGGCTCCTGCGATACCTGCTCGATCCAGACACATCACCACATTTAATTTTTGTAAGGCAACATCATGGATAACCTGATCATAAGCCCTTTGCATAAATGTGGAGTATATATTACAAAAAGGAACCATACCTTGTGTGGCCAGACCCGCAGAAAACGTTACAGCGTGCTGCTCGGCAATCCCTACATCGAATGCCCGATTGGGCATGGCTTTCATCATGATATTCATAGATGATCCGGATGGCATGGCTGGGGTAATCCCTAAAATTTTATCATTCTTTTCGGCAAGTTCTACAAGTGTATACCCAAAAACATCCTGATATTTAGGAGCTACTGGTTTGTCGCTTACAGATTTCTTAATTTCTCCGGTAATCTTATCAAACAATCCAGGGGCATGCCATTTGGTTTGGTCTTTCTCTGCCAGTGAGAATCCCTTACCTTTTACCGTGATGCAATGCAGCAGTTTAGGTCCGGGAATGTCACGTAACTCATCGATTATTTTCACGAGGCGCTTCACATCATGGCCATCAACCGGGCCAAAATATCTAAATTTAAGCGATTCGAAAAGATTGCTGTTCTTTAATAAGGTGCCTTTGATACTCTTTTCAATCTTCTTCACCAAACCCAATGCGTCAGGGCCAATCTGCGAGATTTTGCTTAGCACATGAGCAATATCATCACGAAAACGGTTATAGGGTTTGGAAATGGTGATGTCTGTTAGATATTCCTTAAGAGCTCCCACATTGGGGTCGATAGCCATACAATTATCGTTTAGAATAACCAGCAAATTGGACTTTTCTATACCTGCATGATTCAAGGCCTCGAATGCCATACCTGCTGTCATAGCTCCATCCCCGATTACCGCTACATGCTGCCGATCTTTTTCTCCTTTATAATGGGAAGCCACAGCCATACCTAACGCCGCAGATATCGAAGTAGATGAATGACCTACACCAAAAGTATCATAAATGCTCTCGGCGCGTTTTGGAAAACCACTGATTCCATGATATACGCGATTGGTATGAAAAACTTCCCTTCTGCCAGTAAGTATTTTGTGTCCATAGGCTTGATGCCCTACGTCCCAAACCAGCTGATCATAGGGCGTATTCAGTACATAATGCAACGCTACTGTTAGTTCAATAACACCTAAGCTCGCCGCAAAATGGCCTCCATAAACCGATACCACATCAATGATATACTGACGGAGCTCCTTGCATAACTGCTCGAGATCCGCTTCTTTTAATTTCTTTAAGTCCGCAGGGCTATTTATTGTCTCCAATAATTTTCCAGGTTCAAAATCCATATCCAAGGGGTTCTAAAAGAATCATGCATTTTGTATGATACGCAGCAATAATCCTCTGCCGTAAAACGACAAAATTACCGTAATAAAAAATGTTTACAAAGTAAAGGATAAATATTTAATTAGTTATTTGTTCTTTAATCATATCGCTAGTGGAAACAACAAGCGAAAATACCGTTTGTTTTTCCCCATCGAATCGCCTATTAGCGGCCGCTTATTTCGCTTTACTTTATGCTTTTCGCTTCTCATGAAACTTGTATCTTTGGCAACATGCAAGCAGCTAGTTTTGAAATAAGGCTTCCCCAATTCGAAGGGCCCTTTGATTTATTGCTATTCTTTATCGAACGTGATGAGCTCAATATTCACGACATAGAAATTGCGAAAATTACGGATGACTTTTTAGCTTACATTCACCAAATGAATGCACTCAATATGGAGCTCGCCAGCGAATTTATCTTCGTGGCAGCTACATTGATGCGCATTAAAGCAAAAATGCTACTTCCACGCCCAGAATTTGATGAAGAGGGCAATGAAATAGATTTGAAGAAAGATCTCGTTCAAAAGCTGATTGAATACAAAAAATTCAAAACGGTATGCGAAGATCTGAAAGCCTTGGAAGACAATCGATTCATGATTGAGAAGCGAGGCAATATCGCCTTCAATCTGAAATCAATAGCAAATGAAGCAGATCCGGGAGAAGAACTCAATTCATTTGATTTATATAAACTGATGAAGGTGTACGACCGGTTGATGCAAGCTTATTCTAATAAATCGCAGGAAATAAAGCATACGGTAGTGCAGTATCCTTACACCATTGAGCAGCAAAAAAAGGCGATTGCATCACTTTTATCCATTAATAAAAAACTGGACTTCAAATCCATTCAACAATTTTCGGAAAATAAAGTACATTTTGTCTATAATTTCCTCGCCATTTTAGAAATGCTGCAACAACAACTATTGGAGCTCCAATTGGGTATGGGGTACAATAATTTTTGGGTGAAGAAAGCGACGAGCGAAAGGCTTAAAGCGGAAAGCTAGTGAAGTAACAGTGGCACGAACAGTAATAGTCTGATCGCGATAAAACTGAAGTGCTCCTATTACTGCCTGTGCTGCTAATCTTGCTGCTGATGCCTTGATACTTAGCAGCAAATTCCTATCTTTGCGCAACTATCTAAAACAGATACTTATATCATAATTAATGGAAAGAGATAACGTCATATTTAACCTCATTCAAGAAGAGTTACAGCGCCAAGAAGAAGGCATTGAGTTGATTGCTTCGGAAAACTTCGTAAGCAAACAAGTAATGGAAGCAGCAGGGTCAGTCTTGACCAATAAATATGCTGAAGGGCTCCCAGGGAAACGCTATTATGGCGGGTGTGAAGTAGTGGATGAAGTAGAGCAGATTGCCATTGACCGTGCTAAACAGCTTTTCAATGCGGCATGGGTTAATGTACAACCCCATTCGGGTGCACAAGCCAATGCCGCTGTGTTTTTAGCCATCCTAAAACCGGGCGATAAAATTTTAGGGTTTGACCTATCCCATGGTGGGCATCTTACCCATGGTTCACCTGTAAACTTCTCGGGCAAACTTTATGAGGCTCATTTTTATGGTGTTGACAAAGAAACGGGTTTAATTGACTATAAAGCTTTAGAAGAAACTGCTTTAAGAGAGAAACCAAAAGCCATTATTGTAGGTGCTTCTGCTTACTCGCGTGACTGGGACTATGCCTTTATCCGCAGTGTAGCGGATAAAATTGGTGCATTGGTAGTTGCTGATATTTCGCACCCAGCGGGATTGATTGCACGTGGCTTATTGAGTGATCCGTTACCGCATTGCCATATCGTAACCACTACCACGCATAAAACGCTACGTGGACCGCGTGGGGGAATGATTATGATGGGTAAGGACTTTGAAAATCCTTGGGGTCTAAAAACACCTAAAGGTGAGATTAGAATGATGTCATCTCTGCTGGATATGGCCGTATTCCCTGGCACCCAAGGCGGCCCCTTGGAACATATCATCGCTGCTAAAGCAATCGCTTTTGGTGAAGCATTGAGCGATGATTACATGGAATATATTGTACAAGTGAAAAAGAATGCCGCCGCCATGGCTGATACTTTTGTGAAAAAAGGCTATCAACTCATTTCCGGCGGAACGGATAATCACTCCATGCTCATTGATCTTCGCAATAAGGGCATTAGTGGTAAAGCTGCGGAAGCAGCGCTTGGCGAAGCGGGCATCACAACCAATAAAAACATGGTTCCGTTCGATGATAAATCACCATTTGTAACATCAGGTGTACGCATGGGAACAGCTGCCATCACATCACGCGGTTTAAAAGAAGCTGAAATGGCACAAATTGTTGATTTGATTGATCGCGTGATTACAGCTCCGGAAAACGAAGAGGTTTTAGATGCTGTGCATGAAGAAGTGCTTCAGCTTATGGCTAAATTCCCTTTATATAGCTAAGACAGCTACTAATAAATTTTAAAAACGGGCCTCCCTTTCTACGAAGGAGGCCCGTTTTTCTTTTGGTAGGGTTTCGCCCGACCCAACTCCGTGATTCATTTAGCATAAACCATGTTTCAACCATGTGTATAAAAAGCATTAATAAAGGGTTAACCTAGGTTCTACCTAGGTTAACCCTCTGTTAACCCCTTGTTAACCCTAGGTCAACCCTTTGTTTATATGGAAGCAAATACGAAGTAGCTCTGGACTAACTCCGTATCTTTTTTAATGAAGAATAAAGCTATTTCGTATAGGCCAAGGTGACCACACTTACGCGTACATGGGGGATTTCCAAAAGCTTATGCGCACAGGCTTCTATAGTAGCCCCTGTGGTGAGTACATCATCAACCAGTAAAATGTGCTTATCATGTAAAGAAGAGGGATTTCTAACTTCGAAAATGGTTTGCATATTCTCAAATCTTTCGAACCGGCTTTTGGTTGTTTGTGACGCTGTCAACGTGTGCCGAATGAGATTGTTGACTTCCATTGGAATATGCAGCGTCTCGCTCAATCCTTTGCCGAAATATTCACTTTGATTATATCCTCTTTGTTTGTGTTTCTTGGGATGAAGGGGTACCGGAATGATAACATCTGCTCTGCTAAAAGCAGTATCCTTGAGCATATGGCCATACTGGGCTCCTAGCCATGTGCCAAGCTCGGGTCTGGAAGCATATTTAAGTTGATGCAGGAGACGTTGTACACCGGTTTCAGGAACAAAATACAGGTATGAAGAAACCCTCTTGAGATGGACCCTGCCCCACAATTGTTTCGCAGCAGCATTCGCCTCATCTACATGAAAATTAGTGATTGGCAAATGAAACAGGCAATACGAACAAACATACGTTTCATGCTCATACAAGGGTCGTTCGCAACTGGCACAAAGTGGAGGATATAGTAAAGAAACGAAATCTTTAACGTATTGAATGAGCTTCATATCATTGGCTAATGCCAACGACGGCATCCTGTTGTTTTTCTTTTACCGCCAGCTGTCCGCAAGCAGCATCGATATCCTTCCCTCTACTGCGCCGTACATTGGTTGTAATACCTCTTTTGCGTAAAAATGCCGCGAACTGGTCAATCTTATCTCCTTTTGCATTTTCAAAGTCTGCAAAGGAAATGGGATTATATTCAATAATATTTACTTTACAAGGTAGGTGTTTACAAAATGTAGCCAACTCGGCTGCATCGGTGAGCTCATCGTTGAAGTGATTAAAAACAATATATTCGTAGGTTACTGGGTTCTTCGTTTTAGCAAAATAATACTTCAATGCCTCTGCCAATGCTTTTAATGAATTCTGTTCGTTAATCGGCATAATTTCATTTCGTTTGGCATCATTGGCTGCATGAAGCGAAAGTGCCAAATTAAATTTTACTTGATCATCGCCCAGTTTCTTGATCATTTTAGCAATTCCGGCGGTAGAAACAGTGATGCGCTTCGCTGCCATATGGAGACCATCCGAAGCAGTCAGCCTATCAATAGAACGCAAAACCTGTGCATAATTGAGCAAAGGCTCTCCCATGCCCATATAAACGACATTACTCAATGGCAATTGATAATTCTCCAGCGCTTGTTTATTGAGCAACACGACCTGATCATAAATTTCATCCGCATTTAAATTCCGCTTTCTATCCATATATCCTGTAGCGCAGAATTTACAGGTTAAGCTGCATCCCACTTGTGAGCTCACACATGCCGTCATACGTTCAGGTGTAGGAATCAACACGCCTTCAATAAGATGACCATCAAAAAGCCGGAACGCATTTTTTATGGTCTTATCTGAACTAAATTGAGATTTATCTATCGAAACAGCACGAATTTCATATTTCGCAGTGAGTTTATCCCGCAATGATTTGCTCAAATTCGTCATTTCCTCAAAACTCGTACATGATTTCTGCCATAACCACTCGTATACTTGTTTGGCTCTGAATTTCTGTTCGCCTAAAGCATGTACTTCATCAAGCAATTGAGCAAGACTTAATGACCTGATATCTAATTTATTTCCGTTATTGTTCACCGTGCAAAATTAGACAAAATGCTTGGCATGTAAAAATATAGCATCACCATATATAGATTCGAGCAAACATGTCTAATCCTTTGTTGTTCAGTATATGAAAGGACTCTACAAATTTCATTTGTTTCATATTTTTTACTAACATTGCCCCTAATTATTAAAAAGGACATTCAAAATTCTCAATAGAAACTCCAATTATTGGTGTTATGGCGAAATATTACTCGGCTGATTATATTCTTCCCGTTTCTGAAAAACCCATTCCAGATGGCGTCATCAGTGTGGATGAAGATGGTCAGATTTTGGGTATTTATCAGGCAAACGCAGCAGAAATCAAACATCAAGCCGTTATCAAAAAGAAAGGCATTATTACTCCAGGGTTTGTCAATGCGCATTGCCATTTAGAGCTTTCTCACTTAAAGGGCGCATTCCCTAAAGGAACGGGGCTCATTCCTTTCATCGAAGCCGTTATCCAGAAACGCCGCGCGCCGGAAGCATCTATTATTGAAGCGATGCGGCAAGCCGATTTAGAAATGAAAAACAACGGCATTGTAGCAGTAGGCGATATTGTTAACAGTTCCATTTCAAAATCAATAAAAGAAGATAGCACCCTTTACTACCATACTTTTGTAGAAATATTATGCTTTGAGCCCCAAAAAGCCCAAGAAGTCTTTCGCGAAAGTTTAGCATTATGCGAAAGTTTTGAAAAATTACCAACATCGGTCACTCCGCATGCCCCCTATTCAGTTTGTAAAGAAATTTTTAGGTTCCTTAAACAACTTCATAACCCCGAGCGGAATTTACTCAGCATCCATAATCAGGAAACGGAAGAAGAAAATAAATTTTTCCGCTACAAAACAGGGGGATTCATTGCATTTTATGAAAAATTAAAAAGGAACATCGAGTTCTTTAAGGCACAAGCCCGTGATTCAATCCAATCCATCGTTCCGTTGTTGCCAAAACGACAGCCGATTATGTTTGTTCATAACACGTATACGAATATGAAAGACATCTTCTTTGTGGATCGTTTTGGTGGACAGGTAACTTGGTGCTTATGCCCCAATGCTAATCTATACATTGAAAACCGATTGCCAAAAATCGATTTATTTTTAAACCAAGACCACCCGATTGCACTAGGCACCGATAGCTTGGCCTCCAACGATCGACTGTGCATGCTATCTGAATTGATCACCCTGCATGCGCATTTTACATATCTTGACCTAGCGGAAACCATTCGATGGGCTACGCTCAACGGAGCAAAGTATTTGGGTATTGATGATCAATATGGTAGTTTAGAAATAGGAAAACGGCCAGGACTCAATTGGATTACCCACACACAAGGTCTCAAACTGACCAAGGATTCTACTGTGACACCACTACTATCCTAAGCAATTTTAATTTGTTCCATTAGTTCTTGCCCCATTATTTGCTATAATTTTTGCACCTTTGTCATCCAGTAATTTGTAACGAAAGCATCTTTCCATGAATATAAAGCATTTGGTTATCATCGTTCACGGCAAAGTTCAAGGCGTCCATTTTAGAGCGGCCACCAAAGCTGTAGCTAATTTATTAGGCGTTAAGGGCATGGTAAAAAACCAAGCAGACGGAACGGTATATATGGAAGCAGAAGGAAGTGAAATTGATTTGGATAATTTTATAGATTGGTGCCAAGAGGGGCCCGATGATGCGGTGGTAGAAAAAGTGGATATCCATGCGGGTGAATTGAAGAACTATCGTAATTTTGAAATTGTTAAAAAGTAAGCCTTTTTTATTTTTAATTTTTAATTTTTACTTTACAAAGCTTGTCTACCTTACGAAAATTTGCGGGACAAACCGTCATCTACGGGCTAAGCACAATCATCGCTCGGCTATTCTATTTTATTTTAACTCCGCTATATGTTTCACAATATCCTGCCGAGACATATGGAACCTTTACAACCATGTATGCCTGGGCGGCGTTGATCAATGCATTTTTAGCTTTTGGCATGGAAACTACCTTTTTCCGTTATTTAGAAAAGCGGAAAAATGAGCGAGATAAAGTATACGGTAACTCGCTCCTGATTATTTTAATTACTTCTACGCTGTTCATTACCGGAACATTACTTTTCGCCAAAGATATTGCGCTTTGGATGAAAAATGACGTCTTTGATCCAGACCGTATCCGGTACATCCAGTATTTTGTGTTCATCTTAGCAGCAGATGCACTTTGTGTTATTCCTTTTGCCAGCTTAAGAGCACAAGGCAGACCTATCCGTTTTGGGTTGATTAAGCTCATGAATATAGGTATCGCCGTGGGCCTCAATCTATTTTTTATACTTGGGATTCCGCTCTTAATTAAACACCATCTACCTACATCCGATTGGTTTTCTTCCTGGTATCGGCCAGGATGGATTGGCTATGTATTTATAGCGAATCTGATAACCAGCATCATTACATTTCTGATCTTGCTCCCTGAATTGCTAAAAATCAGTCTCCGGATAGATAAAGGGCTCCTTGTGGATATGCTTACCTATAGTTTTCCGGTACTCATCGCTAATTTTTCGTTCATTATCAACGAAAATTTTGATAAAATTTTCTTGGAGAAACTTTTACCCCTAGGAACACCCGATATTGGTATCTACGGGGCTGTTAGCAAAATTGCCATATTTTTAAGTATCTTCATTAATGCTTTTCGATTGGGGGCAGAACCCTTTTTCTTTAGTCATGCCAAATCACCCAATGCAAAAGAGACATATGCAACCATCATGGATTATTTTGTGCTAACGATGGTCATCATTTTCATAGGTCTTGTGGCCAACATTGAAATTCTAAAATACTTTATCAATAAGAGTAACAATGCAGCTGAACAGCTCCAATATTGGTCTGGATTGAAGGTCGTACCCATTTTGTTGATGGCCTACATGTTTTTAGGTATTTACATGAATTTATCCATCTGGTATAAGCTTTCTGATCAAACCCGCTATGGACTATATATTTCGGGAGTAGGTGCAATCGTAACAATTGTATTGAATTATATTTTTATACCCAAATACAGCTACGTAGCTTCTGCATGGATAACGATGCTCACGTACGCCATCATGATGATCTTGTCTTATCTTTTAGGGCAAAAGAACTATCCTATCCCCTATCATACATTCAAAAATTTGATTTATATTATATTTGGCGTTTTAATAAGTTGGCTATCTTTTAGTATCTTTAAAAGAAATATTTTTGTGGGGAATGGCTTATTATTGCTTTTCCTTACCTTTTTAATTTGGAAAGAAGGCCCTAGGTTAAAAACGTTTCTACGTAAATAGACTTCTGGCCTATACTTTGCTGAACATATAGTCTTTATATCTATATAGAAAATGATGATTTCAAAAAAGAGCATATATTTTTTTCTTCTATTTTTATTAGTTGGTGCAAAGCCCCTTTTTGCACAAAATAAAATAGACAGTGTACAGACAAAAAATTTGTACTATCAAGCATTGAATGAAAAGGCGCGTGGAAGGATTGACCAAGCGAAGATAACACTCAACAAGCTCTTGAAGCTGGACAACAACTATGATGCAGCTTTATTTGAATTGGCCCGGATTGAATTAGAGCAGCAAAATCTGGGAGATGCAGCAATTCATGCAAAAAAGGCTACCACGTTAAAGCCCGACAACGAATGGTATTGGATTTTACTAGCAGATGTCTATAAGCGCATGGAAGATTTCAAATCCATTCCGCCCATTTTCGACCAGCTTTTACGCCTCAAGCCAGACAAGAAAGAATATTATTATGACCGTGCCTTTGCTTTATTCCTGAATAATGATTTAGATGGAGCATTAAAGGCTTATAATGCCATTGAAGATAAATTTGGCAAAGACGATAATATCCGGATAGCCCGACAAGAAGTGTACCTCAAGCAGCGTAATGCAAAAAAAGCTATTGATGAAATAGCCGCTATTAAAGAAGAACATCCGGATAGTACCAAAGGCTATATTTTATTGGCGAATCTTTACCTCAAGCTAGAAAGACCAAAGGATGCGCTCAAGGTTTTAGACGAAGGGCATAAACGACTTCCGAACGACCCCTACATTTCTTTAAGTAAAGCTGATGCTTACCACGCCTTGAAAGCAGAGGATAAATCGGCACAAGAATTAAAGAAGGCTTTCGCAAGTGATAAAATGAATTTTGAGTCGAAAATGCGCTTATTGATTAGCTTAATGGCAGACGGTAAAAACGAGCAAATGGCTCCGCTGATAGATGATCTGGCGAGCGGTCTGACAAGCAGCTATCCAACCGATGCCCGGGCATTTGCATTGTATGGTGATATCTTAGCTCAACAAAAGCAATTAAAAGAAGCGCGTGAAAAGTATTTAAAAGCAATTGATTTAAATAGCCGGGTACATACTATCTGGGAACAACTGCTCCAATTGGAATTGACTCTTGGCATGCAACAAGAAGCGCTAGCACATGCTTATAAGGCCTCGGCACTTTTCCCTCAAGAACCCCTAACTCAATTCTTTGCGGGACACGCCTTTTTCATGGAAAAGAAATATACAGATGCCCGAAACTGCTTTGAAGCCTCATTGAATCATGTTGATGAGAAAAATAAACCCCTCATGACTCAAGTATACAGTAGCCTGGGAGATACGTATCATGCGCTAGATATGTTCCCCGCTTCAGATCAGGCCTATGAAGAGGCATTAAAGCTGGATAGTAACAACGTAGGTACATTGAATAATTATGCCTATTATTTATCCCTTAGAAAGACAAAATTAGATGAAGCCGCCGAAATGTCGAAACGTTCTAACGAGCTGGCACCTGATAACCCTACATTTCAGGATACCTATGCATGGGTTTTATTTCAGCAAGGAAATTATAAAGAGGCCTTAGTCTGGATAGAGAAAGCAATTGCCAATTCAAGCACTGCCGATGCTTCTTTTGCACTACTAGAACATTATGGAGATATTTTGTTCAAGTTAGGACATACGGATAAGGCTGTAGCCAAATGGAAAGAGGCTAAAGCAACGGCTCAGGTAAGTGGTGAAAACGTTGAGTTGCTATCTAAAAAGATAGATGCTAAAAAGTATTTTGAGTAATGTCTGGACGCAGGAACCATGTGTTTAGAACAAGAAGGTATGTGGTACTGATGATGGCACTGTTGACGGTGTTTGCATGTAAGACTAAAAAAAAGGCCATCGAGAAGCCCATCGAAAAAACATATGCGCTCAACAATAAAGTTTTATTGGATGGAATTTTAGCCAATCAACTTGCTTTTAAAACATTTAATGCCAAAGCAAAGTCTGCCGTATCTATCAATAAAGATGTTTACGATGCCACTTTAAGCATTCGCATAAAAAACGATGCGGCGATATGGATATCCATCACAACCTTATTCGGCATAGAAGCCGCTCGAGTGCTTATTACACCCGAACGGTTCAAAATGATGAACCGCCTAAATGGTACTTATATAGACGAACCATTTCACATCATCCATCGGTTTGCAGGCTCCGAAATTTCATTTGACAACTTACAGGCCATACTTGTTGGCAATATGATTAGCCAAGCATTAACGGATACCGATACAGCAGAAAAAAACAGCAACGGTTATGCGCTAAAAGGGCAGCGCAATGCATTGATTTTTTCATTACAGACCAATGAAGTTTTTAAAATAACAACTTGTGAACTGCACAATAAGGTTTCTGAACAGTCTGTTCATACGCAATATGCAGATTTCGAAACGATCAATGAGCAACCCATGGCTCGATCTATTGGCCTGAAAGCACATTCAAAAGCATTGGCGTTAGACTTGCAATTAAAATACAACCGAATTCGTTTAAATGATGCATTGGAGATGCCTTTTACGATACCGTCTAATTACAAGATGTTACATATGAAAGCGCTAAACAATTAACTTGTTTGAAGAGTTAAATAATATTTTATTACTTTCGTTGACAATAAATCTGTTAAAATAACGATGTTATAATGACATCCATTAACGTTTCGGTGAAGAGCATGGTTCGGATAAAATCAATAGTCTGTCTGGTATTTTTTCTTTTAATAGCCCTTGCATCTTGGGCACAATCAAGCGCACAGTTAAAAAAACAACGTGAAGCACTTACTCGGGAAATTGAATTATTGAATCAATCATTACGTTCTACATCTAAGGATAAGTCATTATCTCTTAAACAAGTGGGAGCGCTTAATGCCCAAATAAATCTCCGGGTAAAAAAAATCAACACCATTAATAGGGAAATGAATTTAATAGAATCGCAGATTCGCAAGAACACCAATACCATCCGTTCATTACAGGCAGATTTAGCTAAATTAAAAAAAGGTTATGCTACCATGGTGCAATTTGCTTTTCGCAATCAAAGCGCCTATAACAAACTGATGTTTATCTTCGCCTCAGACGATTTCAACCAAGCTTATAAACGCCTGAAATATCTGCAGCAGTTTAGTGATTCGAGGAAGAAACAGGCGCGCGAAATAGAAGACACACAAAAGCGCATTGAACAGCAAATTGCTGAACTGGCTGAAAATAAGCAAGAAAAAGTAATGCTACTAACTGATCAGGAGAAAGAAAAAAAGACCTTAGACAAACAGAAGGCTGTTAAATCGGCTGCACTCAACGACTTAACAAAAAAAGAAAAACGATATAAACAAGAACTGAGCAAAAAACAGCAAGAAGATGCTCGTTTGGCACGAGCCATTCAAGCAGCCATACGGAGGGAGATCGAAGAAGCACGACGTTTAGCCGAAGAAGCTGAAAGAAGAAAAGCAGCCGAAGAAGCAAAAAAGAATCCAAATGCAAAGGCTCCTGCGCCTTCTACAACGAGAAAATCAGATCGGGAAGCACTTTTATCAACGCCAGAAGCAGCTAAATTAGCAGCCAATTTTACAGGTAACCGTGGACGTTTACCATGGCCAGTTGCTTCCGGATCCGTAACGCAAGGATACGGACAATACACCTATGGTAAAGGCGTGAAAGTTAATAGTAATGGCATAACGATCCGTACGCAAGCCGGTGCCGCTGTACGTGCTGTATTTGATGGCGTTGTAACTTCTGTTCTCCAAATGCAGAATCAATATACCATCATCATAAACCATGGTAACTACTTCACTGTTTATCAAAATCTAAAAAGTGTAAATGTATCCAAAAAGCAAAAGGTTACGGTTAAGCAAACAATAGGAGTTGTAGCAGTAGATGCTGTTGAGGGAACCTCTGATCTACATTTCGAATTATGGCAAGGAACCTCACCCATTAACCCAAGCAGCTGGTTAGCTGGCAATTAAATTAATGACATTAATAAATTGCTTATCTAAGCAATTTTATCTAAGTTTGTAAACTTGTCTGGTCACCAAGCAATATAAGGTGTATAGGACAACGAAAAATTAGGCATTAAAGACTTTAAATAATAAACTATGTTAAATACCATTTTATTAGCATTTGGACTAGGTGGACCCGAGATTGCAGTTATTGTGCTAGCTTTATTGTTATTATTTGGCGGTAAAAAAATTCCTGAATTGATGCGCGGATTAGGCAAGGGTGTGCGTGAATTTAAAGAAGGCCAAGCAGGAACAGGATCCGCTAAGGATGACGTTAAAGAAGAAAAATAGTTTGCTTCGCAATAAATAAATTAAGGCTACAAAGCATCAACCCATCGTGCTTTATAGCCTTTTTATTTTTTTAGCTAAATTATATTTTCAGAACGTTCAAAGTATTTTTAGTAGATTATTAAAAAAAACCTGTAAGACATATACTAATATGCTGATTGTTAACGTTGTTAAGAAATAATAAATAACACATTACCTAACATTTGTTTTGTAAAGAAGCGAACTTGTATCAGCAACCTACATATATAACATGAGATTGAAAAGATTTTCGGCTTGCGCCGTAAGTATGCTGTTTTGTGCTCAATTTGCATCTGCAGTAACCTACAACAAGGGTACCGAGGAACCTTTAAAAGTCGATGGTAAAGAAACGCAAATTGCTGAAGGAGATAGCACGTCAAATGTGCAAACACATCCCCTATCCTGGTATTTAAATCCACAAAATATCAAGGCCCAATTAGACACGCTCCAACAGGAAGTTCCATTAACTTACAATAGTTACGTACAATCTTATATTGACGCATATACATCAACACGTTATCGTCATCATCTGGAGAAGATGCTCGGATTGGCACAATATTATTTCCCTATTTATGAGAAAGTGTTTACCGAAACGGATGTCCCTCAAGAGATCAAGTATCTATCCATTATTGAATCAGCGCTCAATCCGCATGCTGTATCACGTGTAGGAGCAACCGGCCCTTGGCAATTCATGTTTACAACGGCAAAAGCTTATAACCTAGACATCAACAACTACATAGACGAACGAAAAGATCCTTATGCTGCAACTTACGCTGCTGCGGCCTATTTAAAGGATGCATATCAAACTTTTGGAGACTGGCAGCTAGCAATTGCTTCATACAATTGTGGTAAAGGAAATGTTGAGCGTGCCATCAGGCGATCTGGGCTTACCAACCCAGATTTTTGGTCAATCAGGAAGTATCTTCCACAAGAAACCAGAAATTACGTACCCGCATACATTGCTATGACCTATGTGTTATTAAACAGCCCTGTTTTTGGCTTATCGCCGCAGGCAGGCACCGCCTTTATAAATGAAGCGGGCACCGATGCTATTTTAATAGATAAATTTGTTTCTCTCGCTAGTGTAGCAGAAGCATTGCATATCAGTATGGATGCCTTGGCAGCTTTAAATCCAGCTTATAAGAAAAGTATTATTAATGGCACTCCTGAAGAACCAAAACGCCTTATTGTTCCTGCTGTTGAAAAAGCATCGTATGCTAGTCTATATGCGGTATTAAATAATAATACCCCTTCTGGGGGAACAAAACCTCAGGTACTAACGGCCGCCAATACGGAAAACCAACCCGTTTATCACCGGGTTAAAAAAGGAGAAAGCCTTGGTTCAATTGCCAATAAATATCGTGTAGAGATACAAGATTTAAAAGTCTGGAATAAGCTGAGTAGAAATATGATTGTTCCGGGGCAGCGACTTATCGTTGCATCTGGACAAAAGGAAGTCAAGCAGGCCCCTGCTATACGTTACGCTACTTATCGGGTAAAAAGAGGGGATACACTTTCAGGTATTGCTCAAAAATATAAAGGAGTAACAGTTAGTAGTTTAAAAGCAATGAATAATTTGCGAGGCACGGCTATTAAACCTGGAATGACCTTAAGGGTAAACAAATTGTAGTGTTTATCGTTATTCCCTACTTATTACATAAATGAGGGAGTTTTTCAGTGTAAATAGGCTGCATCCACTTCATTTTCAAAACCAGCGAGCGTAACAGACACATGCTCATTCAATATAGTAGATAATTTAAGCCCCGAAAAGTCGCTTATTACAGGGAACTTGTGATGGCTCCGATCAATCAGCACAGCTGTACGCATCTTTTTTAATGGTACATTTAAAAAGACACCCAAACCATAGGCCAATGTACGGCCACTGTTAAGCACGTCATCCACTAAAATTACTACTTTATCTTTCGCCTGTTCAACGGATAGATCTGTTTCAGCTTGTAATGCGGAACCTACCTTATCGAGCGAAATGTTAATCAATATAATACGTTTATGAGGGGCAATGTTATTCAATTCTGCTTTTAACCGCTGCGCCAGCACATATCCCCTTTCAGCTACTCCCGCTAAGACGAATTCGATCTCATCAAAGTTGTCTTCTAATATCTGGAAAGCAATTCGGGTAATTTTCTTTGTTATCTGATCCTTATCGAGGATTAATATCTTTTCAGCTGCCATATGTTCTTATTGCTGATAAAGGTAAGAAATATTTAAATAGTTACCATGAAACACTCAAGAAAGAAGCCTGCCACTGGATCAATCATAAAAATTAGGGAATTGTTGAAAGGACTATTTTCTTCCGGGATATTTAGGTGGTTAACTGCTAAAAAAGGCTCTTTAATAAATGGTGAAACTACGTATAAGCGGTCTTCCAATGTTTCCAGATAGGAGTTCGAAAAGAAGGAAAATTATCGATGGATATTAATTCAGGTGCAACACCTCTTCCTCGCCTTCTTTATGCTCGTTTTGGGCTTTCAGCATGCGCCCTCCTTTGTAATAATAACGTCTCCAATAGGCCTCATCTAAATTGCTAATCATGACTCCACGACTAGTTGAGGCATGAGCAAACTTATTATCGCCCAAATAGACACCCACATGGGTAATTCTTCTACTCCGAATCTTGAAAAAAACAAGATCCCCGGGTTTTAATTCACTTTTATTAACTGGATCAACCTGAGTAAAAATATTGCGGGAATTATTACCTATTGAGGTGTTGAACACCTTTTCATAAAGCTCATAGGCAAATTTAGAGCAATCAATTCCTCGTTTTGTCTTACCTCCCAAGCGATAGGGTGTGCCAATCCAATCGTACACAAATTGGTACAATTTCGTATTCGTTGTTGCCGATGCGGCAATTCCCATAATTTGAGAGAAATATTCTTTGGCTAAATTATCTGGATCTTCTGGCGAACTATTCTTTTCTGTAGATTGAGCATGTGCACTTAACGATAAACCGCCTAGCAGCATACATACGACCAAAAGTGTTTTTTTCATTCGGATATTTACTTTTCTTGGATAAACAACAGGCTATAACGCATGTCCCACACAGCAGGTTGATTATTCCATAAAGGTTAACAACAAAATTCTCTAGTGTAAAAGTCTATCCATTCTTTATTACAAAGGGTTGAGAGGCAAAGCTAAATGAAAAGTTTTACTTTGTCAAAAAAAGTAAACACTATTTTAACAATTTTCTGACAAGTGTACAGTATACCCTACAAAAAGAACAAAATCATTCGATAAAAAAAAGAAGAATAATTCACTTTCTATCACCTATATTCTGTGAATATCGCAACAATTGATTAGATTTGCCTTCCAGTAAATTAAGTACATGAACATAAAGCAATGAGTTCAACACCAATAACAAAAGAAACATATTTAGCATGGTATAAGTCGATGATGCTTATGCGTAAGTTTGAAGAAAAAGCAGGTCAGCTTTACGGTCAACAAAAAATACGGGGCTTTTGCCATCTCTATATTGGGCAAGAGGCTGTTGTTGCAGGCGCCATATCTGTTTTACGGAAAGAAGACTCGATGATTACCGCATATCGCGATCATGCCCATGCTATTGCGAAAGGCCTGAGCCCCAAAGCGGCCATGGCAGAGCTATTTGGAAAGGCAACTGGCTGCTCGAAAGGGAAAGGTGGTTCCATGCACTTTTTTGATAAAGAAAATAATTTTGCAGGCGGGCACGGCATTGTAGGCGGGCAGATCCCACTTGGTGCTGGATTGGCTTTCGCTGAAAAATACAATGGAACAGACAATGTCTGTGTTTGTTATATGGGCGATGGAGCCGTACGGCAAGGTTCATTTAATGAAACCCTAAACATGGCCATGTTATGGAAACTACCCGTTATTTTTGTTTGCGAGAATAATGGGTACGCCATGGGAACCTCCGTAAAACGGACTACCAATATGATCGACATCTATAAAATGGGGTTGGGTTTTGATATGCCAAGCGCACCGGTTGATGGCATGGACGTTGTTGCTGTTCACAATGCCATGGATGAAGCTGTACAACGTGCACGTAAAGGCGAAGGCCCTACATTCTTAGAGATACGGACATACCGCTATAAAGGGCATTCCATGTCTGACCCAGCGAAATACCGTACCAAGGAAGAATTGGAACAATATAAAGAACGTGATCCAATTGCTGCCGTAAAGCATGCCATTTTAGAGCATAAATACGCGGATGATAAATGGTTTGAACAGGAAGATGAGGAGATCAAACGTGCCGTAGACGAAGCGGTTAAGTTTGCTGAAGAGTCTGATTTTCCTGCGGTAGAGGAACTCTTCTCTGATGTATATGTACAGCAAGATTATCCTTATATTGTAGATTAAGGAACGTTTAATAATTTATAAATTTGATAAAAAACCCAAGATAATATTATGGCTGAAGTAGTTCGAATGCCAAAAATGAGCGACACCATGACCGAAGGTGTAATCGCAAAATGGCATAAAAAGGTAGGCGATAAGGTTAGCTCAGGAGATTTAGTTGCTGAGGTTGAAACCGATAAAGCTACCATGGATTTTGAATCTTATCAGGAAGGCACATTATTATATATTGGCCCAAAAGAGGGAGAGGCGGTTCCGGTTGATGCTGTTATAGCCGTATTAGGCGAGCCTGGTGAAGATTACCAGTCGTTATTAGATGGGAACGAAAAGGCGGCTCCCCAAAAAGAAGAAGCCACAACTACAGAAGCATCTGCCGAACCTAACGATGATACGGCGGAAGCAGTGACACCTGAATCATTAGGCGCTACCGTAATTACCATGCCATTGTTAAGCGATACCATGACCGAGGGTGTAATTGCTGAATGGCATTTTAAAGTAGGCGATAAAATTAAGAGTGATGATGTAATAGCTGACGTGGAGACTGATAAAGCAACCATGGAGGTAACGGCATATGCAGAAGGGACATTACTCTATATTGGTGTAGAAAAAGGCCAAGCAGCAAAGGTAAACGACATCATTGCTATAGTAGGAAAAGAAGGGACAGACGTTACTCCTCTTTTAAAACAGCAATCGGCCAAACCAAAGAAGACTGAGCAGGCACCCAAGCAGGAAGACGCTCCCGCACCTGATGCCAATAAAACATCCGTTGAAACATCGAGTGGAAGCTCAGACGATGCCGGTAGGATTAAGGCATCTCCGCTTGCTCGTAAAATTGCCAAGGAAAAGGGGATTGATTTAAATGAAGTAAAAGGATCAGCAGAAAACGGCCGTATCATTAAAAAAGATGTAGAATCGTTTACACCTTCGGCAAAGGCGTCGGCTACAGAAGCAGCTCCGGCAGCACAAGCTGAAAGCAAAACCGTTAGCATCCCACAGTTTATTGGAGAAGAGAGCTTTACAGAAAAACCGGTTACACAAATGCGTAAAACCATTGCCAAACGCTTATCTGAAAGCTTGTTTACGGCACCGCATTTTTACGTAACCATTAAGATTGATATGGACAGCGCCATTACTGCTCGGGCCAAAATCAATGAAATAGCACCTGTGAAAGTTTCTTTCAATGATTTGGTTATTAAAGCAGTAGCCGTTGCTTTAAAACAACATCCAAATATCAATGCCTCATGGCTAGGCGATAAAATCCGTTACAATGAACATGTCAACATTGGTGTTGCCATTGCCGTTGATGAAGGATTACTCGTTCCTGTAGTACGCTTTGCAGATGGTAAGACACTTTCCCATATTTCTGCTGAAGTAAAGGATTTTGCACAACGTGCCAAAACTAAAAAATTGCAGCCTAAAGATTGGGAAGGCTCTACATTTACTGTTTCTAACTTAGGCATGTTTGGTGTAGACGAGTTTACAGCCATTATTAACCCGCCAGATGCGTGTATTTTAGCTATCGGAGGGATACAACAAGTTCCTGTAGTGAAGAACGGAGCAATTGTTCCGGGGAACATCATGAAGGTTACTTTAAGTTGTGACCATCGGGTGGTAGACGGTGCAACTGGTGCGGCCTTTTTGCAAACCGTTAAGTCATTATTAGAAGAGCCCGTTAGGCTACTGGCTTAAAATAGTATAAAAAGGGCGCCTCTCCGGTGCCCTTCCATTTATGACCTTATTTGTTACAGAAAAATCTCGGAATAAACACGTGATTGCTCACTTAATTTACGATCTTGAAACCAAACAAATAGCTATAACAGATGATACTAAAACGACTCTTATTGGCATGGTGCTGCATGATATCATGCAGCCTACATGCTCAAAACAAGAATGACCAACAAGTTGACAGGCCCAAACTCGTAGTGGGCATCATGGTAGACCAAATGCGATGGGATTACCTTTATCGTTATTACGATCGCTATACCGATGGGGGTTTTAAGCGACTACTGAATGAAGGCTTTTCGTGTGAAAATACGTATATTAATTATGTCCCAACAATTACGGCTATTGGCCATAGTTCGGTTTACACCGGTACAACACCTGCCGTTCATGGGATTGCAGGAAATGATTTCATTATACAAGCAACAGGCAGGCGGATGTATTGTACGGAAGACGAGACTGTTACCCCGCTAGGCACCTCCTCTGAGAATACAGCAGGCAAAATGTCGCCAAGGAACTTATTGGCCTCTACGATCACGGATGAGCTTAAATTAGCCTCCAATTTCCGTTCAAAGGTAATTGGAATTGCTATCAAAGATCGTGGCGCTATTCTACCAGCAGGTCACTTTGCTGATGCGGCTTATTGGTTTGATAATAGTGGAGATTGGATAAGTAGTTCTTACTATATGAAAGACTTACCTCAATGGGTCAAGAATTTTAATAAACAAAAGCTTGCAGAAAAATATTTAAAACAGGATTGGAACACCTTATACCCTATTGAAACCTACAAGCAAAGTATCGAAGACAACAATCCCTACGAAGGAAAATTTAAGGGAACTCAAACCCCCACTTTTCCTATTAAAACTTCGCAATTGTTAAAAGATAATGGTCTCGGACTCGTTGCTACAACGCCATATGGCAACACATTAACACTCGATCTGGCGAAGGCGGCCATTGAGCATGAAAACATGGGGCATAACCCTACAGGGTTTCCTGATTTTCTAGCATTAAGCATCTCTTCACCGGATAAAATTGGACATCAGTTTGCCATCAATTCCATCGAAGTAGAAGACAATTACCTTCGCTTGGATAAAGATTTGGAAACTTTTTTCAATTATCTAGACCAAACCATTGGAAAAGGCCAGTATACTGTCTTCTTAACAGCCGATCACGGCGCTGCCCATAATCCCCAGTTTTATATGGACAACCAAGGAAATGGTGGCTATTTTAACTCCGGAACCGCAAAAGATGGCCTAAACGATCTTTTAAAAGCCAAATTTAACCAAGAAAAACTCGTCATTAGTCTCGCTAACTATCAGGTACATTTAAATAATAAATTAATCCTGGAAAAGAACCTCGATGAAAGCGCTATTCGAGCACAGGCAGTTAAATATCTACGTAATTTAGACGGGGTAGCCTTTGTGACCGATATGGATAAGGCTTCGGAAGCTGCTATACCCAACCGGATAAAAGAGCGTATTATCAATGGTTATAATTACAAGCGTAGTGGTGCTATACAAATTATTTTAGAACCCCAATGGTACAGCGGATCGCCCAAAGCCAAGGGAACCACGCATGGTAACTGGAATCCTTACGATGCACACATACCTTTGGTCTGGATGGGTTGGGGGGTGAAACATGGTGCCACCAATCGGGTTACAAACATGACGGATATCGCGGCAACGCTTGCGGGGCTTTTACATATCCAGGAACCCAATGGTAGCATTGGAAGTCCAATTACAGAGGTAATTAACCATTAAAATGATCTCATATAGGGAATGGATTGTTCGAAATGAAGATATTTATTTGGCAATCCATTCTCCTATTCGATCATTCTGTAGAACGGCTGGTCGGTACAATCCGACTCGGGGTATCTTCCCCATTAATAATGGTGCGTGCTCCAAGTGCGATAGCATGGATAGCCGAAACAATATTTTTGATATCCAGCGTCTCCAATTCATCATCAACTGTATGATAATAATTGTCTTGGTCTATCTGCACCGTTGACACAGAGTGTGCTGGCACGCCTAATGCTGCTAAAGTGGCATTATCACTTCGATAAAACAGGTTTTGTTCAGGGTAAGGATCAGCATGAAAAGAAAACCCTGTTCGTCTCGTATTCCTTTGAAGAATTTGACCTACATCAGATTTATCGAAACCTGTTATATATAAACTATGAGGGCCAAACTTCGCATCCTTCCCAATCATTTCGATGTTAAGCATTGCCACAACTTTTACCGGGTCAAGCTGCTTTGAAAAGTACTGCGACCCAAACCCTCCGGACTCTTCCGCAGTAAATGCTGCGAATATCAAGGTGCGTTCGTTTTGCCGTTGCTTGGCAAATATTTTCGTCAAACTGATAACAGCCGTTACACCAGAAGCATCATCGTCAGCACCATTGGCAATAGAATCTTGTCCAACAGCATCCAATACACCAATATGATCATAATGTGCAGAGAACACAACGTATTCATTGGGCCTAGATTTTCCAGGCAATACCCCAACAACATTGGTTAGGCGCTCTTCTCGAATAAGGCCTGTATAATTAATACGAAATGATTGAGGGATATCATCGGTTAAAATAAATACAAGTGAACGCTGTTGTAGTTGTTTCCTGTCCAACAAGATACGGCCAGCATCAAAGTGCGCCTTCATTCGAATAAAATCTGTCTTAAATTGTTTGCTAACGCAAACCAATGTATTTTGTTTACTCGCAAGACATGCTTGATAACGCTCTCTAAAATTTTCTCCTGGTTTTATTACATCAATCGCAACGCTCGGCTCCGTGTTCCATTTCAAACCCGTTTGATCACATAACACAAATCCATTTGTTGCCGGCAGCTCCACTCCGTCAACAATAATCTCGGCCATGGAAGGTTGAATGCTGCAAACAAAAAAGTTTTGTTTAAAATCAGTATGACCATTTAGTGGCTTCAATTGTGCTTTTGCAAATTCACCTGCGATGAAATTAGCCGCTTGATCAATCTCAGGTGTAAATACAGCTCGCCCTTTTAAGCTATCGTCGGCCAAAGCGGCAATGATCTGTTTGACATCGGCTTCATCTGTATGTACAACAGGTAATTTCTTGGCCGCACATGCCGCCAATATACAAGCCAAAATACCGATCCACTTTTTCATTCGAATAAGTTATTTTAAGTGGCAATGAAGCATGCATGAATTATTCGTTTTCTTTTGTGAATGGCAATTCATGTAAATTTCATTAAAACTTGCTGTTTTATTTTATATGGAAACAGCTATTATTTACGTTCAATTAGCAATAAAGTTAAACAAAATACATAGCTTTGGAAGACATATATCCAGATTATTAAAAACGATCATAAAAATGAAAGAAATTACTGTAGAAGAACTAAAGCAAAAGATAGATAATCAGGAGGATTTTCAGTTGATAGACGTTCGTGAAGAGTTTGAATACGAAACTTCTAATTTAGACGGTGAAAACATCCCATTAGCTCAAATTCTGATTGAAAAGGATAAAATCAGTAAAGAGAAGCCTGTTATTATTCATTGCAGAAGTGGAAAAAGAAGTGCCCAGGCTATCCTACTACTGGAACGGGAAGGCTACGACAATTTAGCAAATCTAGCGGGTGGCATTTTGGCTTGGCGCGATACATTTGATCCGGAAATGCCCGTATACTAGTGAATTGATCAACCCATGGGTAAGCAGATTCTTTATAATGTTGCATTAAACGTAGGTATCTTGGTATTGGCTTATTGTGCTATTGCCTCATTTAATGAAAAGCAATATGGTATTATGGTTGGAAGTATCATAGGCATTGGTGCGTTGATTTATTTAAAAGTGCAATTAGCCAAAAAGATACGGACAATTATTAAATCGAAGAAGAAATAGGCAATTGTACTATATTTGAGTCAATATTGTAGTAATAATGGACAGTTTTTTAACCCAAAATTAATTACTTTTAAAAGTTTTTTAATCGCTGGTGAGCGATTACAGACAAAACACCAGATGGCTACAATTAACTTAAACACAAGCTTTTACAACAACAGAACCCACCTTTTTCGTAACAAAAAGCATGCATTTGATGGATTTAAGTGGTCTTTTTATTTTTGGAATAGTATTTGTAGATGTTGCATGAACAAAACTAATAACTATTTTTGTATACAAATTATACAATTAAAACTGTTTAACCTTTAAAAAAAACGAAGTATGAACTATTCTACAATCAAAAAAGCAGTTACTTGCTCTTTGATTGCCGCCTTAGGGTTTACTGGGGCAGCTCAAGCACAAGATGCTAAGGTATTTGGCGGACGAAGCCAATACAGAACGTGGTCTTTAGGTATCAATGGCGGTGTTACTTTGCCAGCTGTTATTACAGGCGGATCAACTCCTTATAACGCAGGTCAAAAGAATGTCTTTGATTTTACTCCACGTGAATATTACGGTATTTCATTAAGAAAACAATTTTCACACTTGTTCAGCTTACAAGCAAATGTAAACAGAGGTCGTATTTTGGCAACTGTTGCTGACGGTCACCCTGGCATCCCAAATGCCGATGGTACTACGTACAAATCTGTTGAAACAGATGTACAATATGCAGCAAGCATTTCAGGTGTTTTCCAACTGTGGACAATTGACTTCTTAAGAAGAGAAAACGCAGTTAACTTTTACGCTAGTTTAGGTTACGGCTTACAAGCCTATAACCCAAGAAGCTTTACAGGTTACAAAGCAGAAGGTACTGAAAAAGATAGCAAAGGTACTTATGGTGATGACGGCGACAAGGATTATATCCACGAAGCTTTCATTCCGGTAGGTGCTGGTGTTAAATTCAAACTTTCTGATCGTGTTGCGTTGGATATCGGTCATACCATGAACTATAGCCGAGGAGCTAATCTATATGGCACTGGTGTTCCAACCGATGGGAAAGACAAGTATTCTTACACTTACGCAGGTTTAGAATTCTCATTGGGTAGCAAAGATAAACCAAACTTAACTTGGGATAACCCTGTTGCTACACTTTATGATGAGTTGAAAGATCCTGAATTGAGAAACGAAGTAGATGCGTTGAAACAACGTGTAAGCGCTCTTGAATCTACTGTTCAAGCTTTAAGTACTGATTCAGATGGTGATGGTGTTGCCGATAAATTCGACAAATGTCCTAACACACCTGCTGGTACCCAAGTGGATGGTTCTGGATGTCCTATTAAGTTCCCTGAGCCAGAGCAAGCTAACTTATCAACTGGTTCTTATTCAAATATCCAATTTGAATTTGACAGCTCTGTATTGAAAACTAGCTCTTACCCAACTTTAGATCAAGTTTCTTCTGACTTACGTGCTAGCGGTGCTACACTTACTTTAGAAGGTAATGCTTCTGAAGAAGGTACTGAAGACTACAACTATCAATTAGGTTTAGACCGTGCTAACTCAGTAAAAAATTACTTAGTTAACTCTGGTGTGGCTGCTTCTCAAATCAACGTAGTAAGCAATGGCGAAACTAAACCAGTTGCTTCTAACGCTACTGAAGAAGGTCGTCAATTGAACCGTAACGTACAATTCAAAAAATAAGCCTGTATATTAAGCAGGTTATTAAAAACCCTCGGAGCAAATGTTCCGAGGGTTTTTTCTTTGAAATTTGCCCAAACCCACTTAACTTCGTACTATGTATCCCTTCCATAAAAAAAAAGATCCAAATGCCCCGCGCCAAAATTTTAATCTGAGGGCAATGCATCTGATCAATAAGATTGCCATTACACTTTTTATATTAGGGATTTTATATAAATTAATTGACTGGTTCTTCTTTAGTTAATGAAAAAAACAGATGAAAGAAATAATCAATACTCCGCATGCTCCAGCTCCCATAGGCCCCTATAATCAAGCTATTAAAGCGGGTAATACCTTATACATTTCCGGACAAATTTCTTTATCGCCTAACACGGGCGAATTGATCACCGGCAGTATCGCTGACCAGGCGAAACAGGTTTTAGAAAATCTTTCAGCCATTTTAAAGGAAGCTGGTTATTCCTTTTCTGATGTTGTCAAGACAAGTATTTTTCTTTCCGATATGGCAGATTTTGGAGTCGTTAATGAAGTATATGCTACTTATTTTACCCAGAATGCGCCTGCTCGGGAAACTATTGCGGTAAAGGGCCTTCCTAAAGGTGTGGATGTAGAGATCTCTTGTATTGCCTGGAAAGCCTAGACAACCCCAAGCGCAGATGGCTACAACGGAATATGGTTTACATACCCCTATTGCTTATCTAAAGGGAATAGGCCCACAAAAGGCCGACCTGTTAAACAAAGAAGTAGCCATATTTACTTTTGGTGACCTTGTCAATTATTATCCATTCCGTTACATCGATCGGACGAAATATTATAAAATAAACGAATTACAACCCGATATGCCTTCCGCCCAAATTTTGGGAAGACTGATATCACTCGAACAGATTGGTCAGAAAAGAGGCCGTAGGCTTGTCGCCCAATTCAGAGATGAAACCGGACTAATCGAATTGGTTTGGTTTCAAGGCATCCGCTGGTTGGAAAAGAGTTTAAAAATAGGAGCAGTTTATATTCTCTTAGGAAAACCCAATTGGTTTAATGGCCAGTTTTCCATGACTCATCCAGAAATGGAATTATACCAGCCCAGCACAAAAAATGCAGGTAACCCAAGCTTGCAACCCGTTTATCGCTCGACGGAAAAACTCAAACAATTCTTTTTGGATACCAAGGGAATTCAACGATTACAGGAGGGACTCATTCCTTGGGCCACTACCAAAATAACAGAGACGCTACCTGCCTACATCCAGCAGAAACATCGGCTGATTTCAAAGGTCGATGCCATTACCTATATCCACTTCCCTAAAGACTTGACCGAACTGCGTGCAGCCGAAAGACGTCTGAAATTTGAAGAACTCTTTTTTATCCAGTTAAAACTATTAAAAAACAAACTATTACAAACACATAAATTTAAAGGACATATCTTCAACCAAGTAGGGTTTCATTTTAATACATTCTATCAGGAGCATTTGCCTTTTCCACTGACGAATGCTCAAAAAAGGGTTATTAAGGAAATCAGACAGGATACACAAACCGGGGCTCAAATGAACCGATTGTTGCAGGGAGATGTTGGCAGCGGAAAGACAGTCGTTGCATTAATGGCTATGCTGCTGGCTATTGATAATGGATGTCAAGCCTGTATGATGGCACCTACAGAAATTCTGGCGCAACAACACTATTCAAGTTTGCTCCAATTAGTTGGTAATCTTCCCATTCATATTCAATTACTAAGCGGATCCACTCCAAAGAAAGACCGAAAGCCAATACACAAAGCCCTCATCGACGGAACACTCCATATATTGGTGGGCACGCATGCGCTTATTGAAGATACCGTACAATTTAAGAACTTAGGTCTTGTTGTTATTGATGAGCAGCACCGCTTTGGGGTAGAACAACGGGCCAAGCTTTGGCGAAAAAACACTATTCCGCCTCATATGCTGGTTATGACTGCTACCCCCATACCACGAACATTAGCTATGACTCTTTACGGGGATTTAGAAGTATCTATTATTGATGAGCTGCCCGCAGGAAGAAAACCCATCAAAACCTTGCATCTCTTTGAGCGAAGCCGTTTGCGCATGTTCGGATTTATACGCGATGAAATAAACAAAGGTCGGCAGGTATATATCGTATATCCATTAATAAAAGAAAGCGAAAAACTTGACCTCATGCATCTGGAAGCAGGTATTGAGGCCCTGACCAGAGAATTCCCATTACCAGCATATAAGATCAGTATTGTACATGGCAAAATGGCTCCAAAAGACAAAGAATTTGAAATGCAGCGATTCGTGAAAGGCCAAACCCAAATCATGGTGGCAACAACAGTGATTGAAGTTGGTGTCAATGTTCCCAATGCAACGGTCATGATTATTGAAAACGCAGAACGTTTCGGCTTATCACAGTTGCATCAATTGCGGGGCCGGGTAGGACGGGGCGGTGAGCAATCTTATTGTATTCTCATGTCGTCCAACAAGTTAAGCAAAGATGGCAAGTTACGTTTAGAGACCATGGTTCGCACGAACGATGGTTTTGAAATTGCCGAAACCGATTTACAATTGAGAGGCCCCGGCGATATTACCGGGACACAACAAAGCGGTATTTTAGATCTAAAGTTAGCAGACTTAAGTACGGACCAAGCACTATTACAAGAAGCAAGGGATACGGTCATAACCCTATTCAAAAATGATCCGATGTTATCCAGTCCAGAAAACGCTCCACTTCGCCTATACCTCACAAAACAACAGCCTGGCATCAGTTGGGATAAAATATCCTAAAAATGGTGAATTGGATAATTCTGGTTAAATAATTAACTTTGTATCCAAAATCACTGATATTACTATTTACATTTATAGATTTAAGGTTATGTAATTCCTATCCCAAGATCTACCTTATCGCCACCCATTAGATACAACCAAGTCGCGATATAAAACAAATACAGATTTGGGAAATCTTTTCTTTTTTCTATGTCACGTTTGATTCTTGGGTTTTAGGCACGATTCTTTCCGTATTGGAAGAGAAAATGTATATGGCCCATGTTGATTACATAAGAGAGTATATATGACAATAAAAAAATATTACGACACCGCTATTAAACCAGAAAGGGCGGTTTTAGTCGGTATCATTACACCAAATGAAAGTGAAGCGCAAGAGAAAGAATACCTGGAAGAGCTTGCTTTTCTTGTCGAAACCGCGGGAGGGGAAACTATCAGAATCTTTACACAACGGATGCAACGCCCGGAGCGTGCTACCTTTGTTGGTAGTGGCAAATTGGATGAAATCAAATCTTTTGTAGATGCAGAAGAAGCCGATATGGTCGTATTTGATGATGAACTCAGCCCTTCACAGCTAAGGAACATTGAGAATGCGCTTAAGGTAAAAATTCTGGACAGAAGCAATCTTATATTAGATATATTTGCCAATAGAGCAAAAACAGCACAAGCGAAAACCCAAGTAGAGCTCGCACAATTACAATATCTTCTACCACGGTTAACCCGGATGTGGACGCACTTAGAGCGTCAAAAGGGAGGTATTGGAATGCGTGGCCCAGGTGAGACCCAGATCGAAAGCGACCGCCGAATGATTCTGAACAAAATCTCCCTATTAAAAGAGAAATTAAAACAAATTGATAAGCAAAACGAGACGCAACGTAAAAATCGCGGAGAATTGATACGTGTTGCACTAGTAGGCTATACCAATGTTGGAAAATCAACAATCATGAATATGATTTCCAAATCAGACGTTTTTGCCGAAAACAAGCTCTTTGCTACGCTAGATACAACCGTTAGAAAAGTGGTGGTAGATAATCTGCCTTTCTTGCTTTCAGATACCGTAGGTTTCATCCGAAAATTGCCCCATCATTTGGTAGAATGTTTCAAATCCACACTGGACGAGGTACGTGAAGCAGATATATTGGTACATGTGGTAGATATATCGCATCCAAACTTTGAAGACCACATTCATACAGTAAATGAAACCTTAAAGGATCTGGGTGCTATCGACAAACCGATGATTACTGTTTTCAATAAAATAGATGCTTATACTCCAGCAGAAGTTCATACACACGAGCATGGAGAAGAGGAAGTAAAAGCGCCCACTATAGAAGATTTTAAAAAGAGCTGGATGGCCAAACACAGCAGTCCAGCCGTCTTCATTTCGGCAACAGAAAAGCAGAATATAGAAGAATTCAGACAACTATTGTATGAAAAAGTAGTTAAAATGCATACTACTCGTTATCCGTATAATAATTTGCTATATTAAAGTCGGATTTCGCGTCATTCATTGTAGTTCATGAATTCATATGGCTTTTGAGTTAACCCCAGCACACAAAAATTAAATATTATGGCTTCAACAGAAAGTAAAAGACAACAACGATTTGCTAGTGTATTACAGCAAGATTTAGCAGATATATTTCAGCGTGAGGGGAGTCTATGGGCGCCCGATACCTTAGTAACTGTCACCAAGGTGAGAGCAACTCCCGACTTGGCAATTGCACGTGTTTACCTTAGCTTTTTAAATGCTAAAGACACACAGCAAACAATTGCGCATATCAAAAGCCACGCTGGAGAAATTCGTTATAAATTGGGTGCCAAGATAAAAAATCAAGTACGCGTAATTCCACAGTTAGAGTTTTTTGTAGACGATACCAATGAATACGTAGCACGCATGGATAAATTGTTTGAAAAAATCAGTAAAGAACCCAGACAGGAAGATTAGGCTTAATAAGTTATAGATACAAAACAAGTCAAATTATCTCGTTACTGTAAAATGCTTTTCCAATTGGACAAGAACGATGTTTGGTTTCCAGACCCTACTCTTGCAGAGGAAGATGGCTTACTCGCCATTGGCGGCGATCTCAGTGAACAACGATTGAAATTAGCGTATGCCCAAGGAATCTTCCCCTGGTATAATGAAGAAACCCCTATTCTGTGGTACGCTCCACCTCAACGTTTTGTACTCTTTCCTAACGAGTTGAAGATTAGCAAAAGTATGCGGAAGTTCATGCAATCTACCCCTTATCGGGTTACTTATAACCAAGCGTTCGAGCAAGTTATTGAATTTTGTGCCGCGATTCCCCGTAAAGAACAAGCAGGCACCTGGATAACCAACGAGATGCAAGAAGCGTATATCCAATTGAACAAAACGGGTGTTGCTCAATCTATTGAAGTTTGGAAAGATGATACATTATGTGGCGGTTTGTATGGCGTTATTTGTGGCAGTCGACATCACGTTTTTTGTGGTGAAAGTATGTTTTCGCGTTTACCCAATGCCAGTAAACTAGCGCTCATTTCCCTTTGTCAACTAAATCGCTTTGAGCTCATAGACTGCCAAATAGAAAGTGACCATCTCAAAACATGGGGAGCACGAATCATATCGAACGAAACCTACCTGAAAATTTTGCATTCTTCATCTTAAATCCTAGTTTCGTATATATTACCAAGCATTATGGACCTGCTTTATGCTATTGATTTAACTGGAACGTTTGTTTTTGCCATATCGGGAGCGATGGCTGCTGCCGATCATAAAATAGACGTAGTTGGAGCCGCTTTTACAGGATTTGTAACGGCTATCGGTGGTGGTAGCTTAAGAGATATTTTCTTGAATATGCGCCCCGTTTGGGTGGATGACGGAAATTATCTACTAGCTATTGTATTTGGTGTACTTGTTGCTATAAGCACCCATCAGCTCATTGGTAAGTTGCGACGGACGATGTTTATGTTTGATGCCCTCGGCATTAGCTTTTTCACCATCGTTGGTCTGCAGAAATCATTAGGGGCAGAAAGCAGTCAGATCGCAGCGATCGTCTTAGGACTTTTCTCTGCCATTATGGGCGGGGTAACAAGAGACACATTACTTAACGATGTACCATTGATATTTCGAAAAGAAGTTTATGCTACGGCTTGTTTATCTGGAGCTATTACTTTTATCTTATTAGCAAAGCTAGGAATCAGTGAAAATCTAAATGCCTTTTTAAGCGCCGCACTTATATTTTTAATACGAACAATTTCGGTGCGTTATAGATTGACATTACCTATTGTTGGCGGTTAAAAGGCATTTATCTTCTCCGTTTGATGGCCGGGAATTTCATTTTATAATCTACTTTTACCTGCCCTTTTGCAATGGCATCCAATTTGGATTTAAGCATGGCCTTCCGTAGAACACTTAATTTATCTGTAAATAACTTTCCTTCAATATGGTCGTATTCATGTTGTATGACACGAGCGGCTAAGCCATTATAGGTTTCTTCATGCTGCACCCAATGTTCGTCAAAATAACGGATGTGTATGGTTTTATGCCGACTAATATCTTCTCGTATATCCGGTATACTGAGGCACCCCTCATTAAAATCCCATTTTTCACCTTCTTCGCTCAAAATTTGCGCATTAATGAATACCTTTTTAAAATCTTTTAATTCAGGGCTATCGTCTTCGGCGAAGGGTGAAGCATCTATAACAAACAGCCGAATAGATAAACCAACTTGCGGGGCCGCTATGCCCACGCCATGTGCTGCATACATCGTTTCAAACATATTTGTTATCAGCGCTTCCAACGCTGGATAATGTTCATCTATATCAATGGCCTTCCTTTTTAAGACAGGGTCGCCATACGCAACTATTGGTAATTTCATGCTTATGCAAAGTAAACGGTAAAAATTTAAAATTCAAAACCTGTAAGGAGCCACCACTTGAGCAGCTCATATTTCTGCCGGGAGAAAGCTTAGGGAACTAAACCTGCTCTCGTCTAACGTTTCGTTAGCAATATCCCATAAATCGACCGCAGTAACGGCCTCTATTTTATGAACAATTTCTTCCAATGCAATAATACAGTCGTAATCCAGTAGGTTTTTTGCCATGGAAATCAATACGCCCATCCTATTTTCTTCAGCTAGCGCTATTTGCCCGATAAACTTCTGTTTAGCTTGATGAAGCTGCAATACGCCCAGCTTATTACTTCGTAGTTTGCTTAACTCTTTATAAACCAAACGCAAGGCCTTTTCTACTTTATCCCGATCCGTTCCAAAATAAATAGAGAATATTCCCGAGTCTGCATAAGGGGTATAATTAGAGTCAATAGTATAGGCAATACCATAACGTTCACGGATTTCTAAATTAAGCCTCGAACTCATCCCCATCCCTCCTAATAGATTATTTAAAACCATCATGCCTATCTTTTGCTTATGGTATAGGTGGTAAGCCGTTCCTCCCATACTTATATGCGCCTGAACAATGGGCTTAGCTGCATGAACATGCTGTGATTGGTATGCAAAGCTTCTGTGCCGCTCTGGAGCACTTCGTTTCGGTGAAATCTTGCCAAATAGTTTTTCTGCCTGCTTAATGACTTGTGACCAACGATAATTACCTGTGATAGCGACAACCATTTGATCGGTACAATAATGTTGCTGAAAGAAAGTGAGCATATCCGCACGTCTAATGTTTTTTACCGTCCCTGCAGTCCCCAAAATATTATGCCCTAAGGGATGATTACGAAAGACCAAATCTTCAAAATCATCCATGATGGCATCTTCTGGACTATCTTGATAAGAAGCAATTTCATCCAATATTACATCCTTTTCTTTTTCTAGTTCAGATTCCGGAAATATCGAATGAAAAACGACGTCCTCAAAAAGATCAAGCACGCGTAATAAGTGCGATTGTAAGAATGACGCGTGTATACACGTATACTCTTTGGTGGTATATGCATTTAAATCGGCACCCACCGACTCCAAACGGTTTAGAATTTGATTGGTGCCCCGCCTTTCTGTCTTTTTAAACAACAAGTGCTCGATAAAATGAGCCATACCAAATTGATGTGGCAGCTCATTGCGCGCTCCGGTATTCATGATGAGGCAAGCATGTGAAACAATGCTATCAACTGGCTTCAACAAGATACGGATGCCGTTGGATAACTGATGAAGATGATAATCCATTATTACAAACGGCAAACTTAGCTAAAATTGTGTGCTTATTAAAATCCACTCGGTCTGCCGCCTCTAGATCCGCCTCCCATAGGTCTATCATTCCTGTTCCATCGGCCATGGTCATCTTCATCCGACATTCCTCCAGACCTTCCAGCAAATTTTTGGAACTTATAAGTGAATGAAAGCATAAAATACCTTGCCAACCGATTGGTACGACTATCTACGATTCTGTTTTCAGTAACCGACCGTGAAATGCTCACCTGTTCATTCAGTAAGTCGAAAGCCTGCAGCCGTAACATACCGTTTTTATTCTTAAAAAATTGCTTCTCTAAGAATGTATTGATAATAAGCGGGTTTGCATCCACATTATTTGAGTAACCGCTGTTACTTGTTTTTGCTACATCAAAATTCCATAATAGAGTCGGTGTTATATGAATATTTCCATAGATAGAAGCCGCCCACGTTTTGATATCACGGTTTGTATTGCTTTGGATACTATTTTTTGTTGTATTATAAGTAAAATCCACCCCCGGTCTCACTTCCAACCATTCGGTTGGATTGACCTGCACATTAATCCCTTGATTTAACACCCAGTTTTTGGCTTCATTCTCCACATCATTAGCGTACGAGATATTATTATTAAAGCTTGCACGCCCGCGTAGTGTTACTACATATTTTCGATCATTGAAAGGTTTTCCATAATTATAAAAGCCGTTTACGGAATAATTACCATCCGTGTTTAAGTAATGTGTTTCCTGCACAAAACCCAAACTATCTGTTTGGTACGTTATCCGGTTGGTTGTTATCTTATCTTGCACAACCTGTGCATTCAGCATAGCGAAAAATATGTTTCCGCTTTGAAAATCAAAATTACGATAACGCATCCGAAGCGTATGGTTAAATTCTGCTGCTAGGTCTGGATTTCCGACAACGGGTGCATTTGGATTAGAAATATCCTTAATAGGTTGCAACTGCGAGAAAGAGGGTTCATTTGCATTACCTCGATATTCTACATTGAACGATTTCGTGCGTGATGCTTTGTATTCAAAACGAGCTACAGGCACGAAATAAAAACCATTACGCGCAAAAGATAAAGCTTGGCCAGACAACACGGTATTTCCGCTTAGGCGTGTAGGCAAAACGGTGGCGCCTAATTGGTAAATAATCTTATCCGTCCGATAGCGATATGTTACTCCAGCACGATGCGTAGCAAAGGTATAATCGTATTGATTGCTAGATAAAGGATCATAGGCCTGATTTCCGAATTCATCTACATTTTGTACACGACGGTCGTTATCATAGTTTGAAAAATTATAGTCGTAGCTAAACTCCAAGTTGGTTTTATCAGTAAGTGGTTCAATATAAGAAACCGACGCCCCGCCATTTAGTCCCTTATTTTCTAAATCAATCAATTGCCTAATATAGATGCTATCTGGATTGTCTACATCGTAATTCAATGTGTTGGTTATACGATCTTGATCTTGTTCGGTTTTACCAGAATTTAGAGAAAAATTGACAAACATATTTCTACCTTTATCGTTCAATCGATAATTGAAGAGGCCACTCAAACCATAATTTGGCGTATTTGAGCTACTGGTATTCAAATTCTGGATATCTGTTCTTGTTTCCGGGCGATCGGATTGTTCAAATTGGAGGCGTTGCTCCGTAGACTCATTCGAATAACTTTCGTTATTCCCAATACTCAAAGAGGGTGACAGCTTAACAAAAACACTTTCATTCGGTTTATATTCAATGTTCCAATCAAATCGATGATTATTGCTGATAGCGTTGCTAAACGAGCTGCTATTGCTGATACCTGTGCTATCACGGAAAAAATCTTGTTGAAAACGGCTGCTCGTAACATTATTATCGCTGTGATTATAACTATAGTTGCCATAAGTAGTCCATTTATCATTAAAATCTTTTCGGTAATTAAGCCCAATAGAATATGAATCTGTTAATCCATTACCTCCTCCCGAAAAACCGCCGGGGCCTCCGCCGCCCCTCCTCCTTCTTGCTCCTCCACCTCGCGTATTAAAGTCAAAAGCTTGATTATTATTATTATTCATGTTAGCTAATACCGATAATTGCCTTGATCCAGTAAAAGAGTTGTACATACCGCCTATCTGATATCGATAATTGTTTTCCTCTTCAGGCTTAGTTCCCATACCAGCACCAATCTGACCAAAATTACCGTTATTGTGCCGCTCGTCAATCGTGATATTTAAGACCTTTTCCGGATCGCCCGTTTTATTGCCCGTTAGGTTTGCCTGATCACCATAATCGTCTACTATCTGTATCTTTTCAATAATGTCTGCTGGCAAATTTTTCGTGGCCGTCTTCACATCACCACCAAAAAAATCTTTACCATTGATTCGTACCCGTGCAACACTCTCTCCCTGTGCCTGTACATTTCCATCTTTATCCACCTCAACGCCATCCAGTTTTTTAAGCAATTCCTCCGTATTGGCGTTCTCTCGTACTTTGTAATCCTTTGCATTATATTCAATGGTATCTTCCTTCATTAAGACCAAGGCTCCTCCTGTAACATTTACCACATCTAATTGAGTTGCTTCGTCCCGTAGCGTCAATACGGGCAAATCCAGTTGATTTTTACCAGCGAATGAAAAACTTCGCGTAAGTGATCGAAAACCTAAACTGCTAATAGATAATGTAAAAGCATCGGCCTTCACATTATTAAAAGAAAATTTACCATTCACATCGCTGCTTACGCGCAACGTGTCTTGAGGAGATGTCAATTTAATGGATGCGGCTATTACACTTAAGCCCGTACTATCCTGCAACGTACCATGGACGGTTTTACTGCTCTGGGCTTTTAACGAAAAAGCATCGGTTATTAAAAAAAACAGGAAAAATACGGTGGCGCTGTGGCGCAAATAGCTAGATCTAGTCATTGAATATTCAGTGTTATATTTTTTAAATTTATTTGGGGGGTGGTGCCAATTTGAGCATTAGCCACGCACCCGGTTCCTGCTGAGCTTCCTTGCGCATCGGTTCATTTCCATAATAGCCATATGGGTAGCCATAACCATAACTACCATAACCGTATCTACCCTGTCTACGTCCCCCACCAACCGTGCGTATTACGATACCATTTATCTTCACATTAAAAGCCATTTCCCTTTGGTTTGTGCCGTGTAGACCAAGTCGCTCTAGTGGTATAACGGCCTCATAACAAACAGCGTCGGTACTATCTATGGCAACCGCAGCCTTTATCCCATAATCATTATCCAGGGAAATTAGTCCATCTATCACATCTGCCATTCCTGCTACATAAATTCCTCGAACGGCACTTAGTATTCCTTTTCTAATGTCTGCAGGCTTTTCGCTTTTGTCTTTTGCCGCTAACGCTTTAAGTGATTCACGATCAGGTAATGGGAACGTCAACGTGGCGCCATTCTTGCGTTTGCCATCTATATTAATTGTAAAATTGAATCCTTGATTTAGTGCTTGCATCTGCCGAGCCCCATCGCGTACCTGCATAGCAACGTAAATATGGTGTTCATCATTGGCTATTTCGTATTGAAGGTCTTGCTTTTCAAAGAAATAATGCAAACTATCCGCCCATTCTGTTAACTGTCCATCTATTTTCATGTCTGTTTTAAACGGAATGATTGTTTGTTCGATCGATTTTCTTTTCTGCGCATGAAGCGTTAGAACGGATCCAACACATAAACTAAATACAAAAACAAGCTGGAGTAGCGAATGCATGCTCTTTAAGTAAAAACAGCTTTTTGACTGTACAATGGTGTTTGGGTTTAATTGTAACATAAAAATTATTGTTAGCCTTTAGCAATTAGCCATCGGGATTGATGCTGTAAATATACATTTACCACATTATATAGACGGTACTTGCTCGTTGATTTCTGATAGCCCATAAATATTTTTAACTTTGTTAAACTTTGTTAACACAAAGCAAACATTAGCGAATGTTATTATCTACTTTTCAGGACGAATATATCGAAGCCGGCTGCGACGAGGCCGGAAGAGGCTGCTTAGCTGGGCCCGTTTTTGCTGCAGCAGTTATTTTTCCTACCTCATTTCAGCATGAAGTATTAAATGACTCAAAAATATTGAGCGCAGTACAGCGTTATAAATTGCGTGCGATTATTGAAACCGAAGCAGTAGCTTTTGCCGTTGCGAGTGCCAGTGCAGAAGAAATTGATCAGATCAACATTTTGAATGCCTCTTATTTGGCCATGCATCGAGCCTTAGACGCTTTAAAAATACAAGCTGAATATATCTTGGTAGACGGAAACCGCTTTCGAAAATACAAAAATATTCCACATCAATGTGTTATTAAGGGAGATGGTAAATACCTCTCTATTGCAGCTGCATCGATTCTTGCTAAAACTTACCGGGATGATTATATGGACAAGCTTGCACATGAACACCCAGAATATGATTGGCTCCAGAATAAAGGTTACCCTACCAAAAAACATCGGAATGCTGTATTAAAACATGGGCTTACGTGCCATCATCGTAAAACCTTCCGAATAACTGACCCCCAATTGAGCCTTTCATTTACCGAATAGGTATTTTTTATCTATGTTTGTGGGCAATATTCACACAATTAATATGAAAACGACTGCTTTAACCGATTTGCATCTTGCATTAGGTGCTAAAATGGTTCCATTTGCGGGCTACCACATGCCCGTACAATATACCGGCATTAATGACGAACATGAAACCGTTCGCAAAGGGGTAGGTATATTCGATGTAAGCCATATGGGTGAATTTATCCTAAAGGGCGAACATGCCTTAGACCTCATTCAAAAAATCAGTTCGAACGATGCTGCTAAGCTTTACGATGGAAAAATACAATATGCTTGTATCCCTAATGAAAATGGTGGTATTGTAGATGATTTTTTGATTTATCGTATCGATGCGACGACCTATCTTTTGGTCGTTAATGCATCCAATATTCAAAAGGATTGGGATTGGATTTCGAAATACAACACATTCGGTGTGGAAATGAAAAACATTTCAGACAAAACGGCTCTATTTGCTGTACAGGGCCCTAAAGCAGTGGATGCATTACAACCTTTAACAGCGCTCGACCTCAGTGGCATGGAATATTATACCTTCAAGAAAGGTCTTTTTGCAGGGGTCGACAATGTTTTAATCTCTGCCACAGGGTATACTGGAGCAGGCGGATTCGAAATCTATGTAGAGAATACACATGCCAAAGCTGTATGGAATGCCATTATGGAGGCGGGAGCATCCTTTGGCATTAAACCTATTGGACTAGGAGCCCGCGACACATTGCGCTTGGAAATGGGATTCTGCCTATACGGTAATGACATTGACGACACGACCTCACCGTTAGAAGCCGGCTTGGGCTGGGTAACCAAGTTTACTAAAGATTTCGTTAATGCAGCTGCCCTAAAGAAACAGAAAGAAGAAGGTGTTACCCGCAAACTAATTGGGTTCGAAATGCTCGAGCGTGGCATACCAAGGTATGGCTATGAAATAGTTGATGAAGCAGATGAGCCTATTGGCAGGGTAACATCGGGCACTCAATCCCCTTCTTTGCAAAAATCAATTGGTCTCGGCTATGTTACCAAAACCTATAGTAAAGAAGATAGTGTTATTTTTATAAAAATAAGAGATAAAAAATTAAAAGCAGTGGTTACAAAACCGCCATTTATTAAATAATTGAGATGAACAAAATAAGTGTTTGCTTGAGTCCGGCACTCATTCATTTACACGATATCCGTAACAGTATTGTAGTCATCATCGATATCTTCCGAGCTAGCACTTCCATGTGCTATGGCCTAGCGAATGGTGCAGAAGGGATTATCCCCGTGGCCGAAATTTCTACATGCGCCATATACAAAGATCATGGTTATCTATTGGCCGCCGAAAGGAACGGCGAAGTGGTAGACGGTTTCGATTTTGGCAATTCTCCTTTTTCCTATGTTAGTGAAAAGGTAAATGGAAAAACCATTGTACTCACAACCACCAATGGCACAAAGGCCATTCACTTGTCGCGAGAGGCTAAACAAGTGGTTGTTGGGTCGTTTCTAAATCTAACCGCCTTATGTGTTTGGTTACAACAGCAAGAAGACGACGTTATTTTAGTTTGTGCTGGCTGGAAAGATAACTTTAACCTGGAAGATACCGTTTTTGCCGGTGCCGTTATCCATCGGCTAAAAAGCAGTCATCATAAGGAAGATGACGCAGCTATTGCGGCAGAAGACCTATATTTAAATGCTTCTGAGAATTTGAATCATTTTTTGGCACAAAGTGCCCACAGTAATCGCTTAAAACATCTAGGTATCCAACAAGACATTGATTTTTGCTTGCAAATAGATACGATAGAGACTATTCCCATCTTACAAAACGATCGATTAGTAGCATGGAAAGACTAACCTTTCCATGCTACTAATAACGCTTTGCATCTTTCGGCAATCATTTGATAAACAGGTTCGAAAAGTGCATCGTCATAATAGGGATCGGGTACCACATCGTGCTCTAGAAACAAGTGTACCTTTGCACGCTGTTCTGCATTTGTTGCTAAGGCCAATACATCGGCCAAATTTGAGCGATCCATAACCAATATATGATCGTACCATTCAAAATCGGCAGGATTGAATTGCCTCGCCCGCTGCCCACTGATGTCAACTCCATATTTTTTTGCGATAGCAATCGATCGATTATCCGGACACTGCCCTACGTGCCAATCACCGGTTCCTGCCGAATCTACTTCCCAATCTAGACCATTCTCGTTGACCATATGCGCGAGAACACCATGTGCCAATGGCGACCGACAGATATTGCCTAAACAAACCATTAAAATTTTCATTTTTCTGTATTCAGCTTTCAGTTACGCCGATTTATTATTCTATATACTTATCTGATAGCCGATGGCTGACAGCCAACGGCCATTAAAACTGTAATGTAAATACACTTCCTTTCCCTTCTTCAGACTGTACACTGATATTCCCTTTATGCATCAACATAATTTGCTTACTTAGCGTCAAGCCTATACCACTCCCATTTTTACGAGTCGTAAAGAAAGGAATAAAAATATTTTCTAACAAATCTTTGGGAATTCCTTTTCCATGATCTGTTACTTTAATCTGGGGGTTTCCATTATTGCCTAAAGCCGCGAGACTAATATAGGGACTAGGTTGATCTTTAACTGCCTCAATGGCATTCAATAACAAGTTAATGAGGACTTGTTCTATTAAATGAATATCCAATGTTAGTTGAAGAACCGGATCCTTTAAGATAATATCAAATTCGATTTTCTTTTGTAAGATGGACGGCTCCATAAGCTGATATAAATTTTCAAAAAGCTCAGATGCGTGAATGGTACTGAGTTCGGGTTGCGCAACCTTATTGAGGCTTCGGTAAGTCCCTGCAAATTTTAACAGGCCTTCGCTTCGTCGTTTAATGGTTTCCGTCCCTAACCGAATATCTTCCAATTCATCGCTGTAAGGCAAGGTCTGTAGCCTACTTTTCAAGGTATCTGCCAACGACGATATCGGCGCAATCGAATTCATGATTTCGTGCGTCAGTACACTGAGCAACTTTTGCCATGCTTTTGATTCGGTTTCGTCTAATGCTTCATTGATGTTCTGAAAAGCCAATAATCGATAATGCCCTTCTGCAGTCTGGAAACTACTGGATGCAAATTGGAGCTTGATTATCCCCCTTGGAGTAGGCACCGTAAAGACATCTGCTTTTCCAGAAGAAATGGTGGTTACCTTTTTATACAGATCTGGATTCCGTTTGTTCAATGCTTCGATTAAAGAAATATATGGAATATTAAATAGTTCTTTAAACGCCTCATTTATCCAAACAACCTTTCCGGTTTTTTCATCGTAAGAGAGAATGGCGGTATTCACCACTTCCAATATTTTTTGGAGATACTGGTACTGGGTTTCACGTTCGCTGCTTATCTTTTTAAATACGCCATTAATTTCGTTGAAGGCTCCTCTCAATGGTCTAATCTCTGGGCCGGCGTGCTGCAAGGGAAAAAACCGCGTAAAGTCGCGGTAACGTGCTGCCTCGGCAAATTCTTCCAATTCACGATACGCCCTGAGTTGGGAACGAAAGTTGAGGCTCAACATCCATAGAACCATGGGCAGTACAATCAGTGCATATAAATAAAGTGTTTTTAATATGAGCCAGCAAAACAAGGCAATGATCAACAAAAGTAAAATTGCCCTGAATATTATGAGTACACGTAATCGGTTCATTAGATATTATACTTACTTAATCTGCGATATAGAGCGGTACGTGTCAGGCCCAATTCTTGCGAAGCTTTGCTAATGTTTCCGTTGTGTTTTTCGATCACTTTCAAGATAGCGTTCTTTTCTATTTCACTTAAGTTATAAGCATCTTGTTCATAAGTACTTTGTTGCGCCGCCTGCTCAATTGGAGAAAAAATAACATCTTCAGGTAGAAGCACTTCGCTATCACACATAATGATTGCCCGTTCAATGCTATATTGCAGTTCACGTACATTACCTGGATAATGGTAATTTAACAATTTTTCTGCAGTATCCTTATCCAGGCGTGGCGTCGCTTTAGCGTACTTATCAGCATATTTCTCAATAAAATGATTGGCAAGTAATAAGATATCATTACCTCGTTCGCGTAAGGGTGGAACTTGCACCTCAACCGTATTGATTCGATAAATCAAGTCTTTTCTAAATCGGCTTTCATTTGCCAAAGCACTTAATGGCACATTCGTAGCACACAGTAACCGGATATCAATGGGAATAGGTGTATTACTACCTAAAGGAATCACTTTTCTATTTTGAAGTACACTGAGCAATTTCGCCTGCTGCTGTAAAGAGATATTTCCAATCTCGTCTAGAAATAACGTGCCTTTATCAGCAGCCTCGAATCTCCCGATACGATCATCTCGGGCATCTGTAAAAGCCCCTTTTTTATGTCCGAAGAGCTCACTTTCAAATAACGTATCGGTAAGTGCTCCAACATCTACTTTCACATAAGGCATGGTAGCTCTCTTTGATTCCCGTTGGATCATATCGGCAACTACATCCTTTCCGGTACCATTTTCGCCTAAAATCAAAATATTTGCATCGGTTGGTGCTATCTTGATAATTTTATGCATCAGGTTCTTCATTACCTCAGATTCGCCAATAATATTACTACCGGTCGTTTGTACTTTGTGTACTTTCTTTTTACCATTTTTATGACTTAAACTATCTGCTAATACATTTAACAGGTGTTCATTTTGCCAAGGTTTTACAATAAAATCGGTAGCGCCCTGTTTCAATGATGTAACGGCTAAGTCAATCGCCCCATATGCCGTTATCATGATGACCGGGATTTCGGGACGTAGCGATTTAATACGATTTAACCAATACAGCCCCTCATTACCGGTATTGATAGCACTCTTGAAATTCATGTCAAGCAGCACCAAATCAATTGGCTGGCGCGAAAGTATTGCCGGGATATTTTCGGGGTTTTTATCGGCAATCACCTCATTCACTTCACGCTTTAATAATAGCTTAACAGCTGTTAATACATCTGGGTCGTCATCTATGACCAATATACGGGCGTGTTTCATATTAGCTTTTAGTTTTTAGCGATTAGTTATAAGCCCTAACAGCTAATTCCTCCATCTTGTAAAGATATAATTATACCATTATTTTTAAAACATTGATAATCAATAAAAGTATCGTATTCGCCCTATTTTCGGTTGTTCGTAAGCGCACATGTAGTGTCCGATATCGGACAGTTTAAAACAGCAACTCATTGTATAAACTATTGATTATTAACATGCTACTTTTATGGCACAAGCTTGTATAGCAGTATCATACAATTAAAGGTATTCGAAAGTACGCAAAATGGATAGAGCATTACCAAAAAAGAAATGGAACAGTAAACGTATCGCTACGCTGGCAGGCATTGTGGCCATTGTCGCATTAATTTTTTCCAGCTATTATTTTACATCTGGAAATTCAAAATTGAATGTAGATGCTGAGCGAATTACAATTTCTGAAGTGACGGAAGGGCCTTTCCGGGAATTTATACCCGTAAATGGCATGGTTATGCCGATTACAACGATCTATTTGGATGCTTCTGAAGGGGGGAGAGTAGAAGAAAAATTTGTAGAAGATGGCGCGATTATGAAAAAGGGTGACCCTATTATGCGGTTATCAAACACCGATTTGGAATTAAACCTGATCAGTCAGGAAACAAATGTATTAAACTTGCTCACGCAATCGCAGATTTCACAAACCAGCGCTCAGCAAGCATCCATTGCTAATAGAAACGAGCTCGCTTCGGTAGAAAACGGTCTTAAAGAAGCTAAACGTATTTATGACCTAAACAAGCATTTATACGAGAAAAAGGCCATTGGTCGTCAGGAATATGAAAAATCATTAAACGAATATAACTACCAATTGGAACGGATGAAATTAACACGGGAAAATGTACAGCAAGACTCTATCCGGAATAGTAGAGCCTTATCAGATAGCCGGGAGACGTATGAACGTACCCGAACGGCATTGGAGTTGATGCGGCGGAAAGTGGGCGATTTAATTGTTCGTGCACCGGTGGATGGCCAATTGACGGCTTTCGATGCCGAAATAGGGCAAAAGAAGAATCCGGGCGATCGGTTCGGCCAATTGGATGTATTGAGCGGATTCAAAGTAAAAGCGGATATTGATGAGCATTATATTTCCAGGATATATCCCGATTTAGATGGAGAGTTTTCTTTATCGGGCAAAACCTACAAGCTCAAGGTAAAAAAAGTATATACGCAAGTTGAAAACGGGCGATTTCAGGTTGATATGACCTTTGATGGTGACGCACCTAAAGGTATTCGCCGTGGACAAACTTTAAATATCCGCTTGGCACTAAGCGATGAAACGAAAGCCATCTTATTGCCTCGTGGCGGGTTCTACCAACAAACAGGTGGCAACTGGGTGTTTAAACTGACGGCTGATGGCAAGACAGCCTATCGAGCTGATGTACAACTAGGCAGGCAAAACCCAGATTATTATGAAGTGATACAAGGTTTAGAACCAGGCGAAAAAGTAGTAACTTCCAGCTATGAAACTTATGATAAGGTGCAAGAGTTGGTGGTTAAATAGCGGTGGATAAACTTAAAGGGTAAAGCTAACAACGTCACGAGACTAATCAATAAAGACAAAAATAAAAAAGGAGAACGCTGGTTGTTAACAGCCGACTACCGATAGCTCATTCAAATATGATTAAGATTACTGATCTTCAAAAATTTTACCGTACAGAAGAAGTCGAAACGGTAGCACTCAACAACTTGAGTATTGAGGTACAGAAAGGTGAATTTGTCGCCGTCATGGGGCCCTCTGGGTGTGGAAAATCCACCTTGTTGAATATTATAGGTTTATTAGATGATTTAGATGAAGGCAGTTATAAATTCAACGACATTGAAGTCGCCCATTTTAATGAAAGGAAACGTTCAGATCTTCGTAAACACAATATCGGTTTTGTTTTTCAAAGTTTTAACTTGATTGATGAATTAACCGTTTTCGAAAATGTAGAACTTCCACTTATTTACACAAAAGTTCCTGCGGCAGAACGCAAAAAGAGAGTGGAGGAAGTGCTCGAAAAAGTACAGATCATGCATCGTCGCAACCACTTCCCGCAACAACTTTCCGGTGGGCAACAACAACGTGTGGCCGTTGCCCGGGCGGTTGTAAATAACCCTAAGCTCATCTTGGCGGATGAGCCAACCGGAAACTTAGACTCGAACAACGGCAACGAAGTGATGCAGCTGCTTACTGAACTAAATGAGCAAGGGACTACTATTGTGATGGTAACCCATAGTGAACATGATGCTCGCTATAGCGATCGCATCATCCGCATGCTGGATGGACAAGTAGTCATGAGCACAGTAGGCTAAGACCTTATACGTTTGAGCTTTACGCTGTAAGTTATTCGTTCTAGTTTTTAGCTTGTGCATGGCTGTCGCAGGTTGAGACATAAGTCTCATTCTAGTACCTCATATTTACATACGAAGTACTTAGTACCAAATACTAAACATATGTTAAAGAATTTCTTAGTTACAGCCCTTCGAAATCTATGGAGGCACAAATTTTTTAGCTTTATTAATATTCTTGGCCTCACTATCGGACTAAGCGCTTCTTTAGTGCTTTTTATGATTGTATTTTACGAATTCAGCCATAATCAGTTTATAACTGAAAAAGATAATACTTACCGCATTGTAATGAAAACGAAAAGCACCGGTGGTTTCGAAGGATACAGCGGTGCAGTTCCAGCTCCTTTGGGCAATGCGATTGTCAATAATGTTATGGGTGTTAAAGAAGTTATCCCCATCTTCAGCTTTCCTGGGGATAGCCAAGTCGATGTATCTGTACCTAATCCCTCGGGTGGCGAAGACATTTCATTCAAGAAGCAACAAGGTGTATATTTTGCCGATCAGGCCTATACACGTTTGCTAGGCTACCAATGGTTAGCCGGGGATCCCGCATCTGCTCTCGAACAACCATTTCAAGTGGTATTAACGCAAAGTAGGGCTACCATGTACTTCCCCCGAAAGAAACTGGCAGAAATTATCGGAAGCAACCTCCGCTATGGTGAGTTAAATGCAAGGGTAACTGGAATTATCAACGATTTAGACAAACCTTCCGATTTTCACGGCAAAGAGTTCATCTCACTGAAGACTACCGCGACTGATCCATTAAAAGAAGCACTTATGATGGATAACTGGAACGATTGGATGGGTTATTCCAAATTACTGATTACCTTGATGCCGAACATTGACCCTGAAAAAGTTGCAAATGGGTTAAATCTTCTTTACAACAAGCATCAAAACCAAGACAACTATTTTTCATCGATCAATTTCAATTTGGTTCCGTTAACCGACATGCATTTTGATTTTCGCTGCCAAAGCCATGACGCGCGTATTGTAAATAGATCGACCTTATATGGCCTAATCGCCATTGCTACATTCTTGCTCTTATTAGCATGCATCAACTACATCAATCTTACAACTGCCCAAGTATCGCAACGCGCAAAAGAAGTAGGGATTCGTAAAACCATCGGCAGCTCTAGAAAACAGCTTATCATACAATTCTTGGGAGAAACCTTTATTATAACGAGTATAGCTACGGCTTTAGGTGTGCTTTTTATTCCCCTGCTCTTAAAATTGTTCTCTTCGTTCGTTCCAGAAGGCTTACATATTTCTTTTCTCTGGCAAATCCAAACAGCCGTATTCTTTTTCGCTTTAATTTTACTGTTAACCTTATTTGCGGGAATTTATCCTGCTTTTATGCTTTCTCGTTACAAGCCCTTGCAAGTTATAAAAAACACAGCGTTGATTACATTTGGACAATCACGACAAACCCTTATTCGAAGAGTACTTACCGTTTTTCAGTTTACCATTGCTCAATTTTTTATTATATGCACGTTGATGATCGGCAAGCAGCTTTATTTTGTGTTACATGCCGATATGGGTTTTCAAAAAGAAGCGATCCTAACCTTCCATATTCCTAGAGATTCCATTCAACCGCTGAAGTTGCCCTTGTTACATCGGCTACAGAGCATTCCGGGCATAGAGATGGTTAGTAATGGTTTTACACCACCGGCAATGGAGGGTGGCGCATTTGCCAATCTTTCATACCACAATGGTTCAGAAGAAATCAAGCCAAATGCGCAAATCAGATGGGGTGACGAAAATTATTGTAAAATCTACCATATCCCAATAATTGCTGGGCGCACCGTTACCCCCAGTGATTCCATTACCGAGCTTGTTGTAAACGAAAGTTTTACCAAAGAATTAGGCTTTCAACATGCCCAGGAAGCACTGGGAAAATTCGTCAATTACAACGGTAAAAATGTGCCTATTGTGGGTATAATGAAAGATTTTCATGTTCAGAGTTTCCGCGCCAAAATTATGCCTGTCATATTTGCTAGCAGAGCGGGTAGCACATTCCATATAAAATTACAAGCTCGAACAGCAGGCAATACTTGGCAAAAAACCATCGCCCAAATACAATCGATATTTAAAGAACACTTTCCGGAAGAGGATTTTAATTATGCTTTCGTCGATGAAAGCGTAGCTAAATTTTATGAAGAAGATCAACGTACAGCAACCCTTTTACGATACGCAACCGGATTTACGATTTTTATTAGTCTTTTAGGACTTTTCGGACTCGTACTGTATACCACCAACAATCGTATAAAAGAGGTCGGCATTCGTAAAGTATTAGGTGCATCCGTATCCCAACTGATAACACTATTATCCCGAGATTTTGTTTGGCTCATCGTCCTTGCTTTTATAATCGCTTCCCCACTCGCTTGGTGGGCCATTACGAGTTGGCTAAATAATTTCCCCTATCGAACGACTGTTAATTGGTGGATTTTTCTCTCTAGTGGGTGCGGCACCATATTGCTGGCAACTGCTTTGTTAAGCGTACATACATATAGGGCAGCAAACGTCAATCCGGTTGATTCATTGCGGAATGAATGATTGTAAGCATATCTGTTGGTTATTGGTAATCAGAGATGTCTGAGATGCAACATTTCATTTTTCAGAGCATCTTTTAAAGGAAACGATTATGAACAAAAACCTCAGTACATATGCTCGGTATCGATAAGTACTTAAAGATTGACGTTGCGGCTGGCAGCGTAAACCTACAATTGCCCATGCATAAAGGATTTGATTTAGATCTCATGGCAGCAAAAATCAAAAGAAAAAACGAAAGTGAATGGAAAGCTAAATGATGGTGGTATTCCGGTTCATGTGTACGTTCGTGTTGGAAACCTGAACTTAGCAACAAATTAGCTATTTTATATTCATTCTAAAATAAAAACTTAGCGTCTTACCTTCTCTTTTCATATAAGAATTCATATAGGAAGCCTTATCTTTGAAGAGAGGAGGTTATACATGGAGTATCTACCTCATAACCTCCGAATAATGATATTATAAAAAAGTCGTTATGGACGATTTCCTTGCCGCCCGCTCACAAATGGCTCTTTCATTGGGCTTTCACATTGTTTTTGCTTGTATTGGCATGGTCATGCCATTCTTTATGGCCGTAGCTCATTACAAATGGTTAAAAACCGGAGAAACGGTTTATAAAAATGTTACAAAAGCTTGGAGTAAAGGGGTGGCCATATTCTTTGCCACCGGTGCCGTTTCAGGTACTGTCCTTTCTTTTGAGCTTGGCCTTTTATGGCCTACTTTTATGGAGCATGCCGGCCCCATTTTTGGCATGCCTTTTTCCTTAGAAGGAACGGCATTCTTTATAGAAGCCATTGCACTGGGCTTTTTCCTCTATGGTTGGAATCGTTTTAATCCTTGGTTCCACTGGTTTACGGGCGTTGTTGTTGGTGTAAGTGGCCTTGCTTCTGGTATATTGGTTGTTGCCGCAAATGCATGGATGAATAGTCCAACAGGATTCGATTATGTAGATGGCCAGTACCTCAATATCGATCCTATTCAAGCGATGTTCAACGATGCCTGGTTTTCTCAGGCTTTACATATGACATTGGCAGCCTTTGTTGCTACCGGTTTTGCGGTTGCTGGTGTACATGCATTTATGATTAGAAAAGGAAAAAATATACACTTTCATCAGAAAGCTTTTCGCATTGCCGCCATATTTGCTACGATTGCTGCCGTACTACAACCATTGAGTGGCGATATCTCCGCAAAAGATGTTGCCCAAAGGCAGCCAGCGAAATTAGCAGCAATGGAAGCGCACTTTAAAACCGAAAAAGATGCCGCTTTAGTTATTGGTGGCATCGTAGATGAACAATCGTCTCAAGTAAAATATGCTATTAAAATACCGGGTTTATTAAGTTGGATGGCGCATGGGGATAGCGAGGCAACGGTAAAAGGTCTTGATCAAATACCTCCAGAAAATCATCCCCCAATAGCAATAACCCATTATGCCTTTCAAATAATGGTGGGCCTAGGTGTTATTTTAATGATATTGGCCATCATCTATTTCATTGCCTTGGCCAAAAAACGTACGTGGTTAAATAGTCGCTGGTTGCTCCAATTATTTATCATATCCATTCCATTAGGGTTCATGGCTATTGAAGCAGGGTGGACAGTAACCGAAGTTGGCCGTCAGCCTTGGATTATTTACAATATGATGCGTACCGCTGATGCAGTAACTCCCATGCCCGGCATTATCTATTCTTTTTATCTGTTTACTGCGGTATATATTTCGCTCTCCGTCATCGTTACGTTTTTGTTATACAGACAGATCAAAATGGTTGATAAATTATATGATGTTACTTAAAAAGCATAAAGCTATTAAGTAGAAAGCGCAAAGCTGATAGTAAATTTCGAATTGGCTGCTTTACCTACTCACCGTAGACAAGCGTTTTAAGCACCTATACGATCAAGATGATTGAGGTTGACTTTTTTCGGTTTTTAATTTTTAATTTATTCCAAACATGCTATACATTGTAATTGCGTTTCTGTGGGTGTCCATTTGGTTATATCTATTACTTGGCGGTGCCGATTTCGGTGCGGGAATTATTGAATTGGTCAGCAAACGTGAAAACCAGGATCGAACTCGCCAAACCATGTATCGGGCCATTGGCCCTGTTTGGGAAGCTAACCACATGTGGCTTATCATTGCCATTGTTATTCTCTTCGTTGGCTTTCCACGCATCTATACAACCATGTCTATCTTTATACATATTCCACTCACGGCTATGTTATTGGGCATCATTGCTCGCGGAACCGCATTTGTTTTCCGTCATTATGATGCGGTGGAAGATCATATGCAACACGTATATAACCGCATCTTTGTATATTCCAGCGCTATTACTCCTTTCTTTTTAGGTATTATTGCGGCCAGTACGGTGAGTAGGCAAATTGATTTAAACGCTTCCGATTTCCTATCGGCCTACGTGTATAGCTGGCTCAATATATTCGGTATAGCAGTAGGCCTGTTCACCGTTTGTATTTGCGGATTCCTGGCAACCATCTATATCATTGGTGAAGTGACCGATTATCAAGAGAAACAACACTTTATCCATATAGCAAAGCGGATGGTATTGGCGGCTTTTATTATGGGTGGGCTGGTATTCTTAGCAGCCTATATCGAACAAATCCCCTTAATTGATTGGATTTTTGGGCATTGGGTAGGCAATGTAGCGATTGCCGCTGCAAGCATTTCATTATGGATCCTTTGGCGAAGCCTAGAGCAAGGTCGTGCCATTACTATTCGATTACTAGCAGGATTTCAAGTGAGCATGATCTTGCTAGCAGCTACGTATATTCATTTTCCAAACATCATTCTTTTAAAAAATGATGAGGTACTATCTCTGCTGCACGATGCAGGCCCCTCCAGCACCATGGAGGCACTTGCTATTGCCCTTTTAGTAGGTAGCCTTTTCATTCTCCCTGCCTTATTCTACTTACTTTACAGCTTCGAAAAACGAAAAGGAGTGGATTAATGCATTGCATTATTCATCGAAAATCATCGTCTTCTAAGTCTTCATCATCATCTTCGAAAGATGATTGAAAAAGACTCCCCAGCATATCCGAGAAAGTAAAACCATCATTCCATACATTTTTACTAAGCTGGGAGTGTTCAGCCAGTCCATGTAATACAAACTCCATTAACAAGAGTGTTTGATTTTCGGTTAACTCTTTATGAAACTCGTTTACTATATCCGCTAGTCCGGGCACATGATATAAAAGTTTCTTGTATGCACCCTCCGAAAGTCCTTCTGCTATATCGAGCTTATTTCCGCTGGTAAACCAATCGGTAATCTGTTGATACGGATTATTAGTCTTTGCCTTCTTTATTTTCTCTGGATCAGGAAAATACTGAATAAAGAGCGTTTTAATGGCACTTGCCATTAATTTATGCGCGACATGAATAGGTCCCTCCAATTCTCCTTCATATACCAGTTCTATTTTACCCGTAATGGCAGGAATGATGCCTGTTAAATCGGCTATTCGGGCAAATGTTTGCGGCTCATTGGCCAAGATCATTCGCCTTTCTGCTGTACTCACTAAGTTTTCATATGCAGCGATGGTTAACCGTGCAGAAACACCAGATTTCTGATCTATAAACTCACTTTTACGTGCTTCAAAGGCCACCTGCTCAATGAGATTTTTAAGCAACCCATCTACTTCAATATGCTCCTTCTGCTCTGTAGAAAGTCGGGCTTCCTGAAAAGTAATAGCCCTGGAAATATCGATTGATTTAGGATAGTGCGTTAAGATTTGACTCTCTATGCGGTCTTTTAAAGGCGTTACAATAGAGCCCCGATTGGTATAATCTTCTGGATTTGCCGTAAATACAAACTGGATATCTAATGGCAGACGTAACTTAAATCCCCTGATCTGTATATCTTTCTCTTGCAACATATTGAACAAAGCAACCTGTATTCTTGCCTGCAAATCGGGCAATTCGTTGATAACAAAAATACCCCGATGCGCTCTCGGTATCAGTCCAAAATGGATGACTCGTTCATCATTGTAGGTGAGTTTATGGGTAGCCGCTTTAATAGGATCGACATCACCTACTAAATCGGCCACGGTTACATCTGGAGTAGCTAGTTTCTCTGTATATCGCTCGCTCCGATGTAACCAAGCAATGGGTGTATGGTCACCTTTTTCGGCAATTTCATTTTTCGCGTACCATGATATAGGATGTAAGGGATCATCAAATATTTCGCTCCCTGCTACATACGGTATGTATTCATCCAAAAGGTCAACCATCAACCGCGCAATTCGTGTTTTAGCCTGACCTCTTAATCCAAGTAATAAGATATTGTGTTTAGAAAGAATGGCCGTTTGTAATTCGGGAATAACTGTTTCGTTATAGCCTAAAACACCTTCAAATCCCTCCTCTTTATTTTTCAATTGTTTAATCAAGTTCTCGCGTAGCTCTTCTTTTACCGATCGACTTTTATATGCAGAAGCCTTTAATTCGCCTAATGTGTTTATTGTCATATATCGTTGTTTGTTATTCGTTGTTTGTTATTCGTTGTTGGTATCAAGTAGCAAGACATAAGTATCAAGATGGTTTAGTTGTACGTATTAAGTTCTACGTTTTAAGTACACTCAAACCCTTTACACGCTTAAACGTATCAGTCTTATGGCTTGCTTCTTGTGTCTTATGTCCTTTCCACCCTACCCCTTTTACCTTCGGCCTTATGCCTTAAAACTTATCACTTACAACGTATAACTCAACTATCTTACTGTTCTTCTTCTATTTTTGATATAATCTTCAAAGATGTATTCGCCCAGACCATTCAATGAGCTATAAAATGCTTTGCCTCCATTTACTTGGGTAAATTGCCGCACAAACTGTTGCAAGTAGGGATCGCGCGCAATCATAAACGTGGTAATGGGTATTTTTAACCGTTTGCACTGCGCCGCCATGGTGAGTGTTTTATTGATTACTTTTCTATCCAAACCCATACTATTTTTATAATAGCGTCCATTTTCCTTTAAGCAAGTTGGTTTCCCGTCTGTAATCATAAAGATTTGTTTATTGTGGGTTTTTCTCCGCCTCAACAAATCAGTCGCCAATTCCAAACCTGCATACGTATTGGTATGATAGGGCCCAACCTGTAAGTATGGTAAATCTTTTAAGGTGATCGGCCAAGCATCATTACCAAAAACAACAATGTCTAAGGTATCTTTAGGGTATCGGGTTCTGATCAGCTCAGCTAAGGCCATGGCTACTTTCTTTGCCGGTGTAATCCGATCCTCACCGTATAAGATCATGCTGTGTGAAATATCGATCATCAATACCGTTGAGGTTAGCGTCTTATAATCTCGCTCCTCTACCTCCAAATCTCTTTCAGTAAGCGTGAAATCCTGTAGTCCATGATTGATTTGTGCATTATGGATAGAGGCTGTCATATCAATCTGATCCAAGCTATCGCCATATTGATATGCTCTTCTGTCGGCATTTTTCTCCTCTCCTGCTCCGCTTTTATTGCTATTGTGCTGCCCTTTACCTGATTTTTTCAGTTTCCCAAAGATTTCTTCAAGTGCTGATTGTCGAATGGTTTGTTCCGTTTTGGCCGTAATGGTATATGAGCCATCTGTTGGATTTTCTTGAAGATAACCCTTGTCTTTTAGATCTTCAATAAAATCACCCATTCCGTAGGTATCGTCGGTAAGCTGGTGTTGCTTATCCAATTCATTCATCCACGCCAAGGCTTCTTGTGCATCGCCAGCCGTATAATTTAACAGTTGCCCAAAAAGCTTCAACAGATTGTCAAAACCACCTCTTGGAATTTCATTAGGTTTAAATGCTGTAAAGCGGAAACCTCTCATAATGCACTATCTCCTTATTCTTAACTCAACGAATAATCGAATATAAAGGTTTCAGCCGAAAAAATATTTAACCTGAAGGTCATTTTTAAACAGCTGAAGAGCTAAAGTTTAATAACCTGTCCTTTCGAAGCACTCTCAATAGCGGCCTCAATAATCTGCATGGTCTGCACACCTTCGTCTGCCGTAACGGGTTCCGCATGATCTTCTACGATGGCTTTATACACGCCTTCATAAAAATCGAGGTAGCTTCCCTTTTCAGACTGAATAAATGTCTTCATCACCACGCCACCCTTTTCGGTTTTTAATAATCCCCATTCACTTTCAGGTTCTTCACACCAATCTGTGTTATTTGGCTTTTCGCCGCGCAACAACCGTGCTTCTTGCTGATCGGCCCTGCTCTTTAAAAATGAACCTTTCTTTCCGTGTAAGATATAGGATGGTGCCATTTCTCGCGCTAAGAAACCGCCTTTTAGCCGAACGCGCTTATCTGCATAATACAGAATCAGTTCAAAATAATCATTTACTTGAGAATTGGTCCGCATCATGGCTAAATCAGCAAATACGGCATCCGGATAGCCGAATGCGCAAATAGCTTGATCGATCATGTGTGGTCCCCGATCCCGTATCAGGCCTGCAGCGGGTGAAGGCAGCTCCAAATGTGCTTTGGTATTTAATTCAGGTAAATAGGCCTCATAGCTAAAAGTTACTTCTACCAACTCCCCCAATACTTCGCTATCGATGATGCCCTTTACAGTTCTAAAATCGCTATCCCATCTTCTATTCTGAAATACAGCTAACTTTAACTGTTTTGCTTTCGCTAGGTCGCGTAGCTCTGCCGCTTCGGCAGCGGTAATCGTAAAGGCTTTTTCTACTATAGCATGTTTACCTGCTTCCAGTACCTTTTTTGTGAATTCATAATGGGTTCCGGTGGGTGTGTTGACAACGACCAGTTCAATGGTATCATCTGACAAAATAGCGTCCAATGAAGGGTAGCTATTCACTTCAGGGTAATCTTTCTGTATAAGCTTTTTACTTCTTTCCCAAGATCCGGCAAGTTCGAATCCCGAATGTAAATCAATAAATGGGGCATGGAAAACACTTCCAGACATGCCATAAGATAATAAGGCAGTTTTAATGGTATGCATCTATATTTGTTTTGGTTATTTTCCAAACCTATTATATTTTTTCGCGGCGCCCAAATTTTTTTGTTAGATTATTAAAAACGGTCATTAGATTTCGAACTATTCACAAAAAGTGGCGACATACAGTTCCTCCACTTTTGTGCGTGCCCAGGGAGTACGCCGTAAAAAATTCAAGCTCGATTTAATGGTTGGGTTATTGGCAAAACAATTGATCCGTACAATCCGGGCCAACTCTTTCCATCCGTAGTGCTCATACAGCTCGGTAACGATTCGCTCTAGGGTAATGCCATGTAAAGGGTTATTCGGTTGCTCCATCCGTTGTTTGTTGTTGGTTTAAATAAGTAATAATGGCCATGACATCTTCCTCTCCCAGCCCTTCTTGCAGGGCTTTCTGATAGGTATCGATCAGTGGTGTCGACAACGGGAAGGCGATGCCCTGTTCATCTGCTAGACGAAGGTCTTTCGCCATATGCTTCAAGGCAAAAGATGCAGGAAAAGCATGATTTAAAATGGCAGAAGATTTCCCCTTTGTAATCGGACTACCACAGGCACTTTCATTGACAATATGCAGCATATCTTTTGCTGAAACACCATACTTTTCAGCAAATAGAACCGTTTCTGCCAACCCCTGTAATGTAAGGGCTAAAAAATAATTGATAGCGAGTTTGGCATACGATGCTGCGCCAACATGGCCTAACCACAAAGCCGTCTTTCCAAGCTGCTCGAATAATGGTTGTGCTTCGCGAAAATCATCATCCGATCCGCCTACCAAAATTAATAGGGTACCATCTATAGCGGGTTGGACACTTCCTGAAACAGGGGCTTCCAAGAACCGGGCGCCCACGGCTTTACTCATCTCTTGTAATTCACGCGAGGTTTTAGGAGCAACGGTGCTCATATTGATCAGGAGCTTACCAGAGACAGATCCGTTTAACAAGCCTCCTTCGCCTAAAAACACCCCTTTTACCGCTTGATCATCCGATAACATCGTGATGATGATGTCGCTTTCAAAACATAGCTCCTGTATGTTTTCCTCCAAAACAGCGCCTGCTTCTACTAAATCTATAGCCTTTTCCGGCGTTCGGTTATATACATGAACTTGATATCCGCCATTTAACAGGTTCCTTGCCATGGGTTGCCCCATATTACCCAAACCAATCCATCCAATTGCTTTTGCCATAATCGTCAACTAAGTGATACATGAATTAGATACAGCAAAAGTAACAGATTGTTTAGTGCTGGGCAAATTACACCCCTAAATTCAATGATTCTTATGAGCTCAGAAAGAATAATTTATATGCAGTCACAAGGAACAGCTTGTTCTGCCAAAGGCATTTTTGTGGTTGTAGAAATACGCTCTGTAGTAATTGCTATTTTTCTTCTATTAAAGATAAACGCAAAAAGCGATCCTGTAAATGCCATCAATGCACCCACTATTGCTGGCCAAGTGTAATCAAATTGATAAACCAAAGGTAATCCGCCCAAGAAAGCACCCAAAGCGTTACCGATATTAAAACTAGCCTGACTCACTGAAGCCGCAATCATTTCGGCTCCTTTCGCCGTGTTGATCATCAGCATTTGAATAGGTGCCGCTAATGCAAAGGCCACTGCTCCGGTAATAAACGTCATGATAAGTGCCATTACCGGGTTAAAAGACAAGAAGTGCACTACAATCAATGTAATGGCCATAGTAACCAACAACACAGCAGAAGCTTTCCCGGGAGAAAATCGATCGGCCAGAAAACCGCCCAATAAATTTCCAACCAACATACCCACGCCCGCTAGCATCAGGATATATGTAACCGCATTTTCCGAAAAACCCGCAATATCTGTCATGAGGGGTGCAATATAACTGTACCAACAGAATAAACCACCTGTACCGATAGAAATCATCAAAATAATTAGCCATGCCTCTGTCTTTCTAAAGAAACTAAGTTCGCCTCTTAGGTTCCGCTCTGGATTGGCTGCTAAAGCGGGCAAAAGTGCTTTTAAGCTAAAGACAGTAATCAAACCTACGGCTACCACGATTGCGAAGGAAAACCGCCATGAAAAATGATGTCCAATGTAAGTCCCCAATGGCACTCCAGCAATATTGGCAATTGTTAAGCCCAAGAACATGAGTGAAACGGCCTGCGCTTCTTTTCCTTGCTGGGCAATGCGGCTCGCCACCACTGACCCCACTCCAAAAAATGCACCATGGGGTAGTCCAGATAATAAGCGGGCTATAAACAGCGTAGTATAATTAGGTGCAAAAGCAGAAAATGCATTAAAAGCCGTGAACATGATCATCAGTGCGATCAATATCTGTTTTGGTGGGTACTTCCCTGCTATAGCCACCAACAACGGGGCGCCAATAACAACGCCAAGCGCATAAGCTGAAATGAGGTGTCCGGCTTTTGGAATAGAAATGGTTAAATCATTAGCAATATCTGGTAATAAACCCATCATCACAAATTCGGTGATACCAATTCCAAGCCCGCCTAAAGTTAATGGAAGTAATTTTCTGTTCATAAACAACTTAGTGTTTTAAATACACTATGCAAAGGTAGTGGAATCTAAATCAACTTTAGATAGCTTTCTAAAATAAATCCATAAGTTTGCTGCATTATTTACACAAGAATAACAAAACCACATTCATGAAATTAACGACACTGTTGCTCGCCTTAGCATGGAGCAACTCCTTGGTTTATGCTCAGCAAAAGCACTTCAATATCACAGAAGCAACCATCGGCCTAACAACCACCTTAGCACCGGAGAATCTAAATCAATTAAGCTGGATACCCGAGAGCCAATCTTTTGCTTATACGTCTTCTAAGAGCGATTACCTGATTAGCAAGAAGCACCCTTTTGAACAGACAGACACCTTACTTCGACTTTCAGAAATCAACCAGGCACTTTCAGGCAAACTCCAATTGCATGCACTTCCAGAACTGCATTGGTTAAATGCTCAAGAACTCTATTTCGAAGTAAACAACGACTATTTCCTTGCATATAAAGATGCAACTGAACGGGTATGGAAAACGGTATTTTGGTTTAAGCTTCCAAAAGGTGCAGACCATGCAACTGTTGAAGAAAGGACAAAACAAATCGCCTACACATTGGGAAACAATTTGTTTTGGAGGGATGCGGAGGGAAAAACGATACAAGTGACACGAGATACCAGCTCTGGAGTTATGAATGGCCAATCGGTACATCGTCAGGAATTTGGTATAGACCATGGCATTTTTTTCTCGCCCAAAGGTAATTACTTGGCGTTTTATCGCATGGATCAGCGCATGGTAGCAGATTATCCATTGGTTGACTGGAATGCCATACCCGCCACGGTGCATCATACCAAATACCCTTTTGCCGGCCGCACTTCCCACCAAGTCACACTTGGTGTGTACCACCCAGAAACGAAGCAAGCCGTTTACATGCAAACAGGGGAGCCAAAAGAGCAATACCTCACTTGTATAACCTGGAGCCCTGATGAAAAGTTCATTTACATCGCTTTGCTTAATCGAGCGCAAAACCACCTTTGGCTCAATCAATACGATGCGTTAACAGGAGCTTTCATTAAAACACTTTTTGAAGAGACCGATACCAAGTATGTGCAACCACAACACGCTTTGCATTTTCTACCCGGCAAAAACAATGAATTTATCTGGTGGAGCCAGCGAGATGGTTTCATGCATTTATATCGCTATGATACCGACGGCAAACTACTCAATCAGGTAACCAAAGGCAACTGGGTAGTAAACGAGATTGTAGGAGAAAATACACAAAAAAACATGCTGTATATTACTTCTTCTAAAGAATCTCCTATGGAAAAGCACCTATATGCCGTTCAGTGGGAAACAGGTAAAATAGTCCGTTTAGATAACCAACCCGGAGTACACCATGTGCAAATCAATAGCAAGGGAACTTACGCGCTTGATACGTGGAGCAATGGTACTACACCAAGAAGAATTGAGGTGTTTAGTACCCAGAAGAAATGGAAAAAGAACCTCTTAACGGCCAAAGATCCGTTAGCATCCTATCTACGGCCCAAAGTGGAGGAAATTACTCTCGCGGCAGATGATGGCACGCCCCTATATGGCAAACTCATTTATCCGACTAATTTTGATCCATCAAAAAAATATCCAACCATTGTATACCTATACAACGGCCCCAATGTACAACTATTAGCCCATAAGTTTCCCGCCAGCGGGAACTTATGGTATGAATACATGGCCCAAAGAGGGTACGTCATCTTCACCATGGATGGCCGTGGAAGCAGCAATAGAGGGCTTCAATTCGAGCAAGCCACGTTTAGACGCCTCGGTACCATCGAGATGGAAGATCAGATGCAAGGTGTCAATTACCTAAAATCTCTCCCCTTTGTTGATGCCAATAGGATGGGAATACATGGTTGGAGTTTTGGCGGATTTATGACTACATCATTCATGTTGCGCAAACCGGATGTTTTCAAAGTGGGTGTTGCCGGCGGACCGGTAATGGACTGGAAGATGTATGAAGTGATGTATACCGAACGCTATATGGATACTCCACAAGAAAACCCACAAGGCTATGCCGATGCCAACCTCCTTACCAAGACGGGCAACTTAAGGGGAAAGCTTTTACTCATTCATGGCACTTCAGATAGTACCGTGGTATGGCAACACTCCATCCAATTTCTTAAACAAGCCATAAAAACGAAAACGCAGGTTGATTATTTTGTATATCCAGGATATGAACATAATGTACGTGGTTATGATCGGATCCATTTGATGCAAAAAATCAGTGATTATTTTGACCTTTATTTAAAGCCGGAGAATGAGCAGGCATATTAAATGACGTTTTCATGATCTTGGGTTTGCTCCGAAACCAATAGATTTGGTTTATGCAAATCCAAGATCAATTCCCACCATTAGGAAACAGTATTTACCTCAATACACCCACATCTTGTTTGTTGGCAAGAGATGTATGGCAATGGCGAAAAAACCATGATGAACAATTCTTCCAACAAGGCTATCGCTTCCGGGATCAGTTCGAGGGCTTTTTTATGGGAGTGAAACAAACATTGGCAGATTTCTTTCATGCCGATTCCCGATTCACTTTTCTTGTTCCTAACTTTTCCTTTGGTTTTAACACGTTATTGCAGGGAATATCAGCATCAGAACGATTTTTATTATTGCAAGACGATTATCCAGCTGTCAATTATCCTGTCGAACGGAACGGCTTTGCTTGTGCATATGTCCAGGTGAGTGATTCATTGGAAGACGATATCTTAAAAAAAATAGAAGAACATCAACCTACTGCTTTCGTATTTAGCTTAGTACAATATATCAGTGGCATAAAACTCCATCTTCCATTCATTAAGTACCTAAAAGAGCAGTATCCGGCGCTTTTATTAATCGCGGATGGCACACAATTTTGTGGTACAACAGCGTTTGATTTTAAATCGTCTGGCTTAGATGTACTTGCAGCAAGTGGCTATAAGTGGCTGATGGGTGGTTATGGCAACGGATTTCTGATTTTCAACGAAGCGATAAAAGACCGTCTGTTCCTTACTGCAAAAGCACATCCAACACCCAGCCAATCTTTCTTGAAAGAGAAAAGTTTCTATACGCTTTCTTTTGAACCCGGGCATCAAGACACACTTACCTTTGGCACCTTGCAACAGTCAATTAATCTGTTAACCAAATGGGGTATCCATCATATAGAAGATCATATCCGCAACCTATCTAACAAAGCGAAGGCAGCTTTTTCCGCCCGTGGATTACTGGAAGATAAAGTAATGAACCGCAACGATCATTCATCTATCTTCAATTTAGCGATAGATGACGCTACTTATCAACGCTTACTAGCAGCCAATATCATTTGCGTTCCTAGAGGAAGCGGTGTTCGAGTAGGTTTTCACTTCTTTAATACAGAAGATGATCTCACACGTTTATTAGCGGTTCTGGATGCTATCGAGCAAATCTAGTAACCGCGCTTATTTAACTACAAATCAATAGATTAAACCAAAAGCATACGCTATTAGCCTAAAAAGACAAACCCATTGATCAATTTCTTGTTATTATTATAGCAGCAAAAACTGTTAAATCACTTTATTATCCACAGAAAATAATTTATGTTTGGGAAACAAAGATAGCACCCAACCTTGTTTTAACGATCGCTAGATGGGAAAGGCTTATAAACAGTACCAATTTCAAAAGGGTATCCGAACCTATTGTGTGCATGGTGTAGCATGGCTATTTCTTTGTGCAATCAGCATTTCCAATACATGGGCGCAACGCCCTGGATATGAACTAGAACCTTCCAAATCGAAAGCTGATACAACGAAACAGCGCGATTTAATTGACGTGGCAAAAGATGTATTGAATATAGAACCACCAAAAGGCCCCGACAGCAGCGGAAGATCCATTTATTTCTCATTTCTACCTTTCTCCACTACTGTACCCGGCGGAGGGCAGGCCTTGATTACATCTACCACAGCAGGCTTCTATACAGGCAATAGAAAAACCACCCACATGTCGCGCGTCTCCTTTACACCCTATACCAATTTTAAGGGGCGTTTTGGACTGCCGATACGTTCATATATTTGGTTAAAGAACAACGAGTGGGTTATTATGGGCGATACCCGATTAATGAAATATCCGCAATATACCTGGGGTTTGGGCAAACAACATGAACCAGAAGATAAATTACTCGTAGACTATACTTATTTTCGCTTTTATCAACACGCATTAAGAAAAATCAATAATAGCATGTTTGTAGGCATCGGTTACAACCTAGACTATCGGGTTAATATTGACGCCGAAAAAGAGGGTGTGCTTTTAGCAGATTATACACAATACCCCTATGGAACGTCAGATTTTGGCAGAAGCTTGTCGTCTGGTTTGAGTATGAATGTGCTATACGATACGCGATCCAACTCGATCAACCCGATGGATGGTTATTATGCCTACTTTCAATACCGACTTAATCCAAGTTTTTTAGGGAGCGACCATACGTGGGGTTCCGTGTATCTCGACTTACGCAAATACCTTCGTTTTACCAAAGACCCAAACCGTCAGAATATGCTGGGATTATGGGGATATTACTGGTCTGTCCTCAACCGTAAAGTGCCCTATCTAGATCTTCCCAGCATTGGTTGGGATGTATACAATCGTTCTGGGAGGGGCTTTGACCAAAATCGTTTCCGTGGCAGGCATCTTTTTTATTTAGAAGCCGAATATCGCAGAGATATTACCAATAACGGCTTATTGGGTTTTGTTGTGTTTACCAATGCTAACACGGTATCGGGCCCCAATAGCCAAATTTTCAAAGATTGGAATCAGGCATATGGCGGTGGACTGCGCATTAAGTTCAACAAAGGGTCGGGCACCAACATTGCCATTGATTATGGCCGAAGTAAAGGCTTTGATGGTTTCCAAATAGGTTTGGATGAAGTGTTTTAATATTCGTTGTTCGTTGATGGTTATGGTTGTTCGTATTTTGTTTCCTCTTTGCTTTTATCGTTCTTTTGCCTATATTGCCTTTATATACGCTTTGATAAAGTTTTATGGATAAAAAGGTATACAATCGCATTAAAGCTGTTTTGGCAGAACAGGGAAAAACAAATAAGTGGCTGGCCGAAACGTTGGATAGAAATATCAATACCGTTTCGAAATGGAGCACCAATAAAATGCAACCCACCGTCGAATCGCTATTTGAGATTGCTGAAGCATTGCAAGTAGATGTACGCAGTTTACTCATTTCGACAAAATAACAATGTAGTAAGCCAATTAGGAGAGTTTCTATATCAATACATTACAATATGACTTATAAGTTGGGAGATTTTGTTCGCTTCGTTGAAGAGGATTTTGAAGGGCACATCACCAAAATCATCAGTGATGAACTCGTGGGCGTAACAGGAGAAGATGGTTTCGAAATTCCGGTGCAAACGTCTAAAGTAACCAAAGTTTATGGCCAGCAAAATCGTAAAGATGTAGATTTTGACGAAGAGAAGCCAACGCAAACTATACCAGGAGGGCCTTTCATTAGCGAAGGTATATTTCTCGCCATAACAGGCGATCAAAAGCAGAATGTAGGCAATTTTTACCTGGTGAACGAAACCTCTTTTGAGCTATTGATTAGTTTTAGTACCGAAAAAGCGAAACAAGCCGTGGGCGAGTACGCCGGGACCATCTCCCCCAAAGGTACACAGAAAATTTTTACGGCTAAAATCAGTGAAGTAAGCAGTTGGCCGCTGTTCGATTTTAAATTTTTGTTCCATACCGCTCAACTCCATGCACCCAAATCAGCGTTGGAAGTATCGAAACGCATTAGACCATTCGACCTATCAGAAGCCAAAAAACATGTGCCCTTATTAAATGATCGTGCTTGGCTTTTTAGACTAGACGAAGACAAGGCAAAGCTAGATGTAAACAAACTGAAAGAAAGCTTTTTTAGCCATCGTCCGCAGAAGTAATATATTGATCCCCCCTTCTTATCCTCTTCTGTCCATTTTCGCACAACCATTGTACGGAAACGGACACTCTATTCAAATCAACCAAACATAAATTACTGTATATAAGCACCATACACGCTTGGCGACATTATTGGCCAATACTATTGACAAGATGTACTAACATGTTAAAAAGTTATATCAAAATCGCTTGGCGAAACATGTGGAGAAACAAAGCCACATCATTTATTAGCATTTTTGGTTTAACATTAGGCGTAACGGCGTTTTTATTATTGGCTACCTACATTTTAAACGAACTCCGATACGACAGGTTTCACCATAATGCAGATCGCATCGCCTATGTCGGACTAAGTTATCAATCGCCGAATGACGAAGAACCTGTATTTTCAAGCAATACACCTACTGGAGTTGTACCCAGTTTCCAACGCATGTTTAGTGAAGTTGAAAAAGGCACAAGGGTATACGCTAACGCAGGACCTGCTACCATTAAATACGGAGAAAAATTAATAAATGAGCCAAACCTTTTGTACGCTGACAGCACTTTTTTTGATATTTTCACATTTCATTTCATTGCTGGCAATGCGTCCCACGCACTTCAAAACCCCAATACAATTGTCCTGACTTCTTCCACAGCAAAAAAATACTTTGATAAAGAAGACCCTATCGGGAAAAGGATAGAAATAAATGGTTCGCCGTGGGTGGTGACAGGCGTTATAGCGGATATTCCATCCTTTTCTCAATTACAATTTAACATGCTCGGTTCTTACCAAACCTTGGCACGATCAAAAAAAGAAGCATGGAACGCGGCCAATGATGTATCTTATCTGCTATTAAAATCACCGGATCATCTGAAGGCACTACAACAAAAAATAGATGCTTGGGTAAAACAAGAAAATGCCGATGCAGAAAAGGCTGGATTCCAAGTCCGTTTCTTTCTCGAGAAACTGACCGATGTCCACTTACACTCAAAAGTAGCCGCTTCCGGCAACATGACCTATATCTATATTCTGACGGCGATTGCCTGCTCCTTATTGATTATTGCATGTGTTAATTTTACCAATTTCATAACGGCAAAATCAATGGAAAGGGCTCATGAGATTGGCGTAAAAAAGGTGCTAGGTGCGCAACGAAGACAAGTCATTCATCAATTCATGCTTGAGTCTGCACTTGTTACTTTAGTGGCGATAGCCATAGGCGTGCTGTGTGCCTATCTATTTCTACCCAATTTCAATCAACTGATTGATCAACACCTCACTATTCAAATTTGGAAAGGCACTTGGCTTATTTACGCTCTCGGATTTATTTTCCTTGTCATTACACTGATTTCGGGCACATGGCCTGCCCTGATCATCTCGGCATTTAAGCCGGTAAATGCCCTCCAAGGGAAAGTAACTAAAAACAAAAAAGGTGAATTCATTAGAAAAGCATTGGTTACTTTCCAATTCACTATTTCTTTACTTTTTATCATCGCAACGTTGATTGCAGAACGGCAATTACGTTTTATTCGGACAACCGATACGGGGCTCAACCGCTCACAAGTATTGGTTTTAGATGCTTCCAAATTCCAATCAACACAACTACTAGCATTGAAAAATCGATTGCTGGTTTTACCTAACATACAGGGAGTCACCGCGTCATACGACTCTCCCGTTAATGTTCAAGGAGGTTACAGTTTGACTGCGGGTATAGGAAATAACAACCAAAGTATAAGTATTACCGCCATCCCTATTGAAAAAGACTTTACACAAGTTTTTGATCTTCATTTTTTAGCTGGAGAGCCTTTAACACAAGCAGATATACAGCAAGTTCTCTTATCAGATGCCGAACAAAGAAAGTACAGCTTTATTGTTAACCGACTAGCATTAAGCGGCTTAGGATGGACTCCCGATCAAGCAATAGGCAAAGCGGTATCGCTCAACGGCCGCAAAGGCATCATTAAAGCTGTTGTACAAGATTTCAATTTCACTTCATTAAGAGAACAAATTAAACCCATTGTACTTTTTCCTGAGTACGATTGGTTTGGCAAACTGTTTGTCAAAATAGCTGCAGGAAAACATATGGCCCGGCAACTTACAATGGTAGAGCAGGTCTGGAAAGAATTTAATCCAAACATTCCCTTTGATTATCATTTTCTCGATCAAGAATATAATCGTTTATATCAATCTGAAATACGTGCACTCAAAATACTTCATTTATTTTCAGTCACTACGATTATCGTTTCTTGTCTCGGCCTTTTCGGCTTGGCAACTTTTGTTATACAACAGCGAATAAAAGAAGTTGGTATTCGGAAAATACTAGGTGCTTCTGTAGCATCGATTGTACGCCTATTATTGGTTGATTTTATAAAATTGGTATTATTTGCATGTATCATTGCGTCACCTATTGCGTGGCTCGTCATGCATTATTGGTTAAATGGATTTGCATATCATATTGCCATCTCTTGGTCGATATTTGCTATGGCGTTCCTTTTAACTTCTTTGATTACGTTGTTTACAGTAGGCATGCAGGCAATTAGAGCGGCCATTGCTAATCCGGTTGATAGTTTGAGGAGTGAGTGATTTCTTAAGCGAAAAGCAATAAAGCGAAAAGCTTAATGAGAAAGGACATAAGACATAAGTATCGAGACATAAGATTTAAAAGCGGAAACCTTAAAGCAAAAAAGCTTTTAAAAAATATCTTGATACTTGATACTTGATACTTGATACTTGATACTTTAAAAACATATCCAAATACTTGTACTAAACACTATGTTAAAGAATTACATTAAAATCGCTTGGCGAAACCTTTTAAAGCACAAAATGTATTCGGCTATAAAAATCGGCGGTTTCGCCTTTAGTATAGCGGCTTGTTTGCTCATTAGCTTATACATCATTCATGAATTAAATTACGATAATACCTACCCTGATCGAAACAGCATTTACCGACTTGTTGGCAAATTGAATGACAAGGGGAAAATCATAAAAGGCACATCATTTCAAGCGCCCCTAAGCAAAGCCATCGCTGCCGATTTCCCTGAAGTAGAAAAAGCTGGACGACTACTTCCAAGTGCCCTATTTCATGGGGCGGGAAGTAACCAGGTTAGTGTAGGCAATAGCCCAACAAGCATTTATGAAGAAGGCTTCACCTATGCCGACCAAGAGATATTAGATATTTTGCAGCTTCCAATGGTATATGGAAAGCGCTCTACCGCTTTGATTGAACCTCATAGCATCGTTCTTACAGAAACGAAGTCTAAAAAACTTTTTGGAAATGTAAATCCTGTTGGTCGAACCATTTACTTAAACGGGAATAAGTCTGAGCCATACACGGTTGGGGGCGTCATTCATGATTTTCCAACGACATCTCATCTCAAGACATTTAGTTTCTTTCTTACGCTAAATGGTGTAGTCTTTTATCCCGGTGAGCAAGAAAATTGGGGTGCAACCAATTACCCCACTTATCTTAAATTAAAAAAAGGTGTTTCTAAAACACTTTTCGAAGAAAAGCTAACGCGCCTTGCCAGAAAAAATTATTGGATTCCCAACCTGGAAAAAACGGGAAATAAGCGGTCGGTAGAAATTTGGGGAAACATTAGCCTGCTGTTACAACCCATAGCTGATATCCATCTCCATTCGGCAGACATACAAGATTACAAACAAATAGAACAAGGTGATATTAAACTCATTTGGCTATTTGGTGGTATTGCAGGCTTTATTTTGTTGATTGCCTGTATTAATTTCATTAATCTGTCGACGGCAAAATCAGCCAATAGAGCAAAAGAAATTGGTCTACGGAAGGTTGTTGGTTCTGCTCGAAGTAGCTTAGTGGGCCAATTCTTAGCCGAATCTGTATTATATAGTGTACTTTCCTTCATAGTTGGTCTATTATTAGCTTGGCTATTATTACCTCTTTTTAGCCATCTTTCAGGGAAAGAACTACGTTTTCCTTGGACTTCTTCATTATTCCTACCTATAACCATGGGGGCGGCTTTCATTATAGGGCTATTGGCCGGCATATATCCGGCGCTTTATCTGGCTGCATTCAAACCAATCGTTGTATTGAAGGGGCAGTTCCATGGAAGAGCAAAAAGCCCTATTTTGCGAAACGGACTCGTCGTTTTTCAATTCGTAACCTCTATTCTCCTCATTATTGGCACTTTGATTATCAACAGCCAAATGCACTTTATACTCCACAGAAAAGTTGGTTTCGATAAAGACCAAGTACTGATTCTGCAAGGAACCAATACCTTGGGCAACCGGATTAAAACATTACGGGATGAGATAGAAAAACTTCCACAAGTAAAAGCTGCCTCGGTAAGCGACTATTTACCCATCCGGATGGAGGGCGTGAAGCGAAATGGGAATGGATTTTGGAGAGAAGGTAGAACGCTCGAAGATGCATCAGTTTCTGGACAGTTTTGGGGAATAGATGAGCATTATATTCCTACTTTAGGAATGAAAATCGTTGCAGGTAGAAATTTCTTGAATGATCTGGCTACCGATTCCCAAGCCGTTATCATCAATCAAAAACTGGCAACCGATTTAGGTTTGAAACATCCTATCGGAGCACGAATTACCAATGGAACAACTTTTACCGTAATAGGTGTAGTAGAAAATTTCAATTTTGAGTCTATTAAAGATGAAGTGGGTGGATTGTGCATGAGCCTTAGTAACAGTCCGACGATGCTTTCAGTCAAAATCCAAGGTCAGGGTGCTTCTGCAGCCATTTCTGGAATTACAAGCATTTGGAAAAAATTTTCTCCAGACCAACCGATACGTTATACCTTTCTTGATGAGGGTTATGCACAAATGTATGCCCATGTTCAACGCACGGGCAACATCTTCACAAGCTTCGCCATATTAGCGATTTTTATTGCCTGTTTAGGTTTATTCGGTTTAGCCGCTTTTACCACAGAACAGCGAACAAAAGAAATTGGTATTCGAAAAGTATTAGGAGCCACCGTAAATGGCATTGTACAGCTACTTTCAAAAGATTTTATTAAACTTGTGTTTGTCGCCATTGTCATCGCCTCACCATTAGCCTGGTGGGCGATGAATAAATGGTTAGAAGATTTTGCCTATCGTATTGACATTAAATGGTGGATATTTTTGCTGGCGGGTTTATTAGCTATCGTGATCGCTATGCTTACTGTTAGCTTTCAGGCCATCAAAGCAGCCATTGCTAATCCGGTGGATAGTTTGAGGAACGAGTGATTGAAATAGTTATAAGTGATAAGCAATACGTTTTTAAGTAACTGAAAGCCGTTTTCATTTATCCAATAAACTCAATAGATCGTTTTTGGATAGCTTTTGAATCATGCCCCCATTTGGTTGGACCAGTTGTTGAAAAAGTACTTGTTTCTTTTGCTGTAAGGTCAGCATTTTTTCTTCTAAGGTATCGCTGCAAACCAATCGTACAGCCACCACATGTTTTTCCTGCCCAATGCGATGAACACGGTCGATGGCCTGATTTTCTACAGCGGGGTTCCACCAAGGATCCATCAGATAAACGTAATCAGCCGTCGTTAAATTCAAACCCGTACCGCCTGCCTTGAGGCTAATCAGGAAAACGCGTTTATCCGTTTCTTTCTGAAAGGCATTGATAACTGCTGCTCTATCACGCGTGCTGCCTGTTAAATAGCAATAACCGATCTTCCGCTGGTTTAAGGCTTTACGGATCAGGTCTAACATGGAAACAAACTGTGAAAATACCAATATCTTGTGATTCGGCGATTTCTCTTCAATCTGCTCCATCAACATATCAATTTTTATCGACTGCTCACCCGGCAACCGATCGGCACCCAATAGCACGGGCGAATCGCAGATTTGCCGCAAGCGGGTCAATCCACGCAATACATATACTGTACTTTTTTCCAATTCTTCGTTGGTAATTGCCGAGATATACTCTCTAAATTCCTTTTCATAGGCTTGGTAAATCCGGCGTTGCTCAGCACCCATCTCACAAGACAAAATGATTTCTGTTTTTTCTGGCAACTCCTGCGCGACCTCTCGTTTGGTGCGTCTCAGAATAAAAGGCTTAATCTTCTGCTGCAATAAACGCAAACGCTTCTGATCGTGAAATTGATCGATTGGCCGTAAATAGACATCATGGAAATACTTTTTATTCCCTAGCAAACCTGGATTCACGAAAGAAAACTGCCCAAAAAGGTCAAATACATTGTTCTCTAGAGGTGTTCCACTGATGGCAATCCGATTCCGGGCCTGTAACAGCCTAACTGCTTTATAGCGCTGCGATTCCGGATTTTTAATCTGTTGCGATTCATCTAAGAAAATATAATCGAAAGTAAATGTTTGCAAATAACCGATATCCGATAATAGTAATCCATAGCTGGTTAACACCAAATCATAGTCGACAAAATGAGCCGTATCCTTTCTTCGCTTCGTTTGATACTGCGTAAGTACCTGCAAAGTAGGTGCGAATTTGGCTAATTCTTGTTGCCAATGGAAAATAAGCGTTGTAGGTACCACCAACAAGTGGGTACGTTTTCCATGCTTGTTGCGCAGATGCATGATAAAAGCGATGATCTGCAAAGATTTTCCCAAGCCCATGTCGTCTGCTAGGCAACCTCCAAAGCCAAGCTCATCCAGAAAATTCAGCCATGACAATCCTTCTTCTTGATATAGTCGTAATTCCGCTTGCAAACCAAGAGGTGCACCAACAGACACCAGTTGGTTCACGTTATTTATCTGCTCTTGGTAGCGTTGCAATTCCTGTTTAACTTGTATGTCGAGCTGTTCTTCATCAAAAAGCTCTTCAATGAGTGTAAAATTACTCTTGGCAATACCCAACGACTCATCATCCAAGATTTCACCAATATAAAAATAGCGATTAAACCGGTCGATCCATTCTTGTGGAATAATGCCCAAAGATCCATCATCTAGCCGAACATATTTCCGCTTATCATGCAATGCAGAGGCCAAACGCTTGAGTGATGCCCGTTGTTTTCCAAACCGCATATCAGCCTTCACATTAAACCAATTCAATCCGCTCAGAATACGAATGGACACTTTTGCCCGATGTGGACTCAAACGGTTTCCCTCTAGATCTTTAAAACCAAAAACTGTAATCCCCTCAGCAAACCATTGTTCAAATACCCCCAGAAACCAATCTTCATCCAAAAAACGCTTGCGGTGCAAGTAGAAAAAGTCCAGCACATCGCCATTTTCCTCTTGTTCTCTGACCTGTTCTGCAAAAAAAGGATGCTGGCGGATAATCAGAGCTAAAAAGGCGTCTTCCAAGAACTGATTCCGCTCGATGCGATACGTTTTACCCAGTTCGTCCTCCCAGTGAATCTCTTTATCGCTCCGTATAGGTACTTCTGCTTCCCCATACCGAACAACAGGCGTAATGACAACAAAATTTCCCCAATCTGAAAGATAAATCTGCTTTTCTATCGTATTCCCTGTCATCGCTAATTGCTCAGGCCCCGCCGTACGTACATATTGATACTGAATATGTAGACGATTTTCCAATGCGGCCAATATATTCTTGCGAAATTCGGGATATTTCCGCTCGTGGATCATTAGGGGACCAGACGATTGAGAAAAAATCCGGATCAGGCCCAGCACCTGTTTATGGTCTATCAAATACAGCTTGTCGTCCAACCGGACGAAATAATCGTATACCAATTGCAAGCCATACAGCATGGTCATCGTGTTCTCTATACGAATACTGCCTTCCAGTACATAAAAAGCCCCTTTCTTAGCGATTGATAATGTTACGGTTTTAGGAAGCAGCTGTAATTGGATGGGTATTAGCGTACTTGGGCCTACCTTATCCGATAAAGTCGATTCATGATAATAACAAGGGTATTGTAAGGGGTTGGATACAAGCACGCGCAACACTTCCAAATCTGTTTCCAAGCTTGTTTGTTGATCAGTAATTGTTCGCTGAAAACGTTGCAGAGCGGCAAAGAATTTTACCTGCGCTGCCCCTTCCATTGTCCATACCTGCTCCAACGGATCTAAGCTTTCCAATGGTGCCTTTACTTTTCCCCTTTTCGTGATTCCGGTACGATAGAGATCTACCATGAGATGGCGATAATATTTATTTCGCTTCAGCACGAGAATAATTTGTTTATCCGTTGCTATCTGACTAAACATTTCAGTAAGCGGATTATACGGTTCGACCCAATGTTTCCATTCTGCCAACGTATTTTGATTTATGGATAGGATTGCCGTTTGCTTTGGTTGGATAATCAATCCACCATTTTTAAGCTGTAAGGAAAAGAAGGAAGATAAATCAGGTTCTCGGTCCAAGCCATAATCTACAGCCTTTTCCCGAAATAACTTATCACGCAAAGCTTGATCAAAAAAAACTCGAAATACAGCGTTCTTCAAGAGGGCAATCAAGGTGATCGATTCCTCTTCGTTAAGTTTCCCTTCCAAACCTTCAGCGTAGCTGCTGATGAGGAATCCGTCAGCTCGTTCTTCTATAAAAACTTCTGGGAAAGGAGGTATATGGCCCTGAATAAAAAAAGCCCCCTTTCCGACTTGTAACTCTTTGGCTTTTACCTGTTGATAGGCTGAAGGAAGGTGCTCAACTTCTGCTTCGGTATACTGAAAAATGATCGCCTCCGTTAATTGCGAAAAAGATAGGCCTGCCAAGAATACTTCATGGTAAACAGGTTCATCCGTTGTAGCAAGTAAAGTAGCGTCGATGTTCATTTCACGTACATTGATGCCCAAAGATAATTAAATTAAGTACCCGTTATTTCTCTTCAAATGTTTGTCATCTTAAATAGCGCATAATTTTTGTATATACCTTTAGAAATTAATTCCTTTATACTGGCTGTTCAGCTTCTTTGCTCTTACCGGCCTTTACTTCCAATTCCGCAAACACTTCCGCAAACAGTCTTTCAAAAAAACGGAGCAAGTCTTTTGCTTGATCACGGTAAAAATTTTGGGAAACCTTAGCTAATCCGATGGATGCGCCTTCCCACCAAATTCGTTCAGGTCTAAGCATCAAATGTATGCGTGCTCGTTCAGCTACGCTTTTCGGATAGGTAAAATCCAATAATTTCCTACCGGTTATCCCACACCAATCAATCAACTCGCCTAAATTTGCTTGTTTAGGTAAATAACCTACTGCACATTTTAGGTAAGTATGAACGCCCATTTCCAAAAAATCCCTTAGCAATAGCAGACCGGCATCAAGCTTCAATGCTGCAGAATTTTGTATCACTTCATTTAAACTACCCATGCAGGCCTTGGCATTTTCCCAAATCGTTTTCACCCGTTCATACTCTCCTTCCCAATCCACTTCCGCTACGGTAAACGAAGGTGAAAAACTTGATTTCTTACGCAACACCCACCCTTTGGTCCACCATGTATACACAAAGCGATCGCCTTCGGCCAATTTCCTTTCTACTTCGTTTACATGGAGGTAAACCACCATGGCGCTCGCTGTTCCCTGCTTGCAACACTTAAAGCGATAAGGCCCAACATTCTTCATCAGCACGATTAAATAGAGTTCCGCTTTACTGTCAAACGTATTGTCTTCGTCTGTTTGCTGAAACAAATTGCTGCCTGAAAACCCTCCTGTATGGTAATTTAACATGATGACTTGCTCTGATCGATGCTTCTGGTAAATACCGTCCAGCAAAGTGTTGGCATCCTGCTTATACTGTTCAGGCCAAGGGAATTTAGAAAAATCTTCACAAACCACTTGCAATGATGGTTTCTTGTTCGCTATTGCCTGGCTTGCCCGCCTACTCTTTCCTACATTATCATTCGTGTCAACCATATCCGGTAGCTGCTCTTGATAAGTTGTAATTCGTTCAACCATGATTGCTACCATATCATCTATCGCAGCGCATGCCCATGTACATTTCTCCAATAGCATGTTAAACTCCTCTTCGGTAATCTCCACCGCTTCCATCTTTTTACCTTTTGTATAGCTTTGATCCAATAGCCGCAACAGCTCTACAGCAGGGCTATCATAAGGAAAGATGGATTGCAATTGGGGGGCAACTCCCCTTATCGACTTCATGAGGTGTTCTACATTTTGTGATTTACCTCCATTTATACCTACAGTAGCCTGAAAGCCTTTCAAGCGTACCGTTAAAAACTGATGCAACATAAAGGTTGCCTGGCCGTAATCATTCTTGGTAATATAGTTATTTACTGCCTCTCTAAATTCATCCGAGCTTTTTCGGCATCTGTCATAGTTTAGTTGGGCGAGTTCAAGCAAACCCCCAATGGTTTTGTTGGTTAAATATGAACTTTTCTTTTTTGATTGGGCAAACAACAAGTGCTGTGGCAAGGATGCATACGTATAGTATAAACTCCCCTGCTTCAATTGATTTTGCCACTCGCCGACAGCGATCATATCAAAAGGAATTTCGCCAAAGTCTGACATGCACAAAGACACAATGGGCGCCATCGATTTAGGCGATAATCCTTTAACGGGATTAATAACCAATAAAAGTTGCAATTGTTCTTCTTCCAAGAAAGGAAAAGAAAAAAGAAAGATACGATGTAAGTCCATCCGTTTGGTCAATCGCTCAACCAATAGTTGCGTATTCATATGTTTCATACAGATTTATATTTGTAAAGATTTTCTATACAAATATACAGATTTACCATGAAAACACAAACAAATGTACAGATTTTCTATACAAAGAATCGAAACTGGAAGCTCCTCATTTCTTCAAAGCTGCCTTTAAAAATTTCTGGTCATTTTCGTCCGAATCACCGTATTTCTTACGTAAATCCATGAGCTTTTTCTTCAACTCCTTTTGTATGGTAGTATATGCGGGGTTGCCATATACACTATGCATTTCATGTGGGTCTTTTTCCAAATCATATAATTCCCATTCGTCTACGTCATAGTAAAAATGGATGAGCTTATACCGATCGGTGCGGATACCATAATGGCGTTTTACCATATGTATGGAAGGGTATTCATAATAGGTGTAGTAAATGGCATCCCGCCATTCCTTTGTCTCGCCGCTCACTAGACGTCTAAAAGACGCGCCCTGAATATCTGAAGGTATTTTCACACCGGCATAATCCAAAAATGTAGGAGCAAAATCCAAATTCTGTACCAGCGCATCGATTTTTGTACCGGGTTTAATTTCCTTCGGATAACGGATTAATAAAGGTGTCCGGAGCGACTCTTCATACATAAAGCGCTTGTCGAACCAACCATGTTCGCCTAGGTAAAACCCTTGATCAGAGGTGTAAACTACAATGGTGTTTTCATCTAAGCCGTTCGCTTTAAGAAAATCAAGCATACGGCCCACGCCGTCATCTACTGATGCGATACAGCCTAAGTAGTCTTGCATATAACGCTGATAGCGCCAGTGCATCAAATCTGTTTCCGTCATGTTGGGATAACGCCTCTTAAAATCCTCGTTGATTGGGTCATAAACCGCATCCCAAGCCGCCCTTTCTTCGGTCGTCATCCGCCCTAGGTTGTTTTTATAAGCGGTCTTATCCCATTTCATATAGGGCTTAATGCCCAATTCATCCATGACAGCCGGTTTGATTTTATCATCGCCAGCCCAGTTCATATGTTTCAGGATATTCATTTCGGCTGTTTTGGCAGCGGTACCCCTTCCTTTATAATCGTCAAATAACGTTTCCGGTTCCTTTATACGCATCTGGGTATACTCCTTAATGTGCCGTAATGCCGGAAGCCACTCGCGGTGTGGTGCCTTTTGATGGTACAATAAACAAAATGGTTGATCGCTTTTACGATCCTTAATCCATTGGATAGCCATATCGGTTGTTAAGTCCGTCACATAACCCTGTATACGTTGTTTTTGTCCGTTAATGATAAAATTAGGATTATAATACTGTCCTTGGTCGATCAACACCGCACTGTAATCAAAACCTTGTGGCAATCCATCCATATGTATTTTACCAATCAACGCAGTTTGGTAACCCGCTTTTTGCAAGAGCTTCGCAAAGTTATCCTGATTCCAGTCGAACCGTGTCACGTTATCTACTTTACCATTTACAAAACTATGCTTACCCGTTAACAGCACAGCCCTACTGGGAGCGCATAATGAATTAGTCACCGTTGCTCTCGAAAAGATGGCGCCTTCTTTTGCAAGGCGATCGATATTGGGTGTGTGATTGAGCCCATACCCATAAGCACTCACTGCTTGATAAGCATGATCATCACTCATAATGAAGACAATATTGGGCCTTTTACTATTTGGCTTATTCTTTTGAGCATATAACGGCAAAGAAAAGAAAAAAGAAATGCAAAATGTTATGATAAGAAAGATGCAGTGGTTCATAACCTTATTTATTAGTTGCGACTAAGTTAATGATTGCTATCGACTTTTCATATTTATCTAGGTGTTCGATTTCGGAGCAGTCAGTGTTCACTTTCGAACACTGGGAATCGGACAAAAAAATATAATCGACAGCTAATCAAAATAATACAGTTTTGGCGCCTTTTCTGTCAATTGCTTATCAACCAGCAGCAAATATGCGCAAAGGCCAATTACGATGATGAAACAGCTCCACATTACCTTGCGCCATCTTTGGCGTAATCGATTGTTTACCATACTAAACATTTTAGGCCTCGCCATAGGCATCAGTGCTTCATGGATTATTTACCGGATGGTAAGCTTTGAATTTAGTTACGATAAATTTGAACCCGATCGGGAACGTATTTTCCAATTGACGTTTCTTTCAAAAACCGATGATGGTCGTGGCGGCGAGATGGCTTTTATACCGAAGGGGGCATTACCCGCATTGCTTCAGAATATTTCTGGAATTGATGAGGTAATCCCGGTTTACTACCAGCATTATGCAGCGGCCAAAACATCACAGAACCCCTTGATAGAAAATCTTACGGAACAAGTAGCTACTTTGCCTGGTTATTTTAAAACGATCGGATACCAGTGGTTAGCCGGAAATGCCGAAGGATCCTTGAAAGCACCAAATCAAGTTGTTTTAACGGCTTCCCGTGCCCAGCGTTATTTTCCCGGCAAGCGCCCCTCGGAAATAATTGGGCAAACCATTACTTATAATGACACCATACCAAAAACAGTGAGTGGTGTTCTTGCCGATTTAGATTACCTCAATAGCTTTCCGGCACAAGAATTTTTTCCTTTAAGTCAAGCTGATTTAACGAATACTGATTGGAGCAGCATCTCATCCAATGAACTGCTATTTGTCAAACTTAAAAACGGGGTAAATCCCAAGGCCGTACTTAATCAATTGAATACCTTAAACCAAAAACTCAATAGTGAAACATTTAAACAATATCACTTTAAATCAAGTTTTAATTTACTCCCGCTTCAAGATAAGCACTTTGCTGTTCAATTTGGAGCCCATACCCGTACGGCAAGTAAACCGGTATTGTATGGTTTAATGGGCATCGCTTTCTTTTTGCTTGCATTGGCATGCATCAATTATATTAATCTCACCACTGCGCAAATACCACAACGGGCTAAAGAAATTGGTATTCGGAAAACATTGGGATGCACCCCGCACACAATCATTCGCGCTTACCTGTCCGAAACATTTATTGTTTGCTTATTAGCGGTTGTTGTATCGTTGCTATTAACGTTTCTATCCCTCCATATTTTTGCTGAGTATATTCCCGAGGGCATGCTTGATTTTACCCATTATCCAAGCATGGTGGGTTTTACTATGGCATTGATTGGCGGAATTACATTACTTGCCGGATTTTATCCGAGCTGGCTCGCAACCCGCGTGCAAACAGTTCGTGTATTAAAGGGAGAGATGAAACAATCTTTTGGTAAGTACCAATTGAACTTCCGGAAGACACTTATTGTATTTCAATTTGTTATTGCACAGGTTTTCGTCATCTGTGCTATCATCATTGGTCAGCAGCTGCGTTATACTTTAAATAAAGATTTAGGCTTTCAGCATGAAGCCATCTTAACTTTTAACCTACCAAATAAGGTGCAAAATGAGCCTGAGTGGCAGGGCAAACAATTTGTTTTAAAACACCGGCTGGCACAACATCCGGAAATTAGTATGGTTGCGCTTGGAGATCTACCGATGAGCGACTGGATGACTGCATCTTTGATGTATTCCGGAATGGATAGCACGGCCATACAAAAACAGATGATGTTTAAAAACATCGATCCAGATTACTTAGCACTTTACCGCATCCCTTTATTGGCGGGAAGAAATATCCAGCAAACGGATAGCGTTCGCGAGTTGGTCATCAATGAAACAGCACTCCATGCCTTCGGTTTCGACAAGCCTGCTGATGCTGTTGGACAGCAACTGTTTCAAGGTTCAAAATCTCGGCTCATTGTTGGCGTCGTAAAAGATTTTCATCAATTTAACTTGAAAAGTGGCATTGATATTCTTGGTTTCACAGCTAAGAGGCCAGGACTGGCCACTTTTAATATTAAACTTGCTCCAGCCAAGGTGTCTTCTTGGAAGAAAACCATCGGTTTAATTGAGAAAGAGTGGAAGGCGGTTTATCCGGGATTTGATTTCCAGTACCAATTTTACGACGACACCATTCGTGATCTTTACCAACAAGAGCACCGTACAGCCAAATTGGTAACAACCGCCACCATGATTACGCTCCTCATCAGCTGCTTAGGTCTATATGGTTTAGTCACTTTAACGGCATTCCAACGAACAAAGGAGATCGGTATCCGTAAAGTATTAGGAGCTACAGTAAGTGGGGTTATTGCTCTTTTGTCCAAAGATTTTGTAAAATTGGTGCTGTTAGCACTGTTTATAGCAGCTCCAATGGCGTGGTGGGCCATGAATAAATGGCTAGAAGACTTTGCTTATAAAATCGACATCCAATGGTGGATGTTTGCTGCGGCCGGGCTCGGAGCAATTGTCATTGCGTTGTTAACTGTAGGACTCCAAGCCGTGAAAGCTGCCATGGCCAATCCCGTGGAGAGCTTGAGGAATGAATGATTATAAGGTTTCAGGAGTAAGGTATAAGATTCAAGGTAAAACGAAGGATTATTGAAATAGCATTATTCATGTGTATCTTATTTCTAAGGCTCACTATGCTCGGTTCTACTATACTCGATACAACAGAAGCGTCTAGAAATATCTTGATCCTTGATACTCTAAAAATATATCTAATTACTGTGTACTTAGGTACTAAATAAAGGCTAATCTTCTTTCAGCTCTAAATCACCAAACAAAGTCATCAACATAGCACAAGGGTCGGTATCAATAGCCTTGGCAATTAACACCAGCTCATCTGCTCGCAATTTTGCCGTTGGATTTAAGGATAATTCGCTGATACGCGGTTTACTTAAGCCGGTACGACGTGCAACCATGGATTTGTTGACTGACTTTTTTGCTAAATAAGCACCTAGAGGAGTCATGGGATATTCTTTAACATTATATCATATAAACGAAAACAATTCTATACAATTATAAAGAAATTCAGTAAAATATTTGTCTTACTGTTTCCGTAAATATTTGGTCAGAATAACAATCAGTTGTCCTTCCACTCGCCCTTCAATCTGTTCAGGATTATCCTCCACCAAACGAATATTCTTCACTACGGTGCCCAATTTAGCCGAAATGGAACTTCCCTTTACGTCCAATGTTTTGGTTAATACCACCGAATCCCCGTTCTGAAGGATATTTCCATGGGCATCTTTATGTTGTTCTACCTTATTATGCCCTCCTAATACTAAAGGGGCAGCTTTAGCCCATGTCAAGTGCTCATCATCAAGGTAAAGAATATCCAATGCATCTGCTGCCCAACTCTCATTTTTCAAATGGTCAAGCACCCGCCAAGCCAGCACCTGTACAGCCGGAATTTCGCTCCACATAACATCTGGTAAAAAACGCCAGTCATCAGCGGAAAAGGTTACGTGACCCATTAACTGATCAGCCAAATCTTTTTCTATAATCAGTTCGTTTGCGGAATAGCCTTCTGGATCTACAGTATAAACCACCAAATTATCCTTCTTTCCGCTTAACATACATTGGCTTGCATCGATGTCCTTTAGTTGATTGCTCATGATTTTACACCTTTATTAAGGTGGCAAATATACCATTTAAAACCATATTGCCTATTCATCTCGTTGTTCGAAAACGGACAGACATTGTCCGAAAACGGACAAACATGGTTGTTAGAAATGAGCTTCAGAACCATTTTCAGCATATAAAAAAGCTGGCCGTTAAATTGTGCAGGTACTGGAAAGCAACTTGATAGCATGTTTCCTCATCTTAAACATAATCTTCTAGTAAGCTGGCGTAACCTTACGAAGCATAAAATGTATACTTTCCTCAATTTAATGAGCTTAAGTGTAGGTTTAGCAGCCGTCATGCTTATTTTACTCTATGTAAAAGATGAATTTAGTTTTGATCGATTTCATAAAGATGGTAAGCAAATTTACCGTATTGTTCACGAATCTCGCGATCCGACAGGTAAGGAAGGAGGTGGAGGGAACAGCGGTGGTATAGAGGGGCCAACATTTGTTGCTGAGATTCCAGAAATTATTTCCTTCTGTCGTTTGCAAAGCAATGGTAGCACCTTGATAAAGATGCAAAATGATGTAGTAAGCGAACCCGTTCTGTTTACCGACAGCAGTTTTTTCAATCTCTTCTCATTTCCGCTACTTTCTGGGAATCCTCAAACAGTTCTCAAACGCGGCGACCAAGCGGTGGTTTCCGAAGCTTTTGCTTTAAAGCACTTCCAGTCACTAGATGTTGTAGGAAAAATTTTAGAAATCAATCAAGATGGTCAATTCAGGCCTTACCAAATCAGCGGTGTAGCAGAGAACACGCCGAGCAATTCGAGTATACAAATCAATTTAGTATTATCTATCCAGCCTATGCTTCAGCAACCATGGACGCAAGAATGGTTAACTTCGTTTCTAAATACTTTTGTAAAGGTAAGGCCAGGCACGCCTATGAGCATGTTGAATGAAAAAATGGAAGCTTTATTTGAGCGCCATGTGGGCGAACGATTTGCCCAATTCAGAAAAAAATTTGGCAATAGCATCTACTATCGTTATCGCTTACAACCTTTACATTCCTTACATATTGGCAATTATTATAACGCGGGTAACGGACTAAAGCCAGCCAGTAACATTAAATATTCATACATTTTAAGCGGTGTTGCGCTCTTTATCTTGTTAATTGCCTGCATTAATTTTATCAATTTATCTTTATCCCAATCATTCCGTAGAAGCAAAGAAATTGGGGTCCGAAAAGTTGCCGGCAGCTCGCGGAAACAGCTTGTTTTCCAGTTTTTGGGCGAAGCCCTGCTATTAAACTTTTTCGCCATCGTACTCGCTTTGGGTATTGCTTTTTTTACACTGCCCTTTTTTGCTACAATCAGTAATAAAGCCCTATCATTTTCTGATTTGTTTAGCATACAAAACTTTTTATTATTTATTGGCCTACTCTTAATAAACACCTTGCTTTCTGGCGCTTATCCAGCTTTAGTCTTATCCCGCTTCCAGCCAACACAGGTATTTTCGGGAAAAATCAAGCTTCTCAGTCACCATCATTTAGGTAAGATTTTGGTTGTTACTCAATTTTCCATCGCGGTGTTTTTGATCATCAGTATGTTCGTGATGCAAAAGCAATTTATTTTCTTCATCAACCAGTCGCCCGGTTATAACAGCAGCAACATCATCGACCTGGACCTTGCGGGTCAAAGTCCTGATTTAAAGGCAATGAAGAATGAATTGCTCCGGCACCCCGCCATTAAACAGGTAGGCAGCCAAAGTATTTCGTTTACCGATTTTAATAACACGATGATCAAAGCTGATAACAAGGAAATTTATGATGTCGCCCTGTTTAAAATGGACGAACAAATTTTATCCATGCTACAGATCCCGATGGCAGCGGGTCGGAATTTCAATGGCACAGGAGCAGACAGTCTAAGTTGCATAATCAATGAATCATTAGCACATATTTCTGGATGGGAAAATCCAATAGGTCAAACCATTCATTGGCAAAACCGAGATTTAACCATTGTTGGTGTTGTCAAGGATTTTCATGTCAATTCGTTTAAGGAAAAAATGCATCCTACCTTTATTCATCAGCTGCCCGCCTGGCAAACCAACCATTTATTAATTAAAACTGCTCCAAACCAAATCGAAGAAGCCATAAAAATCATTCGTAATGTCTACAAATCATTTATCCCCTATCATCCATGTAACTACAACTTCTTAGATGACATGTTGGCCAGTCAATACCAAGATGAAAAACGTTGGAAAAACATGATCAGCACAGCAGCAGGTTTAGCCATTTTTATTGCTTGCATGGGCCTCTTCGGCTTGGCTTCTCTGTCTATCGAACAGCGGACCAAAGAAATTGGTGTTCGCAAAGTATTGGGTGCATCATCTGCGCAATTATTAAAGGTTCTTTCTTCGAGCTTTATATGGCTGGTTGGGCTTTCGCTTTTGATTGCATCACCAATTGCTTGGTGGGCCAGCCAGATATGGTTGCACGATTTCGCTTATAAAATATCTGTTTCATGGGAATTATTTGCTCTTGCCGGTATCGGGGTTATAGGATTGGCCTTATTAACCATGAGCATCCATATTTTTAAACTAGCAAAGGCCAATCCGGTGGAGAGCTTGCGAAATGAATGAATTTAATAAGCAGAAAGCGAAAAGCTTAAAGAGGCTTATTGGGATTAGCTTAATATAAAGAAACATATCTAAACATTTTGTGCTAAATTCTAAATACTATGTTGCAGAACTACTTCAAAATCGCTTGGCGGAACATGATCAGGCACAAAACCCATACAGCCATCAATCTATTCGGTATGGCCATTGCCTTCATTTGCTCCATCTTATTGATCTTATCGGTTTTCCAAGACCTCTCTTTTGATAATTTCCATCAATATGGAAACCGCATCTATGAGCTCTACAATTTTGAGAACCGAACGGAAGGCGTTGAGCTAGGAACAACGATGAGCTATCCTGTTGCAACTTATTTGAAAAAAGAAAACTTAGGGATCGACAAAGTTACCCGGATCAAGACTAATGGGAACGAAATTCGTTATCGAGATAAGGTGCTGGAGACAGGTGTTACCCTCGTTGACAATGATTTTTTTGACATATTTACCTTTCCTATCATTGCTGGACAAGCAAAATCCCCACTCAGTTCAATAAATACCCTTGTGCTCAATCAAGAAACAGCGGATAATTTATTTGGAAAAGAAGATCCGCTTAATAAAGAGGTCGAGATTAAACTCGGAAGTCAATGGAAAAAGTTGATCGTCTCTGCCATAGTGAGCGACGTACCCCACAATTCTTCCATTAAGTTTGACGTCTTGGCCAGAACGGAACTAGCTCCGGATTGGACTAAAAATAAAGAGAATTGGAATGCGCAACATCATCGTGTATTTGTTCGATTGTCGCCAACATCCAAACAAGAAAACATTGAAAAACAACTCCGCTTTTTTGTTGAAAAATATCGCCATCCCAATGCAGAAGCCCTAAAAAATGATGGCTACAAGGCTGATGAGAATGGTGTTTACTTCGGCATGAAGCTACACCCTTTAAAAGATCTTCATTTTAATAGCCAGTTGGGCATTGGGGAAACGGTCAGTAAATCATATTTATATATCTTGCTGCTTGTCAGCTTGGTCATTCTATTTATAGCCTGTTTTAATTTTATCAACATACAAGTCAGCCTATCCTTTACCAGAAACAAAGAGCTAGGTGTACGCAAATGCCTAGGAGCCGAAGCAAAACAGGTATGGAGCCAACTCTTTATAGAAAATTTCCTGCAAATTGCCCTTTCGCTTATACTGGGCCTAGGAGGAGCTATTCTCTTGATTAGTATACTGAATCATCAGTATATCTCGAAATTAAATGCTTCTGTATTCTTTAGCTTTCCGCTGCTATTTACGCTATTGCTTATTCTTTTGCTATTATCTACCCTTTCTTCTGCCTACCCTTTCTGGGTCATGAATAGACTTAAAACAGTAGAAATTTTCAAAGGAAAGGTTACCTTGAAAAAATCTGGTGTCGGCCGAGATTTGCTTATCGCCCTTCAGTTTGTAATAGCTATTGTGCTGATTTGTACCACGGCCATATGTTATCTTCAATTTCAGTATCTCCGTCAAGCACCCTTGGGGTACACAACCTCATCGCTCATCAGCATTCCCATTAAAAATAATCTAAAAGGACGGGCAATAAGTGCTAAGATGAGAACGCTTTTATCCGCTAACCCTGCTATCACGAGTATTTCAGGTAGCATGATTAATCTTGGTGTTGGTAAAGATGGTAGCACAACTAAGATACAAATGGGTTTTGACTATGAAGGAAAAACTATTTATACGGCACTTACCGGTGCTGATTATGATTTCTTGAAAACCTTAGACATTAAACCGCTTGCTGGTCGCGATTTTTCGTCATCCTTTGCCACAGATAGCTCAAAAGCCATTATCATTACACAAAGTATGGCTAAACAATTAAGAAAATTGGATGTCATTGGTTTATCCATCAACACAGACAGCACCGGAAACCATGGCTGGCACATTATTGGTGTCATCCCTGATTTTCATCTTTATTCACTCCATGAGGCAACAGCGCCTTTAACCATTATTTTTGACCGCGCTAATCCTATTAATTATCTATTGGTTAAAGTAAATACACAAAATCCTATTGCTACCATGGAACAAGTGAAAACGGCTTATTTATCGGCAGAGCCCGGAGCCGAATTTAAAGGAACTTATGTAACCGAAAATGTAGAGCGCTGGTACACAAAGGAAAAACGCTTATCGACACTATTTTCCGTTACAGCATCTATTGCCATTATATTATCTTGCATGGGCTTATTCGGATTGGCTTTAATTATCATCGCACAACGTGTAAAAGAAATTGGCATCCGGAAAGTCCTTGGCGCATCAGCAAGAGGCATTACGCTTTTAGTAACGCGCCAGTTCATAAAACCTGTTTTCATTGCTATTTTCATCGCTGTTCCCATTGCTTGGTGGGCGACGACTGCTTGGTTGCAAGACTTTATTTACCGAATTACCATGCCATGGTGGGTATTCCCTTTAGCCGGAATAACTGTGATCGGCATTGCGGTTTTAACCGTTGGTATACAATCTATCAAAGCCGCATTGGCCAATCCGGTAGAATCTTTACGTAACGAATGAAATAGTCTTCGGACTTTAACCAACATAATGCATCTGCCCTTCTATTGTTTTTAACAAGAGTTTCCCTTCATGCAATAACTGATATAGAACCGTTTTCAATTCATTTGGAAAAGGATTCATATTCCGGTTTGCTAAGTTCGTTAATGCGAAATAGATCCTGTAAGGTAACCGCGGTTGCTGAAAGAAACCCCGGTTCTTTAGCCGCATCAATACATAATCCAATTCGGCCCTTACTTTACGGGCTTCTTTGGGGTTCCTGTTCCGGATACGTTCAACAAAAACAGTGGGTTTACCCATCTTTTTCGTCAACTGCTTTATCCGCCAAGGTTGTTGGATTTCATATCGTCGTGTTTGCTCATCTTCAAACACATTGACCCTTATCAGGCGTTTCTCCTGATAGCCGTGAAGCTCATCCTTCTCTAAAGAAAGCCATTCCAGCGGTTGATTTTTGAATATTTCATTTAAAATTTCCAAATCACGGCTGTTTAATCGCGCTCCACTTTCCATCCGTTCATAATCGGTAAAATAGTAAGGAGCCCTGCCCATCATGAAAGATAGTTCTTCGGGGCTATAACCCGCTTTTATCCGGGCATCTACATAAGCATAATGCCGAACAAATTCATCCTGTGTTAACATGCCGGCATAAGTTTCTATTGGTTTTTGTGTCATCATAATTTATTTTATTAGATGATTCAAAAATATAAAAATATTATTACAGAGCATATTAAAATCCCAATAAATTGTATGCGCACTTTACAGTTTTATCGAAGTTATAGCGGAAACCCTGTTCACTTCCGCACAGAAAGGGTTCGAAAATGTGCTCGATGTCCAAATTTATCAACCGCTTCGTTCAGCAGACGTACGGGATGATTGATAGCTATTTTTGCAAAAATATCTTCCGAGAATAAACTCGGACTATCGGACGGTCATGCTTTGAATAAAAAAACCCCCGACACTTATCTGTATCGGGGATTCTTTTTAAATGGTTTTTTAAACTACCTCTTTCTTGTTTATCGTGCAATCAATGATACCGGTTCGCACCAATCGCCTACACCATTTCGATTCACCGCCCGTACCCGGATATAATAAGTTAGGCCGGGTTGTGTCGGACTTAAGGTGTTATTGATCGATGTGGAGGTCGTCAAACGATCGCTCCAAATCAAATCACCATTGGCATCCCGCTCAGAGGCATAACAATATTCGTATAATATGGCCCGGTCTACCTTATCAAAGTCAAAACGAATCTGCCCACTCAGGCTTCCATCGGTCATACGCAACCGTACTGGCTCCTCTGGTAGAAGACCTGCTATTGGCTGTGCCGACAACGGAAAACCGGAGCTCAGTAGAACGGGTAAATTACCCTCGCCCACAGCGTTAACGTAGAAGGCGAGATTTTTCAAGACTTTAGCCAAGGCCTTCTTGCTTTCGTTTTTTACGCTGATATCCAATGGGCTACCCTTCTGACTGGCTTTGGCTAGCTTTTCCTGATAGTCATCTACCGCCATTTGCACCTCGTCTAAGGTCGGTGTTGGCGTTGGAAAATTGGCGTTATCCTTCATGGCTGCTATAATAGTCAACCCATATTGTAAAATTTCTGCATCTTTCTTTATTTTAAAACTGGTATTTACTTTTAAAGTTCTCATCTTTACTTTGAATTTAATGTTAACATTGTTCTTCCTCCTGCTATTTTTTCCCGATTTGGCGGGAGGAAATTTTTCTCTCTCTCTTTTTGTTTGTCTAACCTGTGGTCAGTCGCTACCTCCATACTTTATGGCGGCAAACCTTGGTAATCATTTTTTAATAGCATTCGATCATCATTTTTTGGTTATTGTTGCCATCCAATCAAAACACCAACGCACAAAGGCAACTCGTAACACACAACTATTATACTCCTTCCCCTGAAGTACAAAACAAAGTTCTGAAAGAAAAAAATAGGGCGTGTCCGATTTTGGCGCTTTTGGCGCTTTTGTCCGAAAATGGCGCTTTTGTCCGACTTCGTGTCAATCAAACACAAATCAAATCCGTGGTTTTACAATATTTTTGACAGATTTGAATGATCAAATCAACCTATTTTGCGAAGAGAATGGCCCACTTCGTTATCGAAGTCTATCGCTTCGATAGCGAAATGAACCATTTCGATAATAGGATGAATCATTTCGATAGGAAAATAATCCACTTCGATAACGAACTGCACGGAACTGTTATAGAAATGAGCCATCTTGCGAACGAAATAAAGCTCCTGTATATTGAAGTGATAGCCTTCGTGTACGAAGTAACGGACTTCATTATCAAGAAGACCTACTTCATTAGCGAAATGATTCACTTCGATAACGAACTGCGTGAAACTGTTATTGAAGTCCTACACTTTATGAATGAAATAACAGACTTCGTTAGCGAAATTTTTCAGATTTTTAACATCCATTTCACGTGAAACAATGCAAAAAGTAGTTGTCGTCGCCACAATTCATGCTTTTGTCTACACATTAGTAAATAAGCGCCTGGAATTTAATAGCTTTATACACGCAATGCATATGGCAGTACAAATTACACATAAACATCTGTGGTTGAGTTTAAAAACCGTCTTCATTATTATCCATATTTTGGTATGGATGGCCTTATTAACATTGCCGTACTATGTGGGCAGTTCGCCACAATACAACATTGGCCCTTTACCGGGCTTATTCTTCACCCTTGCAGGGCTCATACACGCAGCTATTTTTTACGGCCATGCATATTGGCTGTATCCCAAACTACTTAATAGTCGTTACTGGTTGCTATATATTCTAAGCGTGATATTGCTTTTAGTCCTTTCTTTTCAATTGAAACATGCGCTTCTGACTCAATTGTTTCCAGAAATTACACTTACTTTTACCACGAATAAATTTATTTATCCACCCTCTATTGGCATTTTCGTCATTAGTTTAATTTACCGGAGGGTCATTGACCGAATAACCCGCGAAAAAACGCTTAAAGAGCAACGCGCTGCACAACTGGATTCGGAACTGAAGTTATTGCGTTCGCAAATCAATCCGCACTTTCTATTCAATGTGCTTACTAGTTTAATTTCTTTAGCCAGAAAAAAGTCAGATAAGCTGGAGCCTTCCTTGCTGCGGCTTTCAGATTTGATGCACTACTTATTGTACGAATCACAACAGGACAAAGTACCATTAACTCAAGAGGTCGACTATTTAAAGAGCTACATTGCCTTGCAACAATTGCGATTTGGCAATGATGTGCCCATGGATATTATGTTGCCACAGGCAGAAGAAATGGACAATCTGCATATTGAACCCATGCTATTGGTTCCATTCGTTGAGAATGCCTTTAAGCATGGTACCGGTTGGATCAATGAACCCATCATCAGCATCCAATTAACCATACAAGACGAAACACTTCATTTCAGCGTTTCTAATAAACACGATCGGGAACTGGATACCAATAAAGACAAACATTCGGGTATCGGCTTGGCCAATGTCAAAATACGCTTGGATTTGCTTTATAAAAACCGGTATAAACTGAAAATTAAAGAAGATGATCTTCTTTTCACCGTTACGCTTCTATTAAAATTGACATGATGCGCTGTTTAGTGATAGACGACGAACAATTGATTCGCGATTTACTGGAAGACAATATTCGCCAGCTGCCTTTTCTACAGCTTATTAAAAGTTGCAAAAATGCGATAGAAGCTTGGGATATGCTACAAAAGGAATCCGTAGACCTCATCTTTTTGGACGTACAGATGCCTCGCATGAGCGGCTTACAATTTCTGTCATCGCTCAGCCATCCACCTTTGGTTATCCTCGTGACAGCCTACCGGGAATATGCTTTGGAGGCCTTCGATTTACAGGTGGTCGATTACCTGCTCAAACCGTTCAGTATGGAGCGTTTCATGAGAGCATGTAGTAAAGCCAATGAACTATTTCAGTTAAAACAGCGGTCCGCTTTGCCGTCAACCGCTTATCCTGATTTCTTCGTGAACGTGGAATACACGTTGGTAAAAATAACCATTGCCGATATTCTGTATATAGAAGGACTGAAAGATTACATTAAAATCTATCTGGACACACAGGATCGCCCTGTGCTTACGCGCATGTCTATGAAAGCGATGGAAGAGAAACTCCCGCCGGCTGATTTCATACGCACGCATAAATCCTTTTTGGTTTCGGTTAAGCAGATTACTACTGTAAAACGGGACTTTGTTTGCATTGGCGAAAAGGAAATTCCGGTCAGTCCGCTTTATAAAGAACAGGTAATCCGCCTGATTCGCCCATCTTCGTAGCTCCAGAAAAATACCGTCGATAGAATTACTGGTTTCGTCTACACATTCTTTAGACTAGTCTACTCTACAAAAATAAGCCCATCTAAGCTATTAGTTTTGAATCATAACAAAATTGGTAGGTTATGAAAAGCACGATATTAACCTTTATTTCTGCAATATTTATCTTGCTCTATTTCAGCTCGGGCATCTTTGCACAGGTCAGATTGGAGGGGTGGGTAAAGGACCAAAACGGCACACCCATTCCTTCTGCTACCGTACACATCAAAGGGGCGGTAAAAGCTGTGAAGACCGACAGTAGGGGGTACTTCACATTACAATGCCCATCGGGGGCTAATACGACCTTTGTTATTTCGTCGATTAATTACACAACGCTCACGCAAACGCTAAATATAACCGACACGAGCCGTTTTCTTCAGTTTACACTCAAACCAAGGGTACAGGCATTAAATGAAGTGATCGTCAGTGCAGGCACCTTCGCTGCAACGGATGATGCTAAAGGCGCTTCCTTATCACCAATGGATGCAGTTACGGTGGCAGGGAGCTATGGAGATATCAGTCAGGCATTGCGTGCGCTCCCCGGGGCACAACAAATTGGTGAGCAAGAAGGATTATTTGTTCGTGGAGGTACCGGAGATGAAACCAAGCAATTCATTGATGGTACACTAAACATCCATCCGAACTATCCATCTGTACCCGGTGTCACCCAATATGCGCGTATCAATCCCTTTTTATTTAACGGAATTTTGTTCAGTTCAGGGGGCTATTCAGCATTATACGGACAGGCCATGAGCAGCGCATTGATCTTGGAGAGTGTGGACCTGCCGGAAGAATCTTCAGCAAGCCTACATGTGTTTCCTTCCAGCATCGGTGCGGGATTTCAACAACTATTCAAGAATAAACGCAGCAGCTTGGGGATTTCGTTGGATTATAGCAACTTAAAGTGGTATAATCAAGTCATTCCCCAAGATCCAGATTATTTCAGCGGCCCACAGTACCTACTCGCAGATGTCAATTTTCGCATAAAAATAGGAAAAACCGGTATGCTTAAATTTTATACCAACTGGAACAAAAGCAACGTAGGCCTGTACCGTCCAGATATAGATAGTGTTTCATTACGCATGGGAAATAAAGTGAACGGGCGTAATGGATATAACAACCTGAGTTTCCGAAGCGCGCTTTCAGATAATTGGAGTCTTCGTCTTGGCACCTCTTACAACTATAGCGATATTGACCGTAGAAAACGATTGGTAAATGCGTTGGAAGAAACTGTTGATATGGACAATGAGCCTTTTTCCGATAAAAATCACGAGCAAAAGATCCGTTCGCATTTCTTTCAACCGAAATTAGTCTTGAAGCATCAATTTCACTTCCCTGTAACCTTGAGTTTTGGTGCGGAACACTTTTATACACATAACGAGGGGCACATAGATAACCAACCCATTGCTTGGAGCAATCATTTAACCGCTGCTTTTGCAGAATTTGATGTGGCTTTAACGAAACAGCTAGCAATGAAGGCGGGTGGGCGATTGGAACATGCCTCTAGCCTAAATCAGACGGTTATAGCGCCCAGACTTAGCTTAGCCTACCGGCTACACGATGGTGGCCAGCTGAATGCTGCTTATGGTATTTTCTATCAGGAGCCCCTACCTGAATTTCTATATAGCCATGCGCCGTTAAATTTTGCAAAAGCCACGCATTACATACTCAATTACACCAAATCAGTACATAACCGTATGCTACGCATAGAAGCTTACTATAAACGGTATGAGTCGTTAATAAAACAATTACCGCAGCTTAGCAGTAGCGGACGAGGTTATGCCCGGGGCATTGAACTGTTCTTTCGAGATAAACGAACTTTTAAAAATCTCGATTATTGGATTAGCTATACGTTCTTAAATACCAAAAGAGAATTTATGGATTATCCGTATTTAATCCAACCTATGTTTGCTACACCTCATACCAGTACCATTGCCATTAAAAAATTTTTTCCTTCGTTATCTACCAATGTTAACTTGTCGTACAGTTTTGCCACCGGGCGCCCCTATTATGATATCCGGCCAACTGACGCCACCAATCATATGGTCATTTACGATCAGGGAACGACAAAGGCATATAATGTGATGAACGTGCATATTGCCTATCTCACATCCTTCTTTAAAAAGTGGAAAAGAAAAGATTTCTCGGGAATTGCACTGGGTGTGAACAATGTACTCGGAAAGGCACAGGTATTTGGCTATAACTATAGCTTCACCGGACAACAAAAGGTACCGATTACCCTACCAGCTCCCCGGATGATTTATCTCGGTGTATTTATGAGCTTTGGCATCAACCGCACCGATAATTTTTTAGATAATTTATAAAACCATATCGTATGAAATCATTCATCATCATGACTCTATGGATGAGTCTATGCAGTACACAGCTACTGCTCGCACAAATGGGTACATCGCTTGAACAAGCGGTATCCCATCTTGACCAAGCGCAGTCGGTTGCCGACTATGAAAGCATGGCAGATACCTTTGAACAGCTCGCGGCTAAACAAGGCAATTGGCTAAGCCATTATTATGCGGCTTTCTGTTATGCGAAAATCGGTTTTCTTTATCAACATGAGGGAGAACGGATAGAGCACTATAGTAAACAAGGAAAAGAACAGATTGATCAAGCAATTGCATTGATCGATACGGTGAACAACAAGAAAGATTATGCCGAAGCATTGGTTGTGCAAAGTTTAGTGTATCGTACCAACGTGTACATTAATCCCATGACCTACGGGCCTAAATTCGGCCCCCTCTCGGATCAAAGTTTAAAGCAAGCGCTCGCGCTGAATGCGAACAATCCACGCGCAATTTATGTTGCCGCCTGGCTGAAATACTATACACCCAAAGCTTGGGGTGGCGATAAAGATCGCGCAAGAGAATTAGCGCAAAAAAGTCTTTCTCTGCTGAACAAAGAGGCGAAAAATGGCGCACAGCCTCATTGGGGAAAGCAAGAAAATGAAGTGCTATTAAATCAATAAGTTTTATTCACAGTTAAATTTTAATTATTATGGGATTCATCATTTTTTTCAGAATACTATTCATCGTATGTATGGTATTCATTATCGGTTACATTTTTGGTGGCTTTGCTAAAAGCCCCACATTAAGTGTTATCAGCAAAACGGCTGCTATCTTAGCCATTGTACTATTCATTTTAACGAATGTTTTTTTAACCCGATTTGCTTTCAGCCGAATGCACGGCCAACATGCAGGCGATCGTTGCTGGTTTCACAATGATACTACCAAAATTGAACGAACAAAGTAAGATTTGTTTAAGTTGAGGAGGTTGTTTAGAAAGACAATCTCCTCTCCATTAACTTACAATGAATCACTTATCTTCACACCAATTTTACCAACAAACCCACCATGCTGCATCATGTTGTGCGCTGCTGTCAGCTGAGTTAAATCAAAGGTTTTAGCAACCGGTAACTTGAGTTCGTCTCGCTCAATAATGGCTTTTAAAGCGACCAAATCCCGCCCATCAGGCTTAACAAAAACGAATTTCATTTGCGGCTCCAGAACCAGATCAACCGTGGTACGAATCATTCCTTTTATATGATACGTTTCTCCGCGGGTAGTAATAAATAAACCTTGCTCGGTTATGTGGTGTCTTAAATCACTATAGGTATATTTTCCTGCAGCGTCAAAAATGAGGTCGAACCGTGCTCCAGATGGGATCTGTTGCTGTCTATAATCAATTACTACATCACAGCCTAACGCATGAGCCGCTCCGCGGTGTTTTTCGCTGCATAATCCACTAATATGGCAATCCATCCGCTTTGCCAATTGCACCGCAGCCGACCCTACCCCTCCGGTGCAACCGGTAATCAATACGTTCTCACCGTGCTGCAATTTCCCAATTTTATATAAGGCTTGATAAGCCGTTAATCCGACTAACGGAATGACACCCACCTCTGCGAAACTCAAAAAATTCGGTTTCAAAGCCGCATGACTATCATGAACAACTAATTCTTCGGCATAGGCCCCGCCTTTAATAATGGGGCACATCCCAAATACTTCATCACCTTCTTTAAAAATTTTGCTTTTAGAGGCCATTACCCGGCCGCAAAAATCAATGCCGATAACTTGATTAGACAACCCGACGTTAGTAAGCCACGACTTGCTTTGCCGCATAATCAAATCTACAGGGTTCACTGATGAAGCAAAATTCTGAATCAATATCTGCCCTTGTTTCAATAAGGGCCGTGGCAATTCTTTTATTTTAAATTTTGCCGTTGCCCCCACCTTCTCAATAATCGCCGCCTTCATAATTCCCTCATGTTGATTGATAAACAACAAACAAGATAGGTATTTGTAAGGGTGTTATTGTTGTTTGTGTCTCATTTTGTATATCGGTTTGTTGCCTTCATGTAAAAATGATGCATTAGACATGAAAGGTTTTCCATTTCCCTTTCGAAAAGAGCCAAAGTGTAAAAATCCCAACAGCTGTTTCCGAAACAAAAACGCCCCAAAAAACTCCTGTATCTGCCAAATTAAGTGTAATAGCAAGAAAATAAGCTAACGGGATTTGAATGAGCCAAAAGAAAACCAAATTAATCAGCGTAGGTGTTTTGGTATCTCCAGCCCCATTAAAAGCTTGTACAGAAACCATCCACCAACCATAAACAAAATAAGAGTAAGAGAGAATGCGTAGCCACTTAGCACCAACCATAATTACTGCGGTATCTTCGGTAAAGACACCTACCAGTTCTTTGTTAAAGAAGAAAAAAACCAGTGAAACAGCGAGCAGAAAAACCATATTATAACGACCAATCTGCCAAACGGTAGATTCGGCCCGCTCTGGATGCCCTGCGCCCAAGTTTTGCCCAACCAACGTAGCGGCCGCATTTGACAAGCCCCAAGCAGGCATCATGGTAAACATCATAATCCGCATGGCAATCGTTGCCCCAGCCACCGCCTCACTACCTACAGCAGCTAAAATGCGCATCAAAAAGATCCAGGAAGTCATCGATACCAACATTTGCCCAATCCCTCCGAGTGACGTCTTTAAAATATGGTACATGGTAGGAGTATCCCAAACGATTTGCGCACGATGTACCCGGATGTGTTTACCCCCTTTAAATAAAATCCACAGCTGCATCAGTACTCCTATCGCTCGACCGATACTCGTCGCAATGGCTGCTCCCTCTACACCGAGTGCAGGGATGGGACCCCAACCAAAAATGAGCAGTGGATCCAACAAGATATTCAGGCCATTGGCTACCCAAAGCACACGCATGGCAATGGCAGCATCGCCCGCACCGCGAAAAACAGCGTTTAAAACAAAGAGCAACATCACAACGACGTTGCTACCTAACATCCATTGCGTATAACGGAATCCATGTTGAACGGACCAGTGATCAGCCCCCATCAACGTGAGCAGTTCTTTTGGAAAGAAGATTCCTGCACAGGCAAAGGGAATGGAGATGAGTACCGCGATGATGATTGCCTGCACAGCAGACAGACCAACCGTATCTGTTTTCTTTTCGCCCACTCGCCGAGCAATAATGGCTGTAACGGCAGTGGCTAATCCCATGGCAACCGAATAAAGTAAAAACAAATAAGTCTCTGTTAAACCAACCGTAGCGACCGCAGAAGCACCCAATTTACCTACAAAGTAAATATCTACAACGGCAAAGGTTGATTCCATAATCAACTCCAATATCATGGGTACTGCCAATAACAGAATAGCACGCTTTAAGCCGATTTGCGTATAATCTGCCTCGGTTCCACGTATTGCCCGTTTGAGTTCTTGCCAAATAGATGGCTTCTGCATATTGTTTTCCATAATAGTCGCTTGTCGTTGTCTGTAATCGGCCAATCAGCTCGGTAAAAGTAAAGAAGAAATAGGTAATCGAGGCACGTCATATGCGACATTTTTCAGGGTTAAATAAGACAGCTCTACCGCTATCCATTGTTCAATTCCGAACAAATATTGTTCGATATCGAACAATGTATTACAGCAAAAAACAAATCAAAACCTTGTTAATCAGATATTTACGATTTTGGAAATATTTTGGATAAAAAGAAAGAGCGAAAAGCTTAAAGTGTAAAGCAAAATGCTTAAAGACATAAATATCCAGATACAAGACTTTAAGAGGGGAGCTAATGAAGTGGCGCTGACAGTAACAGTCAAATAGCGATCAAAACGGGAAGTGCTACTTGCCGCTGCTACCGCTACTAAAAAACTTGATGCTTAAAAAACATGTCTAAATACTTTGTACTAAATACCATATTAAAACCACTAGCCTATTGGCGAATAGCTGAAACACCTTAGAAAAAAAACAATATGTTGAAAAACTACTTCAAAATCGCTTGGCGGAATATCCTTCGATATAAATCGAACAGCATATTCAACTTATTGGGATTGGCGCTCGGGATTGTATGCACTTTATTTTTAACACTGTACATAACAGACGAGCTAAGTTATGATAAATCCTTTTCTAAACATAACCGCATTTATCGCATGGTTTATACGGAATGGTCAAAAACAGCCCCACCGTTGGCCGCAGCTTTGCAACAATATTTCCCGGAGATAGAAGCCACAACCCGATTCGCTCAAGCTGGCGCCAATGTGGTACGTACATCAAGTAATACCCAAATGGAAATAGCTGGCTTTTATACCGATAGTTCTACCATCCGAATGTTTGATCTCAAAAGTATAGTAGGTAATGCGTTCGAAGCATTAAAAGAACCTTCTGCTGTTATACTGACAAGATCTACAGCCCAAAAGCTTTTCGGCAATAAAAACCCGCTGGGAGAAAAACTGGTTTTCCAGGATGAAGACACCATGTGGGTCAGGGCCGTAATTGACGATTTACCGAGAAAGACCCACCTGCAATTCGATTTTCTTGTTTCCATGCCCACCTTCTATAACATAGTCGATAAAAAATATCCTGGTTGGACCCAAAGCAAAGGTTGGATGTTTGGTTGGACATACATACAACTGAACCGACAAGCATCTATCCATAAAATAAACCGCGAATTGGTACCGTTTTATACAAACTATTTAAAAGGGGAAGCTAGCGATGAGCAAATCAAGGAATTTGCAATAGCGGGGCGCACACAAGCACTAACCGATATTCATCTCAAATCAGATTTGGTGCAGGAGATGAGCGCAAACGGGAGTATGACTTATATTTACATTTTCGTTGCCGTAGAAGCGCTTATTCTCATCATGGCCTGCATCAATTTTATTAACTTGTTTACCACGCAAACCTTAAGACGCTTGAAGGAAGTGGGTATACGTAAAATTATAGGTGCAGCACGCGGCCAACTCATTTTTCAATTTCTAACAGAAGCTTTTCTCCTTAGCCTTATTTCCTGTTTATTTGCGCTGGCATTCTATAAACTGTTGCTCCCATTTTATAACCAGCTAACAGCTGGCAGTTATAACTTCACGGCTATTTTCAGTAAGGAAAATTTAATCATCTTGTTTACCATTATCTTTACTGTAGCATTGGTATCCGGACTCTTTCCTTCTTTATTCGCTTCCTCGTTTTTGCCCGTAAAAGCATTAAAGGCTATTAAAACCCCTCATACTGTTGCTGTATTTGTCCGAAAATCCTTGGTTGTTTTTCAATTTATGATAGCCGGGTTGCTGATCACTTCGACATTACTCATTTATCAGCAAATGCAATATTTTAGGCATAAAAAGTTAGGATTCGATAAAGATCAGGTCGTTGTAGCAAAATTATATGGCGATTTTAAAAAAGATCTGGAGGCGGATCCCACATTATTGCAGCACGCATTTCTTGCTAATCCGGAGGTACTCTCTGTGGCCAGGACATCCAACATCATTGGCGACCCTTTGAGTGTTGAATTCATTGCCCCAACCAATAACCCTGACAATAAAAATTTTGGAACTTTAAAGGTAATCCGGGTAGATGAAAATTTCCTTCAGGCATTGAATATTCCTCTAAAACAGGGACGTAACTTTTCCAATGCACGGAACGACTCCAGCGCATTTATTCTCAATGAACAGGCAGTAGCCAAATTAGAGCTCAAAGACCCCATCAATCAGTCGCTTACCAATCATACCATCGAACGTCAAGGTAATATTGTAGGTGTCATTAAAGATTTTAATTTCGAGTCACTGCATCATCAAATCGAACCACTTGTGCTCGAGTATGCCCCTCAAAATACGGGGACACTGCTTATCAAAATAAGGGGCGGCAGTATAGAAAAAACCTTATCTTTCTTGAAAAAGAAAGTTCACGAAGTATCTCCTAATACCTTGTTTTCATATAGCTTCTTAGACGAAAAAATTAATACCCTCTACAAAAAAGAAAACAATATGTCTGCTATTGTTTTTGCGTTCACCGTACTCGGTATCGTTATTTCAAGTCTAGGTTTATTAGGGTTGATTGGGTATTCGACGGAAATGCGAACAAAGGAAATTGGCATTCGAAAAATAATTGGCGCAAGCATACAACAATTGCTCGCATTACTTTCTAAGGATACCATTTTACTTGTGCTTGGCGGAAATCTCCTTGCGTGGCCACTGACTTGGCTCCTTGTTCATAAATGGTTGGAACATTTTGCTTACAAAATTGCTATTTCTTGGTGGGTTTTTCTGCTTTCTATATTATTGACATTGACCATTGCATTACTTACTGTCATTTGGCAATGTCTAAAGACAGCTTATACCAATCCGGTGGATAGTTTGCGGAATGAATGATTTAAACGGAATGCGATAAAGCCTAACGCAAAAAGCTTATAAGTATCCAGACACAAGACTTTAAGAGGGAAGCTAATGAAGTGGCACTGGCAGCAGCAGGGTCTGTTACTATATTTTCAGTTGCCAGCAATATAGAAGAACGGATAAACGCATGCAATCGTCTTAACATTCCCATTTATCCGTCCTTTTGAATTCTTAATGATAAAACACCTCCGCTGGAATATCCTGTTTAGTGATATGAGGTCCTTCCCATTGCCAATGCATACCTGGCTCTTCCCCTACTGAAGGCCGATAGTAATAAGTAAACGGGTGCAAACCAGCCTTTAATTGAACAGATGCTTGTCTCACCTCGCCACTTCGATATCCATAATCCTCGTCGAATAATAGTGCTTGATGTAATCGTAATATAGCCTTTCCCTTATTGCTTAGATAAAAATGATAGGTGCCATCTGTTGGAATCTTAAGATAACCTTCTACCACAACCAGTTCATTTGCAGCGGTCAAAGCCGCCTCGGGATCAACCGCGCCTCCTTTTGCTGTAATCAACAGGCCGGACACCTTTGGAACCCAAGGGGCCTTACTAGCATACGTTTTCCAAGCAATGCCCGGCGCCACTCGTTGCTTTGTAACGGCAGGAATCAATGCCTCATCATAGGGTCTATGTGCGGCCGTATCTGGTCGTCTTACCTGTAGCACGCGCGCTTTCATTTGTCGCTGCAGCATCGTCATCTGCGCTGCAAGGTTCTTGGTTTCCTGCGGATCGTTAACCACATTGTATATCTCGAAATCATCCTCGGCCGATTGTATATCATAACGAACACCCACATGATCGCCCATCCGAATCAGCTGCATCTGATTACGTGTTCTGTTACGATGCTTCGAATTAAATTCATCAAAGCTGGGTGTTTTGCCTCCTTCATAATACTCAGAATAAACCAAGCTCTCTTCTTGTTTACCCCTCCCGGTTAACTCAGGCAACAATGAAACACCGTCTACCCGTGCTGGAGCAGGTAGGCCGGCGGCGTCAACAAATGTAGGAAGCCAATCATATAGCGAACTGGGCATTGCCACAACCTTACCCGAATCAATCTGTTCTGGCCAACGAACAATGCTGGGCATGCGCATCCCGCCCTCCCAACTATCGCGTTTGATTCCATCGAATGGACCGAAACTATTAAAAAAGGTAGGGTGATTGGGTGCATAATCTTTCGGCAAGTACGATTCGATAGAAGGGCCATTATCCGAAGTGAATACAATGATGGTGTTCGAATCCATGTTTAAATCTTTCAATAAGGCCATGATATCGCCCACACCACTGTCAATCCGTCGCACTGCCGTTGCATATCGTTTATAAACCCTTGGCCATGCTACTTCGGGTGTTGCGGGGTCATGATCGTTGTCATAGACCGCATTTGCATAATCGGGGTGCATCCATGAATCGGGTGTCCCCGAGGCCGTATTGATCATCCGGCCAGGCTTGCCCAGCCATTGCAATCCGCCATGTAGCCCACCCCCTTCCGGATAGGCCTGCGTGGGCAGTTCCAGTACCGCGTGAGGCGTATCATAAGCCAAATACATAAAAAAGGGCTGGTTGCCCGCCTGTTGTTGGTGTTCAATGATCCACTTTTTGGCTGCAGCAGTCCATAAATCGGCCGTATAACATTTGTCCAGCTCATCTGTAATGTTTTTACGGCCATTCCAAACTTCTTTTGGCTTTCTATACAAGCCTTCTTTTGGATAATGCTCATGTCCATCGCTGTGGCGCATATAGCCAAAGAAATAATCAAAACCGCGATTGAGCGGATGCGCTGGCCAGGAGTCGCCATCCCTTTCCCATTTTTCTGCCCCCTGCAGCCCCCATTTACCGATAACGGCCGTGGCATATCCCACCTGCTGCAGCACACTGGCCATGGTGTAGTTATCTTCCAGCGCTTTATCAAACTGGTTATCCCGTACACGGGCATGCCCCTGGCTCTGGCCTGTCATGAGTGATGCCCTGGAAGGCGCGCATACTGGGGCTGCACTGTATTGATGCGTCAACTGTGCTCCTTCTCCCGCTAAACGATCTAGATTAGGCGTAAACATCCAAGGCTCACTTTTAATATTTGCCTTTGCTCGTTGTTGCTGATAAAAGATCCCCAAATCGCCATAACCCAGATCATCGGTCAGGATGAAAATGATGTTAGGTTTTTTTGCAGTCGATTCTTGAGCAACGACTGGTGCACATATCAATATGGAAGAAAAGAGTATGAAACTTGTATAAATTTTGCTGAGCATGCTTCTAAAATATAGGATTATAAGTGCAAGTTAATAAAATAAGCGCATAATCCTAACAGCTATGGATATTGTCCGTTTCCGAACACCTACTGTGCACTATCGAACAATCCATCAACCAGCGGAAAAAACAAAACACTCACTAACAGCGCATTATATTTTTTGGTGCTGTTTATGCCCCAATTGGTATGATTGGTTATAAATAATAGCTTTGGGCAGGAAATGTTACCTGCTCAGGGCTTTTTATAAATACCTTAAGGGCGAAAAGCTTAAAACAAAATAGTTTTAAGTGATAAGTCATACGTTTTAAGGACCAGAAAGCGAAACATGTAAAGCAGTAAAGAAATATACTAAATACTTTGTACTTAGTACGACATACTTAAAAAATGAACACCAATAACCTAAAAATTGCATGGCGAGCTGCTGGGAAATCCAAGTTGTTCACTATGCTGAATATTTTGGGTCTAGCCATTGGCTTTGCGGGCTTTATACTGGCATATGCGTATATCAACAGAGAGAATAGCTATGATACTTGGAATCCGAGGAATGATCGGATTTACCTCCTAGGTTTAGAAACACAGGGAAAAACGACTGATCTTACACCCGCAGCATTGGCACCAGCTATCAAATCGACCATACCAGAAATCGAACAAGTAGGGCGTGTTGGTAGAGCACCTTTTGAAGTTCCTTTTATATCCGAGAATAATGTGTTCTATGTTAAAAATTGGCTAGGTGCTGACCGTAGCATCGCTGATATTTTTCAGATTAAGGTAGATGGCCTTTCGATTAATCAATCGACGGAGAAAAGGCTAGGTATCTTATCTCCAGAAGTTGGTAAAAAACTATTTCCACATGAAAAGCAGGGTGCATTTAGTGAAGTCAAACATCTGGCATTAGTGAATGAGAACAGTGGCGTGTATGAAACTGTTTTTGGCATTAGCAGAGAAAGGCCATTAACGCATTTTGAATTTGACTATATTGCCTTTACAGAAGATATTGGCGAGGCGAACCGCGATGGCGGCATGCATGTTTTTCAAACATTTATTGTAGTGAAGCCGGGCGTTGATATACAGGCTTTACAGATCAAAATCAACAAACTTTACCAGCAAGATATTTCAAAAGAAAGGGAAACAATCCATTCGTCCCGCGCAGAGTCAAACATCTACCTTGATCCTTTAAAAAATTTACATCTCAGGCCCAAAAATGGGTCAGACACCGGTTATAAAATCACACTTGCCTTGGGTGCACTTTCAACCGTAATCCTTTTATTGGCTTGCATCAATTTTGCCAACCTGATGTTGGTGCAAGCACAAAAACGCTCAAAAGAAATCGGTATCAAAAAGGTATTTGGTGTAAGCAGAAAACGACTTACCTATCAATTTCTCATGGAGGTTTTGGTACAGTGCCTAATAGCTGCAGCCATTGCTTGCATTTTAATAATCATTTGTTGGGCTGCCTTGAGTCGGTTTTTTAATTATGATTTATCCGCCTTTGATTTTAACTGTACCGTATTCCTCCAACTTACTGGTGCGGTATTACTGACAACGGGTGTTTCCGGACTATATCCGGCCATCACATTATCTGATTATCACCCTATTACCATCATGAAAGGACATTTACATACAGGACGGCATGCTCAAGTTTTGCGAAATGGGCTATTGGCTTTTCAATTTGTTCTTGCCTTTATCTTCATGAGTACCATGTTCATCATAACCCGGCAAATGCAGTTCATGAAGAAAAGTGACCGCGGTTTTGACCTCAACCACGTTATCCACATCAAAAATTTAGCAGTCTTCAATAAGCCATCACAATTTGCTGAAATTAGAAACAAAATAAAAGCCATACAAGGTGTACAATTTGCCACTGTTGCCACCAATTTCCCGGGAAGCGTTGCTCCAAATGAAGAAGAATTTGTCTTTAAAGACAAAGCATATGCATGGAATCATTTGGGTGTGGATTTTGAATATTTTGAAACATTGGGTATAGATATCCTTGAAGGACGCATATTTTCAACGCAATTTCAAGCGGACACAGCGCAATCCATTATTCTTAATGAACGTGCCGCCAAGCGTCTAGATTCATCCCATCCAATAGGCGAAACTATACGCATCTGCGATCAATCTTATAAAATAATAGGAATTGTTCAGGATAGCAAAATGCAGGGATTTGAAAAATTGGTTCGGCCTACAGCTTATACCCTTCAAACAAAATGTAGCTATCCGAATCACCCGGCTAAAGTAGAAATATTGATTAAAGTGAAGGGGAACAGCATCCGGAAAACACTTGACGCTTTGGAAAAGCAATGGACTAGCATCAATACATTAGATGGTAAATTTTTCAATTACGATTTTGTTGACCAACGCTTCGCGGCGTTGTATGCAAAACAAGAACAATTACAACAGGCTTTTGTGTGGTTTACTGTGTTGATTATACTCGTGGCGCTTATTGGTTTATTCAGTATGTCTACCTACGCTATCACTCTCCGGGAAAAAGAGGTGAGTATCCGTAAAGTGTTAGGAGCAAACGCCCGCCAAATTTTACTATTACTTAATGCACCTTTTTTAAAGCTGGTGACAATAGCCGTGCTGATTGCTACACCAATAGCTTGGTGGAGTGCAACAAAATGGCTGGATACCTTTGCATACCGTATTGAGCTTTCTTGGTGGATGTTCACAGTAGGAGCTATTTTTACCTTGATCTTAGCGCTCATAACGGTAAGCTATCAGGCTGTAAAGGCAGCGATAGTCAATCCAGCAGACACCTTAAGGGATGAATGATTTTAAGCGAAAAGATGAATGAGTTACGAGTTGTGTCTTGCGAGCGTGGCCTTTATGCACAGCTAACAACCCGCAACTGGTAAATAAGAATATCTTGATACTTGATACTTGATACTTGATACTTTAAAAAACATATCTAAATACTTTGTACTAAATACTAAATACTTTTAATTTACAAAAATGATCCAACTAAGCAATATCTTTAAATGGTACAATGTGGGCGGTAGCCGCTCTTTCGTATTAAAAGACGTTAATCTGCGTATTCAAGAGGGAGAATTTGTATCCATTATGGGGCCTTCCGGTTCAGGAAAATCAACCTTATTGCACATACTTGGCCTGCTCGATGAACCTAATGAAGGCAGCTACCTTTTTCAAGAACAAGAAGTACTACGTCTCAAAGAGAAACAACGTGCCACACTTTACAAGGAGCATATTGGTTTCGTCTTCCAAGCCTACCATTTAATTGACGAATTAACCGTTTATGAAAATATTGAGACTCCGCTGATCTATAAGAATCTGAAAGGAAGTGAGCGAAAGGCGATTGTCGCCGATTTAATCGATCGCTTTGGTATTGTGGGGAAAAAGGATCTTTTTCCGGCGCAGCTTTCAGGCGGACAACAGCAATTAGTCGGTATTGCCCGTGCGCTAGCAACTACACCCAAGCTACTTTTGGCCGATGAGCCTACCGGTAACCTGAACTCCAAACAGGGCGAGGAAATTATGAATCTTTTTAAACAATTGAATGAAGAAGATGGCGTTACCATTATTCAGGTTACCCATTCGGAGAAAAATGCCGAATATGGTAGTCGCATTGTTGAATTACTTGATGGGCAGCTTGTAAAATCTTTATAATATTTTTATAACTTCGCTGCTTACCTGTTTGTATGCGAAGACTAATTAAGAGCCTCTATTTCCAAGTTGTCGTTGCCATTATTGTTGGTATCATCATTGGCCATTTCTTTCCAACCATAGGCGAATCACTCAAACCGCTTGGCGATGCTTTCATCAAATTGGTGAAAATGATTATTTCACCATTAATTTTTTGTACAGTAGTATTGGGCATTGCTGGTATGCAAAATACCAAAAAAGTGGGTAAGGTTGGCTTAACCGCGATTGTCTACTTTGAAGTGATGACTAGCATTGCCCTATTGTTAGGCATGTTCATCGTAAACGTTATACAACCGGGTACCGGCATGAACATTGATCCAACATCGCTAGATACAGAATCAGTTCGTTCGTATATCTCGCAAAGCCAGCACCAAGATAGCCTAAAAGATTTTTTGCTGCATATCATTCCAGATAATGTAATTGGAGCGCTAGCACAGGGCGATTTATTACAGGTCTTATTTTTTGCCATTTTGTTAGGTTTTGGTCTTTCCAAAATTGGGAAAGCAGCCGAACCTGTCATGATGGTTACCCAATCATTTTTAAATGGCATTTTTGCGGTTATAAAAATCATCATGCGTGCCGCTCCCATTGGAGCCCTTGGTGCGATGGGGTTCACCATTGGTCGATACGGTTTAGGCTCTTTAACCCAATTGGGTATGCTTATGCTCTGTTTTTACCTTACTTGCATCCTATTTATTTTCATTATCATCGGCCTCGTTCTATACTTTAACGGCTTCAGCGTTTGGAAAATGCTGGTATATATCAAGGAGGAACTGCTTATTGTATTAGGGACTTCGTCTTCTGAATCCGCTTTACCTGGCATTATGCAAAAATTGGAGGATGCAGGTTGTTCAAAACCCGTAGTAGGCTTGGTGATTCCCACAGGCTATTCCTTTAATCTCGATGGTACATCCATCTACCTAACCATGGCTGCCATATTCATTGCACAAGCCTTGAACATGCACATGGACTTTGGTCAACAGCTTACTTTATTATTCGTTTTATTGCTCACCTCAAAAGGTGCTGCCGGCGTAACGGGTAGCGGTTTTATTATTTTAGCAGCTACCTTACCTATGGTGGGACACGTACCCGTAGAATCCGTAGCCTTGGTATTTGGGATTGACCGATTTATGAGTGAAGCCCGGGCGCTAACCAATATTATCGGTAATACCGCAGCAACATTGGTTGTTGCCAAATGGGAAAAGGAAATGGACATGGAACAAGCGGCTCCACTACGGTTGTAAGTTTTAAGTTCTAAGCTATATGTACTTAGGTAAGAAGTGAAGCCTTATAGCTTATACCTAACATCTTGCACTACTTAAAACGTATAACTTAAAACTTAGAACACTAACCACTGTCCGTTTTCGAACACTGATTGCACGTTTCCGAACGTAGTCAAACACCAAATAATCATTAACACATTGAAAATAAAAGGAATATACTTTTGGCTTACCCTGTGCATATGGTGGATATAGCGATTAGTTAAATGAGTACACTTACCAAAATTCTTCTATTTTTTTTGCAAACACTCCCCTTATTAACGTACGGACAGGATTCCATTAAAACCCACTATACGCTGGAGCAATGCATTGATTTAGCATTAAAAAACAACGCGAATGTGCTGAAAAGCGCTTCTGGCACAGAACAAGCCCAATTAAATGTAAAGCAAGCCAGAGCCAATCTGCTCCCCAGTCTAAACGGTAGCTTGAGCCATGGCATCAATACCGGTTTGGTTACCAACCCCATCACCAATGCCAATGAACGAGCAAATATCGCTTCCGGTTCGCAGTCGCTCAGCGCCTCGATGGTGTTATTCAATGGCTTAAATCGTTTACGGAATATTCGACAGCAAGCTTTTGCCCTTAAAGCTTATCAAATGGATGAACAACGTGTAAAAGACAATATTACGCTGGATGTCATCCTAGCTTATATGCAAGTAATCATGGCACAAGATGTGCTTGAGCAAAACAAACAACAGCGTGATGTAACACAAAAGCAACTGAACCGACTCGCCCTATTGAACAAAGATGGAGCAGTAAGTCCTGATGAATATTATGACATGCAGGGAGCGCTTTCAGGCGATGAAATCAATGTGCTCAATGCTACAAATACCCTAAAGAACAATATCATTAATCTGGTTAGCTTATTGAATATCCCTTATAGTGAAACGCTCGCATTTGAATCTATCCAACAGCCTATAAGACTTTTGCCAGATTCCATTCATAATGAAACCTTATATCAGCATGCGGCAGCTCATTTGGGTGTACTTAAATCAGCTGAGTATTTCAAGAAGAGTGCCGAATATGGCCTCAAAGCCAATCGTTCTTTATATTTACCTTCTTTATCACTCGGTGGAAGCATCAATAGTGCATACTCCAATACTTCTTCAGGAACATATTACGATCAAATTCGCGAAAACTACGGAAAAGGCATTGGCTTTACCCTTAGCATTCCCATTCTCAATGATTTTTCCAAGCGTATCCAAGTAGCTCGCGCTAAGATTGATTTGCGCAATGCAGAGATTGACTTGGAGAGCACCAAGAATGCATTGCAACAAGAAACCGCAGCAGTACTGTTCAATCTAAAAACCGCTCAAGAGAAATATAAAGAGCAAAAGCAGCAGGTGATCGCTTATAAGGAGTCGTTTCGCATTGCCGAAGTTAAGTTTGAGGCAGGTGCGATTAACTCTGTAGATTTTCTCCTACAAAAAAACAAATACGATCAAGCCAATATCAATTTGGTAGTTGCACAATATGAATGGCAACTACGCCAGCGCATTGCTCGATACTACAACGGCGAACGCTAGCTGTCTGGAAACAATAAATCGATGTACTGCTATCAGCGAAAGCAAAAATTAATTAACTTGCAGACATTATGGGCAATATTGATTTTAGCTTTCTCAACATCCGTTTATTGGATGTGATTGATATTTTCCTGGTGGCGATCATCATCTATTATATCTATAATCTCATTCGCGGTACGATCGCTGTTAATATCCTAATTGGTCTTTTCATCATCTATCTGGCATATTGGGTTGTAAAACAATCGCAAATGCGCTTACTCACTGAAATTTTTGGGGGATTTATCAGCGTTGGTTCCATTGCACTCATTGTAGTATTCCAGCAAGAAATAAGGCGTTTTCTTATCCATATTGGCAAGAATATCACATTTCGGCGCAATAAAAAACTGTGGTCGCTTTTCCTGGGCAAAAAGGAGTTAGAGAAAGACAATACAACTCGTTTAAAGCCTATTATTGACGCCTGTAGGAGCATGGCCAAATCACACACAGGTGCGCTGATCGTATTTTCGAAATTTTTTGACGAAGAATATTATCAGAATAGCGGAGAATTTATCGATGCAGAAATTTCTAAACGATTACTTGAAAGTATTTTTCAAAAAAATAGTCCACTTCATGATGGAGCTCTCGTCATCGTCGATTTTAGAATCAAAACAGCTAGTTGCATCCTGCCCCTATCAGATAGCGAAGACTTACCCCTTCAATTTGGTCTTCGCCACCGTGCCGGTATTGGTGTCACCGAAATGAGTGATGCCGTTGCGGTAATCGTTTCAGAAGAAACGGGAGAAATTTCATATGCTAAACAAGGAAATGTCAATATGAATATTACGCACGAGGAGTTGGAACGGCTATTAAATGAAGATATATAAAAAGCAAAAGCCCCAAATTGAGGCTTTGCAATTCCGATATAATGATGCAATTAACAATATTCGTTAAAAGCAGCAATCAGGTTATCCGCGATCATTTGTGCTGGTCTACCTTCTATGTGATGCCGTTCAATCATGTGCACCAACTTACCATCTTTAAATAGGGCCATCGATGGAGACGAAGGTGGATAAGGCAACATATAATTCCTTGCTTTGTCAACAGCATCTTTTTCCATTCCCGCAAATACGGTAACGATCTTGGCCGGCTTTTTATCATTTTGAATAGCTGCCTTGGCTGCCGGACGTGCATTGGCCGCGGCACAACCGCAAACAGAGTTCACAACCACAAATACGGTACCATCGCTGTTTATAGCTGCATCAACCTCTTCAGGTGTTTTAAGTTCCTCGAAGCCCACAGTGGTTAACTCTTTCCGCATGGGCTCTACCAAATATTCTGGATACATATCGTTTGTTTTTTACGTTATTCAAATAGAACACAAAGATACGCTATCCTATTGGAACTGACAAGAAAGCACTTTCAAGGCAATGTCAGATTCTATGGTATATTGTTCCGTTGATGTGCGCGCATCATTGTTTCCGCACGCATTCTCAATTGTTCCCCCTTTTTACGCAAAGCTTCTTGCTGGGCCTTAAATTCGGATGATTCCATCTTATTCCGAAGTGTTTCTGCTTGCACCCGAAAAATTTCCGATTTCTTTGCTAGTTCTGCACGTTCTTTTTTCATTTCGGCGGTATGAAACTTGGCTTCAAATTGCTTTGTCAATTCCTGCAATTTCTTGCTTTTGTTGGCCATTTCCCGTTCTTGCTTTTTCCATTCGTCCGAATCAAAATAGGCCGAATCGTGTTGGATAGCTAACAAGCCCATTCGCTTGGCATGATCCTGAACCTCCTGAACACTTGATTTCCAAGTAGGTGATGCAAAGAATGCGTTCATCTGTATGCTTTTTGCGGCGTGCTGGGCAATTTCCTTTTGATAATGCTTCCATTCGGGCGTATTCCATTGTTGTTGAATTTTCTGGGCCCATTCTTGAAGATGTCTACTATTCATCTGTAACGCTTGCTGATAATCCTTCCATTCTTTTGATGAGAAAAATTGATCCAACGATTTGTCTATTCCCCGCGATGCCTGTTGGGTCGTATCTGACTTTATTTTTGGTGTATCGGGTATGTAAGCGGGCTTAGGCGGTATTGGGGGTAGGGGTACTGCAAGCGGTGCAGGCTTCGGTGCAATTGGCGGTGCTTTGGGTGGCTCTGCTTTAACCACCGGTGGAATGGGTGCCGGATTGGACTGATGAACACTGTCTGTGCTTGGGCTGGCCCAAGCCAACCCTAAGGCTCCCGCTAAAATAAAAAGCAGAGCAGCCAATTGCTGTTTTACATGCATGGTTTTAGTTTTCATAATCGTCATTCGTTTAATACGTGCTAATAAATATGCGCGGTTACCCAATGCACCTAGCGCCAAAGGAGGTATATTTTTGAACCGTAAATTTTCCAATGCCAATAAGGCATGTGCGTAGCTTAATGCATCATCGGTCTGCTTCAGTACCTCATCATCACAAGAATGTTCTCTTTCTTGTTCCATCATACGGGTCAAGATCCAAACAAAAGGATTGAAGAAAAGTACCGTTTCGATCAGGCATTTGAGTAAATTTAATACATAATCGTGTCTACGGATGTGGGTAAGCTCATGAATGAGAATCGCCTCCACTTGCTTCATGTCTAATGCGGCAAATGCAGCTATGGGGAATAAAATAATTGGTCTAAAGTAGCCAATAACGGTTGGTGTATTAACATATTCTGAAAAATAAAATCCTACTTTCTTGCTCAATTGCACAACAGTAGACAAACGAGAGAACGTCTCTGCCCAATTTGACGGAACCGTGTGTTTAACTGATTTTTTCAGCCGAATAATCCGGATATATCCCCCGATAAGCAATACCGATTGGAACAAAAATCCCAATAAATAAATGAGCGACAGATAAGGAAAATAACGTTCCAATGAAAAAAAGGTAAGGACCTTTTCACGATCTCCCAAATCGCTCACCGGCATCATGATTTCGTTTGCTATTGACCGCTCTTCCTTAGAAGGCCAATATGCCATATAAGTGCTAGCAAATCCGATCAATAGCAGGCAAAGAAAGGCAAATATTAGGTTTACTTTTGCACGAGCAGACATACGAAACACCGATAATATAATATAAGCTGCACCACAGATCAGTGCTCCCTGCCACAAAGAATGCATCAGACTCCAGCCCAATGCATACATAAATGGTACTACATTCATAAAGCAATCATTTTTTGTTTTCCAAATCGTGTAACAGCTGTCTTATTTCTTCTATTTCAGTATTGCTCGCTTGATGGCTGCCTAGAGCCTGCATAACCATCCGGGCCGCTGAGCCATCAAACATATCTTTAATAAGTTTACCCAGCACTTGTTTTTCGGTTTTATCCCGGCTCACTAAGGGTCTATATATGTGTGTTTTACTGGTTTCGTTTCGTTCAACCAGGCCCTTTGCATGCATAATTTGCATGAGTTTTAATGTGGTGGTATACCCTACCTCTTTATTTTCTGCAAAAAGCTCATGCACCTGCCGTACGGTACTATCGCCTTGATCCCATAAGATTTTCAGAATCTCTAGTTCGCTTTCTGTTGGTTTTGTTATTTTCATATCGTTGATTTTAAACACGATGCGCATATACGAAGAGTTTCGTAGTCAAATATACGAAGAGTTTCGTAATATCAAAATAAATTTTTAATTTTCTGTATTCCTATATTTTCAGCGTATTACAAATACCTTTTTGATGTCAAATAGTTCAGCGAGTTTCATCATAGTATAATAGGAAACTTTTTTTGAAGTCTGCTTTATTCCAATGGAATCAAGTTGATGTCAATATTAACTCCTCAAACACAATTCCTCCTAAATAGTTAGTACCTTTGTTTTCTATTTTTATTTATTCAAATAATTAAACTATGTCATCAGTAGAGACGAAATATGTTCCTTACAAAGTAAAGGATATCGGCCTGGCCGAATGGGGCCGTAAAGAAATTGAGTTAGCAGAAGCGGAAATGCCCGGTCTAATGGCACTCCGTCAAGAATACGGAGCTTCCAAGCCTTTAGCCGGAGCCCGTATTGCTGGGTGCCTGCACATGACCATCCAAACTGCGGTCTTGATAGAAACGCTTGTAACCTTAGGTGCGGAAGTATCGTGGTCTTCCTGCAATATTTTTTCCACTCAGGATCATGCGGCCGCGGCCATTGCAGCTGCAGGCATTTCGGTTTATGCGTGGAAAGGCCTTACTGCAGAAGAGTTTGATTGGTGTATTGAGCAAACATTATTCTTTGGTGAAGATCGGAAACCGTTAAATATGATTCTAGACGATGGTGGCGATTTAACTAACATGGTCTTTGATAAGTACCCTGAACTGATTAAGGAAATCCGTGGTCTTTCTGAAGAAACCACTACCGGTGTTCACCGGCTATACGAGCGGATGAAAAATGGCACATTACATTTACCCGCTATTAATGTGAATGATTCGGTAACTAAATCAAAATTCGATAATAAGTATGGTTGTCGCGAATCACTAGTAGATGCTATTCGTCGAGCTACCGATCTGATGCTTGCAGGTAAAGTGGCCCTTGTTGCTGGGTATGGCGATGTAGGAAAGGGTTCGGCAGAATCTTTAAGCAGTGCTGGTGTGCGGGTCATCGTAACCGAAATTGATCCCATCTGTGCTTTGCAAGCTGCTATGGAAGGTTATGAGGTAAAGAAATTTGCGAATGCGGTAAAAGAAGCAGATATTATTGTAACCACTACCGGGAATAAGGATATTGTTCGTGCCGAACATTTTCCTTTGATGAAAGATAAAGCGGTAGTCTGCAATATTGGCCATTTTGATAATGAGATTGATGTGGCTTGGCTAAACAGAAATTATGGGCATACGAAAGTAGAAATTAAACCACAAGTTGATAAATACACCATTGATGGAAAAGACATCTTACTTTTGGCTGAGGGCCGATTGGTCAACCTAGGCTGTGCAACCGGCCACCCATCTTTTGTGATGAGCAACTCATTCACTAACCAAACCTTGGCACAGATAGAATTGTGGACCAATACTACTCAATACGAGAACAAAGTGTACACCTTACCCAAACATCTAGATGAAAAAGTGGCCCGCTTGCACTTAGCTAAGATTGGTGTAGAACTGGATGAACTTACATCTGAACAAGCAGCTTATATTGGTGTAACGGTAGAAGGGCCTTATAAGCCAGACCATTACCGATATTAATATTTACCATTGTCTTCCTACAGAACAAGACAATGACGCGTTTTTTAACATCATCAGCTTGCCTTTCTGTTTACCACAGAAAGGCAAGTTCTTTCATATGCAGCCGATTAACACCCATTCAGTATATCATATACATTACCCAGGTAAGTAGCTTCAGTCAGTACACCAATTAACTCCTCCCACTCATCACCTGTAAATGCTAAGCTGATTTCAGGTGTAGCGGTGTTCATCACCAAGCGGTACTCTCCGTCGGGAAAGCAGAACGCGCGTTGTTCAAAAACAAACTGCTTAATGTGTGCTACGAATAAATAAAACTCCTTATTATCAAAATTCAACAGTACATTTCGATGCCAAATAAAAAACCTCCCACAGGAAGTACATTGGCTCACGGTGGTAGACGAAGTTTGACACAAAATTCTTGTATGACACATATGCTGATTTGTATTCTTGTGCCTGTATTACCCACACGGTTTTCCGTGTAGGTAAACAGGTCTTTACAACCATCCAAACTTGTCTTATTTAGAATGATACAAATATAATATTATTTTTAATCATTCTAAATAAGACAAGGCTTGTGACATTCGGATTACATTTTCATGGTCCATTAAGTCTACAATTACCCCCTAGACTGAGAGAATTTTTACTAAGTTTGCTCAAAAACGCAACGAATGACCAAGTTATCTGTCAATATCAATAAAGTAGCCACCCTTCGAAATAGCCGTGGCGGAAATAATCCGAATGTGCTGCAAATTGCATTAGATTGTGAGCAATTTGGGGCACAGGGTATCACCGTTCATCCGCGACCAGACGAAAGACACATTCGGTATCAAGATGTCTTTGATTTAAAAGCAGCAATCCATACAGAATTCAATATTGAAGGGAATTGCCGCGAACAAAAATTTGTTGATTTGGTTTTAGCAAATCAACCTACACAAGTGACGCTTGTGCCCGACGAGCAAGGGCAGATCACCTCTAATCACGGATGGGACACAATAAAACATCAAACCTACCTCCAAGAAATGGTTGCGTTATTCAAAGCATCAGGTATCCGTGTTTCCATCTTTGTAGACCCAAACCCCAAAATGATTGAAGGTGCTGCTCAAACGGGAACTGACAGAATTGAGCTTTACACCGAAGCTTATGCTCTTCATTATCTCCATAATCCTGAAACGGCCATCGCTCCCTACCGTGAGGCAGCTAAAGTAGCCAGCGACTTAAAATTGGGTATCAATGCGGGTCACGATCTTGACTTACACAATCTGCGTTATTTCCATCAACATATTCCTCAACTACAAGAAGTGAGCATCGGACACGCACTCATTTCGGATGCGCTGTATCTCGGTTTGGAGGAAACGATAAAGCGCTACCGTGCGCAACTAGTATAGAAGGTGTAAGGCAAGAAACCTTACACCTCTTTTATATTACTTCTTCTAACTGAGAAAAGAAAAAGCTGCCTTCGATTGCTGCATTTTCGTCTGAATCAGATCCATGCACAGCATTCGCTTCGATAGACTTTGCATATTTATTGCGGATGGTTCCAGCTTCAGCCTTAGCAGGATCGGTTGCACCGATTAATGTTCTGAAGTTTTCAACGGCATTTTCCTTTTCTAAAATAGCAGCAACAATTGGCCCCGAACTCATAAAGTCTACCAAATCTGTGTAAAAGGGACGTTCTTTATGCACGGCATAAAATGCCCCAGCGGTTTCAGCAGTTAATTGTGTGTACTTCATCGCAACCAATTTAAACCCTGCTGTTAAAATGTCATTTAATATCGCACCTGTGTAGCCATTGCTCACGGCATCAGGCTTAATCATTGTAAATGTTCTATTTGTAGCCATTAAATCACTAAATTTTTGTGCAAAAGTACAGTTTTATAGCCACAATATTTCGCTATTTAAAATATTGTGCATATATATGCAAGTGCATAAAAAATTTAATAGCTTTGCAAACTTTAAAACGCTGCATGTTAACAATAACCACGCTCAAAGAAATATTAGCCGAACCCAAAAAAATAGTTATTACAACACACTATAAACCGGATGGGGATGCACTGGGTTCGTCTTTGGCGATGTTATTGTGGTTAATATCTCGCGGACATCAAGTAAAGCTTATTGTGCCATCTGATTATCCTGCTTTTCTAACATGGATGCCTCATCAAGCAGACGCGCTGATATACGCCGAAAACAAAATCCAGGCAGACCAACTGATTAAAGCCGCAGATATCATCTTTTGCCTAGATTTTAATGGCCTAGCCCGTACGCATGATATGCAAGAGATTCTTCGCGAAAGCGAAGCCACCAAGGTCATGATTGATCATCACTTAGAGCCTGAGGGCTTCGAAGACTTTAGACATTGGAATACCGATGCTGCGGCAACGGCCTTATTGGTATACGATTTCATCGTCAATTTGATGGACGATCGTCAAGCAATTACCCCAGATATTGCCTCTTGCATCTATACCGGCATCATGACTGATACAGGTTCTTTTAGATTTCAATCAACTACGGCAGAGGTGCACTTAACCGTGGCCGATTTGATTTCTTTGGGGGCAAAGAATGCGGAGATACACGATTTAGTATACAACAGCTCCTCGGAAAACAGGCTTAAATTTTTGGGCTTTTGCCTATTGGAGCGCTTGGTTGTCTTAGCAGAATACAATACTGCTTATTTTTCCATAACAAAAGATGACTTGTTACGTTTTAATATCACAACGGGCGATACGGAAGGCGTAGTGAATTATGCCTTATCCATTAGTGGTATCCGTTTAGCTGCATTGATTATTGATCGGACAGACCAGATCAAACTTTCCCTTCGCTCTACCGGTTCATTTCCTGCAAATGAAATCTGTGCAAAATATTTTAATGGCGGTGGGCATCGGAATGCAGCGGGCGGACATACAAATTTACCGCTTGAAGAGGTTGTAGCCAAATTTACTGCGATACTACCTTTATATCAGATTGCACTGACACAATAAAAACAAGTATAACACGATAAAAAGAAAAATTTAAACAAGAAGAAAACAAATGAAAAAAACATCCCTTATTTTAGGTTTGGCAGCTTTAACAGGATTGGGAGCTACGTCATGCCAAAGTTTTAAAGATGGCGAAGGAGGCATGAAATACAAAATTGTAAAAGAAGAAGGAAAGCCAAAAATTAAAGAAGGCGACTTCGTCTCTCTTGGTGCCATTATTACAACCGAGAATGATTCGGTTCTGAATAGCAGCTACGAAATGGAGCAACCATTCTACCTAGCCGCTCAAAAGTCTATGTACAATGGAGATATCTTTAGCGCTCTGGCCATGTTAGGCGAAGGTGATAGTGCTATTTTTAAATTGAATATAGACACCATGGTGGCTAAATCAGGTCAACCAAAACCTCCTTTTGGTGGTCATTACATTATTCATACTTTTAAAATCAATAAAGTAATACCTAAGGGCACCTTAACAGACAGTGTGTTTAATATTGAGGTTGAAAAATATATTGCTCAAGATCGTGAAAAAGCAAAAAACGCTGAAGCCGGAAAAATTGAAGGTTATATCAAAAAGAATAAATTAGATGTAAAAACCACAAGCTCCGGACTGAAATACGAGATTGAAAAAGAAGGAACAGGAAATAAACCAAACCCCGGCGATACGGTTGTGGTTCATTATACAGGCCGCTTCCTGGGAGGAAAAGTATTTGATACAAGCATAAAAGATATCGCCAAGAAAGAAGGAAATTATAACCAAATGCGGGAGCCCTATGACCCGATCCGTTTTCCAATAGGCGTTGGCGCAGTTGTACCTGGTTGGGATGAAGGTATGGCTTTGTTATCAAAAGGAGCCAAAGCAACTTTGGTATTACCCTCAAAACTGGCTTATGGCGAACAAGGCACCATGGGTATCCAACCATATACCCCACTTGCTTTCGATATAGAAGTTGTCGATATCGTTCCGGGAAAAGCAGTCCCTGCGGCAGCTGATTCAACTGCAACGAAAAAATAATGCGGTAAAGGCCCTCCAAAACGGAGGGCTTTTTCTTTACGCCAAGCAAACATGATCTTTGATTATTTTCTATAAGTTTGCTCCATGCTACTTACAGACACCCATACCCATATTTACTATAATGAGGGCGAGGATTTAGCTCAGCAATTGGAGCGATGTATGGCAAACCACGTTCATCGTTTATTTTTACCCAATGTAGATGCGGCTTCCATTCGGCAGGTCTTTCATACAGCAAATGCTTATCCGGAGCAGTGTTTCCCTATGCTGGGTCTCCATCCCTGTAGCGTCAAGGAAAACTTTGAACAAGAATTAGCACTTATAAAAAAGGTGTTAGATCATGAGAAAGTATATGCGATCGGAGAAATCGGCTTGGATCTTTATTGGGATAAAAGTACATTCAAAGCACAGCAAGAGGCCTTTAGAATACAGGTGGACTGGGCTAAGGAATGGAGGCTCCCCATCGTTATCCATTGCAGAGATGCTTTTGACGAGCAGTTTGCCTTATTGGAAGAATTAAAAGACGACCGGCTCTTTGGTATCTTTCATTGTTTTACCGGCAATTTAGCGCAAGCAAAACGGGCCATAGACTTGGGATTTTTCTTGGGTATCGGCGGTGTAGTAACCTTTAAAAATGCCGGACTGGATAAGGTAGTTGAAAACATTGATTTAGCTCACATCGTACTGGAAACAGATGCACCCTATTTAGCGCCTACCCCCTATAGAGGGAAACCAAACGAGAGCAGTTATTTAATTCACATTGCTCAAAAAGTGGCTAACCTGCATCAAACATCACTCGAAGAAGTTGCCAATATTACCACGCAAAATTCAAAAATTGTCTTTGGGATTTAATATCTTTACACTTACCCTGACCTTTATGCAATATTATACATGAATAATGTACTTATTTTATATACGGGAGGTACCATTGGAATGGTTTCCGATGAAAAATCAGGAAGTTTTGTTCCGTTCAACTTCGAGCTTATTCACAAAAACGTCCCTGAACTCAGCCGTCTGAATTACCACTTATCTATTCATTCGTTCGATCCCATTATTGATTCGTCCAATATGCAACCCGCCATTTGGCTGCAAATGGCACAATTGATTAAAGACAATTACGAGCAATACGATGGCTTTGTTATTTTACACGGTTCGGATACCATGGCCTTCTCGGCCTCCGCACTGAGTTTCATGCTGGAAGGACTACAAAAACCGGTTATCTTTTCGGGATCACAATTACCTATCGGGGAAATTCGCACCGATGCACGTGAAAATTTAATTACAGCACTTGAAATTGCTTCTGCCAAAAAGAACGGCCACGCCCGTGTGCAGGAGGTGTGTATCTATTTTGATAGTAAATTATTCCGCGGCAATCGGTCTTTTAAATACAATTCGGCAAAATTTGAAGCCTTCCGTTCACCAAATTACCCGGTGTTGGCCGAAGCGGGTGTACACCTGAAATATAACCGCCCGGCATTAATGAACAACACGGGCAAAGATTTCATCTTACATACCAAGATAGATAATTCGATATCGGTGTTGAAGCTATATCCGGGCATTAGCAAAGAGGTTGTAAAAGCCGTACTCGAATCAGATGCACGATCGGTTATTATGGAAACCTTCGGATCAGGCAATACCACAACAGCCAGTTGGTTCTTAGATATACTCCGAGCCGCCATTAAAAATGGAAAAAATATAGTCAATATTTCACAATGCAAAGTTGGATCGGTAGAGTTAGGACGCTATGAAACCAGTCGCTGGTTAAAAGATATGGGCGTACTAAGCGGTTTCGACATGACTTTCGAGGCAGCAGTTACCAAATTGATGTATCTGCAAGGCGAATTCGAAAGCCAAAGCGAAGTGGCTAAATGGGTGGAAGTAAGCATTCGGGGCGAATTGACGGATTAATCGTTGTCCGTTGTTAGGCATTCGTTGTTAGTTGCGAGCCAGGTTGTTGAACGTCATCGCGGGTAGGAAGAATGACGACGTGGCAATCTCATGATTGGTTAGCTATTTCAATCCCTTCCAATGCAAATAAAAAAGTATATTCCAAAGCGATTTCTTTCAAATAATCGAATCGACCAGACGCACCGCCATGCCCATATTCCATTTCTGTTTTAAACAGAAGTATATGGTCATCAGCTTTATGTGCCCGCAACTGGGCAACCCATTTAGCCGGTTCAAAATATTGCACTTGGCTATCATGTAATCCCGTTGTAACCAACAAGTGGGGATATGCCTTCTTCTCCACATTTTCATATGGCGAATAGCTTTTCATATAGATGTAAGCTTCTTTTTCCTTGGGGTTTCCCCATTCATCAAATTCATTTGTAGTTAAAGGGATAGTCTCGTCTAACATGGTATTTACCACATCTACGAAGGGTACTTGTGCAATAACACCATTCCACAAATCAGGTGCCATATTCATCACAGCTCCCATCAATAGTCCACCAGCACTACCGCCTTGTGCATATAAATGTGCCTTGGTCGTGTATCCCATTTCAATAAGGTGCCGGCCACAAGTGATAAAATCGGTAAAGGTATTTTTTTTCTTCATCAATTTACCATCTTCGTACCACTGTCTCCCCATCTCTTGCCCTCCTCTGATATGCGCAATGGCAAAAGCAAAACCTCGATCCAATAAACTCAATCGTGTACTGCTAAAAGTAGGGTCGATGGAAGCTCCGTATGATCCATAACCATACAACAATAGAGGTGACCGTCCATCTCGTTTAAATCCGTTCTTATAGACCAGCGATATGGGAATCTGTGTACCATCTGCTGCTGTAGCAAACAATCGCTCGCTTGTATAAGCGCTCGGAAGGTAGCCCCCTAATACTTCCTGCTGCTTAACCAACGATTTTTCCTGTTGTACCATATCATAATCAAATATGGAAATAGGGGTAGTCAGGGAGGTATAATGATACCGCAAAATAGACGTATTATATTCCAGGTTAGCATGTGTAGAAGCCGTATACACCGCTTCTCCAAAATCAAGATCGTGAATCTCGCCACTAGCCAGATTCTTAATCTTCAAATGAACCAAGCCCTTGGCCCGCTCGGATATAACAATGAAATCTCTAAACTCATCTATCTCCTCTAGCAAGACATCTTTTCGATGCGGAACGACCTCCTTCCAATGATCTATATCCGTTTTGTCTAGTGGGCATTCCATCAATTTAAAGTTCTGTGCTTGATGGTTGGTTAAAATCAAAAACCGGTCGGCCAAAGCCGTAACTTCATAAAGCACCTCTTTTATACGCGACTGAAAAACACGAAATGTACTTTCAGGTTGATTGGCATCGATAACCCGGACTTCTGAACTGGTTGTCGATTCGGAATGAATATAAATGAATTGCCCTGATTTCGCACGTTCCACGCCAATATAATTGCTTTTATCTGTCTCTTCATACACAAGCGCGTCGTGTACAACTGCTTGCCCCAAGAGATGCTTCATGATTTTCTCCGTCAGCAAGGTATCTGGGTTCTTTAATGTATAGAAGAAAGTCCGACTATCATTTGCCCATGCAACGCGACCAGTAGTGCCTTTGATCGTTTCCTTTAAAAGCAATCCAGTGTGAAGATCCTTGATATAAATGACATATTCACGGCGGGAGACCGCATCTACACCAAAAGCTAAATATCGATTGTCCGGACTCACGCTAAAGCCCGTTACACTAAAATAAGCATGGCCTTGGGCCATGGCATCTACATCCAACAAAATCTCTTCAGTAGCCGTTAATGAGCCCTTTTTTCGGCAGTATTTAAAGTATTGTTCCCCTTCTTCTGTGCGTGTGTAATAATAGTATCCATTTTTAAAAACAGGAGCCGATTCATCTTGTTCCTTGATACGTGCCTTCATTTCATTAAATAAGCGCATCTGAAAATCTTTCGTTCCTCCCATCATCGTATCTACATAGGCATTTTCTGCTTTCAGATAATCAATGATCTCGGCACTGTACGGCCCTTCCTTGAAATAATCGATCATCCAGTAATAGTTATCTATTACCTCATCGCCATGAAACTTCCGCACACGCGGTCTACACTTAGCAATAGGAGTCTCAGCCATTGGCCATTGGAAGATTGGACGAGCTTGTTCTTGTTCCATAATAAGCATTAGCGTTTAGGCTGCCCAATATAATGAATTAAAAAGAAACAAGAAGTCATACCGATCTCACTAAAATTTCACATTTAGCCCTAACAAAAAGTTTGTACCCGCCTGCGGATAATAGAAGTTATTGGTATATATTGTTGGGTCGCCGTCATATAACGAACTATAGGTATACCCGTTCGATTCGTATTTTTCGTTTAGGATATTATTAATTAATAATGAAAGGCCAATACGCTTCACTCCTTTAAAACGCATCTCATATTGCAATCGTACGTTGTTGACAAAAAATGCATCTAAGCTTTTGTTCACGTTCGTCGTGTTATCTAAATATTGCCTGGATACATATTTCGAAATCAACGCAATCTCTGTGTTGGAGGTAGGCCGATAAGCTAGCTCGCTCGAGCCGACAAAGGTGGGCGACAGGGCAATGGTTGTTTTCGTATAGTGGTTAATTTGCTGATCAATTACTTTCCAACTATTATCCGCCTGCTTCTCCGAAATAGCAATATACTCTTCAAAATCCTTGATTTTATTACTGCTCAAAGCACCTGCTAAGCCCCAAGAAAATTGACGAATAGGTTGCCATTTGACATCTGCCTCAAGCCCCAAGCGATAACTGTCTGGAACGTTCATCCGCGTTTGCGCACCCACATCGTTGATCTGTCCGGTTAGTATCAGTTGGTTCTTATATACCATGGCATACGCATTGACGCCCGCATTCAGCTTAGAGCGAACCACGCGATACCCCAACTCCACGTCCTGCATCCGCTCTGCTTTCGGTCGGCTATCAGGTGTAGAATTTTCGTAATCATCGCGTACAGGTTCCTTATTTCCTATGGCATAAGAAAGATACACCCTACTATTGTTGGCGAAAGCATAGCTTAAGCCAATTTTCGGATTAAAAAAGTGCAATGTTACTTCCTGCTGCACGTTATTCAAATTTCGGTCAAAACCTAAAAAAGAATACGATACCTGCCTATATTGCAAATCGGCAAATAGGCTAAGCGGGCCGAATCGATAATCGCCTTTTCCAAAGATATTAAAGTCTGTCTTCTTCGCGTCGTTAAAATAGTAACGATAAGGCGTATCAAAAGCAAGATCGGTATCATATGAATAATCTTCCGGCTCTTGGAACAAGGGGTTTCTCGACCAAGTTACATCGCCATAATGATCGCCTTTATATATATTATAGGCACCACCCAAGGTCAGATTCAAGCGTTCATTGGCTTTATAGTCCGCAGAGTAGGTAACCCCATAAAAATGATTAGACAGCCAGCGCTCACGTACCAGATCGGTTTCTTTTAGCACACTGTCTCCTACAGAAACTGGTTGAAGTCCATAATCCTCATAGGCAGCGCCCTCTTTATACTCCTCGTAATAACCCCTACCTCGCGTGTAGTGCAACGCTGCGTTCAAGGTTAAGTCAGAGGTAGCTTGTAACGAGTAAAGCAGCTGATAATGATCCTGCTGATAGTTATCATGCTGGTTTTTATATAAGAAGGAGTTATAGGTCCGTCGATTTGATTGTCGAATGTTCGCTGCCTGCTGCTCATTCAGTCCATTATCGGCAATAAACCCTTCCAAGTCATCGGCCGTTCCAAACAGCTTTTCTTCTGGTATACCATCCCATGCCTGATAAGTCTTCTCTTTACCCGAAAAGACATTGGCCCGGAGCAAGCTTTTCTTTCCATACCAGGCTCCACTTAGGAAAAATGATTGTAGGTTGGAAGCACCACGATCGATGAAACCATCCGATTGTATGCGCGACAAACGCCCATCCAATGTAAATCGATTGCGAATAAGTCCCGTTCCAATGCGAACGGTGTTCTTCCAGGTATTAAAAGATCCATAGCTGTTATCCAACTCCGCATAAGCGGAATCTACTCGGGTATTGGTTTGGATGTTGATACTAGCACCAAAAGCTCCGGCACCATTCGTAGATGTACCCACACCCCGTTGGATCTGGATATTGTCTACAGACGATGCAAAATCGGGCAAATTCACAAAAAATGAACCCATACTCTCGGCATCATTATAGGGAATACCATTGATCGTTACATTAATACGCGTAGGATCACTGCCACGTATGCGCAAACCGGTATAACCAATGCCGGCTCCCGCATCAGAATAAGTCACGACACCTGGTGTCTGATCGAGTAAAAAAGGTAAATCCTGCCCCAAATTATTCTTGGCAATCTCTTCTCTATTTAAGTTTTGATAGGTTGTTGCTGTATTGGCATGCGCGCGTGTTGCATTGACCATCACCTCATCTGCCATAAATACTTGCGGAATAAGGGCCAATGTAAGTTCCTTGTTTGCATCCACCTCCAAAGATTGCACAAGCGGTTGATAACCCAAATAGCTTGCGCGCACCAGATAGGTTCCTTCATGAACATGCTTGAAATGGACCAAACCCGATCGATCGGTTTGTGCGCGAGCTAACGACCCCTCTAAAGACACTGTGGCCCCTATCAAAGGTTTTTGCTCTTGCTTATCCATTACACGAATGGAAATACTGTTTTGTGCCCAGCTTAAAAAAGGGCTACACGCTGTTAAAGCAACTAAAAACCACCTACTTTTCACGATAAAATTATATAATATGTGTAACTTGACCGTTGATAGGGGTTTTCAACCGGCATTAAAATTCTATTTATATTCTTATTGTACTCCCTCCCTACGCCGGCATTATCCGGATCAGGTGTTCAAAAAAATCAAATGGTCGGCCATCCGTATTTTTTTTGAAGGGTATAATCTCAGCCTTTGTTTGTGTTTTTAAAAACAAGGCACCCCTATTGTGATGAAGTACAAAGATACTGTTTTTAGTTATAAGTTCGAAGTTTTACGTTGTAAGTTAGAACTGCCTAAAACTTATAACCTAGAACTTATAACTCAAGTACTATTTACTATACGGATAAAAAACAAAATTGGCTCCTTCGGGAACAATAACAAATAGACAGATATAATCCTCTGGTTTTTTATAATTTTTAATAAAATGTGCTTTTCGTTCTTTTACGATAATGCCTTTTTCTACAAACTCCTCTAAGGTCGATGCTTGGATCGTCCATTGTGTCCCCAATTCATCCCTATCCAAAATGAGTTCTCCTACATTGACTTGATGTTGATGAGCCACAAATATGGGATATTGTGAAAGGCCTTCGGCCATAATTTCAATAGCCACCTCTCGAATAGATTCTTTATAGAAATTCAAATCAATTCGCAAGCTTTTTAATGGACTTGGCTTCTTGGGGGCCTGCCCGTCATCTCCTGCCTGTGCGGATAATAATTCTTCTAAATCCATTTTTATTTAGTTATAAGTGCTAAGTAATACGTATTAAGTTTTTCCACAACGTATAACTTATAACGTAAAACTCACAACTCATTTCAGTTCCAGCAAAACCACGTTCTCCACATGTTGCGTTTGCGGAAACATATCTACTGGCTTAATTCGTTTAACGGTATATTTCTCGGATAAAAGAGCCAAATCTCTTGCCTGTGTTGCGGCATTACAGCTCACGTACACTACCTTAGGTGCTCCCAACTCCAATAGCCGATTAATCACATCCGGATGCATGCCCGCTCTGGGCGGATCAGTTATAACCACATCTGGTTGACCGTGTTGGTGTATAAAATCGGCCGTTAACACATCTTTCATATCCCCCGCAAAGAATGCCGTATTGGTAATGCCATTTAGTGCTGCATTGGCTTTCGCGTCTTCAATAGCCGATGGCACATACTCAATACCTATGACTCTTTGCACATCCCGAGCAATGAAATTGGCAATGGTTCCAGCCCCAGTATATAAATCGTATACCAATTCGGTGCCGCTTAAGCTAGCAAATTCTTTGGTAATGCAATATAACTGGTATGCTTGTTCAGAATTGGTTTGATAAAAAGATTTCGCTCCGATCTTATATTTTACCGATGCCAACTTCCCCGGAAGCGCCATCTCTTCCACAATGTGGTCTTTCCCAGCATACAGCACTACTTCTTGGTCAAATATAGTATCGTTCTTTTTTTGGTTCATAATGTATTGCAGCGAACTAATCTCCGGAAACCTTTTCCGTAAAAATTCCATTACTGCTGTTATCTGCTCATCGGTAGGATAAGCAAATACCACCACCACCATGATATCGCCCGTTGAAGATGTGCGAATAATGAGATTCCGAAGGGCTCCCTCGTGGTTTCTCAAATCATAATAACTGACCTGCTTTTCCAAGGTAAAGTTCCGTAGCTCATTGCGAATGGCATTAGAAGGATCCGACTGTAAATAACAATGGGTAACGTCTAGAATTTTATCAAAACGCAAGGGCACGTGAAAACCCAAGGCATTCAGCTCATGTTCGGCTCCGCTATCAATATCTGCTTGGGTTAACCACCGTTTATTGGAAAACGTATACTCCAGTTTATTGCGGTAATAGCGCGTTTGTTCCGAGGGCAGGATGGGCTCCATGGCTGTTGTATCCACCTTACCTATTCGTGTCAGCGCATTGTCCACACTTTTTTGCTTATAATGCAATTGAGCTTCATAATCCATATGCTGCCACTTACAACCTCCACAAACACCAAAGTGCTCGCAAAATGCTTCCCTACGATGTATAGAAGGCCTTTTCAAGGCTACAACCTTGGCTTCTGCAAAATTCTTTTTCTTCCGTATAAGTTCCACATCGACCAAATCGCCCGGAATGGCCTTTTCAATAAAAATCACCAAATCGTCGGTTCTACCAACACCCTTACCCTCTTCTGCTATATCGATTACTTCAATATCTGTTAACCGCTTTTTTTCTTGCGAAATTTTTCTACCCATAAGCCTGCAAAGTTACGTTTTTCGAAGCATAAAATAACGGAGAGGGTTTCGCATTAATCCAAAGAAGGAAACGAAATACCCTTCATTTTTCGAAACAGCTCAACGGCATAGAGATCCGTCATACTCGATACAAAATCTAATACCGAGCGTATTTTGCTATAGGTAGATGCTTCCTGTTGTTTATATTGGTGGGGAATCAATGCAATCACCTTTTTATCGTATGAGGAACTATTTTGAAGATAGGCCGGCACAAATTCTTCCAGTAAACCGCTCATCACTTTGTAACCCGCTACTTCTATCTGCACAACAGAAGGAGCATTATATATTTTCTGGATGGATATCTCTTCAATAATTTTCATCACCTGCCGTAGGTGTGGTTCGATATGAGCCATAAGAGAAGATTCAAATGTCCCATTCAAAATGGCCTGCTCATGCTCAAAAAAAACATGGGAGCATTGTTGAATCAATGTACTGATGGCCTTTGCACGTAAGAGGCTAACCCGACTATCAGCATCCGTAATTTGCGCCAAGCGTTGGGCTAGTTGCCGATCATTTGTTAATGGAATCAGCAGTTGCTCCACCTGATCGGTTGTCAGGATTTGTAGCCGATGCGCATCTTCCACATCAATGATATTATAGCAGATATCATCAGCCGCTTCTACGAGATAAACCAATGGATGTCTTTTATAAAGCGCTGGATGAACCGCATCGGGCAACATATCTAGTTCATTGGCAATTTTTAAAAAAGAGTCACTTTCTGTTTGGAAATAACCGTATTTCTTTCGATGCAATCCGCCATCCTTTATATTCCCATCTATCGCTGCACAAGGATATTTTATAACTGCCGCCAACGTACTATAGGTTAGCGCAAAACCACCTGATTCTTTACCGTTAAATTGGTGAGTCAGGATGCGCAGCGCATTGGCATTTCCTTCGAAGTGAATTAAGTCATGCCACTCTGCTTCACTTACCATCGACTGATATTTCAATCCTTCACCGCGACGAAAATAATGTGAAATAGCCGCTTCGCCTGAATGGCCAAATGCCGGATTCCCTAAATCATGTGCCAGACAAGCACTAGAGACAATGTTTCCTATCTCCTGTAAAAAAGGAAATTCCTGATCAACTGCTGAATATGTTTCTTTCTTTTTAGTATAAAAAATGCGCCCGAGCGAGCGCCCAACACTGGCCACTTCTAAACTATGGGTTAAACGATTGTGTACAAATATGCTGCCGGGTAAAGGGAAAACCTGTGTTTTATTTTGAAGCCGCCTAAAAGGCGATGAAAAGATGAGTCGATCATAATCTCGCTGAAATTCAGAGCGTGCAATATCTTGATTATTTATTTCGCGGTGTTCATAGCCCCAACGCTTTGCAGAAAGTAGCTTTTTCCAATCCATTTTTAAAATTTGACTCAAAGATACGCAACACCTCTGGTTTTATAATTCTCCCGTTTTGAAAAGGTTCTGTTCACGACCATTATGCTGTAACAACCGAAAGTGCGAAATGACGGCTTTCCAGAAGGGATAACAATGATAAGGTAGGTTATATTCCGCTGCATATCGCCTGATAACTCTTGTAATATATGGATAATAAGTATGTGCTACTCCGGGGAATAAATGATGGGCTACATGGTGTGTAAATCCACCAAAAAGGAAATTAGCCACTTTACTATCCGCGCTAAAATCTTTTGTTACGGTCATTTGATGTTCTGCCCACGTGGTCTGCATTTTTCCATCTTCAGGCGGCATCGGGAAATGAGCATGTTCGTCTACATGGGTAGAAAGCAAGGCCACCACACCCAAAGCACTACCAGAAAGGTGCATCACAAACCAAGCGAGCAAAATCATGTACCATGGCTGGCTTTCCAATACCAAAATCGGCACAACAATTAAATAGCCAATATTAAAGAGCTTGCAGACAAAGAGTTTCACATATTCTACCGTAGGTATAGTTACCACCCTTTTAATGTAGTTATCTTTTGTTCCGAAGAAGTCCTTAAAATCGCGAATGAATAGCCAATTCAGGGTGTAACAGGGATAAATCAGCCACATATAAATGTGCTGGTACCGATGATAATTAAAAAATTTGGCTGCCGGAAAGATGCGAACCAAATCGCTTTGCTTAATGTCTATATCCCAATGTTGGATATTGGCATAAGGGTGGTGCAGCACCAAGTGCCGTTTTTTCCAAATGAAACTATTACTACCAAAGACTTCTAAGATATAAGTAAACCACTTGTTGTACTTGGGGTTTTTAAATACCGCATTGTGCGCTGCATCATGAAATGCGTTAACAAACAATACAATCATGAAAAATCCAGATAATATATAGAACAAAAAGAGCAAAGACGTCGTATTCCCAAAAACCAAAATACCCACATAGCTACCGATATACCCAAACAATAAAATAAAAGATTTGATAATATTCCCTGTTTGGATACGCGGGTTCTTCAGGATATTTTCATGAACTTCCTTTTGCATCTTTTTAAAGAAATCATCGGCAGATGCCTTTTTAAATGTAGGTTTTATCAGTTTCTCCATATTCTATTCGCAAAATTTAAATTCGTTACGGCAAAAAACATGCTTTTTGCATATATGTTACTTTACAAAAATGCTATTTTTTAATGCGATGGCCTATCGTAAATACTCTTTTTTTACATCTAAACGACCAACAATACTCATACCGAATTCTTTTCCTTAAAATATTTTGATGGACTAACACCAAAATAGGTTTTAAATTCCTTTATCAAATGGTTTTCATCATAAAAGCCACAGGCTAATGCTGCATCAAGTAAGCGACTAGGTGTCGCTTTTAGTTGGTTATATACACCCAAAACACGTTGCATACGGGCAAATTCCTTTGGCCTTAGCCCTAAATGATCATTAAAACTTCGCTCCAACCATTTTATATTTACACCTAGCTTTTCCGCTACGGCATTTATACCCACATTACCTTCAACCCCCTGAATGTAAGCAACAGCTTCTTCCAAAAATTTGTTCGTCTTACAATAGACGGCCCAATACCGGCGCAAAAACCGCTCAATACATGGTAACTTTAGCCTTACATGTTGCATGCCATGCATTTGCTCTAGCAGTTGCATGGCATCTGCCCCAAATAACGCTTTAATAGAGCACACGGGATTAAGCCTTAAATGAATCGCTTGTTCACGTTCGAAGCACCTGAATGCAATGGGTTTAAATCGGACAACGAGCATATAATCTCCTGGATCGGCCAGCGTTATACTTGTTCTCTTAAGCGGCTGGCCACAGAACCAAGCTCCTTGAATAGCTATCGTTTCTGTATCATTGGTAAAATGGACAATTCCCTTTTCATTTTTCAAAAAAACCAAAGTAGGTATGCCATCATTCATGGCAATACTCGTACGGTCTACAGAAGGTACAATCTGATAACAATCGACTAAGTTAGCCAAGTCATAAGCAGGTAGGATATTTCGGTAACCGATTGACTGCCTTCCATAGGTTATATGTTGGAGTAATTCAATAGGCATAACACGACAAAGATAGCCTTTTTCGTTAGAATAAGTTCCAAAAAGGCTTTATAGGAAACATAATTGTCTATTATTTACTACCGCCACGATATGATTGAAATCTATTTTTGTACAAAAAGATGATACTTCCCATTGTTGCTTATGGCGTTTCCACGCTTAAAAAATCTGGTGTAGCGGTTTCACCAAATAATCACGAATTGTCGAGTCTTATCCATAATATGTGGCAAACGCTCGATTATGCCGATGGTGTAGGCTTGGCAGCACCACAGATTAATAAAAATTGGAACTTATTTATTGTTGACAGCACGAAAGTTTATCGAAATCTTCCTGCCCATGAAGCTAATAAACATCCCGATGCTCCGGGAATTAGACGGGTATTTATCAATGCAAGCATTCTTCATTATAGCGAAAGGAAAACAAAAGCGGAAGAAGGTTGCCTGAGCATTCCCGATGTATTCATACTTGTTGAACGAGCCTACGCAATTACCATTCGTTATGTAGATGAATTTTTCTGTGAAAAAACCGAAACATTCTATGGCCATACTGCACGCATGATCCAGCATGAATACGATCATACCAAAGGGAAATTGCACATCGATTACCTGGCCCCACTGCAGCGCATCCTGCTAAAAAGTAGGTTAGAAAGCATTAGAAAAGGTAGAAGGCGCGCAGCTTACCCCATGCTATTTGCTTAACGTCATAAAATCGCATGTTTCGGATTGGATTTCATGGTAAATAGCCGACCTTTGTATCAGAATGAATTTATTTAGCAGTTTGGCAGATAGTAAAAAGAACCTTCTACCGCGAGACGGAACAGTACACTATTATGGCATCATCCTCCCCTATCAGGAGGCAAACGGCTATCTATCGCGCCTCTTAGAAACCATCGCATGGAAAAATGACGAAGCCGTTATTTTTGGTAAACATATACACACCAAACGTAAAGTAGCGTGGTATGGCGATTCACCTTTTTCATATACTTATTCCAATAGCACCAAATATGCGCTCCCTTGGACGGTAGAATTACTCGCATTAAAAGCCCTCGTTGAAGCAAAAACAAATGAACATTTTAACTCTTGTTTGCTTAACTTATACCACGATGGTGCCGAGGGGATGGCATGGCACAGTGATGCCGAAAAAGATTTAAAACCCGATGGCGCCATCGCTTCATTAAGCTTTGGAGCCGAGCGGAAATTTGCTTTCAAACATAAATACACCAAAGAAACCATTGCATTAACGTTAGAACACGGTAGCTTACTGGTTATGAAAGACACTACACAAAGCTACTGGCTCCATCGCTTACCGCCATCCAAACGCATTACCCAAGCCCGTGTAAATCTCACCTTTCGAACCATTGTTTAGTAGCCAGCATTTTATAATTTTCTTCTAAGTCGATTTAGTGCTTCTAGATAATAATAATCTGCGTAGGTAAGCGGTACATCAACTTCAGACTTACCCGGACAAGAACCAACACTATGCTTCAAGATAAAGCATCCATTTTCACCTAGACGGGCTGTATATGCTGGCGAAGCCAATGTCCGAATTTGCTGTTCAGCTATGCGCATATATTTTTGTGCAAGCTCATTATCCACATAATCGCTCAGCTCAATAAGCGCCGAAGCCATCACCGCAGCAGCTGAAGCATCTCGATATGTTTTAGGAATGTCTGGACTATCATAGTCCCAGTACGGAATATAATCTGCTGGCATATGGGGGTGGTTAATGAGGTAATGCGCAATATTCTTCGCCTGTTGGAGATAGCGTTTATCTTTGGTTTCTCTGTACAAATAGGTATATCCATATAGGCCCCAAGATTGTCCCCTGCTCCACGAAGATTCATCTGAATAGCCTTGATGCGTTTGTTTTAGATGTGGAATACCGGTTATGGTATCATAAGATACCACGTGATAAGAGCTATAGTCTGATCGAAAATGATATTTGATGGTTTTATCGGCATGCGATAGCGCTATTTTTCTAAATGTACTGTCTCCAGAATCATGGGTTGCCCAAAGCAATAGTTCCAAATTCATCAAGTTGTCAATGATAACAGGATATTGCCATTTATCTTGATTGTGATCCCATGAACGGATCAACCCAACATGCGGATCAAAACGTGTACTCAACGATTTAGCAGCCGTGAGCATCACTTCTTCATAATGATGATTATGTGTTAAGCGATAACCATTGCCAAAACTGCAATAGATCATAAAGCCCACGTCATGGTTATCCGTTGTATACTTTTCTCTCTCTACTCTATCTGTGTATAATTGTGCATATTTTAATATTTCCGGATTTTGACCATTTTCGTAGATATACCACAATGATCCTGGGAAAAAACCACTGCACCACCACCTCGAATCAGAAGACACATCGCTGTTGTTTTCAAATGTTCGTGGAAGTCTTCCCACTTGATTCTCGTATTTTTCGGCCATTAATAAGGATTGCTTCTCGGCAAAAACAAACGCACTGTCGACAATCAGCTTTAATGACGGATTGTTATCTGTTCTCGTACCTTTCTGATTACAAGAGATCAATCCTGTGCAAGCAATTATAAAAATCAAAAAATGGCTTTTCATGATGTTGAAAATAAATGTGGTTTATTTAATATGATCATAAAATTCTTTTACTAAATACCAGGCCTTCTTTCGGTAACCTTGATCAGATATCAGGCCTTTGCGGTTCCAGCCATTCTGATTGGTGGGATGAAAGCGAAATGGCGAGCGAAAATCAAACAGTATCCACGGTGATATTCCCCGTAAGTTCGGAATGTGCTTAAACATCTCGAGGTTATCTTTGTAAAGTGTTGCCTGATAATCTTCACTCCATGAACTAGCCACATCGGCATCGCCGGTTTTCCCATAAAGGGCCTCAGCTCCAAATTCAGAAATAATCAAGGGTTTTCCTTTTGCGACATCCCAAACAGCCTTGTCTGGCGAAACCGGCCATGGTTGGTACCATCCCATATATTTGTTGACGGCCACAATATCCAGCTCGCTGATAAAGGGGTCATTCATCGTGAATAGCTGCTTTCCGCTATCAAATCGTACAAGGTCACAAGCAGCTGTTACCAAACGGGTAGTATCTATTTCCTTATAGCGCGCTATTAAGTATTTCAGAAAAGCATTGCGTGCTGCTGAAGGTTGCGTCTCGTTTGCTACACCGCAGATGGATAATGAGCACCGATTCTTATCCCGAGCAATCATTTCCCTGATCATGCTGCCAGCCTTTTTTTTTGTTTCTTGATTTTCGAAATCAATCCCCTGCCAAACCGGTATTTCTTCCCACAGCAGCAAGCCCATTTTCTCTGCTAACCTCACGGTATATTCATTTTGCGGATAATGTGCCAAACGAATTAAATTACATCCTAAAGCTTTGGCTTCGGAAAGCAACATGACCGCATCTGCTTCAGAAAAAGCGCGCCCTTGACGTTGTGGAATTTCCTCGTGGAATGATATCGATTTTAAAAATATGGGTTCATCATTCAGATAAATATCTTCCCCTTTAACCCAAATATTCCGAAAGCCTATCTCCTCTTCTATGTTGTCATTTTCGCTCGAAACAATGACCGTATAAAGTTTAGGAGTCTTGGGCGACCAACGTTGAAGCTTCTTGACTTGGAATGATCCTTTTGCCCTTCCATTTTGATCTGTTTTAAGCTCCTGTCTTATTTTTAGTTCTGGAATTTCAACCGTTACCGATACGTTTGCCTTTTTTTCAGAGAGCTTTATACGAGCTTCGATCTGATCTGCTTTGTATTTATCTAATTGAATAAAGTAGTCGTCGATAAACACATGTGGTGTACGTACCAAAAAAACATCCCGGGTAATCCCACCGTAATTCCACCAGTCGAAAGCCATGGCTGGAATGGCATCTTCCGTTCGGGTATTGTTTACCTCTACAGCAAGGAAGTTGTCTCTTGCTTTAGCAATATTGGTTATTTCTATTTGGAATGGCGTGAAGCCCCCTTCGTGCCGCCCAATTTCTTTTCCATTCAAGTAAATGTGGCAACGATAATTAACCGCACCAAAATAAAGGAACAGGCGCTCATCTGTTTCTTTAACCGCATCAAATTTGCGCGCATACCAAATGGTTCCTTCGTAATATTTAAGTTCCGGATCCTGACTGTTCCAATCTGACGGAACATTTAGGCGCAGCCCATCATCAAAAGCATATTCGTAAAAATCTGTTTTACCCCTTGGCTTTTTATTTAAGTAAATTTTATTTTTCCGCCCTTGCGCATATGGATCAATAATAGCATCCCATTTCCCGTTCAACGATTGCACATGGCGCCCGTAGACGTTTATCATGGTCGTTTGCGCTGCAACATCAGAGACGGCAGCACCAAATAAAACGAATAGTAACGCAATAGTGGCCCTCATTTTACTAAAAATTGGATAATTATATGTGCGCATATTTTTAATAATGGAAATTAACAGATTGCCTAAGAAGCTCTTAGACAATCCGTTTTTATTGTTTGCATCTTATCTTTGGAAAAGCTCGTCCTCTTTACTGCACCTGCACATTAAGAAGCTTTACCCAACCATCGTTTGTTTTATCGTCGTTAACAGCAAGTTCAATACCCGGTTTGTTTTCCTTCGTCGTGTCTACAATAGCCACCGCCCAAGTGTATGTCCCGGCCGGGATGTCTACTGTGGTTTTGAAATCATACGATACAGGGCTATCTTTTAGCCAAGTGGAAGGCTCGCTATCTTCGTCTACAAAAACCTTTTTTACATTTCCTTCTGCATCCAAAAGAGCGAAGGCAACTTTATATTTGTAGTTCCACTGAGGGATATTATTCGGAAGATAACCCCAACCCATATTGCGCCAGCGACTACTCAGTGTAACTTTCGCACCGCTCTTGATGTTTTCCGGTACATACACTTGGTCTGGATATACACGATATCCACCTTCAGAAACAAAGCGTTGAACGAGTGTAAAACTATTTTCAAACCAAGAAAGTGTCTCTGCGCCAGCGCGAAAATCCATCATGTTCACATGTGCCTCAGCAGAGGCATCAAACTCTCCTTGACGTACATCTTCTGGATGTCCTTGCCTATATTTTCCACTTGGATCGTTCCAGTAGCTATGCTGACTTACAATCCACCCTCCCTCCATAATAATGGGGCGTTTAAAATTCCATGTTTTGGCAAACTCTTTCTCCCATGTTTTATAATAATCCGTCATACCAAACGCATCTTGGCGCAGGCTATATCCTTTGTTAATGGCTTCGGTCAACAAGCGTTCGCTATTGGGGTTCACAGCCCCATCACTCGCCGGATGACCGATCACTCTATGATAGGTCATAGTCAAAGGTACTTTGGTGAAAGCTTGCGTATATAAATCTGTAATCCAGTCCCATACTTCCTGTTTAAGCTTTTCTGTATTGGCGCCGGTAGAGGTATTCGGATCTTCATATACCACATTATGCCCTTCTCCCCATTTCCCCAAGCCATAACCATCAATAAAAGAAGTACGATCCGGATCGTTAAAATCTTCTGCCAACGCATGGATAAATTTGGCGTAATACTTTTGAAAAATAGGATCTTGTGGATATGGTGTTAATCGATCTGGAAATTTACTGTTTTCCATATAATATGTCGCTCCGGCATCGAAAACAAACTGTGGGGTATTTGCTCCCTGATCGCGTCCGTCTACTACAAAACGGAAAGCAATAGGCAGGCCCCTGTCTACAGCCCCTTGAATGAGTTTGCCAATCTGCGAGTTTGGATCTCGCCAAGCATAAACCCCATCACTTGGATTCATCGCGGCCCAACTGGTACGGATATAACAAGCTGAAGCATAATCTCTTGCTTTCACATTCTTACCTAAGTTAGACACGTAAAACTCCGTGTCCCAATAAGACTCATTGGCTGTACGCGGTGCATACATGACCCAACCGTTCAATGGGTTGTGCAATACACTACTTCTATTGTATTTGGGCTTCACCAGCGTATTGTCGCCCTTTCCGGCTATCTCGCCCCCGGGATCACTATCTTTTGAGGAACAAGCAAAGGCGTTGAAGCATAACAACATCAATGCAAGCTTAACGAATGTCTTACGATTTAAATTTTTCATATTCAGTAATATTAATTTATCTATTCATAAATACTGCTGCATTTCTTTACGACACTTATTGCCAAAATCGATACAGCAGTATCTTCTGTGACCGTTTCTAACTACCGCTTTTCAGCAAGAATGGTCATATTCCGCAAATCAAGTACTAAGAAATTAGTGCCCGTCGGAATGGTATAATAAGAGTTCCGTTGCCCTCTTGAAAATCCTCCATGTAGATCGGCAAGTTTGCCTAATGTAAGCGACAGTTCTTGTCCTTCTGTATCAGATTTCGGTTCACAACTAAAGGCATAAGCCAGATTCTTGTCATTATCAGCTCCTCCATAAACGATGAATTTTGCTTTACCGGTCTTACCTCCCGTATATACTAATACTTGCGGATCAGCCAAACTTACCGTACATTCCATTTTAATTGGAGTTCCCCAACCGTTGATCGCACCATGTAGCCACAAATCTGTAATTTCAGTTGTGGTTTCTATACCATTGCTATTTTTCCAAACAACACTTTTGGGTTCGAGTGCCTTCTCTGGCGAATAAATCGTAGCTGTCTTATCTTTCATATTAACTACTACACGATATTTTCCTGCTTCCTCAATGTTCCATGAAACTGGTGTATCCCGCATAGTAACGGGCACGGCCTCTCCGTCTTTCAGTGTCCCATCCCCATCTGTTGGGCAGATATAGTTTGTTTCATCGTTAAAAGCTACCGGAATTTGCAATTCTCCTGGTTGTAGATCGAGTAAATAAGCATATTGATCTAAATTTTCAAGCGTTTGGCTCATTTCAGTCTCACTCATCCCTGGTACAGCTGATCCTGCTAAGAATACCTTGTCGGCATCAAAAACGACCGTTTTGATGGGTTGAACATTCACGGCAACCGTGCGCACTTCTGGCGCTTCGAAAGTCGGCCCTCCTTCCCATTGAGCAATTACCCGAAACTCTAGTGTGAAGGGCTTGTTAATCGGCACTCCCCACTTTTCGTTGGCCCAATTTTGCAACTGCTCCGATGTAAAGCTTCTATTTAATACCCCTTCATCTTCGTAGTTTAAAATAACTGTAGAAGAGCCGAAGTTGTTTCCCACAACATCTAGCTTGGTCGTGTATGATACTACATATTCATCCGAAAGGTGTCTTGCTTCTGTCCAGTTAAACGTTACTACATCATCGGTAAGATGGTCGGCATCCAAGGTAATATCTGTAGAGGAAGCTGTAAGTTCTAAGTTTTCTTGGACCTTTTCGATATCTTCAATCTCACTTTTGCAAGCATTTAGGCAAAAGGATAAGAACAGTACCGCTGCTATGTTCTGTATATATTTTAGTCTTTTCATCATGTTTTTCTTTATGATATCATATCATTGATTTTCAACCACGAATGATTTATTTACTATAGCCCGGATTTTGCGGGAACTCCGCTTCACGGTTAGCATCGATTATGGCCTGCGGAATGGGCCATAAAGCGTCATTCTCATCGACCTTATTTTTCAAGGCGTCATTATACGTCTTCACGCGATCCACTAGTTTATGGGTACGCACCAACGTAAACCTACGGCTTTCTTCGCCTACCAGTTCCCGGATACGCTCATCCAATAATACATCCATATTCATATCGCCAGCGCCTACTACAGCAGCCCCGGCCCTTTTCCGAACCTCGTTAATGGCATCGGCAGCTTTTGAAGGATTATTCTGCCCTAGATAAGCTTCGGCCAATAAAAGGTAGGTTTCAGCCAAGCGAAACTTCATCCGGTCTTTATAACTCCCGGTAAGGCTGAGGTTTTCCGCCCGCCCATAGAAAAACTTGGTTACTGCAGGAAACAGCGTCTTGGTGGAGAACCATGTCTGCTCGGTTATATTCGCTTTTTTTCCATATAATGATGCATCATTAGCATTGTTATAATACCAATTTCTTTTGATGTTATAATTGGAATTTCTTATATCTGTTGCATCAAAAATACCCGCTACGTCGCCTGTAGCGTTCGTGCCTTTTGTACCAACCCACCATTTCATCGGAACAATTTGCGCGAGGCCCCGACCACCCAAAGTATCGGCCAACACAAAGCCTGAAACATCCTGATACTTGGGGTTCCATGCCCTTCGTGTCCAATCGTCAGAATTCGTCCCTCCTCCAATGGTATTAAATTCAAATTGTAACACCCAGATGCTTTCTCTATTACCACTGGTAGACCTATTCTGGTTATTCTCTAAAAACAGGTCACTATAAACATCCCCTGGTTTATCCTTATTCACACCAAAGCGTGTCTTCATCAGCTCAAAATAGCCACTGTTTATAACCGCCAAAGCAGATGTTGCTGCTTGCTCGTATTCCCCTTGCATTAAATACATCTCGCTCAGCAAATGATACGCCGCCCATTTTGTTAATTTCCCATCCTTTACCTGGTCTGGATTTTCTGGTAAATGTTCAGCAGCAAACTTCAGATCGTCTATAATATGTCCTACCACTTCCTCTTTCGCAGTACGGGTGAAATTAAGCTGGAAATCATATAAGATTGTCTCCACATAAGGTACATCGCCATATAAGTATACGAGCGTCCTATACGCATATGCCCGGAAAAAACGTGCTTCCGCTTGAAAGCGCTCTTTATCTGTTGGAGAATCCCAATTGGTATTTTCTTCTGAATAGATCAATATTTCATTGGCTGAGGCAATCAGGCTATATGCCCAATTCCAAAAAGTTCCCACGAACCTTTCTTCTGAAGTTAATGTCAGATTAGCAAACGCGGTAAGCGAGGCATCACTATTGATTACATCGACAATATCGGTAGCGGCTTGCAAAGCCTCGTACGGACAAGCGCCGTTATGAATATAAGCACCATTCTCACCATAGGTATTATATTCTGACCGTGTAAGTGCATAAAGTCCTGCTGTACCCACTTCAAACCCATAGGTACTAGTGAATGTATTAGTCGGCGCCAATTCTGATTTCAAATCCTCTTCTAAATAATCCTTACAACTTGTAGTACAAACTATCGATGTAATTAATAAGCCTATTTTTATACTATGTATAATCTTCATTTCCTTGCGATTTAAAAAGTTAAGTTTAAGCCCAGCATATACGAACGCATTGTTGGATAGGATGCCATCCAGGTATTGTCATAGTTAAGTACCTGTCTGATGTTCGAGAAAGTATGTGGATTGTTCACACTCAGATTTACATCGATCGCACTTAAACCCACTTTTTGGGCAATTTTCCTACCTATGGTATAACCTACGGTAATATTCTTTATTTGTACATACGAAACCTTTTTGTAATAACCGTGTCCAAATCCGTTGGTATAACCCGGAGAAACAATCGTAGCATCTGGATTCTCAGGGGTCCAATAGTTTGCATTATGCACATAATTGGTTATACCAAATGTCCATGATCCCATATTGGCCATATTATCATCGCGCCAAACGCCAAATACACCATTTACCAATGCTGAAAAGTAGAAGTTTTTATAGCTTATCCTATTGCCCAATGAGGCCACATAACTAGGCATTTTCGAGCCGATGATTTTTTTATCATTCGCATCGATGTATCCGTTCCCATCCACATCCTCTAATTTAGCAGATCCCGGGGCTGCACCAGTTTGAATTTCTGTTTCATTACCATCGCTTCCCGTGGTAAAATATTCATCTCCCTGCTGCCAGAGGCCCACCATATTGTAGTCATAAAAAACCCGCAACGGTTTCCCTATAAACCATTTATTGGCCACATCGTCCATCTTATCGCCACGCAAATCAACGATTTGATCACGGTTCAATGAAAAGTTGACATTAGACGTCCACCGGAAATCTTTATGATCTATATTCACCGAATTCAAGGCAATTTCAATCCCCTTGTTACGCGTCTGACCAATATTATCCCAGATCCTGCTGTAACCATTCATGATCGGTACCGTACGGGTAATCAACAAGTCGTGTGTATTGGAAACATAGATGTTGACCTCTCCCCCAAAGCGGCTGTTAAATAATTGGAAATCTAAACCAAGATTTGCGGTATAGGTCGTTTCCCATTTCAGGTTCGGATTTCCGATACCGTCTCCCGCTAAATAAGCAGTATTAACGGCAGCACCCCCATCACCCCAAATGTATTTCACATTTGAATGCAAGCGATCCAACGTTCTATAGGCAGATATGGCCTGATTTCCGTTGGCTCCGTACGAGGCCCGAACTTTTAACATATTTACCCACTGGATGTTATCTTTGATAAAGTTTTCTTCACCAATTTGCCAAGCAAGTGCTGCGGAAGGGAAAAAAGCATACTTATTGTTCTGCCCAAAAACTGAAGAGCCATCTGTCCGACCGGTCAACGTCGCTAAATATTTGCCCTTGTAGGCATAATTTAACCGAAACATATACGATAACATAGCTGTTTCAGATAAACCTGACGAAATGGTTTGGTTCCTTTCCGCGGCATCCATCATATAATAACTGGTGTTATCTGTAACAAATCCAGCAGCACTTTGGGCGCTTGATATGCTTTTGGTCTTCTGCATACTGAACAATCCCGTTGCATCCAAACGATGATCACCCATTTCTCGCTCATACTTTAGTATATTTTCCCAAGTGTAACTGGTATAGTGGCCATTACTAATGCTTGCGCTCCCTCCTACCAATCCAGCTTGTTCTCTACCCACAAAGGTATCCCGACCATAATATGTTCCTGTAAAGCTGCTGCGGTAATTGTAGCCATAATTAGATCGGAAGGATAACCCTTCAAGAGGCAACAATATATTGGCATAGGCATTCAACAGAAAATTCCGGTTGGTTCTATCTTGATCGGCATTAACATTGAGCATTGGGTTAGTGATGAGCGAATATTCCATAGGTTCGGCTACATAATAGCCCGCCTCGTCTTTATATTTTCCATAGGGGCTCTGTTTAATGGCATGTTCAATATTTGGGGTCACACCTCCATCATTTCGTTGTGCAAACTGTGTCGATATTCCGGTAGTTAACCATTTATTGAAGGTCTGATCAATGTTTACGGAAATATTAGTTCGCTTCAGCTTAGAATTATAGACCACCCCCTCTTGCCCCAGAGAAGAAACCGCAGCCATATATTTGGTATTATCGGTCCCCCCAGAAATGCTCGCCTGATGATCCATCGTAAATCCGGTTTGAAAAATAATATCTTGCCAATCGTGCGTAATACCGTTGATATAATTTTCCCGTTCTGTCAAACTGATGATATTTCCCGCAACCGGATCAAGCAAATCGCCTGTATATCCTTCCTTTAAACGGCCGATATCTTGCTGTAACCGGATATACTCATTCGGCCCCATGACCTCGATACGTTGCATCGGCTCAGCAAAACCAAAATTACCTTTATACGCTACCTGCGGTTTTCCCACTTTCCCTCTTTTGGTTTGAATAAGAATCACGCCGTTAGATCCTCTCGAGCCATAAATGGCTACCGCCGAAGCATCTTTGAGTACCGTCAGGTTATCAATGATGTTCGGATCCAAATCGGCCAAAGCGCCACTATATGGGATACCGTCTAATACAATTAGCGGACTATTATTAGCAGATAATGAATTTTCTCCTCTTATCAAAAGCGATTGCTCCTGTCCGGGAGCGGCATTGGTTGTGGTAATATTGAATCCGGCCACTTGACCCACTAAGCGATCCATTAAATTCGGAGTAGAAACCATCTTCAATTCCTCTTTTCCCACTACTGCAACGCCTCCGGTTAAGTCTTTTTTCTTTTGGGTTCCATATCCTACTACCACCACTTCGTCCAATGTATTATCTCCAGTCATGGTGATGTTCATCACACCTGAAGGATCTACCTGAACTTCTTGTTGCCTATAGCCAACATACGAGAAAACCAAGATTGATGATGCGGCGGCTTGTAATCTGTAGTTACCTTCAGTGTCGGTTACCGTTCCTGTATTTCCGTCTTTTATGCGGACGGATACTCCTGTCAAGGATTCGCCTTTTTCGTCTATAACTTTTCCTGTTATGTTAATAAGGTGTTGCTGCGAAAAAATGGGAGTCGATGCCAGTAAAAGCAAAACGACAACCATGACGCAGCCCTTCAACTTGCTGTGAATTTCTTTTGTCATGTAAAATTTAGATTTTGATTAGGGGTTAACGTTAAAACATTCGTTTCTTAATCTTCATATGCATATCGGTTAGCGAAGATTATAATTCCGCTCAATTTGGATAATTTCTCCTATAGGCATTTGGATTTAATAGTTAAACTTTCTTTTACTACACGTGTCATGTTGCTAGGTAATTTTTGGTAGCGTTACAGGCTTGCAAAAGTAAGCGAACGGAAAAATTTGATGGTATTGATTTGTACAGAAATGGTTCTATTTTGTACAATATGCCTTTATATAGGGTTTTAGGCAGAAAAAAGAGACACTATCCCTTTTTTCTAAATTCGGTAGGCGTCAGCCCAAATTGTTTTTTAAAACAAATACTGAAATATTTAGGATTGTTAAATCCAATGGAATAAGAAATTTCAGATACCGTTAAATTCGATTGCTCCAACAACTGTGCTCCACGTTTAAGTCGGATATCCATAATGAATTCCTTTATAGACATTCCGAGGATATCGTTTATTTTTTGATATAAGAGGGTGCGCCCAATTCCCATATCGGATACGAACGATTCCACATTATAATCCATGTTGTTCATATTGTTCTCAATATGTTCCATGGCCCTTTTTAATAAATCTTCGTCTGTAGAAGATATCGTAACCTTAGCCGGTTCCGCAATATATTTTTTGCTATATGATGCTTTTAGCTCATTTTGATTTTTTATAAGATTATCTACTTGCTTGAGCAGATAATCCATATCAAAAGGTTTATCTATAAATACATTAGCACCACTTTCTAAGGCTTTAATTTTGTTTTCCGTGTTCTTACCCAATGCAGACAATACAACGATCGGAATATGGCTCGTTTTAATATTTGAACGCAATTTCCGGCAAACGTCAAAGCCATCCGCTTCGGGCATCATTAAATCTGTAATAACCATTTGAGGGAAAATCTTTTCCGTTTTAGCAATACCTTCATGTCCGTTGACACTGGTATATACATTATAGTGTTCCGATAGCCGCTTCTCCATATAACCTCTCAAACTAGCGTCATCTTCAATGACGACGATACTATAGGCTTTCCGTTTTTGTTTTTCGCGTAAATTTATTTCTTCCGATTCGGCCAAAATATTGCTTATTTCCGAAATAGTATAATCATATGAAGCGCTCTTATTATCTGTTTTTACAACATCTAGCGTAAAGGGCAATACCACGGTGAAGGTAACCTTTGAATTGCCGGTGTGTAAAGAAACTTTTCCCTCCAGGTAACTAACCAGCTCTTTGACAATCGCCAACCCTAACCCAGTACTATTTTCAAAAGCAAGTTTCCCTGACGCTAGGCGGTTAAAAGATTCGAATATTGCTTCTTTCTTATCATCGGGAATTTCTGCTCCGGTATTACTTATAGCAACTGATATATACGTGCTATGAATCTTTGTTGATAATCCGAGGGCAGCCAATTCTTCTTGGCCTGTCTTCTTAATTTTAACCCCTACAAATCCATTTTCGTTCGTGTATTTGATAGCATTCGAGAATAAATTAGTAAAAATCTTCTCGATAACATCGTAGTCAAATTTCGTATAAAAGGTCTCTAACTCTGTATTTATATCTGTTTCGATTCCCTTTTTGTTCGCATAGAGATCAAATAGCGAAAAAATATCTCCAATATATTGAATGAGGTCTCCCAGTTGTTGGTTCACAGTGATTTTTTGACTTTCTATCTCTCTAAATTGAAGTAACTGGCTAATCATTCGTTGAATGCGATTGACACTCTTTTCTATTATGTGTACGTATGTAAGTGCATCCGACGGTTTGTTTTCAGGTAAAATCTCCTTCAGTTGCTTCAACGGATCGACAACTAAGGTAAGCGGTGTTTTTAAATCATGTGAAATGTTGGTAAAAAAATTAATCCGTGCTTGTGTAAGCTCTTTCATATTTTGCTCTTTGAGCTGTTCCATTTCGAGCCGATGTTCAAAGATCTTTTTATTGGTAAAATATCTCCATATAAAATATACAATAAATAGAAATACGATGAAATAGAAAATATAGGCCCAAGTTGATAAAAATGGAGATGGTGCTATTTCAAAATATAGGCTAGAAATATCATCCCCCCATAAACCATCATTATTTGCCGCTTTTATTTCGAATCTATACTTCCCTGACGGCAAGTTGAAAAACTGCACTGATTTCTGCCCTTGCGGTAAGAAGTACCATTTATCCGAAAGGCCAAGCATTCTGTAAGCATACTGATTCTTTTCAGCTTGTAAATAACTATTTGTCGAAACGCGTATTTCAATGTTAGACTGTTTGTAAGAAAGTACAATTTTATTTTTATTGCTTGTTGAAGAAGACCAAGTAGATATGTCTTCTTTTAATGGCGAATTTTTAACCCCCGGAATGATCCTTTTGTTATTAATCAATAAATCAGTAAAGAATACTTTTGGTTTTTGATTGTTCTGCTTTATTTTACTGGGCGTAAACATAATGAAACCATTCGTTCCACCAAATAACATTTCACCTTTTGAAGTTTTAAAACAAGATCGTACATAAAATGTTCCGCAAAGCTTTGAAATGTCCATTGGAAATTTTCCAATCCTTTTCTTCTCATTATCGTAATAGTACAATCCATCATTGGTGCTGAACCACATGTCTCTCGAGCCAGTGTCTTCCAATATACCGAAAACCGTCTTTCCCAATAAGCCTTCTTTTTCTCCAAAATTGGTATAGTGCCCATCTTTACTCAAGCGGTTAACGCCGCCGCCGCGTGTTCCAAACCAAATATCCGAATCGGAAGTTACACAATATGAGCAGAGATTATTTACAGCAAAAGGCGCTTGGGCAATGTAATAATGTTTTATGATACGTTTGGTACGTACATTCACGATGTATAAACCCGTACGCGTTACCAGCCATAAATTATCACCTTTACCACGGAACAGCGTTTCAATATGCATGCTAACGGCATTTCCTGTAGAATCAAATAGTGAAACATTGGATATAGCTCCACTCCTCTTATCCTTATACATCAATTCGATATCTGGATTTGTCATCCAAATACCGGAATCACTTTCCATGGCAAAATCATAAACACTCATTTGCTGTGAAGTTGCCGGATAATACATTTGCAAATCAATAAATCGTCGCTGCTTTTTATCAAATTGCGCTATTCCACCATTGAAAAGAGATATCTGTAGTGGGTCACTCCCTTTTCCATAGTGTAGTCTCTTAATCATATTAGACATTATTCCGGTTTTATTTTCTTGCGTGTAATAAGAGAACTGATCGGTTTTTCTATCCCAATAATTCAAACCTCCCCCTTCAGTCCCTATCCACAAATTACCTGCATCATCTTCTTCAAAGCAACTAACAATGGGGTGGTTTAGACCTCCTGAAGTGGGGTTAAAATAGTTTATATCGTTATCGAAAAAAGTCATATAAGCTAATTTCCCACCATATGTGCCTATCCATACACCTCCGTCCGGATCGGAATAAATAGACCATACCGAATTATTGGGCAGTGAGTATGCATAGTGGAGATTAGAGCGAAGCAATTGGATTTCTTTTGTAAGAGGGTCTAAGAAAAATAGACCCGATTGCGTAGCTATCCATATCATGTTTGAAGCGTCTAGATAAAGGCCTTTGGTGCTGGTAGATTTTCCTGCATCAAGAGAGAGGGGATAGTGCTGTATTATTTTTCCATTATGATCGCATTCGTAGAGTCCATTGATTTGTGTGAGGATGTATGCTGTGCCATTATATTCTATCACATCTCTTATGACATAAGAGGAATTTCCCAGATCAACAAACAAGCGGTATTGTTTGGTTTCCCTGTTTAACTCATACAATTTCCCTTCAGATGCAATATAGACATGTTTTTGGGTGTGTATTAATGTAGATATGAAGCCATTTGATACCAGCGGATAACTAGTTATCACAGATGGATGGTCTGCTTGAAAAGATTGTACTTTATTATTTCTTATCATCCAAATGGCACCGTCATCTGCTGCGAAAATTGTTCCTATATTTCCTTCTAAAATCAGTTCAAATGTTTGTGTTTGGTAATGGAAACGCAATAATCCGTGATTTGTAGCAACATACAGTCTTTTAAACTTGTCTGTAATTACTTGTCCGTACGTCCAATACGCGCTGGGCAGATGGCTCGTAACGAGATCATTCATCTGTATAAATGAATTTCCATTATACATAAACAATGCATCGTATCCGCTAAACCATATTCTGCCTATGCTATCCTTGGCAATGCTGTGAATACCACCGTAATAAGAAGTTTCCGGCATGGTATGAAAACGATAATCTGATATATTGAACGCAAGACATGGCCAATGAAGGAAGAAGAAGAATAAAACTGCAAAAATAAATCTCATGGGCCAAACTTAAGGCTTTGATTGGTCGGGATGACAGGATTCGAACCTGCGGCCTCTTCGTCCCGAACGAAGCGCGCTACCGAGCTGCGCTACATCCCGAAAATATAGGTAACAAACTTAGATAAAATGTTTTTATATGCAAATTGAAATTCGTAAACCGTTGTACGTTTTATGTACACATTTCAAAAATAAGATCCCTATAAATACTAGAAATCAGGGATTGTTTCGTATAAATCGTCGGCGTACCTTTAAAACCACTCACATATACCACTCTTATGGATAACAAAATCATCTTTCCCGCTGAGGTTGTATCATTTACGGCCGAGTACCATTTTAATCAGCATAATAACAGAAGTAAGATTATTTACATCCTTACCATAAGTTGTTTAGTTTTAAGCTTTATTGCCCTATCTTTCATTAAGGTACATGTGAGCGTTCAAGGACGTGGTCTTTTAACGCCCGCTAACGAACGTAACATCATCAAAGCACCCATTTCTGGCCGGATCGATATGCTCTATTTTAAACTAAATCAACCCATTCAGGTAGGTGATATTCTACTAACTATCTGCACAGATGTAATCGACGGACAATCCGAATATCTTGCTAAAAAGGAAACCGATATTCGACTACGAATACATGACTTGACACGACTTGTACAGCAGAAAAATGGTACAAAAACTTCCCTATCCTTAAAAACACCTGTTTATCAACAAGAACAGAATCTTTATTTACAGCAGTTAACCGAAGCCGATTTGCAACTTGAAAACGCCACCATTGCATTCAACCGTAACAAAAAACTGTATGATAAGCGCGTGCTTTCAGAGGCCGAATTTGAAAAATTCAACTATGAGCAACGTGCCGCCAATAATAAGAAGAACCTCATTCAAAAACAACAAATTAGTCAATGGGAAAATACCTTGGTCAACTTACGAACCGAACTCGCCGATATTATTTCCCAACAAAATAAAATCAGTAAGGAAAAAGAATTCTATACCATCAAAGCCCCGATCAATGGTTCTATTCTACAATATAATGGCCTGATGCCAGGCAACTTTGTCGCTTTAGGTGAAACCATCGCAGAAATCTCGCCCGACTCCGGCCTGATCGCTACGGTTCAAATATCACCGAAAGATATCGGTTTAATTCGCCAAGGGCAATCTGTCCGTTTTCAAATAGATGCATTTAACTACAACGAGTGGGGTGTGGTCCATGGAGAAGTTTATGATATTTCCAAAGATGTCTATATAGACGATAATCAGTCACCATATTTTCTAGTGAAGTGTTCTCTAAACGAAAAATCGTTACAATTAAAAAACGGTTATATAGGCACACTGAAAAAAGGTTTGAGCTTTCAAGCACGGTTTCAGGTTGCCAAAAGGACTTTATTCCAATTGCTCTATGATCAAGTAGATGATTGGCTCGATCCACACAGAAATCAACCAACATAGTATAAGACGAAAAAACATGGCAAAAATAAAAGTAAAACAGCATGATATAACAGACTGTGGGGCAGCTTGCCTGGTATCAATAAGCGCATTCTATCAGTTACAAATGCCTATAGCCAAAATACGGTCGCTAGCGGGTACTGACAAAAAGGGAACGAATGTACTCGGTTTGATCACCGCTGCTCAAAACTTAAACTTTACTGCCAAAGGTGTAAAAGGCACGATCGATCATTTAACTGGAATACCGCTACCGGCAATCGCCCATATGGTATATAAGAACGGTTTACAGCATTATGTGGTTATATATAGAGTAAGTAAACATGATGTAAAAATAATGGATCCTGCTGATGGTAAATTACATCGCATTCCACTCGAAGAGTTTAAGGCAACGTGGACTGGAGTCTTAATCTTGTTAGCCCCAAATGAAACGTTTAAACCCGGTCAGGAAAAGATATCAATATTCAGTCGGTTTGCTTTCTTATTGCAACCACATCGATCGGTATTTATACAAATATTATTTGGCTCAATGGTATATACCATTTTAGGACTATCGACAGCCATTTTCGTACAGAAACTAATCGATCAAGTCCTGCCTAATGGCAATCAAAATTTACTGAATCTGATGGGGATTATCATGATTGTCATTCTTGTATTACAATTCTTTATTAATCATAGCAAAACAATTTTTACACTCCAAACAGGCCAGCAAATCGATGCCCGATTGATATTGGGCTATTACAAGCACCTATTAAAATTGCCTCAACAATTTTTTGACCAGATGCGTGTAGGTGAAATCATTTCCCGTATTAATGATGCTGTCAAGATTCGCACATTCATCAATGATGTATTGGTTAACATCGTAGTGAATTTGTTTATCCTGTTTTTTTCTTTCGCATTGATGTTTACCTATTATTGGAAATTAGCACTCGTCATGGCCTTGATTATACCTATTTACAGTTTGGTTTACCTCGTGTCCAACAAACTCAACAAAAAAACGCAACGCACTTTGATGGAACGGTCGGCCAACCTAGAAACGCAATTGGTCGAATCGATCCACGCGATTGGCACGATTAAACGATTCGGACTAGAGTCTTTTGCCAACGTCAAAACGGAGAACCGTTTTATTCATTTGTTGCAAAGTGTTTATTCTTCCGGTATCAATATGTTATGGATAAGCAACAGTAATAATTTTATTTCCGGCCTGTTCACCGTTATTATATTATGGACAGGAGCCAGCTTTGTGCTGAGTGGAGCAATCAGCTCAGGTGAGCTTCTATCCTTTTACGCCTTGATAGGCTATTTTACTGGTCCTGTTAAATCACTCATTGACATGAATCGAAATGCACAAGACGCCTTGATTGCCGCCGATCGACTTTTTGAGATTATGGACTTGAATCAGGAAGGAAACCAAGATAGAATCGTATTAGAAAAAAATCAGGTCGGTCATATTCAATTCAAAGATGTTTCATTCCGATACGGTTCGCGTACGCAAGTTTTTGAGCAGCTCAACCTCACCATAGAAAAAGCAAAAGTAACCGCTATCGTTGGTGAGAGCGGTTCGGGAAAAACAACACTTCTATCGCTCCTACAACATATTTATCCCATTCAATCCGGAAATATTCTTATTGGGGCTTTGGACATCAAATATATTTCTCTGGAAAGCCTGCGTCAAATAGTATCCGTTGTTCCGCAACAAATTGATCTATTTGCTGGTCATATCATAGATAATATTGCTGTAGGCGATTTCTCTCCCAATATGAGCAGAATCATTGAAATATGCGAGATGTTAGGCATCATGCCTTTTATAGAAAAACTTCCAAACGGCTTTCATACTTACATTGGTGAGAATGGCACCTCTCTTTCTGGTGGACAGCGACAACGTTTAGCCATTGCACGTGCCCTGTATCGCGACCCCGAAATACTAGTTCTGGATGAAGCTACATCATCACTCGATTCTGCTTCTGAAAACCATGTTCAAAAAGCCCTGCACCTCTTTCAATCTACAGGTAAAACGGCCATTGTCATAGCACACCGATTAAGCACCATAGCCCAGGCAGATAAAATAATCGTGATGAAAGAAGGAAAAGTAATTGAAGAGGGCACACATGCAGAACTTCTTAAGAAAAAGGAGCATTATTATCAAATGTGGGCATCTCAGTCGCCTTTATTAACGGATATGCAAAAGACAAAAAATGGAAGTGCCCTAAAAAGCACTTCCAGCATTTAACCAACTTGAATGATCTTAATTTTCATTCGGCATCCTCGGGTGTTACAGCCATCCGTATCTCAACGTTTCCACCCAAAGCCAAAATCGGACACGCCTGAGCAATATCAATGGCTTCCTCATAATTAGCCACACGAATGAAAACCATGCCACCAATAGATTCCTTAATTTCAGCATACGGTCCATCGGTGACAACCTTTCCCGATCGCACTACTTTTCCTTTGGCATCCCAACGTTGCAACGGTCGCGAAAGCTTATTTTGCGCAGCAATGTCGCCCAGCCAATTTTGCCATTGCTGAATAGATTGTTGCAATTGCTCGGGTGAAGGCTGGTTTGCTTTATTAGCAAAATCTCTCCGAAAAATTAATAAGAACTCGTTCATTTTTTCTGTTTTAATGAATGAAACAAACGCCTACCCAAATTGGCCTACGCGGTAATCGCCGGGAATGGTTTGGAAAGCAATATTGAATCGATTCCAGGTATTGATAGTAGAAACAGCCAATGTTAAATCCACCAGCTCTTCTTCAGAGAAATGAGCCAAAGCTTGTTGATACACTTCATCGGGTACATGACAAGCGTTTACAGCTTCTGCCCATGCAAATGCTGCTCGCTCACGTTCTGTATAATAAGGCGTTTCACGCCAAGCGCTCAATCCATATAATCGCTGCTCCGTCTCGCCCATTGCACGCAAATCTTTAGAGTGCATATCTAAACAATAAGCACAACCATTTATTTGTGAAATTCTAAAATTCACCAACTCCAATAACTGCTTACCAATGGTTGATTTTTTCAAATAAGCCCCTAATCCGAAAACGGCTTTTAATGCATTTTGCCCTTTTGCTTGGAAATTCAATCTTTGTTCCATGATATTAATTTTTAAGTATTAAAACCTAATGACAAACGGATTTACCAAAATGGACAAATTTTTTTATTTTTTTTTCAAATTATTAAAAACAGCTGAATTCCATTGGTTAATGCCCTTGTAATAAGTGATAAAAATGTAACTTTATAAAAAACTAATCATGATGTTGAAACAGATTATTGGTATCATATGCGTTTTTGCCTTATACATTCCAAACCTAATTGCCAAGCAGGAATATCCAAGCCATATTACAGTCGCCCAAGACGGAAGTGGAGACTATAGAACCATCCAGGCTGCCGTTAATTCGGTACGCGACTTAGGAGAAAAGCAAATCACTATTCATATTAAAAAAGGCATTTACCACGAAAAATTGATTATTCCTTCTTGGAAAACCAATATTTCGCTCATTGGCGAGCATCCAGCATCTACCATTATTACAGGCAATGATTATTCGGGTAAACCTATAATAAAAGGGCCTGATAATTTGGGTCTAGAAAAATATTCAACATTTACGTCCTATACCTTACTGATCCAGGCAGATGGCATTATATTGGAAAATCTAACCATTCAAAACACCGCTGGCAGGGTTGGTCAAGCCGTTGCCCTACATGTTGAAGGAGATCGTACTGAAGTTCGAAATTGTTATATTTTAGGTAACCAAGATACCCTGTATACGGCTACTGCCCAAAGCAGGCAATATTATATAAACTGTTTCATTGAAGGAACAACAGACTTTATTTTCGGAGAAGCCACTTGTGTGTTTCAGAATTGCACCATTAAAAGTCTAGCCGACTCATATATTACAGCTGCCTCTCATAGAAAACAGCAAGCTTTTGGTTACGTTTTCTTCAATTGTAAACTTATTGCTGATCACTCTATACATAAAGTATATTTAGGCCGACCGTGGAGACCATATGCAAAAACCGTTTTCATTCATTGCAATTTAGGCAACCACGTTATCCCAGAGGGTTGGCACCCTTGGCCGGGTGATAAAATGTTTCCTAATAAAGAAAAAACGGCATATTATGCCGAATACCAGAATACTGGTAAAGGATCTGACGTAGCTCATCGGGTTGCTTGGTCTAAACAACTAACAAAAAAGGAAATGCAGACATATACTTTAAAGCACATTTTTTCAGGAACCGATTCGTGGGTTCCTGTTTTGCACCAATAATATTGTACCTAAACCCATACAACAATAGCTATCCGAATAACCTATTCTTCTAAATCTGTGCATGAATATTTACTCATGCATGGGTAATCTGTTTACCGACCAACTTCGGCTGTTTACCGATTTTATAGCGATGATCACCTATTTATTATAGGTGCTTATGCATATCAGACCTACTTTTGAATCAGAATCAAACAATTAAATATTTCAATATTGTAAAACATTATAAAAATCAAAATCATGAAAACAATCATCACCTCCATCTTAACAGCAGTTGTACTTTTCTTTAACAGCAACCCATCAAAAGCAGAAACAAACTTACGTTTAAGCGCTGCTGCGGGTCATACCATGTCTCAGTACATCAACGCAGTTACCAAAGGGCAGGTAGATCATGTATCGAATATCTTCGACAACACTTTTGTTCAAAATATAACCAGTCAAGGCAAAGTATCAAAATTCACCAAAAAGCAGGTTGTAGACTTTTTAAAAGCTAATGAAAACATTGAACAACAAAAATGTGCCGCTTCATACCGTGTAGTAGAAGCTAGTGGAAATTTAGCCATCGCCCGAGTGGAACTCAAGTATCCCGATTTCACCAAGGTTGATTATGTAACGCTTTGTCGCGACGGATTGAATTGGAAAGTAAATCAGATAACTACGGTATATCCTTAACTAGCTTTTTCAAACATAATTTTCATTATCTTAAAGAAAACTGCCCGTACGGGCAGTTTTTTATTTACAAAGGATGCTGCGCAAAAATGCCTTTTAGTGCGCCTCCTAGGTTATTTGCCCATCGATAATATCCCATATCCGAAGGATGCGTGCCATCCGTTGAAGTCTCATGATCAGTACCTGTAAGCTCCAAACCATGTACAAAATAAACGTTCGTGAATTTTTCTTGGGCTTCTTTCATCATTTCTTCTGCCGCTGCTTTCTTTTTCTTTTCCCGATCTCTATTAGCCAAATTAAAATTGGTAGACTCTCTATAAATGGTTTGTACAAAAATAAGTGGAGTCTCGGGTTGTTTTTCTCTTATTTTCTTAATAAAAGGAATCAATCGCTCCCGAATCATTTTATCATCCGGATTTGAAAATACGTCAAACACAAAAGCATCTACCTTCACATCCGCAAGATAGGAAGCAAAATAGGGTTGCATTTTCGCATTACCACTAAATCCTAAATTGCAAATATGAATATTCATATTACGCGATAATTGAGCAGGGTAAGTCATCCCCGGACGATTAGCACAGATCCCTTGTGTAAAACTGGAACCAAATACTGCTATTTTATGTGAGAACGGATTAGGCATGGAGACTAAATGAGCAGCTTGATCAACACCAACTTGCAAGGACTCCAATTCACTATATAAGGGCAAATAAAGCAAGCATTCTTTGTCTTCTTTATCCATATGACTGATTAATGTAAACGTTTCTTTGTTTTCTCCCGGGACAGTTGAATTGGCATACATCCATTTTCCATCTTTTTTTATATACAGATCAAAACCTGCACTGGCTATTTGGGTCATGTTATAACGGACCGGATGGTACTTATAGCGGACAGCCAAATCAATACGTGACGAATTGGTGCGAAAAACCAATGCTAAACCCGCCGGGCAACGTGCTTGCTGATTTTCGCCTTTTGATAAACCTTTATACTGCACCGTGTCCAAACGATGATAAGGAAATGGTGTTTGTTTTGCCTTTCCAATAAGGGTTAACGTAGTGGCATCTGTAAATTTAATAGACTCCGACGATTGCGCTATAGCAAACAAAGTAAAAAAAAATAGGCAAGCGGTTAAAAATAGAGATCGTTTCATAAAGTTTATATTGTTTATATGGTTCATAAAGTTAACAAACATCCGATTATTATCAATCTATCATGCTCACTTCTTTTATCGCTTCATTTCATTCTACAATCCAGTTTGTGGCAGGATAAGATACGAAAGGCTACACTATGTGCTCTTAGATGTTTTCGATGCTCGCTCAAGTAAACTTAGCTCGTTTAAAAAAATAAAGCCCTTGCTAGGCAAGAGCTTTCGTATGTCGGGATGGCCGGATTTGAACCGACGACCTCCAGCACCCCATGCTGGCGCGATACCGGGCTACGCTACATCCCGAAAAGCTTTGGGAGCACAAATTTAGGTAATATTTAAATATTCTACAACTGTAATAACCACTAAAAGTGGTGTTGCCCTTTTTACGGATAAAGATTTTTTCAATCCATTAGGTAGCAAAAATTGAAGTAACGTTGATACCAATTTATCAGTTAAAATACTTTAAACTAACGTTCAATAAATAGTATATTGAGTATCATTATTAATTTATTTCAACCGCTATTATAAAAAAGTAACATGTATGGCTAACGAAATGAGCATGGTTTCTATTTTTCAAAGATGTATCTTTGAAAAAATTATCACATGCCATCAACAACAATCAATTTCTATACAGAAGAAATCACCTATACATTAAAAAAGAAAATGGCTATCCGAAAATGGGTAAAGGAAACAATCTTTTCAGAAGGTTTTAAGCCAGGTATTATCAGTTTCATTTTATGTAGTGATGATTATCTTCATCAAATTAATTTAACATACCTTGACCACAACACCCTGACAGATATTATCACATTCGACAATAGCCAGGAAGCAAATCAAATTGAAGGAGATATTTTCATTAGTGTAGAAAGAACAACAGAAAATGCACAAAAATTCAACGTATCATCCGAGGATGAATTGCATCGTGTAATGATTCACGGTATACTTCATCTTTGTGGATATCTGGATAAGAAACCTACAGATAAAAAGCGGATGACAGATAAAGAAAATGAATACCTCGCTAAAAGAAACTTTTAATAACAAAAAAGGCCGGTTATCCCGGCCCTCTTTCCGTTATAAAACTAAAAATTAATCCCTCGATCGAAACAATATACTGGCGTAATAAAGCAACGTAGCTAATGATGATAAAGCAGCAACTACGTAGGTCATAGCCGCCCACCACAATGCATTTTTTGCCCCATCATGTTCTTCCCTACTAGGCATGATGCCTTTATTCAATTCTAGCCAAGCTAAAGCCCGATTAGAGGCATCAAACTCTACAGGTAGTGTAATAAAACTAAAGAGTGTCACTAAGGCCAATGCTGCCACACCAATAGCCAGTACAATAATATTTCCACTAAAAGCTAAAATCACACCAATAAACAACGTCCACGTAGTTAATGTAGACGCTACATTAACAATAGGCACCATAGCAGAGCGGAATTGCAACCAATTATATGCTTTGGCATGCTGCACTGCATGCCCACATTCATGGGCTGCCACGGCCGCAGAAGCCACGCTTCTACCACTGTATACTTCCGGACTTAAATTTACGGTCTTATCAGCCGGATTATAATGGTCGGTCAATCGCCCTTCAACCGAAACTACCTGTACATCATAAATGTTGTGGTCGTGTAGCATTTTTTCAGCAATATCTCTACCCGACATGCCACTGCTTAGCGGTGTTTCTGAATGCTGCTTAAATTTGCTTTTAAAACGCCATTGAACAGCAAAACTGGCAATCGCAATCACAATTAACAACAAAAATTCTATTCCCATATTTTTTTCTTCATTTTAATAAATCATCAACAAACTGCATACCGAGTATCCTTGTTATAGCCACTCCCACAGCCTATAACAATTTTGCCATTAAAATAATACATTTCCAAGATAATTCTTAGAAATAGCCGTTAAAATACTGTCAATTTTACTAAATATCAGCAGTCTTTTACTGTTAATTTGTCAGTCTACTTCTAACCTATCCTACAGAATTCCTTGGCTTTTTATAGTGATTTATCTAAGTTTGTCCTATAATAACATGCCATGGAAAATATATTGATTGTCATTCTACTTCTTGTTCTTCTCTTTTTTCTCTATCGCTTAATCAAAAATAGCAACCAATCAACAGGCGATACTTATCAGCCAAACGATGGTCGGGATGCATTACTTATTCAGGTAGCAAAAGCCGAACAAAAGGCCGAAAGTTATCGTATTATGAATGATCGATTGGAAGAAGAGTTGAAATTAGAAAGAGAAAAAGCAGCAGCAGCAGAACGTACATTAGAAAGCATGAATGCCTACCTCGAATCACAAAGGGAAAAACTTGCCGAACAAAAAGACGAAATAGCAACCATAAAGAACCAATTTAGCAAAGAATTTGAATTGATAGCAAACAAAATTCTAGAAGAAAAAACTACCAAATTTACAGAAGCCAATCATAAAACCATTACACAATTATTAGATCCACTCAAACAAAATATCAAAAACTTTGAAGAAAAGGTAGAGAAAACCTATAATCACGAAGCTGCCGAACGCAATGTATTGAAAGGAGTTGTTACCCAGTTAATGGAACAAAGCAAACTCATCAAGGATGAGGCTATAAATTTAACACGCGCATTGAAAGGTGATCAAAAGAAACAAGGTAATTGGGGCGAAGTAGTGTTGGAACGTGTACTAGAACGATCAGGCTTAATAAAAGATAGCGAATACCGTTTACAAGCCAGTTTTCAAACAACAGAGGGCAAACGACTGCAACCGGATGTGATCATTCTTTTACCTGAAGAAAAACACTTGGTAATCGATGCTAAAGTTTCTTTAGTGGCCTACGAACGCTGGATCAATACGGAAGATGAGCAGGAAAAAGAAATTTTTGCTAAACAACATATCCAATCCATCAAAAATCACGTTACTGATCTTTCTAGAAAAAATTATCAAGATTTATATCACATCACATCTCCCGATTTTGTCTTGCTTTTTATGCCCATAGAATCTGCGTTCAGCATGTCTGTGGCGCATGATGCTGAATTATTCAGCGAAGCTTGGGATAAGCGTGTAGTTATCGTAAGTCCATCTACCCTGTTAGCTACTTTACGTACCATTGCGAGTATCTGGAAGCAAGAACGTCAAACACGTAACGTATTGGAAATCGCTCGCGAAGCAGGAGCCCTTTATGACAAATTTGTCGGCTTCATGGAAGATATGGATAAACTGGATAAACAAATTACGCTATTGGCTAGAACCCATGAAGATGCACGTAAAAAGTTAGAAACAGGGAAAGGGAGTGTCATCTCCAAAGTAGAAAAACTTAAAAAACTAGGTGCAAAAGCCAATAAACAAATCGATATACAACTATTCGATGAAGAAGAATTTACAGAAAATTAATCCGTTTCACGTGAAACGACCTATTAGAAAACATATTTTTAAGTGATACGTTTTAAGTATGTATCTTACTAAGATATCTAAATTATTATATACCTCTCAAATCTAATATCTAATTAAAAGCATTCCAGCCTTGAGCCGTGATGGGATGAAGCTGCTCACTCTTTGAAATCAAATGGCATCCAGCCTTTTCTTCTGTTATATAACCAATCACAGTAATCAATGGATTATTTTTAATTTTATCATAATCCGCTTGCTTGATAGTGAAAAGTAATTCGTAATCTTCACCACCATTAAAAGCACATACAGTCGGATCTAGCCCAAATTCACGGGCAGTATCATACGTCATTGGATCGATTGGTATTTTATCTTCGTATATACGACATCCTTTAGCGGATTGCTTGCAAATATGTAAAACCTCAGAAGCTAAACCATCCGATACATCAATCATCGCCGTGGGTTTTATAGTTAATTCAGCAAAAAGCTCAACAATGTCTTTTCTAGCTTCCGGTTTCAGCTGTCGTTCAACGATGTAGTCCTTTCCTTCCAAATCAGGTTGTATGTTTGGATTTTCCAGGAAAATCTGCTTTTCACGTTCCAGTAATTGCAATCCCACATAGGCGCCTCCCAAATCACCTGATACACAAATAAGGTCGCCTTCTTCCGCCCCATTTCGGTAGGTAACCTGCTCTGCCGATGCATATCCAATACTGGTTACACTAATCACCAATCCCTGACGGGAAGCAGATGTATCGCCTCCAATTAAATCCACGTGATATTTTTTACAAGCCAGCAAGGCTCCTTCATAAATCTCTTCTACCGCCTCCAGTGGAAATTTGCTCGATAATCCAATAGAAAAAGTAATTTGGCTCGCTATGCCATTCATGGCATAAATATCACTCAAATTTACCTGAACAGCCTTATATCCCAAGTGCTTTAAGGGAACATAACGTAAGTCAAAATGAATGCCTTCGAGTAATAAGTCGGTCGAAATCAACGTCTGCATCTGATCATGAGCAATCACTGCAGCATCGTCGCCTATTCCTTTGACAGTAGATTTCTCCTTTAATTCTACTGATTTAGTAATCAAATCTATTAAACCAAATTCGCCTATTTTATCTAAGCTTGTATTTTCTTTATTATCAAACATCCGCTAATTAAAATGAAAATTATAAACCGTATTTAGCCGAAATTTCCAGCATACGCTCAATAGGCTTTCTTGCCTTAACAATAACATCCGAAGGAAGTGTAATCTCAGGTAACTCAAATCGCATGGCGTTGTATAATTTTTCCAAAGTATTCAATTTCATATGTGGACAATCGTTACAGGCGCAAGCATTGTTAGGAGGAGCTGGAATGAAAGTCTTCGTTGGATTGGCTTTTTGCATTTGATGTATAATACCACTTTCTGTTGCTACGATAAACGTATCTGCAGCTTGATTGATGGTATATTTTAACAAGCCAGTTGTAGATCCAATATAATCTGCCTGACGTAAAATATGTTCTTCACATTCTGGATGAGCAATGAACTTGGCACCCGGATAATCTACACGCAACTGATCTATTTTCTCTTGCGAAAATATTTCATGTACCATACAGGCACCATTCCACAAAACCAAATCTCTTCCTGTTTTTCTTTTCACATAATCACCCAGGTTTCTATCCGGTCCAAATATGATCTTTTGCTCTTTAGGTAAGCTTTCTACAATTTGTACAGCATTAGAGGAGGTACATACGATATCGCTCAATGCTTTCAATTCAGCTGTACAATTGACGTAGGTGATCACCAGATGATCAGGATATTGCTCCTTAAATTTAGCGAAAAGATGGGGTGGGCAGCTGTCTGATAAACTACAGCCCGCTTTTAGGTCAGGCAAAAGCACTTTCTTGTCGGGCGAAAGAATTTTAGCCGTTTCAGCCATAAAATGCACACCAGCAAACACAATGATAGATGCATCCGTTTTTGCCGCTTCTTGTGATAAACCAAGACTATCACCAATATAGTCGGCTATATCCTGTATCTCTGCATCTTGATAATAATGGGCCAGAATAACCGCATTCTTCTCCTTTTTAAGCTCGTTTATTTCTTGCACTAAATCTAAACGCGGATCAATAGCTTCATCTATATATCCTTTTGCATTGAGTTGTTCAGTATATGTTTCCATGTTTGTTTAGCCTAATTATCACCTTACAAAGGTAAGCAAAGAATTTGAAATGGTATTTTAAACGCTTTTCCACCATTCAATAAAAACAATAATTCTTTTTATAAAAACTTATTTATCGTTTATTAGGGTGTTAGTATTGTTAGAAAATAAATGCTTTCTTTTTTGTTTTCACAGAGAAAGATTGTTTTTAACATGTTCTTAACATTAATTTATTCCTAAATAGCTGATTTACAAATATCCTTTATTTTCACACTTTTTCTTTCCATAGTTTAATGTCAAATTCTTTTTCATGACAAAAGGTTGATAAACGTTCTAAAGACGGTGAATATGAGCGGTAAAAAAACTTCAATTTTGTTGAGATTTTATATTTTCCACTACTTATTATTTTTATTCCACCAATATTTTACAAAAAAATCCACATCTTTATATAGTTTTTCCACCGCTTTTGGGAATATCTTCTATAAATAATTTTTTCAAGAACATGAATGTTGATTTCTTGGTGATAGGTTCAGGCATTGCAGGTTTAAGTTTTGCCTTAAAGGCAGCAAAACATGGTAAGGTACTGATAGTTACGAAGTCAAATGAAGACGAATCAAATACAAAGTACGCACAAGGTGGTGTAGCTGTAGTTGTGGATAAGTCTGATAGCTTTGAAAAGCATATTGCTGATACACTGATTGCTGGCGATGGTTTATGCGATCGAAGCGTTGTGGAAAACGTTGTTAGGGAAGGGCCGCAACGTATTCAGGAAATTATTCAGTACGGAACGCACTTTGACGAAATTACTGAGGGAAGTTTCGATTTGGCACGCGAAGGTGGCCATTCTGAACATCGTATTCTGCATTATAAGGATATTACAGGTTTCGAAATTGAACGCTCTCTTTTGGCAAAGGTGCATGCATCTAAAAATATTACCATACTGACACATTATTTTGCCGTCGATTTGATAACACAGCATCATTTGGGTGATTTTGTGAATCGGAATAGTGGTGATATTACCTGTTATGGAATTTATGCGCTGAATACCAAAAGTCATCAGGTAGAAAAGATCATGAGCAAAGTAACAGTAATGGCTTCTGGTGGAGCTGGACATATTTATTCTTCCACTACCAATCCTGTTATTGCAACTGGTGATGGTATAGCTATGGTCTATAGAGCAAAGGGGAAAGTTCGTAATATGGAGTTTATACAATTTCATCCAACCTCTTTATACAACCCTGGGGAGTATCCATCGTTTTTAATTTCCGAAGCCGTTCGTGGCTTCGGTGGTATATTGCGCAGGCGTAATGGTGAGGCCTTTATGGAAGAATATGATAAACGTGGTTCTTTGGCGCCACGCGATATTGTAGCACGCGCTATTGATAATGAGATGAAGAAGTCGGGCGATGATTATGTATATTTAGATATTACACATAAAGATAAAGGCGAGCTATTGAAGCATTTTCCAAATATTTATGCAAAATGTTTAAGTATTGGTATCGATATGACCCGCGATTTGATTCCGGTAACCCCAGCTGCGCATTATCTTTGTGGTGGTATCATGGTAGATGCCTCTGGATTATCATCCATTAAGCAACTGTATGCCTGTGGTGAATGTTCTTCTACCGGTTTACATGGAGCCAATCGATTGGCTTCCAACTCATTGCTAGAGGCTTTGATCTATGCACATCGCATTTATGAACATGCTGTAGCAGGGATGGATCAAGTTTTCTTGCCGGATGCTGTTCCAGATTGGGATGATACGGATACGCATCTTTCTAATGAAGATATTTTAGTAACGCACAATCTAAGAGAGACGCAAAAGATCATGAGCGATTATGTAGGAATTGTCCGTTCTGATTTTCGTTTAGAGCGCGCGTTACGCCGATTGAAACTACTTTATGAAGAAACAGAAGAGTTTTATAAAAATACCCAGTTATCTGTACAGTTATGTGAACTTCGCAATGTAATCCAAGTGTCTTATATTGTCATCAAATCGGCCATGGAGAGAAAGGAAAGCCGCGGACTGCATTATACAACAGATTATCCTGCACATGCAAAAGAATTAAAAGATACTATTTTTTAACACTTATGGCTTTAATTAAATCTGTATTGGATAAAGCTCCCATGATTGATGAATCATGTTTCTTGGCAGAAAATTCCACGGTCATTGGTGATGTGGTTATGGGAATTCACTGCTCAGTCTGGTTCCAAGCGGTTATCCGGGGAGATGTTAATTATATACGTATTGGTCATCATACGAATATTCAAGATGGTGTGGTCATTCACGGCACCTATTTGCGTAATGGAACAGATATTGGTAATTATGTAAACATTGGCCATCGAGCACTGGTGCATGGTTGTACATTAAGGGATCGCTGTTTAATCGGTATGGGAGCTATTGTAATGGATCGAGCCATTGTAGAAGAATATGTTATTGTAGCAGCGGGTGCTGTGGTCTTAGAAGGTAGTGTGTGTGAAAGCGGATTTCTTTACGCAGGGATACCAGCAAAGAAAGTGAAACCTTTAACAGACGAACAACGAACCCTTCTGGATAGATTACCAAACAATTATGTTCAATACGCTACTTGGTTTCAATAACAGTGGTAGTATCCGTACCATTTGTTTTTTCAATACTTGATGTGTCTATAACCGTCGGGTTATTTTCCGGTGGCGTCTTAACCGCTGTCGTATCCGTAGTAACGGGAACAATGGGCTGATTTGCTGCAGGTATATCAATCGGTTCTTCTTGTTCCCAATTTGGGCGTACGGTAATGGTTTTATCTAAATACCATATTTTTTCCGGTTGAATGCGTTCTTCTATATCTGCTGGATCCCATTGATGATTATCGTTTTCATCATACACAATACGAATAACGTATTTTCCTCCGGGAAACTGCTTAAAGTTTAATCGCTCTGATTGGTTTATGGCCCTCGACTCAAATATACGATCTTTTTTGTCGTTGGTAATTTGTACGAGATAGGTATGGCCCAATGTGTCTGGAACGCTTACTTTTAAAATAATATCACCAAAGTTTTCAGTTTCATCCAAAGTAAATTTACGGCTCACTTCCTTTGATTTTTCACCAAAATATCCTTCGAAAGCATCTTCCTTCAGTGTGAGTACGTAGTTTCGTTTGGCACGCCAATTATAACGAATAAAGTATCTTTTATTATTTGAAGTGTCTGCCAAAAGCTGGAAATTGGGTTTGGCAACAGAATCTTCCGTTAGTTCTATATTTTGTTTATTGGCTAGTTTGATCGGAGCTGTGCTATACAATTCGATGTGTTTTATTTTATTAACTTTCTGGCCATTGATATTATCGGTGATAATTAACCCTCTATCATACTTTTCATTTTTTCCTCTTCGTATAGTCGTCGTATCGAGTATCTGATTATTTTCCCATATGCTAACCATAAGGGAGTCGAAAGTCATATCATTTACCCACATGGATGCGCTGTCTGCTAGTTTAGTAAAGTTTACAATTTTATCTGTATCCAGTGCTTCAGGCACTAAAATTTTTAATGCCGGATGCTCTAATGGTCTGTTGAACAGAAAATTAATCGTTCCATTTTTCTCAATTTTCCGATCTAACAATCTGAAAGTTTTCGGTATTGGTTTAGAGATAGCTAGATGGATATTAGTTGTGTCTTTAGCTAGGTGGAATGAATCTTGTAAAAAGGCTATTTCTTCATCATCAGCATTATAGATACGATCGTTGTTCTTTTCTTTTAATGCATATATGCGATAAGTGTCTTCCTTGAGGTTTTTTATCTTAAAATTTCCAGCACTATCCGTTAATGCATAAATACTGGCTTTCTTTTTACCAAAAATAGAATCTTTACGAGTAGGGATGAGCATAACCGTTACCTCTTTTTCTTTATCCAAGGTTAGGGCATTGATTACTTGTCCCGATACATTAAGTGAATCTATTTCATTACCTGTAGCGAATACATAGCTATAATTTAATATGGGGTTGCCTTCGTTGAAATCACCAACGGCTTTACCAAAATTGATGGTATAGGTTGTATTTTCTTCCAGCGTATCTGGTAATGAAATGACGAGTGATTTCTTTTTTACCCGCGGTGGTTTGAACTCTTCAAGATCCGGACTGATACTCACTTCCTTATATTCATTTTGCAGTTTGATATATTCATCAAATTCTATGATGATTTCTTTGGCACTGAAATTTCTGCTCAAGTTAGATGGAGTTTCTTTTAATATCTTTGGAGGTATGCTATCTTTTGGCCCACCCATGGGCTGTTGAATACTAGCACAGTGCGTATTAAAGAAAATAAGCCCAATAAAAAATAGGAAAATAAGCGATTTTAAATTTAAGCTACTTTTTAGCGCTTTTAACGTGTTTTTATTGTTTTTGGATACGAGCATCGGAATTTTATAAAAGATGTCTTAAATCGCTTATTTATAACTTATTGAAAATCAGTTATTTAATTTATATTAGGACATATGTACCATGAGAACACTAATATCTGCAGGCGATACTCCAGAAATACGAGAAGCTTGCCCAAGTGTACGTGGTTTTATTTTTAAAAGTTTTTCACGGGCTTCTTTTGAAAGTGAAATCAATTGATTGTAATCAAATGTTGGATTAATTTCTTTATCTTCCATTTTTTTCATTTTAGAAATGATTTCCATTTCTTTATCAAAATAGCTTTCGTACTTGACACTTATTTCAGCTTGCTCTATGGTATCTTCTGTGTAATTGTTCAATAGATCACGTAATGCAGGATCTGCTTTGGTTATATCGTTGATATGTACTTGTGGTCGTGTTAACACATGAAACATTTTGATGTTCTGTGCAAGTGGACTTGAACCTAATTCAGCAAGAATCGGATTCATAGCCGATGCTTGAATGGAGGTCTTTTTTAGATATTGTACAATTTCATTGGTATCGGTGATTTTCTTATTAACACGTTGTATGGCACTTTCAGAAGCTAGTCCTAGTTTATAAGCCAAAGGAGTTAAACGGATATCGGCATTGTCTTGTCGAAGCAATAAACGATGTTCTGCTCGAGATGTAAACATGCGATACGGTTCTTCTGTTCCTTTGGTTACCAAGTCGTCTATTAATACGCCAATATATGATTCAGAACGTTTAAGTACTAATTCGTGTAAGTCATGGATACACTGGTGTGCATTTATACCAGCGATTAACCCTTGACTAGCTGCTTCTTCATAACCGGTTGTACCGTTTATCTGACCTGCAAAAAATAGGTGTTTAACCAACTTGGTTTCCAATGTTAAGTCCAACTGCATCGGTGGAAAATAATCATATTCGATTGCATAACCTGGGCGGAACATTTTTGCATTTTCAAATCCCGGGATCTTGGTTAAGGCTTTGTATTGTACATCTTCAGGTAAAGAGGTAGAAAAACCATTCACATAAATTTCGTGCGTACGCCAACCTTCAGGCTCTACGAAAATCTGGTGACGATCACGCTCAGCAAAACGATTTATTTTATCTTCTATGGAAGGGCAATAGCGGGGGCCAAGACCTTTTATGCGACCAGTAAACATGGGTGATTTTTCAAATCCTTCCTTTAATGTTTCATGAACGGCCGTGTTGGTATAAGTAATCCAACAGCAACGTTGTTCTGTAGGTAAGTCTACATCAGTAAAAGAAAATTTACCTCTTTTTTCATCGCCCCACTGTTCCTCCATCTTGGTATAATCCAAGGTTCTTCCATCTACGCGGGGAGGTGTACCTGTTTTCATTCTTCCTGATTCAAATCCCAAACTAACGAGTTGTTCAGTTAAACCTGTTGCTGCTTTCTCGGCTGTTCTACCCCCTCCTATTTTCTTCTCACCAATATGTATGATACCATTTAAAAATGTACCATTGGTAAGTACAACAGCATCTGCTTCTATTTCTATTCCCAAGGATGTAACGACACCTGAAGCTCGACCACTTTTAATGACAATTTCTTTCACGGTATCTTGCCAAAAATCTACATTGGGTAGATTTTCCAACTGGATACGCCACTCCTCTGCAAAGCGCATGCGGTCATTTTGTGTCCTCGGGCTCCACATAGCTGGTCCTTTAGATAAATTTAACATACGGAATTGTATGGTACTTTTATCTGCGATGATGCCCGAATAACCACCCATAGCATCAATTTCACGTACAATCTGGCCTTTAGCAACACCACCCATAGCTGGATTACAACTCATTTGAGCAATGGTACCCATATTCATGGTAATGAGTAATACGCGCGAACCTAATTTGGCTGCGGCTGCAGCTGCTTCGCATCCAGCATGCCCTGCCCCTACTACAATGACATTATATTTTTGAAACATATTTAAGTGCATGTTCCACGTGGAACATTTTATTTTTTAAATTAATTCTGCTAATTCTAACCAACGATTACTCTTTATATCTAATTGTTGTGTAAGCAGGGAAATTTCCCCTGCTAAATTGCTCAATAAAATATGATCGGTGGTTGCATTCATTTCACTTGTTTTATCTTTTATAGATTGTTCTAATTCTTCTATTTCCTGTTCGAGCGAATCATATTCACGTTTCTCTTTAAAAGATATTTTTTTCTTGACTGAAATGGTTTCTTTATAAGATTCAGTTTGCGTTTTATTTGTTTTCTCTGCGTTTTTCAGAAGGTTTACTTCTGTGCGATAGTCAGAGTAGTTTCCATTATATATTTTAATAGGTTCGTTTTTTTGAAAAATGAAAAGTTGATCTGTTAATTTATCTAGTAAAAAACGATCATGTGATACCAATACCAATACTCCAGAGAAATTTTCTAAAAAATTTTCCAGTACATTTAACGTATCTAGATCAAGATCGTTGGTAGGTTCATCTAAAATTAGAAAATTAGGGTTGAGTATCAATATGCGCATCAGTTGCAATCTCTTCTTTTCTCCGCCACTTAATTTTTCTACCAAACCGAATTGCTTTTCGGGTGGAAATAAGAAATGTGTCAATAATTGAGATGCAGTAATGGTATCACCATTGGCAAGTGTAATATATTCAGCTACTTCTTTGACGATATCAATAACGCGCTGATGAGGATTGAACGTGAGTCCTTCTTGCTTATAATAACCATATTGAGTAGTTTCTCCTACCGATATGATTCCTTGATCTGGAGAAATTTCTTGTGTTATTAAACGTAAAAATGTTGATTTACCACTCCCATTTTTACCGGCTAGACCAATACGATCGCCCTTCTTAAAAACATAGGAAAAATGATCAATGATCTGTTGATTATGAAATTGTTTGCTGACTTGCTCTACTTCTAAAATTTTATTTCCCTGCCTACTTACCTTCATATCAAGATGAAGGGTATCTGCTTTGGCCTGATTCTTTGTTTTATTTTCCAATTCATAAAAGGCATCTATACGGGCTTTTGATTTTGTTCCTCTAGCTTGTGGTTGCCTTCTCATCCATTCCAGCTCTTTTTTTAGTAGATTTCTGTTTTTTTCTAATACAGAAGTATCCATAGCGATACGCTCTGCTTTTTTCTCTAAAAAGTAGCTGTAATTTCCTTTATAAGTAAGTAGTTTGCCTCGGTCTAATTCTCTGATTTCAGTACATATATTGTCTAAGAAATAACGATCATGTGTAACAAGGAGTACTGTTTTTTGTCCGGCCGTTAATAAGCTTTCCAACCATTCAATCGTTTCGATATCCAAATGGTTCGTTGGTTCATCCAATATATAAATATCTGGATTATCTATTAACAATTTGGCTAAGGCTAATCTTTTTTTCTGACCACCAGATAGGCTGCTTATTTCTTGTTTAAAATGATGAATATCTAAACGAGTTAAAATTGTTTTGATATCTTGTTCTAAAGTCCAAGCATCCCGGATAGTGAGTTGTTCTACCAATTCATCCAAGCGATGCTGATTTGGTGTAACATTTGCCAGTTCCGTTTCATAAGCTTTGATCAGTTGCTGGGTATCATCTGCCACGCTATAGATAAAATCTTCAATATCAGTTAAGCCAGTGAAATCTGGATCTTGTTCTAAATATCCAATTTTGATGTCCTTCGCAGCAACAATCTTTCCTTCCTGTGGAAGTATTTTTCCTGCTAAAATTTTAAGTAAAGTAGATTTTCCTGTTCCATTTACACCAACCAGTGCTACACGATCTCCTTTCTGTAATCCAAAGGTGAGGTCTTGAAACAACCATCGATCGCTGAATGCGTGTCCAATATGTTCAGTGGATAGAATACTCACGTTAATTTGTAATTGTACGATTAGTCAATACTAATTTAATTTATGATCGGGTATGAGGTAAAACTTGGGTATGTTCACATCAAACAAGGTGCTATCTATTTCCCGAAGCATTTGATAAGTTCCCTGCATGCTGCCCATGTCGCTTTTTAGATTGCAACCTGAAATATACTCATATCGTTCACCTGGATGAATAACAGGTTGCTGGCCAATCACTCCTTCGCCATCTACTTCTCGATGTGTTCCGTTCGAATCAAATATATACCAATGTCGTCTCAATAGCTGTATACTATAATCCCCCATGTTCTCTATAGTGATCTTATAAGCAAACATAAAGTGCTCATTTTCTGGATTAGAGTACTCTGGTTGATATACGGCTTCTACCGAAACTTTTATTCCTGCTGTGATTTCAGTAACCATGATTGCTGCATTTGTGGTAAGAAAAAGCATTTAATACCACGTCATTGGGTAATCACTTCTTCAAATGTGGAAGAAATTTCATCCAATACTTCTTCGATTTCCCTTAAGTACATTAAACTAACCAATTTTGTTCTGTATTCCTTGAAATGCGGTATACCTTTAAAGTAATTAGCATAATGCCTGCGCATTTCAAAAATACCTGTCTTCTCACCCTTCCATTCAATCGATTTAACCAGATGCGTACGGCATACGGCTACCCGCTCTTGGATGGTAGGACCCTCTAAATACGTACCAGTTTCAAAAAAATGTTTAATTTCTCTAAAAATCCATGGATAGCCGATCGCTGCCCGCCCAATCATAATACCATCTACCTCATATTCGAGACGCCATGCGGCGGCTTTTTCAACACTGTCTACATCACCATTTCCAAATATCGGAATCTGGACGCGTGGATTTCTTTTTACTTTTTTTATTAATGACCAGTCTGCCTGACCTTTATATAATTGTGAACGTGTACGACCATGTATACTAAGTGCTTGTATACCAATGTCTTGCAATCTTTCAGCAACTTCATAAATATTTTTTGTATGATCATCCCATCCCAATCGGGTCTTGACAGTAACCGGTAAATCCGTTGCATCAATCACCGCTTTGGTCATGGCTACCATTTTATCGATATCTTGTAAAAGACTAGCCCCAGCACCCCGACAAGCTACATTTTTTACCGGGCACCCATAATTAATATCAATGAGATCGGGCTTGGCTAAAGTAGCTATTTCAGTTGCTTCACGCATACTATTGATATCGCTTCCAAATATCTGTATACCAATGGGACGCTCATACTCGAATATATCTAATTTTTGCGTACTCTTTGCAGCATGCCGAATCAATCCTTCCGAGGATATGAATTCGGTGTACATCATATCTACACCATTTTTCTTACACACATAGCGAAACGGAGGATCGCTTACGTCTTCCATTGGCGCCAATAATAATGGAAACGAACCTAAATCAATATTATTTCCTATCTTAACAGACATTGTCTATATTCAACCCAAATTTATTTTGCAAAAGTACAAAATTTTGAATGCATACCCTTATAATCGTGCTGATAACCATCCAAGTATAGCGATTATTTACTTGCTTTTTATTGTGTTGGTATCCGGTTTTGTTTTCAGTTTGATGGGCATGGTCCTCGGTATGTCTATCTATAACGTTGATATGTTTCATTTTGCAACAGGTGGGTTAGGTCAGCTGGGGGATAAAGAATTGAATTACCTGAGTGTGGTGCAAATCTTTTCGGCCATTGGAACCTTCATTGTTCCTGCATTTTTAATGAACTGGATACAGCGGAATAAACAGGTATATTTTAACCTGAAATTTGAAAAGGATGGTTTCCGCTATCTTTTGGTTATTTTATTGATGGTTTTCTTTAACCCCTTTTTTGAATGGACGATTATGCTGAACGAGCAAATGAAGCTTCCTGTTTGGTTGAAATCAATTGAAGAATGGATGCGTACAAAAGAAGATCAAACAGAAATCCTTACACAGGCATTTTTGTCTAGACAGGGAATAGACGCGTTACTTACCAATCTTTTCATGGTGGGTTTTTTGGCTGCATTTGGCGAGGAATTGTTGTTTCGGGGATGCATACAGCAAATACTGATCCGCTGGTTAGGCCGGATACATCTGGCTATTTGGATAACAGCAATTATCTTTAGTGCCATTCACCTTCAATTTTATGGTTTTATACCTCGGATGTTGATCGGTGCGTTATGTGGATATCTGTATTTTTACGGCAAAAGCATTTGGTTTGCCATTTTAGCACATTTTGTGAATAACGCCTCTGCCATTCTATTTGCCTATTATCTAACTTCCAGTGGAAAATCATTGGATGACATGACCTTGGGTACAACCACATGGTATTGGGCCTTGGCAAGCTTACTGATCGGTATGGTTATTTTATATTATTTCCGTAAACGTGCAATACGCTCTATTTCCAATCACGAAGATAAGGACGAGATTTAATTCTCCTCTACCATGAAGGTTTTTATTTATAGAAGGAATATTCAAATTTTTACATTTAGAAACGATATATGAAAACGCGTGCCATTACCGGCTTCTTTTTTGTACTGATTATGCTTTCGGCTGTTGTGTTTAGTGCATACAGCTTCAGTATTTTTTTTGTATTGTTGGGCGTAGGAAGTTTAATTGAATTTTATAAACTCATTGGTTTGGCCAATAAGCATATGCGATCTGTGGAAGGAGTTTTATTGGCCTTATCACTTTTTATTCCCATAGCCTTATTTAATCTAGGAATTGCCTCCTGGGAATGGATTTTTCTGAGTGTTCCATGCATTGCATGGATTTATATCCGAGAACTTTATCGTAAATCCGTTCAGCCATTTCAGCATATAGCTTTTACCTTTTTTGGTTTGCTTTATGCTGTTTTTCCATTTATATTATTTTTCCATATGGCTTTTTTGTTCGGAAGCTACGCTTATTGTCTTCCCATGGGTTTCCTCTTTTTGCTCTGGACGAATGATACAGGAGCTTATTTAGTGGGAATGAAATTTGGTAAACACAAGCTTTTTGAACGCCATTCGCCGAAAAAGACGTGGGAAGGATTTATAGGAGGTCTTTGTTTAGCCTTGTTCGTAGGGTTGGTGTTGGCTCAATATTATTCTCAATTGGCTACTTGGCAGTGGTTAGGGATGGCTTTCCTTATTTCCACTTTTGGCACATTAGGTGATTTGACCGAATCGATGTTGAAGCGGAGCTACCAAGTGAAAGATTCGGGTACTTTATTACCCGGTCACGGAGGGCTCTTAGATCGTTTTGATGGTTTATTGCTAGCCGCTCCGTTGGTGTATATTTTCTTAAGGTTTAGCTTGGTGTTTTAAGTCGCTTCTTTACTCAAGAACGATAATAACAATGCTTCGTTTAAACGTTGTTGCGTCCCGCTTTCCATATTTTTCAATGTATATTCGCCGCTGATGCGTTCTTCTTCACCGATGAGGATGACAAAAGGAATTTGTTTGGCGTCTGCATAAGCTAGTTGTTTTTTTAGCTTCGCTGCAACCGGATAATATTCAGCGGCCCGATCCGCTTTTCTGATTTTTTGTATTAACGGTAATGCAATGGATTCCGTTTCTGAACCGAAATTCACTATCAATACCTGAGTTCCCTTAGTGGTTGTAGCTGGGAACAGATTCAGCTCGAGTAAAACGTCATAAATCCGGTCAGCACCAAAAGATATTCCCACTCCCGTTAAGCCCTTTAGACCGAACATACCGGTTAGATCATCATATCTCCCACCCCCACCGATACTACCCATAGCGACTTCGTTGGTTTTTACTTCAAAAATACATCCCGTGTAATAATTGAGCCCTCGCGCCAAGGTAATATCGATCGATATTCGATTAACAGCAGCGGGGTTCATTAATTGAACATAGGATAAGACCTCTACGAGTTCGGCAATACCCTTTTGTCCTATTTCACTAGATAGAAGAACTTCTTTTAATGTGTGTATTTTCTCCGCATTGGTTCCTCCAAGGAGGATAATGGGTTTTAATTGATCGACGTCTGCTACAGAAAATCCTTTGGATTGGAGTTCATCAGAAACACCATCAAAGCCAATTTTATCCAACTTATCGATGGCTACTGTCATGTCGACCAACAAAGAAGGTTTGCCGATAATTTCTGCAATGGCTGCCAATATCTTTCGATTATTGAGTTTAATCGTAAAATCTTGCAATCCTAAATTGCTCAAGGCTTCGTGGTAAATCAATGCAAACTCTGCTTCATTCAGGAGACTTTCCGACCCCACAACGTCCACATCGCATTGATAAAATTCACGGTATCGACCTCGTTGGGGTCTATCTGCTCGCCATACGGGCTGTATCTGAAAGCGTTTAAAAGGAAGAACAATTTCATTTTGATGCATCACTACGTAGCGGGCAAAAGGAACCGTTAAATCATAACGGAGGGCTTTTTCAGAAAGGAGCGGGGTTAAACCTACCGATGAAGTTTCGTTATATTTTTCTGTATCAATTTTCGATTTAAAATCGCCCGAATTCAATATCTTGAAAATGAGTTTGTCTCCTTCATCACCATATTTACCGGTTAGCGTTTGCAGGTTTTCAAAAGAAGGAGTTTGTATTTCCTGATATCCATATTTTTTGAAAACGCGTTTTATAGTGCTAAAAATATAATCCCTTCGCTCCATCTCGAGCGGGGTAAAATCACGTGTTCCCTTGGGTAATGATGGTTTAACTTGTGCCATGGCGCAAACTTAGATAAATTTAGGGCATCTAACAAAAAGTAAAAAGAATAAGCAGGTGAAACATTTTTTAAAAGACGGCGTTTTAATAAGGTAATAAATTACTTATCCTTTTGAACCATGAAGAGAATTTTAATGTTTTCGATCTTGCTTGCATTGATCAGTTTTGGTGTACAAGCACAACAAGATAAGAGCAAGCGAGCCAGTCCACCCGACAGCCTAAGTATAAAAACAACTGCTGGTGTGACCATTACCATCAATTACAGTAGGCCTTATGTAAAAGGCCGGATTGTAGGACAAGATATTGCGCCGGTAGGAAAAGTCTGGCGTACGGGGGCAAATGAAGCAACCACCTTTGAAGTAGATAAAGATGTACAAATAGAGGGGAAAGCATTAAAGGCGGGGAAATATAGTTTACATAGCATTCCCGGGGAAACACAAACCACTATTATTTTAAATAAAGTATGGAAAAAATGGGGTTTGGATTACGATGAAAAGGAAGATGTCCTGCGCGTCGATGTCCCTACCATTGAAGACAGTAATTTTGTGGAACAATTCACCATTACAGCAGATGCAGACGGTCTGGTACAACTGTTATGGGGGAATTATAAAATACCCTTTCATGTAACTGCAAAATAGTTAATATAACGATTTGTAAAGAAAAGCAGCATACTTCTAGGAATATGCTGCTTTTCTTTTTATTATCTCCGTACCTACTTCTATACACGTAGTGGTATAATGATGCTTTAATAAAGTCTTGATAAAGGGTTAACAAAGGTTATACCTAGGTCAACCCTTTGTTAACCCCCTGTTAACCCTTTGTTAACCCCTTGTTAAATGAGGAGAAATAGAGAAGTTAAGGAGAGTTAAGTTTTAGGCGATCAAGAATAAATTAGGAAGGTTTTTTTGTTAAAAAAGAAAAAAACTAGCTATTTTTGATAAAATTTTTATAATATACGTCTTCGTTTAATAAAAATGTATTTGCAATAGGATTTATAATGCGTTTAATAAAAATATCTAAAAAGATGAAGCCCCTTTGGGAGAGGGACTTCAACGCTAACCAATTATAAACCTATATTAAACTGAGGGGCACATGTATGACAAAGGAAAAATTTCATTTTTGTTATTTTTATTCCCGTTTGTTTAATACAAACATAAAATAAATTCATATTTAGTGCAAATAAATCAGTAAAAAATAGAAACTTTTATCAAATTATCAGTTAAATCAAGTAAATCGTTATAAATATCAAAAAATAATGGAAAAAAAGTCTCAATTTTTAGAACTTGACAACTTAGATACCCAAATTTTATCAATTTTAATGAATGATGCATCGGTTCCTTACACAGAAATTGCTAAAAAACTAGTGGTTTCTGGTGGAACTATTCATGTTCGTATGAAAAAAATGGAAGAATTGGGGATAATTCGAGGTTCTAACCTAATTATTAACCCTCAATCTATTGGATTTGATATATGTGCGTTCTTGGGTATCTATTTAGAGAAGGGATCTCAATATAAAACAGCTGTTGAACAACTAAGACAGGTAAAAGAAGTGGTAGAATTACATTATTGTACAGGCCAATATAGTATGTTTGCTAAAATTATATGTAGAGATACCAATCATTTACGTCATGTTTTGAATGAAGATATCCAAGCTATTAAAGGAATTGCTCGAACGGAGACCATAATTTCGCTTGAGGAGAGTATAAAAAGACAAATTTCTTTAACTTAAGTATATCCTTTATTTTTTCTAAGTGCCTAAAACAATTTCCACGCATCTAAAAAGAAAACGCCCTAAAAAAATTGACTCTTTTAGGGCGTTTGTTCATAAAGAAATAAGCTGAATTTCTTATTATGATTTAGCGTAGGTAACGTCTTTTACTGCAGTAACAATTTTCTTTACACTTGGAAGAGCTGCTTCCAATAAAGTTGGCGCATACGGTATAGGCACATCTGCTGATGTTACACGTATTACCGGAGCATCTAAATAATCAAATGCATTCTTTTGTACGTTAAATGCAATTTCAGAAGAGATAGAAGCCAATGGCCAGGCCTCTTCTACAATAACCAAGCGATTGGTTTTCTTAACCGATTCGATGATGGAGGCATAATCAATAGGCCGTACAGTTCTGAGATCTATTAAGTCAACCGATACACCGTCTTTTTCGAGTTCTGCCACAGCGGGTATAACCACGCGTGGAATCATTTTTCCAAAAGAAACGATTGTTACATCGCTTCCTTCTTGAATCCGATGTGCTTTACCAAGATCCAAATAATATTCTTCTTCTGGAACTGCTCCTTTATCACCATACATTACTTCAGACTCCATAAAGATAACCGGATCGGGGTCTAAAATAGATTGCTTTAATAGCCCTTTGGCGTCGTAGGGATTAGAAGGAACAACCACTTTCAAGCCCGGACAATTGGCATACCAGTTTTCAAAGTTCTGAGAATGCTGGGCGGCAAGCTGACCGGCATTTCCAGTTGGGCCTCTAAACACAATCGGGCAGGAATACTGCCCGCCGCTCATAGAATGGATCTTTGCTGCACCGTTAATTACCTGGTCTATAGCGACCAATGAAAAGTTAAAGGTCATGAATTCTATAATGGGTTTCAAGCCTTTCATCGCTGCACCAATACCGATTCCGGCGAAGCCTAATTCAGCAATCGGGGTGTCGATAACACGTTTGGCCCCAAACTCGTCAAGCATACCTTGACTCACTTTGTAGGCTCCGTTGTACTCTGCGACTTCTTCGCCCATCAAGAAAATCTTGTCATCTTTACGCATTTCTTCGTTCATTGCTTCACGAAGCGCTTCTCTGAACTGTATTTCTCTCATTCGATATAAGTAATGTAGTGTAAATCAAAATTTGTACGCAAAAGTACTTTAAAAAACTGAAAATAAGAAAGAATAGCCGCCAAAATCATTCGTATAGAGCTATGGCAAGACATTTACAAATGGGCACCAACCTCATCATTCTGTTTGAAAAATTCTTCATAAACATCATTATAAGGCAGCACAACTCCCGGCCGATGCTGAAACGGAATAGCCTTGTTGAAGATTTCCTCTAAGGTTTGCCGTAACTGTTCTTGAAAAATTACTTTTAGACTACTTAGTTTTGCCTGTATAAGTGGTTGTCTATCACTGTGAAACAATGATCCTTCGTCTTTCAATCTTCTAATGGCATATAGGTGGGGTTCTACATCGGTTCTTCCAGTTTTTTGCTCATAAATGTAGGTATAAAAGAGGGTCTGAATAAGTGCTTTGTTAAATTTTTGGTCAGTTGCATCAAATAACTGGTTTACATTTTTTGTATAAGCAAGATCATCTCCTCCTGTTTTATAGTCGACAATCCGTATTTTTCCATCTTTTTCATCAATACGGTCAATAATACCTTGCAGTTTTACGGTTCTTTCTATTCCATTTACCGTGATAGGAAAGTCGATTACATAATCTTTATTGTTTTCTAATTCTATAATGGTAAATGGAGCGGTATTTATATCCTGTTTTAATATGATGTGCGCATAATCAGCTACGATCTGCAGGATAATTTGCTCCATGCTATTGGCTTGATCGGCTTTTAGATAATGTGCATCCCGATAAAATGTTTTGGAAAGGGCTTTCAGGCAAAGATTGGGAATGCGGGTAAGGTGCTCTTTTATTCGATCGGCCGTAATATGTGGATTTTCTTCCTTTAATGCTTCATAAAACCATTGCATGACTTCGTGAAGAATGGAGCCAATTTTGTTGACTTGGAAATCTTCGATCAGTAATTCTGGCTCGCGAATTCGAGCAATGTTTTTTAGGAAAAATAACAAAGGTGATTGAACATAGTTTGTCAATGCCGTAGCCGAGATCATCAGGGAGTTATCTGTTAGATAACGGTCGAGTATATCGGCGACGGCCCCTGTTTTCTCGATACATAGTGGGTGTGGTAGTCTAATTCCTTTTGTCTCTTGTTGCTGTTTATAGGCTGGAAAGGAGATGGAACTTTCGAAAGCAAGCTGTTTAACAAAACGCGTTACTTCACCACTACTTTCCTCGTCTACCAAGCTATTGTAAATGATAGTTAATTTTTCTGTTCGTTGCAATAGGCGGTAAAAGAGAAATGCGGAAAGGGCCTCTTGGTTTTCAAGAACAGGCAAACCATAGGCACGCCGAATAGCGTCAGGAATAAAGGTGTTTCCGAAACTTTTTTTAGGGAGTATCCCATCATTTGCCCCTAAGAGATAGATTTCCTTAAAATCCAGATTCCTGCTTTCCAGCAGGCCCATGATTTGTATGCCCTTGAGCGGATTGCCTTCAATTGCTGCATGAATGGTAAAAAGATGTTTGCGGATGAGGCCAAGGATAAAAGATAAATCTGCCTGTTGCAAAGCGGGGAATTGCTGTACGCCATCATATAAATGGTTTAGCTCTTGCAAAGCAGTAGACAATAAACTTGCTTCAATTAATGTGAGTGCATGCGTTGCGCGGCGCTCGCTGAAAATGGACTTCAACAGCTGTTCTAGTTGGATGAGCATGTCGAGGCAATTGGATTCTCGCTTAAAAAAAATAGCCAATTGCTCATAAGGTTCCAATAGCGCGTAAGGTACCTGTACGTGGTTTCCAGCCTTGATTTTTTGCTGTACTTCTTCTTTGACACCCAAAGGGATTTTCATGAGCGGATGTACGAGCATGTTTTCCACTTCTTGATGTGCGATGCTATTCACTTGAGTTTCATGGTAATTTGCCTGGACTTTCAACCAGAGGTCGATGAGACCAAATAATGGCGACTGGTTCATGGGGAAACCCATGGTCATATTGATATTGGCCGTATCCGGAATACTCTGTAAGGTAGGTATGAGCAAATTTTCATCTGCCAACAATACGGCAACCGAGTCATTCTCCTTGTTTTCGGTTAAAAGTGCATCCAAAAGTTTGGCTTGAGCAACAAACCCGGAGGCCTCAAAGAGATGGATTTTATCCGATCGCCGTTTCAGTTGATCGGGGAAATGACCCATTGCATTTTTTAGCTGCCATTGATGGATGTTTTTTCTTATAAAATGACCGGCCTCTTGTAAAGGATCATTAAAATAATAGGCATCTGCGTCGAAGTAAAACAGGGCTTTATCTTGATCTTGCCACCTCTTGAATAGCGTTCCTTCAGCATTATTTAAGGCATTGAAGCCTACAAAAATAAGTTTTTTAAAAGGCTGCGTGAGTGTTTCGGCTGCTTGTGTATCGGTAGCGGCTATTCGGTACATACCTGCTGTTGTGGATAAACCTTGATTGGCCAACATGCCTTTAAAATCGCTGTATAACTGCGGCATGATTTTCCAAAGCTGAATGAATTTTTCCCGAATCTGTTCTTGCCCATATTGGCTGAACGACTTCCAGAAAGATTCCAAGAAGGCGACTTGTTCTGTTGTGAGAAACTGAAATTGTTTTTCAATTTGAGCCAAATCATGCACCTCTTGATAAAGCGCTTTCGGATCAACCAAATCGTAATCGATCTGTGCAAAGTCGCTCAAAATGGTTTCAGCTATCGGAAAAAACCGGTCAATAGTAAGCGGCTCTTGCTTTTTGGCTAGTAGCAGTTGGGTATAACAACTATGAAGGTAGAGGATTTGCGTCATTTTATCTGCTTCTATCAGCTTGCTTCCTTGCCTAAAAAAGTCTTGTATCGTTAAAAAAGAGGGGCTCCAAACAGGTTTTGTCTGAAGCTCAGCCAAATATTTCTTCATATAGACCTCGGGTCTTTTGCTATTGAAGATAATCGCCACATCGGTTAATTGGCCACCAAACCGATGTACAAGGTCAATGGATACTTCTTTTAAGAATGCGCGCATGATTTCAGATTATTTGACGAGAACAAGTTGATGAGCAAAGGCATAATATAAATATCCTTGCACATTTGGATAACCCATCTGGGAGAGTAATTGTTTATACGTACCAACCTGTTGCAAGTGTTCTTTTTGGATAAATTGACCGTCCTTTTTACCGGTAAATTTAAAATCCAAAATCAAGGTTTCATTTGATCCCATGAAAATCTTATCCGGCCGGAATACCCGGCCATCCGGATGAAGAATACTCCGCTCGCTTATAACGGAATATTGTTTTTGCCAAATTTGTTTCAGATCGGGATGTGCAAAGATTTGTTGCAGCTGCCCTGATAGAGATGCCATTTCGCTTGCCTTTATCGTTCCAGATGATTGCATGTATCGCAGCTGCTGCAAAATACCTTCCGGATGATTGATCTTGGATAAAACTTCATGCAGCATGAGGCCTAAACGGATATTGGGATCCTGTTCGCCCAATAAAAGTAATTCGGTCTTGATTTTTTGACTCTCCAAGGCCTGATGGAGGTGATTGCTGCTCGGGTATTGACACAAGCTCCAAGTCCAAATACCATCTGTATGCCGAAGATATACGCCATTCCTATTTATTTCCTTTAAAGGAACACTCACTTGTTTTTTTGCAGGGGTGTACACCGATGGAAATTCAATGCCATCTTCATAATCAACTCCAAGTTCGCTGTGAAATTGTTTAAGCACTTGTATCAATAAATCAGCAATCAGATTGGGAGTGCTTGTTTCGTCAGGTACCGCGATATAAAGCTCTTCTTTGGCGCGTGTGGTAGCCACATATAATAAATTAAGGGCGTCTAGGAAATTAAAAAGCATTTCTTCATAGAAAGAACGGTATAGAGAAGACCTTCCTATTTTATTGGCATTATATTTTACGGGTACCGATTGTAGGAGACTATATGGCGTATCGCTCGTATAGATCCAAAAATCCCGCAGATGACTGGTGTCTAAATTCCAGGAACAAAAAGGAATCATCACCACATCAAAGGCCAAACCTTTGGATTTATGAATGGTTAGAATTTCGATGGCGTTCGTTCCTTCAGCGGCTGGAAGTGCCTTTTTCTGGCCATCTTCATTCCAATAATCGAGGAACGCCGGAATACTCTGTTCGCCACGGATCACGCATTTTTCCACTAAATCTTTAAATGCCAACAAGTATGGGATATCCGTTTCTTGTGCATCCAGTTGATAGGCCCGGATAAGGAATTCGACCAATTCACTTAAAGGCTGTTGCTGAATACTTTCCCACTGATCTTTCAATGGTTGAGGTAGTGATTTTCCCCAATGGTGGATAGAGGCTTCGTGTAGACCAAACCACAAGCCATTATCGGTTGTAAAAGGTTCGTCTGCCTGTTGATGAAAAAGGTACAAGCAATTGGCTTTGAATATGGCAGCGTCTGAAGAAGGGGTAATCATGATCATCAAGCTGTTAATAATGAGCTTGACAGACCGATTATTGGCCAATAATAAAGCTTCTCCTGAAATGACATTGAATCGATCAGAAGCAGGTAATGCTTGTTGGATAGCCAACAGGTGTTGAATGACTTCTTGTGCTTCCTGATTGGTTCTAACGAGGATACCAATTTGTTTAGGCAGGTACCTTCGTTCTTGTATCCACGTTAATAGGGTGGTACCCAATTGTTCGAGCGCATGTTCTTTGGTTTGGTTTTGTCTGCTGCTCCGCTTTCCTTTTTCTAAAGGAAGTACTTTGATAGCAACATGCCCCCCTGCGTTTTGACCATCTTTACGCGCAGGTTTGTGTTGGAAACTGGTTTGATAGGCACGGATAATCTGTTGATCAAACCCTTCTTTCTGCCACCAATGGCGGTAGGCCTCCTCTCCTATGCCTTGGCGTACTTTCTCGTTCAGTTCATCTTGTAGCCACTTTGGGCCATATTTGAATAAAAAATTATTGAAGTCGATGATATTATCACGGCTTCGGTAATTTTCCTGTAAGCTGTGTTCGGCAATACGTTCCCGCCCAAGGTCAGCAGCTACTTGGCGATCTAATAAAGTCCAATCACCGCTTCGCCAACGGTAGATACTCTGCTTAATATCGCCTACAATTAGGTGATCGGCCAAGGGCGATTTTGCCGGGCGTTCTGCGAGCATATTAGACAATAGGGGCACAAAATTGTACCACTGACTGGAAGAGGTATCCTGAAATTCGTCGAAGAGCAGGTGTTTAAAGTGTGTGCCTACTTTTTCCCAAATAAATGAGGCATTATCGATGCCGGTTTTATTAATTTCCTTCAGTAAACTTTGCGATTCACTGATCAGCATGACCCCGTGGTCATTTCGATAATCGCTCAACAGATTACTCATTTCCTGTAAAAGGTTGAGATAATATATATTATCGTTCAGTGCCAATGCGAGGTAGTAGGCAGGAGCCTGCTCTTCATACCACTGTTGTAGCCGTTTTAGCAGTGGATTTAAGGTGTCATATAAACCTTGCAATGTTGAGTGGAATGATTTTTGCCATTTTTCAGGAGTATCGATCAAGGAAGTGAGTTTCCCATAGAGCGCAAAAGAATCAACAGATTCGTCCCATGTAGCCAATTTGCTAAGGGGATTTCTTGATTTTCCGGCCAAATCTTGCTCGGTCACACCCGATAACAGATAGCTATTCTTGGCTTCGCGGAAATATTGCACAAAAGTCTGTTCAAAGGCAGCAATCTGTTCTTTATTCAGCGTATCTACTGTTTCAAAAATGGTCGAACGATCATCTGCTCCCATAAGACGCATGGCCTCATGAAAAGGTTGATATCGTTCTTTAAATATCTCACCGGCCAACTCAAGCAAAGTATGCGTGTAGTTCCAGTGCTTCCCCTTTTCTATCTGCTCGCGTGCATAATTGATAATCCATTTCAAGAGATCTGCTCGCGTATTCAACGTTTTATTGAGGCGTTGCGAGAGGTCTTTTTTCACTTTATCCAAATTCATTTCCAAGCGATAGGCCGACCCGATTTCCAGTTCATAGCTGAAGCTGCGGATAACTTTTTGTACAAAGCCATCAATGGTGGTTACATGAAAAAGTCCATAACGGTGGAGAATTTGTCGATAGATTTGGTTCGCTTTTTCCGTTATATCGATGGGAGATAATTCGGGATTTAAGGCTAAAATAACATCTTGGTAGGCAGCATAGGTATTGTTGCCCTGTGCGAGACTTTCGAGTACCGTTAAAATACGATGTTTCATTTCAGTCGTCGCTTTATTGGTAAATGTAATCGCCAATATTTGCGAAAAGCTGGTGTTTTCTTTGAAAAGTAAGGCAATATAATGCGCTGTTAGCTGGAAGGTTTTCCCCGATCCTGCCGACGCCTTAACGATTTTTACGGGTGGTGTACTAACCATGGTACGTTTGATAAAACAACTATGTAGGTAAAGTACGGAAATTCTAAACGAGATAAAAGCGGTTGGTTATTGCTACATCATTGTTTCGCTTCTTTTTCCTGATCTGCGTAACCAAAAACCTTTTGCAGCAAGGATGTGGCGCGGCTCCCGCCCAAGTTGTTCCGTATCTTAAGTTCCTGTTCGGCTACTTGGTGGAACAAGCCATCGATCGCTTTCTGGGTTACATAGCTGTTTAAATCCGTTTCCATTTTTTCTTTTACCAGCGGGATTTTATTATAACCGGAAGCTACATCCGTCCAATACTTCGCCACATCAAGCTTTTCGAGGTTTTGCACCACAATGGGTTTAAACTTACTGGTTAGCTCTTCCGTTGTTTGCGTTTTGAAATAGTTCGTTGCCGCATCTTCTTGTCCGCTGAGTAGAATATTGGTGGCATCTTTTACCGTTAGGTTTTTTAAGGCATTGACAAATACCGGAGCCGCTTCACTTACTGCAGCTTCCGCTGCGCGGTTCATGCGAGTGATCAGCTGATCGCTCACGGAACCCAGTCCGATAGCCCGCAAGGCGCTTTCTGCCTTTTGCACTTGTGGAGGGAGTAAGATTTTGACTGCTTGATTGCCCAAAAAGCCGTCTGTTTTAGAAAGACTTTGGATACTTTGTTGTAAACCATTATTCAGCGCTTCTTTAATGCCGAGTGAGATTTCGCTGGTGGCAGGTGTTTCTTGTGTTGTATTGGTAGCAGAAGCACTTGTTTTGGTTTTAGCCGTATCGCCTTTTAGTACCTTCAAAATATTACCCCATTGGGCATTGGCCGAAGGGATATATATAAAAATTAAACCGAATAATAACGTGAAGAGGAATGTGTGTTTCATTTTCTAAAGAATTGTCTCTGTGAGCAAGTATAATGAATATATTTTTTACGAACAAAAGCGTCACTCAGGGAATCCCACTCATGTTGCTAATGGATAGAGAGATAAATACATTACAGGATGGTTACGCTTTCTATACCCCTTCTATACCTATTCAAGGCATTTACACCAGCTATCTACTTCGCTTATAGTCTACCTGAGATAGGGCAGCGGTAAGGTGTAGGTATATCTGGAGCAAGGAGAGACTAAAGCATAGTTAAAGGATAAGTAAATGAAAGCTATAGGGTGAACGGACTTGAACGGACTTGAAGGGAGCTGAGCGGACTTGAACGGACTTTTGAAGATTAAAATATGATGGGAAAAGGCTTGAATAAAATAAGTTTTAGGATTGGTGGGCCTTAAACCTCGACTTTTACGAAAGTAAGTATTTTTTAAATATTTATCAAAAGAAGACGAAAAATAAAAAGGTCGTTTCGTTATATGTTTCATTGGCTAAATCAAAGCTTTTTAAAATTGATGTGAAGGGAGATATCATTTCACGTTTCTAGTATATGGTGGTATCTTAAAAAGAATATCCCAAGCCTAATTATAAATCCCAAAGTTTACTATATAATCTCCGTCCGTATCTAGTTTATGGAGGTGATCAAACGTTCGTTCGCAGCAATGTACAGGTATTGCCCTGGAAAATGCTTGAGTAATTGAGTTAATACATACCATTCATATATCATCTAGTTGTTGCTCATTCCGATCAAAGCTTGTTAAAGTTAACGCGTAAACCTATCGGGGTTAGGCGGTACCGCCGATCGATATCCTCCGGAACATAAAATCCTTCTCTCTCCTTGATTTTCCGGCTGATCTGCTCCAGCTCTTTTGCGCTCATGTTGACGTCCTTTCCTATTAAAAAATCGACACCCAGCACATTTCCATCAAAATCCGGGTAAATGCGGACAATGAAAACCACCATGGTCTTTTGAAATTCAGCGATTTTTGGCCCCAGAACCTCCCTGATAATCTCATGGACAACCGTTTTTCCCCCGTTTAACTTTACACGGACATCATTCAGCACTTTCTGTCCCTGCTTTATCTTATATCGATTGCTATCCGCGTCGAGCACATAGATAGAACTGTTCGGCCTTTTACTGTCAGCTTTTTTTGCAATAAATGTAGTTCTGCTCGCCTTATTTACGCCCAAACTGATCCTTTTTTGCTGAACACAAGAGCAGCAGATATAAAGTAAAAAAACAGATATCAGAAATAGATATGACCTATAATTTTGTTCATTCATCTTTTCTGGCGTTATAAGATTATGTCGTTATTATTAAGATGGGATTATGGGGTATTTTCCATAAGGTTTATCCGCATTAGATCATACCTTGAAGCGGAACGTCATTCCGACTGTAGTGAAGGAATCTCCACCAGATTGTAAAAGATATCTCGGCTACATTGCGTTTCGCTCGATATGAGGCGGCAAGTACTTCTTTTTAGGCATCCTATTTCTGAACTTCTTCATACCGATCCACCAATATATGTAATAACCAGGCAAATAAAACACCAAATCCAGCAGCATAAATGATGTATAAAAAATTTTTGTACCAAGGAACCCACCAAATGTTACTGAAAGTACCAAAAGCAACGATAAGGAGCAGTAGAATTATGCCTAGCAAACCTGCTTTTTTTGCAAAGGCCAATTTCCGGCCTTTCCGTTGATACGAGTCCTTAATCAATTGAAATGGAATGAAGATAAAAATCAGGGCAAACAGCGACGTCCAATATGAATGACCATAAACGGTCACTAAATAATCCTTTAAGGATGTTATATGAAAATCGTAGTATATGTATTTCCCATAAAAAATGGCATTGAAGACACTTGGAATCCAACTTATCAAAAACCATATAGGGGACAAAAGAGCTGCTAAAATATTTCCTATAAATTTCATATGTGTTTAGATTTAAAGACACGTTAATTTTAAAATTTTACGGACAAAAAGAGACGAAAATTTTCGCATTCCCCTTGTTTATGGTTGTAAATGATTTTATCCTACCTTGTGATACCCAAATGAAAACAGAAGATTGACTCTTGTTCTTAAATTGGAGGACAAAAATGTTTGGCTTTTCCTTTTCATCTATTAATATAGACTGTTTTTCTTGCGGGAGGCTTGCATACGGCACAACTTCCCATTGACCATCGTTTTGTATTTCAGATCGTAAAGCGGATAATTGAAAGGTCGTCCATTTAAGCTTTTCATTCCGTTCTTCATCTTTCATGCCTGCTTTTATGCAAAGATGTTTCTTAATGATGTTTTCAAAGGAAACCGAGCTGTTTGAGACATCATTAAGAAACGATTTCACTTCATTAATATCGTTAGGGACAATCCTATTTTTATTCCAAGCAAAATTTATTGTTAGAAAGGGAATGCACATTAAAAGAGAGAATAATATTTTCATAATAAACTGTATTAATTTAAGGACAAGTTCCGCTATTACTGGGTGCAGTACCTGAAGCAGTATTAACTATGAAGTTAGTACTGCTTGTTAAAGCTCTGATATCCTGACCTAAATTGCCTGGGTTTGACCCGCTTCCTCCAAGCCAAGAGCCTGAATTGTCTGGGAGAGTAGAACCGGCATGAGCGAAAACCGCAAGAATGACTGCAAATAAAACGGTTGAATGGTTACTTCTCAAATTCAGATAGCGGGAAAAGTTCATAAAGGGATGATTGGCTTATCAATGTTTAAATATAGCAATAAATTCAAGAAAAATTTACGATCCCGTAGTTAATCGCTCCGGTGTTTCAGGTTGTACAAAGTACTGGGGAGGAACGCAGCTAGGAGGGCGAACGGGTTCCTGCAATCGCATCTTTTTTGCTCATCCCATCGTTTCTTGTAACAGAAAGGTTATCTTCGTATCTAAATATCAAATATAACCCTATGAGCGAACAGAAAATATTGATGACCGTGTCTGAAGTCACTCCTGAAGAGATGATGTTTTTGGTCAATGCCACCAAAGGGCTAAGTGATAACCAATTGGATCAGTTCCTGTTTTTGTATAATGGCAAGCGAAGAAAAACACAGGAGATGATGTTGATGACCTTGCTTGGATTTTTGGGAATAGCCGGCGTGCAACGCTTCATGATAAAACAAATCGGTATGGGTATCATCTATTTCTTAACCCTTGGGTTCTGTTGGATCGGTACCATCGTGGATCTGATAAACCACCGCAGTATGACCGATTCGTTTAATCAACAAATGGCTATTGAGGCTATGCAGATGGTACGGATGTATAATAAAGGCTAACTTAAGCGCTATCTGCTGGCGTAAACCATGCTGATATTAGATGGTCCACTTTCGTTTTTCATCCGATCAATGGCGGTAACTACATACGTATAACGCGCCCCTTTACGGACAGATTGATCGGTATAGAATGTGCGTGCGTGATCAAACATAATTTCGAGTATATTTTGCGCATTGCCTAAATTGATGGGTTCTCCCTGATTGAAGCGATATACCACGTAACCATAAGCTTGTTCTCCATCGAGCGCTGCAAGAGGAGCGTCCCAACGAAGAGCGATACCTCCGGCATTGAGGTTATGGAAGGTTAAATTTTGTGGAGCTAAAGGGGCAATGCTATCTATCCAAGGCATGGTTGGAGGTAATGATTTATAGCGATAAAAATTGTATTGTAGGGAGTCGCGGAAACCGCCCAGATTATTGACCAATGATTTGGAACTGAAATAAACACTGCCCTGTATATGCGGATTCCTTCTAAGGTAACGGATTTGATTGGGTAGCTCACTCCTATTGCGCCAACCAGTAGTATTGGAGCCTGCTTTATAAGCTGCCTGGCCAACGTATACATGTTTCCCATAGGCATTTTCTCCCCACCAAGTTAAGAGTGTTTCGAAAGCTGCTGCCCGATGGTTGAATGGAAAATAAATTTGTGGATTGATATAATCTACCCAGCCTTGTTGTAGCCATGTACGGGCATCGGCATACAACTGCCCATAGCCACTCAGTCCAGATGTTTCCGATCCGGCAGGATCTTGCTTTTTATTTTGCCAGATACCAAAAGGACTAATGCCAAACTTGACATATTTTTTGGCGCTATGAATACTGTCGGCCAAGGTTTGGATAAGCTGGTTCACATTGTTTCTACGCCAGTCGTCAATGGTGCGGAAGTCCTTCCCGTAATGCCTATAGGTTGGGTAATCCGGAATGCTTTGGCCAGCCACAGGATACGGGTAGAAATAATCATCAAAATGTACGCCATCAATATCATAATTTCGTACAACCTGCATAATCACATCTACAATGTACTGCTGTACTTGAGGGAGCCCCGGATTAAATAACTTCTTACCGGCATAGGTAAAAAACCACTCCGGATGTTGCTTGGTAATATGCTGGGCGCTGACGTTGGCCTCACTTAGATCGAAGGTAGCCCGGTAGGGGTTGAACCAGGCGTGTAGTTCCATGCCACGAGCATGTGCTTCCTGAATGGCAAATTCAAGGGGGTCATATAATGGTGACGGGGGCATTCCTTGTTGGCCTGTGAGAAAACGCGACCATAACTCTTTTCCTTTGGCATAGATGGCATCTGCAGAAGGCCGTACCTGTAAAAAAATGGCATTCATGCCGGCACGTTGATGTGCATCTAAAATACGCAGCAATTCTTGTTTCTGCTGCGTTGAAGGTAAACCCGCTTCGCTCGGCCAATCGATGTTGACTACCGTAGATACCCAAACACCGCGGAGTTCGCGCTTGGGCTCAATAAACCTATTTTGTGCCCCTACTTGCAGGTTAATGATTGTAATGAAGGAGATGGTGAGAGACAGCGTTATATAGAAGAACTTATTTTGAATCATGCAATCAGACTATGTTTTTCAATGGCAGTGTTTTATGTACCGGGGCAAAGATACATATCATGAAGTGGATGCCGAAAAAATTTAAACAAAGTGTCCGAATCATGGTGTACCAAGAAACATACAATAACCTTCAAAATAACTGTTTTATATATTAAACGGAGATATATATAAAAAAATATACGTTGGAACAATTTTTGCTTATATCTCTCAGCCTAATGAAATAAGGAAAATTTATAATGGAAGATAAAGAGCTAGTGTATCAAGAGCCTAGGGCGGATAAGCGGCCACCAGATTATGTTTCGGAAGAATATTTGCCAGATAAGGGTAAGGAAGGGCCGAAGATTTATTTTTTTATCATTGCCATTGTGGCACTGTTGGCTACGAATATCTATTTCTATGTAAAGTATAAGCATTCGGACGAAATCCATACGACCATATTAAGTGAAAAGGCACAAATGGAAACGGAGTTGGATCGGATTGAAGTAGAATTGGATCGGGTGACCAAGCAGAATGTGGAATTAACAGATGCCTTAAAATCGGCTCAAGAAGGCGCTCGAGTGAAAATAGAAGAACTACGAGCTAAGCTAACTCAGCAAGAATTGACCCGAACGGAATTAACCCATGCCCAACAAGAGATATCGCAATTACGCATAAGCGTTTCCCGTTATACCAAGGATATAGAACGATTAAAGAATGAAAATGCGTTATTGGTTTCTGAACGGGATCGCCTCAAAGCGACGGTGAACAATGCACAGCAAAAAGCAGATGAGCTGGCTGAACTGAATAATGAGCTGGAGCATAAGGTAGACCTTGCGTCGGCATTGAAATTATCATCCATCAATATCAATGCTATTCGGACTAGGAAAAATGGGGATGAGAGCATGGAGACGAAGGCACGGCGTACCGATAAATTGCGTATAGATTTCACCATTGCCGACAATACATTGGCAAAGAAAGCTATATACGATATTTATCTGCGCGTTATTGAACCGAATGGAAACTTGGTCATTGCTGATAATCATATTTTTGAGGTTGATGGTGTTGAAATGCAGTATACCGATCGCACCGCTATCGAGTTTTCGAATGACGGCAAACTTTATTCGTACGAATGGAGCGGTATTCCCGATTTCAAATCAGGCACGTATATAGTTGTTTTATATACCAATAAAGGGACTTTAGGTAAGGGAACCATCCGGCTCAACTAAATATCTGAGCGGGTATCTCTATATAAAAAATGGTGCCTTGGCCAATGGCTGTTGTATAGCGGATGTTACCGTTCATACTTTCTATTGTTTGTTTCACGAAGGCCAATCCGAGGCCGGTTCCTGAGCTTTTTGTAGTGAAGTTGGGTTGAAAGATGCGGTCCCGTACATGCTCGTCAATACCGTTGCCATTATCTTTAACGGTGATAAATACGGTATTATTTTGATAATTTAATGTGATGGTTATGATGCACTTTCCCCTTCCCATTTTTGCTTCGATCGCATTCTTGATTAAATTACTAAATGACCGCCTTAACTGATCCCGATCGCCGTGTACAACAACGGGACCGCTTGAAAGATTTCTAAATGTAATATCTACAGCCGCGTTATTATTATAAATCGGGATAATTTTTTCGATGGTATCTACCAAATCGACAGCCTCTAACTGCGTATCGGGCATCTTCGCGAAGTTGGAGAATTCAGAGGCAATGGTAGAAAGGCTGTCTATCTGTTCGATAAAAGATTTACTGAACCGTTTAAATTTCTGGTCGAAATTTGGATCTTTTTCTTTCCATGATCGCTCGAGTAGCTGGACACCTAATTTAAGGGGGGTTAATGGATTTTTAATTTCATGCGCTACTTGTTTAGCCATTTCTCGCCAAGCAGATTCGCGTTCGGATTGTGCAATTTTATTCGCGCTTGTTTCCAGAGCCGCAATCATGGTATTATATTCTTTAATGAGCGAACCAATTTCATCATTCCTTTTCCAAAAAATGGGCTCATTGATCTTCCCGATAGATGTTTTGGCAAGGCTACGTTGCACCAGTGTGAGTGGCGACGTGATGCGGTTAGCTATAAAGACAGCGAACAAACCGAGTGCAACAATAACGAGGGCGTATATGTTGATCAGTGTGTTCAGCAATAGACCAATCCGATCTGAAAAGTCTTTTTCATTGGAAAAATAAGGTAAGCTGAGATAGGCAATGGTTTCTTCTTGATCATTTTTAATCGGTGCATAGGCTACGGTGTATTCTAAGTCGCCTATTTTTTCCTTATGAAAATATTCTGACCGATTTAGCCTAGACATGTTTAACCAAGCTTTGGCATTCATATACCTCGATGTGAGCCCTAAATCATAGATTTTACTTTGTGTTGTAAAAAAGATGGTTCCGTCTTGATTATATAAATTTATATCCGTAGCGTTGATATTCGCCATGCTGTGTAAGAAATCTTCTTCTATTTCGAGCGCTTGTGCTGCTTTGTTCTTAAAAAGCGTAGATTCGAAACCGGAGGCCAATTGATTGATTCTTCTTACGGTATTGTGCTCTTGTTGCCGTTTATATTGATTGCTGATGCTAAAAAATGTAATGGCCCCACTCACGATGAGTGTAATCACCACAGCCAGCACGACAAATGCCTGGATGCGGGTACGGTACAGTACTCGGTTCTGGGTTATTAAAAAAGAACGCCGCACATTTCGAAAACTGAAATCGTAATTTTTAAAGGTTTTAATAAACCATTGTAAGGCATAAACGGTTATAGCAAAAACCAATAATACTAAAAAGAGAAAGGAGAGTGAGGCCAGTTGTACCCAAAAGCCTTGCCCATCTTTGCTTAATACCATCAAGGTATGCTCGTTTGGTCGATACATTAGTTCTTTCACTCCATTGGCTTTGATAACCGGAATGTATTGGAAAAGATCTTTGGGATAAAGCTGGTCTGTAAGTGTAAATAGATGGTCGCCAAATTGATTGATTAATCTGCCGTTTCTATACAAAGCAAAGGAATATTGTTCTAAGTTATCCTGTCGGTTTACACGGCCATTGCTTAAGATTTCAGGGAAGGAGGCATAGCGCTCAAAGGCTTTACTAGATAATTCGATGAGTGCAGTACCCACTTCTTTACTGTCTACTATGATCGGAATTAATCCAAAATATAAGAGATTACCCAAATGATTATTTAGGCGATAAAAATATTCAGAAACTTTAATGGATCCAGATTCTATTCGTTGCTTGTAATAGGTTAATTTTTGTACGGTCTGTGGATCGTCCGGATATCCCCGGGTAAACTCATAAATCTTAAAATCATAGCGTGACAGGTATCCACTGAAATAGGTTTGCCTCAGATATTCGTTTAAAACATTTATCTTATAACGCTTGGGATTAGAAAAGTAATTGATTAAATAGTGATCTTTAGCAACCTTGTTTTCCATTCCATAAAAGATGAAAACAGCATCAGGATCATCTGCAGATTCTAATCGTTGTAAAATAAGCTTTTGGGATTCGAGTTCTTTCTCATTAATAAATTGTGTTTGCTTAACGGATGCAATCCAAGCGAACAAGAGCAGGGTGGTGATAAAAATTAATAGATTGAACTGCTTATTGCTATAATAGGTATATGCACGCAATAATATAACAGCACTGAAAAGAAAAAAAGGAAAGCTGAGCTCATGCAGGGCCCATTGAAAAGCAGCATAGCATAACAATGTAATGAAAGCAAGTGTAAACCAGCGATGCTTGGTGATGTGGAAGCTCGATCCTACAGCGAGTACAATTTCCAATAATAAATAGAGGTTGAGCAATACCAGGCATAAGGCAAATATCCCTAGCCAGCTAAAAATGTTCAGCTTGAGAATGTTCGAAACATTAAATTGAATATTCGAATTCCCGATAAGGCCGTTAAAAACGTGGACAACCTGTGTGCTAATGATATAAATCAAGGTCGATACCAAAGCAAAGTACAGGATACTGATAGCCTTTGTTCGTAATGCATGTTTTATATGAAAGAGTTGATGGCGGTAGTTATACACGTAACACATAAACCAAGCTCCGGCGATGATATTGAGCAAAAACGCACCTAGAGATGGGAAAATAAAACTGGACGCATAATACTTGGGATCAAAAATTTCATTAAAGAAATGTTTGGCTAACCAACCGCTCTGTAGATCGAGGTAACGTGTAATCGTAAAAAACAGAAAGAAAAAAAGAATGGATAGTTTGACTTTGCCACGCTCGGCTATCCAAACGCATAAGCTATTCATTAAAATAGTTGCAAAGAGCATGGCCGCCAACCACATGGCAAGCTCAAGCTTAGAGAACAACGTATTGTATGTTTGTTGCTTTAGCTTTACGGAGAACAGATACTTGCCGTCGGCACTTCTGATGCTATAGACAGGGTTATCGTCGTAATTAGCAATAGTCAGGTTTTGGGAGTTACTTAAATCGGATGAGAATTTATTTACTAAATAATCGTTTTTAAGTGCGTATCCAGAATTGATGGGGATTAAGCAAACGACAGAAAAGCCGCCCCTCGACTTTTTGATAGCCTCGTATCGACCATTATCCTGAACGATGAGTGAGCTTCCTTCAGGCAGGGGGGCATCTGATTGTGGTACGGTTCTTTCCGACCCCCAAAAGGTTAGTTCGTTATTGGAGTAAGTGTAAACCAGTACGTTCTTTTGCTCGCCAAAATATTCCACAACATGCTGTGCGAGCTCTTCATTGTTCTGGATATCTTTTAATGCATTAAATTTATTGGAATCTTGCAGGAAAGATTTTACAAAACGCTCTTTCTTATGTAAATGCTGCTCAATGCGTGTGGCTTCCAGGCGCAAAACTTCTTCCTTCCGGAAAGTTACACGGATTGTAACGGCTGTACCCACGAAGCAGAGCGTTAAAATCAAGAGTAATATCCGTATTTTTAAGGAAGTGTTCAAAGCCTCATCCGAAAATAGTATGAGCGTAAAAATATGAAATATTCGTGATTATAATGAGTCTGTTAATTTAGCCGAAGCGGTTTCAGCCTGCCGATTTACTTTTTTTACCAAGCCCTGCAACACATTGCCTGGGCCCACTTCGATGAATGATGTTGCTCCATCGGCCAACATATGTTCAATGGTTTGAGTCCAACGTACAGCACCTGTTAGTTGAGCAATTAAATTTGCTTTGATATGCTGCGGGTCTATATAAGGCTTGGCATCTATGTTTTGATAAATAGGACACTTCGGCGCTACGATGTTCACTTTTTCGATGGCGGTTTGCAATGCTACGCGAGCAGTTTCCATGAGTGGAGAGTGAAAGGCTCCTCCTACATTTAACTTTAAAGCACGTTTAGCTCCGGCTTCCAATAATAAGGCACAAGCTTGATCTATACCAGCTACAGTGCCCGATATAACCAGTTGTCCTGGGCAATTGTAATTGGCCGGGACAACGACTTCGCTTACACGTTGGCAAATATCTTCAACGGTAAAATCATCCAGCCCTAAAATGGCAGCCATGGTAGATGGTTGGATTTCGCACGCTTCTTGCATGGCATTGGCACGCTTGGCTACCAATTGTAGGCCGTCTTCAAAAGTAAGTGCTCCAGCGGCTACCAACGCCGAAAATTCGCCTAATGAATGCCCCGCAACCATTTGTGGGTCAAAAGAATCGTCTAAAGCCAGTGCGAGAATAACAGAATGCAAAAAAATAGCAGGCTGTGTTACCTTGGTTTGCTTGAGATCTTCTTCTGTGCCATTAAACATGATATCAGTAATGCGGAAGCCCAGTATTTCATTCGCCTGTTCAAATAAGTTCCGGGTTTGCTCTTTGTAATCGTACAAATCTTTGCCCATTCCTACAAACTGTGCACCCTGACCGGGGAATATATATGCTTTCTTCATTGGTTTATATATGTTTATAAATCACCTTGTAATACGCCTAAAACTATACCTCACGTCTCCAAAAAACGCTAGTCTAAACTGGCCGTAATGAGCCGCAAAAACTCTGCTCGGGTGCGTTCTTGTGCAAATGCACCAGTAAAAGCAGAAGTGGTTGTTACGGAGTTTTGTTTTTGGATACCGCGCATGGCCATGCATAAGTGCTTGCATTCAATCACCACGGCTACACCAACAGGATTGAGCGTATTTTGTATACAGTCACGAATTTCATTAGTTAATCGTTCCTGTACTTGTAGTCGACGAGCAAAAGCATCTACTACCCGGGGCACTTTGCTTAACCCTACAATATGTCCGTTAGGAATATAAGCTACGTGGGCTTTACCAAAAAAAGGTAATAGATGATGCTCACATAGGGAATATACTTCGATATCTTTCACAACAACCATTTGGCTGTATTCTTCTTCAAACATGGCACTGCGTAGAATAGCAGCCGGATCGATATCATAACCATGGGTTAAAAATTGCAGGGCTTTTGCCACTCGCTCCGGTGTTTTTAAGAGCCCTTGCCTGGTGGGATCCTCTCCTATTTGTTGTAAAATATCTTGGTAATGTTCGGCGATGTGCTCGATTTTATCGGGATTGTAGCGGTCGATTTTTAAGTAACCATCTACTTGCTCATCTCCATATGTGGAGTCGTTATCTGTCCTATTCATGCGCGTATGATTAAGATTTAATTGCCAAAGTATTCGACGGCATTGTTTTCGGTTTCTTGAATTTTGATGCAATGAAGGGTAGCTCCAGCAGTGGCAATGGGCCCTTTTAGTTGATTGAAAATGGCTACAGCCAGTACTTCCGTTGACGCCATTTGTCCTTGCATAAAGTCGACATCGATGTTGATATTACGGTGATCTACTTTGTCGATTATATATTGATGAATGATGTTTTTGAGCATCCGTAAATCGATAACGAAGCCTGTTGTGGGATCAATTTCCCCTTTAACCGTTACAAAAAGCTCGTAATTATGCCCATGCCAGTTGGGGTTGCTGCACTTGCCAAAAGTAGCTTCATTCTCCTCCAAGCTCCAGTCTTCCCGGTATAATTTATGGGCGGCGCTAAAGCGCTCTCTACGTGTAATATAAACCATAACCTGTTATTAGCCCCGCAAAGATAAGTTTAATAATGCTAATATGGTATATTTTGCTTCGGGAATCCACATAAATACGTTGCAAAAACTGGAGGTATCCAGTTATTTGCTTCGACGAAAATGCTTATCTTGGCACGATATGACAAAGGTTAAAGGCTTATTGGTGGCGGCTACCGAGGCAGAAATAGAACCATTCCTTAAGGCGGTGCAACAAGGGCAGGTACCCGCTCTATTGGACGTGCTGGTTACAGGTGTAGGCATGGTTGCAACCGCATTTTCTCTGGGGAAAGCTTTTCAGGAGCAGTCTTATGATTTTGCGTTGAATGTGGGGATTTGTGGGGCGATTTCGCGAGAAATAGCACTGGGTGAAATGGTTTTTATTGTGCGTGATGTGCTTTATGAATTAGGTGCAGAAGACGATGAGGATTTTATATCTATTGTACAGCTTGGTTTTGGTGAAAACACGTATAGCGCGATACCTGGTGTGGCTGCTCATTGGAGTGGGGGATTGAAACAAGTGGAGGGAATAACGGTGAATAGGGTGCACGGAAATACACAGACGATCAATCGTCTACAGCAGCGTACATCTGCTGTTGTGGAGAGCATGGAAGGAGCAGCGTTTTATTATGCATGTAAACAAGCGGGGATTCCGAGTATGCAGGTAAGAAGTGTGTCCAATTATGTGGAGAAGCGCGATAAATCAAAGTGGAAAATCGGACTGGCTATCAAACAACTGAACGATTGGCTTGTTGCTAAAAGTGAGCAGCTAGGCTCGGAAAGTGGATGAATGGTAAAAATGACATTGTAACTAAAAAAGGCGTTGGGTATTCTTCTACATTTGCTCATCAAGTAGTACGTATACCAGATTATTATGGAATTAACTTTAGGCTTTTCACCCTGCCCAAATGATACTTTTATTTTCGATGCGATGATCCATCACAAAATAGATACCGAAGGCTTACAATTTAAGGTATCTTATGATGATGTGGAAACGCTGAACCATAAAACGTTCAATAAAGAATTAGCTATTAGTAAATTAAGTTTTCATGCCTATGCCTATGCCGTTGATGATTATGTGTTGCTGGATGCCGGAAGTGCATTGGGTTTTGGTGTGGGGCCGCTGCTGATTACTAAAAATCAAGCACATATTGCGGCGCTTGGATTGCCGGGAAATCAGAAAACTTCCTCCAATCTACGGGTCGCCATTCCGGGGAAATATACGACGGCCAATTTTTTATTGGGACTGGCTTTCCCTGCCTTACAAAATAAAGAGATCCGTGTCTTTTCGGACATTGAGGATGCGGTTTTGCAAGGTGATGTGGATTTAGGACTGATTATTCACGAAAATCGGTTTACCTATCAGGAAAAAGGATTGTATAAAGTTATTGATTTGGGCGACTTTTGGGAAAAGGAAACCGGCCGTGCTATTCCGCTCGGAGGAATTGTTGTGCAGCGTTCACTTCCGGATGATGTTAAACAACGGATTAACCGGGTGTTGAGACGCAGTGTTGAGTTTGCTTTTGAACATCCAACCTCAGGGATTGATTTTATTCGGCAACATGCGCAAGCCATGCGCGATGAAGTGATGTACAAACATATTGATCTGTATGTGAATCAATATTCGGTCGATCTTGGAGAAGAAGGCAGGCAGGCGGTTCAATTGATGTTTGATAAGGCTTTGGATTTGAAGTTGATACCCCAGACAAACAAATCGCTGTTTTTAAATGATATGAGATAGCTTTTTACTTTTTTACTTAAAACATGGATAGACACACATACCAAAGTGGCATTATCGGGAACTGCGCCTATATCGCACATGTACAAACAGATACGCATATTTCCTGGTTGTGCTGGCCCGCATTTGATAGCACTTTTGTCTTTGGCCGTAAGCTTGACCAACAACACGGTGGTGAGTTTTCTGTTCTTCCGGATGGCGCATTTACGTCGAAACAACGCTATCTACCCAACACCAATATTTTGGAAACAGAGATAAGTAGCGCGGATGGTGTTTATCGGGTAACAGACTTTGCTCCTCGTTTTAGGCAATACGAGCGGTATTATAAGCCGCTGATGCTTATTAGAAAAGTAGAACGGATCAGTGGAGAGCCTAGGGTACGGATGCGTTGTTATCCGGTAACTGACTACGGTCGGAAATCACAGGAACGGCATCGGGGCAGCAACCATGTGGAGTTTACGGGAGGTGCAGATAAAATGCGGCTGACAACCAATGTGCCGATCAGTCATTTTTTTGAACCGGGTACTTTTGTCTTACATGACACGAAATATTTAATATTGACGTATGGGCAACCCTTGGAGGCGTCGCTAGCGGAAACCGCAGAACGCTTTCTATGGCAGACTACCAATTACTGGCGCACATGGATTAAACATACCAGTATTCCCACCATTTATCAAGAGGCCGTTATACGTTCGGCCTTAGCGCTCAAGTTACATCAGTATGAAGATACCGGTGCTGTTATCGCAGCGAGTACATCTAGTTTACCGGAACACCCAGGGAGCGGCCGTAATTGGGATTACCGATACTGCTGGTTGCGGGATAGTTATTATGTCTTGGCGTCGCTTTTACGGATTGGGCAATTTGAAGAAATGGAGCACTACGCTGAGTTTATTGCAAATATTTCAGTAAATGAAAAGGGGCGGTATCAACCTTTATATAGCATCAATGGTAAAAGTGAGCTGATTGAAGAAGAGTTGAGCCATCTATCTGGATATAGGGGAAATAAACCTGTACGGATTGGTAATCAGGCCTATGAGCATATACAGAACGACGTTTATGGCCAGGTTTTGCTTACTTTGCTACCTATGTATACAGACAGTCGTTTTGTGGCAGAAGAACGAAGTCATTCTGCTAAATGGTTGGAAATTATCGTGGAGAAGATTGAACAGACGATTGACGAACAAGATGCCGGTATTTGGGAATTTCGGAACTTTGCCAATTATCACTGCTATACCAATCTTTTTCAGTGGGCAGGAAGCAAGGCGGCTGTACGGATTGCCCGGAAAATTGGTCATGCTGATTTAGAGAAACGCGCCCTAGCTTTGATTGATCGGGCGGCTGTCCATATTGAAAATTGCTATGATCCCGATCGGAAGGTATATACACATGCCGTTGGCAGCACACATCTGGATGCAAGTACGTTGCAGCTGATTATTATGAAATACCTTGACCCTGCATCCGAACGGGCAAAAAATCATTTGATTACCTTAGAGAAAGACCTGCGAGATGAAAATGGGTTGTTCTATCGGTATTTGCACGCAGATGATTTCGGGAAACCAAAATCAACTTTTTTGATTTGTGCATTTTGGTATGTAGAAGCACTCGCGTGTGTAGGGCGCACAGATGATGCCATCGACACCTTAGAGAACCTCTTGAAATATGCCAATCATCTTTTGTTATTTAGTGAAGATGTGGATGCCAATAATGGCGATCAATGGGGTAACTTTCCGCAAGCATACAGCCATGTAGGCCTCATCAATGCTGTTAATCGAATTGCTGTCAAATTGGGGAATCCGCGGTTTTTAATTTAAACAAGCCCTAAGTGCTTGAGCCATTCAATAAAGCCGTTAACAGCGCCCGGACATCTTGCTGGTCTTCTAAATAATATTTAGCCGCAGATACATTGCTGCCTACCTTGATGGAAATAGCCGTTTCGGGAAGGGCTTTGAACGTATCTTCATCGGTGCGGTCATCGCCAATAGCCAAAATAAAATCATAGTTGGTGTCGTGCAAAAGATTAAGCGTTGCCCGGCCTTTATTGACATCGGCGTTTTTTACTTCCACTACCTTATCGCCATCGAGCATTTTCAAACCAAAGGTATTGAGGTGGTATTGCAGGTTATCCATGAGTTCATTTGCACGTAGGGCTCCAAGGCCTTTTTGTACTTTTCGGTAATGCCAAGCAAGTGAATACGATTTCTCTTCTATAAAAGAGCCCGGGGTTTTATCCGTGTAGGTTTCCATGAGCTTCATCACTTCATCTTTCCAGTTGGTAGATAGTCCCGGCAATTGTTCCCAAGAACCTTGACCGAATTTTTTCCAGGCGCCATGTTCGGCGATGAGTGTGTAGGGATGTTGGCCAAACCAGTGTTCAAGTGTAGTATGCTTGCGGCCACTGATGATCACCAATGTATTCTTTTGATCGGCCACGAAAGAGTCTAATAAGGCATACAGTTCCGCGTCGGGAAAGGCATCATCTATTTCTTTTTTGAAACCTACTAATGTGCCATCATAATCAAACAGTAACAAGCGATTTTCGGCCTCTGCATACTGTTGCCGGATAGTCTGCTCAATGGATTCTTTAACCAGGTTGGCCCGAGAGTCTTTTTGCATTTGCTTAATATCGGTTAAACGAGCCATAAAAATTTTAACCCAATGTTTGATATTAAACTTGAAAACCACGGCGCGCATAGCCCGCATCCGATCTTGCATTTCTGTAGCGGGCATATTTAACGCTGTTATCAGGGCCTTCCGAATCTCGCTAATGTTATTGGGGTTAACCAATAGGGCGTCATTCAGTTCTTTCGATGCTCCGGCCATTTCGCTCAGGATGAGCACTCCGTTGTTATCGTTTCTGCTCGCTACATATTCTTTACTAACCAGGTTCATACCATCGCGCATAGGCGTAACCAGGCAGACATCGGCCACATTATAAAGCGCAGAAATGATTTCTATGGGGTAGCCATGATAGAAGTAAGCGATGGGATACCATTCGAATGTGCGGAACCGGGCATTGATATTTCCTACCAAGCGGTCTATTTCGTCTTTGAGCAGCTTATATTGCGTAACGTTGTCTCGAGATGGTACAACGATCATATAAAAGATGACCTTTTCAATATACTCCGGATTTTTGTCGAACAGCAATTCAATCGCATTTAATCGTTGGATGATTCCCTTACTATAATCTAGACGATCAATAGAGAGAATGATTTTTTTTCCATCAAAGCTTTGCTTGAAGTTGTTGATATGCTGGATGACTTCTGGATTTTTACCTAGTTGGGCAAATTTATCGCTATCTATTCCCATAGGGAAGGGCTCGGCTAGAACCATACGGTTTTCGACACGAAGGCGATTGGCGTCTGTATGTATGGGTAATAAGTGGGTGGCTGCACTGAGGAAGTGACGAACATCATCAAATGTGTGAAACCCGATTAAGTCGGCACCGAGCATTCCCATCAGCAATTCTTTTCGCCAGGGGATTAGCCGGAAAAGCTCCTGTGAAGGGAAGGGAATGTGATTAAAATAGGCAATGGATACGGCCGGTTGTTTAAGGCGAACTAAGCCAGGAACGAGCAGAAGTTGATAATCGTGCACCCAAACGGTATCGCCGGGGTCTAAATGATGCAGAATAGCATCGGCAAACTTTTGATTAACTTGCACATAAGAAAGCCAATTGTGGTAATCATAATTGGCGTAGGTAGAGAGATAATGAAAAATAGGCCACAACACTTCGTTACTAAACCCCTCATAATATCGGGTGATTTCTTCTTCGCTCAGAAAAATCGGGACAAGATTGTGCACTTTCAGGTCGGCGCTTATCATAGCCTGTTGTTTGACGTCGGTTACTTCGATTCCGGGCCAACCAATCCAAATGTTTGCTCCTTCTTTGTAAATGGAACCCAGGCCCGTTGCCAATCCGCCTTCACTGGGTATGTAGGTTAATTGATCGTTTTCTTCTGAAATTTTAATGGGTAATCTATTGGAGACGATAATTGTTTTAGCCACGACTTTTTATTTTTTATAATTAACGCCAAAAGCGGCGTGGTGTTTTGATTAAATTGTACGAAAGAAAGATAAATGTTTAAAATAAACCGTAGGTTTGGATTTTCAAAACAAATGCGGAAGCTATTACCATATTTACTCATATTATTTGTGATTCTCTTCAGCTGGTATTATAAAGGGATGCCACAGAAACTGAAAAATGGATTTGGTAGACTGCTTGCTGTATTGATTGTGGTGTTGTGGGTTTATGTCCTTTTGAAATATTTTTAGATGCGTGAATTTCAAATAAATAGATAGAATGTTGATTTTTTTAAAAGGAAATATTTATCTTTGCAGCCCCGCAGCATAAAGCTCCGGGAAATATGTTGAATACATAAATTATCTCAAATGGCAACTAAAATAAGATTGCAAAGATTCGGTAAAAAGGGTAAACCTTTTTATCATGTAGTAGTGGCTGATTCGCGTGCACCTCGTGACGGTAAATTTATTGAACGTTTAGGTTCGTATAATCCAAACACGAATCCGGCGACCATTGATTTGAATTTTGATAAAGCATTAGATTGGTTAAACAAGGGTGCACAACCTACCGATACAGCACGTGCTATTTTATCTTATAAAGGTGTACTTTATAAGAAACACTTAGATGGGGGTGTAAAAAAGGGTGCTTTTGATGAAGCTACGGCAGAAACGCGCTTTCAAGAGTGGTTAAAAGGAAAGGGAGAGCAGATTGCTGGTAAAAAAGATGGCTTATCTAAAGTACAGGAAGAGGCTAAAAAAGCAGCTTTAGCAGCAGAAGCTAAGAAGAAAGAAGAACGCGCAGCGGCAATTGCAGCTAAGAATGCGCCAGCGGAAGAGGCAGAACAAGCAGCTGATGAGCTTGCCACTGAAGAGGCTCCTGAAGCAGCTTCTGAAAACGAAGATACAACAAGCGCTGAATAATACGGCTAAGTTTGATAGCTTTATAAAATGCCATTTTTGTGGAATCTCCTCAAAAATGGCATTTTTAATTTCAATTGATTAATATACAACGATGCAGATAGACGATTGTTTTTATGTCGGTTATATCAGTAAGACACGTGGACTTAAAGGCGAGGTGCAGCTCTATTTTGATTTTGCTGATTACCGAGATCTGGATCTAAGCCTGGTGTTTCTTGAAATAGATAAAAAGCTGGTTCCTTTTTTTGTTGAAGAACATAAGCTTTTACCGAATCGGACTGGATATTTCTATTTTGCAGATGTTGATCATATTGATCAAGCGAAACGGTTGCTTAGGAAGGCGGTTTATTTGCCTAACGATAAACGCCCGAAGCGAGATGCGGACACTTTTTATGTGACCGATTTAAAAGGATATGTGGTTTACGATGAAACGCATGGAGAACTGGGAGAAATCATGGAAATAAACGAATTTCCACAGCAAGATATTGCGGTTGTTCACTATAGGAGTAGGGAATTGATGTTTCCATTAAATGACGCATTTATTGTGGCCATCGATCAAGAGGAGGAAACCATCCGTGTAAACCTTCCCGAAGGGTTGATTGATGTATATAGTGGAGATTAAATTTGGCGTATGCGGTTTGATATCATAACAGTATTACCGGGTTTATTGGAGAGTCCTTTTGCTCATTCTATTTTGCTCCGGGCGCAGCGAAAGGGTTTGGTTGAAATCCATGTTCATAATCTTAGGGATTATGCAGATAATAAGCATAAGAGCGTGGACGATTACCCCTACGGTGGCGGAAGCGGGATGGTGATGCAAATAGCACCATTTGCTGCCTGCATTGAACGGTTGAAAACAGAACGGAATTATGAGGAAGTGATTTTCATGAGCCCTGATGGACAAACGCTCAACCAATCGGTAGCGAATGAGTTGGCTTTGAAAGAAAATGTCATCCTGTTGTGCGGACATTATAAGGGAATCGATCAACGTATTCGCGATATTTATGTAACGCGTGAGATTTCTATTGGCGATTATGTTGTTTCTGGCGGCGAACTGCCTGCGGCAATCCTGGTAGATGCGGTGACAAGACTTATTCCGGGAGTCTTATCAGACGAGACGTCGGCCCTTTCGGATTCCTTTCAGGGCGAATTATTGGATGCTCCCGCCTATACCAGGCCGGCAGATTGGCAAGGGTATCGCGTTCCTGATGTATTGTTAAGCGGCAATCAAGCATTGATTGACAATTGGCGTTATGAACAAGCATTAATAAGAACACGTGAAAGAAGGCCCGATCTGTTAGATGAATAGATATTGTTGGCGAATAGGTGTGCTCTTGTCTAGAAGTAAAAAAGAAAAAAATAGGTTTTTAAATTTAAAATAAAATAACTAATATTGCAGTCCGATTTTTACGGGTTAAAAATCGTTGTTAATTACTTAAAATCATGGATTTAGTAAAATTTGTAGAAGAGCAGGCGGTAGCAAAAAATGAAGTTCCTGCATTTAAAGCTGGTGATACCGTTAGTATTCATTATAAAATTCGCGAAGGTAACAAAGAACGGATTCAGGTATACAAAGGTGTTGTTATCCAAAGAAACAGCGTTGGCTCTAACCAAACGTTTACTGTGAGAAAAGTATCGAACGGTATTGGTGTAGAACGTATTTTTCCCGTGAATTCACCTAATATTGATAAGATTATTGTTGATACATATGGTAAAGTGCGGAGAGCGAAATTATTCTACCTGCGCAACTTAACAGGAAAAGCTGCCCGTATCAAATCGAGAAGGGTATAAGTTTCCTTTAGAAGAAGAGTATATAAAGGCCTCGGCGATAGCTAGAGGCTTTTTTATTTTCTACCCTCCCACTCTGCATAGAACTGCGCTAAAAAACCTTCCATATATAAATGTCTTTCTGCGGCAATTTTCTTGGCGGCTGTAGTGTTCATTTTATCTTTTAGAAGCAAGAGCTTTTCATAGAAATGATTGATGGTAGGTGCGGTACTATTCTTATAACTTTCTTTGCTGTGGTTTTTTTGTGGCGGGATACGGGGGTCGTATATCAAGTGGTTTTTAAAACCGCCATAATGAAATGCCCGAGCAATACCGATGGCTCCGATGGCATCTAAACGGTCGGCATCTTGTACGATCTCCATTTCCTTGGATGTGAAATAAGTTGGTGCTAAACTCGATTTGAAAGACATATTGCGGATAATGTGGATCACATGATCGATGGTTTCAGGATCGGCATGTTGGGCAGACAGGAATTGTTGGGCCATTTGCGGGCCGAGCTCTTCATCGCCCCGATGAAACTTGCTGTCAGCAATATCATGCAAGAGGGCTGCCAGTTCGACCACCAAGGTGTTCGCCGATTCGGTTTTTAGAATGAGTAATGCGTTTTTCCACACACGCTCCACATGAAACCAGTCATGACCTGCCTCGGCCTTGCTTAGTTTTTGTTGTACAAAGGCAATGGTTTTATCGATGAGGGCATTATGCATCTGGAGTCGTTTTTGGATTTCTGCGACTGCCATCATATAATTCATACGCCAGCAATCGGCAATCTAGTTTGCCATTATAAAATTCGGTACGGCGATAAGTCTGGAGGCCTATTTTTTTGGCCAAGTCGGGATTCCCGGTGAAAACAAAGCCACGGTAACCTTTACATTCCTGCTTCATAAAATCGCCAACTCGTTTGTAGGTTAACTCGAGCTTGCTGTGGATTCCAAGCCGCTCTCCATACTCAGGGTTAAATATAATGACGCCGGGCGCCTCAGGAATAGTTGTTTGTGAAAAGTCGCACACTTCGAAAGTGATTAATTGATCTACACCGGCCGTTTTCGCATTGGCTTGTGCTGTCCTGACCGCGTCTGGATCGATATCGGAAGCGATAATTTTCAAATCAGGTTGTTTAAGCACTTGTTCTTTTAACTTGCGGCGAGCGGCAAAGAAAATTTGCTCATCGTACCCCAATAAGTGCATGAAGGCATAATTCATGCGGAACAGTCCTGGTTTCCGGTTGGTAGCCATAAGGGCTGCTTCAATCGCCATTGTTCCCGACCCGCACATGGGGTTAACAAAAGCCGACTTTTTATCCCATTCAGAAGCAAAGATAACGCCGCTTGCGAGGGCTTCCAACATGGGCGCTTTTCCGGGTAATTTCCGATAACCATGCTTGGCGAGTGTCTCCCCGGATGTATCGATATAAATGGTGGCCTGATCGTCTTTCCAAAAAAGGTGGACGACAGCTTTATTGAGTTCGGGGCCAGTGTTGGGACGGACACCTTTCTGTTCTTTGATGCGATCAACGATGGCATCTTTTACTTTCAAATTGGCAAACAGCGGTGTGCTGATGGTTTCATTATCGACATTGGAATTGACAGAAAAATAGCCATTAAAATCGAGCAGCTCTTCCCAGGCAATCGCTTTCACTTCGTTATATAGGGCCGAAGCGTCTTTCGCCGAAAAGCTTTTAATGGCGTACAGTACCTGACTGGCGCAGTACAGATTTAAATTGAGTGTAATGCAGTCATTTACCGTGGCCAATAGCTCAACGCCTGTACTGAAGGCGCGCTTAATAGGATACCCTAATGCTTTTACTTCTTGTTGCAGATAAGGCGATAACCTTTTATTGCAGGTAATGATGACTTTTTGTGAGGTGTTGAAAACTTGCATAGCTAATTCTGCGAAGTTACAGATTATTGTCGCCAAAAATCCCTAATTTTACGATTTATATTTGTTTAATTGTTATGGAAATAAAAGGTAAGGTACACGAGGTTGGTGCAACACAGCAAGTAACAGATACGTTTAAGAAACGTGATTTGATTATACAATATGCTGAAAATCCGCAGTTTGTAGAATATATTCGTTTTGAGGCGACCCAAGATCGGGTGAACCTTTTTGATAATCTGGCTCCGGGCGAGGATGTAGAGGTTTCTTTTAATTTGAGGGGAAGACCCTGGACCAATAAAGATGGTGTGACCACCTATTTCAATTCGCTGGTAGCGTGGCGGGTAAATAAGATGGCTCCTGAAATGGCTGCACCTGCACCACATGTTCCTCCGGTTGATATTTCGGCCGCACCGGATGATGACGACCTGCCTTTCTAATATCAAGGCTTTCTAAGGATATAGAGGCAGGCCGCCAAGCGGTTTGCTTCTTCCAATATAAACCTATCTGGGCTTTTCTTTGGCTGCTTACGGCTACTTTGTTTGTTAAATTTTGTTAAAACTGCCCTGAATAGCAGGTGCTTGCGTATTTTTGTGTCTATGAGGCGAAAAAGTATCGGAGTGATTGTCGGTTTAATGTTGTTTGCGCTATTGGGTGTCATAGCGATGCAGTATTATTTTATCCACCAATCATATAATCTGAAGGCGCAACTATTTGACGAAGCGGTAACGGCGGCATTGAATACGGTGGTGTTGAAAGCAGAGAAAAAGGAAGCTATTGATTTTATTGAGACCCAAGAAGCCAAGAGTATCCGAAATAAGCAGCTCCGTGAGCAGCAGCAACGCCAGATGGAGGAAGAGTGGAAAGTAAAGGCTTTCATTGAAAAAGCACGTAGGAAACAGCGGATTATGGAAGCGGAATATAATAACTTGGTTTCTGAATTGAGGAGGCAATTTCCAAGTGCTACACCACTCGATAATGAGTTTTACGAAACCTATATGAAAGATCCCAAGCTAATGAAGCGCTTGGTAAAATTTTCTATCAAACAGAGTGCTACAGGCATATATCAAGATAACACATTAGATATTTATGTAGACAACCCTGTTTCCCATCCAAAAGCAGCCAAAGATGATAGTGTGCGTTTCGTGATACTAGATGATTATATGCGGGATATTGCTGTTGTTGTCCTCCCGCCGCCGCGGGACAGGAAATTGGATGCGCAAATTAAACGGTACGAGGAACAACTGCAATTGAAACATGCTACCCGGATTTTCGACTCGTTTATGTCACAGCCTACTACAACAACCGCATCAATTATCGAGAATCTGGCCAATGACTTTGAATTAGCCAAACAACCCTTGAAAAAGCGGATTGATCCTACTTACATTGAGGAAGCATTGAAAGAAGAATTGCAGAATCGCAAAATTAGCCTACCCTTTAACATGGTTATTACCGAAGGGAGCGATGATTCAGTGTTATTCCATTTAGCATCTTATAATGGTGCATTTAATATGCAAAATGCGTATTCCACCTTGCTTTTTCCCAATAGCATGATTAAATCGTCGGGGAAGCTGGCGGTTAGTTTTCCAAGTCGGACATCGCTATTGTTGGGGAGTATGGGTGTAATGCTGGGATCATCGGCTGCGTTACTGCTCGTTTTGATTGGTTGCTTTGCTTACACTATATTCATCATTTTACGACAGAAGAAGATTTCGGAGATGAAAACGGATTTCATCAATAACATGACACATGAATTCAAAACACCTGTTGCAACCATTATGATTGCCAGTGAATCTTTGAAAGACCCAGAGATAACGAGCGATTTTAAGCGGGTGGATCGCTTAGCAAATATCATATATGATGAAAACGTACGATTGGGAAACCACATTGAGCGGGTATTGAATATCGCGAAAATTGATAAGGGTGATTTACACTTGGATAAGCAGCAGCTAAACTTGAACGATTTGGTTGGGGCGGTTGTAGATAGCATGGACCTACAGCTTAAGAAGCGAGAGGCTTCTGTGCATTTACAGATTAACGCAGAAAAACCCCTATTGGTGGGAGACGAGTTTCACTTATCAAATGTTATTTTTAATTTGATAGATAACGCCATTAAATACAGCAAAGATGCACCTGATATAACTGTTAAAACTTGGAATAGTGGGCACCACATTCATATGGTGGTAGCTGATAAAGGAATTGGAATGAGTCGCGATCAGTTATCTAAAATTTTCGATCAGTTTTACCGGGTATCTACAGGAAACCTACATGATGTGAAAGGATTTGGGCTGGGGTTAAGTTATGTACAGGATATTATAAAACGACTAAAAGGAACGGTAAAAGTGAAGAGCGAAAAGAATAAGGGAACCGAATTTGAGATTATCTTACCTGTTTCTGATAGATAAGCAAAGACGATATGCGAAAAATTTTATTAGCAGAGGACGACCCTAATTTGGGCGAAATATTGAAAGATTACCTAGAGTTAAAGGGGAAGTTTGATGTTAAATTGTGCCAGGATGGTGAGGAGGCTTTGAGGGCGTTCGGAAGGGAATCTTTTGATCTTTGTATATTTGACATCATGATGCCCAAAAAAGATGGCTTTTCTTTGGGAAAGGAGGTTCGGAAATTAAATGAGACGGTTCCGATTATTTTTGCTACGGCGAAGGGTATGATGGAAGACAAAACGGAAGCGTTTAATCTGGGCGGAGATGATTACATTACGAAACCTTTTCGAGTAGAAGAACTCTTGCTCCGAATCAATGCTTTGTTGAAGCGCAGTTCCATGCAGGATCGGGTTTCGGATGAAGAGCTACCTGTGAGTTTTGATTTGGGCGAATATCATTTCGATTATACTACTCAGCTCATCACCCGCCATGGGCAGCAGCAGAAATTATCTACTAAAGAAGCCGAATTGCTGCGCATGTTGTGTTTGAAGAAAAATGATGTGCTTACGCGTGAAGAAGCCCTTATCAAGATCTGGCACGATGATAACTATTTTAACGGGCGTAGCATGGATGTTTTTTTAAGTAAATTAAGAAAATACCTACGCGATGATCCGAAAGTAGAAATTGTAAATGTGCACGGAAAAGGGTATAAGCTTTTAGTGGGGTAAAAAGAACAATAAATTTACGTATATTTGTAGGGAAAGGAAATGGGTAGCATGTTATAATTGTTTTCCTGCCAGGGTTGCCGCTGTTGATTGTTATTTAAAAATGGAGAAAGCTAAGCCGCTAAATTACAGATACTTGTTTTGTGGGTTGTTTGTTTGTGGAAAACTTAATTCTTCCAATAGCCGTTTTAAAGTTAATTTGACGGCATAATTTCATCAGCAAGTATTTCTGAACGGAATATACGGCCGTTTAATTAAGTTGGGGGGAATAGCATAGACGGGAAGCCAATAATAACTGAACTACTAATCATGAATTGCGATGGAAGACGATTTTGATTTTGACTTCTCTGAAGACCCAAAGTTTTCGGTTGAGCGCTACGAAGAGATGATCCGCAATGAGGATCAGTATTTTTTCGATGCACAGGCATTTGAAGGGATCATAGACTATTATATGGAGAAGAATGATCCAGTAAAAGCGCTTCAAGTAGTAGAATATGCCGTAAGCCAACACCCTTTTGCCGCTGTATTTTATATTAAGCAGGCACAGCTCTTTTCTATTACCAATCAATTGGATTTAGCGCTTAAAGCCCTTGATAAGGCAGAGTTACTAGAAGCCTCGGAACCGGATATTTACCTTATTCGCGGAGGTCTTTTGGGAACGATAGACCGTTACGAGGAGGCTATTGCGAATTTAGAAAAGGCGCTGACTTTGGCCGAAAATTCAGATGAGATTTACCTCCAAATGGCCATGTTATTCCAAAATAAAGGAGATTATGAGCAGGCCATCAAGTACTTGAAGAAAAGCTTACAGCATAATATGGAAAATCAAGAAGCCTTATATGAATTGGCTTTTTGTTATGATGTATTGGATAGGCAGGAGGAGAGTATTGGCTTTTATTTGCAGTATATTGATAATGAGCCGTATTCTTATGCGGCATGGTACAACTTAGGTAATGCCTACCATAAATTAAGCTTATTTGAAAAGGCTATCGACGCTTATGATTATGCTATTCTGATCAAAGAGAATTTTGCATCAGCATATTTCAATAAGGGGAATGCACTGGTTAATCTGGACCGTTATACAGATGCGATTGCTGTATATAAACAAACATTTGAATACGAACCTCCGAGTGCAGAAACGTACTGTGCTATTGGTGAATGTTATGAAAAGCTAGAGCAAATGGATGAGGCTCGGGCCTATTACAAGAAGGCGGTTAAGCTAGACCCTAAATTAGGCGACGGATGGTTTGGTATCGGTGTTACACTAGATTACGAAGAAAGATATTTCGAATCATTGCATTTCTATAAAAAAGCGTTGGGTATTGATGATCAGAACCCCGAGTATTGGTTTGCCATTGCTGACGCCCGTTATAAACTCAAACAAGTTGCGGAGGCAGAAGCCGCTTACGAGCGTGTTGTTGAGCTTAATCCACTGGATGTGGAGGCATGGCTTGATTATTCGTCGATATTGTATGAGCAGCAAAGGTTGAATGATGCGATCGGAGTCATTTCTGATGCTATTAAAAACAATCCAGATGCTGCTGAATTATATTATCGGATGGTTGCCTATTTATTCGCTCATGGAAAATATACAGAAGCCTTGAATTATCTGGAAATGGCGCTTACGGCTGATCCTGAGAAGTACCATATCTTGTTCGAATATTTGCCTCAATTGCAAGATAATAAGGTGATTTTGGAAATAATCAATAAATTTGCCCACTAGCGTTATTTTTCTGGGCGCTAAAATGTAACAAGTGTTGATTTTTTTTTCCACCTTTGCATTCCTATGAACTTTGAGTTAAACAACATCCCTATTCGGACCCTCAAACCTCGAAATAATGGGATAACGATGGTGATGGATAAGGGCATGAGTACGAGGCAGGCACAAGATTTTATTGAAGTTGCCGCGCCCCATACAGATATCATCAAGCTCGGATGGGCAACATCGATGGTAACCCCCAACTTAGAAGAAAAGCTGCAAATTTACCGAGACGCCCAGATGCCTTTTTATTTTGGAGGCACGTTATTTGAGGCTTTCGTTATTAGGAATCAGTTCGATGCATATCGTCGGGTATTGGATAAATACCAGATGGAATATGCCGAAGTATCAGATGGTTCTATTGAACTCCCACATCAGGAAAAATGTAAATATATTGAGACGTTAAGCCAGCAAGTCACTGTTATTTCGGAAGTGGGATCTAAAGATGACAAAAAAATCATTGCCCCCTATCGTTGGATTGAGCTTATCAAAGCAGAGCTTGAAGCAGGTTCTTGGAAAGTCATTGCCGAGGCCCGGGAAAGTGGAAACGTAGGTATTTATCGTGAAACAGGTGAAGTAAGGCAAGGGTTGATTGATGAGATTTTGACCCAAGTGCCCCAAGAATCTATTATTTGGGAAGCACCGATGAAAGCGCAGCAAGTTTGGTTTATAAAACTAATTGGAAGTAACGTAAATTTGGGTAATATTGCCCCTCAAGAAGTCATTCCGTTGGAAACCATTCGATTGGGGCTACGCGGCGATACGTTTGATCATTTCATTTCTATGTGATGGAAAACATAGTCGATACACGTTTGTTAAAAGCTAAAATAAATATCGAGGTGCTGCGAGGCACCCACCTCATATCAAAATAAAGATGAAGAAATTTGGATTGATTGGATATCCGCTAAAGCATTCATTTTCCAAGCAATATTTTAACGAAAAATTTGAAAGGGAAGGCCTTCAAGGTTATCACTACGAATTATTACCCCTTCCAAATATTAGCGATCTTCCTGAACTATTAAAACGAGAACCCGATTTATGTGGACTGAATGTAACGATTCCACATAAAATTGGTGTGATGTTTTATCTGGATAAAATATCGCCCGAGGCAAAGGAGATTGATGCTGTGAATTGTATTAAAATTGTAAAATCAAATCCGGTTGAATCTTTTTTTAGTGGCGAAATGTGCATGAAAAAAGTACAACTGGAAGGATTTAATACCGATGTTTATGGTTTTGAAGAATCATTAAAGCCGCTATTGAAAAAACACCATACCAAGGCTTTGATACTGGGTAATGGAGGAGCTGCACGCGCCGTATTTTATGTGCTGCGGAAGCTGAATATCGATTATGAGATTGTATCTAGGAGAGCCAATGCTAAAATTCTTTCTTATGAACAATTGAATAGAGAGCTTATTGAAGCGCATACGCTCATTATTAATACAACACCATTGGGTACTTTCCCCAAGATAGACGAAAAGCCAGATTTGCCGTACGACTATATCAACGAGAAACATTTATTGTATGATTTGGTTTACAATCCAGCTGAAACAGCTTTTTTAAAGGAAGGGAAAAGACGTGGAGCAACAGTAAAAAATGGTCTGGACATGTTGCATTTGCAGGCAGAGAAAAATTGGGAAATTTGGAATTCCTGATGGGCTAATGATTTACCTTACATATCATTGATTTGACTAACAGCAGATTAATCATCGTTATATGCTTCTTGCTATTGGGTATAGGGTCTGCATGTAGTAACCATTACGCCCCCAAGCCAAGGGGGTATTTTAGAATTAAATTACCTGATAAGACATACCAAACCTATCGTGGGGGATGTCCGTTTACGTTTGATTATCCTACCTATGCGGCGCTGGAACGAGATACCATCGGAAATGCACATCCCTGTTGGATGAATGTGGTATACCCGCTCTTTAATGCCCGTATTTACTTAAGCTACTACCCCATTACATCTAAACAGATTTTTAATGAACTGGTTGAAGATGCCCGAACATTTGCATTTAAACATACGGTTAAAGCAACAGCCATAGACGAAGCATTGATTACAGATGATGAACAGGCCGTTTATGGTGTCTTATATAGTATTGAAGGGAATACCGCTTCGGCGACTCAGTTTTTTGTTACAGATAGCGCATCAAAATACTTGAGGGGGGCATTGTACTTTCATGAAAAGCCTCGGAGAGATTCTATTCAGCCGGTCTTGGATTTCATTAACCGAGATATACAGGTAATGATCCGGACGATGCGCTGGAAGTAACCGTATTCCTTTTGGTGTTCGCGAATGTCGAGCAATTTAGCTAAGTTTGCTTTTATGATTCAGGTTAAGCGCTTTGAAAATAACCCTTTCGCGGAGAATACATATATTTTATTTGATGAGAGCCAGGCTTGTGCCATCGTAGACCCAGGAATGTACACACCTGCGGAAGAATTGGCGGTACTTCGTTTTATCGAAGAAAACGAGTTAACACCTACCCTTTTACTGAATACACATTGCCACGTGGATCATGTATTGGGAAACAAATTTATTTATGAACAATTTGGTTTGCAACCCCAATTTCATGCGCGAGAAGCTGCGGTTTTATCGGATGTGCAAGTACGCGCACCTATGTATGGATTGCGGTATGAACAATCACCTATCCCGCAAACCTTTTTACCAGAAAGTGGTCAGATTGGGTTTGGTGAGAGCATGCTCCAATTAATTTTTGTTCCGGGACATTCCCCTGGGCACCTCTGTTTTTATAGCGAAAAAGATGCTTTGTTAATTGGTGGAGATGTTTTGTTTCGAGGAAGTATTGGCCGCACTGATTTGCCAGGAGGGAACCATGAAGTATTGTTGAAGCATATTCGGGAAGATTTATACACACTCCCGGCAGAAACTATTGTTTATCCGGGCCATGGAGGTCAAACAAGCATTGGTTTGGAGAAAGGAAGTAACCCTTTTGTTCGGGGGGATAACGAATAATCAGACGATGAACACTGCTGTTTTTATCGCCAGGCGATACCTACTTTCAAAGAAATCGATACATGCCATTAATATTATTTCGGGCATTAGTATGGTTGGGGTTTTGGTGGCTAGTGGAGCACTGATCGTGATCTTATCTGTTTTTAACGGGCTGGAGAATTTGATTCTTGATATGTACAGCTCGTTTACACCGGAGTTAAGAATTGAACCAGCAGTTGGTAAGGTATTTAAGGCTGACACAGTGCATTTTAACCCCATTAGGCATGACCCACGTGTTGTGCGTTATGGCAATGTCTTACAGGAAAAGGTACTTTTACGATATGGCGAATACCAATACATCGCGACCATAAAAGGTGTGGATACCAATTATGTATTGAAGCAGGATATGGATAGTTTGTTATGGGACGGGGCTTTCTTTTTAAAAAGAGATGGATTGGATTATGCCGTTTTGGGTGCTGGTGTTTTTTCTAATTTAGGGGTTAGTCTGGATGATATTACGCGAGAGCTAGAGGTTTTCTCTCCCAGGAAAAATGTTCAAAATGCATTCAATCCAGCAGCAGAGTTTAACGAACGTTTGATATCTCCTGCGGGGGTTTTTAAAGTACAGCAAGAATTGGACGATATCATGCTGGTACCGATTGATTTTGCACGTGATGTGCTGGATGAATATGAGGGAATATCGGCTATTGAAGTTAATTTAAAGCCCAACGTAGACGTCAGTATGGTGCAAGGGGATTTTGAACGAATTTTGGGCCAACAATTCTTGGTAAAAAATCGGGTGCAACAAAATCCCGCTCTATATAAACTGCTTAACAGTGAAAAGTGGATGGTGTTTTTCATTTTAGCGTTCGTTTTGGTTATTGCAGCTTTTAATATTGTTGGGTCATTAACGATGTTGGTGATTGATAAACAGAAGGATGTGGCGGTATTAAGTAGCTTGGGCGCTTCGAAATCATTAATTAAGCGGATATTCTTTTTTGAAGGTATGTTTATTTCCCTTGCGGGGTGTATAGGCGGATTGGCATTGGGAGCACTGTTTTGCCTGCTACAGCAAACCTTTGGCTGGATACACATGGGTGCTGAAAACATGGTGACGGATGTATATCCGGTAGCTATGCGGATAGGCGACTTCTTCTTGGTGTTTTTAACGGTGTTGGTTGTTTCTGGGATTGCATCTGCTATATCCGCTAGGCTAAGTGTTAAAAATATGGAGCAATTGAAAGCTTCGGAGTAGTTTGATATGAGACCTCAAATGCGTATTAATTTCTATTTTTAAAGTGACGAAAGAGATTTTATCTTATTATAAGACAAGGAAAGAGATTATTGCCTTAACTACAGCTCTGCAGGCCGCTGGCCAACGGATACAGCTTCGCGGCTTAATTGGCTCTGCAGATGCCTTTGTGGCAGTATCCAGTTATTTACTCCAAGAGCGGCCGTTTATTTTTATCTTGCCTGATCATGAAGAAGCGGCCTTTTTTTTAAGTGATTTGGAAGGATTGATGGACAGACAAGTCCTATTCTTCCCCTCATCTTATCGGAAACCGTTTGATTTTACACAGACAGATAGCGTGCATGTATTGCAGCGAGCAGAGACATTGAACACACTCAATCATGTGTCTGAGCTCCCTAGAATGGTTGTAACCTACCCCGAAGCATTGGCAGAGAAGGTGATCAATCGCAATGAGTTGAGTAAAAACACTTTGGAGATTGCCATAAATGCCAAATTGGATATCGAATTTATCAATGAGTTTTTGATAGCGTATGATTTTGAACGGGTAGATTTTGTCTATGAACCAGGACAATTTGCTGTACGCGGTGGTATCGTAGATATTTTTTCATTTTCAAATGACCTGCCTTATCGGATAGAATTCTTTGGTGATCTGGTAGAAAGCATACGTACCTTCGATATAGAGAACCAGCTTTCGGTTAATAAGATTCATACAGTAACCATTGTTCCAAATGTGCAGGCGAAATTTTTAACGGCCAATAACATCTCATTATTGGAATATATTGACCGAGATGCGGTGATTTGGGCGAAAGATGTTCAGTTTACATTAGATGTTATTCAACGGGGGTATAAGCAGGCAACGAAATTGTGGGGGGCTTTATCGGATACGGATAAAATGCATAACCCGGAATGGATAGACCCTAAATTTAGTTTCAGTGACGAGCGCATGCTTGCCCATATGTTGCAGGATTTTCCATTGGTAGAATTTGGCAAACAGTATTTCTATGAAGCGAATACCGTCTTATCATTTAACCAACGGCCACAACCCTCTTTTAATAAAGATTTTAATTTGTTGATCCACCATATCGAAGAGCACGAAAGCGAGGGGATAGCTCATTATATCTACAGCGATTCGCCTAAGCAAATAGAACGATTATTTGCTATTTTGGAGGATTTGGATAAGACAGTTAAGTTCTTACCTGTAAATATGGCTCTGCGAGAAGGTTTTAGTGATATGGATCTGAAAATTGCCTGTTACACGGATCATCAGATTTTTGATCGTTATTATAAGTATAAACACCGGAAAGGGTATGCGCGGTCGCAGGCAATTACCCTGAAAGAACTGCGGGAGCTAAAACCTGGAGATTATATTACCCACATAGACCATGGTATTGGTAAATATGCCGGCCTGGAAAAAGTAGATGTAAATGGCAAGACACAGGAAATGATCCGATTGGTTTATGCCGACAATGATTTGCTTTATGTCAATATCAATTCATTAAATCGGATCAGTAAGTATTCGGGTAAGGAAGGTGTTCTTCCGAAAATGAATAAATTGGGTACGGATACTTGGGAGAAGTTAAAAAAGACGACTAAAAAAAAAGTTAAGGATATTGCCCGAGACTTAATCAGACTCTATGCCCAGAGGAAAGCACAAACCGGAAATGCTTTCAGGCCAGATACCTATTTACAGACAGAGCTAGAGGCTTCGTTTATCTATGAGGATACGCCTGACCAAGAAAAGGCTACTGGTGATGTTAAACGTGATATGGAGGCTGCTCATCCGATGGATAGATTGGTTTGTGGCGATGTGGGGTTTGGTAAGACAGAAGTTGCGGTAAGAGCCGCATTCAAGGCAGTTGCCGATAGCAAACAGGTTGCTGTATTGGTGCCTACCACCATTTTAGCCCTACAACACTATCGTACGTTTTCAGAACGATTGAAAGGGTTTCCTTGTAATATTGATTATATCAACCGTTTTAAAACGACGAAGCAGATAAGGGAAACGTTGGAAAAGTTGAACAAAGGGGAGCTTGATATCGTTATTGGAACCCATCGCTTAGTAAGTAAGGATGTACAATTTAAAGACTTAGGGTTGCTTATTATCGATGAAGAACAAAAATTTGGCGTAGGTGTAAAAGAGAAGCTAAAGCAGATGCGGGTAAATGTAGATACATTAACCTTAACAGCTACACCCATTCCGCGCACATTGCATTTCTCTTTGATGGGGGCGCGGGATTTGAGTATTATTAACACTCCTCCACCCAATCGGCAACCCGTTCAGACAGAGCTGCACGTTTTTAATGAGAAGCTCATACAGGAAGCAGTAGCTTATGAGATTAATCGGGGTGGGCAGGTATTCTTTATTCACAATCGGGTACAGGATTTAAGGCAATTAGGTGGCATGATTGCTCGGTTGGTGCCCGAAGCACGTTGTGGAGTGGCGCATGGCCAGCTGGAAGGAGATGCATTGGAAGATGTCATGCTGAAGTTTATTAATCATGAGTTTGATGTTCTGGTGGCCACAACGATTATTGAGGCGGGACTGGATATCCCCAATGCCAATACCATTATTATCAATCATGCCCACATGTTCGGCTTGAGCGATTTACACCAAATGCGAGGCCGGGTTGGGCGCTCTAATAAAAAAGCTTTCTGCTATTTGTTAAGTCCACCATTATCAACATTAACTCCCGAAGCTCGTAAACGATTAAGTGCCATTGAGGAGTTTAGCGAGCTGGGTAGTGGTTTTAATGTTGCCATGCGCGATCTGGATATCCGTGGGAGTGGCAATCTATTGGGGGCCGAGCAAAGTGGTTTTATTGCAGAAATTGGCTTCGAAATGTATCATAAGATTTTGGATGAAGCCATACAAGAATTAAAAGATGATGAATTTGCAGGGGTATTTAATGATGATAAACAACGGGAGTATGTTAACTTTACCCAAATAGATACCGATTTGGAAGTTTATATACCGGATTCATACGTGACACACGTAGGCGAACGATATAACTTATACAATCAACTTGCCTCATTAAAAACGGAGGAAGATATGCTGGTGTTTGAACAACATCTGCTGGATCGTTTTGGGCCAGTACCGGCTCCTGTGAAAGAGCTAATGAATACCCTGCGCTTACAATGGCTGGGTAAAGTGATTGGTTTTGAAAAGATTTCATATAAAAAGAATACGTTGCGTGGATATTTCATTAGCAATAAAAAATCAACATATTTTGAAAGCGAACGCTTCGGCAGTATTTTACAATTTGTGCAGCAGAATCCGTCCATTTGTAATCTAAAAGAAGTAAAGGGCTCGTTACGTATTGGCTTTGATCGGATTCATAGTGTGGATGAAGCCGTGATGATTTTACAGGAATTAGCAAAATAAATGACACCATGGAAAAATCAAGCATGGTAATACAGGATTTGCTTACTTATGAAATGCCTTATGGTAAATACAAAGGGTACAAAATTGCCCGATTACCTGAGAGCTATTTGATTTGGTTTCGGAACCAAGGGTTTCCTAAAGGAAAACTAGGGATGTTGTTGGCAACCATGTATGAAATTAAATTGAATGGATTAGAGTACTTATTAAAGCCTTTAGAAAATAAGAAAGGAACAAATGATGCCGAAAAACGTTCTAGGTAAATAAATGACATTGATAAATATGAGTAGTATGATTAAATTAAAGATATTATTAGGAAGTACGCGAGATGGGAGAAAAGGGCCAGCTATCGCCCACTGGGTACTTGAACAAGCTAAAAAACACCCGCAGTTTGAAAGTGAATTGATTGATTTGAAGGAAGAAAATCTCCCTTTTATGGATGAACCAGAGCACCCGCGATTTAAGCGATATGTACATCAGCATACAAAGGATTGGAGTGCTAAAATAGCAGATGGGGATGCATTTATATTGGTTACACCTGAATATAATTATGGCATGCCCGCACCTTTAAAGAATGCATTGGACTTTCTCTTTGCGGAGTGGGCGTTTAAACCGGTAGCGCTAGTGGGTTATGGCGGGATATCGGGGGGAACGCGAGCCATACAACAGTTGAAACAAGTGTTAAATGCCTTGCGCATGTTCCCTTTTGATGGACTGATTTTAGCCAATTTTACGAAGCAGCTGGATGAGGCAGGAGCATTTATGGCTACAGAGGCCAATGAGCAAGCAGCAACAGCGATGTTTAATCAGCTGGAAAAGCTGCACGGGGCGATGAAATCTTTACGAAACCAATCCTAGTTTAGGAGAACTAACCCTCATCCAATGCTTGGTGTAAAAAGAGCTTAAAGTCATACATGGCATGGATAAATGGCATAATCGTAGAAATAGCCTGCGCCTCTACCAAATCTGAATCCTTTAGTGCTTTGCTCACGGTGTAACTTTTGAGTTTCAAAAAAGCGATGTCTGGATGATCGGAATCATAACCGACCGGGGCTTTTTTGAGCGTGTCTTCGGTATTAAGGGTACAATGTTGAATAAAGCTAGGTGCTTGCAGGATTTGTTTAAACTGATCGCCATTATAATCGATCTCTTGTCGAATCGCGGCTAAATGTTCTTTTTCAGGCCGCCAATAGCCGCCCGCGATAAACGAGTTGTTTGGTTCCAGATGTAGATAATATTCTGGCCCATTTAGCTTGCGCCCAGCTACAGATATGCCTGCACCGAACCAGGTTTTATAGGGAGTCTTGTCTTTGCTGAAACGCGTATCGCGATAAATCCGAAAGATACATTTGGAGACGGGAATATCGGTGGTTATGAAACGATCTACCGTTGCTAACTGCTGGATGAGGGCAGCAATAAAATCCTTTACGTTTTGATGAGCGGTGTCATGGGCTGCTTTATTGGCCAAGAACCATTCTCGGTTGTTATTTTCCTTCAGGTGAGCTAAAAACGAGAAAGTAGATGGATGAATGTGCATAACAAAAATGAAGCATCAGAAAGATATTTTCCTGATGCTTCAAACTTAATTAAAATGCGTGACAATCACCAATGCTTGTTTAAAAACAAAGGTGTATTCCTGTGTTTAGCGTTTACCAAAATAGCAGGTAGAGTGCTGCTACAACTCCAGTTACCAGTATCGAACCGATAGCGAAGCCAGGATGAACTTTAAACATTTTGGCGTCTACTTCTAAACCTTTTGGTGTTATGCCCCTGCGATTTTCTATCGTACTAATAACAATCATGGCAATCATACAAATAATGAAGACAAAGCCCATGCGATCTATGAAGGGAATTTCATAGACACCCTCTGCATTCTGTACGGAGAAACCTAAAGGCGAGAGGAAGGAAAGATCCATGATGTTTGGTAGAAACTTGAATATAACGGATAAAATGAACCCGCCTACTGTTGCGAACATGGCTGCCGAAGAAGTGGCTTTTTTCCAGAAGAAACCCAATATAAACATGGCGAAGATACCCGGAGAAACAAATCCTGTATACTCTTGAATATATTGGAAGCCTCCTTTTTTATCGATACCCAAATGTGGAGAAATGAAAATGGCCAATAACATCGACACGATAATGGTTATTTTCCCGGTAGATACTAGCGTCTTTTCGGATGCTTCTTTGTTGAAGATTTTTTTGTACACGTCTAGCGTAAAGATTGTCGCAATACTATTCGCCTTACCTGCAAGTGAAGCCACAACCGCTGCAGTAAGTGCTGCAAACGAAAGCCCTTTTAATCCGGTAGGAAGCAGGTTCAACAATACCGGATAAGCATGATCAGGGTTTACACTACCATCTTGCAGCATTTCTTGCTGAAAATAGCCTTCTTTATATAGAATATAAGCAGCGATACCAGGGAGTACTACAATAACGGGCATTAATAGTTTAAGGCCGGCCGCAAATAGAAGTCCGCCTCGCGCTGTTTTTAAATCTGCTCCAAGCGCTCTTTGTGTGATGTACTGGTTGCATCCCCAATAATTCAGGTTCACGATCCAAAGTCCACCGATGAGCACTGATAATCCGGGTAAGTCTAAATAATTCTCATTGTCTTGCCCGAAAATCATTTCAAAATGATCCGGGGCCTTGTCGTACATTAGCCCAAGCCCTTTAAGGGCTCCCTGAACACCAAAATGGTCTGACACTAAATTCAATGCGATGTACGTTGTTGCGAGGCCTCCGAGGATTAAAAAGAATACTTGAATAACATCGGTAAAGCCGATTACTTTCATCCCACCCAAAGTAATGATGATGGCAAATACTGCCAAAGCATAAATACAGAAAGTGAAATTGATGCCCGAAATGCTGGATACCGCCAATGCTCCTAAATATAAGATAGACGTGAGGTTTACGACAACATATAACAAGAGCCAAAAGATGGCCATTACAATACTTACGGTTCCATTATACCGTTGGTTTAGAAATTGGGGCATCGTATATATCTTGTTTTTGAGATATACCGGAATGAAAAAGATGCCGACAATAATGAGTGTAATGGCTGCCATCCATTCATAGGCTGCAATGGCCAAACCCATTTTAAAGCCAGAACCACTCATGCCAATAAACTGTTCGGCCGAAATGTTGGACGCAATGAGCGATGAACCGATGGCCCACCATGTTAATGACCCTTCTGCCAAGAAGTAGTCTTTTGAGTCTGCTGTGATTGATTTTTTCCTTTGATAAACCCAAAAGCCATATAAGGCCACAATGAGGAAATAAAAAAGGAACACAAGATAATCGGTTGTTTGTAGGGTTTTCATTGGTTGCTCTTTAAATTGATAGTTACTTTATTACTTTAAAACGATAAATAGTTTGCGATGTATATGTTTTGCCAGCGGCTAATAATGTGGAGGGAAAGGAGGCTTGATTGGGTGAATCGGGGAAATGCTGTGTTTCAAAACAGAATGCATGCCGTTTGGCGTAAGGTTTACCCGATTTTCCATGATCTTTCCCGCTTAATGCATTTCCAGTGTAGAATTGCACTCCTGGCTCAGTGGTATAAACAATGAGTTGAATACCACTTTCAGGAGCAAGTGCTGAAGCTGCTTCTGTGGGCTCACTAATGGTTGATTCCTGAATAACATAAGCGTGATCGTACCCATCTCCATTAACGAGTTGTTCATTGTCTTGTTCAATCTCCGATCCCAATGCTCTGGGTTGTCTGAAATCAAAAGGACTGTTGGCTACTGGTGCTCGTTGGCCAGTTGGAAGGTGCTGACTATTAATTGGAAGGAACTCGTCTGCATCAATCTGGATGAGATGATGAAGCACATCTCCTGAACCTTCGCCATTTAAATTAAAATAAGCATGGTTTGTTAGGTTAATATGTGTGTCAGCATCCGACTGAGCCTGATAACTGATTTTTAGCTCATTATCATCTGTGAGGGTATAATTTACGGAAACAGTTAAATTACCTGGAAATCCCTCTTCTCCATCGGGTGAGGAATAATAAAAAGTTACTGCGCTAGCGTTATGCACATTGTCATCCCAAATTTGATTATGAAACCCCTGCTTCCCTCCATGCAATGCGTTCGACCCATCGTTTGGTGTGATATGATAGGTTTTTCCATTGAGCTCAAAGCTTCCGTTTTTAATACGGTTGGCAAAACGACCAATAGTTGCTCCGTGATATATTTCATCAGCAGATAGATAATCTGCTATCGATTTAAACCCTAAGACAACATCTACCGGGGTTCCTGCTTTATTTGGTACGAGAAGACTTACAATCCGCGCTCCGTAGTTGGTGAGCGCTACTTCCATGCCCCTATTGTTCTTTAATACAATTAAGGAAGTTTGTTTGTCGTTTAGTTTGGTTTTAAAATTTTCCAACGATGGAAGTTGATATGAATCCATGTTCGATGCTATGCTAAATTAACAACACTTGTTCCAGAATTAATTTCGGCAATATAGTAAGGAATATCCGTGCCTGTTTGCTCCTTGTAGGCTTGTTTTATCTTCTCGGCCACTTCTTCAGCTCTGTCTGCTTGTACCAGATTGATCGTGCATCCTCCAAAGCCTCCCCCCATCATGCGAGCCCCCAATATATCCGGGTTGTTTCTAGCCAATGCTACAAGGCTATCCAATTCGGGACAGCTTACCTCGTATAGATGCTGTAACCCATCATGGGTTTGGAACATCCGTTTACCAAAACTAATAAAATCATCATGTTTTAGGTCTTCACATGCTAGTTGCAACCTTTCAATCTCAGATACTACATAGGTACACCTATTGTATACAAGCTCGTCAACTGGTTTTACATATTGCAATAGCATTTGTTCTGTAGCATCACGAAGGCTTTTGACTTCAGGATGGTGTTGGGCAATAAGACGCACACCTGTTTCGCATTGCTCCCGGCGCTCATTGTAGGCTGATGAGGCTAGGGAATGTTTTACTTGCGTATCTAATAATAAAATTTTAATGTCTTTGGTATTAAAAGGGATATATTCGTAGGAATAATCTGCACAATCTAGTTTGATTAAGTGCTGTTCTTTCCCGAATACGCTAGCGAATTGATCCATTAAGCCACAATTGACTCCCACAAACTGGTTTTCTGCCGCTTGGGATAGTAAAGCAATGTCTAGTCTGCCAATATTCAATTCGAAGAGCTGACTTAAAGCAAAGGCTGTAGCGCATTCGAGTGCAGCCGACGATGAAAGTCCTGCTCCTTGTGGAATATCGCCAATAAAAACAAGATCGAAGCCTTCTGAAATAGCGTAGTTATTCAGTTGTAGTTGCTCAACAACCCCAAGGATGTAATCTGGCCAAAGCTTACCCGATCGCTTGATGTTGTCTATCTCTGTTTCAAACGAATCGTTCAGGTCAAGCGAACGAAGGCGGATTTGCTGACTGCCGTTTTTGGCAATCGCTAAATATACATTTTTATTAATGGCCGCGGGTAAAACCAAACCATTGTTATAGTCGGTATGCTCGCCAATGAGGTTAACCCTACCGGGAGAACGGACAATGAGCGGCTCTTGTTGAAATATGTCTGTAAAAGTTTTTTTTAGGTTAGCAACTTTAGTCATGCTTGTGTTATATAAAATTTAAGTTTGTAAATGTATTGGATGCGGGGATAAAAAACAAATAGAATCGTGTTAAAAATACACTATTATGTCTTAATCTTTCGACGTCGGTACATCCATTTAGGGTATAAAGCGTATTCCTGAGCGTCCAATGGAAAACAAGTTAATCTATATCTAATTTTTTTGTTACTGAAAGTCAGCCTGTTATGTATTTTTGTGTAGTTGACAAGCTACTATGTATTGCATAATACCTAACAAAACATATATCTTTGTTATATGATAGTAGAAAATACACAGACCCAAATGAGGAAAGGAATATTGGAATATTGTATTCTGTCCATAATTTCCCGGGGGGAAATTTATGCCTCTGATATCATCAATGAGCTAAAGACTGCTCGGTTGCTGGTGGTAGAGGGTACGTTATACCCACTGTTAACGAGATTGAAAAATAACGAGTTGTTGAGCTACAGTTGGAAGGAATCTAGTTCGGGGCCACCACGTAAATATTATCAGATTACCCTAGCCGGACAGCAAGTGTTAAAAGCTTTGGACGATACTTGGCGAGAACTGGTCTTTGCCGTGGACACATCAACAGCATCAAAAAGTAAAGAAGAAAATAAAGAAACGAATCAATAATTTTTATCATGAATAAAACGATTATCATCAATATAAACGGCATAGTTTTTCATATTGAAGAAGATGCTTATGAAGTACTACGATCGTATATGATTGAAGTAAAAAAGCATTTTGCTTACAGTGCAGACAGTACAGAGATTGTAAGCGATATCGAAAATAGGATTGCTGAAATGTTCAGTGAGCGAATTGTAGCGGGGAAGAAAGAAGTAATAATCATGAGTGATGTGGAGGAAGTTTGCGCTCAGATGGGGCGGGTAAGTGATTTTGAAACAAACGACCATAATGATGCATCATATGATTATACACAGGAAGCCTCTTATCATTCGGCTTATACCGGTACACGTAAGTTGTTTAGAGATCCGGACGATAAAGTTTTCGGGGGCGTGTGTGCTGGACTGGGGCATTATTTAGATATTGAAACCCTTTGGGTGCGATTGGCAATGGTTTTGTTGTTTGTCTTCGCCGGCACAGGATTTTTGCTTTATGTCATTTTGTGGATTGTAGTGCCGCAGGCAAAAACACGAGCTGATCGCATGGCCATGAAAGGAGAGGCTCCTAATCTGCAAAATTTTAAGAAAAGCTTTGAGGAGGAAATGGAGGGCCTCCGTGGAAATTTTACCGCGGCCGGGGAAAGTATTAAACCCGGCCTATCAAAAGCGGGCGATGCATTAGAGCAGCTCGCGAGTTTTGTTGCTAAATGTTTTGTAATCTTATTAAAAGTCGTTGGCGCAATCGTGATTTTTGGTTTGTGTGCCGGTTTGGTGGCCTTGTTGGTTACGCTGGTATTGGCTACTACCCATTGGGGTGGAAATGATGGAGCCCTATTCGATCCGGATTTTCCACTATATTTTATTCCGCAGGCAGATAAATATATTGTGGCGGTGGCATTGTTTTTCAGTTTTGCCATTCCGTTAATTGCCCTCATTCTGCTGGCAGTCCGCATGGTGTTCAACAGGAAATTAGCTGGAAGTTATGTCGGATTTGGACTCTTAATCGTATGGTTAGGAGCGGTAGGGGTTATATCCTATTATGCCATTGAAACGGCAGAAGATTTTACCGATGATGCAACGGTTGTGCGAGAATGGACGCTTCATTCCCAACCGCAATATTATTTAGATATACATGATATCCATAAAATTACACAATTAGATACAGGGATACAATCAATAGATTCGATGGGCGCCATTATCCAATCTAATCGAATGCGCGGGAAGTATAAAAATCGGGCTGCAGTGTCAATTCGTATCGTTAAAAGTGAAAATGAGACACAACCCAAAGTGATCAGGGAATTTATGGCAAGCGGACGAGACTTTGACATTGCTGCCAAAAGAGCACAGCGTATGGTATACAACATTAATCAGGAAGAACAGCATATTGTTTTTGATAATTATTCATCTTTGCCTCCGGGTGAATTGCTGCGTAATCAACGGGTAAACATTAAATTGGTATTACCTGAAGGAACCCGTGTGTTTCTAAGTAATGAGGCTGATCGATATATACGCGATTTGCCTGCTTGGCAATGCCGTGATCGTTATCATGAGACCGCTCGCGGGGGGTATACAGCATGGCACATGACTAGCGAGGGGCTGAAATGTATGATCAGCGATGAGGAGGAAGTAACCTTGCCCTCAGACAGTACAGTAACGGTAGATAGCGTTGGACTAATCAAAAGCAAATAAAAATGATAGCGACTGCTTATGGATGTGCTTTTAAACATGTAAATTAGCCCAAAACATCGTTTTATGGAGTTATCTAAACTTTATGACCTTTTTTTGCATCATTCAAAAATCGTAACGGACACTCGAAAAATTGAGCCCAATACCTTATTCTTTGGCTTGAAGGGAAGTACTTTTAATGGAAATACCTTTGCTGCACAAGCACTGGCCCAAGGAGCTGCGTTTGCTGTGATTGATGATCCTGATTATCAAAAAGACGATCGGTATATTTTAGTAGATGATGTGCTAAGTACCTTGCAGGCTTTAGCAGCATATCATCGTGACCAATTAAAAATACCTATAATAGGAATCACGGGGACCAATGGCAAGACGACAACGAAAGAATTGATCTTTTCGGTGCTAATCCAAAAATATAATGTTTATGCCACGCAAGGTAATTTGAATAATCATATTGGAGTGCCATTAAGCTTGCTGTCTATCGATGTAGACAAAGAAATTGGTATTATAGAGATGGGGGCAAACCACATTGGCGAGATTGATTTTTTATGTCGGATAGCAAAACCAACAGTAGGGCTCATAACCAATGTAGGAAAGGCGCACTTGGAAGGCTTTGGTAGCTTTGAAGGCGTTAAAAAAGCCAAAGGAGAACTATATGCTTGGCTAGAAGATCATGAAGGTGTGGTTTTTTTGCAAGGGGATAATGACCACCTTCTAAGTATGATAAATGGGAGGACGTTTAGACAGGTAATTACTTATGGCCCTAATAAAGGAAATGACATTAGTGGGGAATTATTGGCAACAAGTCCAACGTTAAGTTTATCGTGGGAGAGTATAAAGGCTTTTGGTTGCTATGCTGACGAAGTGAATACACAGCTTACGGGAGCGTATAATTTGGAAAATATACTGGCGAGTGTGGCCCTTGGATTGTATTTTGGATTAAGTGTAACGGAGATCAATCAGGGGATAGCAACTTACATGCCCACGAATAATCGCTCGCAGCTCACAACAACCGAAAAAAATAAGATTATCAGTGATTATTATAATGCGAATGCGAGCAGTATGTATGCCGCCTTGGAAAATCTGGATACTTTACCAGATCAGAAAAAGGCAGTTGTTTTAGGGGACATGTTTGAGCTAGGAAAAGAAAGCGCAAATGAACATAAACGCATAGTCGCACATGCAGAAAACATGAAGCTTGAACGTTGTATTTTTATAGGTAAAGCTTTTTTTGGTGTGCAGCAGGTTGCCATGGGTGCCAATAGTGAATTTTATGAAACCATTGAGGCTGCGAAAGAGGCACTATCTGATCGGCCGATAACAGATACACTTATTTTATTAAAAGCTTCAAGGGGTATGGCTTTTGAACAGCTACTACCCTATTTATAGAACATAATTCGCCAGGACGATGCAAAAAATAAATCATTTTTTTTGGTTTTGCAGTGGCGCGCATATCCCTGCCTTATTAAAAAGCCCTACAGAACGAAATAAGTATGTAGGCATTGGGGCCACTATATTTTTCACAGGCTTATTTGCAGCCATTTCTGGAGCCTATGGCTTATATTTTGTTTTTAGCGGAAATCCGTTTGCTGTGTTTGCTGCTGTGCTGTTTGGAATTATTTGGGGCCTGGCCATTTTTAATATGGATCGCTATATTGTGTCTACAATTGGCAAGCAGGGATCAGGCGGCAAGCAATTTTTACAAGCGACTCCCCGGCTTGTGCTAGCGATTCTAATTGGCATTGTAATTTCTCGACCGCTCGAGTTAAAGATCTTTGACAAAGAGATAAAAGAACACTTAAAACATAATTATCTGGGTATCCAACGAGCTCGAATAGATACTCTGAATAATACTTTCGATAATAAATATAAAACGGAACGGGGAAAGTTATCGCAGTTGAAGATAGCGCGCGATTCTTTACAAGAAAGTATAAAACGGGATAGGCGGGATTTGAATTATGAGATTTTCGGAAATAAAACGCTTGAAACTTCGGGTATTATGGGATATGGGCCCTATGCCCAGCGAAAAGAGGAAGCATTAAAAGTGAAAGAACAACAGGAAGTATTGTTGAATGAACAGATTGCAAGACAGGAACAATTGCTTTATGAGCGAAGAAAGTTCGATGGCCTATTGAGCGAAAAGTTAATGACATCTGCTGATCTAGATAGTTTAGTGGCTCTTGCTGGTTTTGCTGATCGAAACGAGGCTCTTGGGCAGTTAAAGTATGATAATAAAGGCGAGATGAAGGAAAGCAACTATTGGGCTATTACCTTTATCAGCATGCTTTTCATCTTCTTTGAATGCCTTCCTGTTTTCGTGAAATTGATGAGTACAAAAGGGCCTTATGATGATTTGATTGCTCACGATGAGGCGCTTATCATTTATACTTCTGAAAAAGATATGGAGGCAGGTTTGGCCGTTCAAGATAAACTGCAAGAGCAGAAGGAAGAAATGGGAGTAGCTAAAGCGGTAGAAGCAATGAAAGCATAGAAGAACGAGCAAAAGCTGTTCTTCCATGCGCATCACGATCCGATTATTTGATTTCTGATACTTTGATCATATTGGTTCTTCCTTTCTCATTGATTGGAATGGAAGCGGTGTTAACTACTAAGTCTCCTGAAGAAACCAATTCTTTATTTTTTAATTGTAAGTTGACATCTGCAATGGACGAGTCCGTACTTTCTTCGCCATCATAATAGAAGCCACGAACCCCCCAAAGTAAGCTCAATGTATTTAAAAGTGACTGATTTTGCGTAAAGATGTGTATATCTGAATCGGGTCTATGACTGGAGATTTCAAATGCAGTATAGCCAGATGAGGTCATGGCTACAATAGCTTTTGCTTTAACCTGCTGTGCTAGATATACAGATGATGCACAAATGGAGTCGGGAATGAATGTAGCTGGATTATGTCCTTGTTTGCGTGGTGAAAAGTAAGGATACGCTGTGCTTTCTACATTTTTAATGATCTTGGTCATCGTTTCAATAACAATCTCAGGAAACTCGCCCACCGAAGTTTCACCACTCAGCATGACAGCATCAGCACCGTCTAAGACAGAGTTTGCTACGTCGTTCACCTCCGCACGGGTTGGCCGAGGGGTTGTGATCATGCTTTCGAGCATTTGTGTAGCAATGATAACAGGCTTAGAAGCATCACGACATTTTTGAACAATCAATTTTTGTAATAGTGGCACCTGTTCCATCGGGATTTCTACACCTAAATCGCCCCGGGCAACCATCACGCCATCTGTTGCAGCAATGATAGCATCAATATTCTCGATTGCCTCTGGTTTTTCAATTTTAGCGATTACCCGCGCAGACTTACCGCGTTCGGCAATGATTTTTTTGCACTGGAGAATATCTTCAGCGGTACGAACAAAAGACATACCTATCCATTCGACATCATAATTGAGTACAAAATGCAGATTATCCAAGTCTTCCTCCGTCAAGCTGGGGATGGATACCTTGGTGTTTGGCAAGTTGACTCCTTTCCGGGAAGTAAGCACGCCGCCATGTACTACCTCGCATATCACCGTGTCTACATGGTTTGTATTCAACACACGAAGCTGGATTTTACCATCATCTAGTAGGATAATCTCACCTTCAGTTACATCTTTTGGAAACTCTTGGTAGGTGATGTAAATTTCATCTTCATTGCCAATTAATTCTTTTGTAGTGATGCGGAGTTGTTTGCCATTTAATAAAATAGCTCCCCCCTCTTTCATTTTCCCGATTCTAATTTTCGGCCCTTGGAGGTCAGCTAATATCCCTACATTGAGATGATGGTCAGCATTGATTTCTCTAATCGTCTGAATTACCTTCAGGTGATCTTCTTGGCTGCCGTGCGAAAAATTAAGTCGGCAAACATCTACACCCTTTTCAATTAAACTGCTTAGTATTTCTTTTGGAGAAGATGCAGGCCCCAAGGTGGCTACAATTTTAGTTCTCTTATGAACTTTTTTCATTTTTTTGATCGTTTTTTAATGGCTTTGTAATATGCAGACGCTAGTAATTTGTTCTTAGGGTCTAATGCATTTGTTATCTATGTTGTTTGTTTTTTCTATTTGTCTTTTAGTTGCCGGTCATATTGATATTCCGTTATGTCATATAAATAGTGTATAAGTTACACCGGCAAAGGTAAGAAAATCATTACCAAGCTAAAATACTAAATTTTCTCTCGATTTCAACTTATGTGGATCAATTTCTGAGGCCACTACAACATCCTTTAAATCATTGATCTGGCTAATTTGCCATTGAAGGAGCTCATCATCTATGGCGTTTTTAACTAGTAAGAAGAAATCGGTAATTTTCATTTCTGGGATGAGTATCCCTCCTTCTATGCCTTTATTATTGAGTAAAAAATATGAGGTGTCGTTATTGCTGTCCTCATAGGTGTATTTTCCAAAATAGGTTGTTGGCTGATTTTCGAGCCAAAGCTCGTGGTCTTCTATTTTATAAAGATCAAGTGCCGTAACTTTATTGATATAGTAACAAAGTCGATAATCCTTTAATGGACAGGATATCGCTACTAAATTAAAATCAATAGGTAATTCGTATTTTAATGTTAATTTATTCAAAATTTATTGTACTTTCATGCAAACTTAGATAAATTGCCCTTTTGTTGCAATTTATAACTAAAAACACAAAACAGCGGTTTGGCTGTTAAGTAAAAAAGAAATGTAGGGGCGAACAAAAAAGCGGGGAAAATAAAAATAGGGAAGAGGTGGCCGAAGCATCAATAAAATTAAGTAATTTAGGCTAAAACTTAAAAAGGTTTGTTTTTTGCTGAATTTTATTTTTCTTTGCACTGATTTATTAAACATTAAACCATAAGAATCATGTCTGATATCGCTTCAAGAGTTAAAGCAATTATCGTTGAGAAATTAGGTGTTGACGAGAACGAAGTTACACCAGAGGCTTCATTCACCAATGATTTAGGTGCTGATTCATTAGACACCGTAGAGTTGATCATGGAGTTTGAAAAAGAATTCAACGTAGCTATCCCTGATGACCAAGCTGAAACCATCAGCACTGTTGGACAAGCTGTAGCTTATTTAGAAAAAAACGTTAACTAACTAAAAATTAGGCTAATCGAATAAATGGAGCTTAAAAGAGTAGTAGTAACAGGATTGGGTGCGCTTACTCCTATTGGCAATACTGTTTCTGAATATTGGAATGGTTTGATCAATGGAGTAAGCGGAGCTGCTCCTATTACGCATTTTGATGCAGAGAAGTTTAAAACGAGATTTGCGTGCGAAGTAAAGAATTTTGATCCAACTGCATTTATGGATCGTAAGGATGCCCGCAAATTAGATCCATTTGTTCACTACGCCTTAGCTTCTACTGAAGAAGCCGTAAAGGATGCTGGGTTAATATTTGAGAAACTGAATACAAATCGGATTGGTGTTATATGGGGATCAGGTATTGGTGGATTAAAAACTTTTTTAGACGAAGTGAGCAGCTTCGCTAAAGGAGATGGTACACCGCGTTATAATCCCTTTTTTATACCCAAAATGATTCTGGATATTTGTCCAGGACATATTTCGATGAAATATGGGCTGCACGGACTAAATTTTTCAACAGTCTCTGCTTGTGCTTCTTCTACCCACGCGTTGATAGATTCATTGAATTATATCCGAACGGGATATGCCGATGTGATTATTAGTGGAGGATCTGAAGCCATTATCAATGAGGCAGGTATAGGTGGTTTCAATGCCATGCACGCACTATCTACCCGAAACGATGATCCGGCAACGGCGTCAAGGCCTTTTGACAATGATCGTGATGGTTTTGTTGCAGGAGAAGGTTCAGGAACCATTATATTGGAAAGCCTGGAACATGCCAAAGCCCGAGGAGCAAAGATTTATGCTGAACTGGTAGGTGGTGGAATGAGTGCTGACGCACATCATATTACTGCTTCGCACCCTGAAGGGTTGGGGGCGCGGCTGGCTATGACAAATGCAATCAAAGATGCTAAAATAGCCAATGAGAATATTGACTACATCAATGTGCATGGCACATCGACACCCGTTGGCGATATCAGTGAATCAAAAGCGATATTAGATCATTTTGGTGATCATGCATATGCGGTAAATATTAGCTCTACCAAATCAATGACTGGCCACCTTTTGGGTGCGGCCGGAGCAGTTGAATCCATTGCGTCTATTTTAGCGATTCGTAATGGTGTAATACCTCCTACGATCAATCACTTCACCGATGATCCAAACCTGGATAGCAAGCTTAATTTTACTTTTAATGTTGCACAGAACAGAACGGTCAATTATGCATTAAGCAACACATTTGGTTTTGGCGGGCACAATGCTTCGGTAATTTTCAAAAAGTTCGAAGAATAATCGACCTGATAGCGCTTCTTAAAGTGTGTGATATTACTTGGAGAGCCTTTTGCTAATAAGCGTTATGAAATGCTGCGAAATTTTCCAGAAAAATAATGTCTATCTTTTCAAGCACGTATAAGCTCTACTTTTCGTCTAAACGTAAATATGTTAGAGCATTGAAAAATCTATTGGGATTTGTGCCGGGTAATGTGCGTTTATACCAAATGGCATTTCGCCATAAATCAGTAGCTATTCATGTAAAAAGAGGTACAAAAAATAGCAATGAACGATTGGAATTTTTAGGAGATGCTATTTTGGGGGCAGTGGTGGCCGAGCTGCTTTTTAAAAGATACCCTTATAAAGATGAAGGCTTCTTGACTGAGATGCGATCTAAAATTGTGAGCCGAGCTCATTTGAACCAATTGGCCAGAAAGTTAGGATTTGATGAACTCATCCAATATGATTCTAAAATGGTTGGATATCCGGGAAAATCAAGCTCACTGCTGGGAGATGCATTTGAAGCACTTGTCGGGGCGGTCTATCTAGATAAAGGCTATACTTTTACCCGCAACTTCTTACTTAGTAGAATCATTAAGCAGCATGTAGATATTCATTTACTTGAGCAGACAGAAACAAATTTTAAGAGCCGGCTAATCGAATGGTGCCAATCTGCGGGAAAAGAGGTGCTGTTTGAATTGACGAACAATGCGGAAGGCGAAAGCGCCAAGTTATTTACTGTGGAAGCCATCATTGCAGGCGAAGTGAAAGGAACCGGGCGCGATTACAATAAAAAGAATGCCGAAAAATTAGCGGCGGAAAAAGCATGTGAAGCCTTAGGCATTGTTTAGTTTCGATATATGAGAGCTAACGGGTAGCATGTGGCTTCAATACCCATATTTATCTTTCCAGCATTTTTTTAAATAATCTCTTAGTTTGCTTTCGGATGTATTATTTCCTGGAGCATATAGGCGCTGCCCACTGATTTCTTCAGGTAAAAATTCTTGGTCAACAAAATTTCCCGGATAAGTGTGCGCATATTTATATGCTTTTCCATAGTCTAAATTCTTCATCAACTTGGTGGGAGCATTTCTAAGATGAAGGGGTACCGATAGATCACCCGTTTGCTTAACAAGGGCTTGGGCTTGGTTAATTGCTTCGTATGCAGCATTGCTTTTGGGTGAAGAGGCCATATAGGTTACGGTTTGAGAAAGAATGATTCTAGCTTCTGGCCATCCAATTACATTGACCGCTTGAAAACAATTGTTCGCCAGCAATAAGGCATTGGGGTTCGCATTACCAATGTCCTCCGATGCCAATATAAGTAAACGCCTCGCGATAAATAAAGGATCTTCTCCCCCCTCTATCATGCGTGCCAACCAATATACCGCTGCGTTTGGATCGCTACCTCTAATCGACTTGATAAATGCTGATATAATATCGTAGTGTTGTTCGCCCGCTTTATCATACAAGGCCATATGCTGCTGCACTTGTTTTAGTACAAAGGCATTGTCTATGTGATGTTGGTGTTCTCCAAGGGCCTGAACAACTAGCTCGAGTACATTCAATAGTTTCCGGGCATCTCCGCCTGAAATCCGTATGAGCGCTTCGTGTTCATCTATTTTGACTTCCCTGTTCTGTAATAGTTTATCTTCTTTTAATGCTTTGTGGAGAATTTTAAGTAAATCATCTTCTTCAAGCGGTTTTAAGGTATATACTTGACACCGCGATAAGAGTGCAGAGATGACTTCGAATGAGGGATTCTCCGTTGTTGCACCAATCAGTGTAACTACCCCACGTTCTACCGCACTGAGCAAAGAATCTTGCTGCGATTTTGAGAACCGATGGATTTCGTCAATGAATAGAATAGGTTGCTCTTCAAACATGGATTTGCTTAAGTTGGCCTTTTCAATGACTTCACGTACGTCCTTGACTCCTGCATTAATGGCACTTAGATTAAAAAACGGGCGATCTAATTGTTTGGATATAATATAAGCCAAAGTTGTTTTTCCTACACCAGGTGGGCCCCATAAAATCATAGAAGGCAAGTTATTGCTTTCTATGGACTTTCTTAGGACGGCATTGGAACCCAAAAGATGGTGTTGCCCTACGTAATCATCTATATTTTCCGGCCGCATACGCTCGGCCAAAGGAGGATGTGTTGCCATTTTTTTTAGCAAACCTACTATAAATTATTTCCATTAGCAAGAATTTGGAGGATAACAAAATTCTATGACAAATTATCCGCTGGATTTTTGTAAATTTGTGATTTGGCCGATGTTATATTGGCTATTTTATTTAGTTAGTTATAGGGTGTGCATGAGGAAATTATCAATTTATACACTGGCTTCATGTCTGTTCATATGCTTTTCTCCGCCTGTACATAGCGAAAATATCGGGAATGGTACATTGGCAAAAGTGTTGGACAGTCTGCTAATGAAAAAGAATGTTGTAGAGATCGGGCCAATGTATTATGAGCTACCGCCCGAAAAAACAGCCGAACAATTGCTCGAAGAAAAGTATGATGAAAAACATGCCGGAGCAAAGGTTCTTGAGCAGCTGTTTAAGAGGCGGCAATTGATTACAGCATTGCAGCAAACCGGGCAAGCATTACCCTTGCCATCACATGCTGTAAATGCTCAATTTACTTTCTCTGATTTGGAAAATGCTTTCCAGCGATCATTACAAGCTTATTTACAATTAGGTAACATGGAAATGGTTTCAAACCTCCAGAATAGGATAGGAATCTTACATGTTGAAAATGAAGCATATGATAAAGCATTGAATAGTTTTCAACAGGCATTAACAAATAAAGAAATCTTGAAGAATATACAGGGAGAGCTTGCTGTCTGTTCCAATATCGCTTCATTATATAGTTTTACGGGCAATCCCCATGAAGCATCTGTTTATTTTGATCGTGTGCGGAAATTATCCAAGAAAACAGGAAATAAGGCTAGCGAGGTTTCTGCTTTAGAGCAACTGGCTCTTTTAAAGGCAGAAAAAGGGCAATATCAGGATGCTGAACAAGACATGATCAAGGACGTCATCCCTACATATAAGCGATTGAGAAATTTAAAGGGGCGGATAAATGCATATAATAACCTGGCTTCTATGTATTTGGCAGAGGAAAAATACACGGAATCTAGGTGGTTTCATTTGCAGGCCATCAAACTGGCCATGTTGAACAATCATTTGGGCGACGATCTTTCTTATAGCTTATACCAATTGGGGAAGATTAAAAAGATACAGAAAGAATACGATCTAGCAATCGTTGATTATCAAGCTGCTGCTTCACATGCAGAACGTAGCGGGGATGAATGGCTAAGAATGCGTATATATGATGATTTAGGAGATATTTATTTGCAGACTAAGGATTATGCCAATGCGTCTACCTATTTGGAAGCTTATGAGGATCTTAAGGAAAAATTGATGCGCACATATACAAAGGAAGAGAATTTACAGGCTCATAAGACAGATCCTAAACTGTTGGTTTTGATGTAGGGATTTGGTATCCAAAGGGTTGCCATATCGTTTCGAGACACCTTTCTGTCCAAACCATTGTAAAAATTGTATGATGTATAAAATAAATACGCTTTTTGAATGGTGTGTAACAAAAATTGGTTCTTTTTTTGATAAATTTAGCCCTTTAAGGGCAGGAAAGCCTTACGGTGTATTTACATGAGAATAATGGATATAAAATCATTCCAAAAGATGTTGAAAAAATTGTTTCTGGCATTGTTTGTGGTTGCTGCAGTAGCTTGCAGCGCTAACCCGCGCGTTAAATTGGATGAAGGGCCAGGAGCACTGAGACCTAACGCCAAACAAGAATTGATAGCGAAAGATCTGGTGGGATTGTTGGAAAAGGCACATTATAAAAAGGTGCCGTTTGACGATTCCCTATCGTCTGTCATATTTGATCTGTATTTGCAAGGATTGGATCAGGGAAAGAACTATTTTCTCCAATCTGATATTGATAGTTTTGAGCCCTATAGAAAGGTATTGTTAAGTGATTTGAAAAATGGTGATCTGAGCGCTATGTTCCGCGTGTATAATGTGTATAGAACGCGTTTCAATGAACGGCTGAAATATGCTATAGAGCAAGTTGATATTCCATATGATTTTACAAAAGACGAATCGTTTGTTTACAATCGGGAACATTTACCTTGGTTCAAAAGCGAAGCAGAAGCGCAGGCAAGTTGGAGACAACGAATAAAATATGATCTGTTGAACTTAAAACTCAGCAGTACCGGAAAAGCAGGAGAAGCAGAGAAGAACAAGAAAACGATCAAGGAGCGATATCAAAATTTGCTTTCGCAGGAAAATACATCAAATAATTACGATGCATTTCAAATAATGATGAATGCATTTACTGGGGCTATTGATCCGCACACGAACTACTTTACTCCTGAAGACGCGCAACGGTTTAATGAAAGTATGGCGCGTTCTTTTGAGGGGATAGGTGCACAATTAATGATGGATAATGAAGTGGTAAAGATTATGCGCATAGTGCCTGGCGGACCAGCCTTTAGGGATAAAACGTTGAAACCTGACGATCGTATTATTGGAGTTGCTCAAGGAAAGGGTGAATTTGTGGATGTGATTGGTTGGCGATTGGGAAATGTTGTTTCAAAAATAAAAGGACCTAAAGGTACAACCGTTCGATTGAAAATTATACCGGCTGGACAGGAGTTAACTTCTACGCCAAAGATTGTTTCGCTTGTTAGGGATAAAATTGTTGATGAGGAACAGTCTGCAAAGAAAGAAATCAAAGAGATCAAAGGAAGCGATGGGAAATCCTATAAACTTGGAGTTATCAAAGTGCCTGGATTCTATTTAAATTTCAAGGAAATGCAGGCCGGTAATCCCGACTATAAGAGCACTACACGTGATGTGCGCCGGATTTTAGATACACTTAAACAGCAACATGTAGATGGAGTTATTGTTGATTTGCGCTCCAATGGTGGTGGGTCTTTAATCGAGGCGGTTGAGTTAACAGGATTATTTATTAAGTCGGGACCCGTTGTGCAAGTGCGTGACCCCAATGATCGTGTAGAAGTAAACCGGGATGAGGATGAAGGGATTAGCTGGGAAGGGCCACTTGGCGTTATTATTGATCGATTTAGCGCCTCTGCATCAGAGATATTTGCTGCCGCCATACAAGACTATGGTCGTGGTGTTATCATTGGGAATCAGTCTTATGGTAAAGGCACTGTACAAAGTGCAGTTGCAATGGATCAATTCATTAGTAGGGCGGATCGGCTGTTGTTAAGTGCACGTGATCAGTCGAATGCAGAAGATATGACCCCTCAGGGAGCTCCTAAATTTGGGCAGATTAATTTTACAACATTTAAATTTTATCGTGTGAACGGGAGTAGTACGCAACATAAAGGGGTAACACCGGATGTGGAGTTTCCTACCGTTTTTCCGGCTGACAAATTTGGAGAGAGTTCAGAAAAAGCTGCTTTGCCTTGGGATCAGATCAAATCTTCAGATTTCCAACCCTACGCTGACTTAAGTAAGATAAAGCCAATATTGGTTGCGAAGCATGAAGAACGTATGAAGACTTCCCCTGATTATCAATATCTATTAGATGATATTGATGCATTCAAGAAGCGGGAAGACGAAACATCCATTTCATTACAAGAAGCAAAATTAAAATCAGAACGCTCTGCACAAGAAGGCAAAAATAGGGAGCGGATCAATGCACACCGAAAAATACAGGGACTACCTCCTATAGCTACCGGAAAGCCCTTGCCTAGAATAGATAGTGATTTTATTGAAGATGAGAGTTTGCATGTAATGGCAGACTTCATAGCGCTTGAGTCGAAATTAAACTCGCAGTAGACGTTTATTTATCTATGTTATAGACGAGTTATTATTTACAGGCGCTTTTTTTTGGTAGATGATATATGATATTGGAAAATGAAGTAGGATTGCCCATGTCTGATGAAAAAATTATTCTAAATAATATAAAATATAGGCGAAGTGTTTTTCCACCAAGCTACACTACACAGCCCATTGCTGAGGAAGTCATCTTGGAGTTGGTAACAGCAGCCAACTGTGCTCCAACGCATAAGTTTACCCAACCTTGGCGATTTACCATTTTTAAAGGGAATGGCTTGATGGCATTGGCGCATCAAATGGCTAGCTTATATAAAGCACATACACCTGCTGAGCAATTTCTACCTAAAAAGCACGCAGCTATTCAAGAGAAGATCACTCGCTCAGCAGTTGTAATCGCTATTCGAATAAAATACAGTGGTTTGGTGCCTAAATGGGAAGAGGTTGCGGCGGTTGGTTGTGCGGTGCAGAACCTGTGGTTAGCTGCTCATGCGAAAGGAATTGGTGGCTATTGGAGCACCCCAGATATTGCTGGACATCTTAACGAATTTCTGAATCTCGAAAAGGAAGAGGAGTGCTTGGGCCTCTTTTACTTAGGATATCATCATGAATCTCCTGCTGTGGGGAAACGTACCCCTATTTCCGAGAAGATCGATTGGGTTCTTGATTAATCTTTTCCACGACTCTTATTTCCTTGGGTTATTTGGTTAATAAAACTTGCCCAGGCCAATGGACTAAAGAGTGCATTGGAATTACGTTGATTAACTGCTTTATTGGAAAGGCCAATATGGCGGTCAGTAGCGTTTAAGTTTTGGATTTCAGTTGCGTTTCTAGGCACATATTTAGCCATGGCCATTAGCGATTCAGGAGATAGGTTTCTTTGAGCAATGACATAATCATCATCAGCAATCTTCAGGTTCATGAAAGCATAATTAAACTCTTCTATACTTGCCCAAGGGTACACGGTAACCACAGGCAAATCAATAATTTGAGCCTTCATGGATAAGTTTACAGTAACTTTATTGTTTGGTGTACGGGGGACGACGATTTTTTGGGAAAGATAACCAACTGCACTCAAACGTATCGTATCTCCTTCATGGGCAACAAAAGAGAAAAAACCTTGGTGATTGGCATTAAATAATTGATTCTGATAAGATATATTGGTAAGAGTTACATACGGAACGGCGATGTTGGAATCGGCATTTTGTATTACCCCGCTAAATTGTACCAGCTTATTCTCGGAATGTTGTTGTTGTGCCAAGCAGGTAGCAAGTATTCCAAAAACAAGTAAGCAAGATATGAAAACGCTGTTTCTCATGACGCAATAAAGCTACCAAAACCCCGTAAACTATCTTGTTAAATTATGTTAAACGAGGTCTATTTACCATTAGTTAACACGTTGCGGCATGGTCGCATTGGGGTCATTTGGATCGGTTATATTGATGGCCTCAACAGCCTTGATTTCAGGCACTGCCTTTTGGATAGCCTGTTCCAATCCTGCCTTAAACGTCATGATGCTCATTGAGCACGATGCGCAAGAACCCAATAAACGCAAACGCACGACGTTATCAGGGGTGATTTCCTGTATCGTTACATTACCGCCATCTGCCTCCAAATAGGGTCTTAATGTATTCAGTGCTTCTTCAACTCTCTCCAATAAACTCATAACCTTTATGGTTTTAAAATAGATGTAAAGATACTAAAAATAATTTATTGTATAAAACCAGTTGTTTCTATCTCTATACCGGTTTATGCTGGATAGAAACTTGCTGTGCAACTTTTTCAGCAATGGCTAAAAATGCTTTACCAATCGGCTCATCGTCATCTGTTACAATGGGGAAGCCATTATCGCCGGCATCGCTGATGCTCTTTACCAGTGGAAGCTCCCCCAGAAAGGGGGCTTCAAACTGCTCAGCCAATCGTTTACCTCCATCTTTTCCGAAGATGTAATATCTATTATTAGGAAGCTCTGCCGGTGTGAAATAGGCCATGTTTTCAACAATGCCCAATAAAGGAATGTTGATGGTGTTCATCATGAACATGCCGATTCCCTTTTTTGCATCTGCAAGCGCTACGTTTTGTGGGGTGGTCACAATAACTGCGCCTGTAATAGGATAATGCTGCGCAACGGTGATGTGCACATCACCCGTACCAGGAGGTAGATCCACTACTAAATAATCCAATTCACCCCAGTCAGCATCATTAAACAACTGTTTGATCGCTGTACTTACCATGGGGCCTCTCCATGGAATAGGTTGGTTCGGATCGGTAAAAAAACCAATCGAAAGGAGCTTAATACCAAATTTTTCAATCGGTTCTATCCAAGTTTTTCCATCTGCTGTTTTAGATGCCTTAGGACGGGCCCCTTCAAGACCAAACATCATGGGCAACGATGGCCCGTAAATATCTGCATCCAACAGTCCCGTTTTTGCTCCTTTTAACTGCAATGCTAATGCGAGGTTGGCTGCTACGGTTGATTTTCCTACACCGCCTTTGCCAGACGCAACCACAATGATATTTTTAATATTTGCTAACTGTTGGCTCGGTTTTGCCTGAACGTTTGAGGTCATATGGATGGAAACTTCCATATCCTTATCGATGAAATGGGCGATGGCATTCCGACATGCATGTTCGATATGATCTTTCATAGGACATGCTGGAGTTGTAAGCACGACGCTGAAGCTGATTTTAGTTGAGGTAATTTCAATATCTTTGATCATGTTTAGCGTCACCAGATCCTTTTTAAAATCTGGATCTTCAACAAAACTTAATGCATGCAGAACCTGTTCTTTTGTTATCATGTATAACTCCCGTATTTTTACTACAAAAGTAACAAATAAGCGATAGAATTGGGCTCAATTTAGCTGCTTTCAATTGGTGGATCCCGTATTTCTACATTGCGTAAACAAATGAATCTTCTAAACATGTTATAAAGATTTTTTGTTATGCTATGTTGCATGAATGCAAAGCATTTTATCTAAGTTTGATAATTACTGTACGCGGTATGCTATTAAAAGATTATATAAAGAAAATGAATCCCCGCCGTATAAAGGTTGCACTTATTATATTGGGGGGGGTGGTTGTATTATTTGCACTTACGGCAACAATCATTTATAACAAACGAGAGGCGCTTCTACAGGAAGCTCTTGTTCGTGTTAAGAAAAAAGCACTACAGGAATATGGGCTACATATTGCTATTGAACAAGCATACTTTTCTGGACTGAGCAAAATTACATTTGAAGCGTTTGAAATTAAACCGGAGCAAAGAGAACGATTGCTTTGGATGAATTATTTAGAGGTTGATTTGCGCTTATGGCCCCTACTCTTTGGTGAAGTAAAGGTATATGCATTGAATATGGATCAGGCGCTGGTATCATTCGTAAAAACGGATAGTTTAAGTAATTATGATTTTCTATTTAAACGAAAGCAGGTAGATACCACGACAAACTCGAAAATGAATTTGGCAGCTCTGGCTGATAAGCTTATTCATAGTGTGTTATATAAAATTCCTGAAAATATGGAATTGAAACAGTTCAAAGTGAGCTACCGAGATGATAGTACGGAGCAGGTTGTTTCCATTCCCCAAGCCACAATTGATGATGGCGATCTCCAATCAACTATCGTTGTTAATCAGGATGAGGCCATCTGGCATGCTGATGGCCAATTAAATCCGAATAAAAAAAGACTCCATATCCGTTTATATGCAAAAGACAAGCCCGTAGAGCTACCAGTAATTAATAAAAAATACGGGGTGACATTAAAATTTGATACATTAGAGACAGATCTAACTCAGGTTGTTTGGAGTGGAGACGAATTAAAAATTACAGGAGGATGGTCTGCCAAAAACTTAACCATCCACCATTGGCGTATTTCAGAGCATAATATTGTTGTGCCCCAAGGCTATATGGATGGAACCATATTGATTGGTCCAGACTATATTGGGCTGGATAAGAAAACTACCGTGGAAATAAAAAAGCTCGTGGCCCACCCCTATGGAAAAGTTACTTTTAAGCCGCATAAAACGATTGAGGTTGGGATAGAAATACCTCGTACTCCTGCTCAAGATATGTTCGATTCATTTCCGCAGGGGATATTTGATAATTTGGAGGGTATACGTGTTTCAGGCCATTTAAAATACCATTTAAATTTATTTGTAGATTTAGACAATCCAGATAGTGTACGTCTGCATGCAGGAATGGATAAAGTGAATTTTCGTATCAATGCTTGGGGTAAGACCAATTTGGCGAAAATCAACGTACCGTTTACGTATGTTCCATATGAAGATGGCAAGGCGATGCGTAGTATTATTGTAGGGCCATCGAACCCCAATTTCACACCGCTTAACGAGATTGCTAGCTATCTGAAGAACGCTGTTTTGACCGCCGAAGACCCCTCTTTTTTTAGCCATAAAGGCTTTGTTGAAGATGCGTTTAAAGCTTCTATAACAACCAATTTAAAGGCAAAGGCTTTTAAACGAGGAGGAAGTACCATTTCCATGCAATTGGTAAAAAATGTTTACCTCGGTAGAGAAAAGACACTGGCGCGTAAAATTGAAGAAATTTTGATGGTTTGGCTTATAGAAAACAATCGGGTAGTTAGTAAAGAACGCATGTTTGAAGTTTATCTCAATATCATTGAGTGGGGCCGAAATGTATATGGTATAGGAGAAGCCGCAAGGTTTTATTTTGGTAAACACCCATCGCAGTTGAGTTTGGGCGAAAGCATTTATTTAGCCAGTATCATACCCAAACCCAAAACGGGCCTATATCCTTTTCAATATGATGGTCATTTGAAGTCGTATCTCGGTGGGTATTTTAGATTGATTGGTGGTATTATGGCCAGGAGGGGGCTTGTACAACCCGATAGTAGTAGTTATGGATTTTATCATGTAACACTTAAAGAGGCTCTTAGGCCTGCCAGACCAGATACTTTGCAGGTCGATACCGTGAAGAAAGATGATTTTGAAAGGGAGTTTGAAGAAACAAAGAGCTTTTTAGAAAAACTTTTTGGTAAGGGCAAGAACGGAAATGGAGAATAGTAAAAATGAATTTAACCAGATGAAATCTGCATAAATTATCATGAGCAAAAGAGTATGGAGATAAAGCTGGCGATTTCTTAGAACCACTGAAATAAACATCAGTGAAAATAATTATACGGGCTTCGTTGCCATAAAAAGTAATTTATTCTAATGAAAATACAGATAGATCACAAAGAATTTGAATTGTTAATCGAACATGAACAGGTGAAAAAAAGATTGCGTCTAATTGGCATTCAAATGAATGTGGCCTACGAAAATAAGGTTCCTGTTTTCGTTGGCGTATTGAACGGCTGCTTTATGTTCATGGCTGATTTAATGAAACAAATTCATATTTCTTCGGAGGCTTGTTTTATAAAAATGGCTTCTTATGATGGCGATAAACGTACAGACGATGTGAAGCACCTCATTGGATTAAATCATTCGCTGAAGGGAAGAGAGGTGATTGTTGTAGAGGATATTGTGGACACGGGGAACACACTGAAATGTGTTCTAGATCTAATAAGATTGCAAGAGCCTGCTTCAATAGCTGTTTGTACCTTGTTGTTGAAGCCAGATGCGCTGGTGCACGAATTTGACGAAATTGCATACGTTGGTTTCGAAATTGAAAACCAATTTGTCGTAGGGTATGGCTTAGATTATAATGGCTTGGGACGAAACTTAAAAGACATTTATCGGGCTATATAAGCTATTTAAAAGCAAAAAATATACTAAGTTTGTATCCGCTAATATAATAAGAAGAACATAAAATATATTATACGAATGAAGTTTCATAAAGAAGGTTACACCACGCTAGCACTTTCTATACTTTTTGTTTTTGTGCTGAACGCCTTGATTCATTTCTTTTATTCAGACAGTCAAGTATTGACATGGTTTGGCTATGTGATTTCATTTGTGTTATTGATTACAGTTATCCAGTTTTTTCGGAGCCCTATTCGAAAAATTAATATAGACGAGCGGCAGATTTTGTGCCCGGCTGATGGGAAAGTGGTTGTTATTGAAGAAACGGAAGAAACTGAGTATTTCAATGAAAAACGGCTTCAGATTTCAATCTTCATGTCGCCCATCAATGTGCATAGCAATAGAAGTCCAATTACGGGAGTCGTGCGGTTTTTTAAGTATCATCCCGGAAAATACCTCATGGCATGGAATCCTAAATCGTCTATATTGAACGAACGAACAACGATTGTGGTCCGCACCCCAGCCGGTATAGATGTGCTATTTCGGCAAATAGCGGGCGCATTGGCCCGACGAATCGTTTGGTATGTAAACGAGGGAAAAGAAGTGAAACAAGGTGAAGAATTTGGCTTCATAAAGTTTGGCTCTCGGGTTGATGTGTTTTTGCCGCTTGGTACTCAAGTGAACGTCAAATTAGGCGACAAGGTAACAGGCGGAATTACCATATTAGGTACATTCGATTAATTTTTAAGCGATGCAGTTTAAGTTATTGGTTTCAATCAATGCCTTCATTGTTGCCCTTTCGTTAAGCTCGGTTAATTTTTACTTTCAACATAGTTGGTATTATTTTCTCATCACATTTCTCATTGCCTTTATCTGCAGTTTTTTTGTTTTCTATTACCTGATTGAACGTTATGTTTATCGTAAAATAACGTTGATATATAAGATGATACATAACCTAAAACTTGGAAAGGATTTAAAGGAGGCGCTTGGTGAGCAATTGAGTGATGATCCGATCAACGATGTGCACGAAGAAGTAAGGTCCTGGGCCCGCGAAAAAAAAATTGAAATAGACGCACTAAAAAATCAAGAGCAGTTCAGGCGGGAATTCTTATCCAACATATCACACGAATTCAAGACACCACTTTTTGCGATTCAAGGATATTTAGAGGCACTTCAAGATGGATTAATGCACGAAGACCCCGACCGGGCAATCTCATTTTTACAGAAAGCCGTAAATAATATCGATCGACTCAGCTATTTAATAAAAGATTTAGATGAAATTTCGAAACTCGAAAGCGGCGAAATAAAACTGAATGAGCAACGATTCGATATAGCGCAATTGATAAAGGAGGTAATAGAATCGTTGGAGCTAAAGGCCGAACGACATGGAATAACACTTGTTTTTAAACAAAAATATGCCTACCCAATCTTCGTCCGTGCTGATAGGGAGAAAATTAGGCAAGTATTGGTTAATTTGGTAAGTAATTCGATTAAGTATGGAAAAGAGAAAGGGCACACATTTATCCGGATTTACGAGTTGCATGATCAGATTCTGATTGAGGTAACAGACGATGGTATCGGTATAGAAGAGAAATATTTACCTAGGTTATTTGAACGGTTTTTTAGAGCCGATAAGAGTCGATCAAGGCAAATTGGTGGTTCGGGTTTGGGTTTGGCTATCGTTAAGCATATCCTGGAGGCTCATCAACAAACAATTTCTGTACGAAGTACCGAAGGGCTTGGATCTACTTTTGGCTTTACATTGGCAAAGGAACATTGATGTTAAATAAATAGTTTGAATTTAACATTAACTTAACATTAAGGATATAACTTTGCAGCAATATATAAAGAAATACAATGTCGCTAAACAGTATCTTCCAATACTTTGTTCCTAAAGACAAAAAGTTCTTTCCTCTTTTTGAGCAAGCAAGTGCCAACTTGATTGATATCGCCCAGGCGCTTCATGACGCAGTTCATACCGCTGATTTAGAACAGCGAAAAGCACTATACAAGAAAGTCAAAGATTTAGAGCACCGGGGTGACGAAATTACCCACCAGGTTCATTTAGAATTAGGTAAGAACTTCATTACACCCTTTGATCGCGAAGATATACACACCCTGGCAAGCGCATTAGATGATATAGCAGATTATGTGTTTGATGCAGCCAATAGAATGGAACTATACCATGTAGATCATATCACAGAGCCAATTAAGGAACTGGCGGGTTTAATTGTGGAAGGAGTGCATGCCCTTTCAAAGGGAATGAAAGAACTTCAAAATCTGAAGAACGTAAGAAGCATAGCAGATGCGGTTGTACGGGTAAATAGTGTTGAAAACAAGGCTGATTATGTTTATAATAAGGCTGTAGGCGATCTATTCTTGTATGAAACGGATGCCATTGCATTAATTAAATACAAAGAAGTGCTGGCTACCTTGGAAACAGCTACGGATAGATGCGAAGACGTAGCCAACGTGCTTGAGAGTATCCTGGTTAAGAACGCTTAACTTATTAAAATATAGAAACTATGTTAACCATATTGGTTATTGTTATTGTTTTAGCCGTTGCGTTTGACTACATCAATGGTTTTCATGATGCCGCAAATTCCATTGCTACGGTTGTCTCAACCAAAGTCTTGACCCCATTCCAAGCAGTGTTGTGGGCTGCTGCATTTAATTTTGCGGCTTATTTTTATTTCACAGATCACAAGGTTGCCAATACCATTGCCAAGACGGTTGTTGAGAACTATATTACACTTGAAGTGATTTTAGCGGGACTGATTGCTGCCATTAGTTGGAATTTATTCACCTGGTACTATGGCATTCCTTCCAGTTCCTCGCATACCTTGATTGGTGGCTTTGCTGGTGCAGGGATGGCTCATGCTCTATTTCTTGGCGACTCGGTAATTGGTGCTATTAATCTTGTCCCGACCCTAAAGATTATTTCGTTCATTGTCTTGGCCCCTGTAGTTGGGATGCTCATCTCGATTATTATTACCCTAATTATTCTTCATTTAGCGAAACATGCTCGACCGTCGGTTGCAGAAAAATGGTTTAAGCGATTGCAGCTGGTTTCATCTGCGGCTCTGAGTTTTGCCCATGGAGGTAATGATGCCCAAAAGGTGATGGGTATTATTGTGGTGGCTATGGTTGCTGCCGGATATTTGCCCAATGCCAACCATATGCCTGAATGGATTCCATTGACCTGTTATACTGCCATTGCTTTGGGTACCATGAGTGGTGGATGGAAAATAGTGAAAACCATGGGGACTAAGATTACAAAAGTAACGCCGTTAGAAGGTGTTGGGGCGGAAACTGCGGGTGCGATTACGCTGGGGATTACGGAGCACTTTGGTATACCTGTATCTACTACGCATACCATTACAGGATCTATTATCGGTGTGGGTTTGGTAAAACGGGTCTCCGCAGTGCGTTGGGGTGTTACTATTAGCCTATTATGGGCATGGATACTCACCATTCCCGTTTCCGCAATTTTAGCAGGTATTACTTATGCTGTTATGCATTACCTGATATAATATTCCATAACATAGGTTAAAAAACGAATTCAATAGAAACCGAGGTTTCTGCTTGCCAAAGCGGCCCTTCTATTAACAGACGCTTAGCTTCACGTATAAAGTCGGCAGAACCCTTTTTGGCTTCTATATGAATGGGCGTACCTTTTTTGTCAACATCAAATACCAGTACCACTACATCGTTTCCTTTCAATGCTTTTTTCTCCTCTTTGATATAGCGATTAAAATGGTCCCAGCCTCCTATCGGAGATCCGGACGATGCGGTAAGCTTCCTCGCGGTAAATAATCCATCATCATTGGGAATGGGATCCGCCGTGTTCAGTTCAACAGTGGTCTGCTTTCGTTGATAAGGGCCTGGGTTCGGGGTATTAATCATCCAAAGTAGCACACAGGCCAATACAAAGAGTAGGCAAGCCACGGCCGCTATCCCTAATCGTTGTGATGTAAAGAGCAAGCTACTTCTCTCCTTCGGTTGTTCTGCGATGCGATCTTGCAACCGTTGTTGTAAGAGGGTTAGCTTACCTGTATTGATGCCTTTGTGTTGATAGCCTTCTAGCGCATCGTTTAAAAAAGGATCGTCTAAAGCTTCGCGCTCTAATCGATTCATCTCTTCGGGTGATAACTCGCCTTTTAAATATTGTTTTATGCGTAAGATGGTGTAAGTATTATTCATTTTTATTGTTTTCCATACATATTTTTAAATTCCTTTTACCGTTTTGTATATAGCTTTTAACTTTATTTATATCATAACCGGTAATCGCTGCAATATCTTTATAACATTTTTGCTCTAAGTAAAATAGCCGTACACAAGTTTGCTGTTCAGCATTTAACTGCTCCATGCATTGTTCCATTAAACTTAGCTGCTCTTCAAGCACATTCTCTCCTAAAGGTTGATGCATAAAAGCATCATTTTCCATAAAAGCATTTCCTTCGAGAGATAGCGTTCCTAATCGGTTGTTAACCCTAATCTCCATAAGGCAATAGTTTCGGGCAAATGTATACAGCCAACTTTTAAAGTTGCTAACCGTATGGACACGCAATTTATTGATCAGCTGCTCGAATATCTGCATCACTGCATCTTCACTTTGCGCCTCATCTTTTAAATATTTTAAGCATACGCCATAGATTAACGGCATATATGGCTCAAAGAGCATACCCAAGATTTTGAGGTCGCCCGTAGATTTATACTGCAGCAGCATGTGCGCTTCTTTTTCTTTATCAATAGATTTATTAGCGGTCAACGTGATATTTTATTTCAATAAATAAAAATAGGCATATTAAAGCGATTATGCAATTACAGTAATTCAGTATAGAATAGGTGCTCATGACAACTCATATTAGGTTAAAAGTAAATAAACAATTATTTGATAGTCTTGTTATACAGAAACAATCAATCACACAAATTATGAAACAGGCATGGCCATATGGTGTTCTCATCGGCATTCTAAGTGGAATTTGGGTTTTTTTAATTCAAAAAGCCGAAGGAGGGGCTCCAAGCGGATTCTTAGGGATCTCCTGGATGGAATATATATCGGCTTTTATTCCTTTTTTAGGATTATATTTTGGTATCGCACATTATAAGAAGACGCTCCCGGGAGCACAATTGTCTTTTTTTAGGGCCTTTGTACAGGGGTTTATGATTCTTTTGGTTGGCGGTGTACTAGCTGGTTTGGCAACGGCTATTCTGCTGCAATTTGCTAAACAACCTTATATGGATGATTATATCGGCCGGATTGGCGGAGCGTTGCTGCTGGGCATCCTGCTGAATTTCGCAGTAAGTTTATGGTTCATGAATAAGCCCAAGCATCTTTAAGGTTTTTTATTATAGGTTTTTGATGTACTTTCGTGCAGATGGAACTTAACTTAGAAAATCTAGATCAGGAATCTATTGTTGCGCTTGCCGGACTGGCGGTTATTTTTCTATTGATTAAAGCGTTGTATGCAAATACTTTTAGAACAACGTTGAAATTAATAGCCGTTGAAAATCGCTTTATGAAACCCGGCGAGGCTTGGCTCATTTTGATACCTGTTTTTAATATCTACTGGAATTTTGAATTGGCTAAACGCATGGCAAATTCGTTAACAAACGAGTTCTATGATCGCAAAATAGCAGAAGAAGAGGCCCCGGGTCGTTCTTCTGGTATTACCGTAGCCATGTTGTATGTGGTGACACTTTTTCCGATGCCTGTTTATCTCGTCATGTCGTTAAATTTGGTATATCTATTTTATTTTTTTGCTTATTGGATAAAAATGAACCGATTTAAAGAGTTATTGAAAGATCATAATGCGTTCTTGGCAGAGCAAAGAAAAGAACAACCGGAATAATAGCAGACAGCATGGTTTTATCAACGTTAATTAATTATTTGGAGGATATTGCTCCATTATCCTATCAAGAGGCATACGACAATGCTGGACTGATTGTGGGAACACCAACCCAAGAGATTAAGGGAGCGATTATTTCGCTTGATTGCACTGAAGATGTAATAGATGAGGCCATACAGCATCACTGCAACCTAATCATATCGCATCATCCCATTGTGTTTAAGGGTATGAAGCGGTTTAATGGTAGTACCTATATAGAACGAGTAGTCATGAAGGCAATTAAGCACGATATAGCTATATATGCCATTCATACCAATCTCGACAATGTTGATAGGGGCGTAAATAAAAAAATTGCTGATCGGCTTCAATTACAAAATTGCACTGTTCTTTCGCCGAAAGCGGATATGTTAAATAAATTGGTGGTTTTTGTGCCTAAAAGTCACGGAGAAGCACTGAGAGCAGCTCTATTTGAGGCGGGAGGCGGAGCTATTGGCCAGTACAGTGAATGTAGCTTTAATCTTACAGGGAAAGGAACATTTAAGGCCCAACAGGGAGCAAAACCGTTTGTAGGCCATGTGGGGGAAAGACATACAGAAGAAGAAGAGCGAATCGAACTGATTTATCCTAAAGCGATCGAACGTAAGCTGTTGATTGCGATGTATGAGCATCATCCTTATGAAGAGGTGGCCTATGACATATATCCCTTACAGAATAAATTTGAACGCGTGGGTAGCGGCATGATCGGCAGCTTATCGTTTCCTCGAACTGAACAGGCATTTCTTGCTTATTTAAAGGAGCGATTGGCTGTAAATGTTATTAGACATACGGCATTATTAGGAAAGACAATACAGCGCATCGCAGTTTGCGGTGGTGCCGGTGGCTTTTTGCTACCGCAGGCGATTAAGCAGGGTGCTGATGTTTTTATAACCGCCGATTATAAATATCATGAATTCTTTGATGCCGAGGGAAAAATCATCATTGCAGATGTTGGACATTTTGAGAGTGAGCAATTTACACAAGAATTATTGTTGGAAATAATTCAAAAAAAATTTCCTAACTTTGCAGTCCGTTTAACCGGAATATATACAAACCCCATAAATTATTATATTTAATGGAACAAACTGTAGAGCAAAAATTGCAGGCCCTCTGGGATTTGCAGACGATTCATACCAAAATAGATAAGATTCGTCAAGTGCGCGGAGAGCTACCGATAGAAGTTGCCGATTTAGAAGACGAAGTTGCTGGATTAGAAACAAGGATGGAAAAAATCCGGGCTGAATTGGATGATCTGGAAGATGCGATTGTAAATCGTAAAAATATGATCAAAGAGGCTCAATCTGCTATCAAAAAATACGAAACTCAGTTAAATGATGTAAAGAATAATCGCGAATACGATGCCATTACAAAAGAAATTGAGATTCAAGGCTTAGAGATACAGGTTTGCGAAAAGAAGATCCGTGAACATGAGTTCGAGATTAAAAATAAAACAGAGGTTTATGAAAAAACCGAAGGAGATTTAAACGAGCGGAAAAAAGATCTTGCTGTTAAACAGGAAGAGCTTGATACCATTACATCTGAGACCCAAAAAGACGAAGACGCTTTATTGGATAAGGCAGATGATGCAGCATCTAAAATAGAAGAACGCTTGTTAGTTGCCTATAATCGTTTGCGTAATAATGCAAAAAATGGCTTGGCTGTCGTTACTATTGACCGGGATTCATGCTCAGGATGCCACAATCAAATTCCGCCGCAAAGACAGCTGGATATTCGGCAGCGAAAAAAAATCATCGTATGCGAACATTGTGGACGTATTTTGGTAGATGAGGCTTTTGTTGAAAATACCGTTCAGGCATAAGAAAACGGAAAGATAAAGTTTGGCCCGGAACATTTGTTCCGGGTTTTTTTTTGAATAGGTTAGTTCTGATAGGAAAATATTAATTTTACAATATGAGTTTTATAATAGAACCACATGAACATCGTGTTGCCGATCGATTTTTACGCTATGTCCAGATAGATACACAAAGCGATCCCTATAGTAACACGTATCCTTCAACAGAAAAACAAAAGAATCTAGGACGGCTTTTGGTGGAAGAACTGCTGGCGTTAGGTCTTACCGATGCCCATTTAGATGCATATGGCTATGTATATGCGACCTTGGAGAGCAATAGGCCAGATTTGAATATCCCTACTATTTGCTTTTGCGCGCACATGGATACTTCGCCAGATTGCAGTGGTAAGGACGTTAAGCCTATTATTCATCATAATTACCAAGGTGGAGTGATTGTCTTGCCTGATGATCCAACGCAACAGCTTACTGAGGAGCATCACCCAGATTTAAAGCGGCAATATGGCCATGATATCATCACGGCTAGCGGAACAACATTACTCGGTGCCGATAATAAAGCTGGGTTGGCCGCTATTATGGATGCAGTGGCACTGCTGATCGGACATCCGGAAATTGAACATGGTAAAATTCGGATTTTATTTACGCCCGATGAGGAGATAGGTCGGGGTGTGGATAAAGTGAACCTGGAGAAACTCGGAGCATCTTTTGCCTATACCATTGATGGTGAAACTGCTGGGTCTATAGAAGACGAGACTTTCTCTGCTGATGCAGCTATACTGACCATAAAGGGTGTGAGTACGCATCCCGGTTTTGCAAAAGGAAAAATGCAAAGTGCCATTAAAATTGCCGCAGCTATGGTGGAGGCACTTCCAAAAGAAAGTTTATCCCCAGAGACTACATCTGGCAGGGCAGGCTTTATACACCCTGTAGCTATCCATGGCACTGTAGAAGAGGCGCAAATAGAATTTATTGTCAGAGATTTTGATGAAGTATTGCTGAAGCAACACGAGCAGGTAATAGTGCAAACAGCGAAAAAGATTATACAGTTCTACCCATCTGCTTCATTTGCTTTAGAGATAAAAGAACAATATCGCAATATGAAGCAGGTATTGGACACCTATCCTGAAGTGATGGAAATTGGTGTAGAAGCCATTAAACAGGTGGGGCTTGAACCTATTAGGCGTAGTATAAGAGGCGGTACCGATGGCTCAAGACTGTCTTTTATGGGCTTGCCATGTCCAAATATTTTTGCAGGTGAACATGCCTTTCATGGTAAACAAGAATGGGTTTCAGTTCAAGATATGCAATTATCTGCACGCACAATCGTACATATTGCACATTTATGGGCAAAAAAGACAATATCTAAATGAGGGCGGTCTTGCAACGTGTAACGCACGCCGCTTGCCGTGTGGAACAACGAGTTACTGGTGAAATTGCTCATGGATTTGTAGTCTTGCTTGGGGTTGAAGAAGAAGACACATATGAAGATGTTCGATGGCTAGCCCAGAAGATAGTTCAGCTTCGCGTTTTCAATGATAACCAAGGATTGATGAATCGATCCATCAGTGAAGTAGGTGGGGATATATTACTTGTTTCACAATTCACGCTTTTTGCACAAACAAGGAAGGGAAATAGACCTTCTTTTATTCGCGCAGCAAAACCTTCAATAGCGATACCAAAATATGAGGAAATGATTGATGAATTGGAACGCTTATTAGGGAAAAAGATCGCTACGGGTATTTTTGGGGCCGATATGAAAATTGAACTGCTCAATGATGGCCCAGTTACGATCATGATGAATACGAAGGATAAAGATAATTTTTAAGTTTGCATATGACTATAAAAGAAGCACAGACCATTGTAGATCAGTGGATCAATACGACGGGGGTACGGTATTTCAGCGAGTTGACCAATACAGCCATGCTGATGGAAGAAGTAGGCGAAGTAGCGCGTATCATGGCTCGGCAATATGGCGAGCAATCATTTAAAAAATCAGATAAGGAGGTGAACCTAGCGGATGAAATGGCCGATGTACTTTTTGTGCTGATCTGCTTGGCAAACCAAACCGGGATTGATCTGACCGAAGCTTTGGAGAAAAACCTCGATAAAAAATCTGCGCGCGACAGCGTACGGCATAAAAATAATGAAAAGTTAAAATAGGAGCTTCTAATATCCATTATCCATTTTAGCATAATAGACTTCCCGGCGAAGATAGGACTGTAATAATTGATGGGCCAAACGGCTCTTTTTGCCCGTTTGACAGATAAATATCACCGGTTTGTGCCGATCAATTTCTCCCTTCCTTGTTGGGATGGCATAAACAGGAATATTGATGCCCCCGATATTCCATTCATCAAACTCCCAAGCTTCGCGCACATCAACCAGCTGTATTTCAGGATTGGTGACCTGATGTAAATGTACATCGTTGAGATGCAGCAATGTGATGTGTTGATTTAAATGCGTTATTTGCTTATTTGCTGGAACGAGCTCAAAATTTAATAGTTGATGCGTGTTCTTTTGAATATCAATGCACAGCAATTTGCCCGAAAGCACATCCCCATATTCTGTGATAAGCTTGATGGCTTCATTGGCCATATATACGCCTACAATACCTGGCAAAACGTTGAGCACGCCGGTTAAAGAACAATTGCCACAATGATCGTCAAGCAATGCATCTGGATAAAGGCATCGATACGTGGGGCCGTTTTTATAATTAAACACACTTACTTGTCCCTGATAATCGTGTATAGCACCTGACACCAAGGGTTTATTCGCCATGACACATGCATCGTTTACCAAGTAACGGGTTGCAAAGTTATCTGTGCCATCTATTATCAAATCATACTGAGATAAGAGCACGAGAGCATTCCGACTATTGAGATGCTCTGTATAAGAGTGGATGAGCGTATTTGGCTGAAGCTGCCGTAATCGTTCGGCTGCTACTTTTGCCTTGGATTGGCCAACATCGTGCCTATTATACAATAGTTGACGGTGAAGGTTACTGTGCGCAATATAGTCGCCATCTACAATACCTATTTCACCAACTCCTGCAGTGACCAGGTATTGCAGTACGGGGCATCCCAAACCACCAGCGCCAATAACCAATACCTTGGCCGCTTGTAATCGACGTTGGGCTTGCTCTCCAAAGCCAGCTAATTTTAAATGGCGATCGTAATAGGCTTTTTCTAAAACAGACATATTCATAGCAATCATGATTAATGAGTTTGCAAAGCTTCATCCCAATCTTTCCATACGGGGTCGTAACCTGCTTGTTGAATAACTGCTGCAATTTCCTGCGGTGTCCTGTTATCGTCAATTTCAAATTGCTCCAAACTCTCGGGGGCTACGGCATACCCGCCTGGGTTGGTTTTAGAGCCCGCACTGATGGATGTAATTCCCAACTTAATAATATGGTCACGAAATGATTCACACTCGCGCGTAGACATGGATAGCTCGACATCATTGTTAAAAAGACGCCAAGCACAGATGAGCTGTACCAATTCCCTATCTGTGATGATTGATTTGGGAACAGTCCCCCCGGAATGAGGACGTAACCTGGGGAACGATATGGAGAATTTACTTTGCCAATATCTTTTTTCTAAGTATTGTAGGTGACGAGCGGTGAAAGCACTATCCGTGCGCCAATCATCTAAGCCCAAAAGTGCGCCCAGGCCAATTTTATGAATACCCGCCTGCCCAATCCGATCAGGTGTTTCCAGTCGATAGGTGAAATTAGCCTTTTTCCCCCTGGGATGGTGACTTTTATAATGTTCGCGGTGGTAGGTTTCCTGATATACCAGAATAGCATGCACACCCATATCATGTAAGGTCTCATAATCCATTCTTTCTAGTGGTTGAACTTCCATGGCTACTTGAGCAAAATGTTTTTTGATTAAGGGAAGCATCTGTGTGAAATAATCCATACCTACCCTATGCTGGGCTTCACCGGTTACCAAGAGCACATGCTGATACCCCATCTCCTTGAGCACGGCAATCTCTTGCAGTATTTCCAATGCTGTGAGTGTTTTTCGGGGTATCTGGTTGTCGAGACTGAATCCACAGTAGGTACAAATATTCTGACATTCATTAGAAAGATAAAGTGGTGCATAAAGCTGAATGGTTTTTCCAAATCGTTTTTGGGTTTCCACATGGCTCATTTCTGCCATTTGCTCTAAAAGAGGCATAGCTGCCGGTGAAATCAATGCTTTGAAGTCCTCAATCGTCCGATGCGATTTAAATAATGCGGTTTCCGCTTCCTGAATGGTTTTTGTATAAATGGAATGGTATTCCTTATCCCAATCGAATTGGTTAAAATATTCACTAAACATATTATAAGCTACTTAGAAATGAGGTAAGCGGACTGCTAGCTGATGCATGATGTTGCGTTGGACCAAGCCCTGCTTCATAGGCCATACGCCCAGCTTCTACCGCATTTTTAAAGGCCAATGCCATCGTTTGGGGCTGATGGGCAGTAGCAATGGCTGTGTTGACTAAAACGGCATCGGCTCCCATCTCCATTGCCTGTGCAGCATGGCTGGGTGCCCCGATACCTGCATCAACAACTACAGGAACAGTTGCTTGTTGTATAATGATTTCGAGCATGGATGATGTCTGCAGTCCTTGATTGCTACCAATGGGCGCTCCCAACGGCATAACGGCCGCAACCCCTACTTGTTCCAAGTGTTTGCAAAGTACCGGATCGGCAGAGCAATACGGAAGCACAATAAAGCCCATTTTTACTAATGTTTCGGCCGCCTTCAACGTTTCAATGGGGTCGGGCATGAGGTATTTCGGATCCGGATGAATCTCTAATTTTAACCAGTTCGTTTCCAATGCCTCTCTGGCCAATTGAGCGGCATAAATAGCTTCATTCGCGGTGCGCACACCGGAAGTATTTGGTAATAAATGGATCTGTGGATGATCTAGATGCTGGAGTAGGTTATCTGGTTTTCCATGCTGATGTTCCATGCGTCTGAGCGCTACGGTTACCAGTTCACTTCCCGAAATGAGTAAGGACTCTTCCATGACTGCGATCGAACCAAATTTACCTGTACCGGTAAATAAGCGAGAGGAAAATATTTTATCTGCTATTTTTAAAGCTTGTATCATAACAATGCGCTATTTATTTCATTTAATATGGCGTGGCATGCTACCGTTGGACGGTCATTTTGGATAATGGCGCTCGACAGCGCTATGCCATAAATACCTTCTAGGAGCAATGTGGGGATGTCGGTCTGTTGGATGCCTCCAATGGCAATGAGTGGAATGGTTATTTCCCATGCTTTCATGCGCTGCAAGATATCGATATATCCATTTAAGCCTAATATAGGGCTTAGGTTCTGCTTTGTGGAAGTGAACCGGAAAGGGCCAAGCCCAATGTAATCAATAGGTTGGTCACGAAGTGCATAAATATCGTCGAATGAGTTGGCGGTACAACCAATAATTTTAGCAGGACCAAGAATCTTGCGGGCCATAACTGGAGGCATATCTTCCTTGCCAATGTGTACACCATCGGCATCGATGGCTTTGGCAATCATGACACGATCATTCACAATAAAAGTACCTTGGTGTGCTTTCACTAATTGCTGGGCTACCTTTGCTTCTTCTTCAAAAGCACGATCCGTCTTATCTTTTTGCCGAAATTGTATCCACTTAACACCCGCTTTTAAGACCGTGTCGATCTGATCAAAAAGGGTATAACGAGGTACGGTGTGTGTGATATAATGTAAACGCTCCATATGCTTTAATATGATGGTGTTAACAAAGCCTGTAGGCGATTAAACTGGTTCACCGGATTGGGTGCAAGCCAAATGGTGCCCAGTACGGCAGCACCATCGAATCCGGCTTGCTTTATAGCTAAAATATTGTCTGCGCAAATGCCTCCTAAAGCAATCAACTTGCCTTTCCGATCCTTTTCTCCTAATTTTAACAGGCTTTTATCGCCTCGGTAATTTATTTTGGAGATGCTGTTATATAACGGACTTATAAAGATTTCGCTCCAGGGCCGGTCCAAATCCGAAAAGGCTTCTTCCGAATGTGCGGAACAGGAAAGAATCCCTTTAGGTCTTTCCGTCGATATATAGTCACTCACTTTCAGATGTATTCCAGCTAGATTAAACTCGTCGAGTAAGTTCGGATGCTGGTGTACAATGATCCTTGAGTGAAAAGCATGATCGATGTTTTTGAGCAAGCAACGTATATGTGCTATGCTGGAACCAGGCTTTCTCACATGCAATCGCATGAGACCGCAACGAAACAAGGCGTTCACAACCGCGGGCTCATTGGACATAAATTTTTCTGACGTTAATACAACCAGCTGCATGTTAAGAATACAGTTCAAGATTATTTTCCCTGAATTCCTTGGCCTTCTCGTCCATTCCTTTTTGGATGGCTTCTTGATCTGCCGATTCTTGAGCTACGGCATAGGCACGTACGTCTTGTGTAATTTTCATGCTACAGAAATTGGGCCCACACATGCTGCAAAAATGGGCGGTTTTAGCACCTTCTGCAGGTAAGGTTTCGTCATGGAATTCACGCGCCGTATCGGGGTCGAGTGCTAAATTGAATTGATCTTCCCACCTAAATTCAAATCGTGCCTTGCTCATGGCGTTGTCGCGGTACTGCGCCCCCGGATGGCCTTTCGCTAAATCGGCAGCATGGGCAGCGATTTTATAGGTAATGACACCGTCTTTTACATCCTTTTTATTGGGTAAACCGAGATGCTCTTTAGGGGTTACATAACATAGCATGGCGGTTCCGAACCAACCAATCATGGCAGCTCCTATGCCGGAGGTAATATGGTCGTATCCCGGGGCTATGTCGGTAGTGAGAGGCCCTAAGGTGTAAAAAGGAGCTTCGCCACAGGCTTGCAGCTGTTTATCCATATTTTCTTTGATCATATGCATCGGGATGTGGCCTGGCCCTTCTATCATGGTCTGTACATCATGTTTCCAAGCGATATTGGTGAGTTCTCCCAAGGTCTCCAACTCAGCAAATTGAGCGGCATCATTGGCATCTGCAATGGATCCTGGCCGTAGGCCATCGCCCAATGAAAAACTGATATCATATGCTTTCATGATTTCACAGATTTCATCAAAATGCGTATATAAAAAGTTTTCACGATGATGTGCCAAGCACCATTTTGCCATAATAGAACCGCCTCTGGAGACGATGCCTGTTACTCGTTTTGCGGTTAGCGGAATATAAGGTAACCTTACCCCCGCATGAATGGTAAAATAATCGACTCCCTGCTCTGCTTGTTCAATTAAGGTGTCTTTAAAGATTTCCCAAGTTAATTCTTCTGCCTTGCCGTCTACCTTTTCAAGTGCTTGATATATTGGAACCGTTCCGATTGGAACGGGTGCATTCCGAATGATCCATTCGCGTGTTTCGTGGATATTCTTACCCGTAGAGAGATCCATCACCGTATCGGCACCCCACCGAATAGCCCAAACCATTTTTTCAACCTCTTCTTCAATACTGGACGTTACCGCAGAGTTACCAATATTGGCGTTTATCTTTACCAAGAAATTGCGTCCAATAATCATGGGTTCTATTTCGGGATGATTGATGTTACACGGTAAAACTGCTCTCCCGAAGGCCAGTTCGTGTTTGACAAACTCGGGCGTTATAAATCCATTATGCACAAAGGCCCCAAAATTGTGCCCTTTATGTTGCTGCCACAAGCTATTGTCTTTTTGATAAGCCTTTTCCAGCTGTTGGTTTTCGCGAATGGCCACAAACTCCATTTCTGGCGTAATAAGTCCTTGTTTCGCATAATGCATTTGCGATACATTTGCTCCTGCCTTGGCCTTTCTGGGTTGCTTTGTATGTTCAAATCGGAGATAATCCAATGCTGGATTAGACAAGCGTGATTTTCCATAAAATGATGAAACCGAGGCTAATTCTTTGGTATCGTTCCGCTCCTTTATCCAAGGTTCACGTATTTTTGATAAACCCTTCAATACATTAATTTCTTGGTTGGGGTCAGTATAGGGGCCACTGGTATCGTATACGGTAACCGGAGGGTTTTCATCTATTATATTCCTAAACCGATCGGTTGTAGGTGTAAGCTGTATTTCACGCATAGGTACATGGATGGGATGTAGCAGACCTTTCACATAAATTTTCTTGGAGTTGGTAAAGGGCGTACGACTGATGGTCTCTTGCGATGGGAGTTTTTCCGTTTTCATTTTTTTAATCTTAAGTTTATAGAACGGGGCTACCCACCTTGGGCAGCAGTTATGATGGTAATTTGATCGTTTTCCTGAAGGGTAATAGCACACCATTCAGCTTTGGGAATAACTGTGTTATTTATGGCAATGGCAATACCCTTGGTTTGTGTGATGCCGTAAACCTGTAGCGCCTCACTGATGGTATGATGCTGTAAACGAAATGTTTTTTGATTGATGATGACTTCCATACTTGCATGTTTTGTGCAGCTTTAGAAGTCAACCAAAATAGGACGTGAGGAGACTCGTATACTTTTCCCTTCGCAGGCATTATCCTGAGCAGGTTATGAGGGTAATTCTCAGCCCCAATATATTGGGACACCCCTAAAGCTAGTGTCAAAGGTAGGGAATATTTCCTGAAAACAAAAAGTTAAGCCCTATCTCCTATTTTGCTTAGCTTTATATATGCGGGATATATGGTGTCTGCTTCGAGCTTGGATGCAGATGGACGAATTTGGAGCTGATATTGTTCTTTAAAACTAGGTGATAAAATTTCGTCAATTTCATAAATATCATCCACGTCCACACCATATTTGTCATCAATGTGAGGAGAAGCATTGTGCTGAAAAAAGGCTGTTTGCTTTGCTTCATGAATAGCCCGTGCTTTATCAGTTGCTACAGATAATATTTTGTAATGATATTCTTCAAAATCTGCAGCTTTATACCCGCCCAGATTAAGGAAAAACAAACGCTCCGGTTGCATCGTGTGCTTCAGTGATGAATCCTTCGGAACTACCTTGATTGTGTAATCATTTACGTTTGTAACCCGTCGCCATGCATCAATATGGATTTTTCCTTCAGCCTCAGGCCAAAACTGAAGAATTTGAGGTATTAAGTCTTGTAAGGACGAGCCTATCCCAAAAAATACATCATGCTGTTCGGTTAAACGATTTGTGGGTTTACATCCCAATAATAGCATATACAGTCGTTTTTCCATGAGGTATTTGTTTTAATTAACATGTTAATTCCAATAAAACCGGACAATGATCAGAATGCATGGCATCTGGTAAAATTTGAGCTTGTTTAATCGATTTTTCCAAAGGGGTGCTCGCTAAATGGTAATCAATACGCCAACCTAGATTTTTTGCCCGTGCATTTGCTCGGTAGCTCCACCAGGTATATTGATGGGGTTCAGGATGCAGGTGTCGAAATGTATCTATGTAGCCGCTGTTAATGAAGTTCTCCATCCAAGCACGTTCTTCGGGAAGAAAACCAGAGCTATTGGCATTCGATTTGGGGTTATGAATGTCGATGGCTCTATGACATATATTGTAATCTCCAGAAACGATCAGATTGGGGTACGTTGTTAACAACTTATTGCTATATTGTTGAAAATCACTTAAAAATTGATACTTGAAATTCTGGCGGGTATCACCGCTCGAGCCCGAAGGGAAATAGACACTCATGACTGAAAATGTTTCAAAATCTGCGCGGATCATCCTACCTTCTTTATCATACACATCTATCCCACAACCATATGCAACATGTAAAGGTGTATGCCGTGTTAAAATAGCGGTTCCGCTATATCCTTTTTTTTCGGCCGGAAACCAATAGTGTTCATATCCCAAGGCTTCAATCAATAATAAATCTATCAATTGATCTGGAGAAGCTTTGATTTCTTGTAAACAGATAATGTCCGCATCTACTGTTTTTAACCACTGTATCCAATCTTTACGGATGGCCGCTCGTATACCATTTACGTTATAGGTAATGATCTTCATGGCAATCTACTTGGCAAATAGATCTAAGAAGCGCCTGAAAATATTGGGCTTATAGGGCACACCCTTTAATTCAGCTTCCAATTTTCTGGTTGCTAAGGGCGTCAAAATAGCCATTTCCATGGGCAAATCATTTAACGGACGATCATTGCTATCCGTCGGTAATGCCGCGATGGAATCGATTAAGTCTAAGCCTTTCACTACTTCGCCAAAAACGGTATAGTTATGATCTAAAAAAGGGGTTCCACCCATATGCTCATAAATGGCTCGTTGGTATGCAGGTATTTTTTCCCCCTCAAATTTCAGCTCCTCCATTCTGTCCAGCTCTTTCGCGGTGTACGTTTTACCCTGTACTAGGTAAAATTGTGCAGCGCTAGAAGCCTTTTCTGGATTGTTATCGCGCGCAGCGGCCAATGCGCCTTTCTTATGGAAAAGGCTGTCATTAAATTCTGCTGGAATTTTGTAATCCAGGTCGCCTTCACCGAGCAATGCTCCGGGGGCGGCATGTTTTGAATCGGGATCTCCACCTTGAATCATAAATCCCGATATAACGCGGTGAAAAAGCGTCCCATTATAAAAACCCTCTCGTACGAGTTTTAAAAAATTATCGCGATGCTGCGGTGTTTTATTATACAACAATAGGATACATTCCTTGCCCTTCACCGTTAGTTTTACATAGCTATTAACCGGGTTGATCGCGAATGCCAAAGAAGTTTGAACAAGCAGCAGTAGCAATAGGATTTTCTTCATTATACGTTGTGTTTTAAGGTTGGCTCGTGTAAGTAGAATTGGGTACTTGTTCTTCAAAATAATCGATGATTAGCGACTTCATGATCATTTCTTGTTCTAGCAAGGTGTAATTAGGTATGGGCTTAACTAATTTCCAATGCGGCCACCCATCTTGGTCCACCCCTTCTAGCGAATAAAAGCCCAAGCCACTAAATAATCTACAAGTGGCAATATGCATGAGCTCTTCTTTTTCCCTTTTTGAAAACTTCATAGGGCCTTTCCCTAATTCCTGTACGCCTATTAAAAATAAAAGCACCTTGATATCTGGTGTTTCCGTCTCAAAATTTGCAGCCGTATACTGTTGTAACACGTGCCATCTTTTATTAATTTCCGAAGCATCCATGTTACAAAGATAGCATTATCTGAGAGAACACGTTTGACAAAACTGCTTAGCTTGTTGAGGAAAAAATTCTACAAAATGTGGAATTCGGTTAGGAATGGTTTCGCTTTTAGCCCTAATATGGATGAAGAAAGGGGCTTTTTTAATTTGGCACGTTATTTTACTATTTCTATCCAAACAACGAGGATGTGTATGAGGAAATTTGTTTTGGCAATTGGTGTTTTATCTTTCATGGTTAGTAGCGTTCATGCTGAGCGCATAACGAATAAGAATAAAGATCTTCCTAAGGCAAACGATTCATTGGTTTTGTATAAAGCGTCTAAAGATTCTTTGGAAGTGGAGCTTATAGGGGCTCCCAAATCAAAAGTAGCGTTTAAACGAATGGAAAATGCTTTTGATGCAGAAAAGACGCCCGTTCATCCAACAGATTTGCCCAGCGCGATCAAAGAGGCATTGAACGGAAATAGATTTAAAGGTTGGAAAACAACAAGTGTGAATTTTGTGAAACCTATAAAAGGTAAATCATATTACGAAATAGCTTTACTAAAAGGTGCTGATTACCAAATAGCAAAGTTTAAAGATAACGGTAAAGTACTTTAGAAGTATGTACTGTTTGTTTTAGTATCTGACGGAAAGGCCACCATCTCCTGGTGGTCTTTTTTATTTACCTTTGTTTTGGATAGGTTCAAAGAAGAAGCTTTATGAACGATATAAATAATAGGATAGATATTGATCAACTGGTTAGACTATTTTATGAAAGAGCAACAGTAGATAAAGTCATTGGTCATTATTTTACTTCCGTTATACCTATTGATTGGAATCACCATATCCCAACGATTGTGTCTTTTTGGGAGAACATCTTATTTAGTACCGGGGGGTATAAGGGAGGAATGCTATTTAAGCACATGCACTTAGATCAATTGGCTGCTTTTGACACGAAACATTTTGATCGTTGGTTGGAAATATGGCAGCAAACAGTTGATGAGTTGTTTGATGGGCCCCATGCAGAAGAAGTCAAATTCAGGGCAACAAGCATCGCCATGATTATGCAAACAAAACTGGGAGTTTATGCAAGGGAAAATAAATAAAAAGAGCGCCTTCAGTCGGTTGTTGAAGCGCTCTTTTTATTATGGTTAATGGCTAGGCCTGTTTAAAATAATCTATACCCTACACCAATGGTCCACAAACTAATTTTTTGACCATCAGAGCCATCTTTACTGATATCACTTAATCCATGTTCGTACCGTAGATCTGCTCTAAACTTCATGATATCTACACCTACCCCACCAGTTAAAGCAAAAGCCTGGTTTTTATAATTCTTGAAATCAGGGATTTCCTTTAGTGCGTTTCCTATGCCTTTATCCAACATAAAAGATACTACCGGCCCAACCTGTACGCGTGCTGCTATAGGCCCCAACCCGATTCTTGTTCCAACAAGTAAAGGTAAATCCAGACTGGTAAAGGTTACATCAGCTTTTACATTGCCCCCTTCTTCTTGAAAGGTTGCTTCAGATGATTTGCCGGTTACATAAAGTTCTGGTTGGAAATGAAAGCCAGCACCGCCAATCCTCGCCCAAAGCCCAGCTTGGTAACCGGCCTTTGCGCTAGAACTTAACCACTCGCCATCTGTCTTTAGTGAAGAAAAATTGAGCCCACCTTTAATCCCCAATTGGAAAGTAGGAAGTAATTGGGCAGAAGCCATCCATACTGTACTAAACAGCAAACAAATAGATAGAAATACTTTTTTCATGTTCATCATCTTTAATTTTATATTTTAGTATCCGTTGTCACATTGCTTTCAGTATGCAAAATTCGAGCCTAAATTAATGAATCCGCTCATATAGCCGAAAAGTTTGTACTATCTCTTTAAATTACGGGTTTTCCAAATTTTTATTTAAGTTTGCTCAAAACCGAGTATTTATGAGCTCAATTACTTTGAACGAAGCAGATTGGAAAATTTTAAAGGAAAAGGTAAAGCGCAAATATAATCATCTAACCGATGATGATTTAACCTATATTCCAGGGCAAGAAGCGGATTTGATCGAGAGGCTTGCCGAGCGGATAAAGCGGGAACCGTCATATGTCCTATTTACATTGAAGAAAGGTCTGGCAAATTTAGCTGGCAATCGGCTTTAGTTAGCGCTAGGATTTTTTTGGGTTCTAACTATTAGGGCGCTAACTATATCTTTCACCAATTCGTCTGAAGAATAAATCTCGATAAGTATCTCCTATTGGAATAAGCTTATCTTTGATAGAAATCCGGCCGCGCTCAATGCTGGCTATTTTTTCGAGGGCCACAATGTAAGATTTATGTACACGTATAAACCGCTCGTCAGGTAATGTTTCTTCCATTTTTTTCATGTTTTGCAGCGTGATAATCCGCTCGTTGATGGTAAAAATAGAAATGTAGTCCTTTAAGCCCTCGATATAGAGAATATCGTCGAAATCAATACGCTGTATTTTGTGCTCAGTTTTTACAAAAATAAAATCTGCAATTTTATTATTGGGTGCCGGTATTTCTGCTGCGGGTACTTGTATAGCGCTCCGTTGATTAATTACTTTTTGAATGGATTTATAGAAGCGATCAAAGGCAATGGGCTTAAGGAGATAATCTGTAACGTTTAATTCATAGCCCTCTAATGCATATTGCGGATACGCTGTGGTCAGAATTACATCACACTTTCCATTGATGATTTTTAAAAACTGCATACCGGTCAGCTCAGGCATCTGAACATCCAAAAATACCAAATCTATCAGACCTTGTTGCACCAAACTGATTCCTTCAATAGCATTGGTGGTAGTTGCTGATAAAACAAGCTCAGGAACTTTATGGATATAATCTGCAATAATATCTAAAGCCAGGGGTTCATCATCAACTACTAAGCATCTTATCATCGTTCCGGAATTTACTGTCATAAATATACAAATAATTCACTGCTGTAAAAGTCATCGTTGTCTTGCACGATAAAAGTATGTTTATTGGGATAGCCCAACTCCAACCTCCGCTTTAGATTGGTGAGGCCTATGCCACCCGATTTGTCTTTATTTAACTTATTCTTTTTGTTCTGTGCTTTAAAATGCAGTCGGTTATTTTGTACTTCTACAATAATACGAATGGGATGCTCCTTATCAGTAGCAACACCATGTTTAAAAACATTTTCCAGAAAAGAAATAACCAGAAGCGGCATGATGCGATGCTGATAATTATCGATATGGATACGGAGTTCTAAATATACATGCTCTTTAACCCGTAGTTTCTGCAATTCAATATAATTTTGCAGGTAATTGATTTCATCTTCCAAAGAAACTTTTTCATCATTACTTTCATAGAGCATATAACGCATGATTTCTGATAGTTTTAAAATGGCTTCAGGAGCCTTATCAGACTTTTGGTAAGCAAGAGAATAGATATTGTTCAACGAATTGAATAGAAAATGTGGGTTAATTTGCGATTTTAAAAAGGCCAGTTCTGCATTGAGTTTTTCCGTCTCCAATGTTTTTCTCGCCTGCTCCATTTGATAAGAGTTAATTGCTAACCGAAAAGCATAGCCTAGGAGCATAAAGAAAAGCGTAACAATAACAGCCGATAAAAAATATGCACCTTCTGTAATGGCCTTTTCTTGGTGGTCTCCATAACGCATAAAAATATCACTATTATAGGTAGCAATAACCAGCTTTATCCATGCAACCGACAATAACAGAAGAAGCGCACTGGTTGAACCAGATAAGTAGCGTTTGTTACCTATAAAATAGGGTGCAATGCGGAAATAGGAAAAATAAAAGACACTGATATTGATGAGACTGAACAGTATATAAAAAAAGAGATGTCGAAAATTTGTCTTGCCATCGCTAATAAGGAATAATAAAACTCCCAATATAAACCATACCAGTATGTGATAAATAATATGGTTTCTTTTCATATATTGTGCTAAATTCTTTTTGTTCGCAAGATAATATAAACTTAGATAAAAAGCTATTTATCAATTGCTCCTTTGCCCTTTAGGAAGAAATATACGGAATTGTATGGGGAGATAGGTCAATAAATAGACCAATCTCTATCTCATGTCGATGAATGACGGTTAGTTGTCTATAAGTCTAGCGTGCCCGTTGGTCTAGCAATATAACCCGTTAGTCTAAAAAATTTTTAAAGTTGCGATATACTACGTTGTTTTGTAATGTAAATAACTGCTGAGTGGAAACACGTAAGTCATTAAAAGCGATACCGATGAAACTTTTGACCAATATTTCGCCATTCTTACTTTTGCTGATCCCTATTGTGGTAGCAGCACTGATTGTTTGTGTGCACGTAAATAAGGATTTTATTCACGAGCAAATTGACCTAAATGCGTCTTTTATTACCATTCCGGAGTTCTTAAATGTGAGAGCACTTTTCTTTTAATACCCCATTATATAGGATACTTTATGCGCGGTGGTTTCCTGCTGCGCATTTTTTTCTCCACAGCAACTAATAAATTAGTTGCAAAACTAAATTATTAGTTATACCTTTGTTTTGTCTAGACATAAAAAAAATTAAGAGATGGAAATAAAGGAATTAACAAGAGCAGAAGAGCAGGTAATGCAAGAGCTTTGGAGACTAAAAAAGGCTTTTGTAAGGGATATTATCGAACAAATGGACGATCCGCGGCCTGCTTACAATACAGTTTCTACCATTATTCGCATTTTAGAAACAAAGGGGTTTGTGGGGCATGAAAGTTTTGGCAAAAGCCATCGCTATTTCCCAAAAATCTCGAAAGATGATTATAAGGATTTTGCTGCCGGCAAACTTTTGTCGGGCTATTTTGAGAATTCAGCGCAGAACATGCTTTCATTTTTCCTACAAGAAAAGAAGCTTTCATTGAAAGAAGCTGATGAATTGTTTAAAATCATTGAAAAAGCAAAAAAGGAACAAAAATTTTAACATTAAAACAACCGTTATGAGTTACCTAATTATTGCAAATATTTATTTAACCCTGTTCTACCTATTCTATAGGCTCTTTCTGTCTAAAGAGACCTTTTTCCAATTGAACCGGGTTTATTTAATAGGTACATCGGGATTATCTTTTATTATCCCTCTTGTTCAATCGGATTGGTTGCAACAAACGTTTGGTACGGATACTGTTTATGCTGCACGATCTAGTTTAGAAGCCGTTACCATTAACGCCCAACCAACAACGGTAGACGCTATGGGGACTACTGCATTGGCCATTCCTTGGTGGATGTATGTATATGCTGTAGGGTGTTGCTGCCAATTGGGCATATTGTGTTACCGGTATTTGTTGATCATGAAAAAATTACGCCAAAAAAAGAAGGGTGATGCCTATTCCTTTATGCGCCATATCCGAGTGGACGATGAACAGCTTGGTGGAGAGAAGATCAAGGAGCATGAAGGGGTACATGCGCGACAATTGCATACGGTTGATCTTTTGTTAATTGAAGGGATAAAAATCTTCAATTGGTTTAATCCGGCGGTATATTATTTAAACAAATCCCTGCGTCTGATCCATGAATATATTGCTGATGCAACCATCAATCGAAGCCAAGCAGATAAAATAGCCTATGCGGAATTATTAATGGCTGCTACGTTCCAGGTCTCACCGTTATCGTTAGCTAACAACTTTTTTAACCGGCCACAGGTGAAAAATAGAATCACTATGTTGTTTAGAAATCAATCGAGTCGGCGTGCATTGTTCAAGTATGTGCTCGCTATGCCCTTATTTATTGCGATGCTGGTTTTTTCATCTGCGAAGGTAGGTGATAAAGCAGTTGCGGTAACAACGCAAGCGATTTTTCCTGAGCAGGATATAGAGGCCTTTTATAATCTTGTTGGACGTAATACCCATTATTTGACCGAAGCCAAGAAGAATCAAGCGCAAGGGGTGGTCGATATTGCTTTTGAATATAGCGGCGGGGAAATAAAGTCATTAAAGACCTTATATACCATGGGATATGAAGAAGAAAAAGAAGTTGAACGTGTGTTACGCTCGCCGGAAGTAAAGCGGGTCATGCCCCAAGGTAAGTATGTCCTACGGGTCAAGTTTATATTACAGAATGTTACCCCAAAAAGACTTGACCCACCCATTGTCAGCCCTGCGGATCACACGGTGTTAAAGGTAGTCTCCATAGTAGGATATTCAGGAACGAATCAAACTGCACATTCTACAGACAATGCCCCTCCTCCGCCACCACCAAAGGTTGTGCCTGTTTCAAAAACGATACAAGACACCGGTGGAGAAGTGACCGACTTTAATAAAGTAGAAATACAACCAACATTTCCTGGCGGATTAGCTGCATTCTATAGATGGGTTGGTAAAAACTATAAATATCCTCCAGAAGCAACGAAAAAAGGTGTAGCGGGATCCATCCACGTCAGTTATATTGTGGAGCTCGATGGCTCGCTTAGCCATATCAAATTAACGAAGGATTTGGGGTATGGCACTGGGGAGGCAGCAATTGATATGTTAAAGCGGAGCCCGAAGTGGAAGCCAGGCTTGATAGATGGCAAACCCGTGAGAGTGCGGTATTCACTCCCTATTAAACTAAACCTGAAAGGTTTTAATAGTAAAGAGGACTCTGTTAAAACCCAAGGATGAGGCTTCAATTTCGATGTCGATTATAGCTAAATCGGTTGTCTATATTCATGTTAAATTGGCATCGGGCAAAATAGAGCTCTCCTATAAAGCAAGCGGCTTAACCAACAGGTTAAGCCGCTCTTTAGTTTAATTAGTATTCCAATTAACGCCTATATTTATTACTACTTTTCACTTTTGAATTATTGATATCTTGTTTGTTTTAAAAGGCATCAATGAGCTCGCAGCGCTCGGGTTTTACTTTTTACTTTTGAATTTTACTTTTATTACCCCTATTGCTTAGACACTTTTTCTTTAAAGAATTGAGCGTTAAAATAATCGCGATTCATACGGGCGATATTTGTCAATTTAATGCCTACCGGACATTCTGCTTCACAGGCTTTGGTAACGGTACAGGCACCGAAGCCTTCTTTGTCCATTTGCTCTACCATGGCCTGTGCCCGGTGATAACGCTCAGCTTGTCCTTGTGGTAATAGTGCATATTGCGAAATTTTAGCCGATACAAATAACATAGCCGAAGCGTTTTTACAAGCTGCTACACAAGCACCGCAACCGATACAGGTTGCCGATTCAAAAGCTTCATCCGATTTTGTTTTAGGAATCGGGATGGCATTACCGTCGGGTACACCGCCAGTATTGACAGAGATATATCCTCCCGCTTGCTGAATACGGTCAAATGCAGAGCGGTCTACAGCTAAGTCTTTAATAACGGGGAAAGCGGCCGCTCGCCAAGGTTCAATGACGATGGTTTGTCCATCATGAAAACTACGCATATGCAACTGGCAAGTGGTTGTTTCATGCTTGGGGCCATGTGGCTGTCCATTGATGTATAAAGAACACATACCGCAGATACCTTCACGGCAATCATGATCAAAATATATAGGGTCTTCGCCCTTCCTGGTTAAATCTTCGTTTACTACATCGAGCATTTCCAAGAATGACATATCCGATGAAATGCCCTTGGCCTGTATGGTAACAAATTTACCTCTTGCTTGCTCATTTTTTTGACGCCAAACTTTCAGCGTTAAATTCATTGTTCTTTCTTCACTCATGATGTTTTTGTATGGTTTGAGTGGATAAATTATTTATAACTTCTTTGGGTTAACTTCACGTTTTCGAACACCAGTTCTTCTTTATGAAGCGTCTCCGGCTGATTGTCGCCATTGTACTGCCAAGCAGCTACATAGGCAAAATGTTCATCGTCCCGTTTTGCTTCACCTTCGGGTGTTGCACTTTCTTCACGGAAGTGGCCCCCGCATGATTCAGAACGGTTAAAGGCATCGTCAACCATCAATTCGCCCAGTTCCAGAAAGTCGGCCACGCGACCTGCCTTTTCTAAAGAAAGATTTAATTCTTCATTATCGCCCAACACGGTAACGTCATTCCAAAATTCTTGTCGAAGCTCTTGAATCATGCCTTTGGCTTTGGTGAGGCCGGCTGCATTACGTGCCATTCCACAATATTCCCACATAATGTGGCCTAGCTTCTTATGGATATCATCCACCGTCTTTGTTCCCTTCAAGCTTAATAATTTTTTGATACGTTCTTCAACTACCAAGCGAGTTTCTTCAAATGCAGGGTGATTTTTATCTACAGGAGCAAAGCTTCCTAAACTGGATAGGTAATCACCCACCGTATAAGGAATAACGAAATATCCATCGGCTAATCCCTGCATCAATGCAGAAGCACCTAAGCGGTTTGCACCATGATCAGAGAAATTACATTCACCCAAAGCATATAAGCCCGGTATGCTGGTCATCAGATTATAGTCTACCCAAAGGCCACCCATGGTATAGTGTACGGCCGGATAGATCCGCATGGGTTGCTTGTAAGGGTTCTCATCTGTAATCTGATAATACATATCAAACAGATTTCCGTATTTTGCCCGAACGGTGTCTTCGCCCATCCGTTGGATGGCATCGGCGAAATCCAAGAATACTGCCAGTCCGGTTTTACCTACCCCTCTACCTTCATCGCACATCATTTTCGCATTACGTGATGCAACATCACGTGGCACCAAGTTTCCAAAAGAGGGATATTTCCGCTCTAGAAAATAATCTCTTTCTTCTTCTTTGATATCTGAAGGCTTCAGTTGACCTTTTCTAAGCTTTTCGGCTAATTCAACGGTTTTTGGTACCCAAACGCGGCCATCATTCCGCAACGATTCAGACATTAACGTCAATTTCGACTGATGGTCACCCGTAACCGGAATACAAGTGGGGTGTATTTGTGTATAGCAAGGGTTCGCAAAAAAAGCCCCTCGTTTATGTGCGCGCCATGCCGCGGTCACATTACATCCCATGGCATTGGTAGATAGATAAAAAACATTACCATACCCGCCTGTACATAAGAGCACCGCATGTGCTTCGTGTGCCTCAATTTCACCTGTTTTAAGATCGCGTGTTACGATGCCTTTGGCGTGCCCATCAATCATCACCAAATCCAACATCTCATGTCGGGTGTATGATCGAACCCTGCCCGCATGAATCTGTCTGTTTAGGGCAGAATAAGCGCCAAGCAATAATTGTTGCCCCGTTTGACCGCGCGCGTAAAAGGTGCGCGATACCTGCGCTCCCCCAAAAGAGCGATTATCTAGCAAGCCACCGTATTCACGTGCAAAAGGAACGCCTTGGGCTACACACTGATCAATGATATTCACAGATACTTCTGCTAATCGATGGGTATTCGCTTCCCGGGAACGGTAATCACCTCCCTTTATCGTATCATAGAACAGACGGTATACACTATCACCATCATTTTGGTAATTCTTAGCAGCGTTGATTCCTCCTTGTGCAGCGATGGAGTGGGCCCGTCGCGGACTATCTTGGTAGCAAAACGTCTTTACATTATATCCCAGTTCTGCTAATGTAGCTGCAGCTGACGCTCCTGCCAATCCTGTGCCAACCACAATAATTGTAAATTTACGTTTGTTGGCAGGGTTAACTAATTTCAGGTTAAATTTATGTTTCGACCATTTTTCGGCCAATGGGCCTTCTGGTATTTTAGAATCTAGTTTCATCTTTATTCTATTTTTATCATCGCATGGGCAACGCTCATGCGTGAATATTATTTACAAAAGAAAAAATATAAAGGCATAGCGGCAAAGCCAATGGGAATCAAAATGCCGAACAACCAAATCGCCAAAAAGCGGATGATTGGTATATATTTTTTATGATCAAAACCCAATGATTGAAATGCACTGTTAAAGCCATGGATTAGGTGAAAAGAAAGTGCAGCCATCGCTAATACATAGAAAGCCACTAACAATGGGTTTTTAAAAGCGTAAGCAACCTGTTTATACAAATCGCGCGCCTTCGTGATTTCTACACCATCTTGAGGATATTTTTGGTAATCAATAAAATCACTTGCACTAATCGCTGTAGCCGTAGTCTCCAATGTTTGTAAATCGGTTCGATACTCAATATAAGGAACCTGATCATTATGATATTTCCACCAGAAATTAGCCATATGAGTAGCTATAAATACGAGTAAGACGGTGCCCAAAATACCCATATTACGCGAATTCCATGCACTGTTTTTGTTGCCTGGTGTAACGGCATAGCCCACAGGCCTCGCCTTTTTATTATAAATTGTTAAGATTAAGGCGTAAAGGGCATGTAACACAATAGAAGCATATAGTAAATATGATACCACTTTAATCGGTGGAAAGTGGGTCATGAAGTAGGCATAGTCATTAAAGGCTTTACCTGCATCATCCTTAAATAGCTGGAGGTTACCAACCAAGTGCACAATCAGGAATGTACATAAAAACAGACCTGTTAAGCTCATGATTAGTTTTTTTCCTAATGTGGAAGTTAATGCTTGATTAAAACTACTCATTTCTTTTGTTCTTTTAATAATGGTAGGCAAAGCTATTTATTTGATTTAATAATGACATAAAAATGTCACGTGATTTGCGCAATTTAGAACGGTTCTAATTTTGTGACTATTTTCTATGCCATTTGCGGTAAGTAGGGTGGTGCATATACCATAAAAAAGGGTCTCTCTTCATGAGAAACCCTCTTGTTAAAGGTATATATAATGAAATGTTTATTTCAAGGGGAAGTTCGTTGTATACCGTTCTCCTTCTTGTGTTACACCTGATAAGCGGATCATGTCGTTTTTGCCATAAGCTAAAGCATTTTCAACGTCATCCACATTGTTCACTGGCTTACCATTAATGGTTACAATAATCAAGCCACGCGGAACGCCGTATTCTGCAAATAGTCCATCTCTACGTACGGCAGAAACAACTACGCCTGAATTAATATTGAATTTTTTCTTCAACTGTGCGTTTGCTGGAATAAATCCCGCGCCTAGTTTATTATATAACTCGGCAGTACTCCGATTATTACCACTTTTTTCTGTAGTTGATTGATTGAATTCCTCGCCTTTTAATGTAACAGTAGCTTCCCGCTCTTTGCCATCTCGCTTGTATGTTAGTTTCACTTTATCGCCGGGACGCAAACGAGCTACCCGTTCTTGTAAATCAGGACTGGATTGGATGATATTACCGTCAATCTTCGTAATGATGTCTCCCTTTTTCAATCCTGCAGCAGCGCCACCACTATTTGGTAATACACTATTTATGTATAAACCGTTAATATCAGTTATTCCCAACTCTTCTGCCGCGGCGCTATTCAATTCCTGGAATGTAATACCCACATAACCACGCTTCACACTACCAAATTTAATGAAGTCGTCAGCAATTTTCTTTACCAAATTTACCGGAATTGCAAATCCATATCCTGCATAATAGCCACTTTGCGACATAATGGCCGCATTAATACCAATGAGTTCTCCGTTCGCATTAACGAGCGCACCCCCGCTATTCCCTTTATTGATTACGGCATCGGTCTGTATAAATGATTCTACAGCAGAACTAGCCACAGGCCGTTCGGCTGGATCTGCACCTTGCTGTTGCCATCGTTGATATTTTTCTTGCATCTGTTGGTCGGCCAATATGCCGATGGCACGACCCTTTGCACTGACAATACCAGCTGTAACGGTCGACTGCAAACCCAATGGATAACCAACAGCCAGAACCCATTCGCCAATATTGACATGATCAGAATTACCCAACTTGACAATAGGTAAACCCGTTGCGTTTACTTTAATTAAAGCCAGGTCAGTATTCGGATCGCGACCAATAATTTTTGCGTCGTATACTTTTTTATTGGTTAATTCAACCTCAATTTTATCCGCACCTTCCACCACATGGTTGTTCGTTACAATGTAGCCATCGGTCGAGATGATCACGCCCGAACCAGAGGCTCTAGCCGGTTGTGCTTGCCTTTGCCGTCCCCTCGGAACACCAAAGAACTCCTCAAACATATCTTGGAAAGGGTCTCCTCCACCCGAATTGCCAGCACTTTCATAGGTTGTACGAATATGTACTACACCAGGGCTTACTGCAGCAGCAGCTTGCGTAAAATCTAAATTACCGGTAGATGCACTGATACTGCTCGGGTTACTAGCATAATGTAGTTGCTGCCGTTCTTCGAACGACATCTGATTGATTTGTTTTTTCTCCAACAATTTGTAACCACCAACAGCCACCGCTCCACCAATAAGGGCCGTTAATAGTGTTAATCCTAACTTCTTCATTTTTCTTTATTTTATTTTAGCGGTTTGTTTAACTTTATGAGAGGGATGTCGTAACGAATAGAATCAAACGGGGTTCTGTGTCGGCAACTCTCTCTGTACTGTAAGTCTAAGTCTGCAAACTTTGATTTGACTAATTCAAAAGTAATACCATTTGGCATGTAAAGCCAAATTTTTGACCTGTCATTTCTGTTAAAAAATGTTAAAGGAAACTTAAAAAAGAGAATTTATACGAAAATATTACAAAGTTCTTATTTATCAGTAGATTCTGCGGAAGCTTCTTCTAATTCCTTATACCAATTTTCGCCATATTTTCTGATTAATGGATCTTTCAAAAAGCGATAAACAGGCACTTTTAATTCTCTACCAAGTGCGCAGGCATCACGGCAAATATGCCAGCGATCATAATTCAATACATCAAATTCAGGATATTTGGTAACACGGATCGGGTATAAATGACAAGATATGGGTTTTTTCCAATGAATGAAGCCTTTTTCGTAGGCCAATTCAATGGCGCATTTCGTCATACCGTTTTCCCAAGTAACATAGGCACACTCTTTATTACCGTCTACACAAGGGGTCGTTAAATCGCCGTCTATATCAACTACATGTGTGCCTTCATGCTCCACTGTTGCAATCCCCTTTTCGGTCATAAATGGCTTTACTTTGGGATATATAGCCGCCAATGTCTCGAGCTCATGTTGCTCTAATGGCGCACCAGAATCGCCCTCTACACAGCAAGCGCCCTTGCATCTATTCAAATTACAAACGAAGTTCTCTTTGGTTATTTCTTCGTTTACCAATACCTCACCAACTTCGATCATCATAACGTTATGTATTTGTCATGTCAAATTGTCGGTTAACCGACAGCCTGACTTAGTTCTTTACTTTTTTTAGTGGATACTTGAGACCCTTTGCTCCCGTGAGTTCGAGTGTTACGGAACCAATCAAGATTTCTACCTGTGCTTTTACTGGAATACGATTATCATCATCGGTAACCCATAAATGAAGTTTGCTATCTTTCTTAAATACCCTGCCCGGTTCTAGTGAAGGACTAAATTTCAGACAGCGGAATGTCCCCAATGCCGTTTTTATATTTTCCTTTCCTAAGTACGTGATGTACAAATAAGCGAGCGAATCTTTTAAGAAATACGATAGCTTAAAAGAATCACCCGCTTTAATGCCGCTTAAATCTAGTGTTCTAGAAAAATAATAGGCAGATAGTAAATCGAATGTTTGTGATTCCTTTGCATCAAAATGACCACGGGTTGCTTCTATTTTCTTTTCCTTTTGATAAAAGCGTATTTTATCGTTCCTCCGGTACCGGCCCTCTTTTATGTTTTCACTGAAAAAATAAGGAAGATAAGTACGTTGATCTATATAAGAATCATATTGATCGCGAATATTGTAAAAGATGTTGAATGCTTTCGAGGTGGTGCCTACCGCATTTAAATGATAAGTTGGTTTTCCATCGAAAGTTAAATCCGAGGGCAAAACTTTTAAAACACCTTCTGCCGCTGATATAAACCCATACTTCAATTTGTATCTCAACTCTTCCCCCGGGCCAAACACACTTTTTTCCAATGAAGGTAATTGTTGTGCTTGTGTATGCCCGGTAAAGAGCAACAGTATAAAAATTAGCTGTATATTTTTCATGATCCTCACTTTTTGTCGCGGGGCCTAAACGCAACCGTTACAGGTAAATTAGGATTTCCGTTTAAAAATGGGCACGGTAGAACAGGGCTCACCATACATAATGCTCTTGGCAACTTTAGACAATTTACCTGTAAAAGTAATGAACGCTGAAGTGGGTATTTTTATATCGCCACAGCCTTTTACAACCACCCGTTGGTCTTTAAAGCGATCCATATCCAAGTTAACCAGTGCCCGTTCAAAAAGGAGATCTTCGAACGTTTCTTCACTGCCAAAAAAGACTTCCCTAGCATAAGGCTCCAATTTATTGGCTAAGAGCATGTATGCCCACGTAGGAACAATCGCGTCTGCTGTACAGGTAATCAATACGTTTTTTCCAGCATATACAGACCAGTCATGTTCTTTTACAAACGCTCTAAAATCTTTCTCTCTTAAAATTAGTCCCTGAAATAGATTGTCTTTTATGTCGTAAACTGCTGTTTCTGCCGTTGATTTCAATGAGGCTAAGTCAAAGGTTAACAGGCCACTTTGAGTTACTTTGTTTACTATGTTTTCCTGAATTTCCATACCACTACCTAAATCCGCAATAATCTATGGTGTATTAAACAAAAATATCCGGGCAAGGTTTAACCTGCCCGGATACAAAGGTATGAATAATCGGCTTAATAAAATCTTACCCGATTATCTATAATGTCTGTTTTATCTAATAAAGCTTGGAAAGCTTGATTGGAAACGCGTTGGCGCAATTGTTGTCTAATTTGCTGTTTTTGTTGATCTATATTTTCCAATGCCGCTGGATTGACAAAATCTGCCACTTCCACAACATATACTCCTTGGTTGCCTTCTATGGGAACAGATAGTTGTTTAGGTTGTAAACCAAAAACCGCACCAACCACTTTGTTCTCTTGTGCTACGCCAGGTAAAATAGGATTTGCAAAAACGATATTCTGTTCTGCCTTAGGTGTTTTGCCAACTTTTTGAGCAACATCGTTTATGTTTTTTGCGCCCTTTAAAGCATCGCTTAACTTTTGCTTCAATTTGGCTGCTTTTATCTGATTGAGTACAGCCGGTTCAATCTCCTTCTTTACATCTGCTAAAGTTAACTGGCCTTTCGGGCGAATGTTGCTCAGCGTGGCTACTACATATTGATCTTCTAGCTCGTAAACCTTATCAGATAGGTCTCCTTTTTCTGCTTTAAAAGCCCACTTAATGAGTTCGCGTGGCGATGCCAGGTTTTGGATATAACCTTGCATGGGGGCAATGTTCTCTGCATGCTCCACAGTAAGTCCGGCCTTTTTTGCCTCTTCAGCAAAATTTTGGCTGGTTGCTTTACCATAAAAATCTGAGGCCTTACTATAGGCCGCGCGTAGGGTTTCGTTACTGCTCGCTACACTTTTGTCAATAATAGCCGCTTTCACTACTTTAGACATACCTTTTTGTGCGTCAACCTTAATGATATGAACCCCGTATTGTGTGTTCAGTACCAATACGTCGCCTGGTTTCGCATCGAAAACGGCATCTTCAAAAGCAGGAATCATGCTTCCGCGAGCGAAAGTTCCGAGCTCACCCCCGTTGTCTTTGGTGCCATCTGTGCCAAATTCCACCGCTAAGGCCGCAAAATTGGCACCATTTAAAATTAAATTCTTAATAGAATCTGCCTTTGCTTTGGCTTTATCAACTCCTCCTTCTTGGGCCGGATTTAATAAAATATGCCGAGCTGTTACTGAATCTGGACTATTGCGCACATCCAACACTTTAGCCGATTCGAATACACCATTGCTGTAAACAGGCCCAACGGTCTGGCCCTTGCTTGCCGAAAACACAAGCGAGTCTAAGGCAGGGCTTAATGTGCCCTTTTTGATATAAGCTACAGGTCTTTTTTGCTCCGAATTGGAAATGGCAAACAACGAGTCGTTCGTGCTCTTTGCCAGCTCTTCAGTTAATTTGGTAATGGTTTCCTTTGCGAGGGCGGTATCTTGTGCCGTTGGTGCTGCGTTAAATACCACATAGTCAAAAGAGCGGGTTTCCATTTCATTTTTAAAGGAAGCCTTGTGTTCGTTGTAATAATTCTGATAGTCAGCATCGCTTGGCTTCATGTCTTTATCGGGTACCGAAGCATAATCTAACAGTACATAACTGAAGTTGGCAATTTTATTGCGTTGGTTATAATCTTCTTTAGCTTCTAAAGAAGTAACATAAATACTGTTCTGTACCAGATTATTGTATTTCTGTTGCAAACGGTTATCACGTATGGCGGCCAAGAAGGCATTCCATTGTTGGCTTAGCTGACTATTCGCTGGCTCATTAGCTACGCTGCTCAAAAACTGGTTGAGCTGTGTACGGTCAATTTCGCCCGTTTGCGGATTGCCAAACTGCTGCGCAATCATGGGTGATGGATTTTTTCCTTTAACTAAATCATTCAACTCATTTTTGCCTACACCTAAACCAACGCGCTCCAGTTCCTTGTCTAATAATAATCGTCTCAAATTCTGGTTCCATGCATCTTCTACGGCATAAGACTGCATCTGTGGGCTTACATTGCCGCCCATTTGCTGCCGCATGTTATTCATGCTCTGTTCTACCTGTGCATTAAACTGCTCATAATCAATGGCAGTTCCGTCTATGTTCCCTACTTCATTTTGATGGCGTGCCCAAAAAGGGGTGCCAAAACGGATAACATCACCCAATAAAAACGCTACGATTGCAAAACCGATAACTACTACAATGATTATTCCTGCGCGGTTTCGCAAAAAGGTCATTAATCCCATATGCTCTTAATACTATTTAATTGAAGGTTTTAAGTTCTTATATTGCTTTGTTGTATAAGTATTTAAAATAAAAATTTCACTAAAACTCTAAACGAGGGCGCAAGATACAATTTTTATAATAAAAAAGAATATTTGCAAATAGTATTTAGTATTCGTGTCTTTTCTATAGTCCCTCACCTTCCTGTAGGTTATAGACACCACGTAAGCCATTGATATCCCGATCTTCAAAATTTTCGTCCGATTTGAAATAATTTCCTTCAAACGAATCTCCGTTCGGCGTTGTAATAGTAAGTGGTAGGGTATTATAAAAAATGCGTTTGGTATTATCCCAAAAGAGTTCTTCTGATTTGAATACAGTACCGTCGGCCATTTTCACTACTACATGGTGCCGTAGCTCTACCAAATCTTTTTTTTCATAATAGAGTCCGTAATCGGCCGTTACCCGTCTTTCTTCTTTTTTATTTTCGTCAAAAAAAATCAGTAATACATCCTTAGGGAATTCGTAGAATGGACTGTCGATATTGTGTTTGATCATCTTGGAAGAGATCAACTTGGCTTTTACTACCGCAGAGTCACTATAAACAACGGTAACGCCATATGAAACATCGATAGGCTCTTCTGCATCGATGTGTGCTATCCGCTCAACTTCTTTGAGGTCATTCTCACAGGCGCTTAATAGCAGTACCATAAAAAACAGCAAAACCACGATTTGATTAAAAATCATGGTTATAAGCTTTTTTACGGAATAAATCGCTTTTCCGATGCCCATAATTTGCTAACTGTTAATCGTATTTATAGCGTTGGAACCAGCGGTCGTTCAGCATAAACGAAACGGTGAAATTGAAATACCGTTCTTTCACCAAATTGCTTGAAAGTGTGCCTCGTTGCCCCATCTCTGCAGATAGGTTAATTTTATAATAAGCTCCAATGCCCGGTTGTGCCCGAATGGGTAGTCCAACACCTACACTCACCGCCATATCATTGATGTCTTGGCCGTTGAGGTTTAAATACGTTTTATCATATCTCAAGCCAAAGCGGTAGTCAACCACATTCCAGTATTTGATCGAAGTAATGTCCGGCGTCCATTGCCCGCCAATACTCGCGCCATAACTATCTTTAAAGCTCGATTGTTCGTCTAAGCTCGATCCATCTTTATAATCAGACCAAGTAGCATAACGCACGTCGGCTCCCAGCACCCAGGTATTTGCCCGATTGATACTAAAGCCAAAGCTATGCCGCATAGGCAATGTAATTTGCGCTTCATTTCCATAGAAAGCAGAAATAGTATCCAATACGGAGTTAATGGTACCCTCAGAGATATTGCTCGATATACGGGTAGCAATTTCAGATGCTGTTGAATTCAATTTGGTTCCCAGCGTATTGGTATATCCTATGGTAAGTAAGGTCTTTTCATTCAGAAGGGTATGGTATTGTGTCCCCAAGTCAAAATTAAATCCGTTAATTTCTCGTTTGTGTTCAATGCGCGAATTTGTAGAGCCAACTTGGTTAGGATATTCGATCCCGCTGATATTATTAAGTTTGCCAAAAAGATAGCTCACATTTGCACCAATACTGAAATGCTTGCCAAATTGTACACCATAACCAATATAGGCTTTACTGATGCCCCCTTCGCCAGCAAAGGCCTTTTTTGCCCCTGTTGTGTCGGCAGTGCCGAAAGACATGGCAGAAGCATAGTTGTAACCCATATCTGAAAAGGGCATCAATCCGAAACTAAAAGCAGAGCGTTGGCTTAGTGGGATACCAAAATTGATATGATTCAGCGCAAAGTTACCACTGCCTTCGGTAGCACCGCCTTTCTCTAGCACCGTACGATTCATATATGCACCGATATCGAATGTGGAAAGATGAATGGCCGAATACGCTGCCGGATTGGCAACATTGATATTGCTATAGCCACCTAAACTACGTACACCTGTGGATAAACCACCCATCGATCGATACTGTGGTAGTTGGTCGCCCCTTAAAAGCCCCAAACCAAAAGCGGAGTATGGAGAACTGCTGTTTGATTGTGCATGGGCGGCCGAGCTCATGCCTATGCCTATAATAATATAAAGGTATTTCTTAATATTTAATCTCATGCGGATGTACTGTTCACGAAGCTACATGTTTATTCAAGATTGCAAAGCTATTTATTTTTTGCGTGTATCGCGGTGTGTTTTTGTTAAAAAAGGTTAAAACTGTTATAGGCAGTCAGTTATAGCTATATGCTTTCCGCTTTTAACGCGCTGCTTCGCTCAAAAAAATTGAAAATATAAAATGGTAATCAATAATAAAGCATATACACTTTCATAAAACCAAGCTGTTTTTGCAAAGTTAAAATAGTAGGCCATGTATATGGATATCGGAGGTGCACATAATAAAAAATGGTAGTCGGGTGTATCGCTCTTCAGGTAATAGGATAGCACACCGAACAAAAACATAAAGAATAACAGTTGAAATGATTTTCTTACATGGACGATGCTTTTGTAGAAATTTTCACGTAAAGTATTCAGAAAAAGAAGCATAATCAGGGCCAATGGCAGTAGCACCCAATAGTCGTATAGCTCAATATCAAAAGAAGTAGGTATGGCGTCAACTAAAGGTTTCCATATGGCATAGAACTCACCAATCTTGTCGTTCCACAAATAGATAATGCCCAGAATAAAATAAATGGTAATAAAACCCAATAGCCCAGAAGCCCATTCACGCCAATCAAAAGGTCTAAAAATAATGAGTGCTATCCAAAGCAGCAAAAACATCAGTATAAAGGGAAAATAAAATAAAGTACCCAAGGCAACGAGCATCCCTAAATCAAATAAGGTTGATTTTACTTCCTGCCGATGATATGTTTTTAAGAGTTTATCAATCATCCATATGAGAAAGAAATTGCAGATGAGGGTAGGGGTCAAAGCCAAAAAGGGTAATAGTAAACTGGCCGTAGTAATATACATCAACGCTGGTAGAAATGTGGGGCGTCCTAAAAGATTAAAATTGTCGGTAATGCGATTGAGTAAAAGGGCTTGTGTAACGGTTATGGCCAGTGTGATGAAGACATTGGTTTGGGGTGAAAGGGTTATTTGGGAAAAACCTCCCAAAAATGTCATAATGGCTTTTTCGAATAGCAATGGATGGAAAGCTCCCGGCAAATGAAAAAAAGCCCCACTACATAGAACAAAGGCAATCACGATCAAGAACGCGAGGGTTGATGGTGTAAATTTCCTAAATAAATTGATCATGTAAATAAACCTCCATTGCGTTTGAAAACACAATATTAGGCTAAACGAAGTGAAAATTAAAATTAAGCTAAAAGTTCTACCAGTATCAATAGGTAAATTAACCCTCAGCTTTCAATAGTTCCAACAGCTTGTTTACGTCGAGTTTATCTCGAAGGTCTTCTTGCTCCAAGAAATCCATATCATCTGCATCGGTATCTTCCGGGCGATATTGGTAAATGCTCCATGCATGATGATGGTATTCCAGTGCCGTCAGGTTTTCTACCCAATCACCCGAATTGAGGTATATCACCTGGCCATTTGGTGTGACGATTTCTTTGATGGTAGGTTGATGGATATGGCCACAGATGACATATTGATAACCCTTTTCGATAGCTAGTTCTGCGCAAGTGGTTTCGAAATCATTGATAAATTTAACAGCATCTTTAAAACGGGCTTTTACCTTTTTGGAAAAGCTCATTTTATCTTGTCCTAACCTAACCAAGCACCAATTTACTATACTATTCAACAGAATCAAGGTATCGTAACCGATGGCGCCGAGCCGGGCAAGCCATTTGGCATGTTGCATGGTGACGTCAAAAATATCACCATGAAAAACCCACGCCTTTCCGTTTTTTAGTGGCAATACCAATTTGTTTGCCAACTGCAACGATCCTAAACTAAAGTCGGCAAACTTGCGCAACATTTCATCGTGATTACCGGTGAGGTAATAAACCGGGACACCTTCCGCCACAAATTTCAATATTTTTCGTACCACCTTCATATGGCTCTCAGGCCAATAACGTTTGCTGAACTGCCATATATCGATGATATCGCCGTTCAGAATGATGGTTGCCGGTTTAATACTTTTCAGATAACTTAAAAGTTCTGTTGCGTGGCATCCGTAAGTTCCCAGATGCACATCAGAAATAATAACGAGGTCTACTGCGCGTTTTGGCATCAACATCCGTATTGTTTGGGTAAACATACGGATGTTGTATAAACCCATTATTAAGAAGACGTTATTTTTATTTAATATAATAGCCTTTGAATTCCGCTTCTCTTAATCTTGTTTAACTTCTATGCGAAGTTCTTCTTGCATTCGATGGGTCGTACCATCGATTGTATAGTCGTAAGCCAACAAGAAAGTATTAAATTTCCTGCCAAAAGACTCTTCTTGCACAAATGTATTCGGGTAATCCGGATCATCATCCACCTGAGTTACTTCAATATCTTTGTATGGCGTAATGAGCACCTTGTTATCATCGGTGATTTCCAGTACGATGGATGTTTTCTTAATCTTATCTTCGTTGGCCTCGAACGTTTCATTGCCGGCGGTGATGCGCACTTTGTTGCGGCTGAGGGGAAACATTTTTACATTGCCCGCGGTAACTGCACCGTCCAAGTAACCGGTCATGGTGTATAAGTCATCACTGGCTTGTGATGCATACGCATTTTTGATGAGCACTTGGTATAATACGGTGTTCTTCTCTCCATTGACTTCAACGGACGAATTGTCCTTTACCTTTAGTGAAATGAAATAGGTGGAGTCTGGTGATAATCCATCAGGATTAACCTTTACCAGCGTTTTTCCGGTACGCTCTCCTGCCGGAATGGTAATCTGGTAGTCGGGTATTTCGTAGTGGTCTTGGGGCAATAAGCGAGCATATAGACTGGAATCGGCGTCGAAAAGCGAATAGTTGTAATAGTTGAACTGTAGGGAATCTTCCATAAATTCGATGACCAAATCTTTGTCGGTTGTGTGAGTGCCTCCTGCCGAAGCGGCAATATAACCAACAAATTCCTCGTCAGTAAGGGATACTTCTTCCTGAAAGGTATTATAGTACTCGCTGCTAATCAGGGCGACTACATTTTTGTACATTTCCTTTTCAAACAATTCGTTGTCTTTGCAGGCCGTGAACCACGCCGCTAGGAAAAGTATGGTAATTGCTATATAAGTTCGTTTCATCTGTTTATTTTTTGTTTATAGGTTAACCTAATAGCCAGGATTCTGATCCAGTGATGGTAATCTTCTCATTTCATCACGCGGTATGGGCACCCACACCAACTTTTTGTTCACTTGTCGGGTAAGGAAAGAAGATGTACCAGGAATAACGCGTTGGTAATACGTTTCCTTGGTGGCTCCATCCGGGTTCATCCCCCGTATAGGTTCGCGTTCTGTTTGCTCGTAAATACCCCAGCGGCGCACATCATAGAAACGTCTGTTTTCCCACAGAAACTCCACCATACGTTCGCGTTCGATCTGTTTCTGTACTTCCGCTTTGTCATTGAGTTGGCTAGCGGTTAGGCCCGGCAGGCCGGCCCGATAGCGCACCAAATTAAAGGCATTTTTTATCTCTTCAGCATCGCGTGTTACGGTGTATTGCTGATCTCCTAATTGCACACTATGGCTCCCCGTTAGGTTATTGAGCGCTTCCGCATAAGACAACAGGATTTCGGCATACCGGATGATGGGGTAAGCTTTGGGAATGAACCGGGCACCTGTGCCGGTGAAGGCATCCATGGGATGGGTGAATTTTCGGATGATGTAGCCGGTAATCGGGTAATTGGGCGAAGTAGCATTTACTCCACCACGACCATCGGCATCCTGATAATAGTATTTAGCTGTATAGTTGTTCAGCGTGGAGCTCGATAAAGCTAGCCACACCGCTTCATTGAACCCTACGGATGCATAAAAACGCATTTCCCGGTGAGCATACATATTGTATACGCCGGCATTGAGCGGGTATCCGGAGAAGTTTCGGGGTTCTGTGGTGAAGCCCGTTTCCGAATAATAACCATCTGACTTTGCCTCATTGATTGTACGGCCGTCGTCCATCAGGTAGGCATCCACTACTTTTTGAGTGACACAGAAGCGCCCCCAGCCTCCGAGAGTTGGTGGAAAGGCTCCTTTGTTAATGTTATCATTGAGGTAAGGCGTGTTTCTTCCCCAGATCAACTCCGGATTGATAGCAGCCACCGCTTCACCGGTAAAGTTATCCGAATAAGACTTGAAGGGGTCGATGCCTGCAGCTCCATTGGGATACGTGCCATAAAAATTGGGATCCGAGGTAACGCCTTCAGGTAGGGCAGGAGTGCTCTCGTCAGCTATAGCAGTATAAAGCTTATATTTCCCTAGATCCATCACGCGTTTAGCTGCTGCAGCGGCTACCGCCCAGCGGTTTTCATCGTATTCTTGATTGACATAATGTACCCCGTCTGTCTTGCGGGTCCAATTGCCAAAATAAGACGCTGCAACAGGCCCACCATTGAATAACGGACTGGCATGTATCAGTCGTAACCGTGCAACCAGGGCAAGGGCAGCACCCTTGGTTGGGCGGCCAAAATCCAATATCGAAACATCTGCGGGGAGCAGTTGTGCCGCTTTTTCAAATTCAGTACAGGTATATTCCATCGCTTCGTCATAAGTTGCTCTGGGCCGGTCGTAATACTCCAAGGATTCATTGGTGTTCACCACTTCATCGCCCAACAAGATGGGCGGGCCGTAATCAACCAAGATGTTATAGTAGGCATAAGCACGGATGAAACGGGTATACCCCTCGATCCGAAACCGATCTGTCGAATTCAGATCTTTCGGTTGATCCAGGTTTTGCAGAATACTGTTGCACTTCCGGATGATTTTGTAATAAGTCTGCCATTGATCGAGCCCGCCAAAATGATCGGGATTGATGTTGCCTGTTGCGAAATCCATTCCGTAGTATATGTTGGCCGTTCCGCCACCAGTAAGGCCGTTAAATGCCTCATCGGTAGCCATAGGGCCAGGAGTGTAGTTGGATCGAATGGTGTGTGACTCATCTGGAAACAGGGCTGCTGCCCCCCACATATAGGCTTCCATATACCGGGCATTGGTGAAGACCGAGTCAATATTAAACTCGTCGTCAAAATAATTATCGATATTCAAGTAATCCTTGCAGGAGGTCATTCCTATAACCACCTGAAGGATGAGTACCGATTTTGCTATGCGTTTTATGATGGATGTTCTCATATCACTAAAATGATGTCTGTACTAAAGGTTCAAATAAACTTGTAATGAATAGGTCGATGGTATGGGGTATTTACGCCCGTTCCATGCGGCTTGCTCTGGGTCGAAAATTTTCACTTTATCCCAGATGTAGAGGTTATTGCCTACAAACTGCAAGTCCATCGAAGAGATACCAATCCGTTTCAAAAATGCGGGATTCACGCGATAACTAAGCGTAACCTCTTGCAAACGAATGTAACGCGCATCTCCTTGCCAAAATGTCGACAACTGTGAGTTGTTGTTATTTTTGCCATATTGTAGGCGGGGGAATCGTGCGTTGGGATTTTCTGCCAAGGAAGGATCAATACCGTTCGCCAATGCATAATCCATCGGGATCCAGCGATTTTCTGGGTCGGCTGCCAAGGCGAGCACGTTACCCGAAGTGCCTCCAAAGAAGGGCATATAACCCATCCCGTTTGTGACGGATCGTGTTGTACCTTCCCAACTACGCCAGTCGTCGTCTGTTCGCTCACTCATGGTTTGGCCCACATAGAAAAACGATGTTTTCCCGGTGCCCTTGAATAACACACCAACTGATAGGTTTTTGTAACGGAACTCAGCACCCATACCATACATCAGCAACGGATAGTTGCTGTGGGTGAGCGGTACCTTATCCAATGCGTCAATGAGGCCATCACCATTTACGTCTTTGTACTTAATGTCGCCAGGCATGACTTCACCAAAGGTCTGTTGTGGGCTGTATCTGATATCATCTTCGTCTTTAAACAATCCAATGGCTTGATAGCCGCGAATGGAATTGTGTGGAAAACCATTCTTCTCGAGATAAGGATACTCTAGGTAAGCCTCTTCCCAGTTCTGCACCATGTTTTTAGAGTAGGTGAAGTTGCCCCGTATGGTGAAACTCATATCGGGAGTGATGTTGCCGTTGTAGCTGATGTTTCCATCGGCCCCAGTGCTTTTCATCCGACCCACATTGGCAAAAGGATTGGATACCACACCTACATAATCAGGCACCTGTACCCGTTGTTGGAAGATACCATCCCGTTGATCTTTGAAGAAGTCAATCACAAAATCAATTTTATTGTTGAAGAGTTTACCCTCAATCCCGAGGTCAGATTTAATGGCTTTCTCCCAGGCCAAGTTGTCTGCACCAATTCGCGTTTCGTTGATGGTTTCGATGCCGCCTACGCCCCATGCCGAACCCGAGCCTACATCAACTTTGGTGAGGTAAGGAAAACGGAGTGAACTAATACGGTCATTACCTACCGTTCCGTAGGATGCCCTGATTTTGAAATAATCCAGCCATGGCATTGCTTTTTGTACCGATTTATAGCTAGAAGGTACCCAACCTAACGCAATAGACGGGAAAAAACCATATTGCCTGCCGGGTTGGAAGTTTTCCGAACCGGTATATCCAAAATTGACATCTATTAAGTAGGTGTCACGGAAGCCATAGGTTAGCCGACTGGATACGCCTTGGTAACGCAAGGGAATGGCCGCTAGGTTGCTTGTGGCATCTTTGGTGTCTTTAGCATCACTGATGTAGTAGTATACCAGTCCGGAAACCCGATGATCTTCGTTAAATACCTGGTCATAATTGATGGTAGATTCCAAGTGATATTTACGGTATTGGCGCGTCATTTGGTCGTACGAGGCAGGCTTTTCCTGAACCGTTTGCTGCATGATCAATTCGCCATTGTAATTTCTGCCCAACGCCATGTAGAGGGGTGGTTGTATATATCTTCGCTCCTTAAAATAACTATTAATGTCATAGGCTCCCTGCACACGGAATTTAAGCCCGTTCAGGACGCTCGAAAGATCTTGATTAAGGGCTAATGTAACTTTACCTTTATATACTTCATCAGAGGCTCTTCCCGTGCGGTTGATCATAACATAAGGTGAGGACTGATCTTCGCCGCCACGTCCAGGGTATAAGCCATTGGAATATTGGGCGGGGATAGACAATGGGGTAAGGCGCGACTGGGTTCCCCAGATATAATCCGTATTGGCAACACCGGGCTGGCTCAGCCTAGATAAAAAACCGTCCGAACCCAGATAAACTTTGGTGGATTTGGTTAGGTTGATGTCTAAGTTAATCCGGTAATTATAGGTCTTATAACCTACATTCGAACTATATATGCTGTTTTTGTCTACCTTGTAGGCTGCTGTTTCGCTGTTTCCGCCCAAGCTTAGAAAATAGCGCGCTATTTCACTACCTCCACGGCCACTAACATAATAGCTTTGGCGCCAAAAGGTTTTATTCAATATTTCATCTTGCCAATCTACATTGGGGTACATGTCTGGATCTAAGCCGTCCCGGATGATCCCCATCTCGATTTCGTCGTACAGTGGCCCATCGCCCCGAATGATGTTGGCTTCATTGGCCAATTTGGCGTAATCATACGCGTCCAGATACTCGGGTAGCCTGTTCAAAGCAGATAAGGTAGCATTGGCACGGGCAGTGATCTGCAAGCGGTCTACAAGACCTCTTTTCGTGGTAACCAACACCACACCATTGGCACCACGCACCCCATATACAGCGGTGGCCGATGCATCTTTTAAGATAGAGAAACTTTCAATATCTGCGGGGTCTATGGTATTCAGGTCGCCTTCTAAACCATCAATGAGCACCAGTGCGCTGCTATTGGCACCGAAGGTACCAATACCCCGTACCCAGAAATCGGCAATGTTATGGCCTGGTTCACCACTGCTTTGCATGGAGATCACACCTGCTGCTCGCCCACCCAAAAGGTTCGTTATGGAAGGGGCAGGTGATTGCAGGTCTTTAGTATCTACTGTTGTGATGGCTCCGACAGAACTGATCTTCCGTTGAACTCCTCCGAGGCCCACTACAACGACTTCGTCGAGCGCTTCGCTTTTGTTGGAAAGCACCATTTTCAAGTTCAATTTCGTTTCAACAGCAACGTGCTCAACTGGGTCATAACCCACATAGCTAAATACCACCTTATCACCATAGTCCACCTTGATGCTGAATTTTCCATCGTTACTGCTCGATGTGCCCCCAGAAGGTTTGTCTTTGATGTATATGGATACACTGGGTAGCGGCTCCCCTTTTTCATCGACAACGGTACCGGCAATGGTTAACTGCTGTTTTGTTTCTTGTGCATAGCTTGTCGTGAGCGACAGATACAGCGACAGCATGCACAAAATTTGTAAAGTCTTCTTCATCTTATTTTAAAATAAGGTTATTAATCTAATGTCTTTATAAAAGGTCTTATTGGAGGTGCCGGGATTTAAATTATTCAATCACTAATTTGCGAATCCGCGCGTTACCCCAATCGGCGATGTAGATATCACCCTGCTCATTCACGGCCACTCCCCAAGGATTGTTGAATAGCGATTCTGAGGGCCCCCCATCTTTGTAACCAGCAACACCGGGCTGTCCAGCAACCGTAGTGACAATGTTATCTGCAGAAACCATGCGGATACAATGATTGCCGTAGTCGGCCACGAACATGTTCCCATCATTGTCAAACTTGATGTCTTTCGGATAATTGAATAGGGCATCTTCCAGTGGGCCATCCCGAAAACCACTGCCGCCAGGGGCATTGAGCCGTTTGAAGCCTTCATTAATATGATCTGGTCGGAGATCGAGTACCGAAATTCCCTGTTTGAACTCGGTTGGGGTAGCATTAGAATGGAGGGTCATATATAGAAGCCAAGGCTTTTTCGGATTAATGGCCTGCCCATATTGTGAACCGTAAGGCCCTTGATGGACAATCTTGGCTTCATAGGTATCAGGGTCTATTTGGGCAACTTTTCCATCCCGGAACCGGGTATAGAGCTTACCATCATATGGGCAGTACGTAATAAAGTTAGCATAGCGGTCACCGTCCACGATGGATCTTAAATCTTCAGGTGAGAACTTGGCGTTGCGCTGACGGGGGTACCAGGCTTCCCGTGGGTCGAAAGAGAAAAAAACCTCTTTGACAGATTCGTGCGAAACGGTCACGATACCGGTGGCACGATCCACGGTGATACCGTTGGAATAGGGAACTGGGCTAGATGCTACTTGGTATAGCGGAGTCACGACATTTTGCTGTTCATTGATCCGTGCTACACCAAATGAACCACCATCCCGCCACGACATAAATATGTTTCCTTCGGCGTCTAACTCTAAGTATTTGCCATACACTTTGGCTGCGGAAAGCGTTCCTGCTTCGAAGGTCTTATCTCCATTGCCTGTAACGGTGCTGACCTGTGCCTGGGTATGATAAACATAGGATTGGTCATAAGTAACCGAATCGTCGCCAACCACTACTGAAATATGGGGGTCTGCACCGGGAAGGCGCGGCACGATCGCATAGATGCGATCTCCATTAGAAGAGATGACCGATGCTCTCGCTTTATTGAAATACACTTTAATCTTGGACGGGTCGGTCCCAAAATTACTTCCATCTAAGAGAATTTTGTCTCTGGCTCCACCCTCGGCTGGGGCAAAAGCGGTTAGGTTAATGGGACTAGAAGGATCATGTTCTTTAGCAGGTCTGTTAGACTCGCTTTTACAAGCCATCAAGCAGCATAAACCAAGCCATGCCCAAAAAAGCGAATAAAAATACTTTCTAGTACATTTTTGGTAATTTTTCATTTCAAAAGGTTTATATTTTAAGTGTATAAAGTAGGTTCCTTTGGACAAACATCGGAATAAAAAATAACAAAACGAATAAAAATGAAAAAAAATTGCATAAATGTTCATGATTTAAAGTGAGATTGTTTTGAGTTATAAGTGTAAAAGTATTAACTATAGGCTGTTAAGTTTGTTTCTTCGAATTAAATTCATTGATTTTAATGAGTTTCGATTAGAAGAATTGGATTTATTCCTGAGGTCTTTTTTGTGCTTTTGCTGAATGAAGCAGCAGTTTAGGCTGTCTGATGATGTAGAAGATGAGCTTTCTATGTTTCTCATTAGTTTCGTAATTTGTACAATATGTTTCAAAAACTTTATTAAAGTTAAATTTTGTGCTTGATCTTATTTGCTAAGCATATTTTTGTTTTGCAAAATAAGCAAGATGATGTGAAGGGAATGTTAAGCGATTATTACGGAATCAAAATCTAATCTGACGATATAGATGCCAGCAGGTATTCCATTAGTAGGTTTTTATCATATGCACAAAAAAATTTATCTTTGCAGCTTAACATTAAACGCCGTTTGCAGCGGTATCAATGAACAAACATGAAAGCATATCAAACTTTGCTGTATTACTGCTACAGCCCTATCGAAAACGCAGAAGAATTTGCACAGCAACATTTGGAATTTTGTAAGTCAATCGGATTGGTGGGTCGGATCATCGTAGCCGATGAAGGATTGAATGGAACCGTTTCGGGTACACCTGAAGCGTGCAAACAATATATGGATCATGTCCATGCCGACGAGCGCTTTTCCAAAACGGATTTTAAAATGGATGAGGTGGATGAACCGTCATTCATTAAGATGCATTGCCGATACAAGCCGGAAATTGTCCATTCAGGGTTGCGTGATCCTCATATCATCGATCCGAATAAACAAACGGGTATTCACTTGGAACCTGCAGCGTTTTTAGCCATGAAAGACCAAGAAGATGTGGTTGTGCTGGATGTTCGTTCTGATTATGAGCACCGTGTGGGGCATTTTAAAAATGCGGTGAGACTCGACATAGAAAACTTCCGGGAGTTTCCCGAAAAAATCAATGAGCTTGCTCAATATAAAGATAAAAAGATTCTCACCTACTGTACAGGTGGTATTAAATGTGAGAAGGCTTCTGCATTGTTATTGCATGCAGGGTTTCAAGAAGTATACCAGTTGCATGGAGGAATCATTAAGTACGGTAAGGAAGTGGGGGGGAAAGATTTCGAAGGTAAATGCTATGTTTTTGATAATCGTGTTGCGGTCGATGTAAATACCGTAAACCCTTCTGTGGTTTCAACCTGCCGCAATTGCGGCGCCCATACCACGAAAATGATCAATTGCGCCAATCCGGAGTGCAATGAACACTTTACGCAATGCGATGCTTGTGGCTGGGAACTGGAGGGCTGCTGTTCGGCAGCGTGCCAGAGCCATCCTAGAAAAAGGCCTTACGATGGTACCGGTTACTATGTGAAGATTCCACAGGCTGTTAACTTAAGTAAGCGGAAGCATAAAAAACTCCCTGCTAAAACACCTTAATATTAAAACATGCGTAGGACTTGGTACATATTCTTCAGCGCAACTATCGTGCTGCTATGTGGCCTTGGTCCTGCACATCGGCCCGCTACAGGAGCACAAGGCTCTTCCAGACCAGCGCAACCAATTCCAACAAAGGCGGCAGCCCTATTCGCAGGCGCACCATTGGTCGAGAATTTTGCTAAAACAAGCTACTTAGGTGGCAATCAAAATTGGTCTGCCAGTTGTAGCAACAATGGCATGATGTATTTTGCCAATAGCGATGGCTTATTGTCATTCGATGGTCAACATTGGCAGTTGAATGCCATGCCGGGAAAAATCTTGGTGCGTAGTGTGGCTGTTGATCAGCAAGGGCAGATTTATTCGGGGGGCTTTGGTCAATTTGGCGTGTGGAAGAAAGATGCGTTTGGACAGCTGCTTTATCATTCTTTGAGTGATGGACTTGCCGAAGAAGATCAATTACATGATGAAATCTGGAAGATATATGTGGATAGTAATCGGGTGCTATTTCAATCATTTTCGGCCATCTATACCTATCAAAACGGGAAAGTCAGTGTATTTAAAACCAAGGATCCCTTTTTGTTCCTATATCATGTGCATGGTCGGTATCTCGTCGAGGTCATTTCGAAAGGGCTATTTGAATTTTCAAATGGAAAGCTCACTCCGCTTCTTAAGAAGGAACAATATGGTGGTTCGATTATTTTGTCCATTTTACCTTTTGGAGCCGATCAGTTATTGATTGGTACTGCGCAGCAAGGGCTTTTTCTTTTGTCTGGAAATGAGATAAGGCCTTGGAAAAACGAAGCAAATAACCCTTTAAAGCAATATCAACTCAATAACGGACTAAAAATATTGGAGAATCGTTATGCTTTCGGAACGATTCTCAATGGTATTTATATCGTCGATCAGGAAGGGCATCTTTTGCAGCATATCAATAAACGTAATGGGCTTCAGAATAATACAGTCTTAAGCCTACAACAAGATCAGCAACAGAATGTTTGGGTAGGTTTGGATAATGGCATTGATCGCATTGAAGTCAATTCTCCCATTTACTACTATGATGATCGATCAGGGATTTTAGGAACGGTTTATACGGCAAAGATTCATCAGGGACAACTTTATTTGGGCACGAATCAGGGGTTGTATAAGAGCCCATGGCCTGCTCAACACCATCAATTTGATTTCCGTCTGGTAGAAGGGTCGCAGGGACAGGTGTGGGACCTTTTTACCGTCGATAATGAGCTGCTGTGTGGACACAATAACGGAACCTTTAGGCTAAATAATGGTCAGCCACAATGGCTGTCGACCGTTACAGGTGGATACGCGCTTTACCCCTTACTCGGCGAAGAAGGCCGATTGATACAGGGAACTTATACCGGCTTGGTCCTGTTTAAAAAAGAAAAGGGTCATTGGAATTTCGAAAAGAAAATGGCTGGTTTCAATGAACCTGCACAATATCTTCAACAATTAGGAAATAAGAAAATTTGGGTAAGCGGTTATAAGGGACTCTATCAAATCCAATTGGATTCGGCACAAACAAAAGTTGTTCAACAAAGGAAATATGGCGTGGCTGAAGGTCTCCCGCAGAGTCCGTATGTGAATGTCTTCGATCTGTCGGGAAGGACCGTTTTTGCAACCGATTCAGGCTTTTACCTTCACGATGAAATTGCAGATTCTTTTCATGCCTATAGCCAACTGAACGAGCGTTTGGGCACTTTTGCCAATGCCAATAAGGTGATACCTACGGGCGAAGGGAAATATTGGTTTATCAGAAAAGGACATTTGGCTTTAGTAGATTTTGGTGAAGGGGGTAATGTCCACATTGATTCTACTCAGTTCACCGTTTTGCAAAATCGGATGCTGAGTTTTTATGAAAATATCAATAGTATAACACCTCATTTGTCGTTAATCAGTTTGGATGACGGTTTTGCCTTGTATCGGAAATCCATAAAGCAATCAACCGAACAAATAGGAAGCCCCTTGATTCAGAAAGTGGAAGATATTCGAGATAGTACGGCAAAACCCATTGCTTTTTATGAGCAGGGGGAAGTTGTTTTAGAGGCTCGGCAACGCGATATCCGCATTACTTACGCCTTGCCCTATTTCACTACCAATGAAGTGTTGTTTCAATACCAACTGGTTGGCCAAACCGATAACTGGTCGGCCTGGAGCGATATTACACAAAAGGAATTTACGAATCTAGCTCCCGGTAATTATGTTTTTAAAGTAAGGGCGAGGGTCAATGGAAAGGAAACACCAGTCCGTTCGCTGGTTTTTGAGATTTTGCCACCGTGGTATAAGCGTTTCTGGGCATATATGGTTTATGGCTTTTTATTGCTGCTCATATTATATGCTTTGCGCATATATGAGCGACGTCGCTTGCAGAAACACCGCGAAGAAGTTCGCCAAAAAACGCTGCAAGAACAAGAAGAGCACCTATTGAAAGAGAAGGCTGCAAATGAGCAGCGGCTAATCAAACTGAAAAATGCCCAACTTGAAAAAGAGCTGGCCAGCAAAAACAGGGAACTGGCTAATTCTGCGATGAATATTGTCTACAAGAATGAACTATTGAATAATGTGCATGACGAACTGCTGCAATTAAAAGATAGCGAAGGCCGTAAATTATCAGGCGATCAGCTTAAGAAAATCAGCAAGATTATTGATGATGCACGAAGTGATGAGCGCGATTGGAATCTGTTTGAGGAGAGCTTCAACGAGGCACATGAGAATTTCTTTAAAAAGTTAAAAAGCAATCATCCCGAACTTGTACCGAATGATTTAAAGCTCTGTGCTTATTTGCGGATGAATATGTCAAGTAAAGAAATTGCCTCATTATTAAATATAACGACCCGTGGTGTAGAAATTCGAAGATACCGTTTACGCAAAAAATTGAATTTGGAACACGACAAAAGCCTTGTTGAATTTCTGTTGGAAATATAATTGAGCAGCATCTCACTATCATTTCAAATTCCGCTCAAGAAACATAAAGTCCACTTCACCCCTACTCCGTACCCCATTCTCTATAAGCTTAGCCTTAACCGTGTCTTAATTAGGGTTTAACCAAGGGTTGACTTAGCTTCTACCTAGGTTAACCCTTGGTCAACCCCCTGTCAACCCTTGGTTAAACCTTTGTTAATATAGAACGTGATGTAAAGTTATATCGAACCAATTAGGGATTTTTTCAAAGCAGTGCCTTACAATAGATGCTTTATACTACATCATTACTACATCATCCTAATGGTGTAAAAAGTACACCATTATAGACTATGTAGAGAGGTGGTTTTATTGCGTAAGTATTTGTTTCACATATAGATATGTATTAATATGCCTTTATATGAGCAGGCAAATAAACACATGATGTAACGATGTAGAGTGCTCTTTTTTCCTTTTTCTAAAACAATCAAACACTTTTGTTTTGTTAAATAATTAAAAGTGAGGGTGCGCTTACTCAATTAAAAATAAAAGAAAGCATAGCGCCTCTTTATTGTTCATGCACAAGACTATTAACTAGAGTATTAACCAATCAAACACACAAACATGAGGTACAGATTTACGTATTACCTGATGGTATTATTTACATTTCTTGCGGTTCCCGCGTTGGCACAGCAAGAGATTACCGTTGCAGGTAAGGTGATTGATTCGCTGGATGGCCAAGGTATACCGGGCGTAAGCGTATTGATTAAAGGAACTACCAAAGGTACACAAACAGATGCCAGTGGTAATTACCAAATTACTGCTCCAGCAGATGCTACATTAACATTCAGTTTTATTAGCTACGGACGGAAAGAAGTTGCGGTTAATAATCAGGCCATTATTAACGTAACCTTGGCTACCGAGAGCGAATTGCTTGATCAAGTAGTGGTAATCGGTTATGGAACGGCGGCTAAGCGAGATTTAACGGGGTCAATTGCTTCTGTAAGCGGTGATCAAGTGGCAGATAAACCCTCGCCAAACCCGATCTCTTCTATACAAGGTAAGGTAGCAGGAGTACAGATTACCAATTCTGGAGAGTTGGGAAAGGCACCTGATGTGCGTATTCGCGGAACCAATTCAATTAACGGTGCGAGTCCATTGTATGTAGTAGATGGAATCTTGAACGACAATATCAACTTTTTAAATCCATCGGATATTGCTTCGATGGAAATCTTAAAAGATCCTTCTTCGCTGGCCATTTTTGGTGTGCGCGGCGCGAATGGCGTTATCATTGTCACAACCAAACAAGCTAAACAGGGCGAATTGACTTTTAATTTCAATTCGACCGTGGGTTTTAAAGACGTAAACCATCGCATGAAGATGACTGATGCTGAAGGTTTTAAAACGTTATATAATGAGCAACTGCTTAATCAAGGGGCAGCTCCTTTTGATTATACCGATTGGAATGCCAATACCGATTGGCAGGATGTGATTTTCCAGAAGGGTATACTGAACTATAATAATCTAAGCGTTAGCGGAGCAACCGATAAAAACCGGTTTTATATGGGCTTGGGCTATACCACAGAAGACGGCGTGATTAAGCATGAAGATTATCGAAAGATGACTATTAACCTCAATGATGAATTGAGCATTACGGATAATTTTAAAGTTGGAATCAATTTTAGCGGTTATAAAGCTGAACTTCCGCAAATCCAGTCCGGATTAGTCACTAATGCCATTATAGCATCGCCTATTACGCCGATATTCAATGACGAATATGGCCTGTATTACAGTACCCCTCCTTTCCAAACCCCACAAATCTATTCACCTATGGTGGCGCTAGAACTGAAGAAGAACACCCGTATCAGCGATGAATACCGTGCGGTGGGAAGTGTATTTGCCGAATGGAGCTTTTTGAATCATTTTACTGCCAAAGGAACATTTTTGTACGATTATGGCTTTAACCAGATTCGTGGTTATACACCTATTACGCAGGTATATGATCCTGCCATTCAGACCGATGATAAAACAAGTACACTGAACCCGGCAACAAAAGTGAACCAAGAACAAAATACTTTCCGTAAAATACAATCTGATTGGTTGCTCACCTATAAAAACAGTTGGGGAGACCATAACTTAACGGCAACTGCTGGCTTGACATCTTATTTCAGAAGTTATGAAGGTATTACCACGGAAGTATCACAAGGGAATGGTAATCCGATACCCAATGACCCTCGTTTCTTCTATACCACCATGGGAGATCAAAACACCCGGAAAATAGGTGGAAGTCAATGGGAGCGTGCTACACTTTCATATCTATTCCGTGGATTGTATAATTATAAAGGAAAATACTTAGTAAACGCATCGTTTAGAAGGGATGGTTCCTCGGCTTTCCTAGGAAGTAATCGTTGGCAAAACTCTGGGGCCGTGGGAGCTGGATGGGTACTTACGGAAGAAGATTTCATGAAGAACCAAAGTTTCTTCAATAACTTGAAATTAAAAGGATCATGGGGTATATTGGGCAATGAGAATACGGGTGATTCATATCGTTATCCGGTTTACCCAACCCTAAAGACTGGTAGTTCAACTTCTTTCGGTGATAATGTATACCCGGCATTAGCACCTTCCTACGTGCCTGATCCGAATTTACATTGGGAATCGGTGCATTCATGGGAAGCAGGTTTTGAGTCCAATATGTTAGACAATAAATTGAGCTTAGAGGCTGTTTATTACGATAAAAAAACCAAAGATATCATGGTGGAAGTACCAGGAGTGAATGGTTTTCTTCCAAGCTTGAGCAATGCCGGTGAAATTCAGAATAAAGGTTTTGAGCTTTCAGTGGGGTGGAACCAAGATTTGACGGAAGACTTAAAATTAACGGTAAATGCTAATTTAACTACCATTGATAATAAAGTATTAAGCTTAGCTAAAGAAGGGTATGCGATTTTAGCGAGTAACGGTGTTTCCAGAACAATGGCTGGTTTACCAATCGGCTATTTTTACGGCTTAAAAGCGGTCGGAGTTTATCAAACAGATGAAGAAGTGGCTGCAGGACCTGAAAGTGAGCTTGGAGGTAAATTCCGACCGGGGGATATCAAGTATGTGGATATGGACGGTGATAATAAAATTACCGATGCGGATAGAACAATTATTGGTAATCCAACGCCTGACCTGACTTATGGCCTTTCTATTGGCTTGGTATATAAAGGATTTGATTTTGGCGCTGATTTTATGGGAGTAGCCGGAAACGAAATCATCAGGACATGGAATCAGAATACCTATTCTACATTTAATTTCTTAGAAAGTAGATTAGACAGATGGACGGGGCCTGGAACTTCTAATTTTGAGCCCATTATGGATGCCACTCGTGGAAATAATACCAAGTTTTCATCTTATTATATTGAAAATGGTAGCTTCTTCCGGATCCGAAATATCCAATTGGGTTACAATTTCAGTAAGGAAGCTTTGAGCAAAATCAAGCTGAAAGCTTTACGGGTATTCGTTAATGCGCAAAACCCCGTTACCTTCTCTAAAAATTCGGGATTTACCCCCGAGATGGGTGGAAGTGCTATCGCTTTTGGTGTCGACAACGGAACCTATCCGCTTCCAGCGATCTATACACTAGGTGTTAATCTAAACTTTTAATCCGATTCAAGATGAAAAGCATATTTAAAATACAACATATTTTCTTGATGAGCATACTACTGTTTGCGTTGTCAAGCTGTAAAAAAGACTGGCTGGATAGAAAGCCTTTGGGTCAGTTGACCGAAGATGAACTACCTGCAGGGTCGTTAGAAGGAAAAGTACTTGCAATTTATGCGGGGTTGAGAAGTGAAGGTACCAGCGGTTTACCTTATGTTGCGGTGCATAATATACGGTCTGACGATGCAGATATTGGCTCAAGCACAGGGGATGAGGCTGGGGCAGCTCCCAATACAGATAACTTTCAGTACACCAAAGATTATTGGCTCTGGGGAAATTATTGGACCGATCACTATCAATTAATTGCACTTTGCAATAATGCTTTGCAGATGGCCGATTCACTGGGGAATGATGATCAAACCACATTGAGTTTGGTCGGTGAAGCAAAATATTTTCGCGCATGGGCCTATTTTAATTTGGTACGGGCGTTTGGCGAGGTACCCAAAATAGATTTTCGGGTATACGACCCTTCTGAAAATATCGTTCCAAAAGCGAGTATTGCTGAAATTTATCAGTTAATAGATGCCGATTTAGAGGCAGCTACTACTACCTTGCCATTAAATTGGGAATCTAGGTATATCGGCCGGATAACCAGTGGTGCTGCCTTTGCCTTACAAGCCAAAACATTTTTGGCCCGTAGCCAATGGGGAAAGGCGTTAGCGGCAGCTAGAATGGTTATCTCTTCCGGGCAATACGACTTGAGTGTGCCATACGACCAGATTTTTACGGAAGCTAAAGAGAATAGTAAAGAATCGGTTTTTGAAATACAAGCGATTTATACACAAGCACAGACCGACTTGGGAATAACCTATGCCAATAGACAAGGTGTAAGAGGCTCAGGAGACATGAACCTCGGATGGGGGTGGAATGTTCCTAATGAACGCTTGGCAACCGCCTTTGAAGAAGGAGACCCGAGAAAAGATGCCACGTTGCTTTATGCTGGAAAAGTAAATACCCCTTACAGTGAATTGATTCCAGCCCCTACAGCAACGGTACCGCGGCCATATTGGAATAAAAAAGTGTATACCAATCCGGATATACGGGTTCAAACGGGCAGTCTCGCAGGAAATTGGTTTAATTTTAGGGTGATACGTTACGCTGATGTGTTATTGATGGCAGCAGAAGCTGCCAATGAAGTAGGAGAACATGAAGCTGCATTGGCGTATTTGGAAGAAGTGCGCGCGCGAGCTAGGGGGAATAACGCGAGCATCTTACCTGAAGTAACCACTGAAGATCAAGAAGAGTTGCGACAGGCCATTCGGCATGAACGGCAAGTAGAACTGGGTATGGAAAATGAGCGCTTCTTTGACTTGATTAGATGGGGCATCGATGTAGAAGTGATGCATGCGGCAGGAAAAACAGGCTATCAGATTCGAAATCGGTTTTTACCCATTCCTCAAAGAGAAATTGACCGGTCTGGCGGTATTCTCATACAGAATCCAGATTATTAATTATTTGTCTCTCCTTGTCATCCCGAGCGGAGACGAGGGATCTCTTTTAAACAGATCTCTCCACTGTGGTCGAGATGACATGGGGTTTTATCAAAAACGATCTATAACAAAAAACGTGCTTCTTGCCATGAACAAATCCATCTATTATATCCGTATACTTTTTTTTCTAAGTGCCATTCATTTGAGTTCTTGTGGTTCGCCCAATCAAAATCAGCAAGCGGAAGAAACAACTACAGATACCCTTTCAAACGATTCGCTGCTTACCCTCGTGCAACAACAAACCTTTCAGTATTTTTGGGAAGGTGCCGAGAAAACATCTGGTTTGGCGCGCGAGCGCATCCATATCGACGGCGATTATCCGCAAAATGATCAGGATGTAGTAACCATCGGAGGAGGTGGTTTTGGCGTCATGAATATCTTAGTTGGTATAGAGCGCGGGTTTATTACGCGGGCCGAAGGGGTACAGCGGCTGGAACAGATCGTCGATTATCTTGCAAAAGCCGACCGTTTCCATGGTGCTTGGCCGCATTGGCTACATGGGCCTACCGGTAAGGTAAAACCTTTCGGAACAAAAGATAACGGAGGAGATTTGGTAGAGACGGCCTTCATGGCACAATCGCTTATCTGTGTGCGCCAATATTTGGCGGATGGCAATGAACAAGAGCAGGCGGTTGCGGCTCAAGCGGATAAATTGTGGAAAGAAATCGATTGGAGTTGGTATCGTAAGGACGGACAAAATGTACTGTACTGGCATTGGAGCCCACAATATGGTTGGGAAATGAATTTTCCAGTAACGGGTTACAATGAATGCCTCATCATGTATGTGCTGGCGGCCGCTTCGCCAACGCACGGCGTACCTGCGGAGGTATATCATGAGGGGTGGGCCAAGAAAGGGGCTATCAAAAGCAATGCTGAACAGTATGGCTATCCGGTCGTTCTAAGCTTTAACGGGAGTGAGGGTTCTGTAGGCCCCCTATTTTGGGCACATTATTCTTATTTAGGGCTTGACCCCCGTGGTTTAACAGATCAATATGCCAACTATTGGGACCTGAACCGCAATCAAACATTGATCCAACGGGCTTATTGCATCGAAAACCCCAAACATTTTAAAGGCTATGGGCCAAATGCTTGGGGGTTAACAGCTAGTTACTCGGTAGATGGCTATGCGGGGCACAGTCCAAAAAATGATTTGGGCGTAATCAGCCCAACGGCTGCCCTGTCATCTTATCCCTATACGCCCGAATACAGCATGCAGGTAATCCGTTATCTGTATGAGCAGTTGGGCGAGAAAGTTTGGGGCCAGTACGGTTTTTACGATGCTTATAGCGAAACAGCCAATTGGTATCCACAACGATATTTGGCTATTGATCAGGGGCCGATTCCGGTCATGATTGAAAATGCACGTACGGGGCTCTTGTGGAATCTATTTATGAGCGCACCTGAAGTGAAAACCGGATTGAAAAAACTGGGTTTTAGTAGTACGCAGCATTCTTTATAGTTACGAGTCACCAGTTGCGCGTTACGAGTATTGTTCAACACGCAACTGATAACGCACAACGCACAACTCAGATATGAACAAATTCATCATACCCGCAATAGTTACTGCCTGTTTGATGGTAGCACCTATGGCGCAGGCACAACGAAAAGTGCAGAAGAAGCTCACTCCAGTAACGAAGATGAGCAACAAGGCCGATATGGATACTTTTGTGGCCGATCTCATGAGCCAAATGACTTTAGAGGAAAAAATTGGCCAGTTGAACCTGCCAACAGGCGGAGAGGCAACGACCGGATCGGTGGTAAGCAGTGGCTTAGAAGCGAAAATTAAGGCCGGACAGGTCGGTGGTGTCTTTAGTCTAACAACCCCAGAGCGCGTTCGGAAAACGCAGGAGTTAGCTGTTAATCACAGTCGATTGAAAATTCCGCTTATTTTTGGCCAAGATGTGATCCACGGTTATAAAACGCTGTTTCCCATCCCCCTGGGTTTGGCGGCTACATGGGATTTGGATTTAATTGAAAAAACGGCGCGTATTGCTGCTACCGAAGCGAGTGCTGATGGGCTGAACTGGGCTTATTCGCCCATGGTTGATATTTCACGTGACCCCCGCTGGGGCCGTATTTCGGAAGGAAGCGGTGAAGACCCTTATCTGGGTTCGCGTATCGCCGAAGCGATGGTACGTGGCTTGCAAGGAAATGATCTAGCGGCTAATCATACCCTGATGGCTTGCGTGAAACATTTTGCCCTGTATGGTGCTGCCGAAGCCGGACGCGATTACAACACGACCGATATGAGTCTCAACCGCATGTACAACGAGTATTTACCTCCTTATAAAGCGGCTTTGGATGCTGGGGCGGGCAGTATCATGACTTCGTTTAATGACATCAATGGGATCCCAGCTACAGCGAATAAATGGTTGCTAACCGATGTTTTGCGTAAACAATGGGGCTTTAACGGACTCGTAGTGACCGATTATACCGCTATCAATGAGTTAAGTGCTCATGGTTTGGGCGATTTACAACAGGTGTCAGCCTTAGCCTTGAATGCTGGAGTCGATATGGATATGGTGGGTGAGGGGTTTTTAACGACGTTAAAAAAATCATTGGCAGCGGGCAAGGTTGGTGTAGAAGCAATAGACCGTGCTTGTCGCATGGTACTCGAAGCAAAATATAAACTAGGCTTATTTGACGATCCCTATAGGTATTGCAGTGAAGAACGTGCGAAAAGAGAGATTCTTTCCAAAGAGCATTTAGCTTTTGCGCGTCAAGTAGCCGCTGAATCTTTTGTGTTGCTCAAAAATGAAAACCATACCTTGCCACTCAAAAAATCAGGTACGGTTGCTTTGATCGGCCCTTTGGCCAATACCGGTAGCAATATGCCAGGTACTTGGAGCGTAAATGCAGATTTGAAAAACACATCTTCTCTATTGGAGGGCATGCAAGAAGTGTTGGGCAAACAGGTAACGGTTTTACACGCTTTGGGATCGAATCTAATCGAAGATGCAGCTTATCAAGAACGTGCAACCATGTTTGGTCGGGAGATACCGCGTGATAATCGATCGGAAGAAGCGTTGATCCAAGAGGCGGTTGCTACGGCGCAGCGGGCAGACGTGGTGGTTGCTGCTCTGGGCGAAAGTTCGGAGATGACCGGGGAAAGCTCAAGCCGTACCGATTTGAACATTCCTGCTACACAACGCCGACTGTTAGAAGCGCTATTGAAGACGGGTAAGCCAGTCGTATTGGTGGTATTCGCTGGACGGCCCTTAACTTTAACTTGGGAAGAAGAACATGTACCGGCCATTTTAAATGTATGGTTTGGTGGTACGGAAGCGGCTAAAGCCATTACGGATGTGCTGTTCGGTGATGTAAACCCATCCGGTAAAATAACGGCTACCTTCCCTAAGAATGTGGGGCAGATTCCGATTTATTATAGCCATAAAAATACCGGTCGGCCACTGGAAGAGGGAAAGTGGTTCCAGAAATTCCGTTCCAACTATTTGGATGTAGATAACCAGCCACTCTATCCTTTTGGTTATGGCTTGAGCTATACGACCTTTCATTATGGCGATATCCAATTGAGCAAAAATAGCTTGAATGAGGACGATTCGATCAGGGTATCCGTTCAAGTGACCAATACGGGTGCCGTAGCTGGCAAAGAAGTGGTGCAATGGTATATTCAGGATTTGGTGGGCAGTATCACTCGTCCGGTAAAAGAACTAAAAGGTTTTCAAAAGATTGCGTTGAAACCAGGAGAAAGCAAAGAAGTAGCATTTACTATTCGTGTAGACGACTTGAAATTCTATGATGCTGATTTGAAATATGTAGCTGAACCGGGCGATTTCAAGGTCTTCGTTGGTGGGAACGCACGCGATGTGCAGGAAGCGGCGTTTTCATTGAAGTAGTGATAAAAACAAAATATTCATCGTACTGTAGCTTTTTCAAACCGATTATCGTTAAAAGGGTTGTATAATAAAATATGAATGAATGTTTTATGGAAAACAAATTAAAAAGCTTATGAACTTGAAAAAAAACTTTGTCCTCTTGATGACGGTGATTATGGGAGGGTTGGCATTTACTGCCTGTAATAATGACGATGATGATTATACTTATTACCCACAATCAGCATTCCAGATCATTAATGCTTATCCATATGCAGAAGAAGGTTTAGGATTTGCGTTAGGACAGCAGAAGATAAATCCTAATCAACCTTTGAAATATGCTGAAAAGACTCCATATCTAGGGCCAATAACTCCAAATCAATACGACTACACTGCTGGTATTTCAGGTACACAGACGCCAATTTTAGATACTACGATTAGGTTAAGGGATAGTATATATCATACTTCGATAATTTATGGCCCCGAAGGATTTCCCAATAGTATTTTTGTAGATGATATCCAACCAAGCGATTTTGATCAAAGTAAGGCGAACGTGCGATTCTTTAATGTTGCAGAGAACACAATTCCTTTGGATGTAAACTTGCTTGGTAGTGGTGAACCGATTAAAGTTGTTTCAGGAAGAGATGCAGATAATCAGAATACCGCGAAACAAAATCAGGTTTTTGAACCGGTAACAGCTGGCGTTTACACCATTCAGTTTACTGACGAAAGTGGCGGTGAAGTGGCTAAGAGAGAGGAAACTGTTACATTGAGTGCTGGTGGATACTATACTATTATTGCGAGAGGGGTTAAAGGCGATACTGAAAAGCCTTTGGCCGTAGGATTTGTTGATCATTTCCCGCAACAATAGTTATTATCAAACAGACACAGATTGTATTGGAAAAGAGGTTGATACGCAACCTCTTTTTTTATGCATAAAAAACACATGTTTGCGATAAGCATGAAAAATTGATCATCGTTTATCTACACTATACCGCCCCGGGCCTACAAAGGCCAAACCGATGAAAACAATCCCCATTTCGATGGCATGTGAAGCAGACATCAATCCCTCTGTTTTCAGATGAAAAAGAGATGCAACCAACATCACAAAGGCCAATAAAAGAGCGGCAGGTCTAAAAGCCAACCCAATAAGAAGTAGAAAGCCGCCAAATGTTTCGGTAATAGCTGCTAAAAAGCCCCAAAAAACAGGTAAAAAAGTAATACCTACATGTCCCATGGCGCCTCCTACGCCTTTCCACATCTCCGGGCCACCCATGATTTTAGGGTAGCCGTGCATGATAAACATCAAACCCAATCCGATACGGATGATTAATAATCCGGTGTTCTTGTAATTACCTAATGTTGATAGTAATGCCATGTTTTAAGTGATAAGTTTTAAGTAATGAGTTTTACGAAATAACGGATAACAAAAGCCAACAACCAAGTTTATGCAAGCTCCTTATACCTTATTACGTATAACTTACAACGCCTTTTCCATACGTCAGTTGCACCTGCCACGCTGTTACTTCCAAAGTGGCTTCCACCCCTAAAACCAGGGTGTAGTTGTTATCGATGTGTCCGGCCGGAAAATCGAAGGCAACGGGGTATCCGTATTCGCCGACGAGTTCTTTGACCAATGCTGCCATGCGCATACCAAAAGGTACCTTGCTTTCTTTTAAGTTCGTGAAACCGCCAACGATTAATCCTTTCAGATTTTTGAGTTTACCCGCACGTTTTAACGTCCACAACATCCGGTCTATCGCGTAATAATATTCGCCTACATCTTCGATGAATAAAATTTTCCCATCATAATCCATATCGGAAACAGACCCCAATATGTTGACCAATAAAGCGAGATTTCCTCCAATTACCTGGCCAGATACCTTACCCGGAATATTTTCCTCAGTGCTTGCGTATCTGTACACGGGTAAAACACCATATAATGTATTCCGGAGGTTGATCAGCGATTCGCGGGTAGCATCAGGAATGGTAATGGGCATTTGCCCATGTAAGGTCGCAATACCCGACAGCTGGTGAATGTGACTATGGATAACCGTCACGTCACTAAAGCCAACGATCCATTTGGGTTGTTTGACAAAGCGATTAAAGTCTACCCGATCAATCATCCGTACGCAACCATATCCACCTCTAGCCGCCAATATAGCTTGGATATCCGGATCGTCGAGCATTCGTTGAAAATCCGCGGCCCGCAAAGCATCGTCGCCCGCATATTGGCGATAGCTTGCCTGCACCGTTTCCCCTAACTTCACTTGGAACCCCCATGATTTTAATACGGCAACGGCGTCATGTAAATCATTATCTACCTTCCACGCAGGGCACACAATCCCTACGCAGTCACCTTTTTTTAAATAGGGCGGTATTTTCGTCATATCCATTTATTAGAAAGCGCAAATTGATGTATCTTTGCCGAAATAGCAAATCATTTTTGAAAAAGCTTTTACATTAGGGGTTTTAAGTGATAAATAATCAGTTATAAGTGATAAGTAATCAGTTTTACGGTGAAACGTATGACGTACAACTTAAACTTAAAACGTACAACTTAAAACGTACAACTTTATTACTAAACGATATAATGAAAGATTTTAAAAGGTATACGATTACATCAGCCCTACCTTATGCCAATGGGCCTTTACATATCGGACATTTAGCAGGGGCTTATATCCCGGCAGATATTTTTGTGCGTTTTCTACGCATGCAGCAAAAAGATGTGGCATTTGTATGTGGGTCTGATGAGCATGGTGCGGCTATTACGATCAAGGCAAAAAAGGAAGGGATAACACCGCAGCAGATTATCGATAAATACAATACCCAGATTAAAGAAAGTTTTGAGGCTTTTGGGATCTCATTTGACATATATCACCGTACATCGGCCAAGATACACCATGAATTATCTCAGGAATTTTTTCTGAACTTATATCATAAAGGTGAGTTTATAGAAAAGTTCTCCGAACAGTATTATGATGAGGAATATCATCAATTTTTGGCCGATCGCTATATCATCGGCACCTGCCCCAATTGCCATAATGAAGGGGCTTACGGCGATCAGTGTGAAAAATGTGGTACATCGCTGAATCCCACGGATCTCATTGATCCGAAATCTACCTTAAGCGGTAAAACACCGGTTCTACGTGAAACGAAACATTGGTACTTGCCATTGGATCGCTATCAACATTGGCTAGAAGGCTGGTTGTTGGAGGGAAAGAAAGATATTTTAAAGTCGAACGTTTATGGGCAATGTAGCTCTTGGTTAAAATCAGGCCTGCAGGCTCGTTCCATGACGCGCGATTTGGATTGGGGGGTTGATGTGCCTTTGGAAGAAGCACAGGGTAAAAAGCTCTACGTCTGGTTGGATGCACCTATCGGTTATATTTCTGCGACAAAACAATGGGCAGAAGATACGGGTAAAGGTTGGGAGCAATACTGGAAGAAGCAGCCCGATCCGAAAGATGACTCCTGTTTGATTCACTTTATTGGTAAAGATAATATTGTTTTCCATTGCATTATTTTTCCAGCCATTTTACATGCCCATGGCGAATATATCTTGCCTGAAAATATCCCGGCCAATGAATTTTTGAATTTGGAGGGAGATAAGCTATCGACTTCGCGTAACCACGCCGTTTGGCTGCATGAGTATCTGGCAGATTTCCCGGGTAAGCAAGACGAATTGCGGTATGTGTTAACTTCCATTTTGCCCGAAACGTCGGATAGCGAGTTTACTTGGAAGGATTTTCAGGCCCGGGTAAACAATGAGCTGGTGGCTATTTTCGGCAACTTTATCAATCGGGTATTGGTTTTGTCGCATAAATATTTTGATGGCAAAGTCATGCCTGCGAATCAATTAACAGAGAAAGATAAACTCATATTATCCGAATTGGCGCGTTACCCCAAGGCCATCAGTACTTCATTGGACCAATATCGGTTTAGAGAAGCATTGGCACATTTTATGAATATTGCCCGTTTAGGAAACAAATATCTGGCCGATGAGGAACCTTGGAAAATCATAAAAACAGATGAAGAGCGTGTAAAGACCGTACTGAACATCGGTTTGCAGATAGCGGCCAACCTGAGTGTGTTGGCCCAAGCGTTTTTGCCGCATACGGCAGAAAAGTTATTTGATATGCTCGCCTTTGATGAACGGAGCTGGGAAAAAGCAGGCAATGGGCAATTACTGGCGGAAGGGCATCAGCTGGGGCAAGCGCGGCTGTTGTTTGAGAAAATTACCGACGAGCAAGTCGCTGCGCAGTTAGAAAAACTGGCACGGGCAAAAGTGGAGAATGCTGCCGCAGCCGTTTCGGTAGAACCCGCTAAAGCAACTATCAGTTTCGACCAGTTTACACCATTGGATATCCGCACAGGTAAAATCCTGACTGCCGAGAAGGTGGCGAAAACAAAAAAATTATTGAAAATGACTATTGATACGGGTATGGATCAGCGTACAGTGGTATCGGGTATTGCTGAGTTTTTTACTCCCGAAGAAGTAGTGGGACGTCAAGTATCCATATTGGTCAATCTAGAACCCCGCGAAATTAAAGGTATCCGCTCACAAGGAATGATTCTCATGGCTGAAGATGCCGACGGGCGTCTGGATTTCGTGGCACCGCAATCAAATATCCAGCCAGGAAGTATCGTTAGGTAGTTTTAGGTTATAAGTTATACGTTGTAAGAATAGGCTCAAGCTTACAACGTATAACCTACTCCTTACTACTTATAACTTAAAAGCCAATGCTTGAAGGCATTGTACTCCGTTCCAAGCACTTCTTTCTGACTGGTTTTATGGGCCAGTTCTTTCACCTGTTCGGGTATTTGGATAGCGGCCAGTTGGGTTTCATTAAATACATCGGGGAATTTACATGGATGTGCCGTTGACAGGAATACCGTTGTATAATTACCCGAATGCTGTGCTCGATACGCTTCCGTAGCCAAATAAGCGATAGCCGTATGTGGGCAGGCAATATAACTGTATTGTTGGTAAAGTTGATCAATTGCCTGTTTGGTTTCTTCGTCAGTGTAGCTATATGCCGTTATTTTTTCATTCAAATGGTCTCTGCTGTTTTCAAATAGATCCATGATGCGTACCCAATTACTCGGGTTTCCTACATCCATGGCGTTAGACAAGGTTGCAACGGATGGCTTTGGTTCATACCGGCCATTGGATAGGAAACGCGGAACGGTATCATTTACATTGGTAGCAGCTAAAAACTGCCGCACGGGCAATCCCATTTTATAAGCCAGTAGGCCTGCTCCAATATTACCAAAATTGCCACTGGGAACAGCGAATACCACATCTTTGACCCCCTTACGAGCCAATTGAGCATATGCGTGGAAATAGTAAAATGTTTGCGGGATCAACCGGGCGATGTTAATGGAATTGGCTGACGTGAGACGCAATGTTTGGTTCAATTCAGCATCATTAAATGCTTCCTTCACCAGCGCTTGGCAGTCGTCAAATGTACCATCTATTTCGATTGCGCGGATATTTTGGCCATTGCGGGTCAGTTGCTGTTCTTGGATGGGACTTACTTTTCCTTTGGGATATAAAATGGTCACCCTGGTGCCCGGCACGCCTAAGAAGCCAAGGGCTACGGCTCCGCCGGTATCACCCGAAGTGGCAACCAGCACATCCAATAGCTTAGCATGATGTTCTTGCTCTGAAAAATAGCCCATTACCCGGCTCATAAAACGGGCACCGAAATCTTTGAATGCCAAAGAAGGACCATGAAAAAGCTCTAAAACGGCTGTGCGTTGATCCAGTGATACAACAGGGGCGTCGAAATTGATGGCATCATCTATCAATGCGCGTAGATCTGCCGGCGGAATAGCCTCGCCGATCAGCGCATGGGCAATCTCAAAAGCCATAGCAGGCAATGAGTAGCTCGGCAGGTCGCGAATAAATGCTTCGGAGAGCGTTGGGAGCTGTTGTGGCATGTACAGCCCTTTATCTGCCGGTAAACTATTGAAAACCGCATCTTTAAAAGAAACGGTGATGTTTTTATTGTTGGTACTGTATAGTTTCATTAAAGTTATGTGTTGTACGTTATGAGTTATGAGCCACTCTTGGCCCCCCTCATTCATGTAACTAATTATATATTTTGGGTGTTTGTTCTATGATTATATAAATTTACTTATTTTAAACATGGTGTGCGTCGCAGTTCAATAGGCAACCCGCAACGTGTAACCCGCAACTAAATTTCTCTTGGCCCTTGTTGATTCACTGCAGAGACATAGCCATTGCTATCAATGCCTTTCGATTTCAAATGTTGCACAATGCAATCGGTAATTTGGGTAGCGGTATCATGGCTGGTTGCAAAGGCAAAGACCGATGGTCCGGATCCTGAAATACCGAAGCCCAGTGCACCTGCGTTCATGGCGGTCTCACGCATTTCATAGAACTCGGGTATCAAGATAGCCCGTGTAGGTTCTATCAATACATCTTGCATGCTACGGCCAATTAGCCCGTAATCGCTCATGAAAAAACCGCTTACCAATCCGGCAATATTTCCCCATTGTACAACAGCATCTTTCAGCTCAATCTTGGAGCGGATCATTTTCCTTGCTGCTCGTGTAGGTACGTCAACATGTGGAAATACTACTGCACAATGTAAATCCGGGGGAACAGGTAGGGCAATGACTTCCAGGGGCTCGTAACTTTTAATCAATGTAATACCGCCAAATAGCGAAGGGGCAACATTATCTGCATGGCCATGGCCACATGCGAGTTCCTCTCCCTTCATGGCAAAAGGTAAAAGCTCCTGTTTGGTGAGGGGCTGGCCTAAGAGTTGATTGATGGCATAGAGACCGGCAACGGTGCTGGCTGCACTGGAGCCCAAGCCGCTTCCAATGGGCATTTGCTTATATAATTCGATTTCTACACCGACATCTTCCCTGTTCAAGTGTTTCAATAGCATTTGTACACAGGCACTCACCGTATTTTTAGCAGGATCTAAAGGTAAACGACCATCATCTCCTGTAATTTTTAATAACCGAACCCCCGGCTTATTTGATCGGGTCATTTTTACTTCATCTCCCGGCTTTTCAAGCGCAAGTCCCAAAATATCAAATCCACAAACCAGATTGGCTGCTGTGGCCGGAGCAAATACATGCACCTGATCTCGTTCTTGGCCAGCTTGGCTTGTAGGTTCTTTTGCTGTTACTAGTTCCATTTATTGTTCTTTATTAGTATCAAGACTCTTTAGTTCTACGTTTTAAGTTGTATGTTATACGTATGATCGTTCTAAGCGCTGTACTGTAAGGCAGGTACTACTTAAAATATACAGTCAAAATTTATTCCGCCTACCTGTCTGGTAGCAGGAATCTGATCGCTTTCCGCTTTTAACTTACAACGTATAACTTAAAACTTACCACTTCCATTTACATGCCTGCATTAACCAAATCTGCAAATACACCACCTGCCGTTACTTCGCTACCTGCGCCGGGGCCTTTTACAACCAAAGGTCGTTCTTTATAACGCTCTGTTGTGAAAGAGATAATATTATCGCTTCCCGATAGGTTATAGAACGGATGGTCTTTATCTACCAACTCCAACTGGATGGTTACCCGGCCGTCCTCTAGCTTGCCAATGTAGCGTATAGCCTTATTAGCTTCCTGTGCCTCCCTTTTTATAGCATCGAAATAGCTGTCGGCTTTTTTCAATTCATCATAGAATGCTTCCACCGAAGGTGCATTTAAGCAGGCTTGGGGTAAGATAGCACCCAGTTGAACGTCTGATGCTTCTAAGGCCAAACCACTGTCGCGTGCCAAGATGAGCATTTTACGCATAAAGTCCGTTCCTCGCAAATCATCGCGTGGGTCTGGTTCTGTATAACCGAGGGCTTGTGCCGTTTTTACTACATCATAGAAGGAAGCATCCCCGATAAAGTTGTTAAAAATATAGCTGATGGTACCTGATAAGATGGCCTCGATGCGGATAATCCGATCGCCGCTGGTCATCAGATCTTTTAGCGTACGTATAATAGGAAGTCCGGCGCCCACATTGGTTTCGTAATAGAAATCGACACCATGCTTGCGGGCCGTATCGCGTAATAATCGATATTGTTCGTAACTAGACGAATTGGCAATTTTATTGCAGGTAACGACCGAGATATTTGATTCGAAGAGCTTTAAATAATATTTGGTGGGTTCTATACTCGCGGTATTGTCCACAAAGATGCAGTTGGGCAGGTTGAACTGCTGCATGCGCTGGATAAAAGTATCCAGATGGGCAGGCTCTCCTTGGCTACCGAGTGTATTTTTCCAATGATCCAAGGCAATACCCTCTGTATCGAACAGCATTTTACGCGAATTACCTATGCCGACCAATTTCATTTGAATATCGTTGTGATCATGTAAAAAATCCTGCTGTTCAAGGAGTTGTTTAAACAAGGTTGACCCAATATTGCCGGTGCCTAAGGCGAACACATGTAAGGTTTTCTTTAATTCGGTAAAGAAGGCATCATGTACCGCGTTGAGTGCTTTGGAGAGATCAGCTTGGTTGATGATGACGGAGATGTTATATTCGGACGAACCTTGTGCGATGGCCCGAACGTTGATACCATTGCGACCAAGTGATGCAAATAGGCGACCCGACATGCCGGGGGTATGCTTCATATTTTCGCCCACCACGGCTAATACCGATAGCTCTTCTTCAATCACTGGGGCTTCAATTTTTTTGGCCAAGAGCTCTAACTCAAATTCAGATTCAATGAGGCGTTTGGCTTTAATGGCATCAGCAGGATGCACGGCAAATGTAATACTATGCTCGGAAGATGACTGGGTAATCAAGATCACATTAATCTGTTCGTGGGCCAATAATGAAAATAACCGACCGCTGAACCCTGCCTTACCAATCATACCACTACCACTCAGATTGATGACGCTGATGGCATTGATGGATGAAATACCTTTAATGGGGAAATCGCTTTTTCCACTATCGTATTGAATAACGGTGCCCGGAAAGCTTGGATTAAAGGTATTCCGGATGACGATAGGCACTTTTTTCATAAAGGCCGGAATCATGGTTGGTGGATAAATGACTTTCGCACCAAAATAAGATAATTCCATGGCCTCGGTGTATGATAGCACCGGTAGCGGGAAAGCTTTTTTGACCATACGTGGGTCGGCTGTTAGCATACCATCTACATCTGTCCAAATCTCTATGGCCTCTGCTTGTAATGCTGCTCCGATAATGGCTGCTGTATAATCGCTACCCCCTCTGCCCAAGGTGGTTACACGGTTGTGCTCATTAGAGGCGATGAAGCCGGTAACAAAAAGAAACTGATTGCGATGTAATTCAAAGAACGTACGAATGAGGTGCTCGCTTTGTTGTAAATCTACTTTTGCATTGCCAAAGTTGCTGTCTGTTTTAATCAGGGGGCTAGCCTCTACAAATAGGCTTTCGGGAAAATATTGTTCGGCAATTTTCGAAACCAAAAAAGTGGAGCAGCGTTCGCCATAACTGATAATCAAATCTTTACTCTGCGCACTAAGCTCACGTAGATTATATACCCCTTGTAGCAAGTCTTCCAGTTCATTGAGGAATATTTTGAGTTGTGTAAAAACCGGGTTCTGATTCTTGATCTGTATGAGTTTTTTGATAACTGCAAAATGTTTCACTTCCAGTTCTTTCAATGCGCTTGTAAAGCTGGATCCCTGTGCAGCATCTTCGGCCATTTGGGTGAGTAGATTGGTGACACCGCTCATAGCAGATAAAACAACAATTGGTTTCTCTCCCTTTGCGTAAACCTGTTTTAAAATTTCTAATAATCCATTGATGCTGTCTGCTGACCCTACTGAGGTGCCGCCAAACTTGAGTACCTTCATTAATGTATCTGTATAAAATTTACAATTAAAAAAGGCGCTTTCTCCGAGAGAAGCGCCTTTTATGTTTTATTGCTCTTATTACAACATAAAGATTACTTCCCCCGGTATTTATTGATCCCGATGGTGGTAGTAATGGTCGTTGTAATAATTATATTTGCTGCCATTTTTATAATTGGCAGTAAAGTAAAGAGTTTATTTTTAATTTGTCAAGCGAAAAGTTAATATTTTTTGATTTTAATAATTTTTTGACTAGTAACTCGTGATTGGTAACTAGTCACTGATCACCAGTCACTGATTACCAAAATGCGGATATGGAAAACCTTTCCCCGTTTCGCAGAAAAATTTCAAGCTCCTGAAAAAGAGTGCCCAGTCATAGCTGCATGATGCAAATTCAGGAGTATAATTTGCCCATCCATCATGATGAAAACACAATATGGTTCCCTTGGGATGGGGGCTTAGCTCGAAGGTAAGCTTCGTACCGATCCATTCTTCTTGTGCATGAAGGCATGACCACATCACTTTATGATAGGGCTTAAGTTCTTCTACCTTCATTTCTTTGAAATAAGTTGGACCGAAAGAAAACCTTAAAGTGCTACCTATCTCGGGTTTTGCGATGGTCTCAGGGGTCCACCAACCGGCCAGTCCCTCTTGTGTGGTAAGCGCGTTGTACACGTGCTCTACTGGCATTTCAATAAGCAGTCTGTGAAAGATGCTTTTGCTAATGGGATCCCTTGCTTGATCTTGGTTTTCCGAATCCATTTCCGGATTGCTTGGCTCCACATCTTTCGGAGTTGGATTACCCCTTCCTTCAACAATTAAATCTTTTAGGCTGCCTTGTATATAATATGTCCAGGCATCTTGGCAAATTTTAAAACATTCATATGTGGGAACGAGCCCTTGGTGCGTAAATTGGACTTGCGTTTTACCTGCTTTTTCAAGGATATCAAAGACTACGTAAGTATCCTTCCATTCCGTCTCATCCTTTGTAAATTTAAAATGATTTTCCAAGACATGCCACACGACCCTCTTATTGGGGTGAAGCTCGATGATTTTTATTCTGCAGCGATGCACATCCTGATAATGATATAAAAACTCACTTTGAAGCGTGTTTGTGTCTCCTTCGATATTTTCAGACCACCAGCCACGAACATTATTTATCGCGGTAAAGACTTCCTGTGGTGTGGCTGCCACTTCAAAAGTTGTTGTAAAATACTGACTATCCATAACTTATGTAAATTAACTATAAAACATTTTTTAACTAGGTAATGCTGGTTCATTTGCTTGAGCACCACTAGATATACAAAGGTATTGACCAATTCATACTTTACTAGGGTGTAAAATGGACTTTATTGCAGGTTGATTTGGACAATATGCCGTATTATATTTGTATCTGAACAAAAATCATGATAGTTAAATGAAACACCTAACGATTTTAATACCAGACACCCATATAGGGTTCAATACATTTGCCTGTGTTGTTGGTGCTTACGATATATTTAGGCGTGCGGATCAATACTGGCAGGAAAAAGGAAAGCAATCCTTGTTTACAAAAATTGAATTGGCCGGGGAATCGACGGTTTCGACTATTCAGAACGGGTTATTAACCATGAAATCTGAAATAAACATTTCAGCTATTGGTCAAACGGATCTCATCATTATTCCGGCGATAGACCATCGTTCTATCAGATCGTTGAAACATGACACGATATTAACGGAATGGATAATAAAACAATATAAAAACGGAGCAGAAGTGGCGAGCATGTGTACCGGAGCAATGATTTTGGCTGCTACGGGTCTACTTGATGGAAAAAATTGTTCCATTCATTGGAGTGCAGCCGAACAATTAAAAGAACTATTTCCCAAGGTACAGGTGAAAGCTGATAATTTAATAACAGATGAACATGGAATATACACAAATGGGGGAGGTTATTCATTTTTAAACTTGGTGATTTATCTCATTGAAAAATATTATGATCGGGAAACTGCTATTTATTGTTCCAAAATTTTTCAAATAGAGATAGACCGTCAAAGACAGGCTGTTTTTACCATATTTAAAGGCCAAAAATCTCATGGTGATGCTGTTATAAAGGAGGCGCAGATTTATTTGGAAACCCATTTTCAGGATCGGATATCGATGGAAGAACTTGCTAAGCAATTTGCTGTTGGTAGAAGGAATTTTGACAGGCGATTTATAAAAGCTACGGGAAATACGCCCGTTGAATATTTACAGCGCGTGAAGATTGAGTCGGCGAAGAAAGCATTTGAAACGACGCGGAAGCACATTAGCGAGGTGATGTATGAAGCGGGATACTCGGATGAAAAGGCATTTAGAGAGGTGTTTAGAAAGATTACGGGCATGTCTCCCTTGGATTATAAAAAGAAATACAACAAAGAGGCCGTTTAGAAATATGAATCGCTCATGTGGAGCGCGTCAAAAATGAACACTTGTGAAAAAAAGAGAATTACTCACGATGAAATTTATTACATTCGTGTTCGTGAATGCCAGGCATTTTATCTAAGTTTGGCAAAACTTTGCAATATGAATGACCTAATTAAGTTACAATTAGAAGATGCGGGCGATTCGATGCAGAAAGCCATTTCGCATACAGAATCCGAATTAACTAAAATTCGTGCGGGTAAAGCAATGCCTTCCATGTTAGATGGCATTATGGTGGATTATTATGGAACCCCAACACCCCTTTCACAAGTAGGTAATATCAACACACCTGATCCACGCAGCTTGGTTGTTCAACCTTGGGAAAAAAGCTTGCTTGGAGCTATTGAAAAAGCAATTATAGATTCTAATATTGGGTTGAACCCGCAAAATGATGGAAACATCATTCGTTTGGCTGTACCTCCTTTAACGGAAGAACGCAGGAAGGAGCTGGTTAGAAAGGTGAAAGACGAAGCAGAGAAAGGAAAAGTTGCTATTCGTAATATCCGGAAAGATGCCAATGATGGAATCAAAAAATTAAAAAATGATGGCGTCTCTGAAGACGAAATCAAAGGTGGTGAAGCAGAAGTGCAAAAGCTAACCGACAGTTTCATTGTGAAGGTAGACAAGCTAGCAGAGGTTAAAGAGAGAGATATCATGACGGTTTAATAAGAGCTGGCCTTGCATGATATAGGAAAGGTATTGTAATCCGTTGGCATCTGGCAACGGATTTTTTTATTAAGATCGGCTGTCATTGCCGTGATAGATGCTTAAATAGCTGTCATATCGGCTCGGTTCAACGGCCCCATTGGCCAATGCTTCCAGTACGGCGCACCCAGGTTCATTGATATGTCGGCAATTATTGAAACGACAAGCGTGCATCAATGCGCGCATTTCAGGAAAGAAATGGCTCAATTCCTGCTTCTCAATATCAATTACCCCCCATTCTTGGATGCCAGGCGTATCGATGATGTAACCACCGTCTGGGAGGGCAATCATTTCGGCAAAGGTAGTTGTGTGCTTGCCTTTATCAGACCAATCGGATATTTCGCCCGTACGCAAAGCTGCTTGGGGAACGGTACGATTGATGAATGTAGATTTTCCGACACCGCTATGTCCAGAAATCAAGGTTGTTTTATGGGCGAATTGTGCTTGAATCAAGTCCATATTCGTACCCTTGAGAGCGGATATTTCGTAACATGCATAACCTAGATCCTCATAAATCGCCTTGTATGTCTGGAGAATTTCCAGTCCCTCGTCGCTGAATAAATCCAGTTTATTGAATAGGATTATTGCCGGAATGTCATAAGCCTCTGCCGTTACCAAAAAGCGATCAATAAAGCCCAAAGACGTTGGTGGAGAGGCTAAAGTAACCACTAGGCAAGCTTGGTCTATATTGGCGGCAATAATCTGTGCCTGTTTGGATAAATTGACCGATTTTCGGATCATGTAATTTTTTCGCTCATAGAGGCGAACAATTACAGCCGTTTCTTGGTCTATTTCGGGTTCAATGTCAACCCAGTCGCCCACGGCGATGGGATTGGTTGTCTTGATGTCTTTGATTCGGAATTTGCCCTTAATTCGGCTTTCGTAGCTTTTATCATCGACTACAACCGTATACCAGCTGCCCGTAGATTTGGTAACTAAGCCCTTCATGATGCCAAGATAGCCGCCAAGCCTGCTTTCATGCGGGCAATGGTTTCCTCGCGACCCAGCAGTTTCGCAATATCAAAAACATGCGGGCCAAATTTACCACCAACCAACATGATGCGGAAGGGAAGCATCAGCTCGCCTAATTTTAAACCGCTGGCTTGTATAGCAAGTTTATAAAAATGCTCTAGCTCTTCGGTATGCCAGGGTTCAAAGACCTCCAATTGAGGGATGATTTGCGAAAAAAAGGCTGTTTTCTCGTCATTCCATTTCTTTTTAATGGCATCGAGATCATAGGCTGTTGGTGGAATAAAGAAGAAAGACGCTTGTTCCCAAAAATCTTCAACGAAAGTAAGCCTATCCTTAACCAATCCAACCACTTGCTCAAGATACGGGTCATTATCCACAATCACACCATGCTCGGCTAAGACGTGTTTGACAGCCGGAAGTAGGGTACTATTGGTGCTACTTTTGATCCATTCATGATTAAACCACTTCGCTTTCTCGAAATCGAATTTAGCTCCTGCCTTGCTGATGCGTTCAATGGAGAATTTGGCAATTAATTCATCCAAGGTGAAAATTTCTTGGTCTGTTCCATCATTCCAACCCAATAGGGCCAACATATTAATAAAGGCTTGAGGTAAAAATCCCAATTCTTTAAAACCTTTCGTCAGCTCACCGGTTTTGGGGTCAGTCCAATTCATGGCATAAACGGGGAATCCCAATCGATCGCCATCTCTTTTGCTGAGCTTTCCATTGCCATCAGGTTTAAGAATCAGGGGGAAATGGGCCCATTGTGGCATCTGTTCTTTCCATCCCAAGTATTCCCATAACAACACATGTACAGGAGCAGATGGGAGCCATTCTTCGCCTCTAAAGGCATGTGTAATTCTCATCTGATAATCGTCTACGACAACGGCTAAATGATAAGTGGGCATGCCATCTGCCTTTAGGAGCACTTTATCATCAACCAATGAGGTCTCAAAGCTAACCATACCGCGGATCATATCATGAAAACTGACGGTTTCATCGATAGGCATTTTGATGCGGATAACGTAAGGTGTGCCGACTGCTAGTAATCGATCTACCTCCGTTTGTTCTAAATGAAGGGAATTCCGTAAATGATTCCTATTTTCGTGACTATACCGAAAATTGGGTGTCAGTTTACGCTGTGTCTCCAGTTCTTCAGGTGTATCAAATGCATAGTATGCATACCCCTTAGCCACCAGCTGTTCGGCGAATGCCCGATAACGCTCCTTTCGCTCACTTTGCCGATAAGGGCCATACGCACCACCATGTATGGGGCTTTCATCGGGGATCAATCCGCACCATTCCAAGCATGACAGAATATAATCTTCGGCGCCTGAGACATAGCGGCTTTGATCGGTATCTTCAATCCGTAGCACAAAATCGCCGCCTTGGCTTTTTGCAAATAAATAATTGAACAATACGGTACGTACACCCCCAAGGTGCAGGCCACCGGTTGGGCTTGGTGCAAAACGGACCCTTACTTTTTTCTCTGCTGACATAGCGCAAAGATAACTATTTGTACGTTGGCCTAAAGTCAAACCTTGTAGTTAATTATATAATTTGTACTTTGGCTCTCTATTTCGTTGTTCGTTGTTAGCTGTTCGTTGTTCGGGTATTCCAATGACTAATAACTAATAACTAAAAACCAACAACTAAAAAGAATGAATTCCTATCAGTATAACCAGCGTTGGAAGTTCCTGCTACTCATTTTTGCTGCCATTATTGCTGCCGCATCTTTATGGTATACCAATTTTTTGGTGCAGAATTTGTCTGATGCGGAGCGTACGAAGGCGTCTGTTTGGGCAATCAGTACAAAGAATATGTATGCCATGCCCGATGTAAATGATGAGTATATCACCTACATCTATAGTGTTCGGGATAGTTTGAAAGTGCCGGCAATTATTACGGATTCGAAAGACAGCATCATTTACTATAGAGGATTAGATTCTACCAAAACGCCCTATGATACGGGGGAGCAAGCAGAAATAGGTACGCATCTGCCCAAATTTGATCCCGATTATTTTCGGTATCAATTATCTATTATGAAAGAGCGGCATCCACCAATAGAGATCGAATTGTCTGGCGGGGAAAAATGGTTTGTATATTATAAGGACTCGATGCTGCTAACGCAACTGAGGGTATTCCCCTATGTTCAACTGACATTGATCGCGATTTTTTTAGGCATCGCCTACACCGTATTTAATAGCATGCGTAAATCGGAGCAGAATCAAGTTTGGGTGGGTCTGGCTAAAGAAACGGCCCACCAATTAGGTACACCGATATCGTCGCTCATGGCTTGGCTCGAATTAATGAAAACCAAGTTTAATGCCGAAGATGACCAGCTGGTAGGCGAAATGGAGAATGACGTCAAGCGGTTGGAAATGGTGGCCGATCGTTTTTCAAAGATTGGATCGAAACCGGTGCTGGAAAATCATGCAGTGTATCCGGTTGTTAATAATTTTGTGCGTTATTTTAAAGTGCGAACGAGCGATAAGATTAAATTTTCGGTTACTGGTGATAAAACGGTCGAGGCTCAACTCAGTGTGCCTTTATTTGATTGGGTGATTGAAAATATTTTAAAGAATGCGGCAAATGCCATCGAATCTGCAGGCGAAATCAATATAATAATTAGTGAAAATATTGCTAAAGAGCAGATATTTATTGATATTAGCGACACGGGTAAGGGTATCCCGAGAAATAAATTTGAAGCTGTATTCCAACCCGGTTATACTACACGGAAACGGGGTTGGGGATTAGGGCTTTCACTAACAAAGCGGATCATCGAAAATTATCATAAAGGGCAAATTTTTGTAAAGGATTCTGAATTGGGAAAAGGAACCACATTCAGAATTATATTAAAAAGTAGTTTAACCTATGAGCCAGCTAAAATCTGACGAATTCCCGGCATTTTACGCAACCTATATTGACACGGTATTTGGTGATGTCATGCATGTACTAAATGAACAAATTACCAGCTTCCCTGCCTTTCTGGACGCAATACCTGCGGGGCGATCTGAATATGCCTATGCAGAGGGGAAGTGGACCATTAAGGAAGTGGTAGGGCACATACTGGATACCGAGCGGATTATGGCCTACCGCGCATTGCGTTTTGCCCGCAATGACACCAAAGCCCTTCCTGGTTTCGAGCAGGAAGATTTTGTATTAAATGCCCGCTTCAATGAACGGAGTTTGGCTTCATTGGCCGAAGAGTTTGTGCTATTGCGAAAAGCGAATGTTGCGCTATTTGATACATTCAATGAAACAGAACTGGGCCGTAGAGGGCTTGCTTCAGAGCGTTTAATTAGTGTCCGAGCCTTTTTGTATATCATTGCTGGGCATCTGAATCATCATCGGAACATCATTAAGGAGCGGTACTTGGATACGATGGTATAATGAAGTAAAAATTCAAAACCATTTTGTTTATTTAAATGTTAAACAAATATCAGTAAGGCCAGGTAATGGTTTTGTGATAAGGTTTAGGTTTTTGGAGGCACTTTGATGAGAAATCGGAGTGCTTCTTTTTTTTCAGCTGCCGACTCTCGGTACACGAATATGGGTAATGCTGCAACCGCCATTGCCACTTTTTACCTCACAATACCTCATGGGCAACGCGCAATAAATTACTCATCATTTAAGCAAACGGTTGCATTGTGATTTTAATTTAAAATGTGGAATTATTTTATTAGCCTTGTGCAGAGATTTTAAAAAAATTTATTAATTTCAATTGTTCTTATATAAAGAACTTAAACTAACTTATTCGCATGAACCAACTCCCAGCTACAGGTGCCAGTAAAAGTGCTATCAGCCCAATTGTGATCATTGGCGCGTTATTCTTTATATTCGGGTTCGTTACCTGGCTCAATTCGGTACTTATTCCCTATTTGAAAATCGCTTGTGAATTGAACCATTTTCAAGCGTATTTAGTAGCATTCGCGTTTTATATCGCGTATTTTGTTATGGCTCCTCTTTCAACGAGAACCTTAAAAATTTTTGGGTTTAAAAATGGGATGTCGGTTGGGCTGGTCATCGTTGCATTGGGTGCCCTTATTTTTATTCCAGCGGCCATGACCCGTACATATGCGCTATTTTTATTGGGCTTATTTGTTCAGGGTAGCGGGTTGGCCATTTTACAAACAGCTTCCAATCCATATATTACCATTTTGGGCCCCGCAGAAAGCGCTGCAAAACGGATTAGTATCATGGGTATTTGCAATAAATTAGCTGGTGGCCTAGCACCTATTATTTTAGGTTCTGTCATGCTGAAGGATGCGGATAAGCTAACTGCAAGCATTGAATCTATGCCCGAATCTGAGAAAATATTGCAGTTAAATGAATTGGCCTCCCGGGTGATTGTTCCATATATTGCCATCATTGCTGTACTGGCTTTATTGGCTGTTTTGATCTATCGGTCGGGCCTTCCTGAAGTCGATACGGATGCTGAAGACGAAAATATAGCTGCGTCAAACGAGGGAAAGAATAGTTTGTTTGATTTTCCTCATCTCATTTTAGGAGTTTTTACGCTCTTTCTATATGTTGGTGTTGAAGTAATGGCTGGAGATACCATTATCAGTTATGGGTCTTCACAGGGTATTCCTTTAGAAACGGCTAAATTTTTTACTGGGGCCACCATGGTTAGTATGGTTCTTGGCTATATCATTGGTATTATTTGCATACCGAAGTATATGAAGCAAGAGACGGCGATGAAACTCTGTTCCATGCTGGGTTTTTTCCTCTCTTTGGGTGCGATTTTTACGAGCGGTTATGTATCTGTAGCCTGTGTTGCATTGCTGGGTTTAGCGAATTCATTGGTTTGGCCTTCCATTTGGCCTTTGGCATTAGCTGGATTGGGACGCTTTACAAAAGCAGCTTCTTCCGTATTGGTTATGGGTATTTGTGGCGGTGCGTTGATACCGCTGGGATACGGTGCTTTAGCTGATGCATGGGACCCGCAAACTGCCTACTGGATTATGGTACCTTGTTATCTGGTGATTTGGTATTATGCAATAGCTGGGCATAACTTAGGAAGGAAATCCAAATCGGCAGCTATAGGTTAACCCCTATTTTAGCCCCTACAATGAACATGTGTTGCGCTTGTGTAGGCCTTATTTGTGGTTGCTTATACCTGAACAGCAGATTATATTCGGTGTAAGCTGTGCAAAATAAGTTTTTATTTAGCGAATAGCTTGCATGGACACCTCCCTTAGCAATGGTTTGTAAAGGTTGTTTTATGCGCCCCATCATTGAAATGTGCTGACCAAAGTACTGGCCAATACCCATTTTGGCCGAAAAGCGCATGGAATCATAAAAGTCGGTGTGGTATTCTGTACCTAGGGTAAAAGTATACAATTTAGAGTGGACTTGATTGGCTTGCAATTGACCTGCTGTGGGCAATAGATAATTCCCATCTAGGTACATACCCCAGGTATTAGCGATACTCCCAATGGTTACTCCCAATGCGAGACCTTTCGCATGGGAAGAAAAGACATAACCGCTTTGTAGGGATATGCTGTTTGTTGTTTCCCTGGAAAGACCTTTTAGACTACCATAATCTTCCTTAATACGATCCACTACAAAGTATGCAAAATGGGTAGATAAGACGCCAATACCAGCACCAGCTAATATATCTGGAAGCCAGTGCCGGTTATTCAACATTCTCCCCAGACCTGTACATGTGGCAGCTGTATAGCCAATAATGGGATACCAGATACTGATGTGCCCGTACTCTTTTTGGAGCATAGCCGCGTTGGCAAATGCCATGGCCGTATGTCCTGAAGGAAAGGAATTATAAGAAGAACCATCTGGACGTAACACAGCCACGCTATTTTTGATGCTATTTACTAAAAAACCCATGGTTGCCAAACTGGTCAGATGATGCGTGAGCATAGCGGCGGTATTGTTTTTTGCAGGAATACCTGACCAGTTTAGGGCATATATAGCAGCGCCGGGTGTGTATTGTAGATAATCATCAAAGTGGTGCTTGAAATCCGACCAATATAATTGGCGGATACTCCGGATATCGTGTTTGAAATCCCATATCATGGTGCTGGTTAACAGCAATGAAGAAGAAAAAAGGAAGTTTTGCTGCTTGGCAAAAGAAGGAAGCTCATTCTTTGACGAATGAGCCTCTGGATACAATGCTATTGCCGGATCAGCTTGGTCATTAGGTAAATAAGATTGTGCCTGTATAGCTATATTTACGAGCATTAAAAAGCACATGGTAAAGCAAGGCCCTCTCAAGATGCGTTGAATTTAAATGACCTTTAATTAGGCATGAATTAAAATAAAAAGCCAACTGACACGGAAAAGACACGATTCTTGGTCTTATAGTCTGCAGATCCAGGGATGATATTGCTGAGACCCAAGCCATAGTTTATACCTATATTAATACCGCTATTTAGTTGATAACCAGCTAAAATATTGACGCCAAAATCACCACGCTTATAATCTGCATCATCGCCGCTGCCAAAGGTCAATTTTTCATCGTCCGATTCGCTTTCACCATCACCTGAGACCGTCCATTTGTCTTTTCCTGAAATTGCAAAAGCAGCATAGGGACCTGCACCTATATAGAAGTTACTGATTTTGTAAACGGCATTAACAGGAATTTCTAAATACATGATGTTCGTTGTTTCCTTCACACTAAAACCTTCATCGCTTTCTGAAATTTTATAACCCTTACCGCTGAGTGTCAGCCCGGGTTGTACAGAAAAAGCGGATGAAATGGGGAGATCAACCAGTGCTCCTATTTGGAAAGAGGTTAATGCTTTCAAGCCTTCGTCTTCATCGCTGCCGGATACGGCCATTTTAGCGAAATTAACACCGGCTTTTACACCAAATTTGATGCCCTCTTGGGCAGAAACTGTTGAGATAGTGGCAGATAATAGTGCTGCCCACATAATTAATGTAAACTTCTTCATAATGAATGATTAATTAATGATAAAAATGAAATGGATAAAGGATTATTTTTCTAGTCTTCTAAAATGTACTTCTTAACTTTCTTATCGGGTTCTTTCAAGAATGGTGTTTTTATATAATGTACCTCGTAGTTTTCTTGATAAGTTTTTTCATCTTCGGTTTCTGTATATTCGGTATATAAAACCAGAGTAGATTTGCTGAGTTGCTTGATGTCAAAAATGATTGTTTCCGACTCATTAACTACTGTTAGTTTCTTTTTGTCACTCGATATTTGATAAGTGCCAGCTGATTTACCATCTTCATATATTCGCTTATCATCGCGAAATTCGATGATGAGATTGGGGGAAGTGTTGGTGCTTTCCTCTACTTTTTTGCCGTCTTCAAATGCTACTTCAATTTCTTTTGTTGCTTGCCAATAGCCAACAATAGAGGCATCAGCATCAATTTCTGGAGCTTCGTCTTTCTCACAGGAAATCATTGCAGCGATTAGTGTAAACGATACAATCAGTGTTTTAAGTGGTTTCATTTGCTTTATTATTTATGCGTTAAAGCGTATTAAAATTTAATACCGATAGCCAGGCTGGTGCGGATGCCCGCCCATGGGCCTTTGATTTTTAATTTAGCACCATTGGCATCAACGGTTGTAGTTGTTTCTGCAAGTGGGATTTCAATGTCTTCCAGCGCCTCGCGCAACTCTTCTTGTTCTTGTTCACTTAATGCTGCTTTTCCGGTGAGTGTACCATTAATACCACCATAACTCGGCCCTAAGATGGTCCAATCCAAGTATATCCATTTACTTATTTGCCATTGTGAACCGATAGAAAATCCTGCTGTTGTGGTATTTGCCTTCCCGTTTAAAGGAATGGATTTCTCGCCTATATATTCGCCATCTTCAGTATATGCTTCATATTCAAAATTGGGGTAATCAATTTTGTAACTGGCGAAGCGCACATAGGGAGCTATATAAAAGCCCAATGGCCCGTTCTTTTTCCCAAAGTAAAAGCGTATTTCGGGTGTGATGGCCGTATTGCTGAGCTTAAGATTCTTCAAATCTTCATATGTTTCGTCATCATCAATAAGACTTTTGAAGGACGATAACATGGGAAAGCTACCTTTGGGCATAAACCGAAAGCCAATGTTAGCGGAGATTCTTCGTGTCAGTACGCGCTCGTACTGAAATGAAAAATTGCGTAGAACGAGACCCATTGCATTGAATTTGACAATATTCTTGTCATAAGTCAATGAATCGTTTTGTGCTGCATGTGCGCTAGTAAGCGAACCTATGGTAAGCAGCAGGATGCAAAAAATACTGTATGTTTTGCAGTACGGTGATGAGGTTAATTTCATAACAAATTAGCAAAAGATTGATAAGACAATATTAACCCAGTTTTTGGTGCTCGCCTATACCCACTATGGGGTATTTTCTATAGAAAATGGTTATCTTCGGACTTTTAATTCGTACGATATATAAAGAGTATAACATGAACATTTTAAAATTAGCCACGGCCACCCTCATGCTAACAGGTATGGTCATTAGCGAGTCTACAGCTCAACTAAAATTACCAGCGGCGAGCAGTAAGCAAACCATTACCCAAGATTTGGGAATTAGTCAATTAACGATTAGCTATTCGCGGCCGAGTGTGAAAGGGCGTAAGATATTCGGTGGCTTAGAACCTTATGGCGAAGTTTGGCGTACGGGTGCCAATGGCGCTACAACCTTAACCTTTAGTGACGAGGTAATCATTCATGGGCAAACAATACCTGCGGGCACCTATGCTTTGTTTACCATTCCAGATAAAAATGAATGGACGGTTATCCTGAACAAGAACAATGAACAATGGGGAGCTTATACATACAACAAAGCAGATGATGTGTTGCGTTTCAACGTGAAGACAACACAAACATCTAGCTTTGTAGAAACCTTCAGTATCACACTTCCGGAAGTAACTGAGACCTCTGCCACATTACAGCTGAGTTGGGAAAATACACGTGTTGCCTTTCCCATACAGGTAAATCAAGATGCTAAAATTATGGCGTCTATTGACGAAGCAATGCAGGGAGATAAGAAACCGTATTTGCCAGCTGCACAATATTACTTAAAGAATGGTAAAGATTTGGATAAGGCTTTGCAATGGGCTGATGCCGCAGTAAAAGCCAATCCAGCCTTGCCCTATCCGTATTATTGGAAAGCACAGATACAGCTTAAAAAAGGCGATAAGACAGGAGCTAAGGCGACAGCCGAATTAGGTAAAGCGGCAGCGGAAAAAGCAAAAAGTGAAGAGTATATCCGGCTGAATAATCAGATTATTGAGAAGGCAAAATAATTCTGTATCTTTGCTCATTGTCACCAACTTGATGTAAAATGCAGTAGTGACTTTGTTGTAATCTTAATAGAGTATCCAAAAGTCGTCATTTCGACCGGAATGGAATTGAGAAATCCTGATGGTAGTGGACTTTTCGGATAGTCTTTTTCATTTTTACTTTTGAATTTTTACTTCATCTATGTTTGATAATTTACAGGATAAACTAGATCGGGCCTTTAAGGTTTTAAAAGGCCAGGGAAATATTACGGAAATTAACGTAGCGGAAACCATAAAGGAAATTCGCAAAGCGCTATTAGATGCCGATGTTAACTACAAAACAGCAAAAGCTTTTACAGATGATGTAAAGCAGAAGGCATTGGGCGAGAATGTATTGAATAGTATTTCGCCAGGTCAGTTGCTTACCAAGATTATGAACGATGAGCTAACTCAGCTCATGGGCGGGACTACATCAGATATTGAATTAAGTAAAAACCCTACAGTCATTTTAATTGCGGGATTAAATGGTGCTGGTAAGACAACTTTTACAGGTAAACTGGCTAAATACCTTAAAGAAAAAAGAGGAAAGAAACCCTTATTGGTTGCTGGGGATGTTTACCGTCCGGCAGCCATTGATCAGTTAGAGGTATTAGCGCAACAGGTAGATGTTCCTGTTTATACCAATCGGGAATCAAAAGATCCTATTGCTATTGCCGAGGAAGGGCTTGCCGAGGCTAAAAGGAACGGTCAGAATGTAGTGATTGTGGATACGGCAGGGCGTTTGGCTATTGATGAGGCGCTGATGAATGAAATTACGGCAGTTAAGGAAGCTACACAGCCACATGAAATCCTGTTCGTTGTAGATTCCATGACCGGACAAGATGCTGTGAATACTGCGAAGGCATTTAATGACCGATTAGACTTTACGGGTGTTGTTTTAACGAAGTTAGATGGCGATACCCGCGGTGGCGCCGCCTTATCTATCAAGTCTGTCGTAAACAAGCCCATTAAGTTTATTGGAACCGGAGAGAAGATGGATGCTTTGGATGTGTTCCATCCCGACCGGATGGCCTCACGGATATTGGGGATGGGCGATGTGGTATCTTTGGTTGAAAGGGCACAACAACAATTTGATGAGAAGGAAGCAGCTGCATTACAGAAGAAAATCCGGAAAAATAAATTTGATTTTAATGATTTCATCAGCCAGATCCAACAGATCAAAAAGATGGGAAATATGAAAGATTTGATGGGCATGATACCGGGTGTGGGAAAAGCAATCAAAGACGTCGATATTGATGATGATGCATTTAAGCCAATTGAAGCTATTATTGGTTCTATGACACCCTATGAACGGGAAAACCCGGATGTTATTGATCAAAAGAGAAGGATGCGCATTGCAAAAGGATCGGGGACGGATATCAATGATGTGAACAAGCTCATGAAGCAGTTTAACGATATGCGTAAAATGATGAAACAGTTCTCCAATCCGGCAATGGCGGCGAAGATGATGCGCGGAATGCCTAAGACACCATTTGGACGATAAAGATCTTATTCTTATGGTAGATAGGCGGTGACTTTTTATGAAGTTGCCGCCTTTTTTATTATCTTAGGGTTTTTGATAGCTCCAATTACCTATTTATTATGCTAATAAAAACCTATAGTAGTGCTGTTTATGGCATTAAAGCGACTACCATTACCATTGAAGTTAACATATCTGCTGGAACACAATATTTTATTGTCGGCTTGCCAGATAGTGCGATCAAAGAAAGTACTTTTCGTGTGGAGAGTGCGCTTCAATCCATTGGTTATCGAATGCCAAGACAGAAAATTGTTATTAATATGGCGCCAGCCGACATTAAAAAAGAGGGCTCTGCCTATGATTTGGCCATGGCGCTTGGTATATTGGCCGCTTCCGGCCAGATACAAGCCACACGTTTAGGCGATTACCTTATACTAGGTGAGCTGTCATTGGATGGTGGTTTGCAGCGGGTGGCAGGGGTATTACCCATCGCTATCCAGGCAAAAAGTGAGGGATTTAAAGGCATGATCTTGCCACGTGCCAACGCTCGTGAAGCAGCCATCGTTGATGGCTTGGAGGTATATGGTTTAGACACCTTAAAGGAGGTGGTGCAGTTGATCACTGGAGAAGCTGAACCCGCTCCCATTCGGGTAGATACGCATGCAGAGTTCTTGTATAACATGAACAATTATGAATTTGATTTTTCGGATGTACAGGGACAGGAAAATATTAAAAGGGCGTTGGAAATTGCGGCTGCAGGAGGCCATAATGTTATATTAATAGGCCCACCGGGTGCAGGGAAAACGATGTTGGCAAAAAGATTGCCTTCTATATTGCCTCCGCTAAGCTTGCAAGAATCATTGGAAACTACCAAAATTCATTCTGTGGCAGGGCGCATCGCGGCGGCTGGCTCACTGATGACGGTGCGGCCCTTCAGGGCGCCTCATCATACGGTAAGCGATGTGGCCTTAGTAGGTGGTGGGGGAAACCCACAACCAGGCGAGATTTCGTTGGCACATAATGGTGTGTTATTCTTAGACGAATTGCCGGAATTTAAGCGATCTGTGCTGGAGGTATTGCGACAACCCTTAGAAGAGCGGCAAATGACCATATCACGTGCGAAGCGCACGGTAGACTACCCGGCGAGTTTCATGCTTATTGCGTCTATGAATCCTTGTCCCTGTGGCTATCACAATCATCCCGATAAGGATTGTGTATGTTCGCCAGCAATTGTTCAACGGTATTTAAGTAAGGTATCGGGGCCATTATTAGACCGTATCGATTTGCATGTGGAAGTAACTCCTGTTGGTTTCCAAGACTTGACTGGGAAACGTTTAGCTGAACGGAGCGAAGCCATCCGTAAGCGGGTAGAGCATGCTCGATCCATCCAGATAGCGCGTTTTAAAGGCGCTGCGCAGATACACTGCAATGCACAGATGGGATCAAATCAAGTTCGGGAAATTTGTCAGTTGACTGACGCGGGCGAGGAGTTATTGAGGAATGCTATGGAACGGATTGGGCTTTCTGCGAGGGCTTACGATCGTATTCTAAAAGTTTCGAGAACCATTGCCGACTTAGCCGATAGTCCAACGATTGAAATAACGCACTTAGCTGAAGCCATCCACTACCGAAGTCTGGATAGAGCGGGATGGGCGGGGTAAGAAAGTTATGAGTTGTGAGTTGCCAGTTGTGAGGAGACTGTTGTGAGTTGCGAGGAGAAGTTAGCAAAGAAGAAATAGTGCACATAAAAAAGCTTCCCAAATTTATGAGAAGCTTTTTATATAAAATGTTGTAGCGTTTAGATAACTCGCCACTAAGATTAAGCGCCTAATTGTATACGTTTAAACGCAGTCACTGTCAATCCCTTTGCAACGCTGTCTAGGAATTGAGCGATATTTTTAGAGCTATCTTTCACGAACTCTTGATTCAATAAGGTAGCATCTTTATAGAATTTATTCAATTTGCCTTGAGCAATTTTCTCGACCATATTATCTGGCTTGCCTTCGGCACGGATTTGCTCTTTGGCTATTTCCAGTTCACGTTCGATGGTACGTGAATCAACGCCATCTTTATCAATCGCTACCGGGTTCATGGCTGCAATTTGCATCGCTACATCTCTACCAGCTTCTTCAGCACCTGCAACGTCTGCGCTCAAACCAACCAATACGCCTAAGCGGTAATTTCCATGAATATAAGGAACCACTTTATCAGCAGTGATGACTTCATATTTGGAAACTTCAATTTTTTCGCCAATTTTACCTGTTTGGTCGATTAATAAATCAGCAATTTTAGCACCATTGATTTCCAATGCTTTTAAATCTTCTAAAGAAGCGGGTGCTTGTGCAATGGCAGCATCGGCTACGCTCTCTGCGAAGGCAATAAAATCAGCATTTTTAGCAACGAAATCTGTCTCGCAATTTACTTCAACTACAACGCCGCGTTTGCCATCGGCAGTTGTTTTTGCAATAACGACACCTTCGTTTGAATCACGGTCTTGGCGGCTTGCAGCAACTTTAGCACCTTTTTTGCGTAGGTAATCCACTGCAGCTTCGAAATCACCGTTTGCTTCTACTAATGCTTTTTTACAATCCATCATACCAGCACCGGTTTGTTGGCGCAATTTATTTACGTCTGATGCAGAAATTTGTACTGTAGACATGTTTTTCCTTTATTTTAATATGCTTTATAACAAATTATGGGTTATGGATTCCAACTGATGAGTAGCCTTTCTATACCACTCGCCCGAGGCAACCCCTAACCCATATTGAAAATTAATTATTCTCCGTCTTTAGCTTCAGTAGCTTCAGCTTTACGTTCACGTTTAGGGGCTGCTGTAGTTTCTTCTGCAGCTTCAGCTTCGCCGCTATCTATTTTTGCTTTCGCAGCAGCAGCTTCTTTTTCAGCTTCTTCTTCCTTATCGCGTTTACGTTCTTCCAATCCTTCAATGATTGCTTGTTTGATTACATTGGTAATTAAGGTAATCGATTTGGTAGCGTCATCGTTGGATGGAATTGGGAAATCGATGCTTGTTGGATCAGAGTTTGTATCTACCATCGCAAAGGTAGGAATGTTCAACTTCAAAGCCTCACTTACAGCGATGTGTTCTTTCTTTACATCAATGATAAATAACGCAGCCGGTAAACGGTTTAAATCTGCGATACCTCCTAATAAGGTCTCCAATTTAACGCGCTCCCGTTGAATCATTAACTTTTCTTTCTTAGACAATACGTCGTAAGTACCATCTTTGGTCATTTTGTCTATGTTAGACATTTTTTTGATAGACTTACGTACGGTTGCAAAGTTGGTTAGCATACCCCCCAACCAACGTTCAGTAACGTAAGGCATGTTTACTGCTTTTGCTTGATCGGCAACGATATCTTTTGCCTGTTTCTTGGTAGCTACAAATAATACTTTACGACCTGATTTTACGATTTGTTTGATGGCAGAAGCTGCTTCTTCTAACTTCGCCAAGGTTTTGTTCAAATCGATGATGTGGATGCCATTGCGCTCCATGAAAATGTACTTAGCCATTTTCGGATCCCATTTACGGGTAAGGTGACCAAAGTGTACACCTGCATCCAGTAATTCCTGATATGTTGTTCTTGCCATTGTTTGATCCTCCTTAAATTAACGTTTACTAAATTGAAATCTTCTACGTGCTTTACGACGTCCTGGTTTTTTACGTTCAACCATCCGGTCATCGCGGGTCATTAATCCTTTAGCACGCAGTGCAGGTTTCACCTCTGGGTTAAGCTCAACCAAGGCCTTAGCAATTGCTAAGCGAACGGCTTCTGCCTGACCTTTTACGCCTCCACCAGCTACGTTAACTTTTACATCATAGTTACCAGCAGCGCCGGCCACTTCTGTACTTTGGGTAACAATGTATTGCAAGGGCAATGTAGGAAAATACTCCTTGTAATCTTTTCCGTTTACGATAATATTGCCGCTACCAGCAGATAAATAAATACGGGCAACAGCTGTTTTTCTTCTTCCTGAAGTGTTTGTTGTTGACATTTCTTTTCTCCTTAGAATTTAACAGTTTTTGGATTCTGTGCAGCATGAGGATGCTCTGGGCCCGCATACACAAATAAATTTTTGAACAAGGCGCGACCCAAACGGTTTTTGGGTAACATGCCGCGTATTGCTTTTTCAACAACACGTGTTGGATGTTTTGCCATCAACTCTTTCGGAGAAATAAAACGCTGACCTCCTGGGTAACCAGTATAAGAAACATATTGCTTTTCGCCAAATTTGTTTCCGGTCAATTTAACCTTGTCTGCATTGATAACGATTACCTTATCGCCGCAGTCTACGTGTGGGGTGTACGAAGGCTTGTGTTTCCCCCGAATTACTTTCGCAATTTGAGATGACAAGCGCCCCAAGATCTCGCCTTCAGCGTCAACAACGATCCATTCTTTGTTAACGGTGCTTTTGTTGGCTGAGACAGTTTTGTAACTTAACGTATTCACTTGCTTGATTTTGAATTAATTAAACAATATACTTTTGTCCTTATTTTAAGGACTGCAAAGGTAGATGAAATTTTCGAATTTTAAAACTATTAATAGAAAAATTATTGATAATGAGTGCTTTTTCAATCGATTATACGCCCCTAAACGGCATGCTTTCGTAAGCGAAGAAATCTTTTAGAAAGGAATATGGACACCAAACTCAAACCAATGATGAGTCCTGTCCAAATGCCGGGGGCACCCATATCCAGGTTAAAAGCTAAAAAGTAGCCGATGGGAAGACCTACCACCCAATAGGCAACACCCACGAGCAGAGTAGGGATTTTAACATCTTTAGCCCCTCTTAATAGGCCGACACTAACCGCCTGTGTGGCGTCGGAAATTTGAAAAATGGCAGCAAAGACGAGTAGATAGGCTGCCAGTGCAACCACTTCGGTATTATCATTAAAAATTTTCGGTAGATCTCCATTAAAGCAAATAAATACAATAAAGCAAATGATGCCATATAGCAATGCAGTAAGCATACTGCTTTTTCCGATAGCCAATATATGTTTCCAATCATTGCGGCCATAGGCATTGCTTACCCGGATGGCACCTCCTTGTGCCAAACCCATGGACACCATAAAAGTAAATGCTGCACAATTCATGGCAATCTGGTGAGCCGCCTGTTCTATGGCACCAATGGTTCCTACCAATATGGCAGATACCGCAAATACACCCACTTCCATACCTGCTTGCAGGCTACTCGGAATACCTATTCTTAATAACTCTTTCATGGTAAGCCAGCTGAATTGCCAATTGGTGCGAGCGGCAACCATATAACGTCTGAATGTTTTGTGTCTAAAAATGATAACTGCCAGAGCTATACAAATGAGCGTACGGGTAATGAGGGTACCCCAAGCGGCACCAACCAACTCAAGTCTAGGTAAGCCCCAGTTGCCAAAAATAAGTAGCCAGTTTAAAAATGCATTTAGCGGAAGTGCAATGAGCGATAAGGTCATGGCGGTATGGGTATATTCCAGTCCATCTGTAAACTGTTTTAGCGTCATAAACAAAATCATAGGGATAATGGAAATACCGATGATTCTTAAAAAAGGTACAGCCATGGCCGCTACTTCGGGGTCTTGCTTGAGATGAAATAAAATATGTTTGCTGCACTCTAAGCCTATAGAAATCACTAATGCGGTAGCTGTGCATAATAGAAAGCCATTAAAAAAATAGTGTGAAACCTTCTGGGCATCGTTCCTGCCATGGGCCATGGCCACCAACTGCGAAACTGACATGGTCATGCCAATACCCAGTACAAAGGGAATATTGACAACGCTCATAACCAGTGCGGCCGCCGCTAATTGTTTATAACTAACCGAACCTACCATGGCGGTATCTATCAGTGCCAATGCCATTTGTGCCAATTCACCTAAAATGATGGGGCCAGCAAGCTTCAAAGTTTTGCCTGCCTCGTTGCGAAGTAATAATAAACCCTGCATATATAAAGTGCCTACCTAGGTAGGTCTATTAATCATCTTTACTTTCTGATCGTAACCAAAGGAAAAAGAATGCAAAGATACTGAATTCACTACAAATTTTATTGATTAGCGATGGTTGTGTCACCAAATCATACTCGTTAATAGCTAATTTAAACATTAATCAAAAGCAACAAAACAAATTGGTTTGTTGTGGAAGGTATTGATAGAAATCATTCGGGAAATTTTATGGAGCCGATATACATTTACACAGAAAATAATTTGCGATATTTGTTCTACATATGAACAAATAGAGCTTAAAAAATTTGCATTAATATAAAGTTGAACTTAGCTTTTCATCTTCCTGAATAGAAAAGGAAGCCGGAAGCTTTATATGCTATTATGATGATTCCTTTAAAAAGCAACGATATTTACGGAAACTGGGCAACCCTTCTTCTCCCTATCAATAAAGATGATGCTATCAATTATACAAAACTGGAGGAAGAGATTGATATCCTGATTTCGATGAAAGTAAACGGCATTTACTCGAATGGTACAGCAGGCGAATTTTATACGCAGACAGAAGAAGAGTTTGATAGCGTGAGCAACCTTCTTGCCGAAAAGTGCAATGCGGCAGGCATGCCGTTCCAGATTGGCTGCAGCCATATGAGCCCGCAATTGTCATTAGCACGATTAAAGCGTGTAATCGCATTAAAGCCAAGTGCTGTTCAGATAATTCTACCAGATTGGTTTCCTCTTTCAATGCCCGAAATTATGAGTTTTTTGCAGCGTATGGCCGAAGCTGCAGATCCAATCGGCCTGGTGCTTTATAATCCTCCGCATGCTAAAAAAAGGTTGACGCCCGAGGACTTTTATCAGATTAAACAGGCGGGCATTCCACTTGTCGGGTGCAAAATGCCAGGAGGGGATAAAGACTGGTATGCGTCAATGAAAAAGCTGGTTCCGGAGCTTTCACTATTTGTTCCCGGCCACCATTTGGCTACGGGCATCAGTTTAGGCGCACATGGTGCTTACTCTAACGTGGCCTGTCTTCACCCGCTTGCAGCACAGAAATGGTATGAAACGATGCTTTTAGATAATGAAAAGGCACTTGAACTGGAAGGCAGGATACAATTCTTTATGAACAACTATATCGTTCCGTATATTACAGATAAAAGTTTTTCAAATCAGGCAGTGGATAAACTGCTAGCGGCAATTGGCGGCTGGACAGATATGGACACCCGGTTACGCTGGCCATACCGCTGGATTGATGAAGCAGAAATTTCACTGCTAAGGAAATCGTGTCAAAACATTCTTCCAGAGTTTTTTTGAATCAAATCGTTCAACATACTAAAAGTACTTTAACAAAATAATAATCAGGTATGAACCAATCCTTTTTTAATCTTTTCTCCTTCTTTTTCTTTGTTTTAATAACATTTTCATCCTGCCAAACGCGGAAAATAGCCGATAGCCGGCCGGAAGAACCAGAAACTTCCATCGTCTTTGAACCCGTTCGGGGCGAGTATGCTTCTATGCGTATCCCCGCGTTGGTGATAAGCCAGAAAGGAACGCTACTTGCTTTTTGCGAAGGTAGGATTGGCACCGCAAGCGACTGGGCTGATATGGATATGTTGATGCGCAGAAGTACAGACGGCGGTCGTACTTGGGGGCCGATAAAGATCATTGCTCCCCGGCAAGGCGGAAACCCAATCAGCAATGCAACGCCGATAGTGGATAAAAACGGAACGATCCATTTATTATACCAAAGGGATTATGCCAGGGCTTTTTATACCCAGTCGAAAGACGATGGCATAACCTGGAGCCCGGCAGTTGATATTACGTATGCCTTTGAAGAATTTAAACCAGAATATGATTGGAAAGTGCTGGCACCTGGCCCTGGGCACAGTATCCAGTTAAGAGACGGACGACTTTTGGTTCCCGTTTGGCTAAGCGACCCAGCAAAGTTAAAACCCCGTCGAAGTCATTATCCATCTCGTATAGCTACTATTTATAGTGATGATTTAGGTAAAACATGGCATCGTGGTGAGTTTATTCCCAAAAATGAACCTGAGGTGCATAGCCCCAGCGAAAGCATGGCGGTCGAACTGGCTGACGGGCGTGTCATGCTCAATATTCGGCATAGTGGCAAAGCGCACTGGCGAGCGGTAAGCTTTAGTAAGGACGGCATCAGCGGCTGGACAAAGCCTGTTTTGGATGAGGAATTGTTCGAACCGATCTGTATGGCCAGTATTCTTCGGATTTCTGGTGGTAAAAATCGGTTGCTATTTATCAATCCGGATAGTGAAAGTATTGAAAAATATCCCCGGAAAAATCTTACAGCAAAATTAAGCTATGATGCAGGGCAGAACTGGACTACAGAGAAAGTGTTGAATGCGGGGCCTTCAGGTTATTCGGACCTGGCAGTTGGCCCCAACGGAACACTTTACTGCCTTTATGAAACGAATACCACAGGAACAGGCTGGAATTACAGTCTGCTGCTGAAGCGGTTCAGTTTGGAATGGCTTACCGACGGAAAAGATAAATCAAAATAACTAGAATATATATATGGTTAGCATTTAAATAACATAAACATAATAGGTCATAAACGTAAAAAGGGTACATTGCTGTACCCTTTTTGATTTCAGCGGTCCGGACGGGACTCGAACCCGCGACCCCATGCGTGACAGGCATGTATTCTAACCAGCTGAACTACCGGACCAATATTTTCAAAGTGCCTGGTTTAACGTCCTTGCGGGACTTGAACCCGTCTCAACGAAGGCGAGATGACAGGCATGTATGCTAACCATCTTAAAAAAGAAAGATGAAAGTGATTATAAACTTTCTTTTTCAGCGGTCCGGACGGGACTCGAACCCGCGACCCCATGCGTGACAGGCATGTATTCTAACCAGCTGAACTACCGGACCTATTCCCTTCTTTTGAGGACTGCAAATATAGCGCGATTTTTTAAAATTAAAATCTTTTTGTTAAAAATTTTATTCGAGCCCGCCTTCTTTCATTTTTTCTGCATTCTCGGCGAATTGTAGGGCGTCGATGATTTCCTGAATATCCCCATCCATGATAGCTGGCAAGTTATACATGGTTAATCCGATACGATGCTCTGTAACGCGACCTTGAGGATAGTTATATGTACGGATTTTAGCCGATCGATCACCGGTGGAAACCATCGTCTTACGTTTTGCTGCTATATCGCCATGTTTCTTTTGTACCTCAAGCTCATAAAGCTTTGTACGAAGCATCTCCATGGCCAACTCACGGTTCGCTAATTGTGAACGCTCTACTTGGCACACAACAACAATACCAGAGGGTTTATGCGTCAGTTGTACCTTTGTTTCGACCTTATTGACGTTCTGACCACCAGCACCACCTGATCGCGATGTTTGCATCTCCACATCTGCTGGATTAATCTCCACATCAACCTCTTCTGCTTCTGGCAATACGGCTACTGAAGCGGCCGACGTGTGTACGCGTCCCTGTGTTTCGGTATCCGGTACGCGTTGGACACGATGTACGCCGGACTCATATTTTAGTTGGCCATAAACATCTTCGCCATTCACTTTCAAAATGACTTCTTTATAACCACCGGCAGTACCTTCCGTAACATCCATGACTTCTACACGCCACCCCTTTTGGTCGAAAAAGCGTGTGTACATCCGGTATAAATCTCCGGCAAATAGGGCCGCTTCATCTCCCCCCGTGCCCCCTCTGATTTCGAAAATGGCATTTTTGCTGTCTTCGGGATCTTTAGGTATCATCATTAAACGTACCAGCTCCTCTTTTTCATCTTTTTGAACGAGCAATAAATCCAGGTCTTCTTTGGCCATTTCCCGTAATTCCTGATCCTTTTCATTGGCCAAGATATCTTTATTGGTTTCGATATTGCTGATGATATTTTTATAAATGTGGTACTCATCAACGATCTTACCTAAATCTTTATATTCTTTATTCAATTTAGCAAAACGCTTCATATCATTCACCGTATCCGGATTGCTGAGCTCGCGTTCCACTTCTTCCCAACGTAATTTGATGGCTTCTAACTTCTCTAACATAGTTTTTTGGTTTGCCTATATACCATATTTTGGCAAAAAGTTTACAAACTTAGATAAAATGCTTTTTATATGCAACGGACTCCCTACCCTTCGAAGGTTTCGAGTGTAAGCTGTTCACCATCAAAAACAGCATAGGTGTTGTAGTTTACCCACTCGCCCAGATTGATATACCGACTATGATGGCCTAAGTCGATATCTAAAGGAAGGTGGCGGTGACCAAAGACAAAATAGTCAACATGCTCTTTTTTGAGGATCTCTTTTGAATAAACGACCAGCCATTCCTGCTCAGCCTCTTTACGCCTCTCCTTTTTCCCATTTGCGATGCGGCTGCTGTGTGACCATTTAAGGGCAATGCCAATTCCTAGATTAGGATGGAGACGAGCAAAAAGCCATTGACAGAATTGGCTTCTGAAAAACTTTTTAAGAAATTTATATTTGGCGTCGCCAGGGCCTAAGCCGTCGCCATGGTGGAGATAAAAGCGCCTGCCATTTCGCTCAATGATCAATTCATCAGAGATGATTTTTGCACCTAATTCTTGCTCAAAATAACCGAACATCCACATATCATGGTTGCCTTTAAAAAAAGTAATCTTCACCCCTAAGTCCGCTAATTCAGCCAATTTGCCGAGAAACCGCACGAAACCACGAGGTACAGCAGTGGTGTACTCAAACCAAAAATCAAAGATGTCGCCCATTAAAAACAGTTCTCCAGCATCCGTTTTGATACGATCTAACCAGCGTACTAAACGAGCCTCACGTGCGCGGCTTTTCTCATAGGTAGGTGCGCCTAAGTGAAAGTCGGAGGCAAAATAGATTTTTTTATTTTCAACCATCAGTGCGAAGGTAATGGTTTTTGATATTAATTTTGGAAACCGTACTTGAAATCGGCTAATATGGCTACCGCTCTATTGAAAATTTTAATTCGTATAATTGATGAAAATTCACACACCATGATGTTAAAATATACACACCTTTTGCTGTTGGCCTGTGTTGTGACAGCCTGTAACAGCAATCAAAAAAACATAGAACCAGCAAAGAATATGACATTGAAACCGTACCCACAGACATCTCAAGGAAATGTGGTTGACCATTATTTTGGTACTGCCGTAAGTGATCCGTATCGTTGGCTAGAAAATGATACAGCTGCAGCGACTAAGGCTTGGATAGCTGCCGAAAATGAAGTAACGAATGATTATTTAGCACAGATTCCCTTTCGTGATGCTATGGAAGCTCGTTTAGAAAAACTGTGGAATTATGAAAAATACACTGCACCTTTTAAAGAGGGTGCATATACGTACTTTTCTAAAAATGACGGATTGCAGAATCAATCCGTTTTATACCGAACGAAAAATGGGAAGACCGAGATATTTCTAGATCCAAATCAATTTTCAAAGGATGGCACCACATCACTGGCAGGTTATAATTTTAGTAAAGATGGTAGCTTATTCGCTTTCCAAATCTCGGAAGGAGGGTCTGACTGGCGTAAGGTAATTGTTTGGAAAGCGGCAGATAAATCGGTCGTGGGAGATACATTGATCGATGTGAAGTTTTCTGGCCTGGCATGGAAGGGAAATGAAGGTTTTTATTATAGCAGTTATGATAAGCCAAAGGAAGGCAGTGCATTGTCGGGGATGACATCCAATCATAAATTATATTTCCATCGATTGGGAACACCACAAAGTGAAGACAAACTGATATTTGGTGGGGCGGAAACACCGAGGCGTTATGTGGGGGCATATCTCACCGAGGATGAACGTTTCTTGGTGATTTCAGCAGCAAATACAACGAGCGGGAACGAATTATATATCCAGGATTTAAGCGAGCCTGGTTCCAAAATTGTACAGCTGGTTGATAATTTCGAGAAGGATCATGGCGTGATCGATCATGAGGGCGACAAACTGTTTATTTATACCAACCTGCACGCACCCAATTACAAAGTAGTGACAACTGATGTAAAGGATGCCACTCCCGAGCATTGGAAAGACTTGATCCCCGAAACTGAGCATGTGCTGCAAATCGGTACCGGCGGGGGTAAATTTTTTGCCAATTACTTGAAAGACGCCACCTCTTTAGTCAAGCAGTTTAATCGAGAAGGAAAGGAAGAACGTGTGATCGAATTACCTGGCTTAGGTGCCGCCAGCGGATTTGGAGCAAAAAAGGAAGAGCAAACGCTTTATTATTCATTTACTTCATATATATATCCTTCTACTATTTTTAAATATGACATAGCTACCGGCCAGTCTACGTTATACAAAAAACCTGATGTACAATTTAACACCGAAGATTACGAGTCGAAGCAAATTTTCTATGCATCGAAAGATGGCACGAAGATACCCATGATCATCACGCATAAAAAAGGGTTGGTGCTTGATGGCCATAACCCGACCTTATTATATGGTTACGGCGGATTTAATATCAGCTTAACTCCTTCCTTCAGTATCTCCACGATACTCTTATTAGAGCAAGGTGGTGTGTATGCCGTACCTAATTTACGTGGTGGTGGCGAGTATGGGGAAAAATGGCATCTCGCAGGTACGAAGTTGCAGAAGCAGCATGTTTTTGACGATTTTATCGCTGCGGCGGAATACCTGATTGCTGAAGGGTACACCTCTAAAGAAAAGCTGGCTATTTCTGGTGGCTCAAACGGTGGCTTATTGGTAGGGGCTACCATGACACAACGGCCGGATTTGTTTCGAGTTGCCTTTCCGGCAGTGGGTGTCTTAGATATGCTACGGTATCATCAATTTACCGCTGGGGCGGGTTGGGCTTTTGATTACGGAACAGCCGATGACAGTAAGGAAATGTTTGATTACCTACATGCCTATTCACCTTATCACGCTTTGAAGAAGGGCACAGCCTATCCGGCAACGATGGTAACGACTGCAGATCACGACGATCGGGTTGTACCGGCGCATAGTTTTAAGTTTGCCGCCCGCTTGCAAGCGTATCAGACAGGCAGTAATCCGGTATTAATTCGTGTGGAGACAAAGGCCGGTCATGGTGCCGGTAAGCCAACAGCCATGGTTATCCAAGAACAGGCCGATAAATGGGCTTTTATGTTTCAGAATATGGGGCTGACTTATAGAGAAAAATAATTTAATTAATGGGTTTCACTGTATAACCTCTTTTTCTCAACAGGAAGATAACACCCTTATCGCCGGCTAAATGTCCGGCGCCAAATGCAAAAAAGGTGGTTTGGGTTTTTATATTACGTTCAATGGTGGGAATCCAATTGGTATTTCTATTATACAGGATCAAATCTAGGTAATTGCGCATAAGCGGATCGGAGATGGCGCGTTCGTTCATCTCGTTGATATTTTTTTCCTTATACAGATTGATCAGGTTGTTCGTTTCTCGTTTGGTGCTATCGAGATTAAATACCATTTCCTTTAATTGCTCGGCTTGTAGTTGATACGGAATCGTATCAAAGATAGCTAGCTGGCTTTCGAGGGTCTCTAAACCTGCAATAGCCATGCTGTCTTTTTTTGCTAGCGTTATCAATTGCAGCTCCCAGCTTGCGGGCTGGCAATCCAATGCAGCCATCATAACCACTGAGAACAAACCAAAGGGTTTCATTTTATTGAACATTTCGAGTTTGATATGCGCGATTCTCTCTAAGCTATCGCTGACTTGCTGATAGGTTAAGCTATCATATAGATCGTGCAATGTAGTATCTCGCATTTGGAGATGCTGCATCATCTTCATGCCCGTATTAGGGTCAGACAGGTCTACTTCAAGGTATAATTTTTTGCTTGCCTTAAATTTTTGCATCATGGTATCTGTTATTACCAAATCGCCTGGACACAAAAGATGGAATGTGCCAAATAGATAAGATGGTTGAGAAAGGCCATTTCCACTGATTTCCCAAAGTGTGGCAGAAACCAATGGTGTTTGTGCTCTTGTTGTATTCAGAAAGCAGGTACATAAAACAAGGCTTAACAGGAACTTCTTCATCAGCGAATTGAAGGTTAGGCGACTATTCATCTTCCTTGAGATGCTCGTTATCCAGATCCTCCAAGATTTTGTTAACATCTGCTTCTGTTTCGGTTAATTTGCTTTTGCAGACTTTGATCAGGAGCGCAGCCCGTTTTACTTTGTCAGAAAGCTCGTCTACCGTTATTTCCCCATCTTCAATTTCCGCTACGATGGTTTGCAATTCTTCAAATGCTGCTGTATAGGTTAATGATAGACTCATAGCTCATCTGTTTTGTTGTTATATACAAAGGTAATGTCACTTTCAATTTCTCCAAAAGCTAAAATGGTTTTTATTTGATCGCCTGCTTTGATGTCGGTTGCGTGGGTAAGTGCTTTACCGTTTAGCAAGGTAATGCTATAACCTCTCTTAAGCACCTGTAGTGGGTCTAACAAAGATAGGTTCCGCTCTTGATTTTCCAGTCTTTTCTGCAGCTCACTTAGATAGTGCTTACTTTGTAAAGTGAGTTGATGCTGAAAGTCATCAAGCTTGGATCGACGATTCCCTGAAAGCAGATGGAGCTGGGCGGCCAGTTTATCCAGCATCAAATATAATGCATAATTGAAATGTTTATTCAAATGAACGTTCTCCCGTTTTAATTGTTTCGCTATCTGAGCAATAGCATGGTTTCCATCCAAAACCATGTTTTTTGATTGTGTAAACAGGTGTTTTTCTGCTTGCTTAAAAGTAGCATGTTCGTTGAGTAAACGATATTTGCTTTGCTGGATCAGCTTACTGCGAAGCGTAGCTGTTTGATGCGCCTTTTTATGAACAATATTTAGTGAAGCTGCCCTAAAATATTTCATGATGTGTCCCAGCCTTTCCTGCTGCTCTTGGAATAGGTTTTGGCTCTTTTGCTTTAAAAGTTGTTGTGCATGAAGTACTAGCTTCGCAACTTTGTGAAAATGTTGGATTAAGAAATCGGCCAATTCGCTGGGAGTAATCGCATTTTTATAGGCCACCATTTCAGAAACGGTTTCATTGGTAGCATGGCCGACACCAGTGATTACAGGTAGTGGAAAAGTGGCAATAGCTGTGGCGAGATCGAGGTGATTATAAGCGCTTAAGCCGACTTCTCCCCCGCCACCTCTAATAATAGCAACTACATCAAAGCGGTGCAATTCACTTTTAATATGATGCAGCTGCGAGATAATGGAAGCGACCGATTTATCTCCTTGCAGTAAGGCGGGAAATAGTTGGTATTCAAAGTGGTAGTTATAAGGATTGTGTTGAATAATTTTTAAGAAATCGGCTAAACCTTTACTGGTTTCTACTGAAATAATAGCTATTCGTTTTGGAAGAAGGGGAAAAGTCAATTGTTTGTTGGCGTCAAATATTCCTTGTGTTTTCAAGGTATTGATGCTAAGCTGCTTTTCCCGTGCAAGTTCGCCTAAGGAATAGGCGGGGTCTATATCAACAATATGTAAACTGAAACCATGCACCGGATCATAATTGATCGCTGCCTGTAGTAAAATGTTGATGCCATTTTTTAACGGTTCTTTGGTGATTTCTAAAAAACGGGTATGGATGCGTTGATAATCCCCTTTCCATAATGTAGCACGCATTTCGGCAACTACTTTGCCATCTCGTTTTTCCAACAGCTCCGGATAACAGTGTCCTGAATGCGAATAATGGTTTAATTTATTCATCTCGGCCTTTATCCAATATAAGCTCTTATAACGTTCGGCAATGGTTTTTTGAATGCTTCTCGCTACCTCCGCTAGGGTAAAAATGGTTTTATCAGCGCTGATCTCGGGCATGATCAAACTTAATAAAAATTAATGGAGCAAAAGCAAATTAAAATAACTTTAATCCGATGCGGATGGTGTTTGTTCCATCTAGTAAAGGAATGCTGCTTTTCGAATGCGCATAGGTGATGCGCAGTACTTTCCATTGTAAACCCAAATGGAGCTCACCATATTGGCGCAATTGGGATGTATGTACATAATGTAAACCGATTAGTTCTTCCAATTTTAACTTCCGGAGCAAGGGTACTCTACTGGTTATGAGGCCTCCCATATTGTATTCGGTGTGTGCTTCCACAAAGTGATTATCGGTGCTATATTGATAATAATCCAATGCTAAAAAGGAACTCAACTGTTGGTCGACAAATAATATCTGATTCCCATTAAAGTGGTGGAAGTCTGGATAGAATAGCTGGTTGTTTCGTAAGAATTTGCCTGCGATAGCCGTAGCAGATAGATGACCATATAAGCCTAATGCAATATGACTTTTGTATAGACTTGCTGTTAAAAGATCATAATCAATATCAGAGCCGAATACGTTTTTTAAACCTTTTGTATACTGGAGCGCAAAAGTTGGATATTTAGAGGGCAGATACCGTTTCCCCGATGGATACGTTTCATAACGATTTGAAAAATCATACTGTATACCGAAACGGATTTTAGTAGATTGATTGTCTACAAATAAAGGGACATCGGCATCTGGTAAGAAAGGATTGTTTGCGGTTAATTTATGTTGGTTGCGCTCCCAAAAAGTAAAGTTGGTAGCATTAGGCAGCCAATGCCTATTGGCCCATTCTACTTGTACGCCCGTTCTGATGTTGCCCGGAAGGGTGTAATTCCATAAACCAGAGACAAAGGTTTTCTCATAGAGCTTCTGATAGTTTTCGCCCATGAACAAAGTGTAAAGGCTGTTGAATAATACCGGGATGGATCCCCGGCTGTTCAGATCGACCATGTCTCTTCCACCCGATACGGTTAAATATTGATTTTTGAAGGGAATACGGGCACTCATCACACCTTGAAGGCGCTTATTGGCAAAACCATAACGAATGCGACCATTTATGCGTAAATAATGATGCTGACTACTATCTACTTCTTTCGAATAATTGAAACCATAGTTCACGGCGAGTCCTTCAACACTATTGAATAGCAATGATGTGAGTGGGCTACTCAAGGAAACATAGGTTTTACGATAGCGGTTGCGGTAGTTATAACCGCCTGTGAGGAAACCCCATGGTTTAAATCGATTGTGCTGCTGATCTACCGAGTCTAGGTAGGCTTTTGATTCATGCTGCTTACGCAAGCTATCTTTGGCAATATAATCTTGCTGTTCTTCGCTGGTTAATGGAATGGGCCTGTGGTTGGACCAATAGGTACTATCTCTGTTGTTGACGTCTTTACCTATGGCAAGAACCTCGTTAAAGAATTTGGATGACGGTGGATCAATGAGTGTATAATCTTGATATATAGCGGTAAAATAGCCACCTATATGAAATCCAAACAATCCGGCCTTAAAATCGAGTTGCACGTTGGCAGGCAGCCAAAGATTAGATTTTACTGGTACAAATAATTGTTTTATATGGAGTGAGTCGACAAAATTGATGCTTGACGTTTTGTCAAGTAGCAGATCGACGCTATGGATACGCCAATCATTTTCAATAATGTAGATAACCCCACTGTAGAGTGGTTCTGCCTTTCTACGAGGTATTACCTTAATTTTATTGATGATGAGATTACCTTCTTGCCTAGAACCTAAATATTGATAGCGGTAATAAGCCAGGGCCTGATCGGCAATGGGCGATAGAAAAGGTCGGCTACTTAAACCTTCGATGATATCTTGGTGATTTTCATAAAAGTTTAATTGCAGATCTGCTGCACGGTTAAAACTGAAGGCTCTATTATTGCCCGATACCTTTGAGCTGATCATTTCTTCCCTAAAATCGTTTGGTGGACGAACGGTGATTTTTGATTCTGATTCTGATAAATAAATAATACCCCTTCGGTTAGAGTCTAAGCCCATTTCTTTGCCAACTTCTTCTATGTCCACCCCAAAGAATTTCTTCGGGGCTTTCATCAGACGCTGTAAACCTTTGATGTAAACGTGGGCGGTATAGGGGTTGGACTGAGAAAGATAATGTGGACGTTTTTGTATAGCCTTGCGAATAATGGCGTAGGCGGGATCTTCCTGACTGCCAATAATCACTTCCTGTAACGCATATGTAGCTGGCACAAGTTGGATATGTAGACTGTCTGGATGGGGAAGATTGATTTGCACAGTGGCCGGCTGATAACCGACCGCAGAAATGGTAAGTGTATGCGAACCCATCGGCAAGCTGAGGTGGAACACCCCTTCACTGTTAGCTGAAGTACCCGTGGACGTATTTCTTTTATATATGCTAGCAAAGGGGATGGCAGTACCGTTTTTGTCTGTAACCCAGCCGTTAACAGCCAATTGCGCATGGGCGAACAGGACAAAGTGTACCAATAAAAAGAGCGTAAATAATGGCTTCATGCAGTGTGGCGTAAAAATTGATCTCTTTTTTCTATCTAAGATGAGAAAATCAGCCCAAAGGTTACGCAATAGAATTGTTAAAGAATGTTAATGTTGCTTTTCATCTAAGTTTCTAATGAAATCTGTATTTTTACCGCAAAACGTCGAAATTATGTATAAAACACTTCAACCTGTATTACAACAGGAGCTGCAAGCCATTGAGCAAGCTGGATTATATAAAAGGGAGCGTATCATTGTTACTCCACAGGGAGCAGACATCAAGGTAAATAGCGGTGAATCCGTAATTAATTTTTGTGCAAATAATTATTTGGGTCTTTCATCACATCCAACGGTAATTGCCGCTGCGAAAGAAGCAATTGATACGCATGGCTATGGTATGTCGTCTGTTCGGTTTATTTGCGGAACACAAGATATACATAAAGCGTTGGAAGCGAAGCTATCGTCTTTTTTGGGTACGGAAGACACTATTTTGTATGCGGCTGCATTTGATGCCAATGGTGGGGTTTTTGAACCCTTATTTACAGCCGAAGACGCCATCATTTCGGACGAATTGAACCACGCATCGATTATTGATGGGGTGCGGCTTTGCAAGGCACAGCGTTTTCGTTATAAAAATGCTGATATGGCCGACTTGGAACAGCAATTAATAGCAGCGAAAGATGCGCGGCATCGCATTATCGTAACCGATGGCGCATTCTCTATGGATGGTGTAGTTGCCCCATTGGATAAAATATGTGATTTGGCTGATCAATATGAGGCTTTGGTGATGATTGATGAATCGCATTGTACGGGCTTTATCGGTAAAAGTGGTCGAGGAACACATGAGCATTTTGGTGTCATGGACCGGGTAGATATTATTACGGGAACCTTAGGCAAAGCATTAGGAGGTGCATCAGGCGGATTTACGTCGGGTAGAAAAGAAATTATTGATATGTTGCGTCAACGTTCGCGTCCATATTTGTTTTCCAACACCTTGGCGCCTGCAATCGTAGGGGCCTCTATTAAGGTATTGGATATGCTAAGTGAAACAACAGCATTGCGGGATAAGTTGGAGTCTAATACCAGGTATTTTAGAGAAAAAATGGCTGCGGCTGGCTTTGATATAAAACCTGGTTTTCATCCCATTGTTCCGGTGATGTTGTACGATGCGAAATTAGCGCAAACTTTTGCTACCAGAATGCTGGAAGAGGGGGTTTATGTTATTGGCTTCTATTATCCGGTCGTACCTAAAGAAAAAGCAAGAATTCGCGTGCAGTTATCGGCGGCGCATCAGCAAGAACATCTAGATCAGGCCATCGCAGCTTTTACGAAAGTGGGGAAAGAGTTAGGCGTCATTTAAAATGAAGTCAAGACGATTTGCATACATGTTCGGCATTCGCGAATGTCGAGCAATTTAGCTAAGTTTGTTGTCAAAATAGATTTAAAGGTACTATTTATGTACCATAGCCAGATGAGTATACAAGAAAAAATAGCACAATACAAAGAAGAAATTAGGCAGTGGAATCCGGCTTCGAAGCAAGAAGTTGAAGATTTTCGTTTAAAATTTTTAGTAGCCAAAGGGATTGTTAAAAACTTATTTGAAACATTCAAAACGGTTTCTAATGATGAGAAAAGAACGTTGGGGAAAATCTTGAACGAGTTTAAACAGCTTGCTGAAGCGAGGTTTGCCGATATGAAGGCTCAATTTGATGCTGAAGAGCCTACAACGAAAGGACAGGAACAGGATTTAACGTTGCCTGGACCGGGTTATACATTAGGAGCACGCCATCCTTTATCTTTGGTACGTAAGGAAATTGTAGAGATTTTTAAGAAGCTGGGTTTCATTGTTGCTGAAGGGCCGGAAATTGAGGACGATTGGCATAATTTTACCGCATTGAATTTTCCTGAAGAACACCCTGCACGTGATATGCAAGATACCTTTTTTATTCGTAAGCAAGCGGGAAACGATATCGCATTGCGTACCCATACTTCTTCTGTGCAGGTACGCATGATGGAAAACGGTAAACCTCCTTTTCGGGCCATTATGCCAGGAAGAGTATATCGGAATGAGGCTATCTCTGCGCGGGCTCATTGCTTTTTCCATCAAGTGGAGGGGCTTTATATTGATGAGGGCGTTTCTTTTGCCGATTTGAAACAAACGCTTTATCATTTTGTACAAGAGCTCTATGGTGAAGGTACGCAAGTGCGTTTTCGCCCTTCTTATTTCCCCTTTACAGAGCCCTCTGCAGAAATGGATATTTCATGTACGATCTGTAAGGGCGCAGGTTGTACCATGTGTAAATATACAGGGTGGGTAGAAATTTTGGGTTGCGGTATGGTAGATCCCAACGTATTGGAAAACAGTGGAATCGATTCGAAACGATATACTGGCTTTGCATTTGGTATGGGTATTGAGCGGATTACCAATTTAAAATATGAGATCAAAGATTTGCGTCTGTTCTCCGAAAATGATATCCGTTTTCTGAAACAATTCCAAACAGAAATTATCTAATACATGAAGGCGTGCCGTATAGGATATTTGCTGCTGCTTCTGGGATTTTTTACCGGATGCCAAAAAGATTATTACGGCATACCAGAAGTGGTTGTAAACACTACCTTTTCAACGATACAGTACCACGAGCTGGAAGTTGCAGGTGGATATGCCGTATCTGAGACAGGGGGAGTTGCAGGTATTGTTGTTTATAATACAGGAAGTGGATTTGTTGCCTTTGATCGTTGCAGCACGGTTAATCCGGAAAAGAAGTGTGCCGTTGTTGTGGATGATACGGGCATTACTTTGGTTGATCCTTGCAGTGGAGCAAAATTTTATATTCGGGATGGTATGCCCTCTTTGGCACCAGCAAAACGTCCATTAAAACCCTATCAAGCCATAAAGGAAGGAAATATTATTAGAGTGGTTAATTAAATGGAAGCAGATAAAATTATAGAAAGTATTAAACGATCGGCCAAAGAGCTTTTTAGACGCTATGGGTATAATAAAACCAGCGTCAATGAAATTGCCAAAAGAGCCCGAATCGCTAAAGCGACCATTTACAAGTATTTCGATAGTAAAGAGATGGTGCTGCATGCCATCTTGATGGATTATATACGCGTTGGTGTGGACGAATTAATTCATAATCCCAGTACAGCCACTGATCAAGAAACTTATCTTAGCAATCTCATACTTAAAGTAAGTCGCTTAACATATACCATTTGTAATGAGTTTGTAGGGTGGGACTTTATTCGCGAGTCTGCCAATGCACAGGAGTATTTAAAAACGCTTTCTGATGATTTGGAAAACCTATTAATCAATTCGTTTAATGAGAGTAGTATCATAGACCCACATATTCCAAAAGAAAATCTGCTTTTCTTAATTAAGTCAAGCAAGAGTATCGTGTTTTCATTTGCATTTACAGCGGTGAGCGTAGCGGATGTGCGTAAATATTTTGTTTCTTTCCAGAAAGAATTGCTCCCTTATTTGGTTAAGGCCACGGTGCGGTAAACCCATTTTTCTATTCGGAGTTTCCGTCTACATGCTTATGTTGAACTGGTTGAAGAATGAAGCTCATGATAAACGCAAAAATCATCACCAGCAAACACCCTACTAAATTGAGCCATAAGAATGCCATGAGTTTTAACAACCAACAGGTAACGACCAATATTTCGGCAAGAATGGCGGCGATAAAGGTAGCGGTACCATTTACCTTTTTCATGTAAAAGGCCACTATAAATACGCCCAATATGGTGCCGTAAAATAGTGAACCTAAGATATTGACGGCTTCCAGTAAATTTCCGAGTTTACTGGCATAAAGGGCAATGGCGACTGAAAATATTCCCCAAAAAAGCGTGGCAATGCGTGATACCGATAAATAACGGGCGTCACTACCTGCTTTATGGAAGAAGCGTTTATAGATATCGACTACGGAAGTTGATGCGAGCGAGTTCAATGCACTGGCAGTAGAGCCCATTGAAGCTAGAAAAACAATGGCAATCAGTAGGCCAATCAATCCAACAGGCAATTTTTCTGTCACAAAGTTCAGGAAGATATAATTGTTGTCGTGTGTATCTGCTTTAGGATCGTTTTTTTCCATGAGATCGGTTAAATCCTGTCGGATGGATGCGGTCCTTTTGTTTGCTAACTGAAGCTTGGTCCGTATATCATCAATGGCTGGATCGTCTCCATCGTCGAGCGCCTTACTGAGCTGATTGATTAGTACATGCTTTTCATCAAATACTGTTTTGAAATCATCCTTAATTTTTTTTAGCTCTGATTGGTAGGGGCTACTTTCGATTTTTTTTAATTCCAGCTTGTTGAAGAAAATAGGTGGTTGATTATACTGATAATAGGCAAATACCAGCACACCGATTAATAGAATCAAGAATTGCATCGGTACTTTAATTAAGCCGTTCATGAGCAATCCCAATCTACTATCCCGGATAGAGGCACCGGTTAAGTACCGGCCTACCTGGCTTTGATCGGTACCGAAGTAAGAGAGCTGCAAAAAAAAGCCTCCTATTAGACCGCTCCACAGCGTGTATTGATTGTTCCAATCAAAAGAAAAATCAATGGCATTGGCACGTCCTGATTTACCCGCGATGTGTAAAGCCTTAACCAATCCGATATCTGAAGGCAGTAAATGAACAACCATGACTCCCGCCAACAATAGTCCGGTAAAGATAATGGCCATTTGCAATAGTTGCGTATGCGATACTGCTTTGGTTCCTCCATAAACAGTATACAAAATAACCAGACAGCCTATAAATAGGGTTGTGTAGGTGGCATCAATGTGTAAGATGCTGGAAAGAATGACAGATGGCGCGTAGATCGTGATGCCAGTTGATAAACCACGTTGTATCAAGAAAAGTAAGGCGGTGAATGCCCGGGTTTTTACATCAAATCGCTTTTCAAGATACTCGTAGGCCGTAAATACCCGCATACGATGGAAAATGGGCACAAAGGTAATGCTCAAGACGATCATGGCGAGTGGTACACCAAAATAGAATTGGGCAAAACTCATCCCGGAAGTATAAGCGAGCCCTGGAGCAGAAAGAAAGGTAATGGCACTGGCTTGTGTGGCCATGACCGAAAATCCTATGTGATACCACGGGAGTGATTTATTGCCAAGAAGATAGCCGTCAATGTTGCGATTGCCTCGACTTTTATAAACGCCATATCCGACAATGCTCAATAGCGTGACAACAAGTACGATCCAATCAATTGAACTCATTCAAAGGTGATTTTGAATAAGTAAAACAACACGATCAATATAAGCAGCCATAACAATACCATGCCGTAGAATTGCTCCCAGCTGTTTATAAAGGGGGGTAAGCCTTTAGGCCGATTCTTCCTCACTTTTACGTTTCACTAACGCATTTAAAAAGAACATGGCGATAAAAAGGCCAATGACTAAGCCTCCAGCAACTCCCCAAAATGATTTAAAGCAGTAGCCACCAGTTACTACGCCAAAGAAAGCGCCAATGATATAGAATAAATTGTCTGTGTTGATTTCTTTCTTTTCTTCTTGATGTTCCATGTTATTGATTTTCTTTTGCTAGCAAATTTACAAATAATCTGTATGCGCCGGGCACACCAGCAGGTAATTCTCTGAAAAAAGCCAGCGATGTATACACGTATTTTCCTTTACCATATTTTGTTACGAGTAACGATCCTCGATTCATGGGCTCGTCCGGATCATTCATAGCCAGCGGTTGTGCATAATGGGAGTCAACCGATCCTGCAAAATAGAGCCCCCGTTCTTGAATCCAACCTTTGAAGTCAGCAGCTGTTATTTTATTGGGGTATTGTAAGATCGAATGTTGAGGTAATTTTAGAGTGACCTGAGCTTGTTCGTTCGTAACCCGATCTCGCGTAATCTGGAAGGGATAAGGGCCTATTCGGTCAACCTTTAATCCGTTTGAAACATTATATTGCTCTACTAGGGTTCCGCCTTGGGCAACATATTCCAATAGTTTGGGTTGTATATAGCGCATGCGTGGATTCACGTTATATATACGGATACCCGTAACGATGGCATCGTATTTACGGAGATCTTGATGCATGATATCACTTTCCGTTAAGCGTGTTACTTGCAGACCTATATCGCGTAATGACTGGGCAACCAGGTCACCAGCTCCTGGTAAGTAGCCAATATGTTTCGCAGAAACACCCGTTTCTATTTTGCTTAAACGAGCGCTTGCTGCAGGGAACCAAGTAACCAGTGGAATATGATCATAGCGAATATTTCTGACCGCTTGAGCAAATACGGAGGTGCCGTCTGGATACTTAATGCGGAAAGAAAGCGAATCATTCAATGATGCTTGTTGTGCTGGGTAAATGATAACTTGTTTCGTCCATTCATCTCCTTTGTGTTGCATCTCTACGGTAAAAGAGGCAGGCTCCATGCGCCAACCTTTAGGAAGGATAGGTTCGATGGATGCTTGGAGGCTGTCTTTGTGTGCGATAAATGATAATTCGAGATGCTTTGGCTGATTTCCATTACATATAATTGCCTTTTGATCTAAGTTAAGTGTTAATCGTGGTGCGATACTCACTGGCTGCTTCACTTCACCTTTCACAGGGTCATTATATGCATATACGATAGGCAAATCGTAATCGATTGCTATACCTTCAATGTTAAGTGTTAGGCGCATATGAGGCAAATTGTCTGCTACGGGCCTACCAATCAACTGCTGGTGGTTGACTGTGAAAGAACCCAATCCATGAGGAGCTTCTAGCCAATAGGGTTGTGTTAATCTGGTGGCTTTTATGGTTGCTTTTATTTCCTTTTGCTCGTTGTAAGGTAAAGCCAGATTGCTCGGCAGCAAATTTTGATCAGGTTCATCTCCGGCTTTTAATGCAATGAGCGACGCGGTTATATGAGGCTGTTGCACCACCAAGTGTGTATTGACCTGCACTGAAGCGCCTATGGCATATTGCTGCTCATCTGATTGGCAGCTTATCCAGATACCTGCGCAATCCAATATCAGTTGTTTAACTTCTTTTATTTTTTGGTTAACCCAAGTGTTATGATTCATTTTCTCTAACTCTTTTAAGAGTGTGGTTAACATCTCTACGCTGTGCGCGGGGTGCACCATGTCGAAGTCGGTATTTAACTGGTTGACCAGTTTTTGCGCCGTTTCCGCATTTGGAATACGCGACCAGCTGGTATCCACGTTGTCAAGTAAAGAGTTTTTGGGGGTGGTTCCTGCCAGTGTTTCAAAATATTCATACATCGCTCCACGTTGTGGGGTAGAGCCAAATCCTTGGCTTTTATGATTGGTGCGACTGATAGCAGCAATTTCACCATATGTTCGGCCTAAAAACGGATTATATTGGCCTAGGTCTAAGCGAAATTGCCCGGGCCTAATGGTGTTGGCACTGCCAAAATTGTAGGTGTTCCAGAGGATGCGTTTTGCCTGCCACGGTTGAACATAGGAGAGTTGTTCAGGAAATCGTTTAGGATCCGCGGCAGCTTTAAAGGCCTCTTGTGCAATGAGCGATGAGGCTTGATGATGGCCATGCCCTGCGCGGGGATCCCCTGGAAAACGGGTAATGATAACATCGGGCCTGAATTGACGGATGACCCACACGGCATCAGCCAGTATCTTTTCTTTGTTCCAAATATCGAACGTTTCTTTAAAAGTCTTGGAGAAGCCGAAATCGTTAGCTGTGGAGAAAAATTGCTCGCCACCATCATCGCGACGGGCGGCCAATAGCTCTTGTGTGCGGATTAAGCCCAGTTCTTCTGCTTGCTCGGTGCCGATTAAGTTTTGTCCGCCATCACCACGGGTTAGTGATAAATAACCTGTTCGATAATGCTTTTCATTGGTAAGCCAAGCAATTAAACGTGTATTTTCATCGTCCGGATGAGCCGCAATGTATAAAACGCTGCCCAGGGTGTTCAATTTTTCCAATTTCAACTGGATGGTTGCAGCGTTCTTATCAGAAGCAGTTTGAGCCACTAGATCACTTGGTGATATGAAGTTGATGATGGAGAGTAATAATGAAAAATTGAATAGCTTGGCGTACATAGTGGATCGTGCTAGTGCGTGTTTAAAAACGAAATCAATTGTTGCATAGCTTGATAACGGTGGCTGATTTTGTTCTTCTCTTCAGCTGTCATTTCGGCGAACGTTTTTGAATAGCCTTGGGGAATAAAAATAGGATCATAGCCAAATCCATTCATCCCTTGTTCTTCAGTTGTGATGTATCCATGAACGATGCCTTCAAATAAATAATGTTCGCCGGCAAGACGCAAGGAAATGACGGTACGAAATCGTGCCTTTCGGTTGGCGTGTTTAGCTAGATTGGCCAGTAAAAGGCGCATGTTCTCTTCCATGTCCCGCGAGCCCGAGTACCGAGCAGAATAGACTCCCGGCGCATTGTTCAGCGCTTCTACCTCTAAGCCAGAATCATCTGCAAAGCAATCCAATCCGTATCGCTCTACAATATAAGCACTTTTTAGAGCGGCGTTTCCCTCCAACGTATCAGCCGTTTCAGGAATATCGTCCCTGCAACCGATATCGTTGAGTGATTGTAGTTGAAATGACCCATTGATCATGGCCTGTACTTCGATTAATTTATGCTGGTTGTTTGTGGCAAAGACTAGAGGCTGCATGCAAGTTTTTTAAAGCGGTTTTATAGCGTTTTAATGGCTGACCAAAAGGCTTTTTTCTTCTGGTTATCAGATAACATTTCTTCAAATGAATGAGTATAAAGTATTTTTATGCCTAGGTGCACCGTTTGCGTATTTAGGGGGAAAGCAGGTAATTTTATGTTTTGCGGATGAAGCCCGGCTAAAATGAGTTTTATTGGTTTGAAAAATGAGATGATATGCTCCAGTTCGAATGGTGTGGAGAGATTATGTATATTCAATACAGCGACATCTGCCAGACTAAGGCTCAAGGCTTGGATGGTTTTGATAAATGCATCTTGTGCCGGAGCGCTAAAATAGGTAGATTGGCTATTTTCGACGAGATATAAGATGTGCTGCTTATTTTCTCCGAGAAAGTTAAACGATGCCGCGTTGCCCATTTTTTGAATTTGGACTGGTTTTGTTTCAAAACCGTACAACGTATCATCAAGCAAATGATGGAGCGCTAATGGGTTTGTTGTGTTTAACCGTGTCATATGAATAACGAAAATATAAGATTTTAAAAGGACTTGCAAACCGAAACCCCAAACGGTGGGATAATTGACGTATTTGTTACTTTGGGAATAAGTTTCTGAGACTACCGTTCCATTTATTGCTGTGAAACCAACTGCTTTTACATTCCAACAACCAGAGGAGGTGTAGGGCAAAGAAAGTACCGATAAAAGAACCAGCCAATATATCTTTAAAAAAGTGTTGCGATAAGTATACCCGAGAAAGTGCAACAACGAGGGCGATGATAAAAAGCCAGGGGCGTTTACGTTGAGATATCCAAAGGTAGGATAAGGTAACGGCTAATGAGAAAGCGCAGGTGGCATGGCCAGAAGGAAAGCTTAATGCATTCTGTAATGTATAATCTTTGATGGTGTAAATGGGTTCAAGCTCATGAAAGTATAGGGCCGGTCTAGGGTGTTGAGCAATTAATTTAATAACTTGGGTGAAAAAGCCGGTATACAACATGGTAGATAATACTACCAAACTATCTCGGTAACGCACAAATAGTAAAGCAATTGCAATGGCCAGGGTTACGGGCCAATCGCCCAGATGGGTAAGTATTTTAAAAACTGTATCGGCTTGCGTTTGGTGCAACCGGTTTACTGTCAAAAATAATTCCGCTTGTGAATAGATGGCAGAAAATAGTATTCCCACGAGCTGGCAGCAGAAAAGGAGTATGATAAACAGGGAGAACTGTTTTGCAAAAGCCAAAAAACTTTGATGGTTTACTTTGTACGGGTCCATTCACTTCATGCTATTTTACCCAAACATACTAAAAAGTAGGTATGTCCAGATTTTTCTTGTTAAATTTCGTTAAATATGGATTGGAGCTTCATGGATTTGTGTAACTTAGCAACCTTTAAATAGCTATGTTATAAAATAGAATTTAACTAATGAAGAAGTTTGCTGGTTTGTTTTTGTTCGCCCTGCTGATTTGTGTTACTACATTGCGTGCTCAAGAAGTACAGGTAATAGATAAAATAGCGGCTGTTGTGGGTGGAAATGTGGTATTGCAGTCGGACATTGAAATGCAATATGCACAGTATCTTTCAGAGGGTAATCGGCCAGATCCGAACGTCAAATGTATGATATTGGAACAATTGTTAACCAATAAGCTACTCACACAACAAGCTGTTATCGATTCGATTGAGGTAAGTGAAGATGAAGTGGACGACAATATTAATAACCGATTAAGGTATATGACCCGCCAAGCTGGGGGACAGGAACAATTAGAGAAGTTTTTGAACCGTTCATTGCTGCAATATAAAGAGGAAATGCGCCCCGCAGTAAAAGAACAACTCGTTGCGCAGAAAATGCAAGCGAAGATCACTGAAAAGACGGGTATTACGCCACTGGAGGTAAGACGTTATTTTGAAAAGATCCCGAAAGATAGTGTGCCCAATTATAATTCGGAGGTAGAGATTGGTGAGATTGTTATCTTTCCGAAGTTAACAAAAGAAGAAAAGCAACCCTTTTATGATCGTGCAGAGTCATTACGTATGGGAATTAAGGCAGGGGATGATTTCGGTACAATGGCACGTCTTTATTCGCAAGATCCCGGGTCTGCATCATCAGGCGGAGATTTAGGTTTCTTTGATCGTACGGGGATGGTAAAAGAATTTTCGGCAATCGCATTTCGACTGAAGCCAGGGGAGATATCCAAAGTTTTTGAGACCGAATATGGCTTCCATTTTATGCAGGTACTGGAGCGCCGTGGGGAACAAGTGCGGGCTAGACATATCTTAATTGGAGTAAAGCCAAATGAGGCGAGCATGGAGCGTGCAAAAAAGCAAATTGACAGCCTTTACACTCGGGTAAAGGATGGAAAACTCCCTTTTTCTACAGCTGCAGCACTGTATTCGAGCGATGAGATGACAAAATATAATGGCGGGATGTTGCTGAATGCACGAAACCAGCAAACCCGTACTACGTACATACCGGTTGATCAATTGGATGCAGCAGATTTTGCAGCGATTGATACACTAAAAGCTGGAGGATATTCGCAACCATTTGCTTTTACGGATCCACAAACGAAGAAGGAAGGCTATAAATTTTTATACCTAAAATCAAGGACTCAGCCACATAAGGCTTCTTTGGAAACGGATTATGCAAAAATAAAAGAACTTGCTGAACAAGATAAATTAAACCGAGTGGTTAGTGAATGGTTCGAAGAACGTAGGAAAACAACCTATATACGCATAGACAATGAGTTTGCAACCTGTTCTGAGTTGAAGGAATGGGTAAAGGAAAGCCAACAAACAGCACAGGTTAATTAATTCGGAAGCTATTTTTTGAAATACATATCAACCGAAACCTTCCACATAGCGTCTTCTTGAAGCTCCCAAATGCGCATATAGTAACATTTGGTTAGCTTATTGCCTTGTCTAATGGTAGCATCTCCTTGGCTAAAGGCCAATTCGCCACTATATGCGCGATCTACTATACCTTCTGTACTCTCAATGTTAATTGCTTGTTTTTCCAAAGTGGATTGGATATTAGTCAAGCCGACAATGGGCTCCATACCGGGCAAGTAGGTACGTGCATCAGCGGTTAAGAATTCTTTAAATGCGGTTTGATTGTCTGCTTTTAAGATCGTAGCATATAGCTGATCTGTGCTTAAAATAATATCCTCACGTTGCTTTAGACGAGCTCTGGAACGCGACTTTCGATATTTGTTATTGGCGGGGCTTTCAAAGATCACATCGGTTCTACCTACAGGTTTCCCATGCTCACTGATGGCCCGATGAGCGATGCGCCATGTTCCTTTTCGATCGAGTTTCCATAAACAGAGGTATTCACCATATTTTTTCTTATGGCCAATCTTTTGCCAACTAATTCGGCCGGTAGTAAAGCCCCATTCATCGCTCTTGGCGACCTTGGCGTATACCGGCTTCCATTGCATTACGTCAGGTACATTGGGCTTATTCTTGATAAACAGCTTCAACGGTGTAGGTGCGGGTGTATAAAATAAGCTATTCTCATCTCCAAATGTTTGGTATGCTGTTAGCAATCCTTTCTTTGCTGTTAAAATGGACAGGTTGTACTCTGCGGAAATGAGCTGATTAACCTGTTCTGACGGATCCTGTTGAGCGAAAGCACCTGTACAGAAGAATGTAACAAAACAGGTAGTGAAAATTGCTTTTAACATGTAGTGTTTACTTAAATTCAAGAGTTTTAGTTAGCGAAATTGATGCCAAATGCTGTGATACTAATTTTTAGTCCAAATGGTACCTTCTTTACTATCTTTTAATTGAATCCCCATTTCTTGAAGTCCGTTACGGATAAAATCAGATGTTGTATAATCCTTAGCTGCTTTCGCTTCCTGCCGCAGTTTGATAACAAAAGACATAAGCTGATCAAAATCATCATGCTGATTAACCTGATCATCTTTTAGGCCCAAGATATGAAACACGAAATCATGGATTAATAGAGATAGTTGTTCTAAGCCTTGGTCATCAATGGCGGTTTTATTATCGTAGATGCTATTGATGATACGAACCGCTTCAAAGAGTTCTGCAATTAATACCGGACTATTGAAATCATCGTTCATGGCGGCAAGGCAGCGTTGTTTGATGGTGTCTATATCGATATCGCTTTTTGCAGAAGGTTTTAATTTTGGCAATAAAGCTACCGCATTCATGAGGCGTCGATATCCTTTATCCGATGCCTCGAGCGCTTCATTGGAGAAATCAAGTGTACTCCTATAATGTGCTTGTAGCATAAAAAAGCGTACGGACATAGGACTGTAACCGCGCTTTAATAAAGGGTGATTTCCTGTGAAAAGTTCACGCGGTAAAAAACCATTGCCTGCTGATTTAGACATGCGCGCACCATTTACGGTCAGCATATTGGTATGCATCCAATATTTGGCAGGATTGGTATGGTTGCAGGCTTGTGATTGAGCGATTTCATTTGTATGGTGCGTAGCCGCTAAGTCCATCCCGCCTCCATGGATATCAAATCGACTGCCCAAATATTTGTTGCTCATGGCCGAGCATTCGATATGCCAGCCTGGAAACCCATCTCCCCACGGAGAAGGCCATCGCATGATATGTTCTGGTTTGGCCTTAATCCAAAGGGCAAAATCAAGCCTACCCCTTTTTTCATCCTGGCCGCCTAATTCTCGTGTATTGTTCAGCATATCCTCTAGTTGGCGGTTGGTGAGAATGGTATAATCGTTGTCTTTGCTATATTTTTCTACATCAAAGTAAACCGTTCCATTCACTTCATAACCATACCCGTTTGCCATAATTTGTTTCACCATTTCTATCTGCTCAGAGATATGGCCGGTAGCGGTTGGTTCGATACTTGGAGGAAGCGTGTTAAAAAGGCGAAGTATATCATGAAAGCCAATGGTGTATTTTTGCACAATTTCCATGGGTTCGAGCTGTTCTAATTTTGCCTTTTTGGCAAACTTATCATCTCCTTCATCACGGTCACCTTCCAGATGGCCTGCATCCGTAATATTACGTACATAGCGCACCTTATATCCCGTATATAAAAGATAGCGATAAATTAAATCAAAGGATATGAATGTGCGGCAATTTCCTAAATGAACATCGCTATAAACGGTAGGGCCACAGACGTATAAACCTACCAAAGGTGGGTTTAGTGGTTCAAAGTTTTCTTTTTTTCGGCTAAGCGTATTGTAAATAACTAAGTTACTGCTCATTCGTTATGTATTTTTAGGAATTGCAAAGATTGTGCGAAGTTAATAATTTTCACGTCATTCACTGTAATTTAACCTAGATTCCAGATGCTACAATTTGAGATCGCTCCAAATGGCATAATGATCGGATAGTTTTTTCTTCAGAACCTGATAATGTTGAACTTCAAAGGCTTTAGAAGATAAAATATAATCAATCTGAAAGTTCGGGAATTCGCCATTATAGGTTACCCCCCAACCGCTACCTTTTTCAACGAAACTGTTCTTTAAATCGGTTGCTATAGTATGTACCGCAAACGAAAGCGGCGTATCATTGAAGTCTCCCATTAAAATAACCGGCTTTTTACATTTATTGATTTCGTCTTTAACATGTTTAGCCTGTTCGCTTCGTTCAATAAATGCCCATTTTAACCGGGAGCCAATACGCCGTGTAGAAGCGACATTGTCTTTCTCAAAGGCGTGTTTTTGTACATCGCGAACAAAAGCATAATCCTGTGGCTCAAAGCCAATTGACTGCAAGTGGATGTTGTACACCCTGAAGGCGCGACCATTTCGGAAGATATCAGCATAAATAACACGATTCAATGTTTTCTTTGCGCGATAATCTGGGATGGAGCCTGCTTTTTGGATGGGATATCTCGAAAGAATAATGAGGCCGTATGCTTCATAATCATTTTCATATATGGGTTTAAAATAACTATATGGGAGACCTAATTGGGGGGCTAAGTGTCGCTCTATATTATATTTTCCGTGTTTGCGCGTATAGAATTCCTGTAAACAAACAATGTCGGGCTTCACCGATCGAATTAGCTCGGTAATTTCTTCCTTTGTTTTTGGTGTAGGGTTGCTATCCTCTTGTCTAAACAAGTGTACATTATAGGTCAATACGCGGATATGGGAAGAGTCACGTTGTGTTATTTCTTTTTGGTTAGGATTACTGCTGAAACCTACGTGTTTTTTGAATGGCACATATCCCAATAGTAAAGCAATTAAAGACAGCAAATAAATTTTGGATTTATTGAGCAGCCAATATATAAAGAAGCAAAGATTAACGAATAATAGGATGGGATATGCCAATCCAAAAAAGGCAAAAGGCCAAAAAATTTTCGGATCAATATACGGCGCTAGATAGCTAAAAAGCAGTAACAATACTGATAAGGCATTTAAGGTAAACAGTATAGGTCTGATAATGCTTTTTCTCTTTTTCCTTGCAGCCATATGTGCTATTTTTGATTGCTATCTTGCTTACCAGCATTAAACAGGGCCTCTTTCTCTGCTTTGCTCAAACTGTTATATCCGGATTGTGAAATTTTATCTAAAATACTATCGATATATTCTTGATTGGTGAAAGAGGTTTTGTTTGTGGTTGCCGTATGGTTTTTTACAATACGTAACTTGGTCTTTCTGGGTTTAAATAGTTTACTCCAATCATTTCCATTACGAAGTTGTTTAATATAAATGAAACCCATAAGCGCCCCACCCAAGTGTGCTAGGTTTCCACCCAGGTTGGCACCATTCAGTCCTAGAATATTCAATACAATGAATGCAGCAACGAGATATTTTAAGCGGACGTTTCCAAAGAAGAGTAAGCGAATGGTATAATTAGGTGCCAGTGTTGCCGTAGCTACAACGATGGCATATACTGCCCCTGATGATCCAATCAGAACGGCTGGACCTGAAGCAATGGATGGAATGAGATTGTAAAGCGCAAGAAATAAAGCACCCCCTGCTAGTCCGCCAAGTAGATAGGTGAATATAAACTGGCGATTATTCAAGAAATCCAGAAAAATAATGCCGATCCAGTAGAGCCACAACATGTTAAAGAGAAAATGGAAAAATGCCAGTTGTGTAAACATGTAAGTAACCAGCGACCAGGGTCTATAGAGTAGGTCGCCCAAGTTTGCCGGTAAGGATAGTTGGGTAACAAGTAGTGAGGCAATGCCTGTCTTGGCGAAAAAATCGACTAGAGACAAGATCCCTAACGCTAAAAAAATAATCGTGTTGATAGCGATCAAGAGATGAAGGCGATTGCCCGATTGAAATGCTTTATAGTAAAGTTCGCTAAAAAATGATTTTTCCATACCTTGGTTGCTGTTTAATCTGTATTTAACTCCATAAACCAGGGCGCTTAATGCCCCAAAGCTTGATTAATATGAAGCCAAAAAGCGCTCCTCCGAGATGTGCAAAATGCGCGACCGAATCGCCGGAGAATCTTGATACACCCAAAAATAATTCCAATACAATATAAATCGGAATAAATATTTTTGCTTTTATTGGGATAGGAATAAACATCAGGTATAATTCGGTGTTTGGGAACAAATAGCCAAAGGCCACCAATAAGCCAAATATGGCACCAGATGCGCCTACCATGGGCGTGAAGTATACAGAAGTGAGCGTATCGAAACTTGCCTGTGAGATGCCGTCTATTTTACTTGAAATCATGCCTGTTTCAAAATTGAAATCCAGTATGCTTTTCGCAGAGGGCGATCCGGTAATATGAAAGACCTCAAAAGCTTGTACGCCAAATTGAAGTGCAAGCGCTCCGAGGCCAGTGATCAGGTAAAAGTAAATAAATCGTTTAGAGCCCATGATTCGTTCCAAAATTGGCCCGAACATGTATAATGCAAACATGTTGAAAAATATATGGGCAATGCCTCCAGCTTTGATATCTCCATGCATGAACATATAGGTGATGGGCTGCCACCAATGGAACATAGGTGAATCAAAGTAATAGACGGGAAAAATGGTATAAGCATATTTAAAGACAAAGTTTGCCCCAATAAAGCATATGATATTTGCGATCAGTAAGTTTTTTACCACTGGTGGAATCCCACCAAATTGAGAGGATGAATTATTAAACATATACTTTTATTTATCAAATTTTTCTAGCAATTCATTAAGGGTAAAGGTAATAATAATCGGTTTACCGCTCAAGGAAATATTGGGTGTGGCACAAGCAAATAACCTGTCAATAATATCGTTCATCTCATCCGGTGTCAGTACTGTGCCTGCTTTTATGGCGGCATTACGCGCGAGGCTTCTTGCTAAGTTTTCGCGCTTAGTTAATCTGAGGTCTGATTGATTGTTTTTATATGCTTCCAATAATTGTTCAAGTACCTGTGATTCATTGATACCACCTCCTAAATCTGCAGGAATCCCTTCGACCACAAAGGTGCGTTTACCAAACACCCTGATTTGGAAGCCGAGTGCATGTATGTCGGGAAGTAAATCGCTAATGAGCGCGAAATCGGCACTATTTAATTCGACCGTTTGTGGAAAAAGGCTTTGTTGGCTGGCTCCCTGATGGTTCTCCAGCTGCTGTAAAAATCGTTCAAACAAAATACGTTCATGGGCCGCCTGTTGATCGATTAGCATAAAACCCGACCGGATTTGAGAAAGAATAAATCGGTTATGCAGCTGAAAGATAAGTTTGCCAGCAGGCTTTTCTTGTATCCGATCAGGGGCTTCATCGTTTGGGTGGTTACCTATTTCCATACCTAACTGATGGTGTTCTGTTCGTTTGGCAATTTCGTATAGGGAATCCCATTGGTGTGGAATACCAGCCTGATGCCCTTTATGATTATGCTGCGAAATCGACCGATTTCCCTCCTGCGTTCCGGTATGAAACGGGTTGAATTGCGGATTGAAGCTAATGGTGGGAGGTACGATATCTTCGGTTTTTTTGGGTGAAATCATGTGGCTGAAGCCCGTCTCCTGATTGAAATCGAGGGTTGGTGTAATATTGTATTTTCCTAGTGAGCGTTTTACAGCCGAACGGATAATGGCATAAATAGATCGTTCATCCTGGTATTTAATCTCTGTTTTCGTCGGATGTACGTTAATGTCGATTTGTGCAGGATCGATTTCGATAAACAAAACATATAAAGGATAACTTTCTGCCGGTAGCACTTCTTCGTAGGCATTCAGGACTGCATGATTTAAATAAGGATCTTTGATAAAGCGGTTGTTTACAAAAAAGTATTGTTCGCCCCGGGTTCTTTTTGCATATTCGGGTTTGCCAATAAAACCGCTTAAATTAATGATGCTAGTTGATTCTTCTACAGGAACTAAGCGTTGGTTGTACTGATTGCCAAATAGGTGTACAATTCGTTGTTTAAGGCCTTCGGCAAGCAGGTGAAAAACTTCATTGCCATCGCTATGCAAACTAAAGAAGATTTTAGGATGCGCTAAAGCAATCCGCTGAAACTCATCGATAATATGGCGCATTTCTACCGGGTTGCTTTTTAGAAAATTGCGTCTGGCCGGGGTGTTAAAAAACAAATGTTTAATACAAATACTGGTTCCTGCAGGCGAAGCTATCGGCTCTTGATTAACAACCGTTGAACCTTCTATAATGACACATGTGCCCAATTCGTCTTGATGTCTACGTGTCTTCAACTCGACATGTGCAATGGCAGCAATAGACGCCATGGCCTCTCCTCTAAACCCCATCGTCCGGATAGCGAATAGATCTTCCGCTGTGCGGAGTTTCGAAGTGGCATGGCGCTCAAAACAAAGGCGTGCATCGGTAATACTCATACCACAGCCATTATCGATTACTTGGATGAGCGATTTTCCGGCATCTTTAACAATCAGTTGAATTTTGTCTGCGCCGGCATCGATAGCGTTTTCAATCAGCTCCTTAACGGCTGATGCCGGGCGTTGTACCACCTCTCCCGCAGCAATTTGATTAGCTACAGCATCGGGCAGCAATTGAATGATATCTGACATACCCTGCGAATTTACAAATTTGAGGCGATACTCATCTTATCAGCAACCGTAAGCTTTTTGTAAAACTGGCCTCTATATCAAAACAAAGGCCGCCAAACATGCGTGCTGGGCGGCCTTTGTAAATTAACAATTAAAAAATTTTATTTTTAGGCTGGTGCTGCTTGTATTGCTACATGCATTTATAGACCACCTAAAGCATTAACCTTTAACACTAGTAAATTTACGAAAATAAAATTTCGCCACTAAATAAGTTTTCAACACGCAAACAGGTTTTCAACAGCTATTTGTGGAAAACGTTGACAATGTGCGGCTTAACATTCAGGCTTGTTTTAAAAAGAAAGGGCCGGAATTTCCGGCCCTTTCTTTTTAAAATATTGCTTATTTGTCGAGCGAACCCAAAACCCTTTTCATGAATGTATTGAGCGCATCTTTTTGATCCAAACCTTGTTCTTGGATTAACTTATTTACTTCAATCGCGCCATACATATTGGAAATGAGTTCACCGATAACATCTAATTCTTCGTCTTTTAAGGAAGGAACTTCTGTTAGGGATTCGAGTGTTTCAATCGTTTCAATAACGAAATCTTCATCATTTTCCTTAATAAACTGGGTTAAATGTTTAATTATGGGTAACTTCATTTACGAGTTGTGTTAAAGCGTCCAATTTGTTTGTTTGTACTTGATTAACGAGTTTGCCACCTTTAAAAGCAGCGAAAGTAGGCAAATTGCTTACGTTGGCTAGCTTTCTTGATTCGGGTAGTTTTTCTGCGTCAACAATTACAAATGGAATGGTTTCATTTTCTGAAGCCAATTTTTTAAATTTTGGCTTCATGATTTTGCAATTACCGCACCATGTGGCTGCGTACTGTACAAACACTATATCGTGATCGTTTACAATAGCTGCTAAATTATCTTGTTCTAATTCTTGTAACATAGTCTATTTAGTTTGCAGACAAGTAGGTAGCTACGCCTGCGCGGTTTGCGTGCATGGCTTGCTTTCCTTCTTCCCAATTAGCAGGGCATACTTCTCCAAATTTTTGTACGTGCGCATAAGCATCGATTAGACGAAGGTATTCTTTGACATTACGGCCAAGAGGCATATCGTTTACACTTTCGTGAAATACCTTTCCATCTTCGTCTACCAAATAAGTAGCTCTAAAGGTTACGTTAGAACCTTCTACGATCAATGAGTCCAGTTCTTCATCATAGGCCGCTTTCTGGATGTCGAGAATGCCTAAAACGTTGGCGAGATTGCGTGTTGTGTCTGCCAAGATCGGATAAGTAACGCCTTCAATACCGCCGTTATCTTTAGCGGTGTTTAACCAAGCAAAATGCACTTCGTTCGTGTCGCAAGAAGCACCGATAACAATAGTGTTTCTTTTTTCGAATTCAGGTAATGCTTCCTGAAAAGCATGTAATTCTGTAGGGCATACAAAAGTAAAATCCTTTGGGTACCAAAATAATAATACTTTTTTACCTTTACGAGTAGCTTCTTCTAATATGTTAATTCTTAAATCATCGCCCATGTGATCCATGGCGTCAACAGTAATGTTCGGAAATTTTTTACCAACTAAACTCATAACTCAATTTTTTCATTTTTGTTGCCGCAAAGATACGGCTTTATCGGCCTAAAAGGTATCTCATTTGTTTATATAAGTATAAATAAAAGCTATATTTACAGTTTTATGATATTGATTAAAAAGATAAGAGGTTGATGCGTGATAGACTTTTCATTTCTTGTAGAGCCGTTGCATATGAAAACTATTTTATCTAAGTTTGCGTTCCGAAATATTGGCCCTGTAGTTCAACGGATAGAATAGAAGTTTCCTAAACTTTAGATATGGGTTCGATTCCCGTCGGGGCTACTAAACAGGACAGATGAAATTTATTTTCGTTTGTCCTGTTCTTTTTTTGGACTAAACCATTGTTTATCTGAAAGATATAGTTTGCGATTACGTTCATTCGGGCGGTTCGATAAGTTTTTCCGTCAAACTCCAATTTTTCGGGGAATATCGAACCAATTATACTTCTCCTTGTATTGATTTCGCCCTCGCAGTACATTTTGGGAATGTTTTCTATATACTTTAAAGCCCTGTCCAAAGACTTTTCTACATTGATTTTCTTGGTGTCAGAACCGTCCTTGCTCAACTGTTCTTCCAGACTCTCGATTCGTTTCTTACACTCATCTTTGATTTCGAGGTATTCCTCATCATCAATAATTTCAGAAAGCAGTTTGTTGCGTGCTACCGACAACCTTGCATTCAGTTTATCTATTTCCTGTGCAATCAGTTTCTTTTCGTCAAATGGATTATTCACGAATTTCTTGTAGTTGTCTAATAATAGCTTTTTCACTATTTGAGCAGTACCGTTTAATGCAAACTGACGCATACACTTTTCAAAAATATCGTTGGCTAATTCGGCTTTTTGACGGAAACCACAAGAGGAAACGCAATGATAGTAATAATAGCGATTTGTTCTTCCTTTGGAAGCACTTCCTGTGAGGTTTCGACCACATTCAGGACATACCAAGAAACCACGTAGGGGCAGGTTCTCATCTGAAAGTATTTTGGTATTAGGACGTTCTACCCTTTTGTTTCCGTCCAATATCAGTTGCACCCTATCAAAAAGCTCTTTGGATATAAGCGGTTGGTGCTGACCTTGTACCAAATGTGCTTCCTCGTCCTTGAATTTGGCGATGAATATCTTACCGTAGTACAGCGGATTGCGGACGGCTACGTGAAAAGCACTTCGGCTTATAGTTGTCTTGTGCAACATATTCATTTTTTGTCGTACTTGGTCACAGGCAAACACACCTTTAGCTATTTCGTTGAAAGCCCAACGCATAGCTGTTGCTTCAGGTTCTTTTGGAGCAATGTATTTTCGTCCGTCCTCTTTGCTTCTGTTGATATATCCGAAAGGAGCTCTACCCATTAAACGCCCTTCTTTCCTTGCTCTACGCATTCCATAAAACGTATTTAATGCCCTGCGGTCATTTTCTACTTCGGGAGCGGACAGATATATTGCAAGCATCATTTTGTTTTCAGGAATGGAAAGGTCTAAAGGCTGTTCTACCGCTTGTGGTTCTATGCCAAGTTTGTTAAGTGTGCCTATCAGATGATAGGCATCACCTGCATTACGGCTGAACCTATCCCATTTGGTAAAAAGAACAAGGTCAGTCTTTGAACTTTTCTTTTTAAGGCTGTTCAGCAATCTCGTCCATTCGGGTCGGTTAAAGGTTTTGGCGGAATGGTCTTCGTGGATAACCTGACCAACAATAATTTTGTTAGTTGAACAAAAACGTCTTAGACGTTCCTCTTGGTCACGCTGTGAATATCCTTTGTCCGCCTGTTCATCGGTGGAAACACGTATGTATAAATCTGCTCTTTTCATTGCTAATCTCTTTAAATGGACAATGTGCCTTGGGGATTAGCTAATTTACGAAATAAATCATTCAACATCAAAGCATTCCCGAATAACTATCATCGTAAGGTTGTACAGAAATTCCATAATCAGTTCGGCTTCTTCTTGCCCCACGTCAATACCCTCTTTGCGGAGAAGCTCCATTGCTTCTTCGATAGGTATTTTATCTATTTCTTTTCTCTCCTGCATTGCCTAACTCGTTTTATCCTGACTAAATTAGTCGGGTAAGCAAGTCGGATTATTAAGGTTGTAGTCAAAGGTCGTATTTGGCGTTCGGTTGCCAAATACTTGATTTGGGTTTATTATTTTTTTGGGTGAGTCCCTTTGCATTTTTGCTAATGCTCAAACCCCAACACAAAAAATGCAAGTGGGTCGGGCTATCCGCTACAAGTCCTCACTCGTTCCTCGCTGTGGACTTTCCAATTCTATCCCTCACGCAAACCAAAACGAAAAAACAATGCTTGAAATATTTGTTTAATTTTGTTGTGTATATAAACAACTTGGCGGTTATTGATTGTAGAACGACACCCAAGCACAAAATGGAATACAAAATAATAAAATTTTACAAAGACTTAAAGCCCTTTATACATTTTTATTGGGAGCTGAAAGGAAACGAACTTGAAAAACAATGGGAACGGGTTTTCCCAGACGGTTGTGCAGGTGTATTAATGAATTTGGGAGATACTTGTTTAACAGATAACGGTTCGCTTTCTATGGAGTTTGGAAAAACGTATGTGGTGGGTTGTCGGCTTCCCGAAATTAAGACTGCTTAATTTTACAAAATTCTCTTCAAATTAACCTAAACCTAAATACCCTAACACGCCTGTTTATCGCCTTCAAAAGCGGATAGGGCAGTATATTCTGT